>OAWW01000028.1_pt1 | contig 205194 bp, 184 predicted proteins | sample 1517191 | NCBI WGS metagenome assembly OAWW01 (sample SAMEA2580253, study PRJEB22360) | human gut metagenome | biome: human gut; feature: human-associated habitat; material: faeces | place: Denmark | collected 2008/2010 | reverse complement strand
TCCCGAGGAATGCCGGAAACCACGCCGCTCATAAAAGCGGCGTTAAATTTAAGGGTAGGCGCAGGATTTGACGTTTACATCACTTATGTTGTTGTATAGCTTATTCCATCAAATCCCCCCTTTCCATGGCATAAAAAAAGCAACCGGAACATCTCTGTTTCGATTGCCATGATAATCTTACTACAACCACAATAAAAATAAAAGTGACTATATATTAGTTTTTTACTAGTTTTATACGTAAATTTGTTAGTTCCTCGTTAGTACGCTGTTAGTCTATCGTTAGCCTATGGTCAGTTCAAAGATCAGTTTTTACACTCAAAGCGGAACGTACATTCTTCTCTAAAACTATTTTTCAACAAGGCAATTACTAATAAGTTTTTCCAGCATATCGTTGCTGGCATTTGCCGATCTGACACTGGCGGCTATCATCTCTTCTTTTGAAACATCGGTAAAATCAATTTCAAATCTACCATTGTTCAAGCATAACTGCTCAATGTATATTCTCTGAGTCCTTCCATTACCTTCTCTAAACGGATGGATCATATTAATCTCACCCAGGTAATAGGCTAGTCTCTCGCTCATTTCTTCCTTATCGGTTATGTCAGCTAAGAAATTTTCCTTTTTCAGCTTACGATACAAATCATCAAACTGGCTTTCGATAAACTGCACCAAACAGAAAACGGTTCCTTTGGAAATATCAACCGTTCTCGTCTTGCCCGCCCAAGAGTATACATCACTGAATAAATGCCTATGTATAGAACAAAGATGCTTAAAAGAGAAATCTCCAGTAACGCCTTGACCTACAAGTTCTGCCTGACGCACCGCTGAATAATCTCTTTCAGCCTCATGCAATGTATCTAAATCTCTTATATCCAGTTTATTCTTTAATACATTTGTTCCCGGATAACAGTACTTGGCATCCTGTTCATCCTCATAGAAATAATCATACTCTTGATCCTTCAACCTGCTTCTTGGATACTCTGTATTTCTTATTTAATTCTGAAATTGCATCTGTAGCAGAAACTTTCTTGGTTAAGACATTTCTTACTCTTTGACGACATTCTGCATCAAATGGCATGCTTTCCATTTTGAAACTGGATTCAATACTGCTTACTCTTCTATCAACTGTCATACGCGTATCCTTTCCCCTTTCCCTTTCACAGAAAGGTATTTGTTCTTCTATAGTATACCACAAAACGCTACATCTATACTACAAATTTCCGTATTATGAAGAGCGAACATAGTTTGCAAGCTTATCACCAAACACGTTCGAGCCCTTGTAAATCATGCATTTCCGCCACTTTCAGCCACTTACTTTTCATCCACCACCTGAAAAATGTAGAACTTGAGGTAATAGCTCTCGTCCGCTGCCCACAGGATCGGATGATCCGGGCCCTGGGTCTTGAATTCTACCTGGCGGAGACGCTTATGCGCACCATGAGAAGCCTCCCGGATTGTTTTGGCAAAAAGCTCCGGATCCATGAAATGGGAGCAGGAACAAGTTACCAGAAATCCGCCGTCCTTCACCAGCTTTAAGCCCCTAAGATTGATCTCACGATATCCTTTTACAGCATTTTTGATGGAATTGCGGGACTTGGTAAAAGCAGGCGGATCCAGGATCACCACATCATATTTCTCGCCCTGCGCTTCCAGCTCCGGCAATAACTCGAAGACATCCGCACATCGAAAGCTTACCGTATTTTCCAGTCCGTTCAGCTTCGCATTTTCCATTGCCTGATCCACAGCCAGCTGGGAAGCATCCACACCCAGAACACTTTTCGCTCCGGCAATTCCCGCGTTCAATGCAAAGGAGCCGGTGTGTGTGAAGCAGTCCAGCACCTTTTTATCCTTACAGAAACGATGAATGGCGGCACGGTTATTCTTCTGATCCAGGAAAAATCCGGTCTTCTGTCCGTCCTCTACATCCACCATGTAATGCACACCGTTCTCCACAATCTCTACTTTCGTGTCAAACGGTTCGCCGATGAAGCCCTTGTAACGCTCCATACCCTCCTGTAAGCGTACCTTGGCATCGCTCCGCTCGTAGACACCGCGGATGGTAATGCCATCCTCCGCCAGTACTTTCTTCAAAGCATCAATGATCACAAGCTTCCACTTGTCGATTCCCAGTGCCAGAGATTCCACCACCAGTACATCAGAGAACTTATCAATGACAATACCCGGCAGGAAATCCGCCTCTCCGAAGATCAGACGACAGCTGGAGGTATCAATGGTCTCCTTGCGGTAATTCCAGGCATCCCGCACCCTCTGCTCAAAAAATGCCTCATCAATCACCGTATCCTTCCTGTGCGCCAGCAGACGGAGCGTGATCTTGGAATTGGTATTGATATAACCATATCCCATGAAGTAGCCGTCAAAATCATGGATAGCTATAATATCACCATTCTCAAAATCTCCCATAATGGATGCGATCTCATTGTCAAAGACCCACATCCCCCCGGCTTTCAGAGTTCTGCCCTCTCCTTTTTTCAATGTAACGATTGTATTATACATAGAATTTCCTCTCTTGATTTCGTGATTTTATCGTTTTTGCAACTTTTTCTTCTATCATATTCGTTTTTTGCTTGACAATCAATGGGTTTTTATTTATTATTTTAATGTTGACGCAATTCATGTTAATAATCGTCGCGTGGCTCAGTTTGGTAGAGCGCTGCGTTCGGGACGCAGAGGTCGCAAGTTCGAATCTTGTCGCGACGACTAAAAAGACTCCCTCACACATGTGTGAGGGAGTCTTTTTGTCTCCACATTGTTCTAACTTATAACCTCTAGCCGACACGAACACACCGTTCGGGCGCAGAGGGTCCACGAGGTCCGGGGGACCTCGGCCTGGACCGACCGAAGCGGAGACCATAAATTCAACTTTCGCTGGTTCAATCACGGGCTGAACGCCGCAAATTCCCTCCAATCCCCATAATCACAAACACCGTCGAAATATTCATCACCTGCTGGAAGCTGAACATATTGTTCACCGTATAGGCCAGCACACAGAACCCGCAGGCTCCCACCAGCATCGACTTTTTCCCGGCATGCAGGAAATTACGGATTACTGAGATCACCATTCCCGCATAACTGACCAGCCCCAGCACTCCTATATCCACCAGGATCGTCAGCCATTCATTATGTGCATTAGTGAGGCGGTTTCCATAGAAGAAATCATACACCATATTTTGCAGCTCCGGGCTGGCCTCATTCGACAGGAACGCATACATGCAATCCGGCCCTACGCCGAAAATCTTATGTAACAGATCTGCTTCCCAGAAGCATCTGGCTCCCGCCGACCAGGTGGCTCCCCTGTTGCTGCCCCAGGCCGCACTGAACATCAGCCAGTTGCTGCCCCCGTCACCTGCCGTCTCCGTCAGAAAGGACGTCAGTTTTCCGCCCAACAGCGTATTCGCCAGAATAAACGCTAATAATGCCACGCTCACAACCGGCAGTGCTACGCACAATATCCGATAGATGCCCCAAAAAAGTTTCCCACGGTAATGATTTCTGTTATTGCTGGTATGTACCAGCCACAGCACCACTACTGACACGATCGTCATAATCACACTCATTGCGGAAAACGTCAGGATATCCGTCACTTTTTCCATCGGCAGTTCCTGCGAAAGCACATTGCAGCTCCGCAGAATATATGTGATCAGACATGACACCGATAACAATGTCATTTCCTGCCAGAGGCATTCCATTTTTCCGCCATCTTTCACAGACATGCCAAACAATACAAACAGCATTACGGCTAAAGTTACAACACCACTGCTGCTGCCCTGGGTTACCAGAGAAGCAAAACCGATCGTCACATACCCCATCAGCAGCGCTCTCTTCCAAGTGATCTCCGATCCCATCCACCATAACAGATAAACTCCACCGAACAGCACCGTCACCAGATAACCGCAATACCAGTTAATATTTCCCACGGTAGAAATAAAGGAGGAATTGATGATCTCCTTATCTACAAGGCACAGCCCGAATTTATTCATATATCCGAGGAAAAAAACAATGGTCGACACCGGCAATGTCAGGATCACGATCCAGTCGTTTCTCTGCCACATCCGTGAGATCATAAAATATACAATGACCGCTCCCAGCTGGGTCCACATCCCCATCCGCCAGGATGCCGTCCCCCACAGTGCCTCCTCCCGATACCGGGTAAACACATAGGACATTACCACGGCAATCCCGTATAGAGCAGCAAATTTATCCGTGGTGTTCAAAGCCTGCCAGATTCTTTTCGGAATAGTCCGAAATTCCGGAAGCTCCTGTTTCTGCTTTGCCACGATGAGGCGAAGGATCAGCCACAACACAAATACCGGAAGCAGACATTTCCCCGCATAAGTCATAGTCTTAATAAAAAAATTCTCCTTGTCTGTTCCGATCTGGGCATAGCCCCTGTTGTACAACGGCAGTACAGCCAATATCACAAACAGATACACGCTGATCACGATATCACACAGGAACCGGCTGAAATTGCATAGCGTTTCTGCCACCGATTCCACAGAATTTTTCCCTTTTGTTTTTTTTGCCATAGGTCCGTCTCTCCTAAGCTTCCTTTGTCTAATACTTTTATGATAGCTTTCGACACTTCTTTCGTCAATCTTTTCTCATTCCTGTTGTTCCTGCTCCCTCTGGCGGTCATACATGCGGGCCAGGCTGTGATAAGTCTCATAGATGAGCACAAATCCCAATGGCCCCTTGATAATCCCCCAGACGCCAAACAGCCGGATTCCGGCATACAACGACACCAGCACTGCTATGGGGGATACCCCTATTTTTCTGCCGATGAGACGAGGCTCCATGACCTCCCGCAGAAAAATGCAGACCACATACAATACACCACAGACCAGTGCCCGGCCCCAGTTGCCATCCAGGATCTGAAACATGCCCAGCGGAACCAGTACCACTCCCGTTCCGATAAAAGGCAGCGCATCTAAAATCCCCGCCAGGATCCCCCACAAAATACCATGTTTTATTCCGGCGATTCCCAATGTTGCCGCGGCTGTCATGGCAATCGTGGTCATAATGATCCCCTGGGCCTTTACAAAAGTGGCAATATAACGGACGATCCCGCAGATCACCTCCAGAAGTACATGACAGGCCTCCTGATCCAGCAGACGGTTCATAATACCGTCATAGTCTTTCGCCAGCAGCACCGAAGCGATCAAAAACGTCACCAGAAATCCTCCCAGCTCCGCGAACCACTGCACATACTGCATAGACTGGGAAAGCATTCCCGGCAGAATATTTTCTTCCAGTGAATCCAGCCCCTCCTGTAGTCTGCCACTGACCGTATTTTCCAGATACGCAGTCTCCACACCAATAATCTCTCCCACGCTGCGACACAGCCCCCGGACGGCTTCCAGCCACTCCTGCTCCCGCAGTTCCAGATTGCCGATCCATACCGGCAGGCTGCCTAGCATCCAGGACACCAGAATCCAGAGTAACCCCACCAGCAACACTGTTGCCACGATGAGAAGCACTATGGCACTGAGGGGTCTGGGAAAATGCAGACGCTGATTCATCCGCTTCATCATTGGCCCAAAAATTGTGACAAACAGCATGGCCAACAGTACCGGTGCCGACAGAGGTGTCAGATATTGCAGAAAAAAATAGACTGCCCCCGTTACCAGAAGCAGTACTATCATCTTTTTTCCTATTATTTTTTTGCCAAATTCTCCCCAATCCATGCCGCACACTTCCTTTTTGGGATTAGTGTGTGCCGGACAGGCTTTTTTATCCTTCGAAAATATCCTCCGAAGGAATTTTTGTAAATTTTTCAAATGCAGGATTCTGCGGTTTCACCCGGAATGACATCTTTTTGCCGTTGCCGGGATGGGTAAAATCCAGAGAATATGCGCAAAGTGCCACGCCGCGATATGCCGGACTCCCCGCCGTTCCGGCGACTGTAGTGTTCCCGTATTTGGTATCTCCCAACAACGGCCATCCCGCATGGGCAAACTGCACGCGGATCTGGTGGAACCGTCCGGTCTCAATGCAGACATCTGCCAGTGCCAGCGGCATAGGCTGATTAATTTTCTCCAAAATGCTATAATGCAGTTTTGCGATCTTTGCGTCTGGAAAATTCTTCTCTCTGCCGGTGACTGCCACTGCCACGCTGCCCTCTTTCCGTAGATAATCCACAAGCTCCCCTTCTGCAACAGCAGGATATCCACAGAGTACTGCATAGTAATGTTTATTCAGTGTACCATCGGATAACTGTTTCGTCAGAGCTGCTGCCGCCTTTTTCTCTTTGGCAAATACCAGCACGCCCTCCACCGGCTGATCCAGTCTGTGGACTATGCCCAGATATGGCTCTCCTTTTCCCGGTCCCAGCCTCCCTGTGTCGGGAAGCTTTGCAAGATGGGATTTCAACTCGCTGACCACATCCGGTTGTCCGATCCCGGCGGACTGTACCGCCAGTCCTGCCGGTTTGCGGATGACCAGTATGCTGTTATCTTCATATAATATTTCCGTTTTCATAACCTATTCCTCTGTCATCCCCCTAACCGTTGTTCCGGATGTTAATCTATACCGTTGCATCTCTATTACCTAATCACTTTCTCAGTCCTTTAGGATAATGATTCTTCATGATGCCTCCGGCCAGTTTTCCCCAGCCCAGGCTGATGTCGTCCACGCAGATCAGATACCAGCCCTTCTCGCCTTCCGCGGAAAAAGTCTGTCCCTTCAGATAAGCAGCGGCTTCCTCCTCAGACAGCTTCCACACATGCTTCACATCCTCCGGACGCAGTGCCAGTGCTAACGCGTGCGCCGGTTCAAAACGGTTCTTTTTCAAGGTGCCCAGATGCAGTCCGGGACGCAATACCTTCAGTCCTTTCAACCCGGGCATTCTCTCCGGCATGCGGTACAGGTTATCACCAAATGCCAGAAAGCCTTCTCCGGCAGTGCATAGTCCTGCTTTGATCGTCTGCTCCTCCGAAAAAGTCTCTTTTGCGAAGTTAAAATACTCTGCCCAGTCCTTTGTCAGATTCTTCGCCGGAATTCCCTTCTCTGGTCCGGTGGCACTCACCGGCTGACAGCCTTCCGGAAGCTCTCCCTTTTTCTGTAATACTGCGGCATAATGCCCCTCGCCACGTAACTTATGGGGCCACAGGCGCAAGGTGCCTTCGATACCCGGCGCCGGGTTCTCCACACAGCCCGGAATACCGTCACACCCCTCTGGGATCCCCAGTGTTTTTTTATCTATGGGGACAATCTCGAATTCCTCATGCTTTGCCAGGAAACGGCTGATACTTCCCTCATTTTCCGCAGGTGCAAAGGTGCAGGTAGAATACACCAGTCTGCCGCCGGGTACCAGCATCCGGGCGGCACATTCCAGAATGCCGTCCTGTCTGTCCGCACAGAGCTGTACATTCTCCGGGCTCCATTCCTCACAGGCCACTTCATTCTTCCGGAACATTCCCTCTCCGGAGCAGGGTGCATCCACCAGGATCCGGTCAAAATATTCCTCGAAAATATCCGCCAGGTGCTCCGGCGTCTCATTCAATACACAGGCGTTGCGGATGCCCATGCGCTCCACGTTCTCCGAGAGTATTTTCGCCCTCGCCGGGTGGATCTCATTCGTGACAAGCAGTCCTTCTCCCTCCATCGCTGATGCGATCTGGGTACTTTTCCCTCCGGGAGCAGCACATAGATCGAGGATCCGCTCTCCGGGCTGTGGTGACAGTAGTGTCACAGGTGCCATGGCACTGGGTTCCTGAATATAATAAAGTCCCGCTTCATGCCAGGGATGTTTTCCCGGCTGGTCCTCTTTGGTATAGTAATATCCGTTCTCCGCCCAGGGAACCGGCTGCAGCTGAAAAGTCTGCTTAACTTTTTCTGTTATGACAGACATGTCATCCTTTTTTAACGGATTCAGACGCAATGCCTGATATTTTTCATGCTCAAAGCTTGCCAGGAACTCTTCATATTCCGATTCCAAAAGTCCCTGCATTCTCTCTGTAAATGACTGCGGAAGCATAAGTTTCCTCCATCTCTGTCCTCTATTCCGAACTCTGTTCCCATTAACTGTATCACAGCTCCTATTCGGGGGCAATCATTTCTTGCCAAGCTACACAGACACAATTATAATATTTGTTGTAAGTGCTTGTTTTTAGTTTTAAAAGGTAACCCATTGTTTGTATTTTCATTCGTTTATTCTCAAACAAATAGGAAAAGAGGTTATTATGTCTATTTTCAGAAAAACACTCAGCTGTGCCGTACTGGCAGCCTTAGGCACCTGTGCTCTCGCCGGCTGTGGCAGGCAGGATACGTCAAATGAAGCCGCAGCATCTGCTTCCCCCGAAGCGTCTGCTGCCATCACAGAAACCGTTAACGAAAGCACCGCTGCATCCGAACAGACACCGGCCCCCGATGCTCCCGGAACGCAATCCACACAGCCTGCGGATGTAACTTCCGAGGCTGACAAAGATAAGGCCTCCACGCCCTACGGGCAGCATGGCGCTCTCCATGTAGAAAACGGTAAGCTGACAGACGAAAACGGCAACACTGTCCAGCTCTACGGTATGTCCACCCACGGTATTGCCTGGTTCCCCCAGTATATCAATTATGATTCCTTCCGTACCCTGCGGGACGACTGGAATACTAACTGTATCCGCCTCGCCATGTATACAGCGGAATACGGCGGTTATTGTGCCGGCGGTGATAAAGAACAGCTGAAACAGCTGGTAAAAGATGGCGTATCCTACGCTACGGAGCTGGGAATGTATGTGATCGTGGACTGGCATATTTTAAGTGACTGTGATCCGAACCAGAACAAAGATGAGGCAATCGCCTTTTTCCGGGAAATGGCGGAAGTTTTTGCCGACAACGACAATGTGCTCTATGAGATCTGCAATGAACCCAACGGCGGTACTTCCTGGGACAGCATCAAGTCTTACGCAGAAGAAGTCATCCCGGTGATCCGGGTGCAGAAGCCGGATGCCGTAATTCTCGTGGGAACACCAACCTGGAGTCAGGAGATCGACAAGGCTGCCGCTTCTCCGCTGGATGACAGCAATGTAATGTATACGCTGCATTTCTACGCAGGCACCCATAAAGACGACCTGCGGAACCGCTTAGAGACCTGTGTTCAGAACGGGCTTCCGGTATTTGTCAGCGAATTTGGCATGTGCGATGCCTCCGGCAATGGTGCCAACGATTTTGATTCCACGACCAAGTGGCTGGATCTGCTGAACAAATATCAGATCAGCTTCTGCTGCTGGAATCTCGCCAACAAAGACGAAAGCAGCAGCGTCTTCAAGGCTTCCAGCACGGCACTTTCCGACTGGACCGACGATGATTTCAATGAATCCGGACGCTGGATCCGTGACTACTTCCGCGGAATGCCACAGAAATAGCCACATATCATTTCTTTACAATAATTCTTCGTCATAAACCGCTCTGCCGCCACCAATGAATTTCGGTCTGGTGCGGGCGCATACCACATGGGCGTCTCCGATCTGTCCGGACCGGAGGCGCACCGGTACTGCCACATCTCTCAGATGCATTCCGATCAGCGTATCCCCGATATCCATTCCTGCTGCCGCCTGAATATGTTCCACAGCCACCGGATGCTCGAAGGCTTTATACGCCGCCGTCGCAAAAGATCCGCCTGCCTTAGGCTGAGGTACCACATTTACCATGGGATAACCATATTTTACCGCAGCCTCTTTTTCCAGAATCAGTGCGCGGTTCAGATGCTCACAACACTGCGCAGCCAGATATACCCCGGCTTCCTGCGTGGCCTGGTAAATACCGCCGAAGACCATCTCCGCCAGCTCCGGGCTGGAATAGGTACCGATAGTAGCACCTCCCACCTCACTGGTAGAACAGCCTACCACAAACAGCTCTCCCTGCTCCAGCCTCGCCTTTTCCAAGATCTCCTTGGCCGCCAGATAAGCCTCTTCTGCAATGATTGTCATATCTTCTGTCATGACGAATACCTCCCAGATTATTTTTTAGTTATTGCCATCTTTTCTGCCTTTCCCGGCAGACAGACTGCTTTCTATAGTTACAGCAGACAGTTTTCCAATACCAATATCATTAAAAAAACGATATTTGCTATGGTAAACCATCCAAAATACTTCTTTTTCTCTCCCGGAATCTGTCTGGCCACCTGTTTATAAGAGATCAGACTGGCCATGGATGCGATCAGCGTCCCCAACCCTCCCAGATTCGTACCGATGATCAATGCCGTTATATTTTCCGTAAATCCGGATAACAGCAGGGCCGCCGGAACATTACTGATCACCTGACTGGCAATCACGGCTGTCATCACTTCTCTACCTCCGATGATCTTCTGCAGGAAATCACAGAAAGCAGGCATTCTTCCCATATTTCCTATAAAAATAAAGAAGCCCACAAACGTCAGCAAAAGCGAATAATCCACTTTTATAAGAGTACCACGATCTAAAAGGAGAACCGCCAATGCCACAGTTCCCAATGTCACCGGATAAGGAATCATATGAGCCACAGTCAGCAGACACAACACAAATAACAGCAAATATGCCGGAAGTAAATATTTCTTTTGTTCCAGCTTCTCATCTTCTGTCAGCAAAACTTCTGCTCCCCGGACTTCGATTCCGCTTCGTTTTGCCACAATTACCACACAGATCATCAGTAAAAGCAGTGACACCAGAGAATAAGGCAGCATCAAAAGTATAAATGTTCCAGCGGACATCTGTGTTTTCCCATATAAATACAGATTCTGCGGATTTCCGATCGGCGTCAGCATACTTCCCAGATTGGCAGCTATCGTCTGCAGAACGATCACAGGTACTGCCAGTTTTTTCACAGCTTCTTCGCCTGTCAGCTGCAGCACAATGAAGGTAAACGGTACAAACGTGATCAATGACACATCATTGGTGATGATCATACTGAAAAAGAAACACAAAAGTACCAATACCTCTGCCAACTGTATGGTATTCTGTGTATGCCGCAACAGCGTTTTTGCAATATTACGGAAAACACCCAGTTTCTGCAAGCCTGCCATCACCGTCATCAGGCAGAAAAGGATCGAAAGTGTGCGGAAATCAATATATCCTACATATTCTCTGTCCGGCGGAATCATCACCGCGGACACTATTGCCAGCAGGATCGCTACGGTCAGAACCGTCTCTCTTTTTAGGAATTCACTCAGTTTTCTCTTTACTTCCATACTCATTTGTTCCTTTGCCCCACAACCTCACAAAATAATTTCAGGGGAATATAGTAAAATTAAGAATATTTTCTACGGAGCATGTTATGTCTATTCTGCCCCCTCTGCTCTTCGGCATCTCAGCCAGTCTGGATGCCCTTCTGGTAGGTATGGCTCTGGGCCTCCAGAAAGTCCCTCTGCCTGCCAGACATAATCTGCTGATCAGCACAGTCACCCTGATCGGGACTGTGATCTCTATAGGTCTTGGCAACCTGTTGTTACCCTTGTTTCCCATCGGCATCGGTACCCGGATCGGAAGCAGTGTACTGATCCTTTTCGGTCTTTACTACGTGGGAAAATGGCTGCTTTCCAGATGGTGCTGCAATTTTTCCCCGGATAATAATCTGTGCCAGAAAAAGAAAAAATTTGTCGGGCACCGGGAATTATCCCTGTCGCAGATACTGGCGCTGGGCTGTGCCCTTTCCATGAACAATATCGGCATCGGTTTCTCCGCCAGTATTACGGGACTTCCTTTCCTTCCGGCATCGGTGTCCACCTTTTTCTGCTCCTTCGGATTTCTGGCTTTCGGAAGCCGTCTGGGCAGGTCTGCTTTCCTGCAGCAGATCGGGGAATATACGGATCCCGTCTCAGGTTTATTGTTGATCCTGCTGGGGTTGTGTCAATTATACCACTGATCCGTATAGTTCCGAAAAACCTGGGGAATCTATCTGAATAATAATACCATATACCTGTTTGGCAGTCTATGCAAGTGATCAGAAAGGATTCCCCACTATGGTACAACGCTCCTTATCCACAAATCTATCCAAAAATACAGCACTTTTCCACGCTCTGCTGCCACTGGATGACAGTTTTGACCTGATCACCCGTGACCTGAAGCTGGGAAATACGCCGGCTTACTGGATCGGTGTCAATGGTTTTTGTAAGACGGAGATCCTTCAACAAATTTTTTCCGACTTGCAGGACCCCCTCTATACACTGGATTCCGAAATCCGGGATCTCCCTCGCTATGTGCAGAGCAAACTGGGGTATGCCCAGGTGTCACTGACTTCCTCTATAGATACGATTCTGCAAAATATTCTCAGTGGCCCCTCTGTCCTTCTGGTAGAAGGTTTTGCACAGGCCGTAATCATCGATGTCCGTACCTATCCTGTCCGCAGCATTTCCGAACCTGACACCGAACGGATCACCCGTGGTGCCCGGGACGGTTTTGTGGAGACGTTGTTGTTCAATACCAATCTGATCCGCCGGAGGGTGCGTTCTCCGAAACTGACATTCTCTATCTGTTCTCTGGGTGCAGAAAGCCGCACGGATGTAGCTATCGCCTATCTGGCGGATCAGGTCAATGAGGAATTATTAGATACCTTAAAGAAAAAGCTTTCCCAATTACAGATCACTTCCCTGACCATGGGCAGCAAAAGTCTGGAAGAACTCCTGATCAAAAAACGCTGGTGGAATCCTCTGCCCAGTATCCAGCTGACGGAACGGCCCGATGTGGCCTGCAGCTATCTGTGCGAAGGGCATATTCTGCTCATCGTGGACAACTCCCCTGCCGTTCTGCTGCTTCCCGGTACGATCTTCCAGTTTACCCAGAGTCCGGAGGACTATTACAACAATCCTCTGACCGGAACTTATTTCCGCATGATACGCTTCCTGTGCATTCCGGTCAGTCTCCTACTCCTTCCGGTATTTTTACTTCTCTCCGCCTACTATCCCGAGATTACTGCCTCGCTGCAGCTCACACCCGTCAGCGATCTGTCACCCTTCCGCCTTTTTTTCTATGTGCTGGCGGTGGAGTTCCTGCTGGATCTTTTCAAGTATTCAGCGGCACTCAGCTCCAGCCGCGTCTCCGGTGCTCTGTCCATTGTCGGCGGACTATTAATCGGTGACATTGCTGTCAGTCTTAACTGGGCCTCCACGGAAGTCCTCTTCTATGCTGCTGTCACCATGCTGGCGAATCTGTCCCTCTCCAGTATCGAATTTGCTGATGCTCTGCGGATCTACCGTATTCTTTTGGTCGTCACAACAGGGCTCTGGGGATTGCCGGGATTCCTTATCGGTCTGACACTGGTGACAGTCTCTATTTTGACTACCCCGACCTTCGCGGGCTTCAGCTACTTCTGGCCCCTCTTTCCTTTTAACGGCCCGGCTCTCCGAAGCCTCCTGTTCCGCCGCCCCACCTACAAAGCCCAGCCCAGTAAAGTCTGGTCCCGCGGTCATGTGCATCACACATAATAAACGTTATAGCGTTATTCCCCATTCTGTGGTACAATAACATTAACTCATGAAAAAAACAACTATTTTAACCTTGATAACCGTATGTATTTTATCTTTTGCTTCCTGTGGCAAGCAGGAAACCACATCCGGCAATGAATCCATCACTGCTACTGTTGAATCCGCACAGGCAGAAACCACAGTGCCGGAGGAAACAGAAACAGAAGAATCAAAAACGGAGTCACTCCCCTGGATTCCACTCTCAAGTTTAGAAACACATCCGGAGTTAAGAGCAGCCTTTGAGGAATATGTAGAAGTAACAGGAACCACAGGCAACAAAGAGGGTAACTTATACACGAATCCATTAACAACACAGCCAGACCAGAATATCACGTTGCTTTTAGCAATAAAAAATCAATACTTTCGAGGCTATATGATGGTACTGTCGTCTGTTTTAAAGCTTGGTGAAATGTCAATAGAATATTATGCAGATATAGATGCAGATTATGCGAATGCTCCCTATGCAACTATCAATGCCTACTTTGAATTGCTTCCAGACCAAGAAGAAAGACAGTTTGATGGAGATGTCCCCCTTTCAAGAGCACAGGCAATGACGTTAATAATGAGAGCAATGACTCAGGTAAATGAAGCACAGGCACCAGAAACAGACAGTGACTTCACAGCAAAAGTAGGAGAAACACAATATACCAATTTTGCCGCACCAATGGATGAATATGCCTATGTGAATACTTCGACTGGTTTAAATGAAGAGACTTTTACGTCAGCAATGTCAAGAGGAGAGTACATTTATCTGTTAGCAAACTATTATAGCCAAGACTACCAGGCATATATGGATAACAATGGTTTTAAGAATAACACCTATCTTGAAGATGTAGCAATATCAACAGTATCCGATGCAGGAGACATCAGCTTTACAGAAGCAATCTCTGATCCGGGTAAGGGAGTTCCATCTGATATGTATAAAGCATTTGAAATAGCTACTAATATGGAGTTAATTTCAGAATCAGAATTAGAAGATTGGGATGCAGCAATCACAAAAGGTGAAGCGGTCAGATTATTTACGACAATGTCATTCATGTATTATCTTGTAGCAGGTGATTGTAGTTTAATGGATGAAATTGCCGAGAACATCGTTTATCCTGATGTAAATCCGGAGGATGTAGATCCCAAGGCAACCGACATAGATGGAGACATCGCCTTTGCCCTTGGGAAACAAGAATTTAATGAAGTGACAGAAGAATATGGTGGTTATGAACCGTGGACGGGATATGCACAATCTCAAGGAGCAGATGGAACTATAGGGTGGTGCTGGGTTTATGACACTGGCAAAGGAGCAGGTTCCGAAGAAAGCTATGCCGTTTACATGAAAGAAGGCTCCCCACGATATGGAGAAGTCTTCCACGTAGGAGATTACTTACCTGATGGTTCCCTATTCACAGGAGCCAACCATCAGGAATATCGTATCGCTGAAAACAGAATATTATTAAGAAAGTATGAAAATGGTGAATTGGGTGGAACAATAGTAACAGAAGATGAAAATGGCATGTTACATATCATAGTAGAATAGAAAATAGAATGGGAAAGTCACCAGTGGCTTTCCCATTCATCATTTTAGAAAAATACAAACCCCGATATATTATGTCACCCACTGTACGATCAGACACAGGTATTGCGAAACACAGAATTTATTAGAAAGAAGTGCTGACCGGAGCGGAGCGTAGACATCGAACTTTCGAGCCCTGGCAGGGCTCGAAAAAAAGAACGATACCGATTTGGTATCGTTCTTTTTTCAAGCGCGAGACGGGGATCGAACCCGCGACCCCCTCCTTGGCAAGGAGGTGCTCCACCGCTGAGCCACTCGCGCATATTGTACAGGTCAAAACCTGTATCTCGAAGGTATGAAATTAATTGTGTTGACATTCATCCGCAATCTGATGAATGTCTGCTGTGTGTCTCACAACAAAGACTATATTACATGATGAATGCCAAACTGTCAAGAAAATTTTTGAAATTTTTCGAAAAATTCCACCACATCCTATTTATCCGTAGTAAGATGGCTGTATTCTCCCTTTCGATTATAGGAATCTGTCAGGTAGCTTTCATCCGTAAGAATGCATTCGATCTCCTGATCGTCCTCTTTGTACTGGCTTCTCTTCCGCAGATCCTCTTTAGTATGCTGTTGCTTTGTCTGCAGGAAATCTCCGCTATGGGATCCCAGGAATCGTCCCGGCAGCCGGTCCATCAGTTTTCTGGCTACCTTCTGTACCTGATAACGCACTTTCTGAAAAGGATTCGCCGGCATGGCATCCTTTGCTTCCACAGGCCGGAAATACGTATGGGTAGCCGCCGTCTCCACCGCCGCCCTGTTCAACGTAGTCTTCACGCCCACAGAATTTCCCGTAACAAGCGTCTCCTGACCCGCGATATGATTACCGCTGCCATCCTTCTGTGAACTTATCGCGTCATTGGATTCTTTGCTGTCTCCCCAGATCTTCTGTAAGAGCTGTTTTCCACTATTCCCAATATTCTGTACCCAGGACAACAGGTTTCCCTTAGAATTCTCCTGCAAGGCTTCTGTAGCCATCTGCGCCGTCTGCGCGGCTCCGGACTTAGCCCCCATACTGCCCGTATCCGTATTTGCCCCATGTTCATGAAGACATGATGTTACATGATGAGAATATGTGTCATGTCCGCTTCCGACTCCACCGACCTGCATAAGCGCCTCCGTTCCTGTTTCCGGGTCTGCCTGTTCTATCATGTATATCGGAGGTATTCACTATTTTATTCAGTCTCCCGGGGCACCTTGTTATAATTGGTCATCCGCACACACCTCTTTCACGTACTTATCAACAAAGCATCATTCTGCTTAGACAAGATCTCTTGAAAGTCAAACCTAATTTTGGGTTTTATGTAATTGTTCCAGGTCAAAAAATGCTGCTTTTTTTCTTGACACGGGAACATATGTTTTCTACAATTATTGTAGTGCAGCTCTACTAATTTAATTGGAAGGAAACACCTCATGGGTGATTTACTCAATGTCGACATGAATTACCTTATTGGAAAAAAAGAATCTACTGAAATTATTCCGGATAGCTATTATCTCAATCCAGAAGCCCGTGACATGGCTCAGTTTCTCTTCGAGAATCCGGAATACAAGGTCCTCTTCGATGCCTCACGGAAAGTGAAGCCGGAGGACATTTAGTTTGTAAAAGAGATGATCGAGATCGGGGCGCACAAAAGAAATGGGAATCACTATGAATCAGTATGTAGTATTACAAGTGACACTTAAGGAGAAACTTATCGGAACTGCATCCAAGAATCTGAAGGAGCTCGAGGATGTGATCAACGCCCAGGCTGCAAAGGGATACCGCCTGCACCACACTATTACCACCGCTTCTGCCAATAGTACCGGCTTCGGCGGCGGAGACCGGATCCAGGCTACTATGGTATTCGAGAAACTCTGATGTTGTTGCACCGGTGCAATTTTTCAAAAATATAAATTTTAGGAATAACTTGACAAGGCTTGCACATAATGGTATTATTCCGCTAATTAGCGAATGACTGGTGTCCGGTCGCGAAAGAGTCTTGGAATTGTATTCCAGGGCTCTTTTTACATACAAAGGAGAATTGTAATGAACGAACAAGAATTTGAAAAACAGTTAAATGCTTTGCACGACCGCGTGCTCTCGAAAGCTCTTTCTGACGAAGAGAAAAATAATTATACCGAGTCACTATTTGAATCTATTCGTCATGTAAATAAATACGGGCAAGAATTTTGGTATGCCAGAGATTTACAAATCGCTCTGGAATATACTGAGTGGAGAAACTTTTGCAAGGTTATTGAAAAGGCAAAAGAAGCCTGCCGAGGTAGTAATAACGCGGTATCTGACCATTTTGTTGACGTCAACAAAATCGTAAATGCTGGTGCCACCAGTAAGGATATCGGAGATATTCAACTTTCACGATATGCTTGTTATCTTATTGTGCAAAATGGTGATCCTCGAAAAAAGGTTATTGCACTTGGACAAACCTACTTTGCAGTAAAAACCAGACAGCAAGAACTAATTGAAAATTATGAAAATCTTTCCGAAGATCAAAAACGTATCGCCATCCGGCAGGAAATGAAAGAGCATAATAAAATGTTAGTAGCTGCTGCCAAGGATGCTGGTGTTGAAACTACCCTGGATTATGCTATATTTCAAAATTACGGATATATGGGACTATATGGTGGTTTAAAGGCTAGCGATATAAAGGAGCGTAAAGGCTTAAAGAAATCACAAGACATACTCGATTACATGGGATATGAAGAATTAGCTGCCAACCTCTTCCGTGCTACTCAGACGGAAGCAAAACTCCGCCGTGAAAATATTCAAGGCAAACAGGAAGCGAATAAAACCCACTTTGAGGTTGGTAAAAAGGTGCGTGACACCATTAAAGATCTTGGTGGCACAATGCCGGAAGATTTGCCTACACCGGAAAAAAGTATTCAGCAATTAGAGAGAGAGCAAAAGAAAAAATTGAAATAAAAAATCAGCCCAGTGCACCAACACCAGCGCTGATTACCGGGCAAACCGATAAATCACCTTGAACAAGTTTTTAATTATGAAAAATATAATGCCTGGAGACTTTTGTTTGATAAAAAGGATACTAAAGAGAATCGACGTACCTTTTTGGAATGGATGCAACATGAAAATTAAAAACCCTTGAAAAATCAAGGGTTTTTAGAGCGGGTGATGGGAATCGAACCCACGTATCCAGCTTGGAAGGCTGGTGTTCTACCATTGAACTACACCCGCATGTTTATATATGAAGCAGGGCGGCCATTTTAAGAAATGGTGTCCTGCGAAAATGCCCAGAACCGGAATCGAACCAGTGACACGAGGATTTTCAGTCCTCTGCTCTACCAACTGAGCTATCTGGGCCCGCGACTTAATCCTACTTGCAATCTTGTTTCATGACTGCTCTGCGTCACAACAATCGTAGTCTACACAAATTTCGTCCAAATGTCAAGTACCTTATCAAAAAAATTTTAAATTTTTGCAATTATTCCTCTATCTCCTACAAATGATACGGTTAAAACTCCTCTTTTTCCCCGTACCATTGCAGTAAAAGCTCCACCACCCGGTTGTAGCTGATCATGCCATCCGAAACACCATTCAATTTCAGTGAAGCATTGGTCAGGGTATCTGAAACACTGTCCACCGTCTCCGTATTCACCACAGCTTTTCCGTTGATTCTCTCCCATTGCTCTTCTGTGACAAAGATATTGTCCTCCTGCACCTGCTGTAATACCTGTAACGGATGTACCGCCTCTCTGGCCGCCGCATAGCTGTCCGGATCCGCCAGTCTAGTCTTATACAGATCGTTTGCCACATAATTCAGCACACTTAAGTAACCCGCATATTGAAAAGTACTGTCATCCGACTCTACGCAGGCCAGAAATGCAATAAAATTCGCCTCATCCTCATAGATATACCCCCGGATGTGAGCCAGCTCATGACACATGGTTGCCGGTTTTTCCATGATGTACATGACATCATTGTAATTTGCCTCCATGGAAAACGGGAAATAATAGCCACACATATACATCTGACACATGAAATCCGAGAAAAACATAGCCTTCGGCCGGGGATAATAACCATCCAGCTGGTCATACCTTTTCCCCAGGCTCTGCATCACATCGATGGCTTTATCCTCCATATCCACCGCATTACCCCGGCTGTCCACACCACCCGAGTACACCACGGCACCACTGTCATCCCGTTCCATGACCTCACTGAGCTCATTACAGTGCCGGACGATATCATTGTAGATCCGAAGCAGTTCCTCCGTTCGTTCCTGTGTTGTCTGCTCCTGCGCTTCCTCTTCACCGAAATATTTCTCCGAAAATGTAGACCCATGATAGATCATGGTACAATTCAGCGTCATAATGGCAAATACGGCAAGCAACGTCCATGCAAAAAAACCAAAATATCCCTTCACTCCCCGGCAGTACTTTTCCGAATGTCTGCACGCCGAAATCAGCAAACTGCATCCCAGCACAACCGCAGCAAGCACCACCAGAATCCCTGCCACAATCATCCATTCGCCCACGGAAAAGGGAAACAACCCTGTAATCCTTCCGTAGGTATTGACCCAGATTGGGAAAATATAATCAATATAAGCATCGCTGAGGCTTCTGCTGCTCCAGGCAACGACCTGAAGCAGTAAAAGAACTGCAACGATGCTTAAATAAATTCGAAAACTTTTCTTATGGGATTTCTTATTCTCCATAGTACTCCTTAAGTGGCTTCCTCTTTTCCCACCTTGATCCTGGTCTTCTTCCAGATGCCACCGCGGTACAAAACATACAGGATCAACGCAGAAATGCCATTACTGATCACCACGGAATACCAGACACTGCGCACGCCCATATGCAGGACGCTCTCGCAGAACCACAGTGTCAGGAAACGGAATACCCACAATCTGGTCACATCGATGGCCATGGTCACCTCCGTATGGCCGGTTCCCTGGAACAAACCGGAGGTCGTATTGTATATGCCATTGGTAAAGCACCAGAATGCCATAACACTTAAAAAGTCCGCTGCCATGCCCACGACTTCCGCATCCTTAGAGAAGATCCTGACAATAGCCGTGGAGATCATATCTCTTGATAAAATCATACCACCTATGAACAAAAATACAACCGATATCCACATGGAAAAACGATACCCCTTCTCTGCACGGTCCGACTGCTTTGCTCCCATGTTCTGCCCCACGATGGTGGCCGTTGCCGAGCCGATGGCATTGGAGGGCAGCGTGATCAGTCCATTCACTTTGTTGCCGATGCCATAAGCCGCCATGGCTTCCGTCCCGTAGACAAACACGTTTTTACTCATCAGCAGAAATCCCAGCTGCATGGTACTTCCGCCGATAGCGGTAGGCAGACCGATCTTAAGGATCATTCCCAGTTTTTCCTTTTGTAAACGCATGTATTTCCGGTTCAGGCAGATATCATTTTCCTGTCTGCACAGAAGTCCAAAAGCCACTATGGCCGGAATCGCTTTTGCCAACAATGTTGCCAGTGCCGCTCCTGCAGTCCCCAGATTCAGAATGATCATGAAAAACGGATCCAGGAACAGATTCAGCGTGATGCCACCCAGATTCAGAAACATAGGGCGTACCGTATCTCCCTGTGCCTGATGTACTGCGGAAAAAATGTTGACCATATATAAGAATGGCATATCCCAGATGACTACACGCAGGTAGACTCTTGCATAATACGCAGTTCCTCCGTCTGCTCCCAGCCAGTTCACAATCGCCGGTGTCCCCAGAAAACAGAGCGTAGCACAGACCACCGCAAATCCCATGGCACAGGCGAAAATCTGGTTTGCCATGGATCTGGCATCCTCTTTTTCCCCAGCGCCGATATACTGCGCAATGAGGACTGCACCGGCCACAGTGATGCCGCTGCCGAAATTCGTAATAATATTCTGCATCGGTGTCACAAGATTGATCGCCGCCAGTTGCTCCGTGCCGATCTTCCCCAGCCAATAAGTATCCGTCAGGTTATACATTGTCTGCAAAAAGCTGTTGATCACTACGGGAATTGCCAGAGACAGGATCGCTCTGATCAGATTTCCGTGCAATATCAGATCCGGATTATATTTTTTAGCCGTTTTCATCGCCATCACTCCTAAGTTGTTCTTATCTATGTCTTTCCAAATCTAAGTCGTATTATACGTCAATTTTTCAGTGGTTTCCACGGAGATTTTAGGGTTATATGTATTAAAACACTTTTTTATTATCTTTTTTATTTACATCATGGAAAGGCGCATCGCCAGACGGCAATGCAGATTCTTGTGCAGGCACAAATCAGTACTTGGCTCATCGTATACGCAAAAAATCCCTCCCACGGCATCTGCCTGCGGAAGGGATCTTATTCTTAATTCTGCGGTCAGGATCAGACTTATTTGATTACAAGGCTGCTCCAACCATCGCTGGGGATCAGAGAGATATAGGTCTTACCGGTATTGATCTGGATCTCCTCACCGGTCTTCGCATCATAGTAATGTGTGATAGCATTCTCGGAAGACTTGGTCCAGGTAACTTCGATAGCCTTACCCTGAGTAATGTAGTAACCGGAGCGTCCGGAGTCGATGGCATTGTAGATCAGGTAGCCTTCACCCAGTTCTGCAAAAGTGGTATCCTGCAGAATAACGTTCTCGAAAGTGAGCTGTGCATTGCTGTCAGCATCCTTGTGTGCAGAACCATACTCATAGTAATCATAGGTTCCGGTCTCTTCGTTGTACTTCAGAGTAGAACCGTTGTGCTTGAAAGGAAGCGCAATGGTAGTAGCGCTGATAGCATCACTTCTATCATCAAAGGTAACTTCTCCGTCTGCAAATTTGAAGTGAGGTCCCTGATAGTAATCATTGTAAGTAGTGGTATACTTGGAATTTGCAAAACGCTGCTTCAGACCGTCATAGGTCTTGCCCTTCTGGCTGTTGGTATAGGTATCATAAGTAATATACTCGGTAAACTCAGTTGCCTTACCATTGTTGAAACGGGCGAAACCACCACTGAAGTTAGCGGAATAATCTTTTGCTACCCAGTCATTGATGAAGTAAGGGCCACCATCATGGCAGAGAACTGCGTTCCACTCAGCTGCCAGCATGAAGTTGGTAGGACGTGCACTACGAATACTACCCAGCTGCTCGATCTTCTCCCAGTCCTTTACGACTACCATGAAACGTGTAATTCTGTCGTTCAGAGTACTGTTCATGATCTCATATACAACATCTGCATCTGCGGTGCCGAAATGAGGCAGTGCGGTTCTCTCGTTATCTACCATTACCGCGATGGGACGCTGATCCTTCAGATCCTCATCGATCCACTCGTTGGTAAGTTCGCTGCGATAGGAGTGCTCCGGTGCAACTTCATCTGCGGAAGACTCAGTTGCGGCAGGCTGCTCTACCTCCTTGGTATCGGTAGCAATAGGCTCTGCTTCTACGGTCTGGATCGGAGAAGAGATCGGCTCACTGTTTCCACAGCCGGTCAGAACGCCTACTGCAAGTAAAATTGCTGCAAGTACTTTCTTTTTCATGAATGTTTCCTTTCATTTGTTTGTTCTATCCGATCTTTCGATCGACACTCTAAAATACATTGTATCCCTAAAGTCCTATGTTTGTCCACCGAAAATTCTTAAGATTTTCTTGAGATTTTATTTCGCAAAAAATGACATCTGGCAGTTGTATGCTGATGTCATTTTTGCTTTCTATAATTATTACTTATTATTCTTTTACAGCCCCGATATTTACTCCCTGTACAAAATATTTCTGGCAGAATGGATAAATGATCATAAACGGCAGAATTGCTACGATGACTGCTGCATTTTTTACTGTATTTTCCGTAGCTCCTTCTACCGCAGACGGCAGATCACTTCCCATGATCAATGCCCGCAGTTTCATCTGGAAGTTATATAAATTTGAATTCGTGATATACAGCTTATAGTTCGTGTAATCATTCCAGTATCCCACGGCATACATCAGTCCGATGGAAGCCAGTGCAGCCTTCGACAACGGCAATACGATTTTATACAAAATTTTAAAATGAGAGCAACCATCAATCTCTGCGGATTCCATCAGGCTGACCGGAATTCCCTCAAAGAAATTCTTCATCAGCACCAGATTATATACATTGATTGCCGGCAGCAGGATCACTCCCCACAAGTTGTTTGTCAGATGGAAGTCCTTCATTACCAGATAAGTCGGGATCATACCTCCGTTAAATATCATGGTAAACAACAGCACATTGGCAATAAATGCCCGCCCCGGCATCTTCCACTGAATCAGCACATACGCCCCAAGTACTGAGATCAGCAATCCCATGATCGTTCCCATAACCGTTGTGTAACAGGAAATCAGGAATGGTCTGAGCATCGTCGGATTGGTAAAAATTGATTTATACCCTGCGAACCCGAACTGCTCAGGAAACAACTTCATGCCATAAGCCGTCTTCAGATCAAAAGAGTCCACCAGTACTTTATATACCGGGATGATCATCACCAGCGAAAATACTGTAAATATTACGATCAATACGATATCAAAAATTTTCACTTTCTTTTTCATCATACAATACCTCTTCCTCTCGTCTTATGGCTTACCCTGTTACATACCAGTACCAGAATACAGCTTATAATAGAGGAAAACATACCGACCGCTGTCGTATACCCATAATCCGGAATTGCACCGGAGTTAAATGTCTGCGTATAGATATAAGTCTGCAATACATCCGATACCTTGATAACGGCATCATTCTGTAATACGAAAACTGACTCAAACAAATTCATAACTTTCGCCAGATTCAATACAAGTACCGTCACGATTGTATTATTCAACGCAGGCAGGGTAATATAGATCATCTTCTGGAAACGGTTTGCCCCATCCATCGACGCTGCTTCATACAATTCCGGACTGATTCCCGCCAGCGTTGCCATGAAAATAATCGTTCCCCAGCCTGTATCTTTCCAGACATTAATTATGTAATACGAAAATCTCCACCATTTCTGGTCTCCGAGGAAATATATATTATCCGTGATCAAGTGTAATTTCATCAGGACATCATTGACCAATCCCGCAGATGTCGGAGACAGGATCATGGAAAATATGGATGCTGCCACTACCCAGGACATAAAATGCGGAATGTATACAATTGTCTGAAATACCTTTTTCAACTTTAAAAAAATCAATTCATTCAATAATACCGAAATAATAACTGCCGCACCGGTATTCAAAATCAGCTTTGTAATACTCAGCACCAGCGTATTGCTGAACGCCTTCCAAAACCCCGGCATACTGAACATTTTTACAAAATGCTTCATTCCTACAAAGATCGGATCATTGATTCCTTTATATGTAAAAAAGGCATAACGGATACCAAACATAGGAAGATAATAAAATATCAATGCTGCCACCAATACCGGTGTCGCCATCAGATAGACTCCCCGATATGCACGGGCGTGCTTGAACGCGGTTCCCCCAGGTGTCCTCTTAGGCAAAGTTTTTCCTTTCTCTTTCACAACGTTTACCCTCCGTTCCGGCTACTCTATATCAGCTATTCAAAAATCCCATATATTCGTTGTACTTTGTCTCTTCTGTTTTATTCATATGTATGGTCAGTCCATCCTCTGAGAAATAGAGACGGATGCGGATGGATGCAACACTTTCTCCGATCAGCCAGCAGAAGATAAACAGCGTATTTTGATCCATCCAGGCTCCGGATGAAGCACATTTCTCCTTGTATATAGGGAACTCTCCCTCTTCCAGATGTCCGATTCCAAAGGGAAGCTGACATTCTCTTCCTTCTATTTCATACGAGAGTACTCCTTTTTGATCCGCATCGGAAAAAGTCACACCACACCATGTAAATCCATACTTATTTCGGAGCAGCGGATATTTTTTCCCGAAATCTGCACAAGGTTTTCCTTCAAATACCGTACGCAGCACAGGCAACGTTGTTTTCTCCACATCGTTTTCCGGGAAACAATCCTTCAGCAGCACTTCTCTCACTGCGGCAAGTATCATCTGCTCGGCTCCGCCCATACCCTGTGTATCTGCTGTCGTTACAACGACGAGATCCATTTCCGGAACTGCCAGCATTATCTGACCGCCCAGCCCCAGCATTGCAAAAGTCCCCTCCATCGGGATCCAGAACTGATATCCATACCAGCGATCATCGCCATCAAGCTGTGTTGCCGTTCTCGGTTCTGTCGCTCTCGCTGCATAGGATCCCTTTTCCTGCTTTAACAGCATACAGCCGGTACGCAGCAGATCCTCGGGAGTAGCCATCAGGCCACTCCCTCCCATAGAGGTTCCAAAGGGATCCTCTATGATATAAGACTCCTCGCTGAAGCCATTCTGGCGCAGCAACTTTTCTTTCAGGTAATCCAGCATCTTTTCACCGGTCAGTTTTTCTACCAGCGCACAGAGCACATGGGAGGATGAGGTATCATACATAAAGAGAGTTCCGGGTCTGTGGGTGGGTTCTGTCTGGAAAAAGCTCCTCACCCAGTTTTCCGTTGTGCTGGTCTTGTTATAAGTTGTCATATTGTAACATGTCTGCATTTTCAACATATTTTCTATCGTCATCTCTGCCAGCCAAGGATGCACTCTCCCGGGCAGATATTCCGGGAAATAATCACAGATAGGATCCTGCAGGGAAATTTTCCCTTCCTGCTCCAGCAATCCGATTGCCAGTGAAGTAAAACTTTTAGTCACAGAAAACATTCTCTGCAACTTATTACGGCAATAGGGTGCATAATATTTTTCAAACAATAGGTTCCCATGTTGTGCGATCAGCACACTGTGTAAAGGAATTTTTCTTTTTTCCACTTCTTTTACAAATTCCTGCATATTCTGTTCCGTCAGTTCTCTCATTTTAGCTGCCATACCATAACCTCCCATGCTGTCGCCTTTTTATTTATTATTCAGGGAATCTACGATTGCCTGAGACCATTCGGCTCCGCCTTCCTGTTCAAACCGCTTGTATCCCTCTTCCACAGAAACACCCTGTACCACGCAGTCCGCAATAATAGAGTTCTTCAGGCTGGTCAGATCGCCGTTATACTGGCTCATCATATCTGTTGTTACCGGCAAAGGTGCCGTCTTGTTATTGGCATTAAAGATTTCCATCGATTCCTCTGTATATTTCTTTACGGGAACCAGTCTCTCGGTCAACGGACAGATATTGGTATCTCCCATAATGATGGTCGTATACTGTACTCCGGGCTGGGAACGCATCTCCATCATATGGAACTCTCCATCCTGATACGTATTGCCACATACTGTTTCTGCCTGTCTGGACCAATGAACGCCTTCTACTCCATAGATCCACAATGTTTCCATGTCTCCATCATCAAAAATGCTTTCCAGAAAATATTTGAATACGCCTTCCGGATTCTTACAGGAAGAAGTAATCGCATACACCGGTGCACATCTCTGCCAGTATTTTCCAACCTCTGCGATAGGCGGCATAAATACCAGTTCGCTGTCCTGTCCATTCGCAGCCAGTCCATCCGACAGCTGATCAGACCATCCGCCTGCCCAGTAAGTAAATGCTCCGAACTCCCCTTCCATGAATTTGGTACGGCAGTTGCTGGTCGCATTCGTCAGAGATTCCTTATCGATATAACCCTTGTTGTAAGCATCCTGTAATCTCTTGATCGCTTCCTTCATGGAATCCTCGGTAAATCCATCTCTCCATACGCCATCCTCTCCCTGATAGAAAGAAGGATATGCATCCTGATAGAATTCCGGCAGATAATTGGTATAAGGAGCTTCATTTCCTACAAATCCGGCTGCGGATACACCAATGGTATTTCCATTGATACCGTCTCCATCCGGATCACCGTTGCTGAAAGCATCCAACATTTCCAGATACTCTTCATACGTCGTCGGAATGTCCAGTCCACAGTTATCCAGCCACTGTTTTCTGAGGAAAGTCATACATCCGCCACCTCCGCCAAGTGCCAGTCCGTACAGATGTCCATCCAACATATTGCCTTCTACGACACTCACATCCGTGTTGGGATTCTTCTTCAGCTCTGAATTGTTCCAGGCATCCGTCATATCCCAGAGAGCTCCCTCTCCCGCATATCCGGAATAATAGGAAGATCCAAGGATAACGACATCTGGCCAGTTCTCCGGTCCGCTGGCAAAGGTCTGTCCCAACACATCATAGTAGGCATTGTGATCCGGTTGGATGACTTCCAGTTCGATTCCTGTCAGTTCTTCCCATTTATTGACCCATTCTTCCTGACCGTCTGCCAATGTCGCCTGGAAAGTTCCGTCTACCATAATCGTAATCTTTTCCGGTTTCTCTACATCATCTGCAACATCTGCAACATCCCCGGCAGTATTTCCTGCCTGTGCATCGCTATCTGTCTTTCCTGTATCATTTCCCGTATTTTCCGCAGAGCTCCCACACCCTGTAAATATCATGGAACATACGGTAACCGCAACCAGTGCGACTGATAATAACTTTTTCTTTACCATAAATAACCTCCGTCCATATTCTGTTATCTTCTCTGTTGTTTCTTGTTTCTTATTTTGTTTTGTTTCTTTGCTGCTTGATTTGTTGATTATTGTCACTTCGGCGCCGGAAGTATCAATGTGCTTTCATTATATCTGTCATTTTGCACAATTTAAAGTCACATATTTCAAGATTTAGTGTATATATTTTTTGTTATTATAGGCTCATTTTTTATGTCAATGATACACATTTTATTTTATTACATTCCATTTCATTGCCTTTTTCACCTATTATGATACTATAATAATATCTCTCAGGAGGGTTTTTGTTATGAATTCCAGAAAAAATAAATACTTCATAAAATTGATAACATCCTACAGTCTGCTCTTGGTCATTGTGCTCATTCTGGGAATTGTTTTCCATTTTATTCTTTCGCATAATGCAAAGCAGGAACTATTGAATGAAAATATGCTTTCTCTTAAAAATGTATCCGAGCAATACAGCAACTGCTATGCGAATATTTATCTGATTTCCAAGCGAATGGCAAATAATTCCAGCCTTTCCCGCCTGGCGGAAGCCGATCAGGGGGAACGAGCGTTTTATTATAATGCCTATATTACCAAACAGGCTCTGGTAGATATGTATTCTGACTATTCACTCCAGCCAATTCAGACCTATTATATCCATCTGCGTCATACAGACTACATAATCAGCTATAATGATTTTGAGAATCTCTATTCCTTTTATAAAAACAATCAAATGCTGGATCCCTCAAAATATGAGGAATGGAAGGAGACTCTGGAATCCTCAGACAATTATAACCATTTTCTTTCTCTTGACCATTTTGCGACCGAATATACACCACACAGAAAAAACTATTGTTATGCTGTCTCTCTGCAGAATTATACCTTCAAAAATATCAATGCTGACATCATTTTTGAGCTGAATGCTGATTATATGCAGCAAATGGTGGATTCTGTCGATCTGATGAAGAATGGCTGTCTCATCATCCAGGATAGCAGCAGTGACACTATGCTTACTTTCAGTAACAATGAAGCGCTGTTAAAAAAAATAGATGTTTCTCTGCTTTCCTCGTTAGATTATTCCGAACGGGGATATTCCAGCACAGTATTTCAGGGTGCTCCCGTCACAGTACTCTATACCTCCGCACAGACACCGAATCTGAACTATTATCTGATTGTTCCCACGTCCTACCTGAAAGCACCGGGAAACGGACTGCAGTTACTGTCTCTATTCGTTATCTTTCTCGGTGTCGTAGGAAGCTTTTTGATTATTGTTCTGTTGTCCAAGGCCAATTATAAACCCTATGAAGCAATGGAATATCGCCTGCGGGAAGTGAATTTCAACCACGAAGAGCTCATGCGGTTAAATGAGTCCCAAAAGATCACCCTCCGCAATTATTATTTTGATCAATTGATTCATGGTACGATTCTGAGTGAGGAAGAAGCTGCGTATGCCCAAAATTATCTTTCCATTTCCGCTAATGCCAATTCCTTTGCTATCTTATACTGTAATGTCTACCTGGATACTTTGGAGCTAAATAATGACCCTCAGGGAATGATCAACATCCTCTCCCCTGATTATGCGGATGTTATTTCCGATATCCTTTCCAGTTATTTTATACATTCCTATATCATGCAGAGTTCCCGAAATAGTGTTTATACTATTTTATTATATGACAGGGAAGAACTGGACAAGGTCGAAGATTTATTTTCACATGTTCATACTACACTATTGCAAGAATACAATATCTGGATTTATGGTGGATTAGGCTGTACAACCGACACCATCTCCTCCGTCTGGAAATCGTATCGCCAATCCAAAGAGGCTGTAAAACGTATCTCCAGCCCAGTGTACCTGTGTCTGTATCGTGAGATTTTGGAATTTCAGGATTCCTTCTTTTATCCTAATGAGGTTGCGGATCAGCTATATAATTTTGTAAAATCCGGTAACTTCAAACAGACAAAAACAATTTTTAATTTTATAAAGGACGAAAATTTTAAGAAACGAAAACTTAATTCCAGACAAGTGAAATGGCTTTTAGAAAATATAGAAATTACGTTATTGAAAGTAATCAGGGATAACGACATTTCCTATGATGACTCAAGCTTAGCCGGTCTGTCCGAAGATTCTACCCTGAAAAATTACGAGCAGATTGCTCTGGAATTATGTGAAAAAAACAAGCAACCGGAAAACGACAACCAGCTGATTGTGCGCATTCAGGCTTATATTGATGAGAATTATGGGGATCCATCCTTATGTTTAAGCAGAATATCGGACCTGTTCCACATCTCCGAGAGTTACTTTTCCTTCCTTTTCAAAAAAACAGTAGGGGTAAACTTCTCTACGTATCTGGAACAGGTCCGCATGACGCAGGCAAAACATCTGCTGGAAACAACGAATATTAAAATAACAGATTTATACGTGGCGGTCGGTTACAACAATCTGACCAGCTTCCGCCGTGCATTTAAGAAAAAATACGGTGTAGCACCCAATGCCCTTCGAGAATAACTACTTATTCTTTTTCGGTTGCTTTCTCGCGCAGCACTTCCTCAAACTGTTCGATGGGTACCGGTTTGGAATAGTAATATCCCTGCTGCCAGGTAGATCCAAATTTCTCGATATAGTCGCTGACTTCCTTATCCTCAATACCCTCAATACAGGTTTCGGTGTTTGTCCTCCTGGCATAATCCACGATAGACTGCACCATGGCCTGATTCTGAGGTTTTTGCTTAATATCACGGATGAAGCTCATATCTACCTTCAGTTCGTCAAAAGGAAGCTCCAGCGCCAGACTTAAGGAACTGTTGCCTGTTCCGAAGTCATCCAGTGCGATCTTGATCCCCTGGGAATGGAAAAATTCTACCTCTCCGCGCAGGAAATGAATATCCAGATCTCTGCATCGTTCTGTCAATTCGAGGCAAAGCTCCTCCGGCTTCGCACCGGTCTCTTTTAAAATATTCATAACAGCACTGCGGAACTCTCTGCGCTCCAGCTGTGCCGCCGCCACATTGACATTGACGAAAAAGCCTTCCGTCTCCTCGCGCAGCTTCTGTACATCCGTAAGTGCTGTCCGAAGGATCCAGTTCCCCAGATCAAAAATACAGGGATCCTGTTCCAGCCACTCCATGAACACACCGGGGGACACCATCCCGTAAGGCTCCAGTTCCCATCGGAGCAGCGCTTCCATTCCCCGGATCTTGCCGGTCTTCGTATCGGCAATCGGCTGATAGAACATCCGGAAGCCTTCAAAGTTATGCGTAGCACACTGATGGATCACACCGATCAGTTCAAACTGGTTCTCGTCACTGCCACAGACCTCATCATTAAAAATCACCAGCTCTCCGTGATGCTCAAGCCGGGAATGGTTCAACGCATAAGTCAGACGGCTGCGGACCGCGTTCGTCTCCTTCATATAAGGTTCCATAAATATTGCGCCGGCAGATACCTTCAGAGGGATCTTTTTCCCCTCTACCTCTGTATTTTCAAAAGCTTCTACGATCTCATCGTATATCTGCTGTAGTTCCTCTTTGGATACATTTTTAAAGCTGATCACAAATTTCGCACCGGAGAGCCGGTATACATATCCTTTTCCCCTTAACAGGCGCAACAGCTCCTGTGCCGCACAGTTCAGAATCTTATCCGAAAAAGCGGCACCGTACATAACATTGATATGACTAAACTGATCCAGTCCGATCTTCAGCAGAGTCCCCTGTCCGCTTTCCTCCAGGAATTCCCTGATCTCCCGATCCAGCGCCGGTTCCGTATGCAATCCGGTAGTCGCATCCACCTCGTCGGAAATACCGTAGTTGTTATATCGTATTACGATCACAAAAGGCTTTCCATCCTTATCATTCAGCATTTTCGCCCTGGCACTGATCCGGTTGTAGGTGCTTCCGTCACGCACCCGGTATTCCCAGGGCTCGTCCATATTTTTCCCGGCAACTCTCTCCTGGAATCCCCTCCGGAAATCCTCCAGATCATCCGGATGAATCGATCTTTTTGATTTTTCTTGTCCGCGGATGGTATAGTTCTCCTGCATACCAAAATATTCCATCGTCTTCTCGGACCACCATGTCACGCCGTTCCGCAGATTGGTTATGGATATGTAGGACTTTTTCGCCAGAGAAGTAATGGCTTTTACAATATCCGGGAACAGGATATCCATTTCCTCCCAGAATTTCTGTTCATCATATGTATTGATACTCATGTCTCCTCCCGACACTTTCTTCTGTATGCCCACAGTCTCTGAATAGCATCCCTAATGTGAATGATGTCGGGGTCAAAAGCCCCCGACTTTGATGCCTACGGATTGTTCCGTGCTACGCACTCTCACTTCTCCGCTCCGCTTCGGTCCGTGCTAAACATGTGCCACTGGCACATAGCACCCTACCCTCTATTCGCATATCGTGGGATTATCATCCCACTTTTATGCTCATATCGGGGCGGGTCAAAAGGTCTTTCACCCACTTATGAGCAAGCTCATGTGGGCTTAGACCTTTTGACCCTAGCATCAAATAAATTATAACATACCAAAATGATGTTTACGATAGGATAATTAATATAAATTTTTTATGAAATAAAATATCTTATGATTGACTTCGAAAACTATCTGTAATACTATGCAATATAGCAATTATTTCAAATTTGAAATATTCACTTTTGTAATTTCAGTAATTACACTTTGTATAATACTAAGTAAGGAGCCTTCGGATGAATACTGATATCGAATTCGTACAAAAATTCAATCTGGCTTACAACGCCATGTGCAAACCTCTGTGCCAGCAGTTAAAGCTGCCACAGACAGCTTTTGATATTCTCATGTTCTTCGGCAATAATCCGGAATACCACACTGCCAGTGATGTCGTGGAGATCCGCCGGATCAAGGCGAATCTGGTGTCCGTCAATGTGGACAAGCTGGTGTGCGAGGGGTACCTGGAACGCAGAGAGGCTCCGGATGACCGTCGGAAGACTCTGCTGTTCTGCACGGAGAAAGCACAGGATGTCATCGAAAAAGGCCGCATGATACAGAGCATTTTCAAAGATACTCTGCTAGATGGCACCGATGAGACAAGCAAAGAGATCTTTTTCCACATGCTTCATGTCATGGAGAGAAATATGGACAATATCCTGAAAGGAGATAAATAAATGCAGATTTTAATCACGATTCTTGTCACTTTTTTCGCCGGCATGGGAGCCGGCCTGGGCACCGGATTTGCCGGAATGAGCGCTGCTGCCGTCATCAGTCCCATGCTGATCACTTTCCTCGGCATGGATCCGTATCTGGCCGTCGGCATTGCGCTGTCCTCGGACGTTCTGGCCAGTGCCGTATCCGCTTATACCTATGCGAAAAATAAAAATATTGATGTCAAAAACGGCCTGATCATGATGGGAAGTGTGCTGGTATTCACCGTCGTAGGCAGCTACGTATCCAGCCTGGTGCCTTCCGCTACCATGGGGAATTTCTCCGTGTTCATGACTTTCCTGTTAGGTATCAAATTCATCGTCCGGCCCGTAATGACCACCAAAGAAGCCATGCAGGGCGTCTCCGCGAAAAAAAGAGCCATTCAGTCTCTGGTATGCGGTATGCTGATCGGCTTTATCTGCGGTTTCGTCGGTGCCGGCGGCGGCATGATGATGCTGTTGATCCTGACTTCTGTTCTGGGCTATGAGCTGAAAACTGCTGTGGGAACCAGCGTCTTTATTATGGCTTTTACCGCTCTGACCGGTGCAGTTTCCCATTTTGCCATTGGGGGCATGCCCGACTGGACCGTATGGATCCTGTGCGTCATCTTTACCCTGATCTGGGCCCGGATTGCCGCACTGTTCGCCAACAAGGCCACACCCAAGACTCTGAACCGTGTCACCGGTGTGATTCTCGTGATCCTGGGTCTGGTAGTAATGGGCTTCAACCTGTTAACCTAAGTGATTTCCCATACCTTGTGTATTCTCCGGCGGAGCGATCGTTACATTGCTCCGCTGATTTTCTATGATCTTGCGGATTTCCGACAGATCCCTGGCAAAATAAATGCCTTCCTGTCTCTCCGGGGAGGACAATCCCATCTCCGTCATATGTGATAACAGTGCTTTCAGGCTGTCATAATAGCCGTTAAGGTTATAGAGAATGCAAGGTGCCTCCAGGTGCTTTAATGACACTTTGGACATCACTTCAGCGATCTCTTCCAGTGTTCCGGTTCCGCCGGGAAAAGCAATAAATACATCTCCCAGTTCGATCATTTTCGTCTTGCGTTCTGTCATGTCCTTTGTGACGATCAGCTCCGTAATGGCATCATACTGGTATTCCATATCAATGAAAAACTGCGGTTCCACGCCGGTCACCTCGCCGCCTGCCTGTAATACGCTCTCCGCGATCTCTCCCATAAGACCGGATTTGGATCCACCGTACACCAGGCGGTTACCGCTTTCACCGATCCAGGTTCCCAGCTCACGCACCGCTTTTCTAAGAGAAGGATCATTTCCTTCATTTGCTCCCAGATATACTGTAATGTTCATCGTATTTTCCTCCTGCTTCCAAGTATAAGGGCTTTCCTTTCTTTTGACAAGGCAGGAGCTACCGGCACAAATGTGAATGACGTATCGGTTGCGTTAATTCAGGCATAGTACACCTGCTGTCCGGATTCTTCTTTTACATAAGCAATAAATTCTTCCGCCACATGGGACAGGGTATGATTTTTATTCCAGATCAAAGCATAATCCGCATGGGCATTCGGATGCTCCACCGGCCGCACGCAGACGTCCTTGTCTCGGATCAGGGAGGAAATCGATGCCGGATAGATCGAGATGCCGACGCCGTGGAGGCTCAGTTCGTAGGCATTCATCATATGTGCGATCCTTCCCCGGATCACCGGAGCATGCCCTGTGCCATCGAACCATTTATCGATTTCACCTTTTCTGGATTCTCTGGAGGGAATCAACAGATCATAGGGCAACAACTCCGAGGGCTTCACCGGATCATTTTCCCAGGAATACAATGCATGTCCCTTGGGGATCACTGCCACCCAGGGTTCTTCATACACCGGCAGCACGTGGAATTCCTCTGTGTTATAAGGGGCCGTGATCATGGCAATCTCACACAATCCCTTCGTTACGCGGTTATTCACATCATCTGTGTTGCCGTTCCACAGATTGTACTGTACATGAGGATGTCTCTGCTGAAATCCAGCGATCCACTCCGCGAAAAGTCTGGGTCCGCAGCCCTCTACCGACGCAATGTATAATGTCCCCTGCAGTCCTTCCTTGCGTTCTCTGACATCCTCCTCCGACCGGTTCACCAGGTCCAGGATCTGATTCGCATACTGCAGGAACAGCTCTCCCTCTTCTGTCAGGGACACTTTATGGGGTGTGCGAAGGAACAATGTCGTCCCCAGCTCCGCCTCCAGATCCTGGATCTGACGGCTCAGGGGCGGCTGCGCGATCGCCAGCTGCTCCGCGGCTTTCGTGAAGCTTTTCTCCTCCGCCACTGCCTTGAAATACCGGATATGCCGCAATTCCATCTTTCCAGCATCCTCCTTCCATGCTTTTTCCAAAAACCAGCTTAATCTTTCTATTTTGTAACATGTTGTATTTTCTTTTATTATACCTTTTAGGTATTATTATACTTCTATTATATGTATTTCACATTATAAGCGCAATATGGTAAATTATAATCATCAAAAGGAAGTCAGGCCTGACCCCTTAAGCGTAACAACAAAGTCAACAGTTCATTTGTCTTGGAAAGGTTAAGGGTGAATATTATGAAGAAGATCATGGAAAAGGTTAACGAGTTTTTTGACGAGTATTACAAGAGCTTCGCTGAAAAATTCTGATAGAAGTGTGTTTTTCACGCTCATATACACAGAAAAAGCAGCAGATCTGGCGGGATCTGCTGTTTTTTTGTTCAGGTATGAAAATAATATCCGTCTCCATCACTCCCGTCATCCCATTCCTCATTGTCGTCAGATCCTATATATTCTCCGCAATTAGGGCAGTCCCCTTCATAGATTGGGTTCACAAATTCTCCACAATGTGGACAAAATACATCAATAAATGGATTATTCATTTTTCTTATCCCCTTTTCAAGATTTTATCCGCATCCAGCCCATAGGCTTCGATGCACTTTCTCAAATACGCCGGATTCGCCTGTTCGGTCTTATACCTCTCGTACTTATGCTTCTCGTAATACTCCCGCTCGAATTTCTCAGGCGGTGTTCCGTAGCGTTTATTATATTCCTTATACTTTGCTATGGTATTTGGCGGATTCAGGATCTCTATTTTCCTGTCATGGACATATATCCCAACGGCAACCTCTTTGCAAAATTCCTCCTCCGATACCGTTTCGTCACCCCAGGGTCCTTCGTTCCACCCCGTAACCGCAATGATCAGATTCAGATAAGGAAATGCATAGAGCAGTTTATACCATTCTTCGATAAATTCCCTGACCGTGGGGTATTTTTGCGTAGTCGCATTCGCCCCAATCGTTCCATCCGCACGGATCCAGCCATATCCCGTGGGATAATGATTCTTCTGAATGAGACAGTTCTCAAAATTCATACATCCGATATAATCTTCATGGCTGCGAACAGCACTCACGTAAAAATTTAAAAATCTGTCCGTCCTTCGGATAATATCAAATGCCTGCTCTGCCGTTACGGGTACTCCTCTCATCCGGTAATAGGGCCTGCGGACATTTCGAACGGGATCGACTGACTCATCCCCGGCAATAACGATCTCAATTTCCGAATGCTTTTCATAAACTACTTCCGGTATCAGCCAGACAATATTCTCGTCCGCTTTATTGCTGATATCTATGGCTCCGGAAATAATTTTTCCATACTCCCACTCCTTCGTCTCCATATAGGCATTCCCGTATTCATCCGTATATATCGCCACTTCACAATTCTTTTTCAGATAATCAAATATTGTCATTTTCCCTTTTCGCCTCTGACATAATCGCGCATAAAAATGCATATTGCAGATTTTTCTGTGGCAATCTCCGCCCGCAGATCATCGGTATTCCTTTAGTGATCTATCATTGCCAGCAATTTGTCGATTTCCTCCTGGGTAAGTCTTTCATCCGTCTTTGTCATCACAGCTTTGCGCCTTGTGGATACATAGTCTTCACAGTCTCCGTATACAATGTCAAAATCGGAGTATCTCTTTTTGTATGCTTTGATCTCCGACAGATTATCATAGGCATCCAGCAAGGTCGGGTACACTTTTAAAACCGTTGCTGTCTCGATCAGGTTGTCGATACCTTTTTTCGTATAGGCCACCGCGATATACTGTTGCGGATACTTGTCTATCATTTCACGTAACTGCATCTGTTTCTTCATCCTTTCCTAATGGTCTGTGATTCATGTTGCACTGCCATCATAGCACATATTTTTTTCAGATCTTTCATCAAATCTAGGGTTGCAAAAAATCGAGCCGGTTCCCCTGCTCGATTTTTCTTTCAAAGCTTTTTATTTTATAATTTCCTGCAGACTTCTCGGTTCATAGTCCATCCACGGCTTCATACAGCCCACATTATATGCCTGTACGTGACTGTCACCGGTATGTCGGCATTCGTTGTCTTTCATTCCTTCCAGACATTTCTGAAAATACATATCTTCCGGGCTGTTGTGGGTATACCCGTAGAGTAGAATCGTGCCGCGGCTCATATGCTTCCAGCTGAAAATAGGGTAATGGCACAGCACCAGTTCATAACTCTTACCGCCTACAGAATCCCGGATCTCCCTATAATCGCAGACTTCCTGGAACAACTGCCGGTATCTAAGATCGGACACATCATCATGATTGCCCCGGATCAGGACCTTTTTTCCCTTCAGGATTGCCACCAGAGCGATCAGATCCTCGTTCTTACCGCGCATGCTCATATCACCCAGAATGTATACGGTATCTCCGTTAGTTACTTTGCTGTTCCATTTTCTTACGATCTCTGCGTGCATTTCCTCCAGATTCCGGAACGGGCGTCCATCGAATCCTATGGATGCTTCATGAAATAGATGCAGATCACTGATATAATAATTCATACTGTTGTCTCCCATTCCACATTCGCCACAGATCCCTAATATCAATTCCATTTATTGTCCAACCATCATCCGGCGTCTATGATACAATATTATTAATTGGCTCTGTTTTACTTTTACAGCTTACTAAGCTCAAACATAAAATTGCAATAACGGATATCAGTTTTTGTTTATATCTATTCTTCATAACTTAGCAGTACAGCCTTCTTTTATTGGGAATATCGTTAATATTCCTTTTTCCGTTGCATGCTTTTCCCAGTCATTTTCCGTCAATATCTCTAGCGGTAGTAATCTCTGTGGACCGTTTTCATCCTCTTCATATCCCCAGGAGTATCCGCCCAGGAATTTCAGTTTATTGCTATTCATGCGGGAGGGCAGATCTACTAGATAGGTATAAGCTGTCCATTTCAAGTGTCTACACCCAGCCAAATTACAACAGGGAGCATCAAATATTTCTGCCGGATAACCATACGCAAAATATGGATTCCCTTTTCCCAGATTTTCATCACTGACATCTATGGAAAGCTCTCTGTTTTCCCCATAATTTTCAATTCTTTCCACGAATTGAATAAATCCACAGGATCTCCGATAACCGGTTGCATTCATATGTTCAAAGTAACCATGCATTACTGGATAACCTATGCAACATATTTTATCTATCGGAAATCCCTGAAGGGCATCATAGCCAATTTCCCTGGGATCTGTGCCTTGCGTGTATTCTACGGTGAGATTTTCTTCTATTCCATGAAGTGTAAAAGGAATTGTTATTCTGCTTTCCAAAGAATTATCCCCTCCTTCTGTATATTCTGATAAAACGGCAAAACATTTCCCCATTTCTCCATGTTTTCTTCCTGAATATCAATGATAGAAAATACTCTTTCATATCGAAGATCTAATTCCGCTGACCAATGAATGAACTGTTCCTTTGTTGCATCATCCATTTCATTTTTTATGATAATTACAATATCAATATCACTCTCATCCGTATTATCATTTCTGGCGACAGATCCGTACAATATGATTGCCAAAATACTATCCGAAAAAAGATCTACTACCCCTTGGGGCAAATCCTCTTTCATTGTATTTGTCAGCATACTGTCACCCCTTCGTCTTGAGAATATATTACTGTTATTTGTATACAATTATATTCCTTCTTTTTATCATTCACAATAAAAAATAAGAGAAACACGGCATTTCTACCGTGTTCCTCTCACTAATTAAGTATGCTGGTGGCCGGACTTGAACCGGCACGAGGTTGCCCCCGAGGGATTTTAAGTCCCTTGCGTCTGCCTATTCCGCCACACCAGCGGACGCATCGCAACGCGCAAACCGCGACGTGCGAATGGATGGAGGTGGATTCGAACCACCGAAGCAAATTGCAGCAGATTTACAGTCTGTCCCCTTTGGCCACTCGGGAATCCATCCATGTCAGGCAAGAGTGCCTTAACAATGTGAAATTGTAGCATATGTTCACACAAATTGCAAGATGTTTTTATTATTTTAGTGTAAAAGTTCAGCCATAGGATGACAGAAGCGACGATTGGGTGCTCGCACACAAAGCGTCAATTCTGTCATCCTATGAGCAGAGCGCCAATCTATGAGCAAAAGTAGTTACGAAGTGACGAAAAAGCGTGCTAACGCAACTTTGCGAATGGCGCAGGCTGAACTGCTTCAATATAATATAAATAGAAAGGATACTGCGACAGTTGCATCAGTCCGTAATCGGTTACCTGATATCCATCCTGCTGCAATCCGGCGATGGCATCTGCGCCAAGTTCGGTCGGTGTAAAATACCAGAACCTGTCGGAATCCGCCTGGTTGTAATCGCCGTTCACGATTTCATTATCCGGATAGTAATAATACAGCACGGTCCAACCCAGATGTTTTACACCATTCGTGACCATATTTACATCCTCATCGGGGGTACCGATCAGATCCAGTGTCTTTTCGGTCTCCACCTTCTGCTGTTCATAGCTGTCATAGCATTCCCGATAGTTCTGAATTCCCAGGCCGAATAATACTACCAGCAATACCGCCAGCACAATTCTGCTTACAGCCTCCAGGCCCTTCCAGGACTTCTTCTCCAGCTCTGCAGCCAGTTCCAGCACACGGCTGCTGCCCACCGCCAACATGACGATTGCCACCGCGCTTAACGGATACAGATATCTCTGTGCCAGCATCGGTGCCATAACAACACTTAACAAATAAGCAAATGCCAAAGTTCCAAGGATTGTGCAGGCTCCCACTGCCATGGCATATGTCTTGTCAGACCAGTTTCTCACAGAAGGCTTCTGCATATGTACTCCGTCTTTTTCCACAGAGAATACAGAAGAATCCACTGCCAGGGTCACCACCAGAAACAGAATCACCAGCGGGAATACGATACCATTCATCCCTCTGCCGCCCATAACGATCTCCAGACTCTGGTCCAGTCCCAGGATCTCTGTCATCCACCAGCCTCTGCTGACATTTTTCAAGCCGGCATAGAAGAAATATAGCCAGGGTGCATAACCTATGAAAAATGCTACGATGGCCAGAACACCCTTTATCCATGTTTTCCCACGGTATTTGATCCATACGGCCACTCCGGTGAAAAACATCATAATGCCTACAGCCACCAGTGCATAATAGTGAGAATACGCTGCTGCCAGTGCCCACAGCACCATGCCTGCCCAGGTCTTCCTGCTGCCGTCAGCAATGACTCTGTAGGAACAATAGAAGCAACCCATTACACACAGGAAAGCCAGCGCATACATGCGGACTTCCAGATTGTACTCCAGACACGCCTGTCCCAGACCGGAGATCATCACAAAAAATGTTGCCGCAAGCATTCCGAAATGTTTCCGCACAACGGTCAGTGCCAGTACGATCCCGATCACGAAGGGCACCAGAGAGGCCAGGTGGAATACCGGTACCTTATATCCGAACAGGGTCCCGAATAATTTCAGCCAGTAATAATACAGTGGCGGATGATTGTCCCAGTAATACAATACCTGCAAAATGCCATCCACATCCTTGTGGGCCGTATTCGCAGAAAACGCCTCATCCCCCCACAGTACGCGGTCGGACATCATGCTGAAATTCAGACACACCACCAGCACTGTCAATGCCAGTACTGCCACCGGTCCTATGTATTTGCGAAATACGCTCCACGCCTTGCTATCGGTAATCTTACTCAGGACGCTCCGGATCTTCTCATGCTTTCCGGCTTTCGCTTCTTCCACGAACAATTCTGCAATGGCATAGACCAGCATCATGCTGATCTCCAGACATAGAACTTTCACTGCATATTCTCTGGATTCCAACAGCTTTCTCAAGATCGTATTGCCGTCATTGCCGGTCAGCGACAACAGGATCCAGGGAATGACCAGCATACAGAGCAGGCAGGTGAGATAACGAAGGACATATTCTCCCTTCCCGATCGTGACAGACTGTCCGCTTTTTTTGTTATTTTTTAAAATAGATTGCCGCCAGATCCCAATGGATACCAGCGGCAACAGCAGGGTAATAATGATGGTGAACATCGAATATCCTCTCTGTCTTTTGTATTTGTAACTATTCAGAGCCATGTAAATAGTATCGAATGAGCGTCGAATCCTTGCATTCGTAAGAGCATCTGACACTATTTATAGGGCGAAGTAACCACCATGAGCAAAAAGGAAGCCTCGCAGAGGCGGTTTTGCGAATGGTGTTCTGAATAGTTACATATATTTATTCTTCTACGTATTTCAGGATCGTTGCCGAGGTCTGTGGCATCTCGATCAGAACCTTGCCTGCCCTGATCTCATACTCCGCACCTTCCATGCAATACCCGTCATCCCTGGACTGCAGGATCACTTTCATCTTACCTGTCTTAGGGGTTCCGATCTCCCACACATGAATCTCTTTGGTGATGGGATGATAATTATTATTGATCAGGATCGCACACTGCCCCTTGCGGTTAAAACGTCCGTAAGAAATAAAGTTGTAGTCATTTTCCAGCATTTTCAAGGAGCCGATCCGCAGCTCCTCGTTCTCCCGGCGCAGGCGGATAATGTCCTTATGAAATGCCAGCAGCACCTGATCCTCATGTCCCCAGGGATACGTTCTGCGGTTGTCAGGATCCGTGAAACCACAGACACCGGCCTCATCTCCGTAATAGATTGTAGGAGCACCCGTCCATGTCATCTGGATCACAACGCCTTCCCGGAAGACTGCCTTATTGATACCCTGTTCCGCAGCCTGCGGTCCCAGTGTATTGGTACGTCCCACCTTATGATTCGTTCTCGTCAGAAAACGGGAATGATCATGGTTGGACAGTTCATTCATAGCCACCTGCCAGCTGGGCATGGAGAAACTGGAGGTATGATGCCGCATGGCTCCCCAGAAGCTCTCTGCATTGCCGAGCAGATCCTCTCTGTAGTCATCGCTGTGCTTCTCCATACCGGTGAGGAACCAGGTCACGGGCTCCATGAACGCATCGTAGTTCATGACAGTATCCCATTCGTTGCCCTGCAGCCAGTCTCTGGTATTGCCGTAGTGCTCTGCCAGAATAATAGCCTCCGGATTGGCCTCTTTTACCGCTTTCCGGAATTCCTGCCAGAAATGATGGTTGAATTCCTGACTGTGACCCAGATCAGCTGCCACATCCAGTCTCCATCCATCCACATTGTAGGGCGGAGATACCCATTTTTTCGCTACATGAAGGACATAGTCCATCAGTTCCTGGGATCCCTCGTAGTTCAGCTTCGGCAGTGTGTCATGTCCCCACCATCCGTCATAGGAATTGTTATAGGGCCATGCTGCCTGATTGTGGAAATCAAAGTAATTCCGATAAGGGCTGTCAGCACTGACATAGGCACCCTTGTCATATCCTTCCGCATTCTCATAGATGCGCTCTCTGTCCATCCATTTATTAAAGGAACCACAGTGATTGAACACGCCATCCAGAATGACTCTCATACCTCTGCGGTGTGCCTCTGCCACCACCTGAGCAAACAGCTCGTTGCTGGCTTCCAGATTCGCCTTGTTAGTCACACGGTCAATGTAACGGGAAGCGAAACGGTTCTCCCGCTGTCCGTCGGGAAGCAGATCCCCTTCATCACTGACAATCTTTCCAATATGGGGATCAATATAATCATAATCCTGAATATCGTATTTGTGGTTGGAAGGGGAGACAAACAGAGGATTAAAATAAATCACCTCAACTCCCAGATCCTGCAGGTAGTCCATCTTATCCAGCACACCCTGCAGGTCTCCGCCGTAGAACTCACGGACATCCATCTGTGCGGGATAACGTCCCCAGTCCTCTACGCGGTGTACCGGTTCTCCGATGTAGCAATATTCATTGGTCAATACATCATTGGAAGAATCTCCATTGCAGAAACGATCCGTATAGATCTGGTACATGACCGCTCCCTTGGCCCAGTCGGGGGTGTGGAAACCGGGAATGATAATGAAATCATAATATTCATTAACTTCCTGCACCAGGCCCCGCATATCAAAGATGCCGGTAATTCTGCCGGTCTGCACCTCAAAATAATAAGATACCTTCTGATCATCCAGACGCATTACGTAGGCATAATAGTCAAAATCATTTTTGCTCTCCACACGTACCATAAGATGCTTCTGTCCGCCGCATACCAGGAACACTCTGTCCACATTATTTCTGGCGGTCCGGAAGCGGATCGTCACTTCGGAAAAACAGGCCGGCTCTTCCGGAATCACATATTCCGCACTGGTATCTGTAAAAAGTGCTCTCCTGTTAAATACAGGTCTCATGGCCGCAATGTATTGCTGATTATATTCTGTTCGACGTAATCGCTCCAGATCCATCGTATCTACCCTTTCTGAGACTAATGTCTTACTATCTATATTATGACACTGCTTCTGCCAAAGTGCTTTGTTGTCTTGTGCGCTCCGGCAGTATGACATGTCCCAAGCTCAAAAGCTCTATTTATTATACCCTTTTTCCTTACATCTGACAACTGCCCGCCTCTTTATTCAGCGATTTTTAGACAGTAAAAAGGACAGTCTTGGGAGGACTGCCCTTTTTAGAGAAGGTATTTCTTTCTTATGGGGTATAGCAAAAAACTATATAATGTATTGGGGGGGTTACGAGTATTATAATAGCATGCACTCCTATTTTTGACTATTCTCAAAATTCACAAATATCACAAAAGTGAATATTCATTTTTGTATATTTTTCACAAAATCAGTTTGTACAATACTACCAATTCCACGAAACTCCCGCGAAAACCTTTTCCTATACGAAAAGACCCTCGAATTCTTCTCTGGTGATCTTCTCCTTCTCCAACAGCAGCTGTGCACAGCTATGCAGCACATCCTCATGCTGTAAGATAATATCCTTGGCTTTGGTATAGCAGTCATCTATGATGTGCTTGACTTCCTTATCGATCTCACCGGAAATCTCCTCACTGTGCGCCTTGGCATGTGCCAGATCCTTACCGATGAAGACTTCATCATCGTCATCGTCATAGCAGATGACACCGATATTATCAGACATTCCGTAACGGGTTACCATACGGCGGGCTGTCTTGGTGGCTTTCTTAATATCACTGGAAGCTCCTGTGGTGATATCACCGAAGATGATCTCCTCCGCAATACGTCCTCCCAGAGATACCATGATATCCTGGAGCATACGGCTCTTGGTGGCGAACATCTCATCCTTTTCCGGCAGGGGCATGGTATAACCGGCAGCCCCCACTCCGGTCGGGATAATGGATACGGTATAGACCGGTCCCACATCCGGAAGTACATGGAACAGGATCGCATGGCCTGCTTCATGGTATGCAGTGATCTTCTTCTCCTTGTCGGAAATGATACGGCTCTTCTTCTCCGCACCGATTCCCACTTTGATAAAGGCTCTCTTGATATCCTTCTGTGCGATAAAGGAGCGGTTCTCCTTCGCCGCGATAATGGCCGCTTCGTTCAGCAGGTTCTCCAGATCCGCTCCGGTGAAGCCTGCAGTAGTCTGAGCGATCTGCTGCAGATTCACATCATCCCCCAGAGGTTTGTTCTTCGCATGTACTTTCAAAATCTCTTCTCTGCCACCGATATCCGGGGTTCCCACCGCTACCTTACGGTCGAAACGACCGGGACGCAGGATTGCAGGATCCAGAATATCCACACGGTTCGTAGCTGCCATGACGATAATGCCTTCGTTGACACCGAAACCGTCCATTTCTACCAGTAACTGGTTCAGGGTCTGCTCTCTCTCATCGTGTCCGCCGCCCATACCGGTACCACGCCGTCTTGCCACGGCATCGATCTCATCGATAAATACGATACAAGGTGCATTATGCTTTGCTTCTTCAAACAGGTCACGCACACGGGAAGCGCCCACACCGACGAACATTTCCACGAAATCAGATCCGGAGATGCTGAAAAAAGGTACTCCGGCTTCGCCTGCCACGGCTTTCGCCAACAGGGTCTTACCGGTTCCGGGAGGGCCCTCCAACAGGACACCCTTGGGGATTCTGGCTCCGACACCGGTGTATTTTCCCGGCTCCTTCAGGAAATCAACGATCTCCTCCAGTTCTTCCTTTTCCTCTTTCAGACCGGCTACCTGAGCGAATGTGACACTCTTGTCACCCAATGTCATCTTGGCGCGGCTTTTGCCGAAGTTCATCATCTTGCCGTTACCGCCGCCTGCCTGTTGGGCATTCATCATCATGAACAGGAAAATTCCCACCGCCAGCACGACCAGCATCGGCAGCATATAGGTCAGGAACCAGTTCTCCCTTTCAATGTCATTGACCACCGGATCAAACCCATACTCACGTACCAGGGTCTCCAGTTCTGTAATGTCCGTTGCGTACAGCTTATGAGATACACCGTTCTTCATCTGGATCTCCAGATATCCGGTAGGTGCTTCTCCGTTGGGCTGCACCACGACTTCCGATACATTGCCGGCATCCAGATCCGCAATGAACTCTGCCTTGGTGTATTCATCTGTACGGTTGTTCAACAGGTTGAGGCCGAAGATCACCAGAAGCAGAAGTATGATAAATATAAAATATGAATTGATTGTTTTGCCGTTTTGTTTCAACTTCACGGGCCTCCTACATCTTTGTATCGCTTAATCGAATTCTACCACACCGATGTAAGGCAGATTACGATATCTCTGATCATAATCCAGACCATAGCCCACTACAAACTCATCGGGAATATTAAATCCGGTATAATCCACATGGACATCGATCACTCTTCTCTCGGGTTTGTCCAACAGGGTGCACAGACGTAAAGAAGCCGGACCTCTGTCCTTCAGCATCTCCAGCAGATAGCTCAGGGTTCTTCCGCTGTCCACGATATCCTCTACTACAATAACTTCCTTATCTTTCAGAGATTCGTCCAGATCCTTCACGATCTTGACTACACCGCTGGACTTGGTATCGCTGCCATAGCTGGATACGGACATAAAGTCCAGAGATACGGGAACAGTGATACGCTTTGCCAGTTCACACATGAAAAAGCTGCCACCCTTCAGTACACATACAAGGTGTACCTGCTTACCCGCATAATCCTTGCTGATCTGCTCACCGATCTCCTGGATTCTCTTATCTACTTCCTCTTCTGTCAACAGTACTCTGATATGCTCTGCCATTTTCTTTTGTCCTTTCGCTTTTAAGCGAACTCCTTTCTTATTAATTGTACCTTTAAAATACGTTTTGTATTCTCCGTTACTTTATAATATTCGCTGATACGGTATCCCACGACCCACAGTACATGCTCTCCCTCTGCCAGGATCGGCAGTCTATCGCGTTCCGCCTGTGGGATCTTTTGATCGACCAGATAACTTTTCAGCGATTTATGGATCATCCCGCCTCTGCCGTCAGCAATGGTCAGATAATCACCCGGCTTTCTTGTCCGTATCACCGGACATTTTTTTATTTTATCATAATCAAACCATTTCGTATACTGATTTGTGGGAACTTCTTGGTTTTTTTCATGGGCAGCGGCCAGGTCACACACACAGTATTCCACCGTTCCCACTTCACATTCCACTGTCCCTGTCTGTCCGGGAGAAAGCTGCAGAGTTGGTTGATATTTCTCAGCCACTTCCGTCTTCTCCAAAAGCTCCCTGTCTGTCCTCTCTACTGTCAGCAGGACTTCCTCATATTGCCGTCTACCCCGGATGCCGAACGGAAGACAGATCTGCCGGTTGCCTTCCCTGGTAAACAAGGTCAGCAGCTCCTGAATATGCTGGTAAGTGATGTCTTTCTGCCCGGGAGACAATTGCTTCACTTCTTCATACAAGAGGCGCTTACGGATCACAGGATGCAACGACAGAAAAGACTCCACAGCAATACAGATCACCGCGTTCCGGCTGTCCCCCGTCTCTGCGGACTCTCCGTCACCGTCCGTTGCCCGGATACATCGGCCAGCTGCTTCTTTTGTCTGCAGTTCCAGATAGTCCTCCGTCTCCGCCAGCAGCTCCGCCGTCTGATTCATATGCGCTACACAGCCCTTTACAATATTCTCCTCCGCATAAGGCAAAATATGATGCCGAATACGATTTCTTGTGTAGTCATCCTCCTCATTGGTGGCATCCTTGCAATAGACAATTCCTCGCTGTTGTAAAAACTTCTCGATCTCCCACCGTTCCAGACATAGGAGCGGTCGTATAATCCGATCTCTCACAGGCAAAATGCTGGCCAGTCCCCGGATTCCACTGCCCCGGAACAAATGGAACAGCTGGGTCTCGCTGCGGTCATTGCTGTTGTGGGCCACTGCGATCTTCGTGGCTCCCCACTCCTTTGCCGCCTTTTCAAACGCCTCATATCTCGTTCTGCGCCCGGCTTCTTCCTCAGAGATTTTCTCCATGCGGGCTCTGTTCCTTACCTCTGCCCTGGTCAGGAAAAAAGGGATTCCTCTCTCCTCGCAGAGCTGCTCCACATACCGCGCATCTTCTCCGGCCTCCGCGCGAATGCCGTGATCCACATGCACTACGGCAATGTCTGTAGGTACTTCCTTCTGCCATTCCAGCAACAAAAATAAGAGGCAAACCGAGTCTGCCCCTCCAGAAACACCGGCTACCACACGGTCGCCGGCCTGCAGCATGTGATGCTCTCTGATATATGCAAATACTTTTTCTTGCGTATCCATCCATGTATTCATGTTTTTACTCTATCCTAATTATGAGGAAAAATCAAGGCGGCATCACGTGTTTTCCCACAGGCAGAGCACAAATACCGTCATATCGTCCCGAATCCGTCCCTCTGAGGCACAGATGGCATAGGACAATATTTTCTCTGCGATCTCCTGCGGGTTCTGTTCCTGCAACCCTTCCAGCACCTGTGCCATGCGCTCTTCCCCGTCTTCCATCATATCCAGAACCCCGTCCGTCATCATGACCAGCAGATCTCCCGGCCGGATCTGACACATCTGTCGTTCTATCTGCACTTTTTGAAAAATACCTAACGGCAGGCTTTCGCCGCCGACACAGAGAACCCTTCCGGAGGTCTTCCAGAACGTGGCAACACCGCCCACCTTGCAGATCTCACATTCGCCGGTATACAGATCCAGGCTGCAAAGGTCTATCGTAGGATGATCGTCCTCTTCATTTTGCGCATACAACGCGGAATTCAGGAGATTCACAGATGCCTCGGTCCCGAAGCCCGCCTCCAGCATTTTTTCCATGAGATCCATGACTCTGCCGCTGCCCCGGCTGGCATCCTCCCCGGAGCCTGTCCCATCAGACAACATCAGGATCAGCTTCCCTTTTTCCGATTCCATGGTGGCATACTGATCCCCCGAGACTTTCTCCCCTTCTTTTACCGCCCGGCTCACCCCCGTCAGTGCTATGTATTTCGGTTCCTCTGTGAACAGAAAACAATGCGGCTCCTGCTCCACGAGATAAGGGCTTCCTGAAGAGACCTGCAGCTTTTTTCCCAATAATACCGTCAGCATGTCCGCCACCTGTGCCGCCTTATAGTGCCTTTTTTCGGTGGACAGTGTCATACTGATCCCTGCTTCTGTCCCGGAGCTGCTGCCGTCCTTCTCCACATAGCAGAGGTCTCTGGCGATGATCCCTTCACTCTTGAGCGCCTGTACCAGGCTTTTCCTCTTTTTCTCTTCCAGCGGACAATACCCCAGTTCCTCTCCTGCCACCCGTTCCATGATCCGGGCCACTTCCTGCAGATGGTCTCCCATGATCTGTCTGCTCTGCCACAGCATACATTTTTCCAGAATATTCTGCCTGTCCTCTCCTGTAATCTGTATCTCCTGCCGAAAGCTCTTCCCCAGTTCCTCAAAACTCTCCGCATATCCCATCAGTTTCTGTCTGCACAGCAGTGAGATCTGTGCACACTGTTCTCTCTCCAGCCGTTCCTGCTCCTTTTTCCCTATGATCATGGCATCCTCCCCTTTCTGTTTTCACGATTATAGGGCAGTTTTCCTCTTCCTTTTGTCAAATCGAGGGAGGGAGAGACTTCATTTTTTGCGACAAAAAAAGCAGGTTCACTGTTGAGAAACAGTTTCCCTGCTTAATTGTCTTCCTGAAAAAGGATCTCACCTTCGTATACCAGTCCCAGCTTATCCTTCGCCACCTCTTCCACATACGCTTTCGTCTGAGTGTACTTACCGAATTCCTCGATCTGTTCCGCTCTGGCCTGCTCTGCTTCGATCTGCGCGCCAAGGCTTGCGATCTGGGTATCATAGCCCGCAATCTTCTGTTGTAATTCCACGCTCCGCACCGCAACGACCACCATGATCATCAACACGACCAGGGTCACCAGGAACATACTGAACCGGTTCTGGTGTCTCTTGCGGTAGGCTGCTTTTCTTCTTGCCATACGCGCATCTCCTTTTAATGAATATTTTAAGCATTTTCCTAAGTATAGTCAACTGCTTTTTCAGCCAATTTCCCGTTATCCGCAAGGCTTTCCGGATTGGGTGCAGAAGAGTATTCAGGCCCAGTGCCACATACTTTACAAAAAAGGGACTGATTGTCCTGTGATACAGGTACATTCCCGCCAATGCCCCCAGCACGGCAAACCATCGCAGGTTCCCGTTACTTTCATGAAACATCAGCAGAAAGACCTTTCCCGCACAGTAGATCCAGAATGCCAGATCTTCCAGAGATACCATGCTGGTACTGTGAGCGAACACTCTTCGCAGGATCCGCAGAATATCATACAGAAAAGTGATCCCCACACCCAGCAGAAAGGAATGCAGCAGAAAAACATTTTCATCCATCAGCGGAACAGCCTGCCCAGGAAGGATTCCTGTTTTTCTCCGGATGCTGCGGTATCCGAATATACAAGGCTGTCGATCCGGCCGTCAATATCCACTTCCCCCTTGTCTAATGTCAGGCGGTTCACATGGAGCTCGTTGCCACGGATCATCAGCATCCCCTGTTCCGTCTCCAGCAGGATCTCCCGCAGATCAAAGGAAAGGACGTCATTTACCCCATTCACGGTACATGTCCGTCTGTTGGTCATGGTCACTTTATGCATACGTCCTGTCGCGTTTAAATCTTCCATTCTCTCCATAGCCTCCCATCCTCCGCTCCTTCCGGAACCGGACTTACAATGTATTGTATGGGAAAATGTGGAAATTTATACATAGAGAACCTGATATTATATATAACGGAAAAGTTCTTTGGCTTCTTCTTTTTTCACGGTCTCCTGTACATCCAGGACCTCGACTTTTACTTCCTTGTTGCCGAAAGAGATGGAAATGATATCTCCCTCTTTGACATTGGCGGATGCCTTTGCCGGCTTATCATTGATCAGCACTCTGCCGCTGTCGCAGGCTTCATTAGCCACAGTACGGCGCTTGATCAGTCGGGATACCTTCAAATATTTGTCTAATCTCATGCTTTTAACCTCACGATCATCCGTTTCTGAAAACCAAAAGAGACCCGAAAGGTTGTCCTATCGAGTCTCTGAAAATTCAGCTTCTATTATGCGTTCAGCATATCCTTTAATGCCTTACCAGCCTTGAACTTAGGAGCCTTGGAAGCAGCGATCTTCATAGGTGCGCCGCTCTGAGGATTTCTACCCTCTCTAGCTGCTCTGCTGGATACTTCGAAAGTACCGAAGCCAACTAACTGAACCTTACCATCCTTCTTTAACTCTTCAGCAACAACATCGGTGAATGCCTTTAATGCCTTCTCTGCGTCCTTCTTGGAAAGACCTGCCTGATCAGCCATAGCTGCAACTAATTCTGTTTTGTTCATATTGAACTCCTCCTGTAATGAGTTTTCGTTATTAATTTTACGCTCGAAAATAGTTCTTTTGAAACGTCTATACATATATATATCTGTTTTTATCCCTTTTGTCAAGGTTTTTCCGCATATTTACGGCATTTCTTCCCCTCCCGGAAAGGATCATTCTGTCGATGAAGAGCTGGCCGTCAGGTCTACAAATGAGTAGGATACATCCTTTTCTTCTTCATCCACCTGTACCGTATAACTTCTGGTTTCATAACCGGATTTTCGCAGGGTGATCACATGACTTCCTGGGGTCTTCTTAAAACTGCAGGGGGAAATTCCCACATAGTTGCCGTCCAGATATACCTCCACATTTTCCGGAGCATCAATATGCACGCGGTAATAGGTCGTAGTCGTATCTGCGGTGGAGGTAGATTCCGTTGCGGAAGAGCTGGAAGAACTGCTGCTTTCCGTACTGTCTTCACTGTCGGAGTCCGCCTTATCCAGCTGGACATCCACTCCCGCGGATTCCTGCCCCACCCTGAGATACTGTGTAAGCGACTTATAGCCGTCCGCCTTCGCTATGATCTGATGAATACCGTATTCCAGCGTGACCGGCTGGGAAGCATCCACCTGACTTCCATCGATATACAATTCTGCATCGGAAGGATTCAGGGAAAACAGCACCATACCGTACTGTGCCTCTGCCACTTCCAGATCACCGATATCCAGTGTTGTTTCCTCGTTGCGGTTGATCACGACATTTTTCGTGCCGCCACCTCCATTATAGCTGATATCTACCTGATAGCTTCCCTCCGGCACAGTCACCAGCATGTCCTCTGTGATCCGTACGATCTGTGTCTGGCCGATTTCCAGCCAGCCGCCCACAAAGTTCTCATCATTGACCAGTCTGAGGTATCCATGGCCTTTTTCCACCGTTACGCTGAGCACTGTGCTGTCAATGCCGTGAAATGTCAGGATATCCGCCGGATTCAGATCCATTTTTTCAATGCTGTGTCCCTGGGAAAAATACTGGGTATCCTTAGACAGCTGGAACACCTCTTCCCCGATGGCCACCTCATTCCGTACGGTATTCATCTCGTAGTGCTCCACATCTTCATACTGCCATGCTGTCTGCGCCAGCTGCATGGAGGTCAGATGCTTCTGACTTTTCAAAAAAGTCACATCCACGATGTCCCCCTCCTGCAGCTGACTCAGGGAAATTGCCTTTCCATATTTATCTGCGAACCGCGTTGTTCCGTCCATGGACAGCGTGTAACGTTTGCCTAAATCCAGATTTAACAGTGTGACAGTGTTGTCAACATTATTGATATCCACCAGTACCGCCGTATCTGCGGAATCATAGCTGTCCGGATTGGTGACAACAAAGCCGGTATCTATCCGCTCTGCCTGTGCCGTTGGCGCAGGTGTTGCCGCCGTCCCGGAGGATGCTGTCTGCCCGCATCCAGCAAATGACATTGCTGTCACAAGCAAAAGGATTACCACTGTCTGTTTCGTTTTCGAATACTTTTTGTCTTCGAATCTTTTCAACGTTTTTGCTTCTCCTTTGTCTCCTGACGCTGCGATCCTGCCGCAACGTCTCTTCCGTTGTCTGCCGTTCATTGCCCGGCTTTTATCTTTGCAGCAGTTTCAGGAATTTCTTTCTGGCCGCTTCCTGTTCCAACAGGCGGTCCAGTTTCTCCTGATTCTTCTCCGGGATCCAGGCCTTGCCGGAATTATAATAAAAGTTTACGATCTTCCACAATTTTTCAGGATAGGACAGGCGGTAGAACAGATCCTGTCTCTCATAGGGCTTTAACGGCCGTACACTTTCGTAAGCCGCCAGAAGCACTCTGCCCCATTCGGCATCCCATTCACTTTTTTCCAAAAGCTTTCGCAACAGCAGATACAGGTCTCTCACCGGCCCGTCTGCCTGACATTTTTCGAAATTCACCAGGAAAAATCCACGGTCCTGCCGCAGAATATTATGATATTGGTAATCTCCGTGGCAGAAACACAGCGGTGCTTTATCTCCGCTGTCGGAGGCAGCCAGCTCGATCTCTTTCCATTCTTCACACAGTTGTCTTGCTTCCTCTAAAAAAGGATCAATCACTGCAGACAACCGGATCTCGAACCAGGTCTTCTGGCTGCGCTGTTTCAAGAACCTGCGGGCTCTCTTGAGCTCCCGGTTATGCTTCTCATAGTCCCGGCTGGGGAGATATCTCTCTATGACCGGTGCCGAAGTCTCCTCCGTCTCCGGAAATACAGGTGTAAATTCCAGATCACCGTGCAGTCTCGCCAGAAGCCGCATGGCTTCCATACATTCTTCCCTGTCACGGATATTACATTCTCGGCCTTCCCACCAGGTCTTCAGAATATATCTGACACCGTCCCGGTCTGTCACCGATAACGCACCTTCCTTTGTGGCAAGCAATCGCTCCGCAGGAACGGTTCCCCGTTCCTCCAGGTGCTTCAGGACCTGCTCCTGCAGACGCAGCTGTTCCTCGCGTCCTGTATATTCCTTGAAGATCAGGCAGCCCTGCTGTGTATCGCACAGAATCGCTCCCCTTCCTTTTCGGGTACGCAATACTTCTATCTCATACTGCTCCAGCAGTGCCACTGCTCTGTCATTCACTTACAATCCCTCCTAAGATACGTCCTTAACCGTTTTCCGGTTCCTACGCTATCTTATGAGGAAAGCCTGTAAAGTATGCTCAATCTTTGTCTGCCGACAGTTCCTTTACCTTTTCCAGCAGCTGTTCTCTGGTATTCTGCTCGGGATGTTCCAATACCAGTTCCAGCAGCTGTTGCAGCATCTCTCCCAGCTCTCTGCCCGGTTTCATACCGGTGTCGATCAGATCCCTGCCGGTGACCGCCAGTGTTTTCAGGGAGACGCACTGCTTCTTTTCCAGCATTTCCTGATACAGTTTCTTCCAGAGTTCGAGATTCTCCAGTTTTTCTGTTCTCAGGTAATCGCTCTGTGCCAGAATATCTGCCCGTTTCACCGGAAACAACAGTGGGAAAATATCTTCCCCGATCTTATTCACCGCCCGGCGGACAATCCGCAGATCCGGTATCACATCATTGCCATAATCATGGTATCTCACCAGACGGGTGACCACCGCAACGGTATCATTATCAAATCGCAGTCTCCGCAGAATCTTCCGCGCCATCTCTTCTCCCACCGCCGGATGTCCGTAGAAATGAGTGATTCCGTCTTCATCCACAGTAAGTGTGGCCGGCTTGCCGATGTCATGGAGCAGCATGGCATAACGCAGATTCTTGTCCGGCCCGATCTCCATAAGTGCATGTAATGTATGCTCCCCTACGTTGTATTTATGGTGCTTATGCTTCTGCGGTGTCTCCATCATGGCATCGAATTCCGGTAGGATCACCTTGGTGACACCCATGTCATAAGCTTCTCTGAGGGTGTCGGGATGAGGGGACACCAACAGTTTAGTCAGTTCCACCTGAATCCGCTCCGCACTGATCTTCTGCAGGGTCGGTGCCAGCTTCCGGATTGCCGCCTCAGTATCTTCGTGGATCTCGTAGCCCAGCTGGGCTGAAAAACGAATTGCCCGCATGATCCGCAGCGCATCTTCTCCAAAACGTTCCTCCGGGTTGCCTACGCATCGGATCAGCTTCGCCTCGATGTCTTTTAATCCGCCGAAAATGTCGATCAGGCCTTCCGTTTCATTATAAGCCATGGCATTGATGGTAAAATCCCGGCGTTTCAGGTCCTCCTCCAGGTTCGGAGTAAACGTCACTTCTTTGGGATGTCGGCTGTCTTCGTATTTTCCATCTACACGGTAGGTCGTAACCTCAAAGCCTTCCTTGTCCAGCATGACGGTTACGGTGCCATGCTGGATTCCGGTGTCGATGGTGCGACGGAACAGCGTTTTCACCTGCTCCGGTCTCGCCGAGGTGGTGATATCCCAGTCCTCCGGGCATCTGCCCAGAATGGAATCCCGCACGCAGCCGCCTACCACATAGGCTTCAAATCCGGCATTCTGTATGGTTTCTATGATATATTTCGCTTTTTCAGGTATTTGTATCTGAATCATATATATCCTCTTTTGCAAAAATCACATACGCTCATTGCTCTGTGAGTTTTCGCTTGTTACTGCTTTGTGTCTATTGTTTGTTTCTAAGAAAGGCTATGCCTGCTCCGGGTTCATGATGAACTTATCGATGACTTCCACCAGTCCGTCTTCATCGTTGGTGCCGGTGATATAGTCCGCCGCATCCTTGACCGCCGGCTGGGCATTCCCCATTGCTACGCCGGTTCCCGCATATTCGATCATGGAGATGTCGTTGTAACCGTCCCCGCAGCAGATCGCATTCTCTCTGGTCAGTCCCATGCCTTCCAGCATATGATCCAAAGAAGTGGCTTTGTTCACATCTTTCGGCATGATCTCGATGAAATAGGGTTCGGAACGGTAGATGCTTGCCACATCGCTGTATTTTTCCTGCAGCTGTTTCTCCAGCTCCGGTGCGATCTCTTCCGGTGCTGTCATCAGGCATTTATTAATATCGAAATTCACATATTCGACGAAATTGTCAACGACCTTTATAGGAATTCCGTTGATTCTGGCTTCCAGCTGCACATAGTCATCCGGCTCGAACGCAGAGATGATGCCGGGACCCTGATAAGTGATCAGTCCGCGGCCATTCGCTTTGGCGAATTCGTACAATCCGGGCACAATGGACAGGGGCAGTGTTCTCTGATAGACCACTTCTCCTGTCTTACACTCCACGATACGGGCTCCGTTAAATGACAGTAGGTATCCGCCGTATTTTTTCAGTTCCAGCTCCTCTTCGCATTTCCGCATGCCGGGGGTGGGACGACCCGAAGCCAGGATCACCTTGTGACCATGCTGTAAAATATTCCAGATTCCCTGTTTGGTAGCTTCCGTGATCTCTTTTTTTGAATTGGTCAATGTTCCGTCAATATCCAGTACCAGAACTTTTTCCTGCATGTTTATTCATACCTTTCTCAAAGTTATTCTCTGTTCAGCTCACGTAACTGGCAGAGTCACATTATCATGTTTCCCGCCCTTTTGCGACTATTTTTGCTCATAACCTAACAGTACCTGTCTCTTCTGCTTGTGCAGTGAAACAGGTACTTGTCTGTTGTCTATGTTCTGTTCCTGAGCAAGCTTTACTGTGCCTGTGTTGCGGTCTCTTCGGTAGCAGCAGTCTGCTCCTCGGTGATCTCCTGGGTCTCTGCGGTCGCGGTCTCAGCGGCTGCGGATTCCTCTGCCTGCACCTTCAGGTAATTCAGTTTACCCTTGGGATCCTCTACTGTTACATCTGCGGTAATATCCTGCATATGCTGACTCATTGTATCGGATACCAGCGTATTCTTGATGTTGATCTTCCACTCGGGCTGATCCTGTCCGATGTAGTAAAGTACATAGGTGGTGTCACTGACAGTGATGGCTACGGTATCTCCTGCCTGACGGCTGTTGTCGAAGATCCAGTTGCTCAGCTCCTCTGTCATACCGGTCTTGGTCACCTGCTCGAACAGACCGCCGTTTTCTACTGCAGAAGTATCCTGTGTATACTTCTTGCACAATTCTGCGAAGCTGTCCTCGGTAGCTGCACCGCTCTTCCACTCCTCCAGGATCTCTTCACCGGTCTTATCCTCGGTGGGAATGATCACACGTACATCTGCGGAAGGAGTCTCATCCAGATATCTCTTCTCAAATGCCACGGCATAGTAGCAATGGCTGTTGTCGTTAGTAATGACGGTGGTGTCTCCTGCCTTTCTGGCATCATCAAACAGCCAGTCGGAGATCAGGTAGTTCACGGAAGACTTCTTCTCATTCTCGTGTGCTTCGCCGTCTTTTGCCACGGTCTGCTCCGCATCGTCAGCCAGTACCTTGGCATCTTCCATGGCCTTGGCGATCTCAGCATCGGAAGGCTGGTAAGCGGTATCCTGTGTGCTGTCAGTAGCTGCGGTTCCATCAGTGGTACCTGTGGTATCGGCAGCAGTCTCCTCTACGGGATCTGCCAGTTCGGTAGGCTCGGTGGGCAGATCAGCTTCGATCGTGGTCAGGCGGTAGTCTACGGAATCGTAGGTTGCCTTATTTTCCTCATAATAGCTCTGGATCTCATCATCACTGGGAGCATTGTCCTCCTGCAGCTTCTGATAATAAGCGTTCATTACCATGTCGTTCTTCACATATTCTTCGATACGGCCCATGGTTGCATAGCTTCCGTAGATGGAACGTACATATTCCTTCTCGGAGATGCCTGCGGATGCAGCGGAGGTTTTGATGGTCTCCTTGAAAGTGTTGTACTCATCCGTGGTATCGTAGGTGAAGCCGGCTGCTTTGGCTTCTGCCATCAGCGCCTTATTCTGCTTCAGGCTCTCTACAGCATTCTGCTCAAAATAGTCCTGCCAGGTCAGAGTATCGGAATACATCTGGGTGGACAGATCCTTGCTGGTATCCAGTCCGAAGTATGTCAGATAGCTGCCGTACTGGGTGATATAATTGTTCTTGGTCAGGTTGTATTGGTAATCGAACTCTACCTTGTTTACAGCTTCTCCATTGACCACCACATAGGTCTCATGAGTTGCCAGATAGGTACGGATGGGGAAAGATGCTACCAGACATACCAGAGCCACAAGCACTACGATGCCGATGGCCGTGCTGATGCGCTCTTCCTTTTTCTCCTTTTCCTTCTCCTCTTTACGCTTCTGTACCTTACGGTCATATTTGGTCATGACCTTCTGTTCTGTTTGTTCTTTATTTTCTGTAACTTTTTCATTCTTAGACATTGCTTACATGTCTCCTTCCTGGTGTCTTAAGTCCCAATGACTCCTTATTTTACCGTATTTCTGCGGAAAAAGAAAGCTATTTCACATATTTTTCAAGTTTTTCCACGATATTTTTCACACATCCGGGCTCAAAAGGACTGTCCAGTCCGACTTCTTTGATCATATTAGTGTAAAAATCACTGGCGGACAGCCTGCACAGCTTCAGATAGCTCTTCCACGCCTCTGTAAAATCGGCATCCATCTTCACCTTGTACTGTAGTGCGCAGGTCTGTGCCAGACAATAATCGATATAATACAGAGGGTAGTCGTAAATGTGCAGTTGCTTCTGCCAGAAGCCTCCCTGTCCGAAGAAAGGATTTCCCTCGTAATCCAGGTGGGGCTTGTACTCCCGCTCCAGACGGCTCCATGCCTGCTTTCTCTCGGCCGGGGTCAGCTCCGGGTGCTCATAGACGATATGCTGGAACTCATCCACCATACAGCCGTAAGGAATAAACGCAGCCGCATCCTCCAGATGCATTTCCACGTAATCCTGCGCTCTGTCGCCGAAGAACAGGTTCATCCACTTTTCCGTGAAAAATTCCATGGACATGGAATGGATCTCTGCAGTCTCCATGCCGATATCCGCATGCTCTCTGATAGGATCCTGTGCAGCGAGATACCCCTGAAACGCATGACCACACTCATGCGTGATGACGTCCACATCACCGCTGGTACCGTTAAAGTTAGCGAAGATAAACGGTGCATGGTACAGAGGCAGATAAGTCATGTAACCGCCAGCTTTCTTGGTCTTGCGGCCCAATACGTCAAACAGTTGGTTCTCCATCATGAAATCAAAAAATTCCGCAGTCTCCGGGGACAGTTCCCGGTACATCTTCTGGCCTGCTGCCATGATCTCTTCCGGGGTGCCGGTGGGCGCCGGATTGCCGTTCTTAAAGTATACCTGTTCGTCGATATAGCTGAGCTTCTCCAGACCCAGACGTTGTCTTCTGCGGTCATGCAGCTTCTCTGCAAAGGGTACGAAATACTCCTTGATCTGCCTGCGGAAAGCTTCTACCTCGTCCTTGCCGTAGCAGTTGCGATTCATGCGGTAATATCCCAGCTCCAGGTAATTCTCGTAACCCATGGCTCTGGCCTGCGCGGTACGGTTTTTCACCAGTTTATCGTAGATGGTATCCAGCTGTTCCTCATTTCCCAGGAAAAACGCGCTCATCTTCTCCCAGGCCTGTCTGCGGACGCTGCGGTCAGAGTTTACCAGATAGGGCCGTAACAAGGACAGGTTCAGTTCCTTGCCATCGAAGTCGATCTTCGCACTGGCAATGAGTTTATCATACTCCATGGTCAGAGCATTCTCCTCCTGCATCAGCGGGATCAACGCCTCGCTCATGGACTTCTGTGCCAGCTCCATATTCTTGAACGCTACCGGACCGATCTTCTCCTCCAGATAAGCTCTGTAGGGGGATTCATATAATTTCTTCTGATAAGCCAGCGCCAGATTGCTGAATACCGGTCCCTGCTCATCGTAGTATTTATGCTCTTCCTCGTAGAATTTATCGGAAGTATCGATGTCGAAGCGGATATTCGCGATCGTCATCAGCGTCATGACACGGTCCGTCAGCGCATAGTACTTCTGATGCACCTCGAACTGCTCCTCCCCGCTCTTCGCCGCATCCAGCTCCCGGATCAGTTCTCCCATCTCTTCCTGCACTTTGGCAAAATCTATTCTTTCGTAAGGCATGTCCTGAAATTTCATAATTATAGTAACCCTCTCTTTCTGTGTCCTTAGGAATCTATACTGCTTATCTTACCCCAAAATGCCGGGAAAGTAAAACTTTAGAAGCGTTCTGTAACATTTTTCTGGATTTTTTGTAGCCTTTTTGTAACATTTTTCAGACTTGCCAATAAGGAATCCCTATGGTATGGTGGTATTAGAAGTAATTTTTCTTCTTTCAAAAATTCTTATAGACCCGTCAGTGGTCAAAGTTTCCCTTATTATTTATTTTATATGGAAAATATTTGTTTTATTTTTACATTTATTTTGCAACAGAAAGGAGATTTATGGAGTTAAAACAAAATAATATAACCAGCAACTATTTCTCGGAGGAGTATTTGATGAATACTGTGTCGAGATTCTGGAAAAATTTTGTTGCGGAAGAAATTTCGTATGGGAATGCGATAGCTGCTGCGCCGGGGAATGTGGCTGTGGCAATACCGGCTTCCGGAAAGCGGAATTATAAGGATCTGGTGTTCCGGAAAATATTTCATGACAAGGAGAAGCTGCTCTCGCTGTACAATGCGCTGAATCACTCGCATTATGAAGATCCGGAGCTACTGCATATTACAACTTTGGAAAATGCGGTTTACCTAAGCTTGCAGAACGACCTGTCATTTGTGGTGGATTTTGATCTATGGTTTTTTGAGCACCAGTCCACCCTGAATCCCAATATGCCGTATCGCTTTTTGCTGTATCTGGCAAGTGAATATTCAAAGATGAACTCAGATGACCTGCTTTATTCCAACAAGTTACAGATGCTGGATACTCCGCATTTCGTAGTGTTTTATAACGGGACGGATCCTCTCCCGGAATACAGCACCCTGAAGCTGTCCAGCGCCTACCGGAATAAGGAAGAGACTCCTCAGCTTGAATTACAGGTACAGGTAATCAATATCAATCTCGGGTTCAACTCCGAGCTGATGGATGCCTGCCAGATTTTAAAGGAGTACGCCCAGTTTGTCGCAGAAGTCCGTGAGCAGGCAAAGGTGTATCCAAACCGGCAGGCCATCGTTCAGGCCGTGGACGTATGTATCAGGAGGGATATTTTGAAAGAATTTTTGCTTGAGAATAAGAAGGAGGTTATTGATATGGTGTTTTTTGAGTATGATGCTGAGGCGGAAAAGAGAGTTATTTACAAGGATGGCGTAGAGGAAGGCAGAGCAAAAGAAATTGTTCGGTCATGTAAGGACTTTAACTTGTCAAAAGAGGATGCAATCCACAAGTTAGAGACTCTACTATCAATCCCTACACAATCTGCCATTGACTATTACGAAAAATTTTCAAAGGAATTTGAAAATGAATTCTCAAAAGCACAAAAAATTATGTAAAAGGAGCACATTGGTATGAACTTTTTTGAGTATGATGCTGAGCTTTCTATTTCTACACAGGCAGCCATGGATTACTATGATAATTTTTCGAAGGAATTGGAAAGGAAATCTTTGGATGATCAAAAGGTCTTATAAGAACCCAAAAAGGGCAGCCCGTCATGGACTGCCCTTTGGTTCTTACATAACTCTTACAGATATGGTTCGTTCCTCTTTGGAAACAACCTGATCTCAGCTTAAGCTTACTGTAACAGAGACAGTACGCCCTGGTTAGCCTGATTGGACTGAGCCAGCATAGCCTGACCTGCCTGAGCCAGGATATTGTTGTTGGAGTACTTAACCATCTCAGTAGCCATATCGGTATCACGGATCTGGCTCTCTGCACTGGTGGTATTCTCAACAACGTTATCGAGGTTGTTAACGGTATGCTCCAGACGGTTCTGAACGGCACCAAGTGCGGAACGCTGGGTGGATACCTTCTGAATAGCCTGAGCGATTGTATCTATAGCCTTATCAGCATTGGTGCTATCTTTTCCATCAACCAGCAGCTTACCATCTTCATTGACCAATCCAAGGCTCTTTGAACTCATAGATTCAATGCTCATCTCAATCTTATTATCGTTAGATGAATCAGCTCCTACGTGTAAACTTACATTTAATGCATCAGGTACATATGCATTATCATATGCGCTCAATTTTGTAACAGTATTCCCTGTTGTAGCATCCTGCTCAGCCTTAATTGTGACTTTTACCTCGTCTCCTACTTTTAAATGTGAAGCCTGTAATTTTGCTGCTGTAGTATTAGTAGCGTCTGCCTTAATGGATAATCCTGCCTGTAAATCCTTCTGCTCTGTCTGATTCCATTTCAATTGAATCGTCATCTCACCAGCGTTAGCTGTTCCAGCCGTAATATTGACACCCATTTCTTTAAGCTGTGCCTGTGTCAGGGTTGCCTTAACATCGTTACCATCCTTAACCTCATACTGATCTACCAGCTTATTAGTAGCAGCATCTTTCTTCTGTGTGATGGTAATTGTGCCATCAGCTGCATTATTTAATGCATTCAGTACACTTCCGCTCAAATCGCCGATTAAAGCTCCTCCTGCATTATTCTTTACTTCTGCTGTTACTTTACCAAGAACAACATCTCCTGCTACCAATTCAGAACCTGCTGCAGCATTTAATTCCACATCAGCTAATTTACTTTCAACCTTCTGATCCGTATCAGTCGCAGAAACAGTACCTCTTGCATTACCCTGTAACAGATAAGTTTCATTAAACTTAGTCGTAGTAGATACACGATCAATTTCTGTTACTAACTGATCAATTTCATTCTGGATATAGCTTCTGTCATCTTCACTGTTAGTACCGTTGGAAGCCTTAACTGCCAGTTCATTCATTCTCTGCAGCATATCATGTACTTCAGTCAGGGCACCTTCAGCGGTCTGTACTGCACTGATACCATCCTGTGCATTCAGGGAAGCCTGTGTCAGACCTCTGATCTGCTTTCTCATCTTCTCACTGATGGACAGGCCTGCTGCGTCATCAGCTGCACGGTTGATCTTGTAACCGGAAGACAGTTTCTCGGTGGATTTTGCCTGAGAAGCGGTGGTTAATCCTAACATTCTGTTAGAGTTCATAGCTGTAAGATTGTGTTGTACTACCATAATAATTTACCTCCTTGTATTACTGCCCAATTCCTTTTGCGGCAGTGTGCGTATCTGTATTGTTATTGAGAAATCCTTTTCTCCCAGATACTTGTTGTTAGTTTTTATAGTAACCGGAGTAGGAGCTTCCCTGTCGGGCCCTGACAGAGCCGCTCTTCCTCCGGTTATTACCATATGAAATTATTTGTCCGCATTTCCCTTTGTGATGATCACGTTGGATTTTTTGCGGTACTTCTCCGGGTGCTCTTCTTCCGCATAATATTTTGGAAGCTTCGCTCTCTCCTCCGGATCTGTGATCTGGTTCTCCAATACCGTGCTTCGCACGATGTTCACCTCTTTCGGTGCATCGATCATGATGCGGAGATGATTCTTGGTTCCTCCTAAGAACACGATCTTGATATTGTCATTGATCATCAGGTATTCTTCTGGACTAACGGTCAGACGCAGCATATCGATAACCTCCTTGTTTTTATTCAGCCTTCCTTGCCTGCTGTTTCTCACTGATGCAACATTCTATTATGGAATGTTGCATTTTGTCTTGCACTACATATTTCGGCTGACCATGTGAAAACTTTAGTCTTTTTTATAAAAATCGCTAATACGTTATTTCTATATCATTATAGCAATTATAAAGGCCGCATGTCATAGCTGTATGTCACGAAATACAGCATCTTTGTCATCCTGTTCAATCCCCAGATAATGTTTTGTGATCTGAAAAGAAGAATGATTGTAAATCTCCATCAGCAATGCGGGCGGAGTTCCCATTTTCCATGCATGGTAGCCGAAGGTCTTCCGAAGGGAATGGCACCGGATCACGTCTTCGATTCCTACGGCTTCAGCAGCCTTACGGACAATGCGGTAGGCCTGGTATCGGGAGAGTGGGGAACCGGTTTTTCTGGGGCTGGGGAAGAGGTAGTCTGTGTCGGCTATGGAAGGCTGTGTTGTCCGGTAGGACAGTAATGTTTCCTGAAGTTCTTTGTTGATCAGGATTCGGGTCTCTTTTCCTGTTTTCTTTTCTGTGATCAGAAGATGAGTGTAAAAACGTCTGCGTTCTCCACAATAGACGTCACCCCAGGTGATATGAAGGATGTCGTTGATGCGCAGTGCGGTGTTCAGACCGATCAGGATAATGGTGTAATTCCGGAATTCCGGCTGTTCGGTAAGATAGTAGTTTTTGAAATCATGTAAAAGCTGTTTGCTGCGGATAGGTTGTGTTGTGCTCATAGTGGCCTCCTTGAAATGATAAATGAATTTGGGAAATGCAACATTCCATAATAGAATGTTGCATTTTTCTATTTTAATCCTTTCATTTCTGTGGTATTCTTTTAAAGACTGCATATCGCTATTTTTCGACAAATACTTTCCTTTTTTGAAACATATACAGTCAGAATCAGGAGTACACATGAAAAGCTTTATATGTGAAATGTTCTATAAGCAGCGGGCGGCATTCGAACAAAGCTGCGCTTCCAGGGGTAAAGAATATCCTCTTCCGGAAGATGTTTTCCTACAATCGGATATTTTCTATGACGAGAAGCATGTTCCGGCACATCGTCTGGATGTCTACCGTCCCAGGGGACGGGACGGAGAGATTCTCCCGGTCATCGTCAACGTACATGGCGGAGGCCTCCTCATAGGGAACAAGGAATTCAACCGTCCCTTTTGTGCCTCCCTTTGTGAGGCGGGGTATCTGGTATTCAGCATTGAGTACCGGCTGATACCGGACTGTCTCTTCTATGACCAACTAACTGACCTGCATCTGGCACTGGATTTTATCCGGGATCATCTGACGGAATACGGCGGTGACATTTCCCACATATATGCCTGCGGTGACAGCGGCGGTGCCTGTCTGCTGACTTACGGAATCGCCATGCAGCGAAGCACTGCACTGGCACAGGCTGCCGGAGTAACCCCTTCTGACCTGCCAGTCCGGGCACTTGGCCTGGTCAGCGGTATGTTCTATACGAACCGCCTGGATCAGATCGGACTTTTCCTCCCCAGATATCTCTACGGCCGGCATTATAAAAAAAGTACTTTTGCCCCCTATGTATCTCCGGAGCACCCGGACATCGTGACCAGCCTGCCACCCAGTCTCCTGATCACCAGTGACAACGATAATCTTCAGAGCTATACTCTGAATTTTGAAAAGGCTCTGCGCAGACATCAGATGCCCCATAAACTGATCAACTACCCGAAGGATCCCCGCCTGACCCATGCGTTCAGCGCTTTTTACCCGGATCTTCCGGAAAGCAGGGAAGTGATCCACCATTTGATTCATTTTTTTGAACATACCGGAGATGACTGTAAAGGAGGATACGTATCATGACATACGACGAAAATGTTTTCAAAGAAAAAGCTAATCGGAAAGCCCGTAAGATCTGGATCGTTTTTGCTGTTTTACTGAGTGCCAACTATGGCTCCAATGCGTCCGGGGGATTATATCCCACCACTTCTTACCTTATTTTCCTGGCATTGTGCTGGCTGCCTCTGATCTTCGGCGAAGTGCTGTTACGTGTAAAGGGCTGGGCAACGGAGCTCTACCGCTACGATCTGGTCATCGGTTACGGCATCTTCTATACCTTTGTAATCTGTACCACAGCGTCACCCATCGCATTCACTTACATCCTTCCGGTGACAAGCTTACTGGTCCTGTATAAGAACCGGAAATTCATGATCAACTGCGGTATCGTCAACTCTCTGATCATTGTGGGCGCTGCCGTCTACCGCTACATGCTGGGCTTTAACAGTGCTTCCGATATGAAGAATTACCAGCTGCAGCTGTCCTGTATCATCCTGTGTTACATCTGCTATGTCATGTCCATCCGCCATCTGAACGAGTCCGACGGTGCCATGACCGACAGTATCAAAGCCGACCTTCACAGAGTGGTGACCACCGTAGAACAGGTCAAGACATCCAGCAATACCATTCTGGACGGCATTACCGTTGTCAGAGAACTGGCTTCTGAGAACAAGCACGGTTCCGATATGGTCATGCTGGGTATGAATGAATTGACGGATAATAACCATATGCTACAGGATCGGACGACCTCTTCCACACAGATGACTTCCGACATCCGTGCCCAGGTGGAAAATGTTGTGGCACTCATCAGCGAAATGGTATCTCTGGTCGGGAAAACCGAATCCCATTCCAGTGTCAGTGCAAAAGATCTGCAAAGTCTCGTAAGCACTGCAACTACGATGTCAGAGCTTTCTACGGAGCTGGAAAATGTCCTGCAGAATTTCCAGCAGGAATTTGGCATGGTGAAGCAGGAGACCGGTACCATCGAAAAAATTACAAATCAGACGAACCTGCTGGCCTTAAACGCTTCCATTGAAGCTGCCAGAGCCGGTGAAGCAGGCAAGGGCTTCGCAGTGGTAGCTGATCAGATCCGTACCTTAAGTACTGAAACCCACGCTTCCTCCGGACAGATCAGAGAAGCTCTGTCCCGTCTGGATGCTACTTCCGCTAAGATGACCGCTTCCATTGAAGAGACCTTGAAGCTGATCCAGGTTACCCTGGAAAAGGTAACACATACCGGTGAAAATGTAAATCAGATCGCATCTGATTCCGCACAGCTTGGCAGACATATTCAGGTAGTTGATAATGCAATTAAAGAGGTGGAAAGCTCCAATACCCAGCTGGTATCCAATATGGAACAGGTATCCAACATCGTGGAGACTATCACCGGCTGTATTGCACACTCCAGCCAGACCAGTGAGCGTATGCTCAGTAAATACGAAGAAACCGCTTCCAATATCAACACCATCGAGGATGTCATGGAGAACATGATGTGTGATCTGGGTATCGGCGGCTTCATGGGTATCGAAGATATTCAGCCAGGTATGAAGATCGATCTGAAAGTAGCCGGCCAGGGAGATACGGAATACCTTGGAGAACTGATCGAACAGATTCCGGAGGGTCTGCTGGTATCCTGTCAGAAGGAGCTAGCACTCACAGATACCGCTTCCTGTACCTTACAGATCACCGCAGGCAACATCCTGTATTGTTGGGACAAGGCAGTCATCTCTCCCGCTCCTGAAAAGGGTGCTCATGCCTTCAAAATCATCATTAATACCAGACCCAGGATCAATAACCGCCGTAAATACCCCCGTATGGATCTGAACAATGCCTGCACCATCAAGTTCAAAAATTCTGATACGGAATATGCGGCCACCATGGATAATATCAGTGCCAACGGCTTTGCTTTCCTGGCGACAGACAATATTTTCACCCAGAGTAAGAATGCCTCGGTCACTGTCACTATCCATGATTTCGCCCTCCCGGATCACAATGTGCTGGAAGGACGTATCATCCGCTGCTCCGATGATAACGGTCTGTTCATCGTAGGCTGCCAGATGCCGGAGGATAATTTCTATATTCTGGAGTATGTAGAGAAAAATCTGGAAAGTAAGAAATAGTCAAATACAAAAGGGTGTCGCACAGCGGCACCCTTTCTTGTTTGGTTTTATAGTTTCATCTATGGCTTCAGGAGCCGGGCGATCAGGCCCTCGACCTCCTGGAGCTGTTCTTTTGTGCTCTCCTTGTGGCTTTCCTTGCGGTACTTCGAAGGGGACATTCCCTTCATAGCGTGAAAGGCCTTGGTAAATACCAGGGCATCGCTGTATCCGCAGGACAATGCAATACTCTCGATAGGATAATTCGTGGAGTCCAGAAGCTCTCTCGCCTTGGTAATACGGAAGGTAGTAAGGAACTGCTGGGGAGACATCCCCAGATAGTTCTGGAACAGCGTATATAAATAGCTGCGGTTGATACACACATAGTCCGCCACATCCGTGACCTTGATGGGGTTACAGTAGTTGCTCTGGATAAAGGAGACCGCTTTTTTCACATACTGGTTCCCCTTATCCTCTTCCTCTCTTGCCACCACACCGGCGCTGTCGGCGATCACCGACAGAAATACTCCCAGCAGTCCGTTCCGCCGCAGATCATCCGCAATGCCAAAGGTATTATGCTCCATCATATCCCGGACAATGGAATATAGTTCCTCTGATTTATCACATGAAAAAATAGGATGTCTGTCTGACAGTCCCATGCTATGTAAATATTCTTCTGCCCGGCTTCCGGCAAATCCCACCCACAGATAACTCCAGGGATCCTTCGCATCCGCCTGATAAAAAGCCAGTTCATTGGGCTGGATCAGGAAACCGTAACCCGCCTCCAGCCGGTATTCCTTGTCGTGAAACCGGAAATGTCCCTTACCACTCAGGACATAGTGGATCAGGTAATGTGGCTTGGAGGCCGGTCCGAAGCTGTGCAGCGGTGCCGTCTGGGAGCATCCGCAGCAGTTCACATACAGACTTCCTGTTTTATCATTGACAAAATCCAGTTTAAATGCTTTTTCCATGATCGGACCGTTTCCTTTCCGCGTTGCCGCTCTCTCATCTAATTCACGAGAATCCCGCCGTTTTCATCAAATTCGACACCGAAATCCCGGCTGTATTCATTCATACGCTGCAAAATTCTCTTCTTATCCTCACCTGCTGCCGGAGTAGGCTTAAAATCATTCCGGGTGGACACAGAACTCACCATGCAGGGAATGATCCTGGCATTCCGGTCCTCCACCTTCTGTCCGTTTTCGAATGTAAAGGTCTGCTGGAAGATCATGGTATCCTTATCTGCCGGGTTCCGGTTCGCTCCGAAGCAGAAATTCGCCAGGCTATAGATGATATATCTGCCCTTATATTCTTCGATTCCCTGAAGGACGTGGGGATGATGACCAATGACCAGATCCACACCCCAGTCAATGCATTTTCTGCCAAGTACCTGTTGGTAATTCTCCGGATAAGTATCTTTCTCGATCCCCCAGTGACAACAGGCCAGGATCAGGTCCACATTCTGTTCCCGCAGGGTCTCGATATTGTTCTGGATCAGCTTTTCCGCCTGTGCGCCCCACTCTACCTCATTGACAGAGATTATTCCTATTTTCAGGTTCCGCTCTCCGCCGTGGGCTGCCGCACTGTCCGGGATCTCATAGATACCCACATTTTTATCATAAGCATAAATGATCCCTTCCTGCTCTAATGCCACCACAGTATCCCGGCTTCCCTGTTCGCCATAATCCAGGCGGTGATTGTTGGCGAAGCTGACGACCTCAATGCTCCCCAGCGTCAGCAGATGAGCATAGGCTGGATCCCCTTTGATGCAGTAGGTCTGTCCCTCCCGCATCTGTTCCGATGTGGTCAGAGGCCCTTCCAGATTCACGATGGTCATATCGTCCGCCGCAAAGATGTCTCTCACATTTTCAAAGAAATAACCTTCGTCCTCCGCCTGATCATAGGCCTGACGGAAGGAGGCACTGTAGTCTTGTTCCTGATGATTTCCCAACGTTACATCCCCTGCTGCGGAGATGGTGATCGTATAACGTTCACCCGTCAAATCACCGGAGTCATGGCAAGATCCCGATGTTGTTGCGTTCTCTCCACCGGAAGCCGTCCCTGTCTGTGCCCCCGTAGCAGAATCTTCTGCCGTCTGCCCAGCCTGCGTAGTTGCATTGTAACCGCCGATAGGCTGCGCCAGATCTTCCCTTCCCGGAATGTAGACCTGCTGGGTCAGATCATCGCCACATCCACCAAGCATTATGACTGCCGCTGCACAGAACAGTGCTGCAAACCTTTGTTTTCGATACCCCATAAGCTGCTCCCTCATTATCGTAGCATGATCCGCATCTTTGGTGCTTACCGTTGCTTCGCAACTATCATGATCCCATTCGCCGTTCGTCAATCCTGCAAGCACATTGACTCTCATACGTCAATTATAATATCATTCCGCAGAAGCCTCCGATGTGGAAGTAATGTCTCCGTCTCCGTACAGATTCTCCTGCAGGAATTTCTTGTTGGCTTCGAAATCCACTTCCAGCACTGCCATCTTACGGATGGTCGCATCCTTATAGGTGCCCTCCAGTGGAATGCTGTTCTGGATAATATCGTAAGTCACGGCCTTAGGTGCCATAAGGCTCAGCCGATAGCATTCTGTCTGGGTCAGATTCGTGGTCAGATTCGGCATCAGACCATCGATCAGCTCCTGGGGATTGGTCAGCATTCCCTGCGGAAGCTTGTGGATCACCTCTGCCAATACCTTTCTCTGCCTCTCGGTTCTGCCGAAATCCGTACCGATATAACGGTTTCTGCAATACGCCAGTGCCTGCGGTCCGTTCAGGTGTACCATACCGCCGGAAGTATCTTCAAAATAGTCGGTACCTTCCGGTCTTCCCAGCAGAATGTTGTATTCCACCAGATAACCATTGACATATTCCACTTCCTTGCTGGTCAGCTCAAGATCCACACCACCCACTGCATCCACCAGATTGGCAAATGCTTCAAAGTTCACCAGTACATAGCGGCTGATATGAATATCGAAATTCTGCTCAATAGTCTCCATCAGCAGTTCTGCGCCGCCATAGGAATATGCCGCATTCAGACGATTCCCCTTATGTCCCGGAATGTCCACATACATATCACGGAGCAGGGATGTCATGTAGATCTTCTTCGTCTTGTTGCTGATGGACAGCAGGATCATGGCATCTGATCTGCCGTCTTCACCGTTTTCACGGGAATCGTTACCGATCAGCAGAATATTGGTCACGCCTTCTTCCTTCATGGGAGAGGACGCTACCGACTCGATCTTCTCATAGTTCATCTCTCCGTAGACCTTTCCTACCAGCACATACAATCCTGCTGCCAGGAATACAAGGATCAGCGCCACTGCGATCAGGAAACGCTTGAGTCCTGACTTTTTCTTCTTTCTGCCGCTCCCGGCTCCCTTTTTATTTCCTTTTCTGTTCCTTTTATCCGCTTTCGTGTCTATCTCCTCACGCTTCCCGGATTTTCTTCCGGAGCGTTTTCTATCGTTATAATCGTCCTCATAGTCCTCTACATAGTCATCCCGTCTGCTGCGGCGGGTTCTGCCTGAGGTCTCCTGTCTGCGGTGATCAGCGTTACTGCTACGGCCGCCACCGTTACGACTCTCTGAAGTCTTACGTGCCGTCTCTCTGCGGGCTGCCTGTCTCCTGCGGTATGTGGGATCATCCCAGTCCTCTGCATAGTCCTCACGGGATCCTGCTCTTCTGTCGGATCCGATCACATCCAGTTCCTCCTCTTCCTCGTCATCTTCCCTCATATCATACATCTGCGGAGCCGGGCGGGCTGCCTCACGCTCCGCAGAGTGTGTCCCCGCATTCGCCGCCGGGCGCCCCGTACTGCGGCGGGCTCCCGCCCCGGATGCCTGCATTTCCTGCATCTCCTGTTGTAAAAAGGCTTCCAGACCCTTTTGTATATCTTCCATCTCCTGAATGGAGTCTCTTTCCTTATCGCTCATCCTGTACCTCACTTCCACATACCTGATTTTGCACGCTTTTATTCCTATTCATCTTCTAGGATAATACCATAATCTGCTGTATTCGTCACGACAGAAATCCTTAAAATTTGTTTAAATGTTATCCGGTATTTCTTAAGAAACGACAACAAGAAAGACCATCTGCGGCAACTACACGATTTTCTTTCGTATGCTTTCCTCAGATGGTCTCTGCATTTTTGTTGACTTATGTCTGCTCTATTTATGAGCGACTCTTGCGTCTATGTAATTTTTCAGAGATTCCACCGTCTCTTCTACGCCCAGCTTGCTGCTGTTGATAGACAGATCGTAATTACGGGAATCGCCCCATTTTACCTTACAATGACTATTGTGGTAAGACTTTCTGCGACGGTCCTTCTCGATCATGCGCTCTTCCGCATGACGGGCATCCAACTCATAGATCCGCATAACACGTTCGATCTTGGCCTCTCTGTCTCCCAATACGAAGATAGAGATCAGGTGCGGATTGTCCTTCAGCACGATTTCGGAACAACGTCCTACGATCACGAAGGATTCTCCTGCCTCTGCTTTTTTCTTAATGTAATCGAACTGCATTCTGGCCACATTGTCTGCCGGAGAGCTGTTCATTCCCATTACACTGCGGTACAGGAATTTATTACGTCTCTTTTCGTCGAACTCAGCCAGCTCCTTGCTGCTTACATTCATGCTTGCAGCCACCTCATCTAACAGGTTGTGATCGTACATCGGCAGTTTGTAATACTCTGCCAGCTTCTGTGCGATCTCATGTCCGCCGCTGCCGTATTCACGGCTGACGGAGATAATCAGTTGTTCACTCATGGATCTGCCCTCCTTATGGCTGGATGTATTTCCAAAATTTTTTAAACTCGTATTCTGCAAATACATCTTACAGATATCTTGCATAGATCATCAGCATAGAGATCCCTACTACTATTATAGTCGCAGGTGCCATAACTTTGCAATATTTTCCCCACTTAATCATATGACCGGCTTTCGCTGCGGTGGCGATACCTACTACGTTGGCAGAAGCTCCGATGGGAGTTGCGCTTCCTCCAATATCGGTTCCCATAGCCAGTGCCCATGCCAGAATGGACAGCTCCACACCCTGGGTAGCGGACAGACTGCTGATAATAGGGATCATGGTAGCCGCAAAAGGAATATTATCCACGAAGGCGCTGGCAATCGCAGAGATCCACAGGATAATAGCGATCATCAGCATCAGATTGCCGTTGCTGATGTCTCCGATGAAATTCGCCATAACTTTCAGGATGCCGGTCTGCTCCAGGCCGCCCACTACCATGAACAGTCCGATGAAGAACAACAGGGTCTTGTAATCGATCTGTTTGATCAGTTTCAGTGCGTCCCTGCCTGCTGCAATTAAAGTCACGATAGAAATGAATACACCAATACAGGATACGGTCAGACCGGTTTGTGCGTGGGTCACCAGCAGAACTACCGCACACAGGAAAATAATAGTGCTGATAATAAATCCTTTTTTATCGGTAATGGCTTCGGAAGGATCCGGGTAGGTCTGGTTGCTGCCTGCTGCAGCTGCCTCACTGGCACGCAGTTCCTTGTGGAATACCAGATAGAAATACAGTACGACCACAACCAGGGAAACGCCTGCGATCACACCGGTATTGGTCAGGAAATCCGTGAAGGAATATCCCAGGGAAGTACCGATGATGATATTGGGGGGATCTCCGCACATGGTAGCGGATCCTCCCAGATTCGCACAGAACACTTCTGCCAGAATCATAGGCACCGGATTGAATTTCAACAGTTGTGACAATTCAATGGTAACGGCTGCCAGGAACAGGATTACGGTAATACTGTCAATGAACATTGCCAGAATACCGGATAATACCATAAAGGTGACAAACAGCGGTACAACCTTATACTTGACCATCTTGGCAAGGCGCATGCACAGCCAGCGGAAGAATCCCACCCGGGCCATTCCCTCTACCATGATCATCATTCCTGCTACGAACACGATGGTCTCCCAGTTGATACCACTGGAAGCCTCTGCGGACTGTCCCGCCGTGTACCAGAAATGACTTGTGAAAAAGCTGCCTAAGTTCAAAGTCTCCAGCACTGCGCTCATACTGTGCATTCCCAGTCCGAATACCAGTACCAGTGTCAGCAGACCGCAGCCCAATGTGATAATGTGTCTCTCCCATACTTCCAGGACGATCAGTACAAACATCGCCAGAAATATGATTACTGCAAGTATTTGTGCTACCACTTTCCCTGCCTCCTTGTAAATTTATCATTTTATCTCGTTAAGCGTTTTTTAATCTTGCTTTCACCTTTTATTTTCCCCTTTTTATGAGAAATTAAGTGGATTTCGCACCTCACGATTTAGAACGCTTAAGATTTGATTCTATCCGAAATATCGGCATAAGTCAATTCTTCTTTTGGCTTCTATGCATAAATATTCCGTTAAAGTTTTCTCAGCTGAAAATACAAAAGACTCCCGAAAGTTTGTATCATGCGTACTCACTTTCAAGAGCCTTTTCATATCCTGTTATTTATTCATTCCGGAAGCTTTCGATATCGTTCTTTCCCACATACCGCAAGAACATCCGGTGCATATCAATACCGCTTTCTCCGAAATACAATTTCATGTACTTCTCACCGTCTTGCCGGATTGCCAGCGTGACGGACTGTTCCACCACTTTGCCCTCCGTGCCGTTAATCGTCACAGTTTGCTGCAACGTGTTGTTCAAGAATACGGAAATCGGTAACTGTGCCAGCGGACCCAGCGTGGAACTCATCCGGAATACCAGTTCGTACCGTCCGATCTTCGTGAAACGCAGCTGGTATACCGCACCAGTACCTTTCTTCGTGGACAGCTTCTCCAGCGGAAGTTCAATCTCTTCGCCGGTCTTCGGCTCCGGCAGTTCCAGCCGGGCCAGCACCTGTCCGCTGTCTCCGGCTCCTTCGGTGCTTACCGGACTGTGAAGCTCCGTACACTCCTCTTCCTCTCTGCCAAGCAGTCTCTCCATGGCAACGGAACGTAACAGGAAGCAGCAGATGTTTGCAGCATTCCGCATAAGCTGCGCTCTGGTCAGCCTGCCGTCTGCCAGTCCTTCCGCAGTGTTGTCCTTATTAGAATTGGATGCTGCGTCTGCGGTCACCATGTAAATATCATTCTGCGCCCGGACCATAGGTACCGTCTGACTCTTGGAACCGGATTCGCCTTCCTCATTGATCTTTGCCCACCAGTCGGTCATGACAATACCCTGATAGCCCCATTCCTTACGGAGAATGGTTGTCAGAAGATCATAGCTGCCTGCGGTCCACAGTCCGTTCACCGGGCCATAGGTGGACATGATGCTGTAGGCTCCGCCCTGTTTTACGGCAATCTCAAATCCTTTCAGATAGATCTCCCGCAACGCCCTCTCGGATACAATAGCATTGGCATCATGCCGTTTGAATTCCTGATTATTACATGCAAAATGCTTGATGGTTCCGGTAACTCCATATTTTCCCATGCCTTTCAGCTGTGCCGCCGCCATGGTACCGGTGAGGTACGGATCCTCGGAAAAATACTCAAAGTTACGTCCATTCAACGGATTTCTGTGAATATTGATGCCGGGGCCTAAGAGGGAATCAATCTTGTTCTTGCGAAGCTCCATGCCCTCCATCTCATACAGTTCTTCCACCAACTCCGGATCAAAGGTACATGCCAGCAACGTACCATTCGGCAGTGCATAGGCCATGGTACCGCAGTCCATACGAATGCCGGAAGGACCATCGGAACAGCAGGCCACCGGAATACCGAATTGCTGCAGTCCATCCGTCACACCGCCGAAAGCTGCTGCTGTTCCGGGGGTAACTTTCGGGGAACACATGCCTTCTCCTCTGGTCATGCAGATCAGATCTTCGTCTGACAGCTGTGTCAGGAACTGTTCCAACGTAATCTTTTTGTCATAGACATCTGCCAGCTTCCATCCCTGATCTCCCATATATTCGCTCTGGGTGGGTCTTTCCCGCAAAATACGTTCCGCCAGATCTATGGTCCGTAAGGGCACATCCTCCCAGTTGGCGATGGCATGCTTGTTTTCTCCGAAGAAGAACGGTCGTAAGCGTTTAAATGCCTGCACCGGAGCCAGTGCTTCCGTAACGGTTTGTACGACCTGCAGCTCCGCTAATGTCACTCTTCCGACTTCTCTTGCACTCCGCACATCGGTACCGACATAGAAGATATAGTCTCCTGCTTCCAATACATAGCAGGATTTATGTCCAGTGACACCACTGTCATCATAGGACGCAAGCTCCGTCAGTTCTGCTTTCAGGATCAGTTCTTCACTTGCTCCGGGCTTCAGTTCTTCCGTCTTGGCATAAGCTGCCAGCTGACGCAGCGGCTTTCCCAGCTTTCCCTGAGGAGCCTCCACATAGACCTGTATGGTCTCTCTGCCGGACATACCGCCAACATTTGTCACTTTCTCAATGACAGTTGCCTCGGTACCCTGCACTGCCAGTCCCATGCTCTCTGTCTGGAACCGGGTATAGGACAGTCCAAAGCCAAAGGGATATTTTACCTTGTCTCTGGCAAAGGTCTCAAAATAGCGATAACCTACATAGATGTCCTCGGTATAAAAATTCTCCACCGGATCCCCGAAATTCTCCGTGGAAGGATAATCCTCAATATCTTCCGCAATAGTATCGCTGAGCTTACCACCGGGATTCACTTTTCCTGTCAGGACATCTACTGTAGCTCTGCCGCCCTCCTGGCCGCCCTGCCATACATAGAGCACAGCCTGTGGCTGATACCGGTCGACCCACTTCATATCCATGATATTACCCACATTCAGCACAACGATCGTCCTGGCAAATGCATTGCAGACATTACGAAGAATTTCTTCCTCCGCAGCTGTCAGCAGATAACTGCCTTCCGCAGCACTATTATCCTTGTCTTCTCCTGCGGTTCGGCCGAGAACCACAATCGCAAGATCCGACTGTTCCGCCGCCTGTCTCGTCAGTTCTTCGCTGACGGGCATTTCTTCCTGGTTCCAGGGCTCCATAGCCCATCCCTCTCCTATATCAAAAGGATGATCCTTCAGCCATTCCCGGTACTGTGCCTCCAGTACCTCATTCACCTGTACGGTGCCGTCTTCCTTGAGACTGTCTGTAATATTGGTCACATATGGAGCATTGACCATACCTCCGGAACCCGTACCGCTCTTATAATGCTCGAACTGGGTTCTGCCGAAGATCGATACTTTCTGTCCTTTTTGCAGAGGCAGCACACCGTCTTCATTTCGAAGCAGTACGCTTCCCTCCGCCGCCACACGTCTTGCCAGTTCCGCATATTTCTCATAATCCAATGTATATTTCATATATCTGTCTGCTCCCTTCCTGTTATATCTATATTTCTGTATCTTTTATCCTAATAATAGCATTAATTTCCCAATACATCCACAAGAAAAGCTCTTTCTCTGACAGAAAGAGCCTCAAAAACATTTTATTGATTTTACAAGATGATCCGAACCACAAAATCCCCATCCTCCATAAAAAACTGATATTGTCCGCTAAGTTTTTCTACATAATATACGATGCTTCTGGCTCCCAGCCCGTGTCCCGAACGTTCTGTCACCGGAACGCCATCCGCAAATGTGGGAACACTACGCACTGTATTTTTCTCCATCAGAAGAAGATGCCCCACCTTTTCCGACAGAGACAATTCTATGTATCGTTTATCCTGCGGCAGCTCCTGTACGGCATGCATGGCATTTTCCAGCACATTGGACAGAATCGCACAGAACATCATTTCCGAACAGGGAAGTTTCTCTCCAATGCTGACCTGTATCTCCCATCGGATCCTCTGCTCCTCAAACCGCATATTATAGATGGACAGTACGGAATTCACCATCTCATTTCTACAATAGGTCTTGATCACTGTATCATCATAAGTCTGGCTGACCTCATTCAAATATTCCAGCGCCTTGTCGGTTTCTCCCTGTTGGATCAGTGTTCGCAGCACCGACAGATGATGCCTCGTATCATGCCGTAAAATGGACATCTTTTTCTCGCTTTTTCTCGTATTGGTCATTTCTGTCTGGAATGAATTCAGCTGCATCTGGATCAGTTCATTGTACTGCTCTGCCTTGTTCTTCATCTCGTACTCCCGGAAATATACCAGTAAAAAGAGCAGATACGTCAGACACATGGCAAAGCCCAGGAACTCCGGCACCGCCTTATTGCCGGAATACAACAGACTGGAAAATTTGGTCGTGGCATAGTCAAAAATGTAATAAATGATCGGCAGGCTTCCAATGATCAGAAGTTCCCGGTCCGTTTTGGCAAACAGCATGGCTGTGGTCTGGCATACATACCGGCATAAAAGGATGAAAGCTCCCACCGTCACCAGAATACGACAGACATAATAGCACCATTCCTGTCCTGTCAGAGCCAAAGCAAACAGTCCCATCCAGTTACTGCACTGACAACACAGATATGCCGTGAAAATAGAAATCAGGGAAGGAAGAACACGGAATTTGTAATACAAAACCAGTACAAATAACAATGGGGCATGCACGATCAGCGGATAAATCTGATCTACTGTTTCTGTTCCAAAGAGAAGTACACACAGAACATATAGAATTCCTGAAACAACCGCCAATGACAACAATTGCAATATATTTTTCTTATCCTGCTTCACTCCCAGAAAAAATGCCGACAGGAAGATTCCAAACAGCATTGTCGTTATATGATGTGTATATGTTAATATCTGTAGTACCATTTTCTTCTCTCTTTCGTATTCTTACCATACATTTTTTACGGTATAAACCATTTCTGTTATATGACCCACCCCGATATGCGAATAGAGGGTAGGATTGTGGGAGTGCGTAGCACGTAGGCATCAAAGCCGGGGGCCTTTGACCTCGACTTTATTATATAAGACTCTCAACGAGAAATCAATTTGTGGATGATTTGACTTTTTGCGTCACAAATGTCAGCATGTCTCGCCTGTGGGATTCAGTAGCTTCTACGCCTTTCGCCGGCGTCTGGTATCACTGGGACTGACACCATAAGCATTTCGGTAGGTTCTGGAAAAATGCACCAATGACGCAAATCCGGTCTTCTGCGCGATCTCCTGGATCGCCAGAGAAGATTCCACCAGAAGTCTTCCGGCTCTGGTCAGCCGGACATTGGTAAGGTATTCCAGAACGGTGGCTCCGGTCACCTCGCGGAAAATACGGCAAAAATAGTATTTACTTAAATGGATCTGGGATGCGATGGTCTCCAGATCTATTTTTTCCGCATAATGGGCATTGATATAGGCGATGGCATCCAGAATCTCCTGTCTGGGAGCTGCGGAGAGCTCCGGCATCTGTGTCCGCTCCTGCCTCGTATAGTAGTCTCTGCACAGTAGCAGCAGTTCCAGACAATAGTTTTGCTTTAATTTCTCGGCCACAGCATCGTGGCGGTTATAATATTTCCGCAGCCGTTCGAAGACCTCTACCAGTTCTCCGGACTGTTCCGTTGTCAGATGCAGAATATCATTCTGCAGAACCTCCAGGAACCGCTGCTTCTCCACAGGTTTCAACATTCCATCCAGATAATCCGGTGCAAAATTCAAGACATACCGGGCATAGAAATCCGAGGACAGACTCTGCATATAATGCGTCTGGTAGGGTTTGATCAGGATGATGTCTCCCGGATTCAGCACATGACAGACACCATCCAGGAAGATGTATCGTATCCCCTTCACCACAAAAAAAAGTTCGTAAGTATCGTGATAATGATTGGTCTGCATATCATTTTTTTTGGTTGTCTCTATGTATTCCAGAAACAGATCGGAATAAGGGTCAAAAATCGTACGAAGCATAGTTTTCCTTTCCCGGAATCATTCCGGCAAGATTCATTCGATTGCTTTTTATTACCGCAAGATATGTTAAACAATCTTAAAAATAAAAGATTATAATGGGATTATATAATAAATCTTGTGCCATGTGAAGTATATTGGAAGGAGATAACTTATGGAGAAAAGACCTTTAGACTATGCAAAAGCATCCATGGATACCATGATGCGCAAATGGGAAGCCCCCAAGCTTCCGCCCGAAGGAAGATTCCATTATCATCAGGGAGTATTCCTGTCCGGAATGTACAAAAGCTATGAACTTTGCAAAGAGGAAAAATATTTTGATTACATCAAATCCTGGGTGGATGCCGTCATCACCGAAGACGGTGTGATCAAACAGGCTGATATGGGGCAGTTCGACGATATGCAGCCGGGTATTCTGTTATATCCCCTCTATCATTGTACCGGTGATGCCAGATATAAGAAAGCCCTGGACTCTCTGATGGCTGCCATTGATCGTTATCCCACCACTCCCGAGGGCGGCTATTTCCACAAGGCTGATCTGCCGGAAGAAATGTGGCTGGACGGTCTGTACATGGAAGGTCCGCTGCGCGCGCAGTATGGCGCAGAATTCCATCACCCCGAATATTTTGATGAGGTTATCTTCCAGGCTCTGACCATGCAGAAACATACCCGTGACCCCAAGACCGGTCTGCTGTATCATGCCTGGTCCTATGACAGGAAAGTAGAATGGGCTGATAAGGAGACCGGCTGCTCCCCCGAATTCTGGGGCAGAGCCATGGGATGGGTGCCTGTAGCCCTCCTGGACGAACTGGATTTCATTCCCGCCGATCATCCGGACAGAGCAAAACTGGAAAAAATGGCGGTAGATCTGTTAAAATCTCTGCTTGCATTCCAGTCTGAAGACGGCAGATGGTATCAGGTAGTCAACCGGGGCGATGATCCTGCCAACTGGCTGGAGAATTCCTGCAGCTGCCTGTATGTTGCCGCCCTGTGCAAAGCGATCCGCAAAGGTCTGCTGGATGCATCTTATCTGGAATATGCCCGCAAGGGTTATGAGGGTGTGATCCGCTCCCTGACCTGGGAAGGTGATGACCTCATTATCGGTAATGTCTGCATCGGAACCGGTGTCGGTGATTATGACCACTATATCCACCGTCCCGTATCCGCCAACGACCTGCACGGGGTCGGCGCCTTCCTGCTGATGTGTGAAGAGTGCGAACAGGTATTTTAATATCTTGTAACTATTCAGAGCCATGCAAAACCAGGCTTACAGATCCTCGCTGCCGGGATTCCGGCGGCGGGCAGATCTGCTTATATTATTACTTTTTACAGCTTTACTTTTACAAAATCATGTTCCATGGCGGGAAGCACCTTTTCGATCAGATCCGCCGTCCGCATGCGGAGGCTGGAGGTATTGATGCAGGGGTGGCATCCGAAATATTCGCTGTCCAGCACCTCTTCATCGATCAACAGCTTCACCTGATGTTCCTTATCGTTCATCAGACCGAGTACACTGACAGAGCCGGGGGTGATATCCAGGAATTTCTCCATGTATTCCGGCTTGGCAAAAGAAAGCCTCGCCGAGCCGATCTGTGCCGACAGATCCTTGGTATGGAACACCTTGGTATCCGGGATCATCAGCAGATAAAAGGCCGTCTCCTGACGGTTGCACAGAAACAGATTCTTACAGACCATGGACTCCAGGATCTCATCCACTTCCTTACAGTCCTCCATGGTCATCGCTGGAGCGTGATCCACACGGTCATATTCCACCCCGAGCCTGTCCAGCAGGTCATAGGTACGGATCTCTTTGTCCAGTCTGCCGGTCGTATCTGCAGGTCTTCCTTTTTGTAATTCCAATGCCATGTTCTTTCCCCTTTGCTGTTTAATATCCGATGGTGTCATTTACAAGAATCACATGAATTCTGTCCGTATGTCTGGAATATCTTGTGATCAGGAACTGACAGCAGATGGTATCCGGAGATTTGCAGTCGAAGCATTTTCCGGTTTCTTTGCAGGGAGTCTTGATGTCAAATCTCTGGGCATTGATAGGTGCAGCCACGTTTCTCGCACGCTTCATGGCACTGTCTAAGTCTGCGCAGACCTTGTTCATGCCGACGATGAAGATTACTTTCCTCGGTCCCTGGGCTATGCAGGAGACACGGTTGGAATTGCCGTCGATATTGACCATGACCCCATCGCTGGTGATGGCGTTGGCACTGGAGAGGAAGATATCCGCATCGTAAGCTGCCATCAGTCCTGCTCTGGCATCCATCTTAGAGCGGTCGATATAGTGGTAATTGCCTGCTTCCAGAGCGGAGATCAGTCCGATCTCTCCGGCGCTCATGCATCCGCCCATGGCAATGGTGCTTCCCTCCGGGATCAGCTCCAGTGCCTGCTTCAGCGCAGCTTCTTTATCCTCTGCGTAATAACCTGACATGTTGCGGGACTGTAATCCCTTGATGACTGTTTTTGCCAGTTGTTCATTTCTTTTTCTGATCATTTCGTTCATCTCTTTAACCCTCTTGTCTTTCCGTAGCATGCAAGCCTTCCGGTCCTTTAAACCTGTACTTCCGTACACTGTGCAGGCACAATTTGCGCGTGAAAAGTTTATACTGAAAAATCCTTATTGATCCTATTTTATCACTTTTATACTTCTCTGGAAATAGTGTAAAATGTTACATTTGCATCCTCGTCTGCAATGGGAATATTGATCCTGTTGGGATAGGCACTCTCCCGGTTGGTAATATAATTCATTAGGAAAGTATCAGATTCAGAGCAGTTAAAAAGAGAGCAGATTTCTTTGCTGAGTAAATCTGCTCTGAATCTGATACTTTCCTAATGAACTATACCATATCAGGTATAATTTCAATGATTTATAGCATAAATATACCTCATCAGGTATATTATACAAATTTTGCATATTTTTATGCCCGATGAGGTGTAATTTAGTTTCCTATCATTTCATGTATCCAGACCAGCATCTCCCCTTCGCCCCGGTTATTCCAGTACGCATACGGTATTGCACGGACAACTGCGTCTTCATAGGTCAATCCGGCGCTGCTGTATAGTTCTCCGTTCCTGGGTATCAGTCTCCTGCCTTGCAATTCCAGCTCAAGGCATTCTGAAAAATAAGTGGATTTTTTCTTCTGCGCAGCCTTACCGCTGAGATAAATGCACTGCAGCTCTGCACCATTATCAACCTCTTCCAGACAATAAACAATGGGTCCTCTTTTTATTGCCACCTTGCCAACATCTGCGCTGACCCTTGGGTCTGCATGAAGGAATTCAACTGGCATATCAAACTGAATGCTGAGCTCGCTGTCCCTGCAGATCTCCACACACGCATAGCCCTTGCTTACTGTCAGTTCCTGCTCCTTGCCATCGCAGTATAACCGGAAATTTTCTGCATAGCTAGGAATACGGAAATGCAGCCTGACTTTTTCCTTTACTCCCTGAACCTTAACCTTTATATTTCCCTCCCACGGGAACATGGAATCCATGGTGATCTTTACCACATCATTATTGACAGGAATGTACGTCTGGTTTCCAATATACAAATGCGTATAAATATCGGCTCCGTCAACTCCATAGATATACTGTCCAAGAGATGCCAGTGTCCTTGCGATATTCGGAGGACAGCAGGCAACGCCAAACCATTTCTGACGCCTTGCCTTCACATGCGCCCTTGATGTATGCGACATACATTGGCGCGGCTTTATCTCCAGCGGATTCACGTAGAAAAAGCTCTTGCCGTCCTGAGCGATCCCCGCTAGGATATTATTATACAATTCCTGCTCCATCAGCTCTGCATATCGTGAATTCCGTGTTATATTTGCCATCCGCAGACTGAACAGTGCCATGCCGATGGATGCACACGTCTCTGAGTAATTGCTGTCATTTGGAAGGTCATAATCTGTCGTAAATCTCTCAAGGAAGCCTGATGATCCGATTCCTCCTGTGATATACATCCTCTTCTGTGTAATATTTTCCCACAATGCCACACATGCTTCCATCAGCTCCTTATCCTGATATTCCTCCGCCACATCTGCCATTGCCGAATACATATACACTGCCCTGACTGCATGTCCTTCAGCTGTTTTCTGCTCTCTCACCGGTTCATGGGACTGGGAATACGCAGGATCATAATCCTCAAATTCCGGGAAAATCCTTTTGAAATTCTCCTGCTTCCGCTCCTCGAGGAAATAATTCTTCCCCGCTCCCCGGATATCCAGGAAGTACTTCGCCTGTTCCAGGTATTTTTTGTCCTGCGTTACACGGTAGAGCCTAACTAACGCCAGCTCTATCTCCTGGTGTCCCGGATAGCCATGATTCTGTCCCTCCTCCGGACCGAAGGTTCTGCAGATCAGATCAGCAAGCCTTATCATACTGTCAAGGAGCTTTCTTTTCCCGGTTCCTTCATAATAGGCAACTGCCGCCTCTATCATATGTCCTGCTGAATACAGCTCATGTCCCTCACAGAGATTTCTCCATCTCTGTGAAGGTTCTTTAATGATAAAGTAGGTATCCAGATATCCGTCTTCCTGCTGTGCCTGCACGATCACATCAATGGCATCATCCGCAAGCTTTTCCAGCTTTTCATTCTTCTTTTCCGCCAGTGAATACCCTACTGCCTCCAGCCACTTGGCTACATCTGTATCCTGAAATACTGCACCATAAAACTGTCCCTTTTTCAGCCCGGCCGCAATCTTAAAATTCTCAAGGCAATGGCTGGATTCCACCCCCGGAACATTATCATTCATAATATCCCACTGATAGGGAATGATCACATCCTCAACAAGGTCAGTATACTGCTTCCAGAAAGGATCGGTAATATCCATTCGGGAAAGCTGAACAGTGTTTAATCTCATGTTCCACCTCTCCTTTGGTATCTCAAAAATATTTATTTTCTATTTCTTCAAAATCAACACTTCCAAACCGGTCCTTCATTGCCCAGTATGCCTTCACACCGACTGCATTGATCCATGGGAAGCAGGTTTTATTTCCTTCTCCCTTCAGCCGGTAACCAAATCCGGTATCTGCTGCAAACATCGGATCATCCACTGCCCACCAGCTGATCAGGTAGCCTTCCTCCTGTAATCCCGGCATTGCATAGCCCCATGGACGTTCGTCTGTTTCTACTGTCTGATTACAGCCAAGCCAGTATAATCTGGCGATGTCAAAAAGCTCCTTATCCTTTGCATAAACTGCGATCTGTGCTGTCTCAGCAACACCCATCAGCTGGAACGGATGCACATATCCGCAGCCACAGGTATCACATGCTCCCATTCCTGTACTGTGGAAGCCATATCTGTGCAGAGTACTGTCCTCCGGAAGTGGTACGTCCCACAGGCATACCCAGGATGCGTAGTAATGCGCCGCTCTCACAGCTGCATCCAGGAAATCCTTTCTTTTGGTCGCTTCATACAACGACAGCATGCCAAACATGGGATACAGGATGCTTTCATTGTCGATCAGCTGGCCTTTTGCATAAATACTGTCATGTACACCACCATTAAACCGTACCCTGTCGATAATATATTCCTTTACAAACATACCGGCTCTGCTGGCAGCCTCCAGATATGCCTCATTTTTTGTCAGTTCATACAGCTCTGTCAAGAATGTAATGGACGTTCCCGTTGATGATTTCTGTTCATAAACAGTATTCCCAAACCATTTGACAGGCTCAAGCAGTGGCTTTCCCTCAAGGTCATATGCCCTGTACCAGCCTCCGTCCTGCTCCTGTGTCCTTAAAAGAAATCCTGCATAATTTTCTATTGCCTCCAGCCATCCGGGATGCTCTGTTCCTTTTTCCTTTTCATAGCAGTACAGACGGAGCAGTGCCGTGACATCCTCATTCATGCAGCGCAGATATGCCCCCTTCAGGCTTACCAGCTTCTGAATGACATCCTTCCGGTACTCATACAGCGGTCCCATCAGCTTCTCCAGCTCTTCGCCCTGCGCATATGCAAGTGGCAGTAACAGCCCCGTCCACCAGAAGTTCACGGATTTGGTGTCCACATTATACAGGTTATAAAACATGCCGGATTCCTTTATGTGGATCGTATTCACAAAGAAATCTGCCGTTTTCAGCGCTTTTTTTCTGTATTCTTCATTATTATGTTCATATCCGTATCGCAGGACATTATAGGCATTCAGGATATTCTGTCCTGTAAATCCATACTGTATGATGTTTTCAAGCTGTACCCCGTCCTGCGGATGACAGTTCAGCACATAGCCTGCCGGCAGGTTTGGATCCTCTTCTGCTGTTTTCTCTACATAATAATGATCCAGGGCATCCAGCCTCAGTCTGATGAGTTCCTCCGGAGATACACTTAACGGCTCTGCCTGTGGATGTGTTTTTCTGATAATATCCCTGATCCCGTACCAGCAGGCATCGTGATAATTCTCATATCTGTGGTTGGAAATACGATAAGTCACCGAGAATTCTTCTCCGGACTTCATCGGCCAGAAGGCTCCAAAGGGCACCATCTTTACAATATATAATGCAATTGTTGCGTCACCCTCATAAAAAGGATAACAGCAGGTCAGTCTGGTGCTTCCGTCACTGCCATCTGCTCCCATGCTTCCGATATCCGTTTTCTGAAGGAAAAGCGCTTCTTTTTCCCCTGTTTCTTCAGAAATTTTACGATCCGGATTGGAGTCAAATGCCGGAAGCGGATCTCTTTCTATGCTGACAGCCTCCTTTGTTTCCTCTGAATAACAGGTAAACATCGGATAATTAAAACGGTCATCCCGGAATATAGTTTTTTTGGTATGAAAATAATCCTCATATCCATCCTCATCCAGATCATTCTTGTCATAGATTGCCGGCGGGGCAAAATATCGCAGGTCTTCAAAGGCATTTTTCTTTTCCGGAAGCAGTGATATCTCCGTTCGAAGGCGCATTCCGGGATATCCGCTTTCCCTGAGAATGCGGACCTGTCTGCTGAGAACAACAGATCCCTCTTCCGTGCGGTAAATATCTGTGACTTCCGTCTTTCCTGCCCATTCATCGTCTATTTCTGTACATGCCTTTAATCCATCCTCTGTCTGTGTAATTCTTGTGTAGGGATATTCCCTGCGTATCACAGAATCCTTCTGTCTTCCATTCCAGATTTCGAGGATAACAGGTTTTGCGATCCGTCCAATAACCAGTTCCGGATTTTCCAGTTGAATTTGTTCATTCCATACATTAATCTTCATACTTTATCCTTTCACAGCTCCAGCTGTTAAACCTTTCACTAAATCCTTTTGAAAAATAAATGTTAAAATAAATGCCGGGATCATAAACAGGATCCCTGTCGCTGACATGCTTCCCCAGAAGGTCTGGAAGGATGTTACATATCCGGCAATCCCGACTGTAAGTGTCTGCGCACTCTTTGTTGAGGTAAGGGACAGGGCAAACATGAATTCGTTCCATGAAAACAGGAATGCCATGAGTCCTGCAACACCTACCGAGGATTTGGACATCGGAAGGACTACCTTTAACAGGATGCCCCATGCAGAAAGTCCATCCAGCTCTGCTGCCTCTTCCACTTCCCTTGGGATCTGTCCGAAAAAGTTTTTCAGCATCCATATGATCAGTGTCAGCTCAAACGGGATATAGGTAATGATCAGTCCAAGTAAGGTATCACTCAGATGGATGTTACGGATGATCAGGAAAAAAGGAATTACCATGGCAACCGGCGGAACCATCCTGACTGCAGTCACAGCTGCAAAGACCGGTTTTGTCTTTTCAGTTGCATATTTTGCAAAGCCGTAGGCTGCCGGGATACCAAGTGCCAGTGATATTGCACAGCTGAAAAATGTAACCAGCATACTGTTTCTGATATAAGCCGGGAAATTTCCCATAAGTACTTCTTTGTAATGTGACAGGGTTGCCGGGTGCGGGAGCAGATCTGGCGGGATCGCAAACATCTGAACATCCGTTTTTAATGATGTAATCGCCGTCCATATAATGGGAAACAGGGTAACTATGGAAAATATTGCCAGCAGCAGGAAAATCAAACTATTCATTACTTTTCTTCTGTTCACGACTATTCCTCCTCACTCATCCATTTATTGCACAAAAAGCTTAAGACACAGATAATCAGCATAACCAGAAAAGCTGCAGCCGATCCTTGTCCAAATTTCCAGTCTGAAAAGATCCTTTTATAGATAAATGTGCTCAGCACCTCTGTTCCGCCACCAGGACCACCGCCTGTCAGGATATAAACAAGATCATATATCCGGAACGCATCTGTCAGACGTATTACAAGGATGATCAGGATCGTTGGCTTAAGCTGGGGAAGGATGATATGGAAAAATGTCTGTGTACGGTTCGCACCATCAATAGATGCTGCTTCGTTCAGCTCTTCTGACAGCCCTCCAAGACCTGCCAGCAGTACAAGGATAACAAATGGGGTAGCAAGCCAGAGGTTTGCCACAATAATGGTCACCCATGATGTGGAAACCTGGGTAAACCATAAGGGTGCTTCGAGTCCCAGCTTATTCATCAGGGCATTAATGATACCGTACTGATCTGCAAACAGCCATCTCCACTGAAGTCCTGAAACAACAGGAGCCACCATCAGCGGTACAGCAAAGATAAGACGGAACACCCTTGATCCTGCAACCTCACGGTACAGCAGCAAAGCAACAACAAATCCAATGATAAATTCCAGGGTGATCGTTGTAAGTACAAAGAAGCAGGTATGCCCTAGTGCTGCCAGGAATTTGGAGTTTGTCATGACAGAAAAGTAATTCTTTAATCCTACAAACTTGAAGCTGTTATTAATGATCGCATCTGAATCTGATATACTGATGGCAAAGGCATAGACCAGCGGAACAAAAAATATAACAAGCAATACCAGACATGCCGGTGCTATCAGTGAATACCCTGCCCTTCGTCTTTTTTTCTCCCTGATAGAAATACTTCCTGTTTTTCTACTCATTATTTTTCACTACTCCTTACAATAAAACCAATATTCCGGGTTAAAAAATCCCCATACAGAAAAACCGTATGGGGATCTGTCTGCCTACTGGATCGCTTCTTTAATTGCTTTTTCAGCTTGAGCTAATCCGTCTTCCACACTCACCTGCTTCGTCATAATACCTGATAAAGTATAAGACAGTTCATTCTGGATTGTCGGGAAATTAGGGTTCTCTGTTGCGTTATGTGCATACTGGAGTGCATCGCTCATAACCTGGATGCTTTCCTTATCAAACTCTGTTAAGGTACTGTCATTATTAACGATCTCCAGGGATGAGGTTCTCGGCACTGGATTGGAATTGGCAATTCCGAGCTGTGCCAGCTTCTCAGAGGATGTTGCCCACTTTATAAATTCCCATGCTGCATCCTTATTCTTAGAGCTGCTGGAAATACCAAAGCCCCATGTCCAGGCTGCTGTAGACTGCTCTTCACCTGCAGGCTGAACCGCTACTGCAAACTTGTCACTTACCTTAGACTGTTCAGGATCCTTTGCCATAGCGAACATATAAGGCCAGTTTTTAACCATGGCAACCTTGCCCTGCATAAACATATTATGTACATCTGCATTGTCATATCCGATAGATCCCGGCATAACACTTTCATCCTCATACATCATCTTCAGCATGAAGTTAAATGCCTTCGCATTTTCAGGTGAATTCACTGTTACGTTATTATCAGCGTCAATAATGGAACCGCCTGCCTGATAGAACCAGTCAACAAGATGGGTTACCGGCTCTCCTGCCTGCTTTGCCTCAATGATCGTTCCATATACACCGTCTTTGGTCAGCTTCTTTGCTGCTTCCTCATATTCTTCCCAGGTTTTAGGAAATTCTGTAATACCGGCTGCTTCAAACAGGTCTGTTCTATAGAATACAACCGGTGTATGCACAAAGAAAGGAACAGAATATAATTCTCCATTATAGGAAGATGCATCTAATGCAGCTTCATAGAAATCACTTTTATCCTCCTCTGAAAGCTTGTCTCCCAGCGGCTCCAGATATCCTTTAGAAGCAAATTCAGAAATCCATGGCTGGTCTGTATCATAAATATCGATCGCACCACTCTGTGAGATTGCCTCCTGTACAAACCTCTCATGCATATTATCATGAGGGATTTCTACCCATTCAACTGTAATTCCTGTTGCACTTTCAAATTCGCTTACGTTATTCTTAAAGAACTCAATGTTAGGGGAACCGGATTCCACACCAATCACAAGCTTGGTTCCTGCGAAATCCGCTGTTTCTGCTGTATCCTCTGCCGCAGTATCTCCGGCTGATCCGGTCGTGCTTCCTGTATTACTGCTTCCGCATCCTGCCAGTAAAGTCATTGTTGTTATTGCACACATCATTACCTTTAAAATTTTCTTTCGCATAATATTTCCTCCTGTTGATTTAAATAACTGAATTTTTTTCCAGGAATTCACATGGCAGTATAACCTTCCTGTTCTCAGGCGTTTTGCCACTGATCAGGTCTAATAATACCTGTCCTGCCTTCTCTCCCATCTTTTCCAGCGGGATATCAACTGTTGTTAACCTTGGTCTGGTAAATCTGCACTCCTGTCTGTTGTCAAATCCGATCACAGAAACATCTTCCGGTATCCGTACACCGTCATTCAGTGCTGCATCCATAAAGCCTGTTGCCATCAGATCATTCATGGCAAAGATTGCTGTTGGTTTTTCTTCCAGCTGTTTGAACCTTTCATATGCCTTTACCCCATCTCCAAATTCCCAGGCTCCCGGAAAGATATATTCTTCCTTCAATTCCTTCCCTGCCTTTTCCAGCTGTGTGATAAAGCTTCTCAGACGCTTCTGTGAAGGCAGGGAATCCTCTGCCCCCTTGATCACCCCGATTTTCTCATGTCCATGTTTCACCAGGTACTCTGCAACATCTGCAATAACATCCATATTGTCATAGGTTACATAATAGTTCTTTTTGGATGTGTCATAGCAGTAAACCAGGACGATCGGTATACTCAGCTTGGGGATCAGTTCCATTACATCCCTGTCATGCATCGCAACATAGACAAGTCCGTCAATCTGGGTTTTGTTAAAAAGCTTTATACTTTTACTTATTGCTGACTGATAGCTGGACAATTCAGAATAATGATTTCCTGTCTTCTCAAGAAGACTCATATTATTGAGGATCACTGCATAGCCCTGCTTTTCAACGTAGTTATTGATCCCGTTAATGATCCGTGGTGTCTGAAACGCTGTGATATCTTCTACCATGATTCCAATCGTGTTGCTCTCTTTTGTCCTGAGACTTTTGGCAAACCGATTGGGACTGTAACCCTCCTTTTCAATGATTTCCATTATTTCTTTTCTTTTTTTCTCACTGACATTCCCAGTTCCGTTGATCGCGTTCGAAACTGTTGCGGCAGTTACACCCGCCAATTGCGCAATTTCCTTCATGTTCATGAGGATTCCTCCATTAGTTAATCGATTTACTAAACCTGTAAAAAAAATTCCTTCGTTGAGTTAATCGATTAATCTTTATTACAAAATACCATTCGCCAACTGAATTGTCAATCACTGAGCCCTCATTTCAGATAAGTTTGTTACTTTTCGATAATTAACATTTTCATTAACTGGTAAAATTACCGGGTTCTGTCAGGCTGTGCCTTTCCAAAATTCCTTTCTCATCAAATTTCGGAATAACGCTCTCCTTTGCTGTCTCCCCTTCCTGGATAAAAACATTTTCCATCCCAAGGGAAAGTGTATACGCTATGACTGCCTCATACTCCCTCTTTGTCACCCTCCGGCAGAGCTCTCTGCAGTCTTCCCTTTCCTTCAGTCTCTCAAAGGAGTATACTGGTTCATCAGGCTTAAGATGACCCTGTCTCCGTAATTCTGATGTATATACTCTATAACCTCTCTGGCATTCCTCTTATGTCCCGGCAGGAGCAGATGTCTTACAATAACACCCTTCTGCAGCATCCCCTTCTCATCAAATACCGGTTCTCCTGTCAGGCTGAGCATTCTGGCAAGTGCCTTCTTCGCTATCTCCGGATAATCCGGTGCAAAAAAATTTCCGTGCCAGTTCCTCTTCCATATATTTAAAATCAACGTAACTGTTCAGAACCCACTTAGTTGAAAATGATATCAGGGTTCCCAGATAGATTTTGTTTAACTGCTCCTGAAGATCCTTGATGGTCTGGTTAAGAGATTCAACAGTTTCGGAGAGATTTGCAACCTATGCGATAAGTGCAGCATTCTGCTCTATTAGATTGCAAACAAATTCTTCCGTGATATTAATTGGCATTCAGACCACCTTCTTTCCTGTTTTTTATGTTTCTATTTTACAGGAAAACCAAGGAAAAAGCGAATTCGTGAAAATTTGACTATAGTCAAAATGACGGTGGATAAGTATCAAATTTCAAGGTTCAGGTGTTGCTAAATTTATTCAAAAGCTGTAGATTACAGCTTTGAAACATGATTATTTCATTTATTTGTGGAGTAATCCACAATAGAATAATTAACGAAGTACCTGTGGTTTGATTATCCACAGATTACAGGAAACACAATGCAAAACAGAAATATTAATTTCTCTGTTTTGGTTCAAATATTACTTGAATAATCAGGGGGTTCTGAACAGTTACTATGGTTTTTTCATTTCTGCTCTGTCTCCTTTTCTTTTTTCAAATATATTGAAAAATCATTCTGAAGACATTGTGGCACCTAAAGTTAGCTTTAGGTCAAGGAGGAAGTTTTTTCTATCACTTCCGCAAGATCCGCATCGACTCCCACCGTCTTATTCTCGATCTCCTTCGGCACATAGGCATCGCCCTTGTTGATGCAGACGTAAAAAGCATTCCGCCAGTTATAGGCATACTTCCAGAAATTGTATTTGATGATGCCGGGGGTGTTGTAGCCGACACCGAGTTCGAGAAATACAACGTTTTGTCCCCTGTGATCTTCCATGAACTTCTCATACCGCTTCGCCGCAGCATCCCACCCGGCGTCCTGCACGAAAGTATTGTCGGCCCGGAGATTCATGCTCATGGGTCTGCCGCACCTCGGGCATCGGGGCACCAGTTCGGTGGGCACGGTGCACCGGATCTGTGTGCCTTCCGGCACCGTCAGTTCTCCTTCCTCGATGCAGTACCCCTGACTTACTACCATTTTTTTCACGGTCTCTTCGTTATCATAGGTCCCGCGATGGCAGGGTTTGCTGCACTGAAACAGACCGTAATCGCCCTGCGTGTAGAACAGTCTGCTCTTATCAAAGCCTGCTTTCTGGAAGCAGTGATCCACATTGGTGGTCAGCACGAAATAATCCTTATCCTTCACCAATGCAAGCAGCCGGTCGTAGAGATCCGTGGGCGCATCCATATAGCGGTTCACGTAGATGTACCGGCTCCAGTAGGCCCAATATTCTTCCAGCGTATCATAATGATAAAAGCCTCCGGAATACATGTCGGAAAAATGATAGTTTGCGGCAAAATCAGAAAAATACCGGTCAAACCGTTCCCCGCTGTAGGTAAATCCTGCTGCCGTAGACAGCCCCGCTCCGGCGCCGATTACAACCGCATCCGCCTGCCCTATTTTTTCTTTTATCGCTGTTAATTTAGTTAAGTAGCTGTCTGTAGATTCGTTCGTCCTCTTCTTTGAAAACATTAAATATCACCCTGATCTTAGAATTTGTCTTATTCTTATAATTTTTCACCGTTTGTACTGCCAGTTCCGCCGCTATTTCATTGGGGAACATAAATACTCCCGTGGAAATACAGCAGAACGCGATACTTTCCACGTTATTTTCCTCTGCAATACGCAGGCAGGCTTCATAACAGGAACAAAGCAGACGTTCCTGTTCCTCTGTCAGCCTTCCCTGTACGATAGGTCCCACGGTATGTATCACATAATCGCAGGGCAGGTTAAATGCCGGTGTGATCTTCGCCTGTCCCGTGGGCTCCGCATATCCCTGACGTTGCATAATATCATTGCAATAATTCCGCAGTTCGATCCCCGCATAAGTATGAATACAATTATCAATGCAGTTATGGCAAGGCTGATAACATCCGGTCATACCGCTGTTGGCAGCATTTACGATGGCTCCCACCTGCAGTCTGGTGATATCTCCCTTCCAGAGATAGAGATCTGTGGATAACTCCTGGATCTCTGCCAATGTTACAATACCTCTTCCGGCATTTTCCTCTGCAAGATAGGCATCCTGGATCTGCAGAAATTCCTCCGAAAGTTCACCCGGCATCCGGACATTCATAAGTGCCCGCAGAAGCGTCTTCTGCTCCTCACATCTCCCCGGAATCTGCATTTTGGCATACTGTGGCTGCTCTTCCAACAGCTTTTGTATTAAATAGTTTCTTCTCTCACTCTGGTTCATTCTCTTACGATCGCTTTCACCGGACAGTTTTCATAACAGTTGCCGCAATGCAGGCAATGGTTTTGCAGTATCCGGTACGGTTTTCCTTCCTCGATACACCGTTGGGGACATTTTGTACGACATTTTCCACAGCCAATGCATTTTTCGGTAATGTTATAACCCTTTTTTGTTATTGTACCACCACCCAGTGTATAAGTGTCCCGGAAAATAGGGTTCACACCGAGATTAAAATATTCCACCTCCGCCCGGTCGATGCAGAAAATGATGCCGATACTTCTTGTATCACCGGGATAGACATTGGCCAAATACGGCTGTTCCTCGAAAATAATATCCCGCCATTTCGCCTGTTCCTCCTCCGGTACAGCATACGCCTTGGCGGACATACGGATCATCTCTTTATATTTTGTATAACAAAGGATCTGTACTCTGCCATCTTCTAACAGTTCCCTACAAAAGTTCTTGCCCCTTGCTGTGAAAAAATAAATGGCATCGGATTCATAATGAATCGCGCTGATATTACGGATCTGTGGTGCACCGTCACTGTCCACTGTGGCAAACGCCAACACTCCCACCAGTTCCATTTTTTTCAAACATGTTGCTAAGTCCATCTTACAACTCCTCTCCCGTGATCTCGTTTCTCGTCTTCCAGCACTGGGGATCCGCACCGTAGAAGTCTCCGGTAGTACCGTTTGCCACGGCGGGACATCCCCTGCACCATGCTTTCAGTTCACATTTGCTGCATTTCTTGAATTTATCATAATCTCTGTATTTTTCCATCTGGCAGACCCAGATGTCTGCCAGCCGGTCTTCCCAGATATTCGCCACCCTGCTGTCGGTGACTCTGCGGCACGCCATGATATCCCCGTTGGAAGAAATGGTAATATGGCAGTTGCCGCAGTTACAACCTCCGTAGATCATGCCGTCGCATGCATTCTCCGGCAGCTTAAACTGGCCTGTCTCGTATTCGTACAACGTCCACAGGTGGTCTTTTCTATTAAAATAGGTCTCGCATCCCGCTGCCTCATATGCTTTGAACTTCGCATCACAGATCTCTAAAAGTCTGCGATATTCCTGCGGCGTCATACTGGTATCCACCTCACCGCCGGTGGGCACATACCGCGAAAATGCAAACACCTTAACTTTCGCTTTCACTACTTCATCAATAATATCCGGTATCTCATTCCTATTTGTCTTCGACACCGTACTCATAATAATACTTTTGATTCCTGCCCGATTGAGACAGCCGACCTTTTCCAGTGTCAGGTCGAAGCTGCCGGGCTTGCGGAACCAGTCATGGGTTTCACGCATACCGTCCAGAGACATCTGGTATTTCTCACAGCCGCACACTTTCAGCATCCGGCAGATCTGATCATCCAGATGGAACGGATTACCCATCAGGGTAAACGGAATGTCCTTGCTTTTCAGCAGAACCATCAGTTTCCAGAAATCGGGATGAAGGATAGGATCGCCGCCGGTGATATAGAAATACGGAACCCTGTTGTATACCTTGCAGAAGTCCTCGCAGTTCGCCACGACCTCCTGCATCTGCTGCCAGGTCATGCTCTTCAACTCCTTACAGCCTTCCCCGGAAAAAATATAGCAGTGCTTGCAGCGCTGGTCACATTCATCTGTGATATGCCATTGAAAAGAAAAATAACTTCTCATCCTGTCCCTCTCCTTCTTTCTCTTTTGGATTTACTTACTTATCGGAATCGCCACATGCTGTACCACAGGCTGCGGGTTTCTCCTCAGGCTTATCAGCCGCTCCACATGCCGTTCCGCAGGCTGCGGGCTTTTCTGCGGGCTTATCCCCTGCTCCACATGCCGTTCCGCAGGCTGCTGGCTTTTCTGTGGGCTTATCAGCTGCCCCACATGCCGTTCCGCAGGCTGCACTTGTCTGTGCCTTGTCCTGTCTGTTCCATCCAAAAATGTTTGCTAATGCCATTTTACTTACCTCCTGTAATCTGTGTATTTTCAGGCTCTCGCCTCGTTACAATTACAGAATAGCAAGACCCGACCTGCAAAAAAAGTACGCACCTTTTTATTACATAGGCACCTTTTTGTAACCTATGGACGGATGCTCACCGGTATGTTACATTGTAATTGATACTTACATCACATTTTACACTTTTGAGAGGTGATCTTATGTTGACGAAGGACGAATTACCGGAATGCCCGGTGGCAACCACGGTACAATTGATCGGAAGTAAATGGAAATTGTTGATAATGAGAAATTTAATGATGCGCCCCTGGAGATTCAATGAATTGAAGAAAAGTCTGGAGGGCATCAGCCAGAAGGTTCTGACCGACTCCCTCCGCTCCATGGAAGAGGACGGGCTGATCACCCGGACCGTCTACCCGGAAGTGCCGCCCCGGGTGGAATATGCCCTGAGTGACCTCGGCGAGACCATGCGTCCGATCCTGGATGCCATGCAGGAATGGGGAACGAATTATAAAAACGGAACCATATAGAAAGGAATTCCGACTATGGGAATCAGATTAGTCTGCAGTGACCTCGATGGTACACTTTTACAATATGGAAAAAAAGAATTGGAAGGCGAGATTTTTGACCAGATCCGGGCACTTCATGACCGGGGGATCCTGTTTTGCCCGGCGTCTGGAAGACAGTATACCAGTCTGCGGAAGCTGTTCGCTCCGGTGGCGGATTGCTGTATTTTCTTATGTGAAAACGGTGGCGTGATCTACAAGGACGAGCTGTGCATTGCGAAAAATCCCATGCCCCGTGCCCTGGCGGAAGAGATTGCAGAAGATCTGTGGAGCCGGAGTGACGGGCAGGGCGAAGTCATGCTCTCCGGACAGAATACGGCTTATCTGATGGAACGTGGGCTGGGAATGCTGGACAGAATAAAGTTTATTGGCAACAACTATCAGGTCATTCAGGATCCTTCCGAAATTCCGGAGGACATCGTAAAGGTCTCCGTATATCTCCATGAAGGCGTAGCAGCTTATGCTGACCGCTTCGTCCCCCGCTGGGAGCAGGCGAACTGTGCAGTGGCGGGACCTTACTGGATCGATACCACCCTTGCCAACAAAGGCATCGGTGTGCAATCCATTTGTAAAATTCTTGACTTTGACCTCGCGGATGTCATGGCCTTCGGTGACAATTATAACGATGTATCCATGCTGGATATCGTGGGACATCCCTATATTATGGACGGAGCTGCCGGTCCGTTGAGAGAAAAATATCCTCAGCACACTCCCCGGCCCGAGGATGTACTGCGGAGCCTTCTCTAGTCCTGAGCATCCGCAGTATCCGCAATGATGCCCAGCTCTATTTTCATTTTCAAAATACGCAGGACCGATTCGTTGAGGCGTTCCTCGGTAATCTCACCGGTTTCGACCGCCTTGATGACTGCGGGTACCTGTACTTCAAAATCGGTGCAGCACAGCATATCGTTTCCTGCCTGTACCGCCCGGACGGCAATCTCCGCATCCCCGGCGAACTGCCGTACTCCTTCCATGACCAGATCATCGGTAATGATCACGCCGTCAAACCCTAATTCATTACGCAAAATATTATGTACCGGTAGAGAAATAGATGCCGGTACCTGATCATCCATGCAGGAGACAACATTGTGGGCTACCAGCACCATATCCGCCCCTGCGTCGATGCCTGCCTGAAACGGCAGAAAATCAGAATTTACAAACCTCTCTATGGGACGTTCATCATAAGCGATCCCTGTGTGCGTGTCCGAGTTATTGCCATATCCCGGGAAATGCTTTAATACACTTCCCATCTGTTCCTGCGACATGGTCTGCACGACGGTCCTCACATACTCCGTCGTCTGTTCCGCATCCTGCCCGAAACTGCGGGCATAAATAAAATCCTGCGGATCCTGTGATACATCGCATACCGGAGCAAAATTCAGATTAATTCCCAGGCTCTGCAGTAATTGACATTTTTCCTGTGTGTCGCTCCGAATAAGATCCCATCCGCCCTGCGCATACAGTTCCTGAGGAGAGGCAAAAGGCGTTTCCCGCAAGTTCGCATTTTTGCTGACACGGTTTACCGTACCGCCTTCCTCATCCACACCAATCAGCAGGGGCACTTTTGCAGCATTCTGATAGCTTTGAATGGCTGCTGTTACTTCCTCTTTTGTTTTCCCGGTAAAATCCCGGGCAAATAAGATATATCCGCCGAGATGATACTGCGTCACTTTGGATGCTGCATCCGTCTCCGGGCACCGGGCGATGAACATCTGTCCGACTTTTTCCTCTAAGGTCATTCCTGCCAGGAGTTCTTCTGCCCTCTGCTCTACAGGATCTTCCGTTTCCACCGGTTCGCTTTCTTCTGTCTCCGGCAATTCCGTAGGATCTGCACTGTTCTCCGCACCGTTGCCGCTCACATCAGAATCCGATACACTCTGTTCCGACATAGGCTCCGGCTGAACTTCCGGTATTATTTCCTGTGCAGACTCCTCTGTACTTCTTAAATTCCACAACAAAAAAACCAGAATTCCAACACATATGACAGATAAAACGATCACTGCGATATTCCGTACCTTTTTCATTTCGCATTTCTCCATAACCATATTATTAAGATGCCAGGGTCAAAAGGTCTAAGCCCACATGAGCTTGCTCATAAGTGGGTGAAAGACCTTATGACCCGCCCCGATATGAGCATAAAAGTGGGATGATAATCCCACGATATGCGAATAGAGGGGCGGATTGTGAGAGTGCGTAGCACGGAACAATCCGTAGGCATCAAAGTCAGGGTCAAACGGCCCCGGTCTTCGGCTGATACTTCATACTCGATACATTATATACGGTAATAAACGCCTTGGGATCCAGTTCATTGATGAATTTCATTAATTTCTGGTACTCACTTTTGTCCACAATGGTGATGATCTCGTTGTGTTTTTCAAAATGATAGGCACCGATGGCTTCATAGATCGTGGCACCGCTGTGCAGATCTCTTGTAATAAACTGGCGCAGTTCTTCCTCTTTCTTCGTAATAATGCAGACACGTCGCTTGATATTATTGTCAAAAATAAAATGATCCAGAATGATTCCGTTGAAATAGGTACCCAGGATACTCAGCACCACCGTTTTCTTATCATATACCAGTGCTGCGGACAGTGCCACACACATACCGGAGAGAGACATAGCCTTACCCAGTTCCATATGGAGATATTTATTCATGATCTTCGCCACAATATCCAGTCCTCCGGAAGATGCATTCCGGTTGAACAGAATGCTGAGTCCCACGCTGACCACCAGAATATAGCACAGTACATCCAGTTCCTGACTGTCCGTCAGTGATCCAAAGTTCGGAAACAGGAACTCAAAAATCCCTAAGAATACCGGCAGCATCACACTGGTATACACTGTCTTGACCCCGAACTCTTTCCCACAGGTGGCAAAGCCAATGAGCAGAAGCACCACATTCAGGATCATCGTAATGACCGATAGCGGAAGTGGTATAAAATTAGACAGCACGATGCCGAGACCGGAAATACTGCTGACCGACGCGTGACTTGGCACCAGGAAAAAGTAGACTGCTGCCGCGATGATGGCCACCGCCACAGTCAGGATCCCTGTCTCCTTCATTATTTCTGCATAATTTATTTTTTTCTTCATAATAACATTTTCTCCAACGATATATTTTAATTTGTTTCTATACTCTTCTCATCTTATTATTCTTAGAGTACTATTACAGCGGCATCAAGTCCCTCTATTTTTCCATCAAAGGGATTCTCTCTAAGTAAATCATATTTTTGCGCATACTCATTAAACATTCTTGCGCTGCTGCTGCAGTTGAAGATCAAAGCGAGTGTCTCTTCTCCATTTTTTCTGGTCAGGACGATCGTCTCTTCCTCGTCCCTTGCAGCTATTTCCATCGGTTCACCCTCTACGATACATGCATGGTTTTTTCGCACCTTCAGCAACTGCTTATACCATTCAAACATCTCTTTATCCTGGTATTCTTCATCCCAGTACATACCACGTCTGCAATCCGGATCATTTGCTCCGGGCATCGCAAATTCATCTCCGTAATAAATCATAGGCATTCCCGGTAATAACAATTGAAAAGCTGCTGCCAAATGCTGCTTTTTCTTATTATCCTTACATAGATGTAAAAATCTTGCTGTATCATGGCTGTCGATCAGATTCCACATGAGAGGATAGCATTTTTTGTTTAAGCGCCCCTTCAAATATCCAAGATTCTGTATAAACTGGCTGACATTGATTTTTTCATCTGCAAGCAGATCTATGAGATTCAGGTAAAACGGATAATTCATGACCGTATCCCATTCATCTCCCTCAAGAAAATCTCCTGCATAATGCCAGATTTCCCCAATGATCAGCAGCTCCTTTTTTACTGCCTTAACAGCCTTTCTAAAGCGCTTCCAGAAGAAATGACTGATTTCGTCACCTACATCCATTCTCCATCCATCGATATCGCATTCCTTAATCCAATAACATGCAACATCTGTAACGAATTTTTCCACCTCCGGATTTTTCAGATTTAACTTTGGCATTCCATCATAATAACCAAAACATTTGAAGTTAGGAGTTTCTCCTTTTTCACCCTTCAGTGGAAATCTCTCGATAAAATACCAGTCCAGATATCTGGATTTTTCTTCTTTTTCTATAATATCCTTAAATGCAAAAAAATTTCTTCCTGTATGGTTGAATACCGCATCCATCACTACTTTCATTCCACACTCATGCGCTTTTTGCACCAGCTCCTTAAGATCCTCTGTTGTTCCGAAGGAAGGATCAATCTGATAATAATCAGTGGTATCATATTTATGGCTGGAATCCGATTTAAAAATAGGTGTTAAATACATAACATCTATTCCCAGCTTCTGAATATGATCCAAATGATCCATAATTCCTCTGAGATCACCATGCAGATTATCCTTAGATGTGATGGGTGCTTTATACCACAGTTCCTTGTCTATTGGCTGTGATGCTGCAAAGCGAGATGGAAAAATCTGATACACGACCTTGTTTGCTGCCCACTCCGGCACCTCAAACATTTCTTCCTCACGAAGGTTTTGCGGACAGTCGAACATTCTGTCCCTGTTTGTAATGCATTCCCTGCTAAACTCATAGTTGCCGTAATATACCTTTTCTCCCTGCATATCCGTAAATTCAAAATAATAGCGGAGACATATCAAATGCATCTGAAGCTGTGCCTCATAATAGTCATGAAACTGTGATGTGGCAACCTTCTTCATCGGAATCCTCTTTCGCGTATCCTTCCATTCCAATGGTATGTACTTGTCCTCATAATGGAGAATGATCTCTTTTATATCATCTTTTTTTACCTGCACACGTATCACGAATAAATCCTTATCGATTGCATAGCAGAATCTTTTATCCATATCATGAAGAATTGCCGAATATTCCATATTTTTTCCTTTCTATCGCTCGAAAAAAGCGTTTTTTCCTTCTTGATTATAATTCCTTTTTATTATGCTGCACAAGTCACAAAACGATAAAAAGGTCACCGTTTCTGCCTGTTCCGTTGGGGCAACGGAGGATTTCATTGCGCATTCTCCTCTGGAAATTTGTGTTCGTAACTGTCGAAATTTACAGAAATATTGATTTTATCAGTTATATCTTATAATTTTGGGAATATGTTATTGAGTTTCAGCTGTATGCGTTACACTATGTTCAGCCACAGGCAAAGGATTTTTGCAATCTGACACAGTTTCCTGGCCCTGAATCTCCATCAACATAAAATATCTCCATCATTTCAAAAGAGAATGACGGAGATATTTCGCCTTGTTTATTCTTGTAGCAACCAATCGGCTATATCATGGATTTCGATTCCTTCATAGCTATATTTTGGATGTTTGGTTCTGGCAATAATCATTTTCGGATAAGCATCTCGGATCTGAAGCAGAGGAGAGCATTCTCTCTCAAATGTTTCCTGCCCGGAAATGTTGTCGCTGACCTGAATATAAAACTTCTCGCTACCTCTCTGAGCAACAAAGTCGATTTCCTTTTGATAAAGCTTGCCGACATAAACATCATATCCACGGCGAAGAAGCTCGATGCATACGATGTTTTCATATACTCTGCCATAATCCATATTTCTGCTCCCCAGTATTGCATATCGAATACCGCTGTCACACAAATAGAACTTTTCAGAGCTTTCAAGGTATTTCTTACCTCGGATGTCGTATCTCTTAATATCATAAAATACAAAAGCATTGCACAAATACTTAATGTACTTGCCGACAGTTACATGATTGGTTGGAGTCTCATTTGCTGTCAGTAGCTGACTGACCTTATTCGGAGAAGTCAGGTTGCTGATATTATCCATCAGGAACTCGCTCAGACGCTGTAAAACCAAAGTGTCCGGGAGCGTATATTTCTGTACCAAATCCCTTGTAACAATCGTTTCGTAGACCTCTTTGATATAGTTTGTTCTGTCTTTTTCGGTTCTATAAGCATAGGAACCTGCTAAACCGCCTTTGATAGCGTACTCATCAAAGAGCTTATCTTTGTCACTGATATCATCATAATATTGGCAATATTCCTGGAAGCTGAAAGGAAACACATGAATTTCAATATAGCGTCCGGTAAACAGAGTTGCCAGATCCGCACTCAACAGGAAAGCATTGGAGCCGGTTACATAAATGTCGTATTTTCCCTTAGAGTACAGGCTGTTGATTGCCAACTCAAACTTGGGACACATCTGAACCTCGTCTACAAACAGGTAGTTCGTTTTACTTTCCTGATAATGTTCTTCCACATAAGCGTGTAAGGCATGGTATTCCTTGATTTCTTCATACGCCAAATCCATGAAGTCAATGAAGATAATATTGATATTTTCAAAATGGCTTTTCAGATACTCAATATACGCCTGCATCAGCTTGGACTTACCGGATCGACGAATGCCCGTGATAATCTTGATGTCAGGAGTACCATTCAGTTCAATGATTCTGTCGAGATACTTTGCTCTTGTAATTGTTTTCATATCGTCACCCGCTTTCAAAAGTCGAATATTTTTCATTTTTTGAAACTGCTTCGATGTATTTATTATACTGTCTGCTAATAGTATGTGCAAGACGTCGCTTTCAAAAACTCAATCAGAGTACTCAGACATTCTTTGCCATTGTTTTCTCCTTCTCTGTTCTGAATTGCCATGCGTATCATCCTCTCAAATGACTCGCTGAAATGTTCATCATCTTCTGGCGTCCGTTTCTTTGGCCCTTTTATATGATTTTTTCCAGAAGCCACAATTTTAAATTTTTTCTTAATTTGTGGCGTTATGATAAATTAATATCCTTCTTACCCAAAAGAAAATCAACAATATTGATATGTGCAATTCCATCTCTTGAATAATCAAATCGATCTAATGAAAACACATATTTCGGTGATGCATCACTAATTGGCTTAAAAGCACCAAACTCTCTTTCAATCGTTTCCTTGCCAGCCAAATAATATGCCACCTGAATAAAACATTTCTTTCTTCCATTTATTGCAACAAAATCAATTTCACCCTTATATGTTTTTCCAGTAAAGACTTCATAATCTCTTGCTTTTAGCTCGTTATAAATTATATTTTCAAGAAAAAAGGTATCCTCAAAATTTACTAAGTTTGTATTTATCATGCGAAAACCAGTATCTACCGCATATTGCTTCTCTATATACGACATTGCCTGTTTTCCTACAATATTAAATCTTTTTACACGATCAATTAGACAAGCCTTTTCCATTTTATCAAGATATCTGTATATCGTCTTTTTATCCAAAGTATCTGCATTTTGATGTATAAAATAGTTCTCTATGTTTTTACTGGAAAAATCCTTTCCTGCATTTGCCATAATATATGTTGCTACTCTTTCAAAGTTTTGTCTATTAACCTTTGATCTGTCAGTAATAATATCCTTGTCTAAGATACCTTCATATGTCTGCTCCAAATATCTCTTAATATCACTTTCTTTTGTAAACGAAAAACGCAAAGGGAAGCCACCCCAATTGATATAATCAATCATAAACTCATCCGGAGATATATTTCTTCCTATAGCTGTAGCATATTCGTAGCTTTCGGCAAAGGAAAATGGCATTATTCTAAATTCAACACATCTTCCAACCAACAATGTTGCCATCTTGCCGGATAGCAATTTCGAATTACTTCCAGTAATAAAAATTGAGCAATTTAATGTTGCCCGAAAGGAAGCTAAAACCTTTTCAAAGCTCCTGACATGCTGAATCTCATCTAAAAAAATCAAGTATTTGTCATGATCCTTGATTTGCTCATTCACATAGGAATTAAGTTTTTCTGCAGTTCTTATTTTTTCAAATTGCAAATCTTCAAAATTAATGGTAATAATATGCGCTCTATCAAACCCATTTTCAATAAATTCTTCTTTAATCTGCTCTAACAATATAGATTTTCCACATCTTCTAACACCTGTCAGAACCTTAATTAAATCCACATCATAAAATGGTCTTATTTTGCTTAGATATCTTTCACGCTTTATATACATAACATCATCTCCAAATCAAAATATATATTTATTATGCCACAAATCAAGATTTTTTCAAGATTTGTGGCACATATTTAGAAAATTTCCATTTCAATTTCTACCACTTTTTCATCCGTAACTCGTTCGTCTGTTTTTTTCTGCCATAGGCATTCTCTCCTTTTCCCTGAACTCACTCGCGTTACACGCTCGTTGTCGCGGCATTCGGTGCTCGTAAGCACCTATAAATAAAAAAAAGCAACAATGAATTGTGGTCATCATTGTTGCAAAATTTGACTGTTCCCAGGGGGAATCGAACCCTCAACTAGTGCTTAGGAGCTCGAGTCCACACTGGGAACAGCGATTATTTAAGTAAATATGAGTCAAGGAAAGCCTTGATTTTCCTGACTATTTTGTAAATCTCTGTCAAAATAAGAAAACGGAAAATCACCTGAGAAAAATGGTTTTCGCTGTCAAATCGCTGACATTGTCACCCTGAGGGTTCAGCCATTCCGTTCCAATGATTTTTTCATAAATATGGCTACCATTCCATCTGTAGCAGTAATGATAACACTGTTTTCTTATTAGATTATCTATATTATAGCGTGTAGAGCAAGGGATGTCGATGGTTTTTGACCAAATTATTTTGGCAACCTATTAAATGTTGGGACAGCAAGGATGGGTGTCCTGTTATCGTCGTATTCTGATTTCTTTTAGGGCATTTCAGGACTATCCACAAGGGATACGCTGAACTCCTGTGCGGTTGCGCCCTCCGGCAGCAGCTTTGCCATGACCACCAGCCGCTGATTACCGCTGTTGGCCTTGTCATACTTCCGGCAGCAGGTGGAGAGGGTCAGAACAGTATCTTCCTCGGAGAAAGTCACGCCATCAAAGTCAAGCCCGTTTTTCCGCGCAATCGTCTCAAAGAAGCTGGTCAGATCATCTCCCGTGGGATCAGGCGCAATATAGTCAAAACCAATATCCGTGACGAACAGTGCGGTGATCTGAAAGATCATGTCCTCACCATCCACAGAGAGATAGATATACGGATGCTCCTTTACAAAGTCTGCGTCCATATAACGGTAGAGCTTGGTGAACCGCACACCGTCCGGGTCGCAGTTGCTGGCGGAGTGGCCGAAAATGGTGGTGTTTTTGTCCAGCTTATCCCTGCCGCCGATTTTGTTTTCACAATGGGCATAATAGCAGCCCCACATGGCGTACTCACCGTTTTCATCCAGCTTTAGGTAATAGCCGTTGTCCTCCGCCTGCATCACAGGGTCGTCCACCTCCGCACCGGGGATATACAGCCATGCCACGGTGTCGGGATTCTTCGCTCTGGCTTCCGCCAACTCTGTCTGCCTGTCCACCGAGGGGATAACTTCGCCCGCGAGAGGCGCTGATGGCTGAGGCGCAGATGTGCCGGGAATGTCGATAGGCTCTGTCTCTCTCTGATAGCAGCCCCTGACTGCCGTGGTCATAGCAACGAGAAGGACAACTATGCAGATGATCGGACGAATGATTCTTGTGATTCTTTTCATAATGCTGTCTCCTTGCCGCGCTTGGATAGCGGCGCAGCTCAAAATGTCATTGATTTGTTTCTTGTAGCGAAAAGAGAACAGCCCAATCCACAGCGTCCTCATAATAGCTGCCGGTGGCTACATCCACAAACACGCCGGTCTGAGGGTTGCCGTTGGCTTTCATAAAGATAACCTCGATGGTATGGGTTCTGCTGACATTCTCAAAGGTGTAGGACTTCGCCGCGCCAATGCTCTTGCCGTCAATCTTGACGTTGGCGACAGCATAGCCCTTATCCGGAGTGATGGTGAAGGTCTGATCTCTGCCCTCACGGACGCTGACATTGCCGGATGGAGAAATGGAGCCGCCAGCCCCGGCAGTTGCCTTGATGGTGTAGTAGCTGTAGCCGCTTCCGCCGTTGCCGCCGGTGCTGCCGCTTCCGCCACCGCCTTCATTACCGCTTCCGCCACCGCCTTCATTACCGCCTGTGCCGCTATTGCGCAGAATCGTCAGCGTGTAGGTTTTAGCACCGATTCTCACGACAATGTCGGTTGTGCCGCTGTTGGGGATGGCAACGGTTGCGCTGCCGCCGGTGGACAGAGCCTGTCCGTTGATGTTCACGGGCTCGCCGTTTCCAGACACCGCTGTGACTAGCGTAGATGTTGCTCCGCTATCATTTTGCAGCGTATAGGTATAGTTCGTTCCGTTGGCGGTAAAATCGCCGAGCCCCACTGCCAGACCTTCAAAGGTCAGAAGGTCTTTACCGGGCACTGCGGCTCGCACCACTACGCGGGTGCCAAGCCGGGAGAAGGTGACGGTTTCTGTCTGGAAGGTTTCCCCGGAGATGGCACCGCCAATACTGGTCTTTTTCGTTTCCAGAACGGTCCCGGCAGCATCCAGCAGCGTGGCAACCAGCTCTGCGCCAGTCTGAGACTGCAGGCAGTTGTTGCGCAGGGTAATGGCGGCGGTGCTGTGACCGTTGCCGTCGTTCCCCTGTGTCACATCCATCGTCAGCTGCTCTCCGGTGCGGGCCAGTGCGCCGGTCATATGGACGCTGGCCTCGCTGTCACTGCCGTTATACTCCGGCAGGCGCTGATTGCTTCCCGTTCCACCGACCTTGCCTTCCGCCCACGCCTCGGCGTACAGATAGGTACCCACATTGGGGATCTCGGTTTTGCCAATGAATGTCATATACTCACCCAGATCATAGGTCAGATCCAGTGTAAAGGTTCCCTGATCAATGCGGGCGAGGGCGCTGTCTTCGGAAATGGTGATTTCATTACCGTTAACCGATACGCCGTTTGTGGTGCAGGCTACCTCTGCAGGTTCGGTATGCAGATCATCCGCATAGAACGCAAGCTTCACCTCGCGGCTCTTTCCGCCGGCCAGCGTGGCGGCAGCGGAATTATAGAGGGTCATGCGCACCGTGCGCTTGCCGGCGCTCTCCGCAATCACTTCCATTTGTGAGATTCCAATGTCGGGATAATCCAGATACACTGTGCCGTTTTCGTGGATGCCGCCGGCGGCGGTGATGGTATAGCCCGGGTCGGTCACGCGGTCCTTCACATGGTGCCAGACGGTAAGGGTGGTGCTTTCATTGGGCAGCAGTTTTTCCGTAAGGGTAGCGGTTTCCCCGCTGCCAAGGCTGACCGTTAGGTTTGTCACATCGTTCAGCCCGGTGTTGCGGATGGTAAAGTGAATGGGTGTCAGGCTGTTCAACGCCAGCGTTGCATAATCCACACCGATCTGTTCCACTGCCACCGCATCGGTGACAAAATCAGAGGTAGCGGTATAGAGGATCGTTTCCTCACCCGGAACGGTCACGCCGCCGATTACCTGCGGGTTTTCATCGTCATACCGGGTGGCCTGAATGGCGGCCTGCACCTGATTGGTGCCGCTGACATAGGCATCAAAGTGGTCAGCCAGCGTGCGATCCGGCAGCTCTGCCAATTCCAATGGTGCGGACAGAGTGTAGGTATTTGTGGCATAGCGCAGCTTGGCCGCCTTCAAAATGCCGTGATCTACCGCACCGTTGGCATTATTGACAGTCTCATTCCAGACGATGGTAAGATCATTGCGGCTGCGATGATCCCCACTGAGGGAAGCGAAGCGGAAGTCTCCGCCCACGACGGCGTTGCCGCTGCTGGTCAGGGCAGACAGAGAGCCGGGAAAACTGTTGGACATGATGCCGCTGCCGTCCACAGCCAACAGCTGGATATTGCTGCTGCCGTCTCGGACACTGTGCCAACCGATGACAAATCGGTCATCCCCGCTGCCGAAGTTGGCTGCAACGACCTGGGGGTTTTCGTCAAGATTGCTGTCACAGGTCGCCAACATGGCTGTACCGGGAGTTCCATCAGCAGCCACGGTACAATAGGCGATCTCGTAGGCGGAGGTATCTCCGGTTCCGCTGCGGTCCAGCGAGTAAACCGCCATAGCGGTTCCGTCGGGCAGCATGGCCGCCTGCAACGCCTTCACGCTGCCAGTAGCACCGTTATAAAGCATTTTTTCCTTGCTCCAGGTGCCGTTAGTGCTGTCATAGCAGCTGTACATGATACAATCTCTGGTCGTGAAGTTCAGCAGGTTGTTGCTGCCCTGCGTACCGGGATCGGGGGTGTAGACGTTGCGCCAGAACACGATGGCTTTGCCGTCGCCGCCCACTGCCGTGGCTGGGGCCAGATCCGGCGTGCCGTCGTTGGTTAGGCGGGTGGAAGTCCAGGTTGTGCCGTTATAGACGGACACTACGATCTCCGTGCTGTTCATCAGCAGGTTTTGCTCTTCCAATGTCACGGCATCACCGGCATTTTTACCCGGCAGGTCGGTGCCCATGCGAACCCAAGCCGCCGCCGCAAAGCTGCCAGTGCCGGACAAAGAAACGCTCGTGTCGCCGTAGCCGGGGAACCCTGTGGGAGCGTCAATTTCACTGGAGGGAGTATAGACGCCGCCATTGAGGGTGGAAAAATGCGCCCGGCTGTCGTAAATACTGCTGCTGTTGCCGTCGTTGATGTAGGTCAATACCTTCCCGTCATCGCTGAGCTGTGGATAGGATGTGGGGTTGGCATTGGTCTGGATGTTTTCCAGCCCACTGGTGGAGTTCAGAGAGAACAGCATCATCCGCTGCTGGGGCTGGCCCCAGGTACGGGCATATTGCTCCAGATAGTCCCGGCTTTGGAGCGTTGCACTGCCAGAAGCCACCTGCATTCCGCTCTGGGCCGCTGCCATCCGCAGCGAAGCAAGGCTCAGCCCACTGGTGGCGCTATTCCAGTAGTCGTCGATTGTTTTCCAGTCATTAAAAGTCCTGGTGGCTCCAAGGGTTCCGGAGGCGATCACCGCCTCGTAGGAGATAAACAGGAAGGTTGCCACAAATTTGATTCCCACTTCGCTTTGGATCCCCAGAGCCTGACCATTGATCTGGCGCTTTGTCTCGTCGGCAAGATAGGTGCGGGAAAGGAACTTATTCTGACTGTCCACATCCAAATTGCCGAATAGGCCGATCTTCAGCGCCACGACCGAATAGTCAAAGCCAATACCGCCAAACGCGTGGACATAGGCGTTGATACGCAGCGTGGTCAAAAAGTCATTCACTGCCGTGGCCGTGGGATCGCTCCAGGCAAGCTCTGTACCCTCGCCCTGCCGGCCGTAGCGCACTGCGGTACGGAAATCCAGCTGAATGGCACCACCCAGCTCAAAGGTTGCTGTCAACGGCACAGGACCAGCCATGGCGTTCACGCTGAAGGAGAAGCCCACACCAACGCCGGTGGTAAATCCGCCGCCTACGGTGAAAACCTCCCACTCCTTCTTTTCGGTGTTATAGCGGATTTCCGCTTCGTAAAAGCCCTCCAACTGCAAGTTGAGATCCGTGCTGGTGACATTGTCGGCTATGGAGTTGGTTTTGTAGTCCCCCTTGGGATCATAGGTGCCCTGGGCCATCTGGCTCAGATCCCCGGTCCCGGGCACACCCACTTCCAGGTTCTGCGTCAGCACATTCGCACCCAACGCCACGCCGTCCTCGGAATAGTCCATGTCCTCCATCTCCAGCGTATTGTACCCGGCCCAAATCATGGCACGGAACACGGAGGGATCTTCGCTGGGGGTGATAATCATTTTGAACACGGAAGTGTCCACCGGACCGCTCAGATCATCCAGCCGTCCGGTCAGCACCTTGAGAATGTTACTATCGCCCACTCCGCCAAAGTCGACTTGATTCACTCCACTGGAGGATCCCATCGTCGCCAGAATACCGGTGACGCGGTCATCCTCTGTCACCTTGGGCACTCGGGTCAGATCAACGACCCGGAAGGGCATTATTTTCTCCTGTAGCAGGCTGCCGTTCAGGCGCAGCTGCGTTTTTATACCCACATCCTTGCCGTCAGCGATCCATCCAGAGGTAGTCATGGTGGTCTCGGTGAGAGTCAGATCGTTTTCCGCTACGGGGATGGATGAGAAGGGATACTGCTTGGTACTGCTGCTCTGGGCGGCAGGAATAACGCCGTATTCGTCCGCCAGCTTGAGACTGTAATTCCGCGCGTTGGCAATCTTCTCGCCCCAGAGGAACATGGTGGTGTGCAGTCTTGCTGTTTTAAAGCTGCTGTTAGGTCCAATCTTCCCAGTCGAGCTGCGGACATCCACCTTCTGACCGTTGGCAAGACCGTAATCAACACTTTGCGCCACAATGAAGGGTTTGTTTTCCTCCCCCGCCGGCACGCGCTCCAGAGAGACAACGCCCTCTGCGGTGCGCATTACATCGTCCACGCCCAGCTTGCCGTTGACGGTCAGCAGCAGCGGATAGTACTTGTCGCCGTCAATTGCGCTGATCTCCAGAATGTACTCCAGCTGATCCATAGCGGAAAGCGCCGTGGTGTTGCTCTCGCCCTTTTCGGCCGACCAGAACTGGGTGGAATCCAGATAGACGGTTATATTTCCCGCCGCATCCGTGGTATAGGTGTCGCCGGTGATGCCGCTGACAAGTGCTCCTGCCCTGGAGCCCAGCAGAGCTGTCTGGCAGTAGCCTCCGTTTTTATAAACGCCGCCACGAACGGTCACCGTCTTGTTCGCCAGCGGATCGCCGCCCGGCGTGATGAGCGTCACAGATGCCCGGGCAACTCGCCGAAGGCTGAAGGTATTCAAGGGATAAAGCTGCAGTTTTGTGGCATCCCGCTCGCCGGAACGCAAATTTTCTTTATAGATGGTGCCCAGATAAATATCCGCGCCGGAGCCGGACCGCAGAGACACCTCACTGGCGATTCCGTTGGGTTCGTAAAGCGCCAGCACGCCTTCACTGTTGGTCGTGACCGTTTTGGGCACACCTTTGCCGTCGGTGTATTGCAGCGTAGTTTCCGCTGCAGGCGTCAGCTGGAAGAGATAGAACTTATTTTGCAGCGTTTTCGCTGTCACCTGTACGGCGGCATTCATGCCCGTGGCGGCATGGGTAGCCGTGACGGTTGCGGTGCCGTTGGCCAAGCCGGACAGCGCCATTTTGGTTTCGGGAAGGTAGGAATCAAAGGAGAAGTTTCTGATGTCCTCATACAGTCCGCCCTGCTTGTAGTTGACGGAAATGGCATTGTTGTTGCTGGAGAGCCACCGGATGCCGTCTTTAAAGGAGTTCCATCCGTACTCGTCATAGTTGATGCCTATGTACTCGATCAGCCCCAACTCCTGGCGCAGCTGCAAAATTTCAGCTGTAACGGTGGGCAGGCTGCCGCTGACCTTGGAGGTATTGTCCATGGTCAGCTTAGAAATCGTTTCTCCTTTGTCGTTCTGCACCTTCAGTGCGTCGGCATCGTAGACATACAGGGGGAAGGAGTCGGTGCTGGGAGATTCCTCACCAGGATTCTCCACGCTCAAAACCACTTGATAGGTGTCCTTCAGATTGCCGGCTTTCACACTCTGTAATGACAGGGAGACGCTCCCGGAGGTGCCGGATAGGCGCTCACTGTCCACCACTTTGGTGGTGTTGTCCTCTGTGACCCGGGTGATGGTCAGCGTGGGCTGCAAAGGGGCGCCCTCAGTGGTGTTTTCCACCGACCAGTCGATATTGACGGCACCGTCGGTATCCTTGAGGTAAATGCTCTGGGGCGGTGTCAGCTTGGCTGTGGCAGGTGGTGCCTGCACGATGATCCAAGCAAGTGCCGACAGGCGGACGTCCTCACCGCCGGCATTGGGGTGCGGCATGGAGACCAATACCGTGTAGGCAGGGGTATTGCCGTTGGAGAGCTTGGAGAGCACATTCTCCTCGATCCGCACGCTGTTTTTATCCTTGCCGGCGGTATAAGTCGCAACGGGCTTGCGGCCGCTCAGCGCCGCCTCATTCGCGTAGTTGCCCTCATACAGGTCAATCCTGTAATTGAACTCTTTGTTCGGCGCCATCAGCGCGGCGTTGGAGCTCCACAGCACGGTGGCGGGCTGATTTACCCGCGTCACGATGGACGCGCCGCCGGGAATCACCAGTGCCAGGGAATCGCCTGCCGTCACGGTATAGGGCTTTGACTTGCCCGTCACATCATCGGCAGTGTCCTCAGTCCCGTTGTCCGCCGTAAAGGTAAAGGTGACGGCTCCCACCTTGGTTCCTGTGGTGGCAACAACGCCGGTATCCTCGTTGATGGTGGCAATGAGCGTGTCACTGCTGCTCCATTTGCCGGTGGTGTAGCTGGCCGTCTCACCGCCTGCCCCCAAAACCTCTGCCTTAAGCGTGGGGCGGGTGGTTTTGCCGAGGGAAATCGTATAGTCGGCGTCATTCGCTTCCGGGAAGACCTTCACCGTGTGCGCGGAAACTTTCTTTGCCACCGTGAACTGCCGGGTCATGGGAAGAACATTCACCCAGTCAGGATCGGCTTTCGTGCCCTCGTTGGCCTGCAGCGTCACCGTGTAGGTGCGATCGAAAGCAGAGGGTGCGATTGCATAGTCGCTAATGGTGAAGGCTTCCTTCTCTGTGTCCAGATAGACCTGCAGATAGCTTGGTGCCTCCGCGGAGCCGTACTTCAGTTCGAGTTGGAACGGGGCTTCCCTCGGCTCTGTGCCTGCCGGGGTGTGATAATTGCTGTATACGGTCTTGTAGACCTGCTCCATGTTGGCGTTCATCGTGAACGATGCCTTGCCGTTGGCGTAGGTGGCCGTCAGTTCGGTGGGAGCGTTGCGCATCAAGACGCTCTTCAGATCAACGTCGGTAATCGAGTTGCTTGGATAGAGTGAGGTATCCAGCGTATGACCGAAAACATCTTCCACACCGGTCATACCATTGACGGTGACCGTGGTGTCATCCGCATCCTGCACCGGATACCAGAGCATTGCCGTGACGCCGTAGTCGTTCATGGAAAGCTCAGCGGTGCTATACACTTTGCCATTGATGGTCACGCTGGCTTTTCTAAGATCCACGAACTCGTTAAAGGTAACTGTGATAGGCACGTGCTGTCCGCTGGCATAGGTTCCCTCCGGGGCCGTGACGCTTTGAATGATGGGATTGTCCGTGTCCAACAGCGTGGCGGAGACGTTGCTGTTCTTGGTGGTGGCCCAGGAATTTTGGATTTCGCCCTGTACACTTTTCATATACAGTCGGAAGGGCAGCCAGTACTGCTGTTTCCCTCTGTTTTGCGTGGTAGACTGCAGGGAGATGTTGACCGTTTCGCCCTTGTTAATCGTACAGTTCAGCGCTCTCGTTTTGTCGCTGCTGAGCTCCAGAGATGTTCCATTGAACATGTACTCCGTCAGATAGAACGGGGCATGGGCTTGTGTGTCACTATTATAGCCATACGGCGCAAAGCCATTATAGGTCTCTACATCGGTACTCCAGTTAAACTCGATGCTGGCATCGATTTTGTATGGCTGATAAAATGGGTCGGAGTCGACGGGAAGCACCGAGTTGCGGGCACCCTCCAAAATTCTGATGGTATCGCTTAGCGCAACGAAGTCCTGATTGTTGGCACCTTCGCCGATATTGTATTCATTTGCCAGCAAAGGAATATACATATCCCCCTGTATTGTTTCTGTACTTTCGTATCTTTCCTCATAGTTCGGCGCGCTCACTGATGTTTGTATTGTGGGGGCGTCAACCGTCTTTTTTAGCTTGAGCTGACAGTGGTCGGCATAAGCGGCACCGTCATAGAACACCAGATTTTCCGCATCGTAAAATTCAATCATCCCCAGCAGGTCGCCATAGGAATAAGAACCCTCGAGCCAGTCTGGGTTCCCTCCTTTGGTTGTAACCTTGACAGTGATTTTACAACCATCTAAACTGAAAGTCGAGCCTACGTCATAGGTCAGCTTGTAGGACCCGTCGCCTTGGGCGACCCCACTCGTCTCGCCTATCGAGACCTCCACACCGGTGATATACTCGCTGAGCTGGCCTTTTTGAATGCGGTAGGAAAAGCCGACCGGTTTTCCGCCATATACAGTAAAAGTCCCGGAGCTCCAGCTGTTGGTTGCGAGTTCCCCCAGCGTTTGGCTCATCATGCCGCTCATATCCACCGTCTCAACGCCCTCAGGCTTTGTGGCAGAGGCGGAATACTGCAAACTGATGCCCTGCAGCTCCAACTGCTCCATCAGGTTATTGAGATTCTCCAGAGCTTCCCCGGTAAACTCCCTGCCGGAGAAATAGGTGTCCTTGATCCGCTGCAGCTCCTGTTCGATTTGGATCATGGTCTTCAAATCGCCCAGCGCCACCGGAGTCCCATCCACGTCGGCTATACGGGTGAGATCCGTGGCGGGATTTTCCAGCAGCTCCATGACAGCCGCCAGTGTCAACACCTGACCGTCCAGCGTGATGGTTTGATCCACCTTGAAATTGCCGTCTTCATCCAGCAGCCCCAAAGCGTTCAGCATGGAAAGCACCTGGTCGCTGCTATCGCCGGTCAGGGCAGAGACCTGCTCCAAAATCGCCTGATTTTCCTCGGGTGTGTTGCCTAGCGAATCGCTCACCGCTGCAAACGCCGTAGTTGGCAGCAGCGTGAGCGTCATGCACAGGCTCAGCAGCGCCGCTAAAAATCTTTTCTTCATGTTTCCTCATCCTCCTTGGTTTGTTCCTGCTGTTTATTGTTTTTTCTCAATCGTGTGCAAAACACGGTAACGACCACCGCCGCTGCAAAGGAGACGACGGCCACCAGCACATAGCCGCCCACGTCCTCCCGCAGCAGCATCGCGCCGAACACGCCCCATGCGGCTGTCTGCTCCTGCACTGCAAACACATCCGCCGCCTGCATCATCACCGCGAACAGCAGCATACACGCTGCGCTCAGCCCATATATGCCGCGCCACTGCCTCCGGCGGGTGTTTTCCCGCACCCGCTGCTTGACGAGTGCGACTCGTTTTGCGGTATCGTACATTTCGTTTGAACCTTCTCTCTGGATTTATTGAAATGCGGCTTAAAAAACCCTTCACTTATATAGGTACAAAAAATCGAAAAAACTCTCACCCAAAACGCAAATTTTTTCAAAAAAGTTTTCAAAAAAGTTTTTTCACAAGAAACGAAAAAAACGATACTGCATAGATTTCTTACTCCACACAATATCGTTCTTCTATATTTATACTTTCATTGTCTTCGCCAGAGAAGTAAGCAAAGCCGCCATCTCCGGATTGCCAAGTACTTTCATCAGCAGTTCGGGACCTACTCCCTCCGGTATGGTAATCTTATTTTCTTCCTCTTTCTGCTCATTCAGTTTGTATGTGACACTTGTATGGCGCAGACTATGAAAAACCACATCCGGAAGACCTTCTCTATCAATTACTTTCTGCAGCTGATCCCGAATATAGCTGCTATTGATCGGCATTCCAAAAGTAGTCGCCATTATCAGGTTGTAATCGGTATACTCACTGCCAAGTGCCTCCTTTACCTCATCCTGTTCCTTCTTTATATCAATAAGGCACTGTGCCACAAATCCCGGTATATAAACTTTGCGCTCGCTGGTATCGGTCTTTGGTGTTTTCAGCACCCTGACCGTCTTATTATTCTTCCTTTGTGAGGGGAAGATCAGAATGACTTCTTTTGAATCCAGCTCCTCAACAGCTTCCTTTGATACACGCTCCACCTGTTTGTTAATAAAGACATATGCCCTGTTCTCTGAAATAGCTTCTTCTGATATATCCACACAGTCCCATGTCAGCCCAAGCAGCTCTCCTATTCGGACCATTGCTGCGAATGCCAGATGAAATGCTACTTTGAGCCATTTATTCTCACACGCATCGATTGCCTGCTTTCAGGCTTGCCGCTCTTCTTACATCTGTTACTTTCTGAATCTCATATACATGGCCATCCTTCCAGATAAAGCTCCTTGGTAGAAGCCTTCCGTCATTTGTAAATTCAGCCATGACATTTACATATACCTTGCTGCTTTCCATAATAGTTCAATCCCTCCTGTCTATCCAAAGTACCCATGCGGATGTACCGTATGATCAGACTTGGTATCACATGCTGACAGTATTTTGTCGCGGTACATAAGCCCTCCCTGGACACTGTAAAATCCAAATCTTTTGCGGATAATATCAACCGTCTCATCCATTTTCATCTGTTTTTCTCTTGCCTGAGGATCCATGAACATGTCCAGCTGCTCCCAGAAATAATCTGTCACAAGATCCGTTCCACGTATTCCTATGCTCCGCAGTGGCTTTTGAAAGAACTCTGGCCGGCTGCTTTTCAGTTCCTTATCATCCGCCGGTAGTCTGTAGTTGTCTTTGTATAGCATGTATCAGCAACCGGCATCAGCCTGAAAACTATTGCCAATATCGAGTCAAAACAGCATATTCCTTCTCTGCTATACGCCATGAGGATTGCAGACTTTTTCCTTAAGCCGGTAACAAGCCTGTCATCGAATTCTATGGACACAACAGCCGGAAGATTTCCTGTGATTACTATATCGACGACCGGATGCTGCTTCCGGAAAACGCAAAGGCATAGAACCCGTAATGGTGCTATGCCTTTGTGCTTATTCTGGCATTCATTTTTAGTTAGTGCGGGTTATTTACCTAATACAGTTTTTCTCATAATAAAAATCTGTTAGTTAAACTTTTTCAAATTTTGCTACTTCATCCAATAAATCTTCCGAAAGGTTCTTATTTTCGTCCGCCTGCACTTTAATTGCTGAAATTGCTGTTACAAGTTGTGATATCTCTTGTGCTACGTTTGTAACACCTTTTGCAGATTCTTCAATCGCTATAGAAATGTTATTGATACCTTCATTCATATCATTCATTGTACCTAAGCTATCTTTTGACTTAACTGCAAACTCGTTAAATGTATTACTTGCCTGATCAGAATCAGCATCATAATTTCCAATAATTTTTACAAAGTTGTCATAATCAAGTGCTACCTTTTCATCTACAAAACGAATCATTTCCGTTGCATTTCCAGACAGATTGTTTACTGCCTCAATAACTTTTCCACTGATTTCCTGAATATTGTTTGCTGTCTCACGTGAACTATCTGCAAGCTGTCTGATTTCATCTGCAACAACGGCAAAGCCCCTGCCTGCTTCCCCTGCTCTTGCTGCTTCAATCGATGCATTAAGTGCTAGAAGATTTGTCTGTGCTGCAATATTTAAGATATTTTCTGTAAGTTTTGCAATTTCATTTACAGACTTAGATGCTTCTACTGCCTCCGCGACATCCTTTTGAATGCCATCAAATGTTTCTACTGTTTTTTCTTTTGATGCAATCGCTTCTTTATAGCTATTTTCTGCAGTAAGCTTCACTTCCTGCAACTTCATTGCAGAGTTCTTAGCATCCTCATTCATGCCTGCCATTTTCTCTAGCAGATTATTACATCCTTGGGCTAAATCATATAGAGAAGCAGATACCTCTTCCATGGATGCTGCAAGTTCTTCCGATGTTGCACTCACATTGGATGCACTCATATTTGAAGATTCCGCCTCTTTTTGTACAAGATAGGAAGATTTTTTCATATCTTTTGATACACTCTGAATCTTTACCATAAGATTTTGTAATGTTTCAATAAAATGGTTGACACCATTTGCAAGCTGACCAATTTCATCACTGGTTTCATCAAATACTCTTAACGTAAGATTACCCTGTCCTGATTCTATACCTAAAATGATATCATCCAAATCATTCTTTGCTCTTTTTGCTGGACGAACAATGGACTTATTAATAACAATCGAAAGAAGTACGATTACAATAATATCAGCTACCACAAGTGCAAGATCAAAAATGATGCTTCCATTTATTCTGTAGTTGCTATGTCTGATGGCTTCTACCACTTCTCCTTTTGCTGTTTCAAAAACCGCAGTATCATTATTTTCCACTGCTTCTTCATATTGTTCAAACTGTTCTATAAGCACATTATTCTTTCCTCGAATAGCTTGTAATGCCATTAAATTCAAGACTGTAATCAAAACTGCAAAAAAGCCTACAGACACTAACATTGTTACTAACTTTTTTCCCAAGTTCTTTCTCTTTTTCATGTTTATTTTTCTTCTTTCTGCGAAAGGCACCAATGCGTTATGTTTTGGAATTTTTTACCATTATTCTACCCCACCCCACAAAATTTTGTCAATTCTTTATTCTCTTGATAGAAAATTTTAATCTTTACTCTGATGAGGATGGTGTGAAACACATCCGTATCAAAGCCAGACCTAATAAATGGCATGAGAATGACTGCCCTTTCTGTCACAAGTCATGTCCTGCTTATGACAAACATTCCAGCAGACCAACCACTTGGAGGGGGCTGGACTGGGGTGGTATTCTGGTCGAAGTTGAATACCAGACGCATCGTATCATCTGTCTTGAACATGGGGTATATGTTGCCGAAGTTCCATGGGCATATCCAGGTAATAGATTTACCAAGGATTTCGACCTTACCGTTGCATGGTTTGCATACCCCATTTGTTGTGCACGTTTTACACTTAATATCGTAAAGGGTCAACCCTAACAAAATATTTTCTCTTACTATTTGAAATATTCCTGAAAAAACCTGTTCTTATTACTGAAAAAACAGAGGACAATTTTGTCCTCTGTTTAAAATAACGTGCACTGCTCAATTAGAGCTTTATCTATTCTCTGATCCACGTCAATGTATCGCTGTGTAGTGGCAACACTGCTATGCTGCAGGAGCTTCTGCACCAACACAATACATTTCCACTCGAAACGGATGGTTTTCAAATACTCTTAGCCGTTCAATCGCTATTTCAACGATCTTTTCATCTGGATCCATCTGATCCACTTTTTCTGCCATAGGCATCCTCCTTCTTCCTGAAATAAAAAAATCCGCCCAGATTAGAACCTAATCTAATCTGAACGGAATACTCATTCAGGCTTGATATTTTCCAAGCAGAAATATTTTTTATCATCACCCTTTTGTTAGCTACAAGGTAAGCGCCAAATAATCCGGCGGTACCTATAAATTTACCCCAACCTATTTTCGGTTGGAGTATTTTGCTACAAATTCATTCTCACATTTTTAGAGTTTGGAGTTTTTCACTCCAGGGTGCCAACTCTGCAAGCTGTTCATCACTCCAGTTTTCATTCGGCCTTTGTTCCAGAACGTAGCTGAGGTATTGATAAATGTTCAGGTTGTGTGCCTTCGCCATCTCTACCATCGTGTAGGCAATCGCACTGGCTTCTGCACCTTCTACGGAATCACTGAACAGCCAGTTCTTACGTCCTACTGTAAAAGGTCGGATGGCATTCTCACTAAGGTTATTGGTGAAGCTGCAGCGCCCGTCCTCCAGATAGGTCATGGATGTTTCCCTGCGGTTCTTCACATAGGTCAGTGCTTTATCCAGGCGGGTGTTGCGGACTGGCTTCTGGCTGTCAACCCACGTCCAAAAGGCCTCGAGAACCGGTTTTTCCTTCTCGAGACGCATTTGTTTCCTTTTTTCATAATCCGTTCCGCACTTACCGGAAATGCTGCTTTCCAGTCTTGCCAGGCGGTCGCAGTAATGCACTCCCTGTACTGCCGGCTGGTTGTAATCCAGCTGCTTTCCTTTCGGGATCGCATCCACAAAGTATCGGCGGATATGTGCCCAGCAGGAGCACCGTTTGATGCCGGATACCTTGTTATACCCCTGGTAACCGTCGGTTTCCAGATATCCCTGAAAGCCGTCCAGAAAGTCTGCTGCATTGTCTCCGCTCCTCGTCGGGGTATATCCATACAGCAGGATGACCGGAAGACCATCTTCCCCGGTGCGGTACAGCCACATGAAGGACTGGCTTTCTGCACTGCGTCCGGGTTCTTTCAGCACCTGTACCCGGGTCTCATCTGCCATGAGAAATTCCCTCAGCAGAAGCTGGCGGTGAAAGTAATCATACAGTGGCCGGAAATAATGCCCAGCACTGTAGATGATCCAGTTCGCAAGGGTTGTCCTGCTGACAGCGGCACCATACTCTTTCCAGTCCTTTTCCTGACGATAGAGAGGCATGCCGTTTGCATACTTCTGATAGATTGTCCATGCAACCGTGGAAGAAGAAGCCGGACCCTTGCCAATAAGTGCGGGCGGTACTTTGGATTTGACGATCACAGACTTTTCCGTATCGCCCTTTCCTTCCTTACAGTCAGGGCAGCCATAGCTTTCCGTGTAGTATTCATAAACTTCACATTTGGCAGGAGTAAAAACGAGTTCCCTGCGGACGTATTCTTCTCCGATACGTTCCATCGGGCTACCGCATACCGGACAGACTTTATCTTCTTCATCCAGCGGTATTACTTCCTTATGAACCTTGAGACCTTTAAAAAGTTCCGCATGGGTAGCTTTTTTCTTCCGTGGACGTGGCTCCCGGCTGCAGTCTTCTTCCGGAAGTTCCGGATCCTGGTAAACTTCAGCTTCATTAAACAGATTCAACTGTCCGGGAATATCAGCCGGTGTCTTTTCGCTGGAAGAGCCGAAAAGTTTTTTCGTCAGATAGTCCACCTGTTCCTGAAGCACCATCTCATGGGCAGTCTTTTCCTCAATGATCGTTCTGAGGGAACGGATCAGTTCTGTCTGCTCGGACATTATCGTATTCAGTTGTGAAATGGTATCCTTCAGCTCTCGCAGCTGAATGTCTTTTGCACTGGAAGCCACGCTTTTTCTCCTTGGTTTTGATACCTTTATTATACCAGAAAAAGCAGTCTTCCTAAAGGAAAATCACTCTTGAAAAATGCCGAAAATATGCGGTTTGCAGGCATTTTTCTGTGCATGTTTTTATTCCTGTTTCAGGGCTTTGGGCTGGTCGATATCGATACCGGACATGAGCCAGTCAAACTCTCTCCAGGTCAGATTTCTGACCTCAGAGTGTTTCCTCGGCCACTGGTATCCGCCATGCACTGTCAGCTTTTTATAGATCAGTACAAAACCATCTGCATCGCGGTACAAGGCCTTGATCCGGTCCCGGCGTCTGCCACAGAACAGAAACAGAGAACTGGATGCAGGATCCAGCTTCAGCTGTTCTTCCACGACTGCACAAAGTCCGTCAATAGATTTGCGCATATCGGTGTAACCGCAGACAATGTAGATCCGTTCCAACCCTGAAATATCGCCTAACATAAAGAACCTTTCAGAATCTGAAGCGTTCTGGAAAGCAGCTGGGGATCCGTTTCATTGGTAACGCGTATCGTTGCAGATCCTAGAATGATCTCTAATGTATGAGGATTGTCAAGGTACGGAGTATGCTGTACCGGGAAGCGTTCCGGTACTATGTCAATGGGAACCACGTCCTGTTTGGGGCGGGGATTCTCAGAATGACCATAGGCAGGTGCCGGTATCTGGGCAGCTTCTTTTCGAAGCTGCTTTACCCAGTAGTAAAAGGTGCTGACAGCAATGCCGTGCTCGCGGCACCAGTCAATGTCTGTCATGCCACTGGTCCGGCATTCATTGATAAGTTTCAACTGTTCTTCCTTTGGAACTCGAGATTTTCTGGTGTTTGCCATGATGTTGTCCTCCATAATTGTAGTTGTTGTAGTAAAATAGTCTAACTACGATTATGAAGTTAGAGGCGGTTGTTGGCTAGCCGCGGGATTATTTGGCGCTTACGCTACAAGAATTTACAACCTTTTACACCAGCTGCATTATAGCTTTTCATTCCTGTTAGCAAATCTACAATAATTTTACTGTTAGCAATTTGCATTTTCTGTTAGCAAAAATGCTCATTTTTTGATTTGCTGTTAGCAGAAAAACAACAAAAAAAACGGCAATGATTTTTCTCTCATTACCGCTTAAAATAGAGCGTTCCCTATAGGAATCGAACCTACAATAGAGTCTTAGGAGTTCGAGTCACCTTAGTTACTACTTGTTACCTGATGTCAACCAAAGTCGGTATTTATCAGGAAAATAGGCACTTAATTGTAAATCCTTGTAAATATAAATTAACAGATATAATCCCATTTTTAATATTCTCTGTTAGCAGTTTATTAGCAATGCTAACATATGGGATTAACTAATGCGTACATCAATATTCATAAACATGACCATCATTCCCCTGTTACTGACGGTAATGATTGATCAATATTTCTATTAGATTATATATATTATAGCGTGCATAAGGTCGGATGTCGATTCTTTTTTGACCTTTTTTACTTATATTTAGTAAGATTTACCTCTATGCATAAGGTAGTAACAATGCAATCCCACCTTTACATTATCTTCAATTTTCAATTCAGCAAATATGACTTAGCCTGTACTATTTCTTTTATAGCATTATGTAATTCATCCCAATCATTATTCGGAATGGAATTATCTATCCAGTTAATTATTCTATCTTTTTTCGTTTTTGGAATACTACGTTCACAAACCCTCTGTCTCTCTTTGCTCAAATAATAAATTCTTGTTTCCTTGTTCATTTCATGTATTTCCCATGTAATGCAATCAGTCAAAATAACATATTGCGACTTATTTATATACTCATTTACCTCATTATCTGCATGTGGTCTATCATCCGCTGTTGGTCGCTTAACTTCAACTATAACCAATGGTTTTTTCTTTTTTTCAAACAGATTCCATTCTTCAACCACTAAGATATCTGGCGTATATTGTCCGGCAAAAGATTCTCTATCTATTTTTCTCCAATTTTTATACAATGTACTTGCATCAACAACATCATATTTTCCAAGTATTAGCTGTTCCAAAAAAGGAATCAATATTCTATTCTGAAAATTTAGTTCTCTACAGTCTTTTTTATAATACTTTTCCACCAAATTTTGATATATTTTAAACTCCATATTTTCTCCCTGTAAATGTGAATTAATCGATTTCTTAGCAGATCAATTATATATTTGCTAATCATTACCATCACCCCTGTATATAAATCAAAATATATACTGTAGAATATCTTTGTCGCGCCCACAATCAGAATATTTTTTTATAAATGTCACTGTTCAGTGTTTGGATGAGAGTATCATTAACTAAATAAAAGTCATTCATCCAAAAGCAGTTAGTCGCTTGGCTAATTTTCTACTTTGTCACTATCCTCTTCTCTAGACAGTATACTATAGAATTTTTCTAATTCATCAATGACTATATTTGTAATTGTACTATCGAAAAATTTTTTCTCATTAATGCCGTGTTCATTCAAAACGCAGAACAGCTTTGAATTGAAATCATACTCCTGTATTTTATTCAAAAACTCTTCAATATAAACTGTCGAAAGCCTGTTCTTATCACAAAGCTTGTAAACAACAAATGCCACACTCATCTTGAAGCGAAGTGTAGCAATATGTTTAATGTCCAACATATTTTCCGACAGTAAGGAAATATAATGAAACGCAACTGGGTATCTAATATACGGAATACAACCGTATTCCACACACGAAACTATAACATCTATAGCTTGTTGGATACATCCAAATACAAGCATAAAGAAATTGTATGAATCCGTTCTATTTACATCTACCATATATTGCGTTCCTACCAATGCGGACTGAAATCTTTCCTTAAAAGTCAGAGAAATATCATCATCTTCTGAAAACATTACCAGTCTCCCAATATCTCCACGAGCATATTGCATAATATCGTCGATACTTTCGCACTTAGAAAAATAATCACTCACACTATTTATACCGTTAAACAGACTGACAAATGCCTGCTCTCCAACTTTATAAAAAGAATTATAATCATTTGATTGGTTGAGAATCCTCAATGGTAATATAAGAATTTTTTCACCAACATTTTCTAATAGCTTTAGGTTATCCTCCGCCGTTACACCTATTTGCTTATACAGGAATTCAGCATCTTTGCCTTCTGGCATCTTGCTTTGTATCTCCGCATACCTACTCAATGGATCATCAAGAATATGTTTATCTCCCATTAGTAAAAATGGCAGATACTCTTTATCATCATAATCCATGTATGTAGCAACTGTGAATACATAGCTATTTTCTCCTGGGAACCAAGCCCTTAGATACAGCTGTACTTCTTCAATATTACGCAACCAAAACAAATTAATTTCGTCCAATGCTTCTGGCACGTGACGGCTTTTTAGTTTTGGTAACAATGCTGTGAGTAATTCTTTATATTCAGCTTGAATTAAATGCATCTTATTCAACAATAGATTTGATTTCAAAATTTATTACCTCGTTTAATAATTGCTCTGGAATACCATACAGTTCATTCAAAAAAGACACTGTTTTGTTCATAACCATAATACAATCTGGCAGAACTGTCTTAAGCCTTGTCTCATCCTCAATATCTGGAATACAATGATATTTGTGAGCTGGGTTATTGCATTTTACCAAAGAAGATTCACGAATTGCTCCCCACAATCCATGTTCAAAAGAAGAATCATAATCATAATATAAACCAAAAAGATTCTTCTCATCAACGCTTTCAGCCTTAAGTCTTATGTTTTGTTTATCAAAATATTTTGTATCCATGTCAATGAATTCTTCTCCCTTAAATTCATTAACTAGTGCTGCGATATATTGTTCATCAAAGTGAGATTCCTCTGAAACACCGCTTTCTCTGTGTCTGGCTAAAACCAACTTGTATAATCCCATTCCGTACAACTCGTAATCGCGCCAAATATTATCATGCGATGCTTCGTTTTTTACTAGATATTTCATCATAATATAGTCTTCTATCAAAACCCGCACACAACTTCTACCAGATATAGCATTAAACAAATGATGTTCATATATTTCTTTTAAACGCTTATAGGAATATGTCGCTATACCAAGTAAAACATTCATTTTTTCATCAAGTGGATTGGCTACAGTAAACAATTCTGAAAGATAAACAAACACCTCATGCAGCTTTTCCATGTATTCTGTAATATTTCGTTTTTCCTCTGGAAATTCAATAGCAAATATATTACATTCTGTCATTTCACTTACACACCTCCAAAATTCTTTTAAATATTCAGAATCAACATTCTCAAAAGTTAAAATCATCATTTCTAAAGAACGCACTGTTGGACGAGCCATCCGCATTACCTCGTCAGTGTGCTTTGATGTCGGATAGACTGCTAGCAAATCTAATTGATTTTTCAAAAGATGCACTTTTCCCGAAAGCAAATTGAAATAGAGCGCTACAAATCTGATATCAGTGGCTTCGTCAGACTGGTGATTCATTATATCACGCATAGTTTGAACTATTGCTTTACATCTATCATCAATACTCTGTTCCGGACAGTATAAGCTCTCGGCAAAAACCGGTGCTCGGCTTGTTGTAAGATAAATAGTTAGCGGTGCAAGTGCTGCCTTAACCCCCATGTAAACAATATAGTCATAAAATTGCTTCTGAATATCTATGTCTAGCTTTAATATCTGTGACAATCTTGCGGTATACAGATCAGGAGCTAATTTATGCAGTGTAGATATTATGCTATAGGACTTTCTCAATCCTTCTTCTCGCCCATAGTATTTCAAAATCAGTCCAATCCAAATATACTCAGGCATACGACCATACGTCCATGATTTTTCATCTTCAAATTCTTGCATCATCGGCAAAGAATTTATTGGAGTTATAAACTTTCCCTTTTTGAAGGTGTGATCGGATAATTTACTATGTTTCATCAATTTTCTCTTTCCTCCTTTCTGATTTCAAATGCTTTTATTCCAATCATTATGCAGTTATTAAAAGAGCCATAATAATCCATCAATCTTCATACACATTTACAATCCATCTGTCATATTTTCTCTTATAACTTACGATTTACATATTCAATGCTTTTTCTATATTCTATCATATATTTCATTCTTGTGCTTCCAATCATTTTCAGACAAAGTGTACTTTCATGGCTGATAATATTTTGTACATTCTTTTATTCATTATCATGTCACGCATAATGCTATTTACATCGGTGCCATCTTTGATGCTGATATCGTTGTTTTTCAGATAGTCTCGCATCATTTCTCTCATTGCTGCTTTTTGTGGGCTGTCTTTTCTTCTTGCCATAAAAATAACCTCCAAACTGAGTAATTTTATCTTACATCAGTTTGGAGGTTTACACAAACTTTGGGATGCTCCCCAGGTTGCTGATGGCTCCGATATGAATGTCCGTACACTGCTCAATATTGAAACTGGCAAGACTATTCCATCGCTTTTCTATGCCATGAAACTGGCAAATTTTCTTAATCTGCCGGTAGATCAGCTGTTTGAATACAAGAATGCCGATCTGCCATCAAATGAAGGAGAAGACTGCCATGAAAAGTAACACCACTATCAATTTCAAAACCATTGCTGTTGATTTTGACGGTACCCTGTGTTACAGCAAATGGCCGGAGCTCGGTCAGCCCAACCAGGCACTGATCGAATATCTCCAGGAATGGAAACGCAATGGCAACAAACTCATTCTCTGGACCTGCCGCGCCGGCGAAGCTCTATCAAAAGCTGTCGAATGGTGCCGGGAACAAAACCTTGAATTTGATGCCGTCAATGACAACCTTCCGGAAATCATAGAATTCTACGGACACAACAGCCGCACGATATCCTGCGATTACTATATTGATGACCAGATGCTACTGCCGGAAAATGCAAAGGCATAGGACCTGTAATGGGTGCTATGCCTTTGTATTTCTTATCCCCCATTATTTCTATATATAATATTTTGCTTATGATTGATGGTTTCTTTCCCATTCACTTAATATAGCTTTGACTCTTTCTATATGAAGCCTTTTTGCCTCTTCTGACCTAGTAATTTCAATAGTAGTATCATTTGTATAAGGATTCAAATAATAATCAACTACATTTTGATTTGGTTTGCGATTCTGCATTGTATGAACCAATCCATCCAAATTCTTATTAAGCTCGTTAAACTCTATCCCATAATTATCTGCTTGTAAACGAGCATTAGTTCCTGGAATGCATTCGCCTTTTCTTAAAATTTTGGTATCTATCCAATCATTATTATTATTAAGAGCACGCAAAGTTATAGCTCCCGCATATTTTACATATCGATTTGGCAAATCACGTTCTCTATCCCATCCAACCGAGAACATAACATACACATGTGACAATCTTTTTTCTTGTTGACGAAAATCTAATTTATTCCATTCAACTAATAGATAGTGTCCTCCTTGGCGAGTTCCTTTTACATCTATACGCCAGTCATTTACGACTGCATCCTGAGCATCATACTGTCCTCTTGGATATACTTCAAAATCAAGCTCAATATCGATTCCATAGTTTTCATGCATTATTTTTGCAAAAGCCACCTCTGCAATTTTACCTATTATGGTATCCCTTGACACCTCATCAACAGAACGAGGAACTACATCATGCTGACCAAATTCTATATCTTGTTGAGTCGGTGCCGATCTTCTTGCAAAATCAATACATTGTTCAAGTTCTTGCTCTGTTATTCTAATTCTGTCTGGATTTATCATAACTAATTTCTCCTATAACATAACTACTTTTTTCCGTGCTTATTTTCTAAATATCTAGTTGTTAATCCAATCACTATAAAATCCATCTCTTGGTTCTTCAAATGTTCCTACAACCAATCCCCTATCAAGCATTATATTGTATATCTCACAACTTGTTTCAGGAATTAAACCACATGCATGGCATGATGCGAGATTTAATGACTCTCTGCCTTGACCTTTGCTTGTTATGCAAACCGGATCATTAGAACACAATTCCGCATGTTCTATCGCTTCTTTAAATATCCTGGTAAAGCAGTCCCTCTCTACCCTGACGAACTACCCCCCTAATGTTCCTTCAGCGTCTCCACTTGCTGTATATATTAAAATACCGGCCATTTTTGTCTCAGGATCTTTTTCTGGCATATAATATATTCTTTCTCTCAAGGATGCTATATTATAACCGCATTCATAGCTCAATTGTTTAATTAACAAGTGAGAAATTACTGCAATAGCAAATGCTATTGCATCATAGTAATCAGATCCTGTATGCTGAATGAATAATGTTTTATGCTCCCTACCATCTTTATATGCCTCTGTTAGAAACTGCTCTTCTATTTTAAGAACTTCTTCATTTGATATTACATTACCTTTTAAGCATATATCCACTTTATTTATCAAACTACATAATCCTTCTCTTGTTTTTTCCATACCTGCCACCCATTCTATACTTCTTTACATATATCATTTCCTCTTCTGATATATTTTCTTTCAAATTATAAACAATCAATATAATATTTTAAATCATTGAAGTCCAATTATAAATCTTTAAATTTCATTCTCTATATCATTTTGTCCAAGCTTAATTTCAAATACTGCTTCATCTATTACTTTTATGCATTCATCCGTATTATTCTTAATATCATTTCCCCAAAAACGAATAACTGTCCAGCCCATAAATAATAACTTCTTATTTACCTCATCATCACGTTTACGATTTTTAGATATTTTACTAATCCAATATTCACTATTATTACTTTTTTCGAGCCTAGGTCTTAATACTTCCCAATCTTTGCCATGAAAAAACTCTCCATCACAAAAAATTGCAATTTTATACTTAGTCAATGCAATATCCGGTTTTCCCGGTAAATCCCTATAATTTTTTCTGTATCGATATCCTCTATTCCATAGAGCTTTCCTTAACAACACCTCAATCTTTGTATCGTTAGATCTAATGTGCTGCATATTTTTTCGGCGTTGCTCCTTTGTCAAATCATCAGCCATAACTTATACACCCTTAAAAATAACATCATTATGATACTCTATAAATTCTCTACCCGGTAAAAACTTATCTGGAAGTATTATTTCTTTGCCATTATAGAAGGCAAACCATTCTCTAGTCTTTTCATCCATAACTGCATCCTTAATATATCTTGAATTTACAATCCGATAATTTTTATCTATGGTGATTAACCCTCTGTCAAATGCTTTATCATGCATGGCATTCAAACACAATCCATTGCTTGGATTTGTTCGTTCTGTCTTTATATCACTTACACTCCATGGTTTAATATGGCTTGCAATAAGTAATTCCTTATTCTTCAACCCTGTTATGCAACACGCATTGCCATATGACATAAGCACAGACATCCTGAAAAAATACTGGCCTATTCTTATTTTTGTCTGTTGCTCTTTATCAATACCTATAGGTATGTCATCTAATTTTAACTCTGGCAATAAAGTCTCAACAGACGTATGCTGCATATCCGCCAATATATTTTGAGCTATAAATGATAATTCCCCAATATTGTTTGCAAACTCATCATATATAATCTTGTCCAATTTACTGGTGTGCGATAATCCTGACACATTTCTTGCCTGCAATTCTGGATCATAATGAGCAAGATTAGACATTTTATAAGCTACCGCATCTGGTGTCCTGTTAATTATACTTGCAAGATTTATTATCTCTTGATTATTCTTTCCAATCTTAGAAAATGGAACTCTTGTATAAAGATCCATTGCTAAAATCGTTTCTTCTCTTGTCCAATTTCTTCTTGCCACACTATCACCACCTTTACACATATTATATATCATCCTAACTCTTTTGTGTATAAATATCAAAATTGTGTTGCTGCTTAACGCAGCATATATAAATATAACTTGCATTTTTGCAGCAAATATTATATAATCAGTATGAAGGAGAATGTCATGAATAATCCAGGACAATATTTGAAATCCATCCGTAAAAAACTCGGATTAGGTGTAAAAGCTGTTTATATGCAGACTGGTGTAGGCGATTCCACAATACGTCGCATAGAAGAAGGTATAACCAAGTTTCCACCTGCTGCACAATTAAAAGCTCTTGCGAATTTTTACAATATAAATTTAATTGAACTTTATAAGGCATATGGATATTTGGATGAAACAGATATCAATTTTCAAAATGATTGTTTTGAAAATACAGAATTTTTAGACGAGGAATCACATTCTTCAATACAAGGACTAATAAATCTATTAGCAGAAAAGAGGGCATTATAATGATATATAGATTAGGTGAATTATTTTGTGGTCCTGGCGGAATCGGCTGGGGAGCTACCAACGCAGACATAGGAGATGCTAATTATTGTATTGTCCATCAATGGGCTAATGATTATGACGAATCAACCTGTGAAACTTACCGTCACAATATCTGTCCTAATGCACCTGAAACTGTTTATCATGGAGATATTAGAACTTTCGATATGTCACAATTAGCTCCTATTGATGCACTTGCCTTTGGTTTTCCCTGCAATGATTATAGCGTTGTTGGTGAACAAAAAGGAATGAACGGAACTTTTGGTCCACTTTATTCTTATGGTGTTAAAGCATTAAAACTATTTAAACCTATGTGGTTTTTAGCTGAAAATGTTGGAGGATTAAGAAGTGCTAACGAAGGTAAAGCTCTGAAAAAAATATTAGATGAACTTCGAGGTGCTGGTTATACCATCACTCCACATTTATATAAATTTGAAGATTATGGTATTCCTCAGGCAAGGCATCGTTTAATAATTGTTGGAATAAGAAATGATATTGATGTTGAATTCAAGGTTCCTTCTCCAGAACCTTATGCTAATCTCGATAATACTTGTAGAAATGCAATCGAGAATCCGCCTATTCCAGCAAATGCATTTAATAACGAGCGCACAAAACAGTCTAAGCAGGTCGTCGAACGATTAAAGCATATCAAACCCGGGCAAAATGCTTTTACTGCTAATTTGCCACAAGATTTACAACTTAATATTAAAGGTGCCAAGATAAGCCAAATATATAAACGGCTTGATCCTACAAAACCATCTTACACAGTAACTGGCAGTGGTGGTGGTGGCACTCATATTTACCATTGGTCAGAACCACGAGCACTCACAAATCGCGAGCGTGCACGTCTTCAAACATTTCCTGATACATATGAATTTATCGGTTCAAAAGAAAGTGTGCGTAAACAAATTGGCATGGCGGTTCCGTGTCAGGGTGCCAAAATAATTTTTGAGGCAATACTTAAATCTTTTGCAGGAATTGAATACGAAAGCATTCAGCCTTCCATCACAGAATAGCAGACAGCTGTACTACTCGTTATTGAATAGTACAGCTGTATTTTAATTTTCCTCTATAACATCATAATAAATAATATCTCCCGGAAGTTTGATATTCGGTACCCATAATGGTCTTCCACCCCATCCCTTGTTTCCAGTTACTTGATACATTGTTAATACCACCTTTGAGGAAAACTCGCTTCCTAATTTCCAATCATTTGGAGAAAGCAATGCACCTGTTCCTTGTGCAACATCCCTGTTTCTACGCACTATCAAGATGCCCTGTCCTGCTGGCTGTTCAGATAATATTGTGTCAATAACCGACACAAAGGCTTTCAGCTTAAAGTCTGGACTTGGAATAATATGACTCAACACTTCTTTTACGATTCTCAGACTTACCTGATAATATGGTTCATCAGAAGTAAATGGTTCGAGGAGTTTTGATATCTCATCTATCGAATCATTATCCGGATAATATGGATAGTAATTAGTTCCTCCTGAAAGCATCTCTACATGATCTGTATCAAGTACATTTTTTCTTGTAGGGTTCAATCCATTTGGATAATATACCTTTATATCCTCAATTCCTCTTTCAATCTGAGAAATTATAGAATTGTTTGTAGCGTTGATATCAGAGAATAGTTTATACAAATTTTCATCGATATATACCCTCATCAATCCAGGATCTCTATCATAACCAAACATTCGGCTATGCTGCCACATGGTATCAGCCTGTGGCTTCTTACTTGTTCTTGTATAATATATTGTTTGAAGTCCTGGGAATGTGACTCCTCTTCCCAATGTATTTCCGCCAATCACAAAATTACATCCGGTTTCATATTGCTCACTGTCAATATCTGTCTTCCCGTTCATTATAAGCACTTGAATTGCTTTTCCATCAATTAACTCAAATGCCTTTTGAAGATATTGGTCAAAAGATACCCTATCTTTTTTTGTTGGTACCAAATTATGGTATTCTCTTTCTATTTCATCTTTAAATTCACCATCTCTATTCTCTACACACCAGGCAATTTCTTTAACAATTTCATCGGCATATTTTTTATGTGCAGCCTGCCTTACACTTGGATGAAATAGACAATTTGCCACCTTTCCTCCTGATGCCAAAATCTGAGAAGCAACAGCAATATGTCTTATTACTACAGCTTTTGTAGGTTCTTCAATTTCTTCCAGAAAATTAACACAGTCTGGCTTTCCGGTTGATGGAAAGAAAAAATCTCCCCCTAAATAACTTGTTCCCGGCTGAAAATAATATGTAAAATATGGATGCCATCCTGATTCTAAAGTCTGTAAAAATATTGCTTGTGGAGTACCTGTTACTTGAAGATATATGCTGCTTGAAGAACCATTTTTTATCATATCAAGATACTTATTGATTGACGATTGACGATCCTTATTTACAAGTGTATTTAAGGAAGCTGCATCTGCCTCATCATCTACAATAAATAATGGATTTCCTCTCATAAAGCCTGTGGAATTAAAAATATTAGCCCATAGTTTTAAGATGCGGGCATTCTTTTTCAATACAATAATGGTTGGTTGAAGCAAACAGTTATCGGTAAAAATCCTTGCATCATTTTCTCCACATATGCAATATCCATCAAGATCTGCCTTTACTCTGTCCAATGTTTGCTGTTGCAATACAACATTATCCGTTGTTAATAATACAAAAACTGGAAATCCAAGATCTGTTGCTTTTGAAATGATTCCAAACATCTGGCCGGTTTTTCCAGATTGAACATTGCCAAAAAGCAGTCCTATTTCATGGCTTGTAAATGAAAAATTCTTAATATATTTATTCCCAACTTCTTCTGCAGTATGAGAAATAGATTCCGCAAGTTTTTCATTTCCCTGTGCAATTATTTTGTTAAGATAATTCTTTAGGTACTGCACTATTCTTCATCCCCTTCCTCATCTGTCGGCTTAAATGAAAGCATCCAGACATCCAATGGTGTACCATCTTCATCCATTGCTGTCTGTCCAGTTTTTTTGAGATACAGATTTTCACATCCATACTCTTCCAACATTTCTTTTGTGATCATACCCTCTCGCTCAGTATCTGCCTGAGTATCATTAACAGGATTTACCAGTCCTGCCGCTGCAAGACGCCCTTTGAGCCATCTTCCCATAATAAGCTCATCGCCAACAGCACTAAACTGTTTGTTTCCATCACTTGTAGTATGAGCCTTAAACCAATATCCATCATCTGTAACAATGTAAAAAGGAACATTCTTTTCAGGATAACCTTCCAAATGAGTTATTTCCTTTGCAACTGTTAACTGTGTCTCATACCAATCTCTTGATTTTCTCTTGCTTCGTGGTGCTGCATAACACACATTTACATTTGACTTTGTAAAATGCTTTCCATCATCCATATGTCTCTCATCATATGCCGGAACTTTAAGTGGGAGTAAAAAAGACGCATAGGCTGAGCATCTACTGTAAAATTCTACATTTGATCTTGGAACCTCTGTGACAAGTTCAATGCCAGACAATGCTGTATTCGTTTCATGAATGAGTGGCATCCCTTCAATAGATGCAATATTAGCAGATATATTTGGTCGCTTTAACTCCTCAATATGATTTACTATCTCTTCTATCTCTGACTTTTCTTCTGTAATAGCAGAAATTTCATACTGCCTTCTGTTGTTTGCCTCAAGTTTAATCACTCCTAAATTTGCAGATCCAATTATTGCAGAAATTGGTTTTCCATCTTTATAAAACACATATAATTTTCCATGATACTTGAATGCTTTTACCATCCGAATTTCTCCAATTCCTGACTCCTGCCATTTTTTATTTAACTTAATGGCAGTATGATATGATCCTTCTGGCATTCCCTCAATAAAGTACATTCCGATATTTAAACATATATTTTTTATATTATTTTGTTCAATCAACAAATCTAATTCTTCCAAGGAAGCACGCGAAACATATCCAACTGCAATTTCTATTCTATCAGCTGATTGCATTTGATTATTGATTGCTTCCGTAATTGTCTCTTGTCCTTCATCTGTCGCTAATGGCAAAATGTTTGAATATAATAATCTCAAATTTATACCCCCTTTTAACACGAATTTTATTCAACTCATAACATAAAATAGTTTCAAAAAACATGTAGTCGTAACTGCATAATTTTATTATATATGATAAAATGAAATTAAACTAGGAGAAGGAGGACAAAAATTATGGCTAATGCAGGCGATACATTTACTGTTGAACTAAACCAAGCTCAATTAGAATGGGGAACTTTTAGATTTACTGGAAGTCGCGGGCTTCGCTATGGCGAAGGATACTTGAAAATTCCAAAACCCGTTGCCCTTAATTTGCAGTTATTTAATGGTAACCACACAAGCGGATATGATATTCTTGGTGAAAATATTTTTCATGCTACCTCTGCAGATGGACTTTTTACTGGTACACTTCGTTCAGAAGGTTGTTCCAATGCTGGAGATCCATATGCTAAACAATTTGCAGGAGATAAAGATCTCATGGCCCTTGGATACTGGTATTCACAGATCAACGCACAAATCGGTGATTTAATCCGAGTTACATTTACTTCTCCAGCAGATGTTGTTCTTGAAAAATTGTAGTATCATTCCATAAGAAATAAGCAAAAATGCATTTGTATACACACGATGCATTTTTGCTTTTTGGATTTCTACCTATTCAGATAATCCTCATGCTTTCTTTCAGTATTTTTCGATTTTTCCAATTTTGCTTTTTCCCTTTTCTGTGGAACCTGCTTCGCCAATTTAATTTTTTCTCTCACTGACCTCTTCTCCAGTTTTTTCTCCTGCATTTTCTCTTGCAGAAACTGTTCTGCTGATTCCAGATACTCCGCCAGCGGTCCCGTCTTATCTTCTGTGATAGGATTGATGTCTACTACAATTCCTGCAATCTCAAATCCATCCTCATGAAGTATATTGAAAAAATCATCTTCTCTAACTGTGCCTTTATAGTCCACCACTACATCCAGATCTGAACCGTTTTTCTCAATTCCCCGGCATCTGCTACCGGACAGAATCACATTTTCCACCTGTGCATCAAGATTATTTTCTATAATTTTTGCCTGCACATAATATGACACCATTTCTTCAATCTCTTCGCCATTCATTCCGTCCACCGGATGAAAATGTTCCACTGCCTTATCTCGGAAATCTGCAATTACTTTTGTTGAAAGAATATTTTCTTTCTGTCCAAGTTCATTCCAGATTTTTCCAATCATATGATTCAGGTTGGGATTATTATTTTCCATCAGTTCAAAATGCATCTCCCGGCAGGCTGACAATGAATCAAGTTTCTCTATTCTGTTGTGATAGGTTCTGTACTCCACTTCATCCAGCAGCTTTTCTTCCAGCCGAAATGCTTCACTCCCTGAAAGTCTCTCCCAGATATCATCCTTTTCTGACCGGATCACAAGACCATATCCTTCATCATGTCTCTGCTGTACCATGTGAATCCTGTCTTCCTGTCCTTCTATCCTGCATGTAAAATCAAATACTAATTTATATGACATTACGTTCCTCCTTTTGTGGTAAAAAAATAGCACCTTAACCATTTGGCTAAAGTGCTATGTAAATTTGTTATTAAATTGTGTTATTCATAAAGATACCTAACTTTTTTCTTTGTTTCTCAATTCTTCACAGCATTAGTTAATAAGTTGAGCAACTAATCCCATCAGTTTCTGTTTATCAAATGGCTCTACTTCAGAAGAATAAAGACTAAATGCATTAATACCCTTCAATGCCTCATCAAGCTCGTCAATTTCAAATGCAAAAGGTTCCTGTTTTGGCTCATATTGTGTCGCATATATCCCATTATTCTTATTTCTTAAGACATACCAATCACCATACATATCGTCCGTTTGTATCAACCAGAGGTTAAATCCTAAACCCTTGGTATTTTTAATTTCAACCCACCCCATAATATCCTTATTTTTATACTGTGGAGTATATACTACTTCACGCTTACCATACACAGAACCATACATATATGAAAAACCATAGGCCCTATCCACATCAACAATACGAGTAAACGAATTAGGCAAAATTACCTTACACTTAACTTCAATATTTGTAACAGAAGGAATTGTAAGTTGATATGAAAACTGTTCTATATGTCCATAACCTCGACTTGTTGATTGTAATCTACACTTGTCATTTCCAGCCAAATGAATATTATATTCATCAGTGAATTGCTCAAAAAAATCTACTATAACTGATTCAAATTGATTCCTCACTAAATTGCAGAAATCTTCTTTTTCTTTTCTCTTTCGATTTTCCTCCTCGATTTGCTGTTGTATTCTCGTGTCAGTCTCTATTTTTTTCCCAATAGCTAAACTTACAATATTTCCTAAATCACCATTTACTTCAAGCGATGGATTGCCTAGTTGTTCTTCAATCTCTTCCCATGATTTTAATCTCTTCTGAACAGGTTTTTCTAACATAGCTAAAATTATGGATGCTACATCTGCTCCTAAAACATTTTTTAAATCATTCGTTCTTTTTATTCTAGAAAACATGTGTGCGCTTCTGTATGCATCCACATCATTAGAAATAATGTCATATGGATAATCTAATAAAGCTAATTCATAAAATACTATGCCCATAGAGTAAATATCCATCTGAATAGTATTCTTTTCTGATTTCCAAGCTTCAGGAGCAATATATTGTAATGTACCGTATCCCTTAAATGACATGGTTCTAGTAGATTCTGAAGCCACCTTTGCAAGTCCGAAATCAGTAATTTTGCATATTCCATTACAAATAAGTATATTCTCCGGTTTTATATCTCTGTGAACTAATTTTTTATTAATTGACTTCATTCCATCAACAAGTTGGAGAAATAGATTTCTCAATTCCTCTTTCGAATATGGACTATTTGTTTTTTTACGCTCTTCAATCTGGTCTGCTAAAGTTCCTCCCTCTGCATACTCCATAATAATATAAGGAGGTAGTTCAGGATATTCATCTCCATCATGTGCATAGATATAATGTATTACATGTTCCCCACTTACTTCTGATGAAATCTTTACTTCATTTTTAAAAGACGCTGCTGTAACCTCATCGCCAAATGAATATAATAAAGTTTTCACTGCATACACTGATTTATCAGCTTCACATTCAGCTTTATATACGCATCCAAAACCACCATGACCTAATTCTTCTGTTAATGTATATGTATTTCCTTCCCCATCCTTTACCTTGGATCCAATTGTAATAATCAATGTCCCACCTCAATTCTTCAAACTTAACAAATAACAATTATGCTCAAAGTTCACCAAATTTCCTTTTTACATAGTATAACACATACATATATTCACCATCAATAATTCAATAATCCTTATCTCCCAGTGGAACCAAATGCCCCCGTTCCATGCTCTTTCCAGTTTTCAAAAGTAAAATCCGGTATCAGGACCGGCATGATCACAAGTTGTCCTACCTTGTCGCCCATCTTGATTTCATATTCTCTGTTTCCGACATTAGAGATGATTGCATGAACCTCTCCTGTATATCCGGAATCAATGGGTGGCAGCTCTCACACAATTCCCTGTGAACTTAATCCACTTCTTGGAAATATATACCCGGCATAGCCATCCGGTATTTTTAATCTAAATCCCAAAGGCAGCTTACAGATATCTCCCAGCCGGATTACTTCATCCTTTGGACTGAATACATCCGCTCCGGCATCATTGGCATGAGCCCTTTCCGGGCTTCTCCCACCAAAATCAATCAGCTGTATCTTCATCTGGTACTCCTTCCTCCAACACACTCTCTTCGCATAGTTTTGGAAAATCCACCCTGATAATATCTGTTGGTAACATCTGCGGTGGAATACTCTTTCCACGGGTCATCTTTCCTTTCTCACAGCCGCCATTCATACAGAATGGCCCACAGTCAGAAAACAGTTCTCTGGTCTGCTCCGGAAGCTGTTCCCAGATTTTCAGCATCACATATCTGGTCTCCTTTGTGTTTCTCCTGCATGTCCTCTGACGGATCATGTGCTTCCACTGATACGGTGTTGCACTGATCAGAAGATTCTTAATACTGTCCTGTAGTTCAATCATCTGACTGTCACCGATCACCTTGAATGGATGATTCGTAAAAGTTCTTAACCTCTCCATTTCAATTTCAACTACTTTTTCATCCGAATCTCTGATATCCGTCTTTTCTGTCAATGACATTTCCTCCTTTTCCCTGAACGGAAAAATCGCCCAGACTAGAATTTTTAATCTAATCTGAGCGATACTTCGTCAGGCCTGTTTTCTTTAAGCAAGAAAACCATTTTTACATTCATTTACAACCTAAATCTTATCCTACACTTTAGTTATCTCCATTGGGTGCTTGGATAGATTTAGTTCTCGGTGCCCGTTTTGTCTTTTCGGTGCTCCAATTACTCATTTTTATATTTTTTCGGTGCGCGCAAGCACCGTAAAATAAAAAATGCAACAATGAATTTTACGATCATTGTTGCAAAAAATCGATGTTCCCGGCGGGAATTGAACCCACAACTAGCGCTTAGGAGCTCGAGATACCACTTTAAATACATACAATGATTAGTCAACCTAAGTCAAGGAAATCCTTGGTTTTCCTAACTATTCTGTTACTCCCTGTCAAAATAAGAAAACCTGTTTTCATCTCTGTAAAGCACCTTTCGGTGCTCGGAGCACCCGGAGGATATAACACTTGTTTCGATCAGATTATTTTCTTCCTGCAAAATGACGTCCAGACACAGTTTACAGAATTGGTTCAGGAAACCCAGGATTACTACCAATCCATTCAGGAAATTCAGGTTATTATATCCGAAATTACAGAAGAGTCTGAAACCTTTGTCAACACAGTACAAAATATTCAAAACCAGATCCATGCTATTTCAGATGTTCCTGATTCCGACCATATCAGCAGTCAGGATATCTTAGAAAAGGCAAGACAAACAGAAGAAACGACACAGGAAATGTCCGTTATCGTAAATCATAACAAAGAAAATGCGTTAGAAATTAATAATATTGTAGAACGCTTTTCCTGAAAAAATAATTAATATCATATGCCAAAATAGATGTACATCCACCTGTTCAAGTGATCGTACATCTATTTTTATGTGTCAATTTTTTTCCTGATTTGATTTATCAATGAAATCTTTTTACTTCTCACTCCATATTTTTCTGTATTTCATAAAATAGTAAATACTCATGATCATACTGAGTATCTCGCCTGTTGTGATCGACAGCCAGATGTCGTCTATTCCAAGCAGATTCGGCAATACCATAATGCATTGATTTTAGCAATTGTTTCTTCATCTGTTGCAAACATTTTCAAAAAATCTATATATGACATAACATCGTCTATATTATGTTGCATTAACTGTTTATGAAAATCAACAAACTTATCCATGCCTTTGTTTTTAACACTCTTCAATAAACACTATACCGTATATCTTTTCAGGCTTCAGCAGTTCTATCCCAGAAATCGCGCATTTTGTTTTCCTCGTCAATTCTATAAGCTGCTCTTTCGTACATTTATAAGCAAAACTTCCCCAGTCAACCTGTACACAATCCGTAAACAATTCATCTGCAATAAACAGAAAATCCCATCCGCCAAGTCTTTCTATCCTGTTATTATCTGCAAGTATGTCATAAGGATTTTTATTTTCTTTCCACGTATTCAGCCTGTCCTCTTTAATTTCTCCATAAAAGATTGATGACATCATAAACATCTGCCTCCGTTAATCTTCCAGTCCCCATATAACAGTCACAGTATCAGAGATATCTATATCATCAGGCTCGATGTCCATATCATAGGAAGCAGACTCACATTCCTCCGGTTCACAGCACCGAAGCGACATTTCCTGCAATGGTCTTGATACAAAATCAATCTCTCCCCATGAATAATCAATATTTATGATTTTTCCTAAATTTACTCCTGCTTCCTCGGTCAGTACAGATGCCTTTGCCTGAGAATCCTTTACTGCTACAGCAAGAAGCTCATTCTTTGACTTCTCTGGATCTGCTACTGTATATTCGATAGAAAATTCCGGAGATACAGAACAATGTGCCAGAGCATATAATATTTTTCCAAGTCTCTTATTGTCTGCCGGGAACTCCAGCTTCATACGATGCACATATTTATATCCTTTGAATCTTCTCTTCCAGCTTTTATCCCTTGCCTGATAGTTCTCGTATTCAGTATCAATGTTAAAATATAGTGTTTTCAGCTCTTTTCTCTCATATCCCATTTTTTCAATAAGATCCTTTAAGATTTCCACACAATCGGATGATTTCCGTAATGTTTCATCATATTCTTCATACATCCCCTCTATATTGATTCTGAGTCGTATCATATCCGGTTTTACAGATAGTTTTCCCTTACCAGTTACTCTGATTGTTCTTTCCATCATGCTTCGCCCTCCATATTCTGTCTGCACGCATCAAATATACATTCAATGACTTTTTTATCTGCTTTAAAATATTTGCCGAAAGGATTGATCACAACTCCGGCAACCTTATCATTATGCAACCCAATTTCTAAAATCTGTCTGAACGGAATTTCCATCACAACATTCGGAACCGGCTTTTTATGGCTTTCTTCCTCATTAGTAAAGATATACAGCCATTCTATTCCATCCTCTGCTGCCACGGTATCCATGCGAAGTCTTACTTCCTGGTCCAACGTCAGCCTGTCTCCTTCCTGCAAGGTGCTCACATCAAGATTAGGAAACATTTCTCCGCTTACTGTTACAAACGGCACCCATCCCTGTCCATCGTTCATTATGCGAAAACATACTGCTGTGATCACATCTATAAAACTCTCATGATTCTGATTTTCATAAAGATTACTTATGGCATTTTCTATCAGATCATTACCACTTAATGACTCATCTGCTTCCAGGTTATTTCTTCCAATCACTTCATCAAATGCATCCAGCACCCTGTTCATTTCCGGATCTATCCTGTTCCGGCATTCAGCTTTCAGAACTGCCGGTATTCCAAAGAAAGCCTCGGCTATGCTTCCTGTTATTGCCGCAAGAGTATCTGTATCCCCGCCTAGCGAAACAGCATTTCTTACAGCATCCTCAAAATCTTCCGCCTCCAGAAAAGCGGTGATTGCTTCCGGCACTGTCTGCTGACAGCTCTCTACATGATGATAATACGGACGGATTTCATCCAATGTCCGATTCAGGTCATAATGGAATTCCTGCTTCACATAATCCCCGATTTCTTCCTTAGAAGCTCCATTTCTTGCAAGAAATATACAGCTTGCTGTTGCTTCTGCTCCTTTGATTCCTTCCGGATGATTGTGTGTGACTGCTGCCGTCCACCTTGCGACCTCTCGCGTTCTTTCAATCGTATGATATAACCAGCCTGCCGCTGATACTCTCATTGCGGATCCGTTGCCATAACTTCCATATGGCTGTGGATGTCTGTCTTTTAACCAATGTCTGAAACTCCCTCCATATCCTGCATGAGGATAATGTTTTCCCCAATCCTGCATATTGGCAATTACTGCTTCCTCTATTTCTTTTTCATCTGCATCAGGACCTACTGCGATCAATGCCTCTGCCACAGCTACCGTCATAACTGAATCATCAGTAAAACCACATCCTCTTGTGAAAAGTTCAAATTTCTTTGTCTTATCTCCCCTGTCAAATTCAAACGGACTTCCTATGATATCTCCTAAAATTGCTCCGTACATATCTGCCTCCAATCTCCGGAAAGCATCCGGTATTATCTCTTTCCTTGTTACAATATGAGTATATCCCGAAGGCAATTTGGGATGGTCGCTGAATGGGCGACACTTTAAGGCAAAAAAAAATGCCGGCACGAAAATGTACCGACATCCTATATTCTACACTCCCAATATCTCATTCGTATATTTGAACAATGTCACATTCAGCTGCATGATATCATACTGCTTATCAATAATTGCTTTCTGCACGATCAGGTCAAACTTACTGCTCGGACTGAACGCCCAGTCTGCCCTTGCCATCAGATCCTTTGACTGCTCCAGATCAAGATGAAGTGCGATACACAAAGCCATTACCGTCTTTTTCTTTGGATGATAATGCTCATCACACTGAATCTTTGAAAAATGTTTTCTATCGAGGTTTGCATTTTTCCAAACATCCTTGTTGTCGATTCCAGCTACCGCTATCAGGTCAAACAGCTTTTCGTGAAAAGATGCCCCCATATTTGCAAGCTGATCTTCTAAGGATATGTCAGCTGACAGCATACAGGATTCTGCATTGAAGGGGTAACTTTCCTCAGCATCCTCACTGCGAAGCATTTGCTCGTATAGTTCTTCTTCCGGAATGCGTCTGCTTATGGCTCGTCCTCTGTTTCCTGCCGGATATTCCTTCTTATGACTTTCCCTGATATAATTGGCATCTATATAGGAATCTATCTCTCCAACTATCTGGCCGGATAACTGAAATGACTTCTTGTCAAACACCACAAGAATGATCTGCATTTCATTTTCTGTAAGAAACTCTCTGAATACGGATACGGCTATCTGTAATGCCTTATCCTTTGGAAAACCATACACTCCGGTTGAAATCAAAGGAAAAGCAATGCTCTCACATTTTAATTCAACAGCCTTCTGCAAAGATTTTCTATAACAGCCCTCCAACGTATCAAACTCATGATTCTTGCCATCTTCCCATACAGGACCTACAGTATGTATGATATATTTTGCCTGTAGCTGATATGCTCCGGTAACAGCAACATCTCCTCTCGCGATTTTGCCAATCTTTCGACGTTCTGCAAGGAGTTGTTTCTTTCCGGCCGTCTCATAGATTGCCAGATCCGTGCCACTTGCACATATCGGATTTGGATTAGCAGTATTGACAATAGCATCCGCCTTTACTTTTGTAATATCATTTCGGACAATCTTAAATGGCATATGGCGCCTCCTTCGTTTTACGCTTTACTCGTTCACCACACCACCTGCAATCAGTTTCTTATAAAACTCAACTGCCGCTGCAAGATCCCTATCATCCGGATGTCCTTTGGCAACACCACCAATCAGTTTAAATGGTCCAAATGTATCAAAACCCTTGCACGAAAACCTTCCCACCAGATTATCATGCTTATCATCTATAATGGATTCCATAGACTTAAAAGCCTCACTTCCACCATAGGTACACATCAGAAAAATGTTTTTATTCTCTATCAGATTGACAGATGCAAATTTAAGTACAGACTGATGAAATTTTCCGTAATAAACTCCTGACGCAAATCCTATCAGGTCATATCCAGATAAATCTTTTTCTGTTACCTGTGTAGCATCTATCAGATCAACTTCATTTGTCTTGGCAATTTCATCAATAATTTTCTTTGTATTTCCATGATGCACTGATGTATAAATAATTGCTGTCTTCATCTGTATTATGCAGAATATCCTTGCCCCAGAGGCGTATCACTGTCTATCCCATAAACAGCAGTTTTTTATTAACTTCATCATCCCGTTGTCGGTTCCTTGATATTTTGTTAATCCAAAACTCACTGTTATTACTTTTTTCCAGACGTGGTTTTAATATTTCCCAGTCCTTCCTATGAAAGAACTCGCCATCACAGAATATAGCAATCTTGCATTTTGTCAGTGCAATATCCGGCTTTCCTGGAAGTGCCTTATAATTCTTCCTGTACCGATAACCTTTCTCCCACAACGCCTTCATCAGCTGCGCCGATTGCAGTGCTACGATCGAGGATAAACATATATTCAGGATTCAGATTAATGATTGTTACCCAGGATGCTTCTTCACCGTGAGTAGCTTTCTCAACTTCACCAACGGTTTCACCCAGGTTGTTTGCGCCCAGTTCCTTTACGATAATGTTCAGCTGAGACTGAGTATCCATCAGACTCAGCTTTCATAAGCGGTTTAGGTATTCTGTCTACCGACTCCTCCGGTATCCCTCTTCGTCCACATATTCCGGTCTGTATCTCATATGCCCCTCTTCAACAACAATTAAAATTTAAAATAAAACCCCATCTCCGGTTCACTGATAGTCTCTTCAATCTTCCTATCCTTCGTAGGATATTTTGTATTATATTCCTTATACAAAGCCTCAATCTTCGACGAATCACCAATGATCGTGATATTACTGCTCCGAACCAGAAGTGCTTCACTGTAATTAAAGTTAAGTTCACTCTCCCAAGCCACTGGTGTATATTCAAACATAACAATCAAGGTATCTGTATGTGGGCACACTTGAATAAATTCCGTTACATCAAATAACAGATTAAAAAAATCCGGATACTTAGGTGTCAAGGTATTCCAATCCGGTCTATTGTCCGTGCAAGGCACTTCTCTGATACAATAGGTGGCTTTCTGAAAATTTTTGGTACTGCTGCCACACTGCTTATCACAAGTTCCTCTTATGCAGACTAAAGGATATTTCTGACAGCTTTCATAATATACAGGACTGTCTATCTCCACCGTTATTTTACAGTATGGTTCTATTTTTTCATAAGGAATAAACCCTTCATCGAGATTAAGACTTTCACCTAGATTAAAAAAATTTTCTATAATCCATGAAAAATCTACTTCTTTTTTAGCATCTAAGAGGCCTCGCAGAGGTTCTTTTCTGCGTGTAAGAAACAAAAATAAATCTTCCTGATCTATAGACCAATATTCATAAGGCTGGTCATAATCCTCAAAATTTTTTGCCTTAGCAACCTTGAAAAATAAATCCAATATTGTCATACATCAATCACCATCCGATCCTGCTTCTGTATATCTATGTCATTCATGATCTTCTTAGCAGCATTATCCTTAAGAGATATTCCCAGGTCTTCCGCAACATTTTTGATCATCTCTGCCTGCGCCTTCTTATCGAGAATCGTAAATGTCTTAGGAAAGGAAAGCTTGTGAATCTCTTCTTTCAGAAACATATTGCAGTATCCGTGAAATGTTCCAGTAAAACAATTCGCCTTATCGCCAACGATTTCTCTTAACCAGTGCTTCATCTGTGCTGCTGCCTTGTTCGTGAATGTAAGCGCCACAATTGACGACGGCTCCACGAACAGCTCCGTGATAAGATATGCGATTCACTTTTTTCATTAAGCTTACGTTCGTGTGGTTCTTTTAGTAGATTGTAACACATATATGTGCATACAGCAAACATTTGTTTGGTAAAGAGTTTCAAAGAGTTTCAATCACAAAAACGAAGTCTATATAACCTTAAATGTTTTCTTTTATTATTAACCATGCATAACTTAAAGACCTTTGGGCTTCTTCGTCGCAGTCTGGCGCCTCTTTATTGGCACGAGCCACTAACCTCGAATGTTCCGCATTCTCGGTCATTGGCGTTGCCAAATAAAAAAGGGAAGACATCCATATCAGTGAGTAAACTCATATATGTCTGTCTTCCCTTTTTTACATGTCTCGTTTCTTTATGAATGTTCCCAGCGGGAATCGAACCCACAACTAGTGCTTAGGAGTTCAAGTCCCCGTTGGAAACCTATATTATTTTGAGTTAAGATAATTCAATGAAATCATTGATTTTTCTACCCTTCCTGTAAATCCATGTCAAAATAAGAAAACTGAAAATCATCTAAGTTAAGCACCTCTCGCTGACAAATGAGTGACACTGTCACCCTGAGGGTTCAACCATTCCGTTCCTACGAATTCATATTTATGGCTACCATTCTCATTTAGCAATGCAGTAATGATAACACTGTTTTCTTATTAGATTACTTATATTATAACGTGTACGAGGTCGGATGTCGATTGTTTTTTGACCATTATTTACTTCTATTTGCTTTAACTTAAAAAGCCGTAAACTAATGCTCCCAGCTTTACATTTTTTTATTCCATCAGTTTTACAAACTGGAAGTTTCCACTTTCCTGTACTTATGATTTTTCATCAAAGCGGTTGCACCATCTCAAGAATGATTCCATCCGGGTCTCTAAAATAAAAAGATTGACTTTCCCCAAACCCATCTGCTCTAAAGTCGAAATACTGCGGTTCAGACAAGCATTCTACATGATTTTCTATAAGGGTTCGGTAAACAGCATCAATGTCATCCGTGTAAAAGCACACTTCCTCATCTTGAGAAGTAAAAACCTAAACTTGGTATTGCTATGTGGTAAATTGCTTAACTTAATAAATGAGATATTTTATATTCCTTCTTGAAAAGGAAAAAGCTACAACGATTATTCGCCATAGCTCCCTTGATGAAGTCCCTTGATTAACTTGTGTCCTTAATTCGCCTATTCGCACTACCCGACATCTGTTGCACACACAAGACTCGCAACATCTTCTCTGGCCATGAGCTTTTTCAGAATCCCAAACTGTTTTCTCGTACCGGCAGAAACCTCATACCGCCAGTCCATCGGGAAGATAGGCAGATCTGCATAAGCCCATTTGCTGTACTTCGCATCATAGGCTTCCGGCTGTGCCAGTTCCACCAAATGCCCTACACACCAGCTGACCACATATCCGTTTCCCTCTAAGTAGCCATCCTCACGCTTGGCAGCACCTAACACTTTGGCAATGCTCTGTGCAACCGAGGGCTTTTCAGCCAAAACTAATTTCATTTGCATCTGCTCCTTTCGCAAAAGAATAAGCAGCCACACACCGTAGTGAAGTGCATGACTGCTATGTAAAAAGTTCGGAAAGGATTTTTGCAACCTGATACAATTTTCTGTAATCTCCGTCATAATAAAAATATCTCCATCATTTCAAAAGAGAATGACGGAGATATTTCGCCTTGCTTATTCTTGCAGCAGCCAATCGGCTATATCGTGAATTTCGATTCCTTCATAGCTATATTGGGGATGTTTGGTTCTGGCAATAATCATTTTCGGATAAGCATCTCGAATCTGAAGCAGAGGAGAGCATTCTCTCTCAAATGTTTCCTGCCCGGAAATGTTGTCGCTGACCTGAATATAAAACTTCTCGCTACCTCTCTGAGCAACAAAGTCGATTTCCTTTTGATAAAGCTTGCCGACATAAACATCATATCCACGGCGAAGAAGCTCGATGCATACGATGTTTTCATATACTCTGCCATAATCCATATTTCTGCTCCCCAGTATTGCATATCGAATACCGCTGTCACACAAATAGAACTTTTCAGAGCTTTCAAGGTATTTCTTACCTCGGATGTCGTATCTCTTAATATCATAAAATACAAAAGCATTGCACAAATACTTAATGTACTTGCCGACAGTTACATGATTGGTTGGAGTCTCATTTGCTGTCAGTAGCTGACTGACCTTATTCGGAGAAGTCAGGTTGCTGATATTATCCATCAGGAACTCGCTCAGACGCTGTAAAACCAAAGTGTCCGGGAGCGTATATTTCTGTACCAAATCCCTTGTAACAATCGTTTCGTAGACCTCTTTGATATAGTTTGTTCTGTCTTTTTCGGTTCTATAAGCATAGGAACCTGCTAAACCGCCTTTGATAGCGTACTCATCAAAGAGCTTATCTTTGTCACTGATATCATCATAATATTGGCAATATTCCTGGAAGCTGAAAGGAAACACATGAATTTCAATATAGCGTCCGGTAAACAGAGTTGCCAGATCCGCACTCAACAGGAAAGCATTAGAGCCTGTTACATAGATGTCGTATTTTCCCTTAGAGTACAGGCTGTTGATTGCCAGTTCAAACTTGGGACACATCTGAACCTCGTCTACAAACAGGTAGTTCGTTTTGCCTTCCTGATAATGTTCTTCCACATAGGCGTGTAAGGCATGGTATTCCTTGATTTCTTCATACGCCAAATCCATGAAGTCGATGAAGATAATATTGATGTTCTCAAAATTGCTTTTCAAATACGCAATATACGCCTGCATCAGCTTGGACTTACCGGATCGACGAATGCCCGTGATGATCTTGATGTCAGGAGTACCATTCAGTTCAATGATTCTATCGAGATATTTTGCTCTCGTGATTGTTTTCATATAGTCACCCGCTTTCAAAAATTGAAGTTTTTTCATTTCTCGAAACCGCTTCGCTGTACTTATTATACTGTCTGCTAATAACATATGCAAGATGTCGCTTTCAAAAACATAAATTTTTTTATTTTTTGAAAGTGGAAACTATGTAAAGGCAATCCGAAGATTGCCCCAGGCATCAAGCCTATTCTGTTTACACAGGTTCATTATCATCTTCATCAACGGAGCTATCTGCATCATCGTCCTCAAACTCCGGATCGTATCCATAGTCCTCGTCATCGTCCACATAATCAGCATCCGGATCAGGCTTTGCCGCTTCCTGTGCCTTCTTCTTTTCCTGGACTTTCTTGAATACGAAGAATCCACCGCCACAGGCAAGCACAATCAGAGTAAGAAGTGCTGGGAGCATATTCGTGGATTTCGGCTTTTCCTCCGGTGTCGGTTCTGTAATTTCAGGAACCGTTTCAACCACTTCTGGCTTTGTTTCTTCAACCGGCTTAGTGACCTCTGCAACTTCCTCCTCGTCCATCAGCTTTAGCAGGTCGGCTTCATCCACCTGATTCAAAAAATGCACGGTTTCCTCGCCCTTATCATCACGGTCAATGATGATATAGAAGTAGTTTCCGCTTTTGGTAACGGCAGTAATGAATTGCTTTCCACTTTTCGTAGGTGAACCAACATCGTCAACCAGAGTCAGATTACCGTCAGGGGTAAGGGCAGGTTCGCTTGTGTCCGTGTCCATGTTCTGCATGAACGCACTCATTTCTTATACGCATTAAGGATGGTGTGAATGGAATAAAAAATGGATTATCACTTCCGGACAGCAATGAGTTTGATGTTGATATTTCTTTAAAACTATCCAGAAAGCAGACAAACGAAATGAAAGAACTCTACCTAAAAGAAAAGAACCATTATAAGTTTATTCCGCATAGCACTCCGTTTGATTTTCTGGATACCAAACTAAGGAAGCATGATCCAATACACTTTTACGAGCTTCATTTTAGAATCGTTAGGTTTAAGATATCGGATGACTTATATGAGACTGTATTAACAAATCTGAATTCATCCGAGTACACACCAGACAAGCTAAAAACACTATATGCAGCCCGTTGGGGAATAGAAACATCTTTTAGAGATTTGAAATATACGATAGGCTTATTGGATTTCCATTAAAAAAGGTGATGTGTATCTATCAGGAAATCTATGCATGACTGATAATGTATAACTTTGCAGAAATGATTACCTCGCACGTAGCCATTAAAAAGAAGCAAAGAAAATAATACTTATAAAGCCAATTTTTCCATAGCGGTACATATGTGTAGATTGTTCTATCAAGATAAAACAACATCACCCTGTTTAGAAGCCATCGTTGCAAAAAATCTTGTGCCCGTCAGACCCGGCAGGCATAAGGAACGTAACCTTACGCCCAAAATTTATCATGGCTTCCTCTATAGAGTAGCATAAAACGGTATAAATGAATACCTTTTTTGGCAGATGAAAGTCTGTCTATTTGTGTTGTCTCAAAAAGCAGAAAAGAGGATGAAGGAAAAATCTTCAACCTCTTTTTTAAATTTTTTTAGTTTACATCCACCTTAACTTAATGACATTGGCCATATAACCTGCTCTTATTTTTTGTTACCATGTTTTCAGCTACGCATTTCCAAATCCACATTGGTTGAATATACTGTCAATTTATAGATATCACTTCGAATAAGCTGACGGCTCTTATGTATGCAGTTACCTTCCTGGTCATTGACAAAATCGGTACACAAGAACAGAGCCTTTTGGGGCTTTATATCCAACAGTTTTGCCTCCTCCGCTGTTGCATAACAGATATCGATCTTTTTCTTAGCCATAGTAGGATAAATACCATGTTTATGCAGGATACCGTACAGAGACTGGGTCAGATCTTCCTGAAGAATAAAACTGAAACTTACAGGAAAATATATCGTCTCCAAAATTGTCCGAATTTCTTTTATCAGCAAAATTCTTCTTACTTCTATTACATTGTCATTAGGCTGTATTTTAAAATCCTGGACACAGGAAACAGGCGCCGGAATAACCATAACAGAGAGTATCTCTTTTTTTAGATCATACCCATGTTTTGAAAATATATCTGTAAATCCCAGGAGTTCCTGCGCATTGCTTTCTAAAGCAGGTACTGTGACAAACGTACCCTTTCCCTGTTTTTTTATAAGAATATTCTTTTCTACCAGGCTGTCGATCGCCGTTCTTACTGTCACCCTGCTTAACCCATACATTTTCCTCAGTTCTTCTTCTGAAGGAATTTTATCTCCACTTTTAAATTCACCAGCTTTAATTGCATTAAGAATCGCATCCGCTAATTGTGAGTAAAGAGGAGATTGGGAATTAACCTCTAAACTTTCTCTCATGATATTCCTCCTCATGTTCTACTCTTATACAATACCATATTATAGAAAATATCGCTAGATATTTTCTAATTAACCATCAATATATCATAAGGGGCAGTCACAAATTTCTTGCGACTGCCTCTTCTAAAATATTAATACTCTAATTTCCACATATATCTTCTTTGGGTCAGGGGATGTTTTCTTGCTTCTGCAATTGCTTCCGCATATACCCTTAAGATACCATCAATCAAAATAGGGTTGAAATAATCTTTTACCTTGGCCGGAATCACATTTGCCAGACCATAATCTTTCGCATCCACAACCGTTACCTTGGCCCCCATACGTTTTAAAAACGCCAGTGCCCGGGTGTCCATAGGCCTTGTATTTCCGTCATTCATAAAGAGCATAAAGGGAACATCTTTATCCGTCATCTCAAACGGCCCATGGAAATATTCACCGGCATTAAATGATGCCGAACTGAGCCATTGCATCTCCATTAAGAAGAAGCTGGAAAAACTGTATGCTATCTGCTGAGTAGGACCCGAACTCATAATATAAATAATCTTCTCGTCTTTATGTTCCTCGGCAAATTTCTTGGCAAGAGGTTTTGCATACGGAATCGAATCCTCAATGAGGCCGTATATTTTTTTCGTTCCTTCCATCATATCCCCATAATCCTCATAGCCTTCATACTGGTTTAATATCTCTGCTGCCAGTTCCAGGCATTTAGTTAGTTTTTCCATCTTAGCAGAGTAACTTTCGTAAAATCCATGGACAATAGCATAATCAGAATTCTTAACCAACGGGGAATCCGCATCATTAGAAAGACATATTACAGGCGCCCCCATCTTCCTGGCCTTCTTTGCCGCCTCTACGGTTTCAGGAGTCGCCCCTCCCAATGAACAGGTGATAACGATACTCTCCTTTCCCGCGGTCACCGGAGGATCATAATTGAATTCATTTGCTACAATTAATTCCGTTCTAAGTCTTTTTGCATTTCTTGCAAGAAAATATTTCGCGGGATACAAGTCGGACTGAGAAGCACCGCATCCTACAAAAAACACGCTGTTTATATCCGGGTAATCCTTTCTGATCCGTGTCACAATCTCTTGAATAGTCATTTTCCTTATCCTCCAATCTTCCTGTCTATCCTTTTACGCCGCCTGATGTCATATCTCTTATTAATTGTTTCTGGAACAGAAGATATACGATAACAACAGGCACACAGGACAATGCCAATCCGGCGATTAAAACCGGCCACTCCGTCTCCATGGAACTTTTCAAAGATAAAAGTCCTACCGGCACTGTCTTTAATTTCGCATTTTGAGTAAAACAAAGGGCGAACATTAATTCATTCCAAAAAGTCCTTACCGCCAGCATTCCGGCCGCTGATATAATAGGCTTTGACAGCGGTACGAAAATCCTCCACAATACCCCTGCTGGAGAGCACCCGTCAATAATAGCCGATTCTTCTATATCCTTTGGTATTCCGATAAAAAACGACCAGATAAGAAAGATCGTAAAAGGCAGACGAAATGCCACATAAGGGATGATCATAGCCCAATACGTATCGTAAAGATGGGTTCCGATCAAAATCTTATAAAGCGGAATCATTGCAACCATAGGCGCCAGCATCAAACCGCTCATCACAAAGATAAGAGCCGCTTTTGAATACTTAAATTTAATCCTTGCTATGGGGTAAGCTGCTAAAATACTGAATACCAGAGTCAAAACCGTTGAAACCCCAGTTACCCAAATACTGTTCAGCAGATACTTTCCGATCCCGTTAACCCAGGCCCTCTGGTAATTGTTCACCAGCCACGTTTCCGGAAAAGCGAACGGATCCAGCAAAAGTTCTGAGTTTGACTTAAATCCGCTCATGAACATCCACAAAAAGGGAACCAGTTCAATCGCCGCGATCAGCAGCAATATGATCATTACAATACTGAAGGCTACTTTCTCGGAATTCTTTTTTATCTTTTTCATAGCAGCCCCCTATTCCGTGTCAATGTTAGATAGTTTCAACTGCATTATAGATAACAGAAATGTAATGATAAATACCAAAGTCGCGATAGCAGACGCATATCCCATCTCATCTGTAGAAAATGCAGTTTTATAAAGATAGCTTCCCAAAACCTGGCTTGCCACTCCGGGGCCGCCGCTGGTCATTACATAAATTTCATCAAAAACCTTAAAAGAGCCGATAATGGTAATTACCATATTTACAATAATCATCCCTTTTGCCTGAGGAATTGTAATGTGAAAAAATCTTTTTAATCTGCCTGCACCATCAATAGTCGCTGCCTCATAAAGGTCTTCAGGAATCTTCTGTAAAGCAACGATAAATAGTACCATCGTGTAACCTGTGTACTGCCACTGGGAAACCATAGTAACTGCATAAATCGCCAGACTTTGGCTTCCCAGCCAATCTTTAGCCCAAAAGGAAAGACCTGCTGCTTTCAGCATAGGATTTAAAAATCCGAAGACAGGACTGTAAATCATCTGCCATAGCAATCCTACTACAGTCACAGAGATCAAGGACGGGAGGAAATAAACGGTCCTGAAAAACGGCTGACTCCCCCTGAACAGTTTATCCTCCAAAACAGCTGCTAAAACCAGGGCCAAACCCACCTGAAACGTTATGGAAAACACCGCATAGATCAGGTTATTTTTAATGCAAATCCTTATGGTAGGATCTGTAAACAAACGAATCAGGTTTTTGGTCCCCACAAACTGTTTTGTTGCCGAAAATGCACTCCACTGAAACAAAGCATAATAAAAATTCATCAGGATCGGCACATACACAAATAATATGATCAATGTAAATGCAGGCAAAAGGAATAGTATAATCGTTCGTTTTCTATGTTTTACCATATAACTCCTTTCCCTCAAGAGAACTTTTAATTTGCATATTCTTCGCGAACCTGCGCAGCTACATCCTGAATCTCTTTCATAATCTCACTGGCATCTTTTCCATCAATGATCAACTGAAGGTTTTCCAGGAATTTCTCTTTTACTCTTGACTCCGGAGCCGTATCCAGCCAAGTAGTAATTCCATCACTTTCCTCAAATGTATAATCATTAAATTCTACTATCGTCTTGTGTGCAGTTTCATTTGTAATCGTGTCTTTGGCAACAGGCTGAAGTCCTGTCTGTTTTGCCAGTTCCATCTGATTCTGCTTATTCGTGATGTATTTCAGAAAATCCACAGCCTCATCGGGATGTTTCGTTTCTGCTGATACCAAGAACAAATCACAGCCGCCGCATACGGTATTAAGAGTACCCTTCCCATTATCTGCTACAGGGAATTTCATCCATCCAAGATTATCGTCGCCTAATTCCACAGCCGCTTTTTCCATGGCCATAGAACCGCCGTACAACATGGCCGCCTTCTTCTCATAGAATAATAATGTTGCCTGGTCATAGGACAAAGAATTAATATTGTCATTAAAACATCCTGATTGTACCAGTTCCTGCAAAGCCTGAATCGCTTCTACATAACCCGGATCCGTCCACTCTCCTGTAGCCGGATTGCAGTCATTGGCATATACCTCTGATCCTACATACTGCGGAAACATCTGGGTCAGATAATGTGCTGTCGGCCAGTTCGGGTTATCGCCAAAGGCAATGGGAATATATCCATGGTCCTTCAATACCTGACATACCTCTTTCAATTCAGAGAAAGTCTCCGGCACTTCTATCCCACACTCTTCAAAGATAGCCTTATTATACTCCATAACAGACAGGCTGAAACGGAAGGGTACGCCTACATGCATATCATACATGTCCACATAATCCCAGAAAACAGAAGAAATACTGTCTTTCCATTCTGTATCCGCTTCAATATAAGGTGTCAGATCCAGCACTTTTCCGTTCCTGGCAAACTGTCCGGCAAACTCTCCCGGCCAGGAATAAAAGATGTCAGGAATCTCCCCGCCGCCTACCATGACCTTCAGCTTATCTTTCATGGCAACATCTCCTACCACTTCCACATTGATCTGAACGTTGGGGTGTTCTGCCATATATCCGTCTGCAAGACTTTGGAAATAATTCACATACCTCTCTTCCGGATAACGGTGAAGCCAGTTCAGCACAACCTTCTCTTTGCTGTCTGAATTTTCAGCTGATTTGCTTTCTCCTGCTGAAGTTGTTGATGCCGCAGTGGTTTCTGCCGCTGTTGTCGCCTGTGCACCCCCCTGGCTTCCCGAACAGCCTGCCAACGCCCCCAATACAATACTTGCTGCTAATAAAGCCGCTATTTTTTTCTCATGTTAATCTCCTTTCAATTATAAAAATCCTTCTCATGTTCTAGGAATAAAATCTTTCTGCTGCGTATGTTCTTCCTGAAACGGAATTCCATCTCCGGCCGCTCCATATATGGTACAATTTCTGGCTGCAAACACAGCTCCCTGCCTCATGCAATCCTGCAGCCCTTCTTGTTCTATCTTCTCTCCGTCGGGAAAACGATACAGAAAAGCTATCAAAAAAGCAGTAAAAAAGGAATCCCCAGCCCCCAAAGTATCTACTACCCTCACAGGCATAGACGGCTGATAATAAAATTTATCTCCGTCATAAAGAACTGCCGGCTTCTCCCCCCGGCTGGCAAGAACATATTGTGCTCCCATCCGATGCCGCTCTTTCATCAGGCTCTCCGTTTCCCCATCTTCCATTGAACCTGCAGACAAAAACGCGAACTTACATAACGGGGTAATCTTCTCTATATTTTCCTGTGGAGAGTTATTGGAAAAATCATAGGCTATAGGTATTCCCGCATCATATAACTTCTGAAACTCCTCCGGTTTCATCTTGGACCCTTTACTGGAAATCACCAAATCCACGTCGTTCAAATAGGCAATATCTTCTTTTTCTAATACAACGGGATGTTTTCCGTTTACACCGCCGTGATTATGTCCGAAAAACACTCTGTCACCATCAACGATTTTAATTATGGCGTTCGGTGTCTCCCCTTCGTAATAGCGGCTCCTGGAATAATCGATTTCATAGAAATCCATCACTTTCTGGTTATGTCTTGCATAAGCGTCATTTCCAAATACTGTAATCATAACCGCTTCCGCCCCCAGCATTCTCGCAAACCGGCAGTCATTAAAATCACAGCCTCCCGGATAACCTATCTGGTGATCCAAATACAGATCCACGTTATTCTGTCCAAGACATGCGATCTTTACCAATTTTTATCCCTCCTAAATCAATATTCCACGTGATTCCACATATATCTTCTTACTGTCTTGTCATGCTGACGAATAATAGCCAATTCTGCCACAATTTGACTGAGCGCCGGATAAATGGCAATAGGATTGAAGAATTCACTTACAGAGTCAGGAAACAGATTCACTCCCATATCTTTTGCATCAATGATTGAGTACCTCTCCGCATATTTTTGGATGAAATTCATTACACGTTCATCCACAGGTCTTGTTCTTCCGTCATTCATAAGAAGTACAATGGCAAGATTTTTGTCTGTAGTTTCAAAAGGTCCATGGAAATATTCGCCCGTATTGATCTTCACTGCATGCATCCATTGAGTTTCAATCAAGCTGCATATCTCAAAGGCATATGCCATTCCATCAGTCGGTCCGCCGCCCATAACATAGATGACCGGTTCGTCCTTATATTCCATGGCAAACTTTTTCGCCCGAGGTGCAAAGTATTCCCTCCCTCTCGCATTGACACTTTCGATTTTTTCATAGGCGGCTACCGCATCCTCATATTTATCATAATCCTCAATTTGGTACAGCAGTTCAAAAGCCATCATCAGTACAAGAGCAAGATTATTCTTAGACATCTGTGCTGTCCCGCCAAATACAATATATTCATCAGCTTCTTTTACCATAGGATTCTCTTCAAAACCTACAACAGCAACTGTGGCAGCTCCAAGTTCTCTCGCCTTCTGGCAGGCCTTAATGGTCTCTGCTGTTCCACCCTTCGTACAGCAGATAACCAGAGAATTCTTTCCGCATGCCTTTGGTGTAGCATATACAAACTCGTTACTGGTATAGTAACCTACTTTTAGTGTTTTACTCTCGCTTTCCAAAAGGTATTTGGCTGGATACATGGCAGCCAAGGAACCACCACATGCAACAAAATACACACTGGTGATTCCGCCTTCTCCCTCTTTCCGGGCCAGGATATTGCTGATGATCGTTTTTGTCTTCATTCTTCTCCTCCTTTAAAAATACGTTATAAGTCGCATTTAATACGTCTTGATACGTTTATTATAGTCACATATCCTGCATTTGTCAACAAAAACCTGTTATAAAAATAAGTTTTGTAAGATCAGCAATGACGCTTAAAAATTTTTTCGCAGAATTTGTAAAAAAACCTCCCATTTTACCGTGAATCTTCCTGCCTTCCTTTTGATTGCTTCATACTTCATTTTGTAAGCAAATGCTTTTTCGCTTGGACTAATCATTTCCCGTTGTAAATTTGAATCAACCATAGATACAACCGCTTCATCATCTTTTAATACGCGAATGATCACAGGTACCTTACGATAACCAATCTTTTCAGCTGCAAATTTTCTTCTGTGGCCCGATATAATCTCATAAGTCCCATCCTGCCTCGGTCTGACTATCAGAGGATTTAATATTCCATACTTCTTAATACTCTCCTGCAATTCAATCATCTGACTGTCCGCCTGAACCTTGAATGGATGGTTTACAAATCCCCGAAGTCTTTCCAGCTCAATCTCTACAACTCTTTCATCCTGATCCAGCAATTCCTTCTTTTCTTCCATAGGCAACTTCCTTTCCCTGAACGCACTCGCGATGCTCGCTCGTTGTCACGGCATTCGTCAAAGTCTCAAGCAAGCTTGGACCTTGACTCATTGCTCACGCAAAAAAGCCCGTCCAGAATAGATTGTATTTATCTAATCTGAACGGACTCCTTCCGACAGGCCTGATATCACAGACAAGAATATAGTGTTTTGTTTCACTGCTTTTCCTAATTTTACACCCTAAAACTCATCCTACACTGTAGTTAATCCCTCCGGGTGACAAACCAGAAAATGTGAATCAGTGACAAGCATCCATCCCCGCTGACAAAATCAGTATATTTAACCCCGTTTCGCTGACAAATTTGTCACTGAAATTGCAATTCTGCATGAAAAAAGCGGCAATGAAACTATCTTCATTACCGCTAAAAATGAGCGTCTCCTATAGGAATCGAACCTACAATAGAGTCTTAGGAGGACCCCGTTATATCCATTTAACTAAGGAGACAAATGCCGTATTTTCGGGCTTTTCAGCTCTTTTGGCTCCGGCTGCCATATCTATGAATTCAATCACTCTTGTGATGAATTTCCATTGTATCTTATTTTGACATTCAGGTCAATCCCTGTTGGAATCGAACTCTGACTTATCACTTCTCAACTTCCATAAGTCTCAACCATGATTGAACCTTAGGAGGCGCTTATTATATCCATTTAACTATAGGAACATACACACAACTGTTAGTATACCGAAAATATCACGATTTTGCAACCTTATTCCTCGGGAAAATTAATATACCCCTGTAACCAGATGACACCCTTGAAACGGCGTCCCACCTGAGGTTCTCCGTAGATATCTTTTTCATTGATACATACATCAAAAGATAACTCATTGCACAGAATCGTAAGAATATATACCTTTTCTCCCGTGACATCGTTGGTTGCCAGACGAAGTTCCGTAATCTCACCTAGTACAGAGTACTGGTCGCACTCCACGCCGTAGGGCATAAAATAAGTATCCACCAGACTGAAAATATCATCCTTCTGGATCCTGCGGGAAATGGTGGTGTACATATCCATATCTTCCAGCGTCAGGGTCTCAATAGCATCTTCGTCTCCCTGTCTGGCAGCTGCCAGAAGTTTGTTACGATTGGCGGAGTCTTTTTTTACCCGGAGGACCTGTTCTTCATCTTTTTTGATGGGTAACAGGATACTTCCGGTCAGGGACAGGCCGGATAAGGTCAGTGTGGTACCGCGGATGGGTAATTTTCCGGTACTCTGAGCCTTGATGTAGGGAATCCGGTTCCGCAGATAGAAAATTAAAGAGATTCCCACCTTGATATCGTCGCAGATACCGGCATAGGAATCCTTCTCCGCATGACGTTCCACAGAGACATCTTCATAAGAAGTAATGCCGCTTCCCGTCAGATACGGATAATAATATTCATAGATAAACTTATCGTTATCATCAAATTCTCCACAGACAGCCACACCAAAGGTACCGGATTCTATGGCTCCTCTGGTTGCGGTGTGATTTTTGCTGAATTCACCCAGAAGGATACCCTCCTGATTCATGGTATATGCGCGATGATCGGAATTCATGATCACGTCTGTCAGTAATTCTTTTAATTTCTTACGGTCCGTATATTCACTGAACCCGATAGCTCTCATATATTTATGCAAAACATCACCCTCTTTCTGTCTGCGGTTTCATTCACTCCCTTCATACAAAGTATATCTTTCCTGCAAGCAGTCATATATACTTTGCATGGTTGAGAGTTATTCTATCATTTCTTAGGCAGGACTTTCTCCTTGCCACCCATGTAAGGACGCAGAGCAACAGGAATGTTCACGCTGCCATCCTCATTTACGTTGTTCTCCAGGAATGCGATCAGTCCTCTGGGAGAAGCCAGTACGGTATTGTTCAGTGTGTGTACCAGATAAGTTCCGTTTTCACCCTTGGTACGGATACCCAGACGTCTTGCCTGTGCATCACCCAGGGTAGAACAGGAACCAACCTCAAAGTACTTCTTCTGTCTGGGGCTCCATGCTTCTACGTCGCAGGATTTTACCTTCAGATCTGCCAGATCACCACTACAGCACTCCAGAGTACGAACGGGTACATCCAGGCTGCGGAAGAATTCTACGGTGTAGGACCACATCTTGTTGTACCAGTCCATGGAATCCTCGGGCTTACACAGTACTACCATTTCCTGCTTTTCGAACTGGTGTACGCGGTACACACCTCTCTCCTCGATTCCGTGAGAACCTACTTCCTTACGGAAGCAAGGGGAATAAGAAGTCATGGTAATAGGCAGGCTCTTCTCATCTACGATCTGTCCTTTGAACTTACCAATCATGGAATGCTCGGAAGTACCGATCAGGTACAGATCCTCACCTTCGATCTTATACATCATAGCTTCCATTTCTGCGAAACTCATAACACCGTTTACTACGCTGCTGCGGATCATGAAAGGAGGGATACAATAAGTGAATCCCTTGTCGATCATGAAGTCTCTTGCGTAGCTGATCATTGCGGAATGGATTCTTGCAGCATCGCCCATCAGGTAATAGAAACCGTTACCACTGGTACGTCCTGCGCTCTCCTTGTCCAAACCGTTCAGACGATCCAGAATATCTGCATGATAAGGAACCTCAAAATCAGGAACTATGGGCTCACCAAACTTCTCGATCTCTACGTTCTGGCTGTCATCCTTACCGATAGGAACGGACTCATCAATAATGTTGGGGATGACCATCATGATCTTGGTGATCTTCTCCTGCAGTTCGGTCTCGGAAGCTTCGAGTTCAGCCAGGCGCTTTGCACCGGCAGCTACTTCTGCCTTCTTGGCTTCTGCCTCTTCCTTCTTGCCCTGACCCATCAGTGCACCGATCTCTTTGGAGATACGGTTTCTGGAAGCACGCAGATCATCTGCCTCCTGCTTTGCCTTTCTGCTCTCGGCATCCAGTGCAATCACTTCATCTACCAGAGGGAGCTTTTCATCCTGGTATTTTTTTCGGATGTTCTCCTTGACTACCTCGGGATTTTCTCTTAAAAATTTAATGTCTATCATGACTTCCTCCATTCTGCTGACATATATGTATGCAGCATTATTCTAATCCTTTTTCAATATATACATTCAGAACTTTTACAAGATCCACGATTCTCTCTTCCTGTAATTTCCGTCCATCCTTATCGCGGATGATCCGGATTATGGGACGATCCTGGAAATCTTTATTCTGAGATACCACGATGGCTTCTTCTCCGTCGTTAGTCAGTACATGACTTCCGGCGGGATAGACTGCAGTAAAACTTAAAAACGCGTCTACTATTTTACTATTATATTTCACATTTTTAAAGCTTTTTAAATATTCTACTGCTTCATAGACTCTGCTACGTCTCTGGGCAATACCACAGATCATTTCATCAAAGGCATCACATACGGCTACAATCTGACAGAAAAGTGGAATCTCCGCTTCTTTGAGTCGAAGCGGAAATCCGGATCCGTCCAGTCTCTCATGGTGATACAGGATGATTTTTTTTACTTCATCTGAAATCCATTCCTCATCTTTTACAGAAGTATATCCATATATCGGATGTTTCTTATACTCTGCCAATGCTTCCGGCTTCATATCTTCCATGGATTTTCCTTCATAATCCAAAGTCGTATATCGAAGTCCGATATCATGCAGCAGGCATCCTACACCGATATCATGAATTACCTGCTTATCCACATTCATCCGAAGTGCCGTCAGGATAGCGAGAGAACTCAGACTGATGGAATGTTCGTAAATATCAGCACTTCGTTCCTTAATATCAAATACTTTTTCTACAACTTCTTTTTCATCCAGAATATTGGTAATGATCTCATCCGCTGCCTGGGTCAGCCCCTGCAATTCTTTGTTATTCTGGTAAGTATGTCTCTCCAGAATACTTTTTACTTTACTTCTTATTGTTTTTTCTATATCGTTTTTAAGTATTACGATTTCGTTGGCCTCGTCTTCTTTTACGTAGACCTCCAGAATACCCATTTCCTCGATTTTATCGATATACTCTTTTTTTAATACTGCGCCTTCCGGAAGAATGATCTGATAATCCCAAGTCATCAATGACTGTGCAAGAATTTCGTTTCCGGTCAGCTCGCTCAGTTTCATTCTCTTCATATATAAACCCCTTTACTTATTCTCCCATTGCCATGGCAAGTGCTTCTGCTTCTTCTGCCCCCAGATCAATAGCACACTGGCCAAGTTTGATTTCTTTTGTATAAGAATAACAGCCTTCGGAACTGTGTACAGAATTGATAATAAAACCATTATTATTCTCATCCAGCAGAGCCAGTGAAAAACTCAGCTGCCCACCCATCTGGCTGAATGCATCGTACTTCACCAATCCCATTTTCTGATAAGCGGATTCCATATTCTTATATAAAGTGCGGATATCTTTCTTATTTTTCTCTGTATTTGCTTTTAGGAATTTATTGTCTTCATACAGACCGGCGATATCCTTTTCCAGACTTGCTCCATCTTTACCGCTGAGGAATTTGTCCAGTCTCTTTTTTAATTTGCTTGTTTTTCTGATCTGAACGATCAACAGGATCAAAAAGATGATCAACAGTAAAATCACTGCACCCATTCCGATCAGAAGGTAGCCTAGGTCAAATTCCCCCAGACCGATCTGATTCAAAAAAGTACTACTCATATTATTAACCGTGCCTTTCTTTCGTGCATCTTCTTTTCTCTCATTTATTCAGTACATCCAACAGTCTGTCCAGATCTTCATGATTGTAAAATTCAATTTCAATCTTACCGGATCCTTCTCCCCTGGATGTCACAGTAACTTTTCTGCCAAGTTTCTGCTTCAATTTTTCTTCAATATCCTGATAGATTACCTGCATGGTCTTGTCATCTGTCTTCTTGGGCTTTGCCGGTTTATGTAGATTCTTTACCAATTTTTCCACATCACGGACACTCAGCTTTTCATCAAAAATACGTTGGGCCAGATTGTACTGCTCTTCCGGATTCTCTACAGCCAGCAAAGCTCTTGCATGTCCGGTGCTGATCATTTCATCTACCACCATACGCTGTACATCTTCATTCAGTTTCAACAGACGAATGGAGTTGGTTACTGCAGCACGGCTCTTGGATACTCTCTCTGCCACTTCATCCTGTTTCAGGTGAAACTCTGTTAAAAGTCTCTTGTATGCCTGTGCTTCTTCAATAGGATTCAGATCTTCACGCTGAATATTCTCAATCAGGGAAATCTCTACAATTTCCTGTTCCGTATAATTACGAATGATAACAGGAACTTCCTTCAGACCTGCCAACTTGGCTGCACGCCATCTTCTCTCACCGGCAATAATCTCATAATAATCCTTACGATCCTGTACCAGAATCGGCTGCAACAGACCAAACTGTTTGATAGAATCCGCCAGTTCCTGTAATGCATCCTCATCGAAATTCTTACGAGGCTGTTCTCTGTTTGGCTCTACCTTTGTAATTTTCACAAGGGTCTGCGGTTCCTTTTCTTCCGTTGTTGCTTCGCTTTTTGCTTTGGCTACTGCTTCTTTCTTTGTCTTTGTTTCCCCTAATGCATTGGGTATCAGGGAATCCAGACCTTTTCCCAATCCTCTTGCTGCCATACCGTTTTCTCCTATACTCTTCTCTTCTATTTATTCTTTATAACTTCTTCTGCCAACTGCATGTATGCTTCTGCTCCGGCTGATTTAGGATCATACATATTGATAGGCATACCATAACTGGGTGCTTCCGCCAGTCTGATATTTCTGGGAATCAATGTATTATACACCTTTTGATTCAAATTTTGTTTAACATTTTCTACCACCTGCATAGACAGATTGGTACGGGAATCATACATAGTGAAAACAACACCGTCAATATTGAGATTGGGATTCAATCTTTCTTTTACCAGATTGATAGTATGGATCAACTGACTCAATCCTTCCAAAGCATAATACTCGCACTGAATGGGAACCAACACACTATCCGCTGTAGTCATGGAATTGATGGTCAGCATATTCAAAGAAGGAGGACAATCAATAATAATAAAATCATAATCATCCTTAACGTAATCCACTTCGTTCTTTAATATGAATTCCTTCTTATCTACACCAATCAGTTCGATCTCAGCCGCTGCAAGATTTACATTGGAAGGAACTACGGATACATTTTTTATAACATTTGAGATAATACAATCTCTGATGGAACACTCTCCCAGAATTAACTCATAAATGGTATCTTCCAGTTCATTTTTTTCAATTCCAAATCCACTGGTAGTATTTCCCTGAGGATCTGTGTCGATTACCAATACTTTCTTTCCTTTTGCAGCCAGAGATGCAGACAAATTAATGGACGTAGTTGTTTTACCTACGCCACCTTTCTGGTTCGCTATTGCAATAATTCTACCCATACTTATTTTTCACCATGTCCTTCTTAATGATTTAGCCGTGCAAACCTCTGGACTGTCTGTCCATATCCTCTACAACGATATCATAGATTTCACCGAGAGAAGCACAATACTCAAGAACCTTCCAGGGTTCATTGGTATGAAAATGAATTTTGATCAGTTCTTCATCTCCTACTGCCAGCAGACAATCACCTTTGAAATGTTCTGTGATATAGTCGTTGATCTCATCTTCATCCAAATCTGTTCCTTCAATTAGTAATTGTGTATCATATTTGAATTCTAACATTATAAAATCCTCCATTCTGTGATACAAACCACTCTATAATAATAGCATGAGCATTTCTATGTTACAAGGAAAAAATGCTACAAAAAGTTGATACTTTATACTCATTTGTTCTGTTTTTTACTAGATGTTGTATTCTTATATCTATGTTTTTTCCGGTAAGCATCATGTTTCACGCCAAATATGTAAAATGTTTCACATTTTTACCCACTATATCTTGGGTTGTAATGTTTCACGTGAAACATTATCTTGTATAATTTTCTTGTACATGGATAGAATGTTTCACGTGAAACATTCTATCCATAAATATCTATATATAGTGATCAAATAGAAGATATTTGTGTATCTTGTTTTGTTACAATTCCTATGATAGGATAACTAAAAAGAATGTGAGGTACGCAAGCTATGGCTATTGATAAAGTAAAAGAATATTTTAAACCCCTTCATATGGAAGAACACATTTTAGAATTTGATGTATCCAGTGCTACTGTAGAACTGGCTGCAGAAGCTCTCCACTGTGAAGGAAAAAGGATTGCAAAGACAATGTCTTTCTTGGTTGGAGAACAACCTATTCTGATTGTAACAGCCGGTGATACTAAAATTGATAATGCAAAATACAGACACTTCTTTGGTGCAAAAGCTAAAATGATACCGGGAGAGGAAGTAGAAGCAATCATCGGACATGCCATCGGTGGTGTATGTCCTTTTGCAGTGAATGATAATGTGAAAATATACTTAGACGAATCTTTGCATAGATTTGAAACTGTATTTCCGGCTGCAGGAAGTCCTAATAGTGCAATTGAATTAACAATCCCTGAATTAGAAAAATACTCAAACTTCCTGCAGTGGGTAGATGTCTGCAAAGGATGGCAGGAACCTAATACAATTTAATCAGATTATTTTTGATAGCAAACACAGCTGCCTGTGTTCGATCAGATACATCAATTTTTTTAAAAATATTAGAAATATGATTTTTTACTGTTCTCTCACTGATATTCAGAGATGTTGCAATCTCCTTATTGAACATTCCGTTAGCAACTTCAATAAGCACCTCCAACTCTCTATTCGTCAGACTGTTGATTTTTCCTTTGTCAATATCTCTGGATACCAGTCGGCTGTTCAATGCCGGTACCAGACTGGGTTGAATATAAGTTTCTCCCTGCATAATACAATTAATGGCTTTTTTCAGTTCTGCGGATTCTGCATCTTTCATGATATAACCATCTATACCAATGTCCACAGCCTTCAAAAGATATTCAACTTCATTATGTACCGTTAATACCAATACTTTAACAGAGATGTTTTTCTTCTTAATCTCCTGCAGCACTTCTATTCCGTTCATAACAGGCATGTTAATATCCAGAAGCAGTATATCAGGATGAACAGAAAGTAACTGCTCCATACATTCTACACCATTATTAGCTTCGGCAATCACAGAGATTGTACCGTCAAATTCCAGTAATTGACGGATTCCTTCTCTCATAAGAACATGATCATCTGCTAACATAACTTTTATACTCATATATATCCTCACTTGCTTGTGTATGCTTATACTTTGTCCTAGCTGTTCTTTTTTACAGCTGAATGTAAATCTAAGGGAATTTTAATATCTATCGTAGTTCCCCGACCAATCGCAGAACTGACATGAATTGTACCGTTCAGCAGATTGACACCCTCATGGATCAATGCTAATCCAAAATGACTGTTTGCTTTATCTTCCGCTTCTTCCATGGTAAATCCCTTACCATTATCTTGTATTAAAATTTCATATTTCTGCTCCGTTTTTTTACAATGAAATAATACCTTGGTAGCCTGTGAATGTTTTTTTATATTTAACAGACATTCCTGAACCACACGGTATAAGGTAATGCAAAAATAATCATCTGTTTCACATGAAACATCGTCGATTTCTACATCCATTATGTAATCTTTGTCAGCATTCAAAAAGTCCAGTAATCTCTCAAAAGAAGCCTTTAATCCCAGATCATCAAATGTCATAGGACGCAGATTGAAGATAGTACTTCTGATATCTTCAATGACATTATGCAATCCTTTACTCACAGAATTCAATTCCATCTTTGCTCTGGCAGGATCCTTATCAATATATAAGGAAGCCAGTTCAATCATATGAACAAGATGGGCAATATTCTGCAATGAAGTATCATGAAGTTCGGAAACAATTCTTTTTCTCTCCGTCTCCAACATCTCCATCATTTTCTTACCATTTTCTGTATTGCAACTACACTCATTCTTTTGTACATTTTCATCAATGTTCATATATCACCTTATAGAACATATGTTCTTATTTTAGAATATTACATTATATTTATCATATAGGAATAATAATATTATGTAAAACTCTTTTTATTAATAAAAATAAATCTTAACACAATTTTAACATGTATTTTCTTCGTTTTATGACAAAGGTTCTTTGGATGGCAATCCCGCTTTTCTGGGATATTTGGCAGGTGTGGACTTTTCCTTTGTAATAATAAACAGATTCCGATAAATATCCGAATCGGGAAGTGTAAATTCAACCTGTCCATCCATTTTTCCACCAAGTATCTTCACAGCATGCTGTGCGGCATTCATCTCTTCTGTTATTTTTTCAGATTTATAAGAGATAAATTTGCCGCCGACCTTTACAAAAGGAAGGCAATATTCTGACAATGTGGAAAGATTTGCTACTGCCCTGGATACACAGAGATCATATTTTTCTCTGCATTTTCCAGGCTTTGCAAAATCTTCCGCACGTCCGTGAATTGTCTCCACTCCGGTAAGTCCCAATACAGCAATCACTTCATTTAAAAAGTTAATTCTCTTATTCAGGGAATCCAGCAGTGTCACCTGCAGATCCGGAAATGCAATTTTCAAAGCAAGTCCCGGAAATCCAGCACCGGTTCCCACATCAATGACTGTTTTATTCTGCGTAACATCATAAGCTTTGCAGAGGGATATGCTGTCCACAAAATGTTTTTTCATAACTTCGTCGTATTCCGTAATTGCTGTAAGATTCATGACATCATTCCATTCCACCAACATTTCATAATATTTCAAAAACTGTTGGATCTGTTCATCACTTAAAGTCACACCCAGCGCTTTACAGTCTTTTTCAAATTGTTCTGTATTATAATCTGCCATGTATTCCTCCGCAGTATTCTACTTGGTTGCTTTATAATGTTCCAGATATACCAGTAAAACAGAGATATCTGCAGGAGATACTCCTGAGATACGGGAAGCCTGTCCTACCGAAACAGGACGGAATTCCTTCAGCTTCTGTCTCGCTTCCAGACGAAGGGACGGAACTTCATCATAGTCCAATGTCTCTGGGATCATTTTTTTCTCCATCTTTCGATACTGTTCTACCTGACGCTTCTGTCTTATAATATATCCTTCATATTTAATTTCAATTTCCACCTGTTCCACAACAGCAGAAGGCAAAGGATGTCTCTCCTTATCAATCGGAGCCAATGCTGCATATCCCAGCTCCGGTCTGCAGATCAGTTCTGCCAGAGTTGCCGCCGTTTTCAGAATCGAACTTCCGCTCTCTTCCAGAAAATGCTGAATTTCCTTATTGGCCCCAACAGAAGTATTTTTCAAACGCTGAATTTCACGATCGATCAGCTCCTCTTTTTCCACCAATGCATCATATTCCTGCTGAGAGATCAATCCAATCTCGTATCCTTTCTTACGCAGACGCAGATCCGCATTATCCTGACGAAGTAACAGACGATACTCTGCTCTGGAAGTCATCATACGATAAGGTTCTCTGTTATCCTTGGTCACCAGATCATCAATCAAAACTCCGATATAACTTTCGGAACGATCCAAAATCAAAGGATCTCTATGCAAAACAGACATAGCTGCATTAATACCGGCGATCAATCCCTGGGATGCAGCCTCTTCATATCCACTGCTTCCGTTGAACTGTCCGCCACTGAACAGACCATTGATATTCTTAAACTCCAGAGAAGGATTCAACTGTTTTGCATTGATACAATCATATTCGATGGCATAGGCATTTCTTACAATTTCACAATGTTCCAATCCCGGAACCGTACGATACATAGCTAACTGTACATCTTCCGGCAGAGAAGAAGACATGCCGCCAACGTACATTTCATTCGTGTGCAGACCTTCTGGCTCGATAAATACCTGATGTCTCTCTTTTTCGGCAAATTTAACGACCTTGTCCTCAATGGAAGGACAATATCTGGGACCGGTACCCTCAATAATACCGGCATAGATAGGAGAGCGATCCAGATTATTCCGAATGATCTCATGGGTATTCTCATTAGTATAAGTCAGCCAGCAGGAAGCCTGCTCCTTCTGTACCGATTCCGGATCCGTAGAGAAAGAAAAGGGTACAATTTTCTCATCACCAAGCTGCTCTTCCATCTTGGAAAAATCAAGAGAACGTTTGTCCATTCTGGCGGGAGTTCCTGTCTTAAAACGACGCATTTCGATTCCCATAGCTTTCAAAGAATCCGTCAGATGATTGGCTGCCTGTAGTCCGTTCGGCCCAGTGTAAGTAATGGATTCTCCGCACAGGCATCTGGCCCGCAGATAAGTTCCAGTGCAAAGAACAACAGCCTTACATTCATAGATAGCACCGGTAAAAGTCTTTAAACCGGTAATCTTTTTCTTGTGATCTTCGGTCTCTTCCCAGAGAAGTTCACAGACCTCCGCCTGCTTGATCAGAAGATTTTCCTGATTTTCCAGCACTTTACGCATGGCTCTGGAATATTCCGCCTTGTCCGCCTGTGCCCGCAGGGAATGTACTGCCGGTCCCTTGGACACATTCAGCATTTTCGACTGAATAAAAGTCTTATCAATATTTTTACCCATCTCTCCACCCAGAGCATCCAATTCTCTGACCAGATGTCCCTTGGAAGATCCTCCTACATTAGGGTTACAAGGCATCAATGCAATACTGTCTACACTTACTGTAAAAATTACTGTCTTCAGACCCAGTCTGGCGCAGGCGAGAGCAGCTTCACATCCGGCATGACCGGCACCTACTACACACACATCTACTTGTTTCTTTAGTTCCATAGTATTTTTCCTTCTGGTTGTTACTTACCCATACAAAATTTAGAGAAAATCTCATTCACCACATCTTCATCCACTTCTTCTCCTATGATCTTACCCAGAGAAGCATAGGCACTGGTCAGGTCAATGGAATAAAAATCTTCCGGCATTCCATCCTCAATACTTTGTTCTACCAGCTGCAAACTGTTCAAAGCATCCTGCAGGGCCTCTTTATGTCTGAGATTTGTTACAACCAACTCATTGTTATGCCTTAATTTTCCTTCGAAGAACATATTGCGGATTGTTTCTTCCAATTCTTCCATTCCGGAATTTTCCGAAGAAGGATCAATAGTAGAAGTACGAAGAATCTGAATCTCTCCGATATGCTCCAACACCTTTTCCAGAGTTTCTTTCAGACTTTCTTCTGTGATTTTATTCTCCAGATCCGATTTATTCAACAGAATAATTGCCTTTTTTCCTTCCAATAAGGGGATGATATTCTGATCATCCTCATCCAGAGTTTCTGAAGCATCTACCACATACAGAATCAGGTCTGCTTCCACGGCATATTTTTTGGCACGTTCTACACCGATCTTTTCTACTACATCCTGTGTCTCATGGATTCCCGCCGTATCGATCATATTCAGACTGATGCCATGCAGATTGATGGTCTCATGCAAGGCATCTCTGGTGGTTCCGGCAATCTCCGTGACAATGGCTCTGTCCTCTCCCAACAACATATTCAGCAGAGAAGATTTTCCGGCATTGGGCTTTCCAACAATAACTGTGGATATGCCTTCTTTCATTAGTCTGCCGTTATCTGCGGTTGCCAATAATTTTTGAATTTCTTTTTCGAAACCTGTGACTTTTTCAGCTAATTGTTCCGGATATCCTTCCAGGCTGATATGCTCCGGATCATCCAATGCCGATTCTATAAAAGCAATCTGATATAAAATATCTTCCCGCAGGCTGCGAATCTTGTCCGAAAGTCTTCCCTTCAACTGGCTGACCGAAGAAGAAAGCGCATATTCGTTCTGGGAATGGATCACGTCAATAACCGCTTCCGCCCGGGATAAATCAATTCTGCCGTTTAGAAAAGCTCTCTTGGTGAATTCACCCGGTTCTGCCAGTCTGGCACCGGCCTGCAGCACTGTCTCCAATACTTTCTGCATCACCAACACACCACCATGACAGTTGATTTCCACCGTGTCTTCCATCGTATAGCTTTTTGGTGCTTTCATTACAGAGGTCATAACCTCATCAATGATATTCTCATCTTTATCAACAATATATCCATAATGGATCATATGACTCTGTACCTTTGTCAGAATCTTTTTCCCGGATGCGGAACGGAAAATACTATCTACTATATATATGGCATTTTCACCACTGATTCTTACAATTCCGATTCCGGAATCTGATAGAGCCGTGGCAATGGCTGCTATTGTTTCCTTTTCATAATTTTCCATACTGTTTCTAATGCCTTTCCATGAACTGCCAACATCTATTTTGCATCAAACACTCTTCCTGTAGGAACCAGCGTCGATTCGTCTCCCGCATAACCAGTCTGTACATACTCCACCATATGATCTTCTCCCAGATATTTATAGAGAAGATATCTGCGCTCTCTCTGATCACCTTCTTTGTATGCAAAGCAATCATCAGACGCTGCGCCATCCATTAATTTATAATAGGCCTCTACAAGATCCTCATAAGAGATCGGTGCTCCGGATACTTGTAAATCATGACTTTCATTCAATCCCTTTACAAATAAAATAGGATGCTGTCTGCCGGTTTCGTTCTCGTTTTTCTGAGCTACTTTTACTGCTTCACCTTCTATGTTATATCCATGATCCGATAGTATGATAATGACAGAATTATCATAAACTCCCGCTTCTCTTAGTTTATTCAGATAAGACATAGTAACGGTCATAGAAGATTCAATAGAAGTATAATAATCTGCATCATCTATTACGTTTACATCCTTATCAAAATAGAACGGAACATGTGCCCCCATTAAATGAATTAATTTAAATCTTTTTCCATCTACATAGGTTATATCATCTTCCTGTACATCCTTATAAAAATCATCATTTCTCCAGGAAAATAACTCTTCATCTTTGGAACTCATTTCCTGATTTTTGAGCATACTTACATTAAACCAGCAATACGGTTTTAATACATAAGGTGCGTATTTCATTCCCACCATTTTAATAATTCTGGTATTAAACAAAGAACGATCCCAAAGAGAAGATTTCGTATAAGTTATATTATTAAAAGCACCATCCATGACGCCTTTTTCAAATTTATATTCGTCATCATAATTACTTAAAGTATAACCCTGCTCACGCAAATAATTAAAAAAAGGAGAACTCTTAAAAATTCGATTTCTATAATCTATAAAAGGTTCTTTATTTTCAAACCATTCTCCAGAAAGTATTAACGGTAAAGAATGCTCCGTGTATGCATAACCTGACATTGCGTTATTATAAAAAGTAAAATCATTCATTGCATCTTCATATTCCGGATGCTCCTGCCACACTTGCCAGAAGCATTCTTCATCCACAGCATCTAATAAGAAAATAATAAAATTAGTATCTGTAGACATTTCAAACTGATCTACTTTTGTAAATCTTGCATATTCTTTTTTTTCAAAAATATTATTATTAATAGAAAGAACTGTAATCGTACTTACTAAAATCAATAATAAGAAAACACTTATATAAGAAACCGCCTTTTTTATCCTGTCATATTTTAAGACTATAAATAAAATCAGACAAACAATTGCTATGATCACCCACACAATAGTAGATTTTACAAACTGTGATTGATATAAACTCCAATTCACATCTGTTCCATCTAAAGGAGGTAAATTTTTAACCATATAGTTTCCCTGAATATAACAGGCTACAGTACCGGTAAAATAGCAATATAAAACAATTTTATAAGTAACATTTCCAAACAGATATACAACTAAAAAACCAACTATACTAAACAAAAGAAACAAAAAGAAATCCTTTATAATAAAAGGAAAAAGTAAATAAACATCATACCAGAATTCATCCACATTATTAATATAGAGTTCCAAAGGTGCATATATAAAAATCATAAAACAAAATGTCAGAGACAGAAAAAAAGCAGGCTTTAATTCTGCAAGCATCTTTCCATTATTCCATTTCTTCTGTAACCAACTTTTCATTCCTGTAAATCTCCTTAAAAATATAGATAAATTATACTCCAAAAAGCCAGGAGTTGTAAATAAAAGCCGGTACATAGAATAAATTCTAATACCGGCTTTTGTCTTTTTCGTGCTTTCCTGTAATTATCTCTTCAGAGTAACTACAACTCTTCTAAAGGGCTCTTCTCCCTCACTATGAGTAGTAACATACTTATCATTCTGCAGTGCGGAATGAATAATTCTTCTCTCATAAGGATTCATAGGCTCCAGAGATATGCTTCTCTTGGTTCTCTTAACCTTATATGCAATGTTCTTTGCAAGATTCTCAAGAGTTTCTTTTCTGCGCTGACGATAGTTCTCTGTATCAACCTTTACATGAATGTACTCTTCAGATTCTTTATTGACTACCAGAGATACCAGATACTGTAAGGAATCCAGTGTCTGTCCTCTCTTACCGATCAGAACACCCATCTCGTTACCGCTTAACTCGATGTCCATGCTCTTCTCTTCTTCGTTGTACTTAATATCAATGGCAACTTCCATGTTCATTGCCTGAAATACATCATTTAAAAATACTCTGGCAACTTCTTCTACAGAGCTTTTCTTTACTGCAGCCTTGATTACAGCGGGCTTTGCCCCGATTCCGAGGAATCCGGAAGAACCTTCTTCCACTACCTGATAATCCAACTTGTCACTGGTAACACCCAGCTTCTGACAAGCTTCCGTAATGGCATCACTGACTGTCTTTGCAGATACTTCGATCATGTCCATATTATTTACCTCCTCAATTAATCATAAGGAAAATTTATTTACGACTGTTCTTCTCGTTATAATCTCTGACCATATTTGCCTTGGCCATCATACTTCCGGGCTTAGCTTCTTTTACTTCGGAATAGCTGTCAGCAGATACTTCACTGTTATCGACCCTGGAAGAAATATTTGCTTTCTTCTGAATGTTCTTGGTATTCATGGAAGCGTAAGCATTCAGCTTATCCTGCTGTTCTTTCATCTTCTCCAGCTTTTTTGCACTCTTTGCTGAATTTTTCCTGATAATATCATCAAAATCCATCTTATCAATGTGTTTGTTAATAACGATCTGCTGGATACTTCTGACAACACTACCTGCTACCCAGTAAAGACCCAGACCGGATGGTAATGTGAAGCAGAACCATGCAGACATCAAAGGCATGATCATATTCATGGTCTTCATGGAAGAAGCCATTGCTGCAGCCTGATCATTACCATTATTAGAAGAAGTATCCTGCTGAGGCATCAGCTTTACGTTGATCCACTGTGTCAATGCAGACAAAACCGGAATAGCGATTGCACCGATTACCAGCAGCCATGCTCCGTTAGCCCATGCTTCCTTCAACACATAAGAAGGAGAGTTGCCAATATTCAGTCCTAAAAAATTATTATACTCTTCCAGCTTGCTTACCGTATTGGTCACATCTGCTGCCAGAGAAGGGAACTTCTCACTGATACTGGCAAAATCAGCGGTAGATGCCTTGTTCAGACAGTCAATGATCGTATTCTGTACATATTCACTGTGAGTGCCGGCTACAAAGCCTGAATTCGTGAACTGCTTACTGTACATAGCGGAATTACTCAGATTCTGAACCAGCTCTGTTGCACCGGCTGTATCAATAATATTATCTACCAGAGGGAAGAAGGCTTCCTTAACTCTGCCTACATAGGCCGGAATTGCATAAATTACACGATACAGAGCAAACAGAATAGGCATCTGGATCAGCATATACAGACAGCTGCCTGTAGGAGATACTCCATACTTGGCATAAACTGCCTGAATTTCCTGATTCTGTGCCAGCTGTGCATCCTGATCCTTACGATTCTTGTATTTTGCCTGAATTGCCTGAATCTCGGGATTCATTTTAGCAGAAAGTTTGGAGAATTTCTGCTGTTTGATGGTAAGAGGCATCATCAACAGGTTCACAACAATTGTAAAAAGGATGATTGCGAGACCGATATTAGGAATACCGATCATGTTCAGAACTTCGAAGATTCCTTCCATTATCTTACCAAGCAGCCAGGCTACCTGTCCGATAATGAATGTGGAATTCTGTGTCAAAAGAATACCGTTCATTTATCCTCCTAATATTTGCCACCTTCTATCGGATATTCTCAAGGTACAGGATCATATCCTCCTTTAGAGAAAGGATTACATCGAAGAATTCTCCATGCAGCCAGAAGTCCTCCCTTGATCACACCATATTTTTCAATGGCTTCCAGACCATATTGAGAACAACTGGGAACATAAGGACACTTCGTACCTTTGTACGGTGAAATATATTTCTGATAGAACCTAATCATGGCTATAACTAATTTTTTCATATACAAATTTTATTTAATCCTGATAAAAATAGATTTTTATCAGATGATGAAGTTTTGCAAGATGCAGCAGCGCACTTTCCGCTTCTTCATATCCTATAGAAGCTGCGGCCGGTCTTGCAATGATTACCATATCCAAACCACTATTGAATACACTTTCATGTAATCTGTAACTTTCTCTGACCAGTCGGGTAATTCTATGTCTTACGACACTATTACCGACTTTTTTACTTACACTGATTCCGATTCTGTTCTTATCAAGGCCATTTTCCTTCACATACATGATAAAGTACTTGTTGGCATAAGATCTGCCATTCTTGTACACAAAACGGAACTGCTGATTATTTTTTAATGATTCCGAAAACTGCATGCACTCCTCCAACCGTGAAAGTTAAGAGAAAAAAAGGTCACATTGCTGTGACCTATGCGGATAATTTCTTTCTTCCTTTTGCACGTCTTGCTGCTAAAACTTTTCTTCCACCGGGAGTACTCATTCTGGCTCTGAAACCGTGAACCTTGGAATGGGAACGCTTTTTAGGCTGAAATGTCATCTTCATGGAAAGGCACCTCCTTCTCTAAACCTTCTTATATAAAAAGGTAAACATATTTTTCAACATTTGGGCGCATAAAAAATGCGCCTTCCTTTCGGAAAATAGCATATTGATTGTAATGTAAAAGCCCGTCAATGTCAAGCAAAATTCAATAAAAATGCTGAAAAATCAAGAGAAATAGGGCTTTCTGAAATTCATAAAATTTTTTAAATCGAGTTATCCACATAGATATACACCATATTTACCCACAAACGAGTTATCCACAGCCTGTTGATTATTTGTGGATATTTATTTTTTTCACATGGATATTCTGTGTAAATCCGGTGTAAAAGTGGACAATTTTACCGTAATTGTGGATATCTCGAAATTTGTCGGATTTATCCACATATACACATCACTATCCACATCCCCTGTTAATATTCCCAGTTATGAACAACTTTATCAACAATATGTGGATAACTTTATCCATGACCTGTTCATAACTTGCATTTGAATTATTTTTAATTCTATTATACAATGAAATGGAGTTTCGCACAGTGGGACTCTTAGCGGGAGGAAATCAATGGACGCAATCAAAGAAAACTGGACAACTGTCAAAGAAGCTGTCAGAAGAGAATACAGTCTCTCTGACATTTCTTATCATACATGGGTGGAGCCTTTGGAGTTTCATAATGTAGTGAATGATGTAGTGAGCATTATCATTCCCTCGGACCAGGCCCATGCCCTGAATTACATTTCATCAAAATATAAGAGCTTTTTTCAGGTAACTATTACCGAAATGTTCGATCATCCTTATGATATCAACTTTATCCTGGAGAAGGATGTCAAGGCAGAAGAACCTGCTGAGAATGAAATGGCTGTTCCCAATCAGATCTATGGTATTAATTATGAAGATGCCCATCTGAACCCTAAGTACAAATTCGATACCTTTGTCGTGGGAAGTAATAACAAATTTGCTCATTCCGCATCCCTTGCGGTAGCGGAATCTCCGGGAGAAGTCTACAATCCTCTCTATTTATATGGAGGTCCCGGTCTGGGCAAGACTCACCTGATGCATTCCATCGGACATTTTATTTTAGAACAGGATCCGGACAAAAAGGTTCTCTACGTTACCAGTGAGGAATTCACAAACGAAGTAATCGAATCCATTCGTAGTGGTAATGCGGCTTCCATGACCAAGCTGCGTGAGAAATACCGTAACGTGGATGTTCTCATGGTCGATGACGTACAATTTATTATAGGTAAGGAAAGTACCCAGGAGGAATTCTTCCATACTTTCAATGCCTTGCATGCTGCCCATAAACAGATCATTCTGTCTTCCGATAAACCGCCCAAGGAAATGGAAACTCTGGATGAAAGATTCCGTTCCCGTTTCGAATGGGGCCTGATTGCTGATATCCAGCCGCCCGATTATGAGACCCGAATGGCAATTTTACGGAAGAATGCAGAGACCTACGATCGTCAGATTGATGAAGAGATCATCAAATACATTGCCACAAATATTAAATCCAATATTCGTGAACTGGAAGGCGCGTTTAACAAGATTATTGCTTTTGCAAAATTAAATAAGGTAGATCTGACACTTTCTCTGGCCGAAGAAGCCCTGAAGGATGTCATCTACCCCAACAAGCCAAAGGAGATCACTCCTACTCTCATTATTAATGTAGTGGCAGAGCATTTTGGCGTAAAGCCGGAAGATATTACTTCCAAGAAGAGAAATTCCGAGTTCGTACAGCCCCGTCAGGTCGTAATGTACCTGTGCAGAGAGCTGACGGATACCTCCTTCACTAATATAGGAAAGCTTTTGGGCAAAAAAGACCATACAACGATCATTCACGGCGTAAATAAAGTGTCTGCGGAGATCCAGACGAACGAAGAACTTCGTAATAAAATCGATATTATCACAAAGAAGATAAATCCTTCTTAGAAGATATCTGTTAATAATTTTTCTTATTCTGAGGACAAGTTGTGTATATCTTTGGAATAAACGGTGCTCACCTGTTGATAACTTGTTTTAAGGTTACGGAGCAGAATCTGGACGGTGTGAATAATCTGAGAGTTATTCTTAGGTTATTCTGCCAAATCCACTAAGATTTCCATTCCATTTTGCCTTGAAAAATAGTATAATAAGACTGGTTATGCACATATCAACACCCCTTATTAAGGTGACTACGAAATTCTTTTAATATTTTTATATAACGCGTATCCGCGCGTACGCAAATCAACCAGAAAGGAAGTTATGCACACATGAAATTAGTCTGTTCGAAAGCCAATCTTTTAAATGGCGTACAAACTGTATCAAAAGCTGTTCCCAGTAAGACTACCATGTCTATTCTGGAATGTATTTTAGTAGATGCTACCAATGGAGAGATCAAGTTAACTGCCAACGATATGGAACTTGGTATCGAGACTACCATAGAAGGACAGATCGTAGAAAAGGGTATCATTGCTCTGGATGCAAAAATGTTCCTGGAAATCGTACGTAAACTTCCTGACAGTGACATTACCATTGAGACTGATGCTTCCTTCAAGGTAGTTATTACCTGTGAAAAAGCAAAATTCACGATCATCGGTAAATCTGGTGAAGATTTCTCTTATTTACCGGCAGTAGAAAAAGATGACAGTATTGTCATGAGTCAGTTTACACTGAAAGAGGTTGTAAGACAGACCATCTTCTCTATCTCTGACAATGATAACAATAAGCTGATGACAGGTGAACTTTTTGATATTAACGGAGAAGAGTTCAAGATCGTGTCCCTGGACGGACACCGTATCTCCATTCGTAAGATCCAGCTGAAGAACAGCTATTCTCCGAAAAAGGTAGTTGTTCCCGGCAAGACTCTGAACGAGGTAAGTAAGATTTTACCCGGAGATGCAGACAGTGATGTAACGATTTCCTTTACGGAAAAACATATTGTATTTGAATTTGATAAGACCGTTGTAGTATCCCGTCTGATCGAGGGAGAATATTTTAAGATCGACCAGATGCTTTCCAGCGATTATGAGACCAAAGTAAGAGTCAACAAGAAAGAGTTCTTAAGCTGTATCGATCGTGCTACTCTTCTGGTAAAGGAAGGCGATAAGAAACCTATTATCGTAAATATCACAGACAGTGGAATGGAACTTAAAATCAATTCCGCTCTGGGAAGCATGAACGAAGAAATCGATATTCAGAAACAGGGTAAGGATCTGATGATTGGATTCAACCCCAAGTTCCTGATCGATGCTCTCCGTGTCATCGATGATGAGGAAGTGGATCTGTATATGGTAAATCCCAAGGCACCTTGTTTTATCAAGAATGCAGAGGAAAGCTATATTTACCTGATCCTTCCCGTGAACTTTACAACAGTTGCTTAAACTTAAGAACAGAGGTTAAATCAATGCATACGATCCGTTTAAAGGATGATTATATTAAGCTTGGTCAGGCATTAAAGGCAGCCGGTGTGGTAGAATCCGGCGTGGATGCCAAGTTCGCCGTACAGGATGGCCTGGTAAAGGTGAACGGACAGACAGAAACCCAGCGTGGCAAAAAGCTGGTATCCGGAGATAAAGTGGAATATGATGGCGAGACCATCGTAATAGAATAAGCAGGTTACTATGATCATCAAATCAATCGAATTGGCAGATTACAGGAATTATGATTCTCTTGTCCTGCAGTTTGACCGGGGGACAAATATCCTCTACGGAGACAATGCGCAGGGCAAGACCAATATTCTGGAAGCAATCTATGTAGCTGCCACCACAAAATCGCATAAGGGAAGCAAGGACAGAGAAATCGTTAATTTCGACAAGGAAGAGGCACATATCAGAACTTATCTCGAGAAAGACGGTAAAGAAATCCGTGTGGATATGCATCTGAGAAAGTCCAAATCCAAAGGAATTGCCATAGATGGCCAGAAGATCAAGAAAGCAGCGGATCTTCTGGGGCTTTGTAATGTTGTGTTTTTTTCTCCGGAAGACCTGGGAATCATTAAAAATGGTCCCTCTGAGCGGAGAAGATTTGTAGATATGGAACTGTGCCAGCTGGATAATTTCTATCTCTACAATCTCAATCATTACAACAAAATTGTCAATCAGCGTAACAAGCTTCTCAAAGATATGTATATGAATCCGGATCTGAAGGAAACTCTGACTATCTGGGATATGCAGCTGGTATCTTACGGAAGTAAGATCATAGAGAGAAGAAAGCTGTTCGTGGAACAGCTCAATGAGATCATTTATGAGATTCATAAAAAATTGTCCGGTGGGCGGGAAGAAATCCGTATCCAGTATGAGCCGGATGTGGAACTGGATGAATTTGAAAGTAAGCTGAGAAACAGTCAGGACCGGGATATGCGGGCAAAAATGACATCTGTGGGACCCCACAGAGATGATTTTTCTTTTCTGGTAGGGGACGTGGATATCCGTAAGTTCGGATCCCAGGGGCAACAGCGTACTGCTGCTCTTTCCTTGAAATTATCCGAGATCGAGCTGGTAAAAAGGATTACGAAAGATACGCCGGTATTATTACTTGATGATGTATTGTCTGAACTGGACAGTAACCGGCAAAACTATCTGTTGAACAGTATCGGGGATATTCAGACCATCATTACCTGTACCGGTCTGGAGGAATTTGTAAATAACCGGTTTGAAATCAACCGGGTATTCAAAGTATCCGCTGGAACTGTCACCTGTGTAAATGAAAATATGGGACTGAAATCGGAACCGGAAGAAACTCCGGCAGATGAGTATAATTTTGGCAGCCTGTAGGGCAGAATGTGAGGAATCATGAGCGAAGAAAATATGAACAATACCGCGGTAGAACATGAATATGGCGCGGATCAGATTCAGATATTGGAAGGTCTGGAAGCTGTAAGAAAGCGTCCGGGAATGTATATTGGTACCACATCCAGCAGAGGACTGCATCATCTGGTATATGAGATCGTAGACAATGCGGTGGATGAAGCACTGGCAGGATTCTGTGATACCATTGATGTAACCATCAATGAAGACAATTCCATCACCGTTATTGATAACGGACGAGGAATTCCGGTAGGCATCAATCACAAAGCAGGTATCCCTGCAGTAGAAGTCGTATTTACGATTCTGCATGCCGGCGGTAAGTTTGGCGGTGGGGGATACAAGGTATCCGGTGGTCTGCACGGTGTAGGTGCCTCTGTTGTAAATGCCCTCTCCAACTGGCTGGAAGTAGAAATTTGCCAGGGTGGCAAGGTATATAAGCAGCGTTATGAGAGAGGTCATGTATGCTATGCTCTGAAAGAAATCGGCACCTGCCCTATGGAAAAGACCGGAACGAAAGTTACTTTCCTGCCAGATGATACGATTTTTACTGAGACAACGGTATATGATTTTGATGTATTGAAGAGAAGACTCAGAGAGATGGCATTCCTGACCAAGGGGCTGCGCATCATTTTAAGAGATAATCGTACTGAAGAGGAAACTTTTCTGGAAGGTGGTTCTGTCGTTGACAGTGCAGCTGTGGAAGCTATGTCTACAGAGCACGAAAAGAAGCAGATCAGTGAACTGTTACAGAGGGCACAGGAAGATGCCATGGAAGCAGGAGCATCCACAGAAGCAATGACTTCCAAAGAAACTTCAGCTTCTGCGGATACAGCAAATGACTCTGAAGCATTTGCAGATGCTTTTGCTACGTCCGAGGAATCCACCAAAGCCCATACCGGCGGCAAGATCGGTAAGATACATACCATTACTCTGGAAAATGGTAAGAAACAGAAAGTCGTTGAGTTCTACTATGAAGGTGGTATCAAGGAATTTGTTGCTTACCTGAACAAAAGTAAGGAGCCTTTATACGAAAACATTCTGTATTTTGAGGGTGAGAAGAATAATGTGTACGTGGAAGTATCCTTCCAGCACAATGATTCTTATAACGAGAGCGTATTCAGCTTTGTAAATAACATCAATACTCCCGAGGGAGGTACTCATTTACAGGGCTTCCGTAATGCCATTACGAAGACATTTAACGATTACGCAAGAAGCGCAAAGCTGTTAAAAGACAGTGAGCCGAATCTGTCCGGTGAAGATATCCGTGAGGGCCTGACTGCCATTGTCAGTGTCAAAATCGAGGATCCTCAGTTCGAAGGACAGACCAAGCAGAAACTGGGTAACAGTGAGGCAAGAGGCGCTGTTGACAATATTGTCAGTGAGCAGCTGACTTATTTCTTAGAGCAGAATCCGCAGATTGCAAAGTCCATCTGTGAGAAGTCGATTCTGGCACAGCGTGCCAGAGAGGCAGCCAGAAAGGCAAGAGACCTCACCAGGAGAAAGACCGCTCTGGATACCATGGCTCTGCCCGGTAAGCTGGCAGACTGTTCCGATAAGGATCCGAAGAACTGCGAGATTTATATCGTTGAGGGAGACTCCGCAGGAGGAAGTGCGAAGACAGCACGTTCCCGTGCAACACAGGCTATCCTGCCCCTGCGTGGTAAGATACTGAATGTAGAAAAGGCAAGACTGGATAAGATTTATGCCAATGCTGAGATCAAGGCAATGATCACTGCTTTTGGTACCGGAATCCATGAGGATTTTGATATTTCCAAGCTTCGTTACAACAAGATCATTCTGATGACCGATGCCGATGTAGACGGTGCGCATATCAGTACTCTTCTGCTGACTTTCATCTATCGGTTTATGCCGGAGCTGATCAAGCAGGGACATGTATTCCTGGCGAAGCCGCCTCTGTATAAGCTGGAGAAGAACAAGAAGGTATGGTATGCCTACAGTGATGAAGAACTGGACAGCATTCTCTCTGAAGTAGGTCGTGACCAGAACAACAAGATCCAGCGTTACAAAGGTCTGGGTGAGATGGATGCGGAACAGCTCTGGGAGACCACCATGGATCCGGAGAGACGTATTCTGCTCAGAGTAAACTACGATGAAGAGACTGAATCCGAACTGGATCTGACCTTTACCACACTGATGGGTGACAAGGTAGAACCCAGAAGAGAATTCATCGAAGAAAATGCTCAGTTTGTTAAGAATCTGGACATCTAATAACTATTCAGAGCCGTTATCAGGCTCTGAATAGTTACGGTATTTAATAATAGAGAGTCGTATTTTACGACAGATTGTGAGGAAACATGAACGACGATATTTTTGATAAGCCTTCGGAGGCTGAGATTGATAAAATCCATGAAGTCGATCTGAAAGAAAAAATGGAAACTTTCTATATCGACTATGCCATGAGTGTTATCGCATCCCGTGCGCTTCCGGATGTGAGGGATGGTCTGAAGCCGGTACAGAGACGTGTACTCTATTCCATGATCGAACTGAACAATGGTCCCGACAAGCCGCATCGTAAGAGTGCCCGCATTGTCGGTGATACCATGGGTAAATATCATCCTCATGGTGACAGCTCCATCTACGGTGCATTGGTTAATATGGCACAGGACTGGTCTACCCGTTATCCTCTGGTAGATGGCCACGGTAACTTCGGTTCCATGGATGGTGACGGTGCTGCAGCAATGCGTTATACCGAGGCAAGACTTTCCAAGATTTCCATGGAGCTTCTGGCAGATATCGGTAAGAATACCGTAGATTTTGTACCGAACTTTGATGATACTGAAAAAGAACCTGTCGTACTGCCCAGCCGTTATCCAAACCTGCTAGTCAACGGTACTACCGGTATTGCCGTAGGTATGGCTACCAATATTCCACCTCACAACCTTCGTGAAGTGGTACAGGCTGTTGTTAAAATTATTGATAATCGTGTAGAAGAAGACAGAGATACTACGATCGATGAGATTCTTCCCATTGTGAAAGCTCCCGATTTTCCTACCGGAGGACTGATTCTGGGTACCAGAGGCTGTGAGGAAGCTTACCGTACCGGCCGTGGTAAGATCAGAGTCCGTGCAGTGACCAATATCGAGACACTACCTAACGGTAAGAGCCAGATCATTGCCACCGAACTGCCATATATGGTCAATAAGGCCAATCTGATCATCAAGATTGCTGAGCTGGTAAAACTGAAAAAGATCGACGGTATCACAGATATCCGTGATGAATCCAACCGTGAAGGTGTCCGCGTGGTTATTGAGCTTCGTAAGGATGCCAATGCCAATGTTATTCTGAATCAGCTGTACAAGCATACACAGCTTCAGGATACTTTTGGTGTGATCATGCTGGCGCTGATCAACAATCAGCCTAAGGTCATGAATCTGCTGGATATGCTGACTTATTACCTGAAACATCAGGAGGATGTGGTTACCAGAAGAACCAAATATGATCTGAACAAGGCTGAGGAAAGAGATCATATTTTACAGGGATTGTTAAAAGCTCTGGACTTCATTGACGAAGTTATTACTATTATCCGTGGCAGTCAGAATGCTCAGATTGCAAAAGAACGTTTGATGGAGAGATTTGAACTTTCTGATGTACAGGCACAGGCTATTGTGGATATGCGTCTGCGTGCTCTGACAGGTCTGGAAAGAGAGAAACTGGAAAACGAGCATCAGGATCTGGTAGCAAAAATTGCGGAGTTGAAGGCTATTTTGGCAGATGAAAAGCTGTTATTAGGTGTTATTAAAACAGAAATGAGTGCTATCGCTGAGAAATACGGCGATGACAGACGCAGTAAGATCGGTTATGACGAACTGGATATCTCCATGGAGGATCTGATTCCGAGGGAAAATACTATTATTGCCATGACCAGTCTCGGTTATATCAAACGTATGACCGTAGATAATTTCAAAGCACAGAATCGCGGCGGCCGAGGTATCAAGGGAATGCAGACCATCGATGAGGATTACATTGAGGATCTGTTGATGACGACGACTCATCATTATCTGAACTTCTTCACCAATATGGGAAGAGTATACAGATTAAAAGCATATGAGATCCCGGAGGCAGGCCGTACCGCAAGAGGTACTGCTATCGTGAACCTCTTGCAGCTGGCACCCGGTGAAAAGATCACCGCAATGATTCCTATCCGTGAATACAGTGATGACAAGAATCTATTTATGGTGACCAAGACCGGTATCGTGAAGAAGACGCCTCTGATGGAGTTCTCCAATGTCAGAAAGAACGGACTGACCGCTATCAACCTCAGAGAAGAGGATGAACTGATCGAGGTGAAGATCACCGACAGCAACAGCGAGATATTCCTGGTAACCAAACAGGGTATGTGTATCCGCTTCCAGGAGACAGATGTCCGGGCCACCGGCCGAGCGTCCATGGGTGTCATCGGTATGAATCTCTCTCCCGGGGATGAGATCATCGGCATGCAGTTACAGACCCAGGGCAGCGATCTGCTGATCGTATCCGAGAACGGTATGGGCAAACGTACCAATATGGATGAATTTACCGTACAGAAACGTGGCGGTAAGGGTGTAAAATGCTACAAGATCGTAGAAAAGACAGGTGATGTGGTAGGTGCCAAGGCTGTAAATGATGATAACGAGATCATGATGATCACTACCGAAGGAATTATTATTCAGCTGCGTGTGCAGGATATCTCCACTTTGAGCAGAATTACATCAGGTGTAAAGCTGATCAATCTGGATAACGGCGTAAAGGTAGCACAGATTGCCAAGGTACGTGAGAAGCTTTCCAACGGAGACCATGAATTCGACAATCTTGAGGAAGCCATGGAAGAAGTAGCACAGGAAGCTGTTTCTGAGGATGAGGACGAAGCAGAAGAAAATCTGATTTTCCCTACCGAGGATTCTGAAGATGATGAATAAATAAGAGTTAATGATTAAGTTGAGCACTTTTTATATTGCAGAAAAAGATATATATGTGATATAACAAAAGTGCTCAATTTAGTGAGACACAGATAAAAGCAAGCGGCTGCGAAGCAGATATTTGTTTTTATAGGCTCACAAGTGAACGAATATCCTGCAAAGCAGGATGTAAAATGCAATAGCATGAATTCGTGAAGTTATAATGTAATAACTTAAATGAAAAAGAGGGGTATGAAAAATGGAATCTTATAGTATTTTCAGAGATCTGGCAATCATTATTATATTTGCCAAGGTGTTTGGTATCATTGCGAGAAAATGTAAGGCACCACAGGTGGTAGGTGAGATCATTGCCGGTCTGTTGATCGGACCCAGTGTACTGGGACTGGTGCAACAATCGGATTTTCTGATCCAGATGGCAGAAATCGGTGTTATCCTGCTGATGTTCTCCGCCGGACTGGAGACGAATCTGAAGGATCTGATGAAGACGGGATTTGTGGCATTTCTGATCGCATGCATGGGTGTATTTGTTCCTTTGGTAGGAGGAACATTGTTGTACATGGGATTTTACGGAGTGGCACCCTGGGGCTCTGAGAAATTCTATGAAGCTGTATTTATCGGTGTCATTATGACGGCTACCAGTGTAAGTATTACTGTGCAGTCTCTGAAAGAACTGGGAAAACTGAAAGGTAAAGTCGGCACAACAATCATGAGTGCCGCTATTATCGATGATGTCATTGGTATTATTGTACTTACTTTTGTCATCGGATTTAAAAATCCGGATTCCAATCCAGGAAGTGTAGTAATTTCTACTCTTCTGTTCTTCCTTTTTGCAATTGGTGTGGGATTTGTATTGTTCAAGGTATTCCAGTATCTGGATAACAAATATCCGCATACAAGACGTATTCCTATTTTAGGTCTGGCGCTCTGTTTTATTTTTGCTTATGTAGCGGAAGTATTCTTCGGTATTGCGGATATTACAGGTGCTTACGTGGCAGGTATTATCCTGTGTTCTATTCAGGATTCGGAATACATAGCCGAGAAGATGGATATCAATTCTTATATGATCTTCGGACCGATCTTTTTTGCAAGTATCGGACTTAAGACCAGCTTTGACCATTTGAACGGAGAATTTGTACTGTTCTCTATCGGATTTGTTATTGTTGCTCTGCTGTGCAAGATCATCGGTTGCGGTCTAATGGCGAGAATCTGCAGATTCAAAGGACCGGATGCCTTGAAAATCGGTGTCGGTATGATGACCAGAGGCGAGGTTGCCCTGATCGTAGCACAGAAGGGATTGTCTGTGGGAATGATCGGTGCGGAATACTTTACAGCAGTCATTCTGCTGATCATTGTATCCAGTATCTCCACTCCTATCCTGCTTAAGATTCTGTATACGAAGCATGCCGAGATTGATTAAAAAATATGGATCAGAAGCGTTTTGAAGAAGCTAAGAGAAAAATAATAGGCGTGGACCGTCAGAGACTGGGAATCGGAACTCTCTCAGAGAAGACGGTTCATGCTATTTTTAAGGACTATTATGAGCCGGACGAGGATCATCAGGAGATTCCCATAGAGAATTATGTAGCGGATATTTATAGGGATGGAGAGATCATAGAGATTCAGACGAGACAGTTTAACCGGATGCGGGGAAAATTGCAGACCTTTCTTCCTTTATATCCTGTGACTATTGTCTATCCGATCCCTTATGAAAAATGGCTGATCTGGATCGATGAAGACAGCGGAGAACTGAGTAAAAAACGGAAATCACCGAAAAAAGGCTGCACCTATCAGGCTTTTAAGGAACTATATAAGATCAAAATGTTCCTGAAGGATCAGAATATCCGATTTAAGTTCGTATTGGTGAATATGGAGGAATACCGGCTGTTGAACGGCTGGAGCCATGATAAGAAAAAGGGCTCCACACGGTATGACAGGATTCCTACGGATCTGATCGAAGAGGTGGAAATCAGACAACCGGAGGATTATCTGCAATTTGTGCCCTATGAGCTGGAAGAACCTTTTCACAGTAAAGATTTTGCAAAAGCCGCCCACATCCCTCTCTCACTGGCTCAGACCGTATTGAATATTCTGTTGGAAATGGGAACGGTGGAACGAATCGGAAAACAGGGAAACAGTTATTTATATCGTGTCATGGATATATAGATATATAGATGAAAAAAGAGGATTAAGTCGTATGGCTTAATCCTCTTCGTCTTCCTGATGGGATTTCGGCAGGGAGAAAATAAATTCACTTCCCACGCCGGGAGTACTGATCACATTGATATGCTCATTGTGAGCATTGATAATTTCTTTTACAATGGAAAGACCCAGCCCGGTTCCTTTTTTATCCTTGCCTCGGGATAGGTCGGACTTATAAAATCTGTCCCAGATCAGCTTCAGATCTTCTTTCGGGATACCAATTCCTGTGTCTTTTACGGAGACAAACAATTTATTTTTCTTCTCCGAGGTCTCAATGTGGATCACAGAATCATGGTGGCTGAACTTAATGGCGTTGTCCATGAGATTATAGAGTACCTGCTGGATTTTGCCCATATCTGCATGGACATACATTTCATTACCGGTCAGGATCATCTCAATAGCAATAGATTTGTTATGACAGGTGCCCTCAAAGGTACTTGCAGTATTACGGATCACTTGATTGATATCAAAATCTGTTTTATCTAAGAGCATTCCTTTGGTGTTCAGATTATTCAGAGTCAGCAGGCTGTTGGTCAGCTTCGTCAGTCGTTCTGTTTCATTCAATACGATAGTAATGTATTTTTCGTGCATTTCCGGTGGAATCGTGCCATCCAGCATGGCTTCCAGATATCCTCTTATAGAGGTCAGAGGGGAACGGAAATCGTGGGATACATTGGCTACAAACTTTTTCTGATCATCCTCGGAACGGGCAATTTCGCTTGCCATATAATTCAGACAGGAAGCCAGATAACCGATTTCATCCTCACTATCCACCTGAAATTCATAATGCATATTACCGGCAGCATACTGCTCTGTGGCATGAGTGATCTTCCTCAGAGGAATATATACGATCTCAGTGAAAAAGATCAGAATGATCAGGGATAGCAGGAACAGGATTGCCAGGGTGATATAGGAAATATTCAGCAGGCTGTTACAGGATTTCTGAATATCATTCATATCGGTATGGATGACTACATAGCCTTTTACCTTGTAGTTGGAGGTAATGGGAGCAAATACAGTAAGTACATCCGAATCAAAATTACCGAAGAAATCACCAACAATGTAATAAGAGCCGCTGGTTACGGTCGAATCAAAATTCTCGATGACTACCACATTCTCCACATCTAAGGGACTATTGGTATCCAGTACCAGTCGTCCGGAGGGATTGATGATGCGAATCTCGGAATTCAGGTAGACCGCCAGGGAGTCCAGCTGCATTTTAACAGTCTCCAAAGTTGTTTCACTGGTGTACAATCCGCCGGCATAGGTTCCGGCGATCAGGGTTGCTTCGGAATAGAGACTTTCTGCCTTTTCCCGGATCAGGTGTTCTTTGGTCATATTGGGAACAAAAGTTGTAACAATGATGAAACCAAATACACCAAAAATAAAATATGCAAGTATAAATTTTAGATAAAGTGTTTTTTTCATAACAAATCCTGCTTTTGGTATGACTTAATTACGTACTTCGAATTTATAGCCGATGCCCCAGATGGTGCTGATCTTCCAGTTGGCATGATCCTTGATCTTCTCACGGAGACGTTTGATGTGTACATCCACGGTACGGGTATCACCGATATATTCATAGCCCCAGATCTGATCCAGGAGCTGTTCTCTGGTGAATACATGGTTCGGTGAGGATGCTAAAAAGTAGAGAAGCTCCAGTTCCTTCGGCGGCATTTCAACGGTGTGTCCCATATAGATGACGGAATAATTGGTCAGGTTAATGGTCAGATCCTCATATTCCACGCACTTGTCGTTGGAATTTTCTGTGGGGGCATTGGAGGGCTTGTAGCGTCTGAGGACTGCTTTGGCACGGGCCACCAGTTCCTTGGAATCAAAAGGTTTTTCCATATAATCATCCGCACCCAGCTCCAGTCCCAATACTTTGTCGAAGACTTCACCTTTTGCGGAGAGCATGATGATGGGAACGGAGTATTGTGCCCTGACCTCTCTGCACACCTGATAACCATCAATGCCGGGAAGCATCAGATCCAACAGAATCAGATTCGGAGCAAAGGTCTCCATAGCCGGCATCACGGATTCTCCGTCATTGACGATCATGGTATCAAAACATTCCTTCGTCAGATATAGGGAGATCAGTTCCGCAATATTATTATCATCATCTACAATGAGAATTTTCTGTTTACTTACCATGTAGTATAGGCCTCCTGTCAGTTATTATTTAAAAGTAACAATGGTTACACCGGCATCGCCTTCACCATATTCACCCAACCGGTATTCTTTGACGTATTTCAGACGTTTTAAGTGAGACTGTACGGCACTGCGCAGGGCACCGGTGCCTTTTCCGTGCACGACTCTCACACTGGGGAGATGAGCCAGATAAGCGTCATCCAGGTATTTATCCAGTTTTGCAATGGCTTCATCTACCGTACATCCCAGAAGATTGATCTCGGAGGACACGGAGAAGGACTTGGACATTTTCAACTTGCCGGTGTTGGTACGCTGCAGGGCAGGTGCTGTAATGGTCTCTTCTTTTACCGGTACGAGATCGTTAATATTCGTCTGCATTCTCATAATTCCACATTGTACGAAGAGGTTGCCCCTGGCATCCGGCAGTGTATTCACAATTCCTTTCAGATTCATGGAAATGATCTTTACGGAATCTCCTTTTTTCAGTTTCTTGGGATCCACGGTCTTCTGGTTGGCCGGCTTCTTTTGGTTATTACCAAGAGCCAATTTTCCGTTCTTTTCGTTGATCTTGTCACGGACCTTCTGTCTCTTTTTCTCTAGTTCCTTGATGTCGGCGGAAGCACCTACTTTATTGAAATCACGGATGGTTTCGTCGGCTACATCCTTTGCTTCCTGAAGGATGGCTCTTGCTTTTTCATTGGCATCCCGCAGAATCTTATCCTTTGCCTGATCGATTTTCTCGTTTTTCTTCTGTAACTGTTCCTGTAACGTGCGGATCCGTTCCTTATATTCTGCAATCTCCTGCTGTTCTTTTTCAATGGTTACGCGGCTCTGTTCCAGATCTGCGATGACGTCTTCAAAGCTTTCGTCTTCTTTGCTGATCTGTTCTTTCGCGGCATTGATGATCTCATCGGACAGTCCCAGCTTGGAAGAAATGGCGAAAGCATTACTTTTACCGGGAATACCGATGAGCAGACGGTAGGTAGGGCGAAGGGTCTCCACATCAAATTCACAGCATGCATTTTCTACGAAATTAGTGGAAAGTGCATAGATTTTCAGCTCGCTGTAATGCGTGGTAGCCATAGTGCGGATGCCACGGTCATGCAGATAATTTAAAATAGCAATTGCCAGAGCGGCACCCTCTGTAGGATCTGTTCCAGCACCGAGTTCATCAAATAAACACAGGGAATCCGCATCTGCGTGCTGCAAAATGTGGACAACTCTGGTCATATGAGAAGAGAATGTGGACAAACTCTGCTCAATACTCTGCTCATCCCCGATATCTGCATAAACTTCCGAGAAAATGGACAGTTCGGAACGATCCAGTGCCGGAATATGCAGTCCCGCCTGCCCCATCAGGGTAAAAAGTCCCACTGTCTTCAGAGACACGGTCTTACCACCGGTATTGGGACCTGTGATCACCAACAAGTCAAAATCTTTCCCCAGACGGACATCAATGGGAACAGCCTTTTTCTTATCCAACAGTGGATGACGGCCCTTACGGATCTGGATATAATGCTCAGTGTTGAAAATAGGCTCTGTGGCATTCTGTTCCATGGCGAGTTTTGCCTTGGCAAAAATAAAGTCCAGCGTGGTCATGATCTTCTGATCCGCAGCAAGCTCTGAGGTATGAACAGCAGCCTGACTGCTCAGATCACCAAGAATAACTTCAATCTCCTCCTGCTCTTGCAGATCCAGTTCTTTTAACTGGTTGTTCAGGTTCACGACAGCAGCCGGCTCGATGAAAAAGGTGGAACCAGTGGAGGACTGGTCATGCACCATACCGCTCACCTGGCTCTTATATTCTGCCTTTACGGGGATACAGTAGCGGTTATCACGCATGGTAATGACTGCATCCTGTAAAAAGGTACGGTAAGCGCCGTTTACCATAGAGGTCAGCTGGCTGTGGATCTTTTCGTTGGTGGACAGCTTGGAACGACGGATACTCTTTAATCTTGGGCTGGCATCATCAGCCATCTCTTCTTCCGACAGGATACAGCGGTTGATTTCGTTAGCCAGCTGTGTCATAGGAGTAAGGCCTTCAAAGTAGGCATCCAGACTGTCATTTGGGAGGTCTTCCCGTTCTTTTTTTCCATAGGTTTTGATCCTGCTGACATTATCCAAAAAGGATGCAAGCTTCAACAATTCGGACATAGACAGAGAACTGCCGATTTCCAGAGAACGGATCGAAAATCCTAGATCTCTGTTGCTGCCAAAAGAGGTGCTTCCAATACGGAAGAGACGGGCCAAGGCATCTTTGGTCTCCCGCTGGGCTGTTCTGATGGCGGAAAGGTCGGTAGAAGGCACCAGCTCTCTGCATAGTTTTTTACCGGGCTCGGAGTCGGCCTTCTCTGTGAGAAGGTCGATGATTTTCGTATATTCTAAAGTAGTGAGTACTTTTGTGTTCATATGGGACTCCTTAAATAAAATATTCGCAATATAAGCTCACTGCCGAACTTACAATAACACGATTCTCCGTGCTGCGCACTCTCGAAATCGTTACATCCATTCGCAATCCGGGCTATCGCCCTTCTTGCTCATGTAGTACAAGCTCGAAAATGCTTCGCATTTCCTTGCTGTCGGGCTTTCGCCCTATCAAAATCGGATCTGTCAATTTCGGCTGCAAGCAGTCGAATTGACATCTCTCGATTTTGGTACTGCTCAATGCTGGTTTACATAATAACACGATTTCTTCGTGCTGCGCACTCTCGAAATCGTTACAGACATTCGCAATCCGGGCTTTCGCCCTTCTTGCTCATGTAGTACAAGCTCGAAAATGCTTCGCATTTCCTTGCTGTCGGGCTTTCGCCCTATCAAAATCGGATCTGTCAATTTCGGCTGCAAGCAGTCGAATTGACATCTCTCGATTTTGGTACTGCTCAATGCTGGTTTACATAATAACACGATTTCTTCGTGCTGCGCACTCTCGAAATCGTTACAGACATTCGCAATCCGGGCTATCGCCCTTCTTGCTCATGTCTGTTTGCTCCTCTCATAGTGACCATGCCTTGCCTGCAAGCAGTCATGCATGGTCACTATGGATGAGCTTATTATATCTCATTATACCATTCAGTTGCGTTTTTGGGTACAGTTTTGTATAATTGAGATATTAGAGTCCTAAGGAAAAGCCGAGGTATCTGTAGGCAGCAGAGGAGGCATATTTATGGCGGATTCCCAAGAAAATAAGCAGAAGGAACAAAATGACGTTTCTGAGAAAAAATTTATGATAGAAAAAATCAAGGAACGTCCGGTAAATAAGAAAAAGCTGTTGCGCAGGACTTTGATCACGGCTTCTATGGCAGTGATTTTCGGTCTGGTAGCATGTTTCACATTTCTGGTATTGGAACCGGTAATCAGTAACTGGCTGTATCCGGAGGAGGAACCGCAGGTCGTGGTATTCCCGGAAGATCAGGACGAAATGTCTCCGGAACAGATGTTAGCGGAGAATATGCAGCAGGAGAACCAGAGTAGCCAGTCCTCTTCTGCTCCCAGTGAAGTCATGGAACAGGAGCAGATCCGGGAACTGTTATCCGGAATCATATTGGATCTGGACAATTACAAGCAGATTTACAGTGCTCTTGCCCAGTATGTGGCAGAGATGAACCGTTCCATAGTTACTGTAACAGGAGTGTCATCCGGTGTGGACTGGTTCAACAATGTAAATGAGAGCAAGAATCAGTCGTCCGGTGTGATCATAGCGCAAAATGGCAAGCAATTGCTGATTTTAACCGATTATTCTCCGGTAAAGCAAGCAGATGACATTATTGTCACATTTAATAAGGGCACACAGGCAGATGCATCTTTGAAGGAAAAAGATGAGACTACAGGTCTGGCGGTGATTGCCGTGGAGCTGGATGTTCTGAACGAAGACTTTTTGAAAAATGACATTACGATAGCCACTCTGGGATCTTCCAATATCAGAGATATTGCCGGACTTCCGGTGGTGGCTCTGGGGCGTCCAATGGGTATTAATGGCTCACTTGGATATGGCATCATTACTTCTTCCGCCAGTGAGTCGGCGGCATCGGATACCACTTATCGGATTCTGCAGACGAATATTGTAGGAAGTCAGAATGCAGGCGGCGTATTATTCAATCTTCAGGGACAGGTCATTGGTATCATTACCAATGGCAAGTCTGCCACAGATATGAAAAATATGGTATGTGCTTACGGTATTACGGATTTGAAGCGTCATATCGAGAAAATGTCGAATGGAGAAAAATTTGCCTATCTGGGTCTTAAGGGTGTGGATGTCACGGAGGAAGCCAACAGCGAACTTGGGGTTCCTTACGGAGCTTATATTACAGAGGTAGAAATGGACTCTCCTGCAATGCTGGCGGGAATCCAGCAGGGAGATGTCATCACGGGATTTGGTGAGCGCGTGATCGTCAGCTTTGACGAGTATACGAACTCTCTGCTCAGCATGAAACCGGGAGACAATGTAGAACTGACGATTATGCGGCAGTCACAGCAGGAATATAAAGAGATGAAATTCGACATCACATTAACGGTGTTGAAATAGATTGACAGAAAGGTTTGGACAATAATATGAAATTCATTAAAGAGTTAAAAGAAGGCGACAGAGTATTTGATATTTATCTGTGCAAGCATAAACAGGAGGCTGTTACCAAGAACGGCAAACCCTATGAAAGCGTGATTTTACAGGATAAGACCGGAACGATCGACGCCAAGGTATGGGAGCCGAACAATCCGGGCATCGGTGATTATGATGATCTGGATTACATAGAGGTATACGGTGATGTGACAAATTTCCAGGGGCAGCTGCAGATCAGCGTAAAGCGGATCCGTGTCTGCCGCGAGGGAGAATACAATCCTTCCGATTATCTGCCGGTGAGTTCCAAGGGCATCGACACGATGTATAATGAGTTAAAGACTTTGATCGGAAGCATTAAGAATACTTATCTGCATCAGCTGTTGCAGGATCTGTTTATTGACGATGCTGATTTTGCGAAGAAATTCTGCAACTCTTCTGCAGCCAAGACGGTACATCACGGTTTCGTAGGTGGGTTGCTGGAGCATACTTTAAGCGTTACTAAGCTGTGTGATTACTACTGCTCTGCTTATCCTATTTTACAGAGAGATCTGCTTCTGACGGCGGCTATGTGTCATGATATCGGAAAAGTAAAGGAGATTTCTGCATTTCCGGTAAACGATTATACCGATGACGGTCAGTTATTGGGACATATCGTGATGGGTGCACAGATGGTTGGGGAACGTGCCGCTAAGATCGACGGATTCCCTCACAATCTGCTGGCAGAATTACAGCATTGTATTCTGGCTCATCACGGCAAACTGGAATACGGCTCCCCCAAGGTGCCTGCACTGATCGAGGCAGTAGCTCTGAATTATGCGGATGATACGGATGCCAAAATGGAGACCTTTAAGGAAATTTTGGAAAATAACAGTGAAAACAGTGGCTGGCTGGGTTACAACAGATTGTTTGAATCTAATCTGCGGGCTACCAGAATGGAGTAAATGACAGGATAAATACTATAAATTCTGTGAACAGACAGGAAAGAGAGGAAGAATATGGAGATCAGTACATGTGTAAAATATGTGGGTGTAAACGACCATCAGGTGGATTTGTTTGAGGGACAGTATAAGGTTCCGAATGGAATGTCTTACAATTCCTATGTGATCCTGGATGAGAAAATCGCCGTTATGGATACGGTGGATGGATTTTTTACCGAAGAATGGCTGAACAATGTAGAACAGGTACTTTCCGGAAAAACACCGGATTATCTTGTGATTCAACATATGGAGCCGGATCATTCCGCCAGTATTCCGGCTTTTCTGAAAAAATATCCCAATGCCACAGTGGTATCCACAGCTAAGGGATTCCAGTTCATGGAACAGTTTTTCCCGGAGTTTTTCGCCGGGCAGGGATTACCTGCGGAACAACGCATCGTTGCGGCGAATGATGGTGTCCTGGAGCTTGGACAGCACAGCCTGCATTTTGTTTATGCTCCCATGGTGCATTGGCCGGAGGTTATGATGACTTATGAAGCAACCGAGAAAATACTGTTTGCGGCAGATGGTTTCGGTAAATTCGGTGCTTTGGACGTAGAGGAAGAATGGGCGAATGAAGCCCGCCGCTACTATATCGGTATTGTCGGAAAATATGGTCCCCAGGTACAGGCGGTTCTGAAAAAAGCGGCAGGACTGGACATTCAGACCATCTGCTCTCTTCACGGTCCGGTACTTAAGGAGAATCTGGGATTCTATCTGGAAAAATATGATAAGTGGTCTTCCTATCAGCCGGAAGAATCCGGAGTGGTAATTGCTTATGCTTCTGTCTATGGCAATACCAGAAATGCTGCGGAGTATCTGGCGGATGTTTTACAGGAAAAAGGACAAAAAACAGTACTGTATGACCTGGCAAGATGCGATAAAGCAAAAGCTGTTGCCGATGCTTTCCGTTATGACAGACTGGTGCTGGCGGGTATTACTTATAATGGAGACCTCTTCCCCTGCATGCGCAGTTTTATCGAAGGTCTGACCGAGCGTAATTACCAGAATCGTAAGGTGGCAATCATTGAGAACGGCACCTGGGCACCCATGGCAGGCAAGTTGATTCTGGGAATGTTTGAAAAGAGTAAAAATCTGACATTTACGGAGACAAAAGTAAGCATCAAGTCGGCTATGAATGCGCAGAACAAAGAAGAAATCGGGAAGCTGGCAGAGGAGCTTTCCTGAGAAAGTTTTTCACACGTAAATTTGTGCCTGCACAGTGTACCAAAGTACGAGGGACTGATGTAAGCAATACTGGAAGTACGCGGTACTGAAGTACCGGAAAATTTGTAGGCTACGGAAAGGCATAAGGATATTTATGGAATATAAGAAAAACGATCGTGTAACGCTGACCATAGAGGATATGGGAAGTGACGGAGAAGGAATCGGTAAAGTAGACGGTTTTACCCTCTTTATCAAAGATGCCGTTATCGGCGATCAGGTGGAAGCCAAGATCATAAAAAGTAAAAAGCACTATGCTTATGCCAGATTAGAGAAGGTGTTACAGCCTTCTCCTTTTCGTGTGGAACCGAAATGTGCATACCACAGACAGTGCGGCGGCTGTCAGCTGCAGGCACTCTCCTACTCCGAGCAGCTGCATTTCAAGGAACAGAAGATCCGCAATAATCTGATCCGGATTGGTGGGTTTGATGCGGAATACATTGATGAACGCATGCAGCCCATTGTAGGCATGGAGGAACCCTTCCACTATCGCAATAAAGCGCAGTACCCCATAGGAACTGATAGAGATGGTAATGTCATCACCGGTTTCTATGCCGGACGCACCCATACCATCATTGCCAATACAGACTGCGCCCTCGGTGCTTCTGAGAATCAGCAGATCCTCGAAACCATACTCTCCTATATGCGGAAAAACAAAGTGACCGCCTATGACGAAGTCACAGGAAAAGGCTTGGTACGTCATGTATTGATCCGGAAAGGCTTTACCAGTGGACAGTTGATGGTATGTCTGGTCATTAATAAGAAAATGACAAAAATGTCATACTCTACTGCCGGAGTACAGAAGAATACAAATGAGTTTTTACCAAATCAGGGAGAATTATTGGCTGCACTGGCAGAAATCCAAGGTATGACAAGTGTGTCAGTCAGTATCAATACCGAGAAAACCAATGTGATCATGGGTACCGAGATTCATAACCTTTGGGGAGAAAGTACCATTGAGGATACGATCCACGTAAGAGACATGCAGAAAGAAAATTATCCTTATACAGGGGATGCATTAACCTTCAAGATCTCTCCTCTCTCCTTCTATCAGGTAAATCCCGTACAGACTGAGAAGCTTTACAGCCTGGCGTTGGAATATGCGGGACTGACCGGAAAAGAGACTGTTTGGGATCTCTACTGTGGTATCGGAACCATCTCTCTCTTCCTGGCGGGCAAAGCCAAAAAGGTATGCGGTGTGGAAATCATCCCCCAGGCCATCGACGATGCCAGAGAGAATGCAAAGAGAAATCATATTGAAAATGCCGAGTTTTTCGTGGGCAAAGCAGAGGAAGTCCTGCCCGAATTCTATAAAAAGGCATCCACAGAAGCATCTTCCGATGAAATGCTCCATCCGGATGTCATTGTCGTGGATCCACCCCGAAAAGGCTGTGACGATGCCTGCTTAAACACCATGCTCCGCATGCAGCCCGAACGTATCGTATACGTCAGCTGCGACTCCGCCACCCTTGCCAGAGACCTGAAGATCCTCTGCGATGGTGGATATGAGATCCGGAAGGTCCGGGGCGTGGACCAGTTTGGAATGACTGTGCATGTGGAGACGGTATGCTTATTGTCCAAACTTCATGAAGCGAAGCATCATGTGAATGTGAGACTGGATATGGATGAACTGGATTTGACATCTGCGGAGAGTAAGGCAACCTATGAGGAAATCAAAGCATACGTGGCTGAGCATAATGATGGAATGAAAGTTTCAAATCTGTATATTGCACAGGTTAAGGCTAAGTATGGGATTATAGAGCGAGAAAATTATAACAAGCCTAAGTCAGATGATTCCAGACAGCCTAAGTGTCCAAAGGAGAAGGAAGAGGCAATAGTAGAAGCGTTGAAAGCTTTTAAGATGATTTAGTTTAGGAGTATGACGATATGAGGGTTTTATTAGGAACAACAAATCCATCAAAGGTAAAAAGATTTTCGGATTTGTTAAAAGGGTATGATATTGAATTTATTACTTTAAGAGATATCGAAGTTATAGAAGAACCTAAGGAACGGATTATTCTATATGATTGATAAAGCTTCATCAAAAAGATTTGAAGGATGGCCTCTTGATTCATTATCAATCAATAAAGAAAACGGCAAATATTTTGTTGATGGAAGTATTGAAGAAAGCAAAGAAAATATCATAAAAGATCAATATCAAAAGAGTGTCGTAGATTTTTTGATTAAGTCTTTACATATAGCATAGTATAGGAGAAATGAGACAACTGGAGTTTCCTGAGAATATTCAGGCAATTGTCGGCGGAAAAGAATATTCGCTAGATAATGCTGTCTTAAAAATCTGGCCGGAAAGTGAAGAAACAAAAGGAGCACTTTGCGTTGAAATGGAAGGTGTTGGTTTGTTTACAATAGCTAATTATAGAAAATGTGTGGCAACAGGTATATATGTTGTTTCTGATGTGTATTCAGAGAATGATTGGAAACTTGGATGGGAAGGCAATGATATTAAAAGAGCTGTTGGTGCTGTTATTGATATGATAATTGAGTCTATAAGATAGATTGGAGTGTGGTAAGATAGTCGTGAAGTTTGAAAATGTTTATTTTATTAATGGGACAGCATATGCTGGAAAATCCACAATGGTAAAACTTCTGGCAGAAAAATATGACGGAATCGCCTGCGAAGAAAATTATCAGGATAGACTTTTAGAAAATTTGGATACCAAGGAGTTTCCTAATCTTACTTACACAAGAGATTTACAGGATTGGGGTGAATTTGTCAGAAGAACTCCAGATGAATATGAGGCGTGGGTAAATGGAGTTACGAAAGAATGTACTGTCTTAGAAATTGAAATTTTAAAGGATTTAGTTTCCAGAACAAAGAAAAAAATATTTGTAGATACTAATATTTCGGTTGAAATTTTACATGAAATTTCAGATGAAAATCATGTTTTGATTATGTTAGCAGATCCGAATATTTCTGTGCAGAGATTTTTTGAAAGACCAGATAAGGAAAAACAGTTTTTATATCAGTTGTTATTGAAAGAAGATAATCCAGAGGATGCTATGATAAATTTCAGAGAATGTCTGAAAAGAGTTAATTCACAGGAAAGATATATGATGTTTCAAAAATCTGGATTTAATGTAATAACAAGAGACGAAAACCGTAGTATTGATGAGACATTTGCTTTGGCAGAAAGTATGTTTGGATTAAATCGATAAAGTCGATACAATGTCTGAGAATGTTAATGCGGAGCAAGGTGTTAGTGCGCATTGACAGACTTTTGGTAAAGCCGGTTCCGGTGGCGGTGAAAATGATGCCGGATGCTGAGATGGAACCGCTATATGATGGTGCGAAAAAAATGATTCTGGTTGATGATGTGGATAATCGGCAGTTTCTGTGTGAATTGGTTGAGAGCATGTGGGAAGAATTGCCGAAGAAGAAAGAGAAAAATTGCACGTAAGACTTGACAAAATCGAACAAATATTCTATATTAATAGCGGAGATTTTATACCCAAAAGCAGAAAATACAAATGTACAAATGGAGCTCAAACCCTTGTGGTTTGGGCTTTTTCTAATTTTGTAGAAAATCTGAGAACAACTATTTCTAAAAAGTCAATTATCATTTTGTAATGGAAAATGGACAGAATTATTCACAAAACTGTTTGTGCAATATTAACAAATTTTTGAGCGTATATAATCTTGTAAAAGTGGCAGCATGGCAATCGAGTAACATCGGTTGCTTTTTTGTTGCCTATTTTTAGAAAGTCATTAAATGCCCTGATAGAGTGATTTCTAAAAAACAAAGTAAAAAGAGTGGAGGAAATGCAAAGTGAAAGAGTATTCAAAAGGTATTTATGTGAAATTTAAACCGGAGGAGGTGGAAATACTGCATGATCGGATGAAGGAAGCCGGAGTTCAAAATATGAGTGCGTATATCAGGAAGATGGCGATAAACGGGTATGTAATAATCCCTGAATGGCCTGATTTGAACCGGGTAATATCTTTACATGCAAGGATTAGTAATAATCTCAATCAGTATGCTAAGAAAGCAAATGAAACGGGGAAGCTGTATGAAGAGGATATTGCAGAAATAAAAATGATGAATAATGAGCAAACAGAACTTCTGAAAAAGGCACTTGAAGCAGTTATTCATCTATATGAGGAAGATTCAAAAAAGAGAAAGTGAATTGATAAAAAGCGTTAGCGTGGCTCTGCGGTTTATCCGCAGTTCGAGGGGATTGGGGCATTCCCCAACAAGCAAAAATGCGCCGGGTATATACCGGTGCACTGCTTGCCCAATTTGTGAAATAGTATTTGGAGAATGATTTGGGAAAGCCGGTGTTCAAATTGAGAAAGCGTTGCATATTTACAAAATGTAAAGAAGGAAGGATTGAGGTTATGGAGAATTGTTTACTTTTTTCAGATTACCAAAATGCTTGGTGAATAATGTGTACTTTGCGGAGTTATCAGCAGATGCAAAGCTATTATATGCATTCTTTTTAGACCGTGTTTCCCTGTCAATAAAAAATGGATGGATTGATGACAAAGGAAGGGTGTTTATCTATTATTCGGTAAAAAGAGTTTGCAAGGATTTGAATTGTGGCACTCAAAAAGCCTGCAAACTATTGGATGAGCTGGAGAAGGCGGGAGTACTTGAACGAAAGAGGCAAGGACCGGGTAAGCCTAACAAGTTGTATCTTAAAAAAGTATTTTGAGGGATATTCACACAGGTAAAAATCAAAAAAGAAGAGGAGTGAAAATCACATCTAGGAATTTTGATTTATGCACCCACAGAGTTTTGATTCTTACGTATTTAGAACTGTAGAAATCAAAGCCTAATAAAACTAATAATATCTTCTCATGAAAAGAATTAAACAGCTGTATGTTGAATTTTATAAACCGAAGAATATAGTAAAATTCAGAAATACAAAAATCTCTATTGAAAGAAAAGCTGTCGCATGATATTATAACCGTAAAGACGGATATTAAAATCGCAAAATACGGATGCGCATGAAATGTTGGTGGAGGAAAAATCATGATTATCAGTGAAAGAATTTTTTATGTGATGGAGCAGAAGAACATAACGCAGTTGGAACTCTCAAGAAGAACTGGAATTGCAACGAGTAACATCAGTGACTGGAAAAAGAAAAAGACAAATCCAAAAGCGGATTGTTTGCTTTCAATATGTGATGCATTAGATATTACTCCTGAACAGCTTTTAACGGGGAAGGGAATTGACCCGGAATATAAAGATGCAGATATGGATTATGAAGTCACTAGGGCGGATATTAAGATTTTAAAACAGATACATAGTCTAGGTGATGAGCAGTATAAACGACTGATGGCGTATATAAAGGCCTTGCAGAAGTTGGAACAGATGGAGAGTATTGTGGAGGATTGATTAATCTCAAGTTGCGTTAACGTTCAAGGTGAATTAACTGCACCTTGAATCAAAAATCCATGAAGTCACAATTTGTGACTTCATGAAATGGAATTGAAAAATCAATCTGACGGAACTAATAACCGGTTTGGTAGGAGGAAAAATGGAAGATACAAAGGAATTGATTACTACAGATGATATTCGTAGTAAAGTGTATATAATTCGCGGACAGCAGGTAATGCTGGATAAAGATTTAGCAGAAATCTATGGATATGAAGTCAAACGATTAAATGAGCAGGTGAAGCGGAACATTAGTAGATTTCCAGAGGATTTCATGTTTCAACTAAATAGAGAAGAAATACCGGAGGGATTTTCAAAGTCGCAATTTGCGACTTTGAACGAAAAGAGTAATAGACAGGGATCCAATATTAAAAAGATGCCTTTTGCGTTTACAGAGCAAGGAATCTATATGCTTGCTACAGTACTTCGCGGAGAATTAGCAGAGCAGCAAAGCATTTTTATTATGCGTACCTTTAGAGAAATGCGACATTATATTAAACAGAACCAGCAATTTGTAACAAGATCTGAAATGGAGTTACTATCATCTAAAGTTACTGAAATATCAGTGCAGACAACTGGGTTAATAGATAAACAGAAACAAACAGACCAAAAGGTTAATTTGATTCAAAAGAATGTTGAACAGCTAAGTGAGAATTTTATTTCGGAAAAAGATGTCAAGAATTTTGTGATTTATAAAGGTCAGAAGTTAGAAGCCGACATTGCTTACATAGAAATCTATCAGCAAGCAAAGAAATCAATCTATGTTGTGGATGATTATATGAATGCAAAATCATTACAACACCTTTCACAGAAAGCAGATGGCGTGGAAGTTGTTTTATTCACAGAGAATGGAAAAGGTGGGAGAGGATTTCTTACGAACTCTTTAGTGACGGATTTTCAAAATGAATATCCAACGATTCGGATTAAGCCGAATCCTGATTGTCACGACAGGTTAATTATACTTGATTATGGGGAAAAGACAGAACTGGTTTATCATTGTGGAGCATCCAGTAAGGATGCAGGGAAGAAACTTTGTGCCATCAATCAGATTACAGAAACCGCAATTATTCATCCGGTAATAGATAGATTACTCACGTTGCCAGATAAACAGATATAACTTGCGGCCGATTTTTCGACTGCAAGATTGATGTTATGAGGTGAAAAGAATGTCTAAAGAGAAGATAAAAGTGTATCTCTACACTCGTGTCTCAACAGCTATGCAGATAGATGGTTATTCACTGGAAGCACAGAAAACCAAAATGAAAGCATATTGTGACTATAATGAATATGAAATAGCCGGCGAGTATGAAGACGCAGGAAAATCCGGTAAATCCATTGAAGGAAGAATTGCTTTTAATCAGATGATGGACGATATCAAATCAGGAAAAGATCGTCAAGGAGTCTTGAAGGTATATCTAAAAGAATCAAAGAAACAAAAGTGCAAATTGATAATATCCTAAAGCTATTGAATGATGCGGCTGAATACAGAAGCAGTGAATCAAACATAAAACTGCAGTGGATCATGATGATCGTAACTATTCTGTCTTTGTTCGTTGCATTGTACAGTATTAAAAATGGTGATGTTATAAATGAGATCAAAAATTTAATTGAGTGGATAAAAACACTGATCTCGTAATGAAATCTACTGTTCAATAATACATTGATGCTTACAATTGCCCGTGGGAGAAATTCTGCGGGCAATTTTTTGTATCTTTTCTATGAACTCTATTGATTTTGATTGTCTAATGTGGTAGACTGCTCATGAAGTCTAACCGTGTAGACAAGGAGGCTATGAATATGGAAATTCCGAAGATCCACGAAAGTGAATATCGTTTTTGTTTGATTATGTGGGAGCATGAGCCGGTTACTGCTGTCGAGCTTGTAAAACTGTGCCAGGACCAACTCGGATGGAAAAGGACTACGACTTATACCGTTATCAAGCGTCTTGGAGAGCGTGGTGTGCTGAAGAACGACAATGGCACTGTTACTTCTCTCGTTTCCAAAGATGATGCCCAGGCGTGTGAGATCGACGAACTGGTTGAGAAGAAATTCGAAGGTTCTCTGCCTGCCTTTATCGCTGCTTTTACAAAGCATCAGGTTATGTCCGAAGATGAACTCGATGAAGTGCAGCGTATGATTGACTGCATCAGGAAAGGAGGTTCACAATGAGCGAACTCTTTTTGAAAATCATCAACATGAGCATATCGGCAAGCTGGCTTATCCTGGCTGTGCTGATACTCAGGCTTGTTTTGAAGAAAGCTCCCAAGTGGGTCAATGTTCTGCTTTGGGGTATCGTGGCTGTCAGACTGATCTGCCCGTTTTCTTTTGAGAGCGCATTGAGCCTAATTCCGAGTGCTGAAACATTTCCTGAGAAAGTAATCTCCGGGCCAAGTTTTGATATTCAGACCGGTATTAGCCCCGTTGATAACCGGATAAATGACTATCTTGGAGATAGATATTTTGAAGGTGTTACGGTACCTGCAAACAATGGTAATAACATTATGACTATCCTTACCATTGTTTGGATTATTGGTATTCTGCTTTTAGTCGCCTATACTATTATCAGCTATCGACGTCTGCATCGAGAAATTGATACTGCTGTTCACTACAAGGACAACATTTTCCAGAGCGAGAATGTAAGCTCTCCGTTTGTGCTTGGTATTATCAATCCGAGAATCTATCTTCCGTTCAGCATGAACGAACAGGATCTGGAACACGTTGTTGCCCATGAGCAGGCGCACATTCGTCGTAAAGACCATTGGTGGAAACCCCTGGGGTTTCTCTTGCTGACGATCTATTGGTTCAATCCTCTGATGTGGCTGGCTTATGTTCTGTTGTGCCGTGACATTGAGCTTGCCTGTGATGAAAAAGTCATCAAGGAACTTGGCAACGAGCAGAGAGCCGATTACACTCAGGCACTTGTGGTCTGCAGCGTCAACCGTCGCATGATTGCGGCCTGCCCACTCGCCTTTGGTGAAGTTGGTGTTAAAGATCGTGTGAAGTCTGTGATGAATTATAAGAAACCTGCGTTCTGGATTATTATTCTGGCAGTCATTGCCTGTGTGATCGTTGCGGTCTGTTTTTTGACCAACCCGATGGGATTCCAATTCGATGAAGCAACACACACCATCGTTTCCGCAAATTATTTTGATATGCGAAATGCGGATGACACGGTTGCTATTGAAATGAATCCCGCACAGATTAGTGAGTTGAGTTCTCGACTGGCCAGGGTCAAGAACACGAAGAAGAGCGATGAATATGGTGGATTCACACCGGGATATCAAATCAGTGCACTCCTGAAGGATGGCACATATATCCGGATAAACGGTTATTCTTTCTCCAACAATGGTATGGTGGATATAGAGTGGAACGGAGAACGGTATGTTGTATCCGACGGAGAGTTCCAAGATTATTTGAGTAGAATCTGTGTGGGAGGAGATGTCGCAGTTGCTGAACCTGTACCGTCTGTTACAAAATGGTTTGACTATCTTGAAACACCAGATGAGATGCAGTGGGGTGGTCGCCATGAGATTAATCTTCCAGAGTTCCCGGATGTGACTTTCCGTTGGACTTATGGAGAAATGATGGCTGTTACGGGTAACGAAATCACTTCGTTGTATACCGGGATGCCCATCTGGAACGACTATTTCTGCGACCTCACCGGCGACGGCTTGCCTGAGTTGTGTTCTACAATCAGTTGGGGAGCTGGCATGGTTGATAACCGTGTCACCATCTATGACTATGCAAACGGAGCAAGATATGAACTGTCTGACCGAGGATATTTCGATTTTACCCTCAGATTTAATGAAGCTGACGGATACCTCTATGTAGATAAAAAGAAATATAATACTGATGAACTGGTAGAAACTGGTCGATTGGTTTTCAAGAATAATTGTATTCAGATTGAAGGTTTTTCCAACGAAGCGCATCAGGTTTTCCAAGCTGAAATTCTGGAAGATCATAATGGTTATTATCTTGTGAAGCCTGTTGAAGGTAGCTGGGAACTGAATAGTGCAGACCGAATTGAAGTACCTATCAGAAATGCTCATCCATCACCAGAACCTGAAATCGGAGATGTGATTGAAATTGAATACTCTGGTGAAATCCTTGAAACTTATCCTGCACGAATTGCGGATGTTTATGGAATCAAGGTTATAAAGGAAACCGAAACATGGGACTTAATCCCTATGGTTATGGTGAACGGGACACTGTATCTTGATACTGGCCATGAAAGCAAAATAGAAGCAAGATGTGGTGTTATGGATGGAGAAATCACATCCCAGGTTGATGGAAATAAGCAGCCCAGCGTTGACGATCAATCCAATTTTGGTACAGGATATGGTTATCAATACGGGGCAACTGAGGGAACCATTGAACTCTTTATGAATGGCAAGTGGTGGATCTTCGCTACCGAAGAAGCACGACAGAAAATCCAGTTCCCGTCCATAGAGGATGAACTTTCTAAGTTTTATCTGACCATTGGCTCTGAAGGTGTTAAGAGCATCAAGCTTTCAATGCCAAATTCCAGTGGCGGCTTTGAAAATGCAGATGGTTCTCTGCTCAAGAAAGGCGAACGCATCTGGCTCGAAAACCTCGATGGCTACACTGATCTGCGAGGATTAACAATAACTGCCCTGGGTGAAAACGGAGAAATCATCTGGACAGCATCAATTCCAGATGAAGAAGAAAACAAAGGATTTACCCATCTGGTAAATGATGATTGGGAAATCACAAATATCGAATAATTAGTTCCCAGCAAATAAACCGCTGCAATTCTCATTCCAAAGTGGGATGGATGTTGTAGCGGTTTTTCTTTTTATGGTTCAAATGCCACCATTGTATCCTTTGGTAGTTTCTCATTTTCACAGTTCAGAAGATAGGCTACGGCCTTGTTCGCAAAGCGGTTGGTTTTTATCGTATCCCAATCGGCAAGATGGATGATCTCTGCTGTGCTGCTTTCAAAATCAAATGAAATCTTACCCCATTCGCCGTCGCAGTCTGCCTGGTATTCGTAGATTGCGGCGGCGATTTTCTTGTAAGGTAATCCTTAAAAAAACCACCTGCTATGCAGGTGGACAACAATCGCTTTAGCTTACAGTAAAAACCTCCAATGATATAATAGTGTTGGTTCGCCAACCGCACTAATCAAAGGAGGTATCCAAAGTGGATGTAAATAGTTTATCACACAGTAAATGGAATTGTAAGTACCATATTGTGTTTGCGCCAAAGTTCCGAAGAAAAGTA
>OAWW01000027.1_pt1 | contig 207696 bp, 154 predicted proteins | sample 1517191 | NCBI WGS metagenome assembly OAWW01 (sample SAMEA2580253, study PRJEB22360) | human gut metagenome | biome: human gut; feature: human-associated habitat; material: faeces | place: Denmark | collected 2008/2010 | reverse complement strand
CATGACTATCGTCCCCCCCTCCTTTTATACTTGGGGCGCCTGCCACTCCTGCGGCTTGTCCTACCCCCATACAACTTGCCTGAACGCGAAGTGACGCAAAGGAAGTCTTATCAGCACTAATGCAGCGTCCCGCTACGAGCAGATTCGGAAAATCTTCAGCTATAAGAGCGCGATAAGGTACATACGCCGCTTTTTTAAGGAAAGTTACGCTCTGTTCCGCACCTGCTGCCACATGGATATCTATAGGATGTGCGCCGCGTGATATGCTATCAGGATATTTATAAGCATTCACATATTCTTCTGCTGTAATGGTATGTACACCTTTGATACGGCGTGTCTCACGAATACCGGCATGTACGGCGACGGTCGTCACATAACTGTTTTTAAACTCTTCAAAGTTCTCTTTAAAGATTCGTGCTATTTTAAATACGTCTTCCCGTAAGTGACATTCCGCTGCGGTAAAATTTCTATTATCAATGGCATTTCCTGCAGTACGGGTCATATTAACCGTTACTTCGCCCGGACGAAGAGTGGTGCAAAACCAAGGGCCTCCAAACTCGGGGATGCCAAGCTCCTCTTTCATTGCTAAAAGTTTCTCACGAACTGCAATGCAATGACAATTCTGCCCTTGTTTATTATGGTGCATGGCATCGATTATCATGGGCGAATCTGTATCCACACCTCCTAATATAAAATAGGTGGAAAGAGGTTGCAGCGGTTTACATTCATCTGTTTGCATCGGAACACCCGCCATAGCGGCAAGGTCACCATCCCCAGTGCAGTCGATATACATATCGGCACTGATGGCTTCTGTCCCATTCTTATTCTCAAAGAGGATACAGGATATTTTGCCGTCTTTTGCCTGGCAACCGCTTAAGTAAGAGTGCATATACATATCCACACCGGCTTCCAGCATCATTTGCTGGCATAAAAGCTTGTAAAGCTCCGGATCAAAAGCTACATTGCCAAGAGGTTTCTCAATGATACAGCCTCCCATCTTCTCCAGCCGTTCGATAAATTCCCATGGAATACCGCCTATCACCTTTTCATTATTATAGGTAAAAACACTCAAAGGAGTAACAAGCCCCATTGTAGCCATTCCACCTAAAAACCCATATTGTTCCACAACAGCAGTTTTCGCACCACTGCGAGCAGCCGCAATGGCCGCAATGAAACCAGCTGGTCCGCCACCGCAGACAACTACATCATAGTTGCCCACAATTGGAACCTGTTTCGAAATTTCTATACTTCGTACTTTCTTGTCCATGACCGTTTTTTATCCTTTAATTATTACCAATTCAAATAGATGGTAAACTTTGATGTGCTTTCGACTGCACTTATAAGAAAAGAGGTGTGTTTTCATAGTTCTTTTTCATTAGTTCGACATCATGTTGATGTAACAAAGATAAAGAACAAGAGCTTGAAAAAAAGTTTTTTCCTAACTCTTTTGCCTGCAAACGATTGCGGGAACGTTCCCAAAATCTGCAAACGTTACAAAAGCATTACACAAAAGCAAATGGGATTCGTATTTTACTCCAATATTAGGATTTATTGTTTGAAATCAATATCTTTGCTTTGATTTAAACCATCATTCAGCATGAAGTATATAACCATAAAAGACATCGCTCGACATTTGTCAATATCCGTCTCCACAGTATCTCGTGCATTGGGAGATGACAAGAATATCCGTAAAGAAACGAAAGAAAAGGTGATAGAAGCGGCTAAAAGATTGGGATATAGACCAAACCCTGTAGCAATCAACCTTAAATACGGACATACTAATACCGTGGGAGTGATCGTTCCTGAAATGGTTACGCCGTTTGCTTCACGAGTAATAAACGGCATACAAGAAGTGCTTCACACCAAAAATATAAAGGTGATTATTGCAGAGTCCGGAGGAGATCCGGAAAAAGAAAAAGAGAACCTGCAACTGATGGAAGGATTCATGGTGGACGGCATCATCATCTGCCTTTGCAGTTATAAAAGGAACAAGGAGGAATATTCCCGTTTGCAGCAAGCGGGAATGCCTATGGTGTTCTATGATCGTATTCCCTATGGACTTGAAGTCCCGCAGGTAATAGTGGACGATTATATGAAGTCATTCTTTCTCGTAGAAAGTCTGATCCGAAGCGGACGCAAACAGATTGTTCATATACAGGGACCGGACGATATTTACAACTCCATAGAACGTGTCAGAGGGTACAAAGATGCTTTGGCTAAATTCGGAATTCCTTTTGATAAGAATAATATGCTGATAAAAACCGGTATGACTTTTGAAGAAGGGAAAAAAGCTGCGGATATATTAGTGGAAAGAAATATTCCTTTTAATGCTATTTTCGCTTTTACGGAAACATTGGCTATTGGAGCTATGAACAGATTGAGGGAACTTGGGAAAAAAATACCCGAAGAAATCGCCGTAGCCAGTTTTTCAGGAACAGAACTTTCCAACATAGTCTATCCCAAATTGACTACAGTAGAACCGCCTTTGTACCAGATGGGGAAAAAAGCTGCCGAACTTATTTTAGAGAAAATCAAAGATCCGGCATCTCCCAATCATTCAATCGTGTTGGATGCGGAAATCAAAATGCGTGCATCGACGCCACGTTTGGAGGTATATTAATGACTTGTCTATCAGATATTATATCTTAATACTTTCCAGAAAAACAGACCGAAGTTAAAAAGTTTACTGAATAGTAATTTTTACGATACCAACAAAAAAAGAAGAATTCAGATTTATACAGTTTTGAATCATTCAATGCTCTTTCTCTATAATACGTCCAATCCTTCCACCTCATTCACTTTTCTTCTGTATGGCCGATAAACAAGCAGTTTGTAAGTGAATAGCCGCCCCTTCACCTGCTCTTCATCGTGAATCAAATCAAATTGCAGCCTCCAGATTCCACCATTGAGTAAAATTAGTAAAGCTATTTCGTAATTAGTTTCAACCTTGTTTGAAACTAAAAGTTTCAAGGCGGGAAACACTTTGTTTCATTGCTTGAAACGAAGTGTTTCTCGGTGTGAAACAGATTGTTTCAAGCCTTGAAACTATTTTTGAAACTACTCGCTACAGGTGAAGAGATGGTGAAATTGTTACTCTTCACCCGCAAACTCCTTATTCATCGAAGAGACAGAGAAAAGGTGAAGGGGGGGCGTATAATACTCAAAAGAAAAACTAAAATGTAACAGAGATTTTCTTCAACCGTTTACGCGCAAACAATGCCAACACAAACACAAGACAAACTCCCAGTCCCCATATCCACAATAAGAAATCTCCTCCTTCGGTTTTTCCATAAGAATGTAGACCGCTTAAATAGTAATTCACTCCGAACCAAGTCATGATAACGGAAAGAATGGCTACAACCGAAAGCAGATTAAAACACCAGTCGGTCTTTCCTTTCAGAAGAGGAATGAAACGGATGTGAAGCACCAATGCATAAACAACGATTGAAATCAATGCCCAAGTTTCTTTGGGGTCCCAGCCCCAATATCTACCCCAGGAGACGTTGGCCCAGATGGCCCCTAGAAATGTACCTGCGGTCATAAAGAACAGGCCGAGGATCATTGCCATTTCATTCAGTAATGTCAGTTCACGGATGCGGAACTGGAGTTTCAACCGATTGGTGGCGGAAAGCAAATTCATCAATACAAGGTTAAATAGTCCTGTCAGTGCGCAAAGCGCAAAGAATACATAACCGATCATGATAATAGCGACATGAGACATTAGCCAATAAGACTGGAGTACCGGAACCAAAGGAGTGATTTCCGGATTCAGGTGGTTCAGTCCTGCTACAAAAAGCATGATTCCACCTAATAGTCCCGCTAATGCGGGAAGAATACGGAATCGGCGGGCAAACAGAAGTCCGCTGCCTACCAGCAACCAAGAGGTACATATCATTGACTCGTAAGCATTCGCCCAAGGCGCGTGCCCGCAAATATACCAACGTAGCAGGACACCTGCCGTATGCGTAAGGAAGGCGATTGTCAGGAGAGCGATCAGAATACCACTTAGTTTTCTCCCCCATTTGAAGTCCGCAATAATCTCTCCACAAGCAATGAAAAGTAGGATGCCGCCCAAAATCAGGTAAGCCAGACGACACCAGAAAAATAGATTCAGCTGATTATAGAGAAGTTCGGCTTTCACTTTCCGATTGTCAATAGTGGGAACTTTAGCCTTTGCCTGTTGGAAGATATTCATCATTTCGATGATTTTATCGGCTTCCTTCCAGTTGTTGGAACGAACTCCGTTTCCTAACTCATAGATATACCAATCCATGATTTTGGTTACAAATAAAGAGTCTTTCCCGTGAAAAGCACTTAAATCATCACCCGGTGAATACCATTTTCCCTGCGAATCATTTCCATCCGGGAAAAGAGATAACAACTGGTGTTGCATGATCCGATAGACGATATTTACCGATTCATCCAGTTTTAATAAATCCGAGTCCAGCCGTTTTCGTTCCGAAGCCGGTTTGGCGTAAATCGTGTTCATTTCATTTGCCAGGATATAGTTGCCGTCTGCATCAAACACATCTTGCCAGGCAATGTATTTGCCATCCCTGCCGAAGCGTTGAAGGAGTTCTTTATTATCGACTTTGATAAAAGGAAAGGCTCCCCACTCATCGGGAAAAGAAAGCAGATTCAGAAAGAATTGATCCGAATCCATACCGTTTAGTTGATCGGCTCCATACAATTTGCGTAAGATGGCAGATGTATAACTGTTGACGGGTTCGAGACGTCCGTTTGGATTAAGCACTACCAGACTACCGAATTTTTCGGCATGTAAAGAAGAAACACAAGGTAGTTGAGAAACCACAAGAGGGTGTTGCACTGCTATGGGTGATTGCTGCAAAGAAACAGATTTTTGTTGTGCACTCAATACCTGCATACTTGATATTCCGGATAAAATCAGGAAGAACAACAGACAGAAAGGGGCATTATTTTTCATTTCTCCCAACTCTTTACGTAATCGTCCGAAACGGGATTTCTTACTGAACAGCGTAAATACAAAACCAACAAACAACAGGAAATATCCGGTATACGTAAGTTGCATACCGGGACGATCGTAGCTCACAGACAACACAGTACCCTGTTCATCGGGATCGAACGAAGACTGAAACAGACGATAACCATCCACATCAATCACTTTATTCATTCGAATGGTTGCCTGCAAAGGAGATTCATTCTCTCTCTTAATCACCAAGTCACTTTCATAAGACATCGGACTATGAGAACCCGGATAACGCTCCAACCTAAAATCATTCAGCGTGACAGAGAAAGGCAGGGAAGTCTTTTCCATCCCTGCTCCCTCATCTTTCATCATGCTGTTTGCCGTTTCCCCCTCACGGATATGCATGATACCCGTCACTCCGACATAGTGAGTGACAGCAGCCCCCAACCAAATAAAAAGAAAAGCTCCATGAAAAATCAGACTGCCTTTACTGATTCTCTTGAAATAGCTTCCCTGAAGGAACATAGCCGATAGATTAACTGCCTGCAATAACTGCAACAGTATAAACCAGGGAGCATAATAAAAATACTCGCGGGCAATGGCAGGGCCATAAGAGTTTTCCACAAAAGTGGCTACTGCCAATATCAAGGCATAAAGTCCCGCTAAGATGTACATCAATACCGGTGAAGCTATCAGTCGAATCAGTTTCATCTGTTTTTCTTTTATAATAAACAATGCTTTTACAAATAAGCAATCCCTTCAATTTCTATCAACAATTCCTCTCTGCATACATCCGCATAAAGATAAGCAATAGGAAGATCCGGACAAAGTTTATCCAAATCTGCTTTCACAGCCGGCGCATCTTCCTCATTCTTCAGATATACACGAAGAAGTCCTAACTTACCGGAATGTTCTGGCAAATTTTCTCTTCCCTCCTCCAGTCCGATCAAATGCTGGATATTTTCAAGAGTGATTTCCGTTTGCGAAAGTACATCTCCGGTCGTTACGCTTTCCTCGCCACGGATAGCAGCCGTGCCGGAAATATAAATTACTTCCTGCTGACGGTCGGACAAAGACTTTCCTCTTTCGAACTTCGGAGTTCCTTTCTCTGTATCCGCCCGATGACTAATCAGTACCTCATCCGAATAAACATGAGCAGCCCGTTGCCAGTCATTATCCAAAGGAACGATATCCACTTCTCCGCTGACAGCATTGAAATCAATCAGTATGCCTCCATATTGTGTGCCAATCCCCGTTGCTGCCGGATAGCCTGATTCCCATGCCGAAGAAGCATAAAACAGAGTGCGCACATCATTAAAATCCTGATAACACTGATTGCCATGTGTAATATCGGTGATACGTTCCAGATAATTCCACTGACGGACAATGTCACCGAAATTCATCTGTTCCGTTTTCAATATCTCTTCAACCTTTCTGAACGCTTGTTCCGATTGTTCGCGAACAGGAAGATTCAAATCATCCGCACAAAGTCCTCCTGCTATTATTTCCCGGTAGTGAGAAGTCGCGATCCGGAGGTAGCGGACAGAAGAAGAAGTGAACTGTTCTTCTATTGTGAGCGCCTCATCTGCAGCTTCCACCAATGAATGTACCTCCAACACCAAGTTCGCCACCAACGGTTTTTGAGCCACAAGCGAAACGACCGGACGGGGAGAAACGAAATGCCGCTCCACCCATTGTTCCAGAAAGGAACGTTGAAACTTGTATTCCTGATTATCCGTACAACGTGTAAAGAGTACAAGACGGACCACTCTCTCTTCCCGAACGGCGGATGAAAGTAATTCTTCCGCCATCTGTTCCCAACTGTTTCCTTCCGCTTTATACAAATTACATTTTATTCGATGATACTTCATAGTGCAAATTTCAATGTTTTTTCTTATGATCTTTATTTTATTAATGATAAGAGGTAACACCTGCCGGAATATCCATACTATAAACAGAAGACATGGTTTTCAAGCCCGGAGTATTTTCCAAAGAATAAAGTATCTTCTTTTGCCGGTCGACCAACAACATGTGTACTTTCTCTTTCGGATTTACATGTCCCGTCCAGTTTGTAATCAGGAAACGTCCGTCGGAGAAATACTGAAAACCTCCCAAAAACTTCAACGGTTTGCCGGGAATATCCGCATTCGATAGTTCCCAAACTGTCTTTCCTTCTGCCGTTACTTCGATTAGTCGTGGATTTTGATCTTTATCTGCTACGGCAATCAGTGTATGTCCGTTAGGCAGACGAGTCAATGAATGTGGTCCGCCAGGAACATCCAGGTTCCACACCACTTTTCCGTTCATATCATACTCCGTCACACACTGCGGACCATAATGCGCCACCAGAAAATGGCCGTTATCCAGACGCCGTGCATTACGCATAAAAGCAAATCCTTTCTCTTTCACTCCTTCCGGCAGGATGCACACTTCTTTCACAATCTTACCTTTAGGAGAGATTTCCAACATACGGCCTGTGATACATTCGCCCACAAACGTATTTCCATTCTTCAATCGTTGGCAGGCAAAGACCGGGCTTTTAGATTCATAATGAAAGATGGTATCGTTCTGACGAGTCATTTCGAGTACTCCATGTCCGGTGGTGAAAAGGATATTGCCATTTGGCAATACCCATAGATCATTGGAATCGGGAGCTTTGTGTTGCCACACGATTTGATTATTTTCCATCACGAAGACAATTCCTTGCGAATAATCCGTTCCTGCAAACGTTTTTGTCTGCGCAGACAAAAATGCCGGAAACAGAAAGGCCAGAATCGCAATATATATTCTTGTCATAAATATAAATTCAAAATTAGTTTTATATAAAAGATTTTTCAGGCACGGATGAAGTTCACTACAGAGACAATACGTACTCCTCCAACTCTTCCAGTTCTTTTTCGGAAACCGGTTTGTGAGGTCCGTGTACCTTAAGCATATCTTTTATCGAATAGCTACGACCGTCATACAAATAAGGAGCTGTACGCCAGCACTCATTCAAAGCCGGAACGTCCATCGACAAACCTTTATCGGGTCCGGTAGTCCAATCTACCTTATACTGTTTCAGGTCGGTATAATACTGTCCGGAATGACAACTTGCACAGTTTTCCTCAAAAATCTTCTTTCCGCTTTTCGCTTTCGCAGAAAGTTTACCATTCTGAAGATAAGGACTAGGCAGAGGTTTCAGAGACTTCAAATATTCGTCGATAGATTCATAGATTTCATCCTCTCCTTCCATAAACAGAATATACTTCACTCCCGAACGTACCGCAACTTCGGCATTTTTACGAATACCAGTCACCATACAAGGCGGAGTCTGATGCGAAAGCAAGAGAGTTTTTGTATTCTTCGGATTACCCATGCCATCATTCAGCAAATCCCAGTTAAGTCCGTCCATGCGGGCATCATTCGGATGGCAGGTTGCACAACTTTGCCAATTTTGGAAACAAATGGTTGCATCATGGAAATACATATCGCCTTTACCTACTTTAGTGAAAGCCAACGGAGCACCCAAAACCTGCTTCTGCACATTCTTGCCGTTCAAATCCATAGACACCAGTTCCGATGTATAATAGTTGGCTGTATAAATTTTACCTCCCGTGGCAACCACCGAACGCGGACCTTTTCCTTGTGTAGGAATGAAGTCACGGATGCCATACAAGAATCCCGCGTCATTGGGTATATTACCCCATGCTTTCATGGAAGGAGTGACCATTTCTCCCTGTTTCGCCTTGGCAAGACGTTCGTGTAAAGCAATACGATCAATGCGCACCAATTCCTGACTGCCGGCAGCCGCTACAATGATTTGTTTATCATCCGGAGTAACAATGACCGCCCACGGATTGGCTGCTCCTTTCTGCGGAGTATCCAAGATGACGGAAGTGAGCCACTTTCTTGCCTTCAAATCAATGATGGATAATGTATTTGTAGCCATCCATCCTCTATCCAGCTGATTGGTAGGCAACTGATAGCGGGAGATTAAATGAGTGACATACGCAAAAGTATGATTCTTATCCACCGCTACCGACTTCACATCCGTAGAACCGTTCGGCAACATAACACGTCCCGAAACCTTTTTCGAAAGTACATCGACCATATCGAGCTGCACAGCAATCGGATAAGCCGTAGAAGGCATTTCCGGCAGATTATTAGCAATCAACAGGCAGGAATCACCAGCAAAGGCAGCCATCGACACAGGTTCACGGCCGACAGCGATTTTAGTTTTCACCTTACGGGTTGCCGGGTCAATCTCCCAAAGTTCGTTGTTGAACCGTTGCGTCACCCAAAGAGACTTTGACAACGGATTATACAGAATATCCGAAGGAGTAGCTCCGCTTTTTATTTTAGATTGCACCGAAAGTTTCTTCCCGTCCAATTCGTACATCGTACCGTAGTTTCCGTCGCATACCACCCAAAGTTTACCATTCGCATCCTGCGTCATGGCATTGACAGGAGACGAGAAAGAGACTTTCTTTTCCATTTTCTGCCCGTCGGGCGACATTTTAATGAGTTCACAACCTGCCCTGTTTGTTACAAACAAGGATTTCCCGTTGTCTGCCAAAAACAAACGGTCCGGCGAAACCGTCGTTTCCGCTTCTTGCCAAGACGCACAAAGAAACAGAGCAGCCATACCAACAGATATCAATATCTTCTTTTTCATTTTTTCTCTTGTTTAGTTTGAAGGGATTGAATGTATTGACGAATATTCTCCTGATCTTCCGCACGGGCTGCTTCCCGCTTCTTATCATAATAGTTGTAGAAGTCGAGATCCTTTTGCGACCAGTTGTTCGCTTCGCGGTAGTCTCCGATAAAAGGAACAAGCAAGTCAATCCAAAGAGCCACTTTTCGTATTTCCTGCGGAGTCAACTTAGTACCTCCATGTCCGCTTTCCAGACGTTTAATCAGATTACTCGTGTTAGAACCTGCAAAATAAGGGGGCAGCAATGTAGGTTCGGACAAAGCACTGATCCAGTTTACTTCCGGATGGTGTGCATTACCTCGCCATGCTCCTCCATCTTTATTCTGGGTAGCATGGGTCAAACTCAAATACGAATCCGTATATTTTCTTTTGCTTGGTTTATCCATTACTTTCAATTCACCTTTCAAGCTCATTGGCTGCTTCACTCCATCGTGACAAGAGATACAATGTCTATCCCAGATAGGCTGGATTTCTTTCAGGTAACTGAAATTGCGTTCACCCATCTCATCTTCCGGAGCCAATGCCTTGATACCTTTGTTCATGGCCATAGATACCGGATGCCCTGCTACGGGAACCGTATTCTTATGCTCGTGGCATCCTACGCAACTCTGCACCTCGTTCGGTTGCAAAGCAGACCAGCTACGCATCGTCTGCACGACACGTCCGTTTTCATCCAATGCCTGAAAATATAGAGGTTTGCGTGCAGGCACTTTAAAGAAAGCAGAACCATCGGGCTGTACTTCCGTCACGCCCAACACTCTCTTCACGTCCCAAGCTGCATTACCTACTCCTACAGGAGAGCTCATGATAGCTCCTCCCCCTTTATCATTACCATTCACTTCGCCTACACCCGCTGCACGGAACTGAATTTCTACCACACGCAACTGTTTGATTGTACCCGGCTTCACTCCTTTCAATCCGTTACCTTCGTAGATATTCTGCATATAATATACACCTTCATTCTTTGTATAATCTACCGAAGACGAACGGCGGAACGGACGTTTGCGAGGAGCAACCAATACAGGTTGATTGCAGGATATACGCGTATCAGAAACCAACAACTCACGTTCTCCGTCCGCATTCATCCAGTAAACGCCAAATTCCATCGGATGTCCGACGTAATAGCCCAACGGAGTATAGGAAATTAAAAATTCCGTCTCACTCAACGGGAAAGGGTGCTGAAACTGATCGGTAAACTTCCCATAGCCGTCAATACGCTCCGGTTCCGGTTTGTGAACCGGAGCTACGAACATGACACCTTCATTCTCATCGCGTCCGGCTTCGGGATCTATAATACCCAATTTGCCATGTTGAGGAGTATGATGCCCCATAAAAACTCCCATCAACTTACGAGTGCCGGGGATTTGGCGAATCTGTGCCACCGTTGTCGGGAACCAGCTGTTCATTCCGTAATATTCCGCCTGCCCTGTTCCATCGGGATTCATCTGGAAAAGAGGTTGCGCCCAAACCTGCCCGCGGTCATTGTAATCCCAACGAGTATAAACCACACGGCCGTCATCCAACAGAGTCGGAGTGACAGTGTGCACCTGATCGAAACCGACCTGACGCATATAACGTCCTTCCCTATCGCAGAGATACATATTGCTGACTTCCGTAAACCAACAATCTACCGTGCTTCCACAACGGGTAGAGTTGAAAAGAATATTATCATCCGGCAAGTAAATACCTTCAATATCGGCATGTCCTTTTCCAAAAGTCAACTGTTTGATTTCACGTGTCTTCAAATCCATTTCATACAGATGAAAGTCATCCTCCTTACGGGACTTCTTCCAGGAGAAAAGCAAGTGTTGACCGTCGAAGTGGAGATTCGGATCACGAACCACTCCTTCTTCATCTGTCAACAGCGTCTCTACTTCCGCCCAAATTCCATTCATCTTCAATTTCGCCAACGCACCACCCGCAATGTAGTTGCATTCAGCACGGGCATCCGACACTCCTTCGGTATAAGCAAAGAAAGAGGGACGCAACGTTCTGTACTTTGTGAAAACAATCTCCGGTTTATCTGCAGTGAAGGCTGTCAAACGCTTGATACGTCTTTGTTCACACGCTTTCAGATAAGACTGGAAAGCCGTTTCGATACTTTCCGGAGTATTAGTCACGGAAGTGTTGATGTTCAGTTTCTGCAAACGCACGGAAAGTTCCTGATTAAAACTCTTACTAAACCAGTCTACATCACCCGTTTTGCCATCCTGCAACCACCAATCGTAATAGACCGGATAAGTACGTGTCAATCTCCGGTGCACGGCTTTGATCTTGTTTTCTATCTCTTCCTGATTTCCTTTCTTTTTTACCGCCTGAACTTCCGCATATTTCTTCTGAATCTCGACGATAAAACCTTTCGCGTCGGTAGGCTGAAGGGAAGTGTATTTCGTCTGCCATGCTACGATGGAGAGGAACACACAGCATGCCATTCCACACTTCAACAGCTTCATTAATTTCGATCTTATCATTTTATCTTCTTATTTACCTTAATTACCTTCTTGAAAAAAAGAACGATTACAAACCTTTCTTCAGCTCCTTATAGGATTCTACAATCTGAATACCACTTGATGTACCGATACGGGTAGCGCCTGCCTGAATCAATGCCAACGCAGAATCAAGATCACGAATACCGCCTGCTGCTTTCACTCCGATACCCGGACCTACCACACGACGCATCAACGCCACATCGTGTACCGTTGCTCCTGCCGTACCAAATCCGGTAGATGTTTTCACGAAATCCACTCCGGCCTCTTTAGCTATGCGGCACACTGTTTCTTTCTCTTCATCCGTCAGATAGCAAGTTTCAAGAATGACTTTACAGATCACTCCCGCAGGCTTACAGATAGAAACCATATCTTCTATTTCTTTCTTCACGATTTCAGTCTGTCCTTTCTGCAAAGCACGAACATTGATGACCGTATCAATTTCGGTTGCACCTTTAGCAATGGCATCGCGGGTTTCAAATGCTTTGCACTCTACCGTATTCTGTCCCAACGGAAAACCGATAGCCGCGCCTACACGTACGCCCGAACCTTCCAGCAACTTCACACAAGTTTCCACTTCCGCGGGATTGATGGCTACCATTGCAAACTGATACTGACGGGCTTCCGCACAAAGTTTTTCAATAGGAGACGCATCACCGAAAGGTTTCAGAAAGGTATGATCGATCATTCCTGCCAACTGTTCTACTGATAATTCTGCAATCACTTCGTTTATATTCTTCTTTTCCATTATTTTGAGTCGTTTAATAAGTTGTTATAAATCTATTGTTTCTTAAAAAGTTAATACGCATTTCAAGACTTCACCCCGTTTAACGGCAGCAAAGGCTTCTTCTATTTCTTCTATCGTAAAACGATGCGTGATAAAGTCGGACGCAGAAAGTCTGCCCTCTTCAATCCATTTCGCCAATGTGTTCATCGCCGCTTTTTCTTCCGAACGGGTAGGCCATTGATGCATGTGCAAGTCGAAGTTATAAGGAGCTTTTGATAAATCGAACGTCGGATTCTTTGTCATAACGCCATATACGCAGACATCTCCACCCATCTTTACCAATGGCAATACGGAATTGACAACCGAATCCAGTCCCACCGCATCGATAACCGCATCGTAAGAACGGTTGGCAGCGGCAATAAATTCCGGAGTACTGATTTCAGCGGGAGTGTATCCATGATCCGCTCCCATCCGGCGGGCCACTTCCAACTTGGCAGGAAGCATATCGACAATGTCAATCTGCCCCAAGCCGAACAACTTGCCCAACTTCACAAAGCTCAATCCAACAGGACCGGAGCCTACTACAATCACCTTTTTACCCGGAGTCAGATTGAAATCCTTGAAAGCTCCCAGCACCTCACGCCAGGTACAGGAAATCACCGCTTCTTCCGGTTGTACGTGCGAAGGAACTGCGTTCTGTATTTCAAAACTATCCCAGCACCCTTGTTCAGGTGTGGCCAATCCTTCTTTTTTCAATACTTCAAAATCATTCACTACCACATATTCGCTGAAACCTCCCCAGCCGCTATTGATACCTTGTGCGCCAAAATCGGAGATAAGACCGCCAATCACACGGTCACCCATCTTGAAGTTACGCACTTTCTCGCCAACAGCTACTACAATTCCGGCATTCTCATGTCCTAAAGCCAACGGGTACGTATCTACTCCGGGGAACTTTCCGGCTACCAGTTTACTGTCGGTCGCATTACACAAAGCCACCATTTCTGTCTTCACCAATGCCTGATAAGCATTAATGACAGGAGTTTCCACCTGTCGTATTTCTATTTTGCCGGGAGCCGGCACAATGACTGTTTTCATTTTATTCTTTGGTTTTATATAGAATCTAATTCAGTTTTTGCAATCTCGGTGTACATATCATACAAAGCATGATAGGCTTTATCAAAAACAGGCATCCACGCTTCGTATTTCGCCCGGTTTTCCGGAATCGGCTGCACGGTCTGTTCGATGCGGACAAAGCGGTCTATTACAGAGAAATCCTTAAAGACGCCTGCACCGATACCTGCCAGGATAGCTGCTCCCATCGAAGTAGCCTCCTCCAAATAATTAGGTACACGAATTTCCGCCTGATAAATATCCGCCATCATCTGACGCCAAACAGGATTCTGCGCACATCCGCCGATAACGGTCACTTGGTCGATAGGAACATGTTGGCGGAAGATATTGACTATAAATCCCAGATTAAGCGTGATTCCTTCCATAACGGCCCGCAACATATCTCCATGTTGATGCCCCAGTGTCAGTCCGATGAATGCTCCTTTGGCATCTACATTCCAACGGGGAGTACGTTCACCAAGCATATAAGGCAGGAACAGGAGTTTGTTGGCTCCTATCGGAGAAGAAAGTATCTGTTCGTCAATCAGTTCGAACACACTACGGCCCGATTGAGCCGCCAAGGCCTGCTCATGCTGGCAGAGTTGATTTATCATCCAGTTGTAAGAGGAACCTGCCGCCTGCATCGTTCCTGACGGATGCAGCATACCCGGCACTACATGCGCCCAGTTCATAGTGCGGCGTTGTTCGTCTACAATCGGCTTTTCCACCGTGAGTGCTACCCAGGAGGAAGAACCCAGATAGTTGTATGCACTACCCGGAGCTACACAGCCTACCCCTACTCCGGCACAGCTACCATCGCCACCGCCACAAATAACGGGAGTTCCCGCCAGTAGGCCCGTTTCACGGGCTGCTTCGTTTGTCACTTCACCGATAACGTCGATAGATGAACGAACGTCCGGGAATAAAGAAAGGTCGAGTCCGGCCGCTTCTATGATTTCTTCACTCCATTGCCAACGGTTCAAGTCGTAGGCGTTAGTACCCGAAGCATCGGAAGGGTCTGTGGCAAGAGTGCCACACAAGCGATAGTTGATATAGTCTTTTGCATTCAGCATCTTGGCTGTCTGCGCAAAGACTTCCGGCTCGTGTTTCTTCACCCACATCAGTTTCTCTATGGAATAGGAAGCACTGATCCGGTGTCCCGTGATTTCATAGAAATGAAGAGGGTCTATCTTTTCAGAGAGGATCATCTCTTCTTCCTGCGAACGCTGGTCGCAATAAAGCATGTGAGGACGAAGCGGACGACCGTTTTTATCCACACAAAGACAGCCCATCATTTGTCCGCTAAGTGCCACACCGGCAATATCAGCGGAAGATACCAGTTCAAGAAGTGCTTGTGTAGTGTCTACAATGGCTTTCCACCAATCGTGCGGATTCTGTTCCGCCCGGTTGCCGGAAGCGTAATCTGTTGGGTAAGCGGCCGTGCGAGAAGCAATCAGCAATCCCGATTCGTCGAATAAGGTTGCTTTATTACCGCTGGTACCCAAGTCATGTGCTAATATATACATATATGATTTTTCTTCTTTTCAGTTAATAGAGTTAGAGTGCCGCATTCGTGTATCCGGTAAGTCCTACGAAAATACCGCCGACAATACCACCCAGAATAATCACCAGCCAACGGGGAAATGCTTCTTTCAATAGTCCTCCACGTGTTCCTTTCGGTGCGCAAAGTACGTCGGACAAAATAAATCCCATTGCAATCGCCCATCCCATATCTACCCAGGGAGCACTGCCACGATTTCCCTGATGAATCAGGCAGAATTGCATCGGCAAGCCTTCGGCGTCATTCAACAGTCCGGTAGAAAAGCCGAACCCGGGCAGTTTGTGATTGACTACCCAGAAAGTACCGATAATAAGGGCGGCTGCCATAAATCCACCTATCGGACCAAAGTCCTTTACTAATTTAGGCCAGCTCATCAGCACTGTAAAGGTGACGGCAAAAGCTCCGAAAATAGAAGTGATGATTCCGGCATGATACATACCGAAAAACTCATTATAAGTCTGTAACCATTCGCTCATTGTTCTTTCCTCCTTAATTTATCTTCCGGGCACAATCGCACGAACGGATTTTCCATACTAGTATTCCTGCCAGAGCACCTCCTATCAGACAACAGATTAAGGTGGGTACCGCATAAAAGAAGTTGGTGATATCGCCCTGAAAGCGGACAATTCCCCAGGCGATTCCGGCAGAACCGATGCACCAACCCTGATCGAGCCATATTTTTCCTGGAGGATTGAGGATGGCTCCATGATAGTGATTCATATACCACATAATGCCGATAATCAATGTTGCCGCCAGCCAGCCTCCCATCAGGCCGTATGTCTTCCAAAGTTCCGGCCAGATGCCAAATGCAAATCCACCACAGATAGCGGAACCGGCAAAGGTTGATAGATATTTTTTCATGTTATTTAATGAGGTGTATTCTTTAATTAATAATGTTTTTCACACACGGATTACACGGATAACACGGCTAAGAGTCACCTAACGGCATTTAAAACCGTGGAATCCGCGTAATCCGTGCCTGGCTCCTATTCTTTTTCTTCCAATGACAGTTTAGCCAATGTAAAAGGTTTGTCATGCGCAGTGTTTACCTTATCCGGTCCGGTTACCAAGTCGAAACAAGATACGATTACTTGTCCGTTCCACACGATAGGTTCGCCCGGCTGATCCAAACCTCCGTCGCTACCGTCACAATCAGGACTTTGAGCAATGCGCTGAATCTTTCCATCTTTATCAATGCGTGCTACCGCATTTGCCGAGAAGTCTGCTACCCAGATATTTCCTTTATCATCTATGCACATTCCATCCGTCGTGCGTAACTGGGTGGTATCTTGTGCCCATACATCATTACTTACCACTTTACCTTCCGCATCCATCTTAATGCGATGAACGGCACCATCACCGAAGTTTCCTACAAAGAGATCGCCCGCTTCATTAAATACAATTCCATCCAGTCCGTACTGCACTTCAGGATTCTTCGTGATAACAGTGGTAATGAGATTTTTATCTTCGAATGTATTCGTAACTGCCACATCACGGTCATTCATATCAAAACAATATACCCCGCTGACAAGCAATCCCGAAGGATCTTTGATTTGTGATAATGAACTTTGCGTGACATACAATTTCCCATTACGGATACGAAGACCGTTTGGGTGTTCCATACCGGATGCTACAGTGATTGTTTCTTTCAATTGACCGTTATCAAACTTCAGGCAAAGAACACGTCCTTTATTCTTCGCTTTCTCTGCTCCGCTCCAACCTTGATTATCGCAAATAAACAAGTCGCCTTCTTCATTAAAAGCAATCCCCATCGGAGAAGCCCAACCGGTTTCTTCCAATACAGGAACATCGAGCCACTTCGTTATCTTGCCATCTTTAGTGATACGCATCAGACAAGCAGGTTGTGTTATATCTGCAAAGTTCGGACAAGCCAGAATTAAATCTCCATTGGGAGCAACAGCCATTCCGTCCGGTGTCGGACAACAATCCGGCAGGGTTGCAAACAATTCACTTTTCTGCGGAAGAGTATTCTCTCCACTTTTTTGTTTTGGAGAAGTACATTGAATACAGGTTGCTCCTATCAAAGAAGCGGTCACAAGAGATAGTAAATAATACTTTTTCATGGTTAGATAATACAAATGTTTATGTTTATAATTTGAGTCCGTTAGTTCGGTACGCAAACATACTGGTATTTATCAGCAAAGAAGGAAAATGACAATTCAATAAAGGACAAAATTTGTTCAATATGACGCAGAAACAGCTAATTTGAGCGATGAATAGAGAGATAAATACTAGAATATGGAAGAATGGGAAGCGGGATATGGAGAAAGTGAAAATAGAATACGGAGAGAATAGAAAAACAATCCTTTGTAAAATAACATATACGAGATGCCTTTATAAGTATGTCATCATAATCAGTTTATATGATATATACCTTATATTATTATAAGCAGTCTGTATTTGCTTCCTATGCAATGCTCCACTTTTCTCTCCGTTCATAGCTAATTTAGACTAAAAAGAACATTTTCTCCCGAAAAGTTTTTGTAATATCAGAGTTAATCGTATTTTTGTGTACAATTTTGGTGTAGTGATGACAGAAGAAGAAAAAAAGTTATTGAATTCCTTTGAAACGCAACTACGGCATTTGATTTATTTGCACGATGAACTTAAGCGTGAAAATGCCGAGTTGAAGAAGCTTCTCGAAAATGAAAAGCTGAAAAACGAGAAGGTACAAGCTCAATACGATGAATTGGAAGTCAGCTATACAAACCTAAAAACAGCTACGGCAATCAGCCTTAACGGCAGCGACGTAAAAGAGACGAAGCTGCGATTGTCAAAATTAGTGCGTGAAGTCGATAAATGCATCGCTTTGTTGAATGAATAAGAAGAAGATGTATGAACGATAAAATAAAGATAAACCTGCAGATAGCAGACTCAAACTACCCGTTAACCATCAACCGTGAGGAAGAACAAATGGTACGGGAAGCCGCCAAGCAGGTAAATATCAGGCTTAATAAGTATCGGGAAGTCTATAAAAATCTGGAACCCGAAAAAATTATTGCCATGGTAGCCTATCAGTTCTCGTTAGAGAGACTGCAATTGATGCAACGTAATGATACCAGCCCCTATGTGGAGAAGGTAAAAGAACTGACAGAATTGCTGGAGGATTATTTTAAGGAAGAATAAATCCCGACCGGCTATTCGCTGATAAGAGATAAAACAACCACGCACTGCACAATATCCAAGCAAAAATAATTGCTTTGATATTTGGCGGTGCGTTTTTATTTATATACTTAAATTAAATGTAGAATGATAGCAATAATAGCAACAGCAATTGCTTGCTTCATCGTAGGAGGAGTCCTTTCATATATACTATTCCGGTATGTACTGAAATCCAAATACGATAATGTCCTGAAAGAAGCGGAGACGGAAGCGGAAGTAATTAAGAAAAACAAGCTGCTGGAAGTGAAGGAGAAATTCCTGAATAAGAAAGCAGACCTTGAAAAAGAGGTAGCATTGCGGAATCAGAAGATTCAGCAGGCGGAAAACAAACTGAAACAACGCGAAATGGTTCTTAGCCAGCGTCAGGAAGAAATCCAACGCAAAAAGTTGGAAGCCGAAGCGGTAAAAGAGAACCTGGAAGCGCAACTTGTCATTGTTGATAAGAAAAAAGATGAACTCGATAAACTGCAACAGCAGGAAATCGATAAACTGGAAGCAATCTCCGGATTGTCTGCCGAAGAGGCCAAAGAACGCCTGGTAGAATCACTGAAAGAAGAAGCTAAAACGCAGGCACAGTCATTCATTAATGACATTATGGATGATGCTAAGTTAACTGCCAGCAAAGAAGCGAAACGTATCGTTATCCAGTCTATCCAACGGGTAGCTACGGAAACTGCCATCGAAAACTCTGTTACGGTATTCCATATTGAATCAGATGAAATCAAAGGACGTATTATCGGACGTGAAGGACGTAACATCCGTGCTTTGGAAGCCGCTACCGGCGTTGAAATCGTTGTTGACGACACTCCGGAAGCTATCGTTCTTTCTGCCTTCGACCCGGTTCGCCGTGAAATTGCCCGTTTGGCACTGCATCAGCTTGTGACCGACGGACGTATCCATCCGGCTCGTATCGAGGAAGTGGTGGCTAAAGTTCGCAAACAGGTGGAAGAAGAAATTATCGAAACCGGTAAACGTACTACCATCGACTTGGGTATCCACGGTCTGCATCCTGAATTGATCCGTATCATCGGTAAGATGAAATATCGTTCTTCATACGGTCAGAACTTGTTGCAGCATGCCCGCGAAACAGCCAACCTTTGTGCTGTGATGGCATCGGAACTGGGACTGAACCCGAAGAAAGCAAAACGTGCAGGTTTGCTGCATGATATTGGTAAAGTGCCTGATGAAGAGCCAGAATTGCCACACGCATTGCTGGGTATGAAACTTGCCGAGAAGTACAAAGAAAAACCGGATATTTGCAACGCTATCGGTGCTCACCACGACGAAACGGAAATGACCAGTTTGCTGGCTCCTATCGTACAGGTATGTGACGCCATCTCCGGTGCACGCCCGGGTGCACGCCGCGAAATCGTAGAGGCTTACATCAAGCGTCTGAACGATCTCGAACAACTGGCTATGGCTTATCCGGGTGTAACAAAGACTTATGCTATCCAGGCAGGGCGCGAACTCCGTGTTATCGTTGGTGCGGATAAGATTGACGACAAGCAGACAGAAAGCCTGTCAGGCGAAATCGCTAAGAAGATTCAGGATGAAATGACTTATCCGGGACAAGTGAAGATTACCGTCATTCGTGAAACACGTGCGGTTAGTTTCGCTAAATAAAGAAACCATTCAAAAGAAGATTCATATAAGGGCGAAGAAATTCGCCCTTTTTTAGTATACGACTATGGAAAAGTATCAAATTGAGATTTGTACGAATTCAGTGGAAAGCTGCCTGGCTGCACAGGAAGGTGGTGCCAACCGCGTAGAATTATGTGCCGGAATACCGGAAGGCGGGACAACCCCTTCCTATGGTGAAATAGCCATTGCAAGAGAAGTACTGACTCATACCCGCCTGCATGTTATTATCCGGCCACGTGGAGGAGATTTTCTTTATTCGGATATAGAAATCAGAACAATGCTGAAAGACATCGAAATCGCACGGAGATTGGGGGCAGACGGAGTCGTATTCGGTTGCCTGACAGCAGACGGCGAAGTAGACTTGACATCAATGCAGATCCTAATGGAAGCCTCTAAAGGGCTGTCAGTCACCTTCCACCGGGCATTTGACGTATGTCGTAATCCTCAAAAGGCACTGGAGGAGATCATAGAGCTGGGATGCAACCGTATTCTGACTTCCGGGCAGCAACCTACGGCTGAACAAGGTATCGGTCTTTTAAAAGAATTGCAAGGATTGGCTGCGGGAAGAATTACGTTACTTGCCGGCTGTGGAGTAAATGAAAATAATATTGCGCGGATTGCGGCAGAAACCGGAATCAATGAGTTTCATTTCTCGGCACGCGAAAGTATTCAAAGTGAAATGAAATTCAGAAATGAAGTTGTCTCAATGGGAGGAACAGTACATATCAACGAGTACGAACGAAATGTGACTTCCGTGCGAAGAGTCAAAGAAACAGTGGAGGCTTTATATAAAGGAATGTAAGTTATCGCCTCTCTACTATATACTAAGAAATGGTGAACATACAGCTTTAAGCCTTTTGTTCACCATTTCTATTTTGCATTACCACCAGCGGTATCAAGAAAAACCGCTATACCTTTATTTATAAATAAGGAATCACCGTAATATAAATACCTGTAATAATAGCCGAAGTAATTACTCCCGAGATATTAGCTCCCAAGGCATCTCCCAAGACGAATGAGTCCGGATTATCTTTGCTTACAATCTTTTGTGCAACCTTTGCAGTAGTCGGCACACAGCTAACAGCCGCAATACCGATGACCGGATTGTAATTACCCCGTTTAATAATATACATGATATATCCTCCGATTATTCCTCCGATACCGGAAAGTAATAATGCTACAATGCCTAATACTAATAGTTTCAATATCTTCGGATCGAGCAGCAGATGTGCATCACAAAGTACACCCAGCAACACGCCCAACATAAAAGTCGATCCATAAAGCAGCGGACCGCTCACAAAATCATAAATGTGTTTCATACCCGACTCACGAACAGCAACCCCCAGGAACAAAGAGAAGAACAAAGGAGAAGCTACCGGGAATAAGAAACAGAGAATAGCACAAAGAACAGCAGAGAAAGCCAGTTTCACTTTGGCATCGTAATTCTTCGGAGCCTTCTTTGTCACCATCTTAATAGAACGGAAACGTTTGGGAACCAACAGTTTCACAAGGTAAGGATAGCCTCCATACGTCAATCCTAAATAAAGATAGGCAACCACCGTAATAGGCACAAACAAATGCTTTGCCAATGCCAGTGAAGTAAACAATACCATCGGTCCGTCTGCTCCACCTACCATAGCCACTGATGCACTTTCTTTGAGAGTCAGGCCGAGAGCGGAAGCAATAGGAACTGTCAGGAAAGTGCCCAATTCTGCACACAGAGCAAGGAATATACTTGCAAATGGTTTCTGAAGCAGGAATCCGACATCCAAAAGCGTCCCGATACCCATAAAGACAAAGCAAGCTATGAGTCCATTACTAAACGTCAGAGTGTAAACAGGTTGCAGGAAATCTATCTGCATGGTATTCATTAATTGATCCGTATCTGAAAGCATTGGATCAAGAAAGAGGTTACCCAGTGTGCCGTCGGGCATAATCAGTGTTCCGCAGTTGATAGCTACCATTCCCAGTCCCATAGGGATCATCACCATAGGTTCGAGGATACCTTTCCAACCTAAATAGATTAGTAACAGACCGAGCAGTGCCAGAAAAACTCTTGCAGAAGCAAGTACCCATCCGCTTGCCATCATTGTACCAATACCTTGAAATAAGGTAGCAAAATCTATATTTTCCATAAATTAGTTTCCTTTTATTGTTTGTTGTTAGTAAGTTTCTTTGAGTTCTTCTTATTGACATGCGCCTGCTCTTCTTCCCGCAGAAAGAATTCACGGGTATCCTGCGAATAATAATAATTCACCAGATTATTTTCTGAAGCTCCCGGACTCACTCCATGATAATAGCCGGAGTAGCCAGTAAAGTTTCTGTCAATCCCCCTACTGTAGTCTTCACGAGAATCACCTAAAGCATCTTCATCTGCAATAGGTATCTGCCGGACTAATCTTTCCACCTTCTGCCGATGCTGCCGCCAGCGTCGTAACCGGAGTAGTTCCAAACGGTGGGAACTATAAAAGTCAAATGAATCAGCCGCATAAGCAATCAACTTAATGACCGCAGCGACAAAAAAACCGATGAGGAAAGTAAGCCCCATCATCGCAAGAGTAGACAGTAATAAATGAATCATAGCAATATAAAAGTTAGGTTGTACAATCATATTCAAAATAAAGAAGAGGCGCCCAATGGTGAAACCATTATAAAATTTAGACACACATGAAAGTTAATCCCACTGGGCATTCCTCATCACCATATAAAAACAATCGGCGGATATTATTTGCCTGAAATCACTTCGGTATATATCCTTGCTTTTATACGACGTAACTCCCGTTTCACAACGGAAAACACAATATTTTAGTCCTTAAATACCTTATCATTAGTATTCAGGAGGTATATCATTCAACTGGGCTTTGGTAAATACAGGACCGTCTTTGCAGACATACAACTTCCCGACATTACACCGTCCACATTTTCCAACACCACATTTCATCCGGTTCTCCAAGGTAGTATAAATATTCTCATCGGCAAAGCCTAACTTCTCCAATACAGGAAAAGTGAACTTTATCATCACCGGAGGTCCGCAAACTATTGCCACGGAATCTGCACTGGCAGGTGCAGCAGCCTCAAGCACTGAAGGTACAAAACCGACCTTTCCTGTCCAGTCGGGAGTCTCGCCCCCAGGATCAACCGTAGTTATCAGATTGACATCCGGACGGTTTTCCCATTCTTTCAGTTCTTCTTTATATACCAAGTCGTTAACAGACTTGGCTCCGTAAACAATCGTTATATCTTTAAAATCTTCCCGCCTGTCCAATGCATTCCAGATGACGCAACGCATCGGCGGAAGTGCTATACCACCTGCAACGAACAACAGATTCTTTCCTTTCCACTCGTCCAACGGAAATGTGTTTCCGAAAGGTCCGCGAAAACCGACGGTAGCTCCTTCTTCCAGTTTGGCAAGTCCGGTAGTCACCCGTCCTGCCTGGCGAAATGTACACTCGATATATCCTTTACGAGTAGGCGACGAAGCAATACAGAAAGTTGACTCTCCTTCACCAAACGCAGAGTATTCACCGAACTGTCCGGCTTTGAAGTGAAAAGCTTCTCCTTCCTTCTCGTCTTTAAATCTTAACCGGAAAGTCTTGACTCCCGGAGCTTCATGGGTTATCTTCTCAATCACCATCAGGTGCGGAAGATATATATTCGACTGCTCATTCATGGCTTGATATCGATATTAAGTGTTCAAGTATATTCATATCTACCGGGCAGGCACGCGAACAACGCCCGCATCCGGTACAACCAGTTTCCTGTATCCGTTCAGGCATATAGGAGAACTTATGCAAAATGCGCTGACGCCAACGGGTGCTTTGTGTCGGGCGCGGATTATGTCCGGACGTATGGAGGGTAAACAGCGAAAAGCCGCAAGAATCCCAACAACGGACACGATGACCGGACGAACCTTTGGCATCTTCCTGAATATCAAAACAGGCACAGGTTGGACAAACATAAGCGCATGCGCCACATCCCAAACAGCGTTCGGACTGTTGTTTCCAAACAGGACTGTCGAATGCTCCCGCCAACTTCTCACGTACATTATCAACATTGAAACGGGTGGGAACGGATGCCAGATATTGTTCCTTATCAATTTCTTCGGCAGGTGTATATTCTTTCACAAAGAATTTAACCAATGCTTTGCCTTTTGCTGTCAAGACTTCCACCAATGCACTCTGATCCGGCAACTCCGTAATCTGAATATCACTGCCGGCAGTATTACCGGGCCCCCCGTGAACGGAAGTACAGAAACATGATTCATCGCATTGTGCACAACTGAAGCTGATTAATGTCATTTTCTCCCGTCGGGCATTGTATAGTTTATCTTTATAATCCCAATTAAAAATGCCGGAAAGGGGTGCAAACCCTGCTGCATCACAAGGACGGATTTTCCAGAGAATCGTTTCGGGAATGGCATGAATATCCGCTTCCTGCAAAGTAGCTTCTTTCCCGTCTTTCTGATAAGAGAACAGAACTTCTGTTTTCGGGAACGCAAAGCGTTTAGCCGACTGGGTAGTCTGCACATAGTCCGTCGCTACCTCATCGTAAGAAGTCACTCTTTTGAAGTCTACTTTATCTCCTGAATGCACAGGAGCAAAAATATGCATTTCCTTTTTCACCATCTGGTGAAACCATTCTTGCAGACTGCTTTTACTGATATGTAGATTTTCCATTACTTTCTTTTAATGTATAAAGTTCTCTTTATCTTCTGCCTTGAAGGTAGAAAGTACATTTCCCGCAGGATTGATAGCACCGGGAGCAACCCCGAACTCGCCCTGAATGTCTTCCATCATACTTTGTGTCATCAAATGAAGAGGAATACCCACCGGACAGGCTTGTTTACAAGCGCCACAACCGATACAGCGTCCTGCCATGTGCATCACGCGGTTAATCTGCCACTCCATATTTGTCAGCGGAGCAGACCAGGGTTGTACCCACTGCGGACAATTGACCTCCACAATACACCGGCTGCAATAACACAACGGACAGGCAGCCCGGCAAGCATAGCATTTGATGCATTTCGACATTTCCTCCATCCAATATTTCCACCGCTCTTCACGACTCATCTTTTTCAGACGATCAATCAGTTGAAGATTCTCCTCACTAATAGTCAAGGGAAAGTCTGCCAGATATGTTTTTATTTCATCGAATCCTTTAAACTGGATAACTTCTCCATGTCCGTCAACGGTCAATACCAGAAGATTATCTTCTTTCAACTGGTTTTCGAATGCCAATTGAACAACCGTCCGTAATGCCGGTACTGTAGCTGTTATAGCCACTTTGCCTGTTCCTGTCAATTCCCGTTTTGTCAGATAAACTGCGATATTATTCGTGCAACGGTCGTCCAGTATCAGTCTGTCGGCATTTTCAGCCTGCCGGCAAAAGAGAGGACGTGTTCCGTGGTTTCCTTCTTCATAGCCTATCACAAGATTCACCTCTCCTTCTTGTAACAAAGCAACTGCTTTTTCTGTCAGTTTACTCATAGATAGCCTCCTTTTCCAAATAGTCCGAAGCTTTCTGATACTCCAGATAAGGTCCCAGTTCACGGATTCCGGCAACTGTCTCATTCACCAGATCAGCCCACTTGGCCCCCTCTGCCGCCGACACCCATGAATAACGGATACGACGTACATCAATTCCCAGGAAGTCGAGCAGTCCGCGGAATACAATCCAACGACGACGTGCGTGGAAGTTTCCGGATGTATAATGACAGTCATTCGGATGACAACCCGAAACGATAATTCCATCAGCACCTCCGGCAAAGGCTTTCAACAGTAACATAAAGTCAATTCTTCCTGTGCAGGGGAAGCGGACAATTTCTACATTAGTCGCATACTTCAACCTGCTCGTACCTGTCAGGTCTGCCCCGGCATACGTGCACCAATTACAGACAAAAGCTACAATGCGCGGTTCAAATTCCTGATTATTCTCGATCTTATTTTCGTTCATAGCTTACTCTCTTTTTAATGGTTCAGCAATGCCATCACTTCGGCATAGACCTGTTCATTGGAATATCCTTGTATATCAATAGATTTGGAACGGCAGAAAGCAACACAAGTACCACAACCCTGACAAAGTCCGGGATTTACTTTAGCTACGGTCTTTATTACATTTCCATTCCTGTCTTTTATTTCTTCACGTTCGATGGCCTGATAAGGACAAGCTGTCTGACACATGAAACATCCTACGCAAGTACTGAATAACGGAGGAGCAGTACGATTGACAACGGCTATCAATGGCTCGCGAACCAGATTTGCCTGTGAAAACAATCCTGCTACTTTCACAGCGGCTCCCGAAGCCATTCCCACTGTTTCGGGAATATCTTTCGGCGCCTGACAGGCTCCTGCCAGATAGATTCCGGCTGTATTCGTTTCCACCGGTTTCAGTTTGGGGTGAGATTCGGCAAAGAACTGATAAGGGTCATAAGAAATGTGCATCTTCTGCGCCAGTTCTTCCGCTCCCTTGTTGGCAACTCCCGCTGTAGCAAGCACTACCATGTCAGCTTCTATCTCGACAGGTGATGCTCCCAACAGGGTGTCTACTCCTTTAACAATCAATTTACCGTTCTTCTCATATATACGGGCGACGCGACCACGGACGTAATTCACTCCATCCTCTTCAATGGCACGGCGCACAAATTCTTCATAATTCTTTCCTCCGGCACGAATATCCATATAGAACACGTACGATTCGCCACCATGTACCTTGTGCTGATAAAGCATCGCATGTTTGGCTGTGTACATACAGCATATCTTAGAGCAATAAGGAATTCCTTTGGCCGGATCACGGGAACCGGCACAGGCTACAAATACAATCTTTTGAGGAATCTGTCCGTCAGACGGACGGCGAATCTCTCCGAATGTAGGACCGGAAGCCGATGCCAGACGCTCAAACTGCAATCCGGTAATGACATCTTTGTATTTTCCATATCCATATTCGGGGAAAAAGTCTGTATTCAACACATTGAATCCTGTAGTTACTACAATCGCTCCGACTTCTTCGGTGATAATACGGTCCTCTTGTCCGAAACGGATAGCCCCCGTAGGACATAGCTTTTCACAGACTCCGCATTTACCATTGCGATAATGGGTACAATGTTCTTTATCAATCACCGGTTTATTGGGCACTGCTTGCGGAAAAGGAACATAAATAGCTGTACGCATTCCCAAACCGGCATTAAATTCGCTCGGTATCTTTTTGTTAGGACATTTAGTCGTACAAAGTCCGCAACCGGTACATAATTTCTCATCAATGCTCTTCGCTTTCAGGCGTATACTGGCTTTAAAATTACCGATAAATCCTTCCACATGCTCCAGTTCGGCATACGTATAAAGAGTGATATTCGGATGCTGCGCTACTTCCACCATTCGGGGAGTAAGAATACACTGCGAACAGTCTAATGTAGGAAAAGTTTCCGAAAGCTGTGACATGTGTCCGCCGATGGACGGTTCTTTCTCTACCAGAATGACCTGATGTCCGCAATTGGCGATGTCCAGACTTGCCTGAATTCCGGCAATTCCTCCTCCAATCACCAGTGCTTTTTTGGTGATAGGAACCTGAATGGGAACCAAAGGATGATTCCGCTTTACCTTTTCAACCAGACTTTTGACAATATCAACAGCCTTACGGGTAGTTGCCTCCCCTTTCTCATGTACCCAAGAGCAATGCTCACGAATATTAGCTATCTCGCACAGATAAGGATTCAATCCGGCTTCCGCACATGCTCTCCGAAAGGTAGGTTCATGCATTCGCGGAGAACAGGCAGCAACGACAACGCCATCCAATCCATATTCTTTAATGGCGTTCTTAATCAATGTCTGTCCCGGATCGGAACACATATATTTATAATCAATGGCATAGGCAACGCCTTCCATTTCTTTTGCCGCCTCAGCCACTTTTTCGCAGTCGACAGTTGCACTAATATTTTCACCGCAATGGCAGATAAAAACTCCTATTTTAGACATACTTCCGCCTCCTTCAAATTTACAGCTACAAAATGACGTCCCAGTCCCAATTCCTTGGGAGTCAGTCCGACAGCCAGTCCGATAGCCTGTGTGATATAAAGAACCGGTATGGTAACAGTTTTTGCCAGATAGTGGTTAATAGCAGGGCGACGCATATCCAAATTAGAATGACACATCGGACAAGTCACAATCACAGCTTCCGCTCCCCGGTCGTCAGCATCTTTCAGAATATTTCCCGAGAGACGTCCTACAAGGTCTGTGCGAGAAACGGACAAGCCCGCACCGCAACACTCCGTTTTGAAAGCCCAGTCAATAGGAGTGGCACCAATCAGAGACATGATTTTGTCCATGCTTTGCGGATCTTCCAAACGGTCGAAGTTTAATATTTTATGGGGACGCACCAACAAGCAACCATAGTAACAAGCCACTTGATGAGCAAAAGGACGTACTATCTTCTCTTTTAATGCATCCAACATATATTTCTCTATCATCTGGATGACATTCAATATTTTCACATTACCGAGGTAGCGCATTCCAACTGTAGTCAGTATTTCATCCTTCAATACTTCATTGTTCAATAATTCATATTGAGCAACACTCAAACGATTGTAACAGGAAGCGCAGGGGACAACGATTTCTTGAAATCCCTGTTGTTCTGCCAAAGCCAACACACGGGTAGGTAAGGCCAGAGACAGTTGTTTACTCATGGAGTGAGCTGCCGTTGCGCCGCAACAATTCCAGTCTTTCAACTCGATCAGTTCGAGTCCCATCACCTGTGCCAGTGCTTTGACTGATTCATTGTATTCACGAGAAGTTCCGTTTAGCGAACATCCCGGATAGAAACCGATTTTCATAGCTACTTTTGAGTCTTTTCAATGGTTTGTGCAAATATCTTTTTGATCTTATTCTCATCTTTTACCCGTTCCGGAAAAAGGTTGAGCTTCCCTTTGACGAACATTACAGGGGCCACATTCAAATCCTGTGTCAAACGTAAGGTACGGGCTTTAAACCCTGCAACTAATCCGACTTCGTAGAGCCTTCCCGTTCTTTTCACTGATTCGAGAAAAGCGGAGTGAAAAGCTACGACAGGACGTGATTCTTTATGGATGCATCTTTCTTTACGGGATCTCTCACGCAGATAGTCCATCACTTTGGGAATGTTGATCTCTTTAGGGCACCTCGCAATACAGTTTTCGCAATTCAAGCAAATCCAGATGGCATTGGAACTTAACACACGACGGTCATTTTGAGCATTTTTTGTCTGCAACAACCGGAGAATATAGCTGGGAGCATAATCCATCTCCTCTGACAGCACACATCCGGCCGTACACTTACCACACTGGTAGCAATAAGACACATTAATACCCGTCTTTTGTTCCAAGTCACAGGAAATACATTCTTTGTTTTCCATGTTGACATGAATAAAATAGATAATAAATAAAATAAAGGAAAAAGTGGCAGAGGGGATCAGAATAACAGGCACACCTCACCCTACCCAAAGACAAGAGTAGAGTCTAAATAAGAATATGCGCCAATGTGTAAACGTAATACTTACACGAATATTTAGTGTAATTAACATCAAGGTCGGTATGACCCAAACGATTCTCCGGAAGCAGAACATTCAGAGAGCTCAATATCTGTATAATCACAGTATTGGTATTGAACTTCAGGTTCTTGAAAGGAACAATGCTTCTCGGAAAAGAGATATTGTCAAAAATGCAGTCACTAACTTTACAATTGGATGTTTCGTCAACAAACTGTGAACGAGAATCTTTGCCCGACTTGTCAAAGCCGGCAGAAGAAATGCAGCAACATGACTCTGCTTTATATTGCATATCATTAGCCGAGATTCCTGTTTCTTTCTGAAATCCCTGCAATTCTTTATCGGAAACATTACTAAATCCCAATACTAGAAATGCGCATGCTAATATGCAAAAAATATATTTAGCCATAATTTGCTGCAAACGTAATCATTCTTTTCCGAAAAAACGCATTAAGGACAAGAATTAACGATTATTCATATAGATTCTTTCCTACAAGCCATGTACAACTTTCATCAATTGCTCACCTAAACCTATTGTATATCCTTGAGAAACAAAGACTACCCTATTAAATGTATCTGCAATAATAAACACTGGCAGAATGGAGTTATTCAAATTCATCGCTTGCACAATTTCTTTCCGAATGCTATCATCAGTATCAATACCGTAAGTGATGGTAGACGGAAGTCCTTTAAATTCGTCGGCATTAAATTTTTTGTATTGTTCTTCCGAAGGGAAAAGAAAGACCATCTTACGCCCCCATTGTTCGAAATCATTGCCCAAAGCGGCTATATCTCTTAGCGCATGATTGGTAGGTTCCTGCCCTACTCCAAGCACAGCTACTACAAAATAGCCACGTCCACAGGTTTGCAGAATACTCTGTTTTGACAAAGATATCACTTTCTCTCCTATTCCCTCCACCGGTGCAAAAAGCGATTCGGAATTGAAATTACCGATAACAGCCACTTTTTCTCCGGATTCACGCAAATGATAAGGTACTTTGGTCGCTACAGGTTTGAATTCGTCTTTCTGTGCAGGTAATACAAAAGAAGAAATTCTCGCCAACACACCTCCATCAGCAAGCCTTGTGCCAGTAACCAACAAGTAATATCCGGTATCCAATGTCCCTATATATCGCAACTCGGGATGTTCTTCGTCACAGCTAATCAATTCTGGTCTGCCCTCCCGCAACCTGGAAATGGTAAACTTATTATAATACTTTACTCTCTTATCATCACGAGCAATTGCCTTACCGTCCTCATAAAAACGATAAATGCCTCTGGATGCCTCCACTTCTTCTTGTTTATCGAAATCAACTTCCACATATCTATTATCCCCCCATTCATCCTTTTCAGGATCCATATAGCTTATGCGTCCATCCATCTTTCTCATATCAGCAGCAATATTCAGGCTACGCGCCAAAGCCACAAAGAAAATATCCCGTGAAAATGAATCCGCCACCTTCGCACGCCAAACCCCTTCCGGAGAAATAGGAATACGCAGAAAGTTATTTTCCTCATCAATCGTAATATTACGGTTTACCCATTCAACTAAAGCTTGCGGATGATTTCGAAAGGTATCTATTTCCGTTTCGGAGAACTTAGACTGAAAGAACGATTTATAAGGCGTCAATACCTCCGTTGAAATACGGGGAGCAAGTATGTCATAAATATCTCCAACCGAAGCATCCATACAGCGCAAGGAGGGTATAACACAATCATATAAATAGTTAGGAACATCTTTCGTATTCAATAAATGATCAATCAATACTTCATAAGGTACATCACGAAGATCTTTTTTAGTAAGCACAGACAACAAAGCCGCTCCTTTCATTAATTTTCCCTGTCGGTCTGCCTCATTCAGAAAACGAACCAATACATCATGATTTCCTCTTGATTCCACTAAGAAAGAAGCCAGTGCCTTCCTTACAAACGAACCTGATTTTCCCTTCAAACAGGCTATAATGGAATCAGCTTGTTCCGCAGTCGGGAAAGTAGCGACATAAGCATTGCGAATCGAATCCTCCTGCATCATTCTCCGGTCATTCTCCGCCCGCTGCTCTGGCGTTACTTCCGGTAAAATAGGATTCTCAACGGGAGGAACAATATCAATATCCTCTTCAAATATATCTCCTTCCTTCTTATCAAGTGTCAATGTCAATTCCGGTTGCTTGCTGAAGGATAGCTTGGAAAAGCCGAATGTCCCTTTATCGGAAGCCCATACCAACATATCTCCCTTACCGGCCGTTAATGACACTTGACCACTGGCATCAGTATATTTGGTAGCCACTGTATAGAACTCCGCATAGTTATATACTTTAAACTCCACTCTTGCTCCGGTGACAGGTTGTCCATTCCTATCTTTCACCGTTACCAACGCTTTTGCGATTGGAGCATAATTATCAATCACATTGATTTCCGTATAATTCGGCGTCTCAAGCATAATCTCTTCCGGACCGTTGTATCGTCCGAAAACCTTGGTATGCATCAACATTCCCCGACTGGCAGGGGAATTAAACCATCCCAGGTTCAAAACCGGTTCCGGTTCACAAGCTCCAAAGAAGTACCAATGTCCATCCGCCCATGCTTCCACCCAAGCATGATTGTCATCCGTATGCGCCCAGCGGGGCGTATACACTTGCCGTGCCGGAATACCGACTGCCCGGAGCGCAGCCACCGTAAATGTAGACTCTTCGCCACAACGTCCATACGCTGTTTTGACAGATGCCAATGGTGAGCTGGTGCGCGCATCACTCGGACGATAGACCACTTTCTCGTGACACCAGTGGTTCACTTCCAATATCGCGTCTTTCATCGGCAGTCCCTTCACCCTGTCTTTTAGTTCATCATAAAACACACGACGGGAATCATCCAGATTCTCGTTATTCACCCGGATCGGCAGAACAAAATGACGGAACACTTCATCGGGAATCTCTTTGCCCCAAGGCATCTCGTCACGTGTCTGCTTCGACAGCCGGACATTCTCCAAGTAATAATCTCCCGGATAATCCGTCACATCCCCTATCGGCATATAAGCGTAGAGAAACATCAATGCTTCGCGCTCGTACACTGACAGAGCGGAATCACCAAAGATCGCAAATAAATCTCCATGAGGAAGTGCCTGTTTTTTCTGCTCAAAGTCTTGAGCTACTTGATTCCGGTAGGATTCTTCTTTGAGGAAGTGAGCATTGTTACAAGCAAACAGTACAATCGACAAAATCAGGACGCACAAAAGATGGGTGAATGTTTTCATATAAGTGTTTGGTTTATTCTATTAATAAGGTTGCTGACTGACAAAAATAGAAGAATATTTTCTGAATACCTAGATAAGTACATAAAAATGTGATAGATAAGAATAATATTGTCATTGATGGGAAAATCCAGGAATTTTGTAACAGGTTTGTAATATAGACCGTGTTCGAACCCTTATAAAAAGAAAATTCAAAAGAAAAAGAAGATTTTTATGTTTTACAGCATATAATTCGAAAACAATTTGTATCTTTGCAGTGTTATTAGAGAAAACAAGATGTAAAACCGCTCTTCAAAACGTGGAGGGCAAAAAAAGAGGAAACAAATTATGAAAAAGAATGCAAATGAAAAAATTATGATGTTACAGTACCGTATTAAACGCTATCAAGCAATGGGAAATGGTGCCATGTGCCAAACATTAAACGGTAAACTTCAAAAACTGCTGTCACAGCAGGTTGCCATGTAAATAAACACACTAATTATAATAAATAGAGCGAGGAACTTTCGAGTATCCTCGCTTTTTTTATACATTTGCAGAAGAAAGATAATAAAACACATTATGAAAAAGCTATTTATGTCGGTTGCGCTCCTCATATTGGTCGTAACCTCTTTTGCACAAACACCCGGTTATGAGTTCACAACCGTTGTATCTCACCAAGCAACGCCTGTCAAAGATCAGGGTTCCACAGGAACCTGTTGGTGCTTTGCCACCGCTTCTTTCATGGAGTCGGAACTGCTCCGAATGGGAAAAGGAGAATATGATCTCTCGGAAATGTTTATCGTCCGCCAAAAGTACATGAATCAGATGGAGGACAATTATCTCCGTCGTGGTAAAGGAAGTATCGGTGAAGGAAGTTTGGCACACACTTTCAAAAACGCTTATAAGAAAGCGGGAATCGTTCCGGAAGAAGTGTACACCGGATTGCCGGGCGATAAGAAAGACCACAATCACGGAGCATTGTCACGCTACCTCAAAGCATTGGTAGACGCAAATATTGAATCTAAAAAGCGTACTCCGCAATTTGATGCGCTTATTAATAATCTGTTCGATATTTATCTGGGTAAGGTTCCCGAAAAGTTCACTTATAAAGGAAAAGAATATACTCCTCAATCTTTCACAGAAAGTCTGGGATTGAATATGGATGATTACGTTGAACTGACTAGTTTCACTCACAAGCCTTATTATGAGACATTCTCACCTGAAGTTCCCGACAACTGGGAAAACCAGCCGATGTATAATCTTCCGTTGGACGAACTGATCGGGGCTATCGACTATGCACTGAACAAAGGATATACCGTATGTTGGGATGGTGACGTTAGCGAACAGGGTTTCTCTTTCAAGAACGGAATCGCCATCAATCCGCAAGTGGAGGATGTGAAAGATTACTCGACTACCGACCGTGCCCGTTTTGAGAAAATGCCTAAATACGAACGAATGGACGAAGTGTTCAAGTTTGAACATCCTTATCCGGAAATCAACGTAACACCGGAAATCCGTCAGGATGGTTACGAGAAGTTTGTGACAACTGACGACCACCTGATGCACATCACCGGTATTGTAAAAGATCAGAATGGTACTAAATATTATATCACCAAGAATTCCTGGGGAGCGGATAGCAACAAATCCGGAGGTTATCTGAATATGTCTGAAAGCTATGTACGTGCTAAAACAATCTGTGTGATGGTACACAAAGATTCTCTGCCTAAGGAACTGAAGAAGAAACTCGGTATTCAATAAATCGCATGAAATCAGTCCCGAAGGGAGATTGGCTGTTTCATACATTTATTTATTCAGAACTCTCCATTATATTCATATAACAAAAGAAATAGGGCAACGAAGTATCACTACTTCACTGCCCTATTTTTTTTGTTAACCTACTATATTAAATCCTTTGCTCTTTATTTCTTTTTCAATGTCACGTCACTGATTTCTACAACGCCGCCTTTGTTCTGGGAAAGAATAGCCACATAACAATCTTTCAGAATAGCAGCATCATCGTCTGTATCAGACACTTCCAAGTTAGCATTTGCTTTCTTGCTGCTAATAGCATTTACCACTTGTCCCATATCATAGTAAACCACTACTTTAGTCCATTTACCGGCCTCTTTAATTTTAAAATTGTATTGTGCACCCGAAGCATTCGGTTGAGCATCCGCGTCATAGTCTCTACGCATGAAGAAAGTAGTATTGTACTTACCATTATCATTCTTTTCCTCATTGGTCTGCTTGATGTATACGCTGACCGGAGTTCCTGCTTCTTTAGCTTTTGCATAGAAAGTAAGAACATAGATACCTTTGTCCAAACCATCGGTAATACGTTGTCCCAGGAAAGCTTTATACCAAGAGAGATTCTTTTCGGCACCGGAGTTATCCAATTTCATTGCATTCGGATATTTGGCATCTCCTGTTTCTTCCCAAGCAATAGTAGTTACACCGTCAGCTTCATTATTCATGATAAACCACTCTCCTGCGGTAGCTTTGTTGGCATTAGTCACTTTAGTCTTCACTTCAGTGGCGAATTTTTCGTTTTTTATCAGGTTCTGCGCACTTACGCTTACTCCTGCAAGGACCAAAAGGCCGGCAAATAATACTTTTTTCATCTTACTGTGATTTAATTGTTTATACTTTATTTTTTCTAGCTTTAAAAATCTATTTCATCCTACTTCACTTGTTGAATAACAAATCCATATTTACCAGTCACTTTCTTTTCTTCAGTCTTTAGTGTGATGCGGTAAATCTCTTTTCCCCATACGTTAGACAGGCGCGGATCATCCAGTTTGATTGTTTCCAGTTCGGCTTTAAACTGCGACGGATAGTCCATTTCCACCTTTTGTCCCTTTACTTCGATGCGGATTTTTCCGGCTGACGGGAAAGTCACATTGCCCCAAGTTAAAAAGTTCATTTGATTAGGAGCAATAGCCTCATCCAACGTATAAATATCACCAATAATGAGTTTTTTATCATCAAGAGCATAAGAACGAACCCAGCTTTTCACTTTCGCTTCTGCCGGATAAGCAGTAGCTATATCCGTAGAGAACATTCGTTTCTTCTCATTGCAAACGGTATTGGTAGCTTTATACTCCTGCCCGAATTTCTGCGGTACTCCGCTAATCATCGGCAAGTTATGATAGTTGCTCTGCATGGTCCAGATGGTATAGCGGTCCTTACCGAACGTCTGTTTGGTATATGTACCTACACCGGCATCAATAATCACAGGAATTGTATTTACGTATAAAGAAAAGGTTCCTACATCGTTGTGGTTATGGCTTTCGTTATTAAATCCGCCTTTAGCGGCAACAAACATACCGTTCTTATTCTTCATATAACAGAATTCCGTTTCGGGATACCAGGTTACATCCGGCATATCATGTTTCGGAGTTGCTTTTGCCAGCTCATTACAGCAAAGTAGAGATTGAAGCGAACGAAAAGCATCGTTGCCCATGGTAGCATACGGTTTTCTTCCATTTAATAGGTATGCGGCAAAATGCATCATTTCATCGCTGTTTACAGCTTTACCGAAGCGATAGATTAACAAAGGATCGCCCCCGCCTTGTGCCGATGCATCAGCAAAATTCACCACCCAGCCATTGCCCACGTATGAGCGGGACATATATTCTCCCATCCGGCGAATCATCGGTTCATTGAACAGAGACAATTTACCGCCTGTGCCATCAGAGAGTATCTGCAAATAGTCATAGAGCTTTCCGGCGGCATGTCCCCAGTAAGAGGTTCCCTCTTCACAAGCACCATCGGATTTCACGAAGTTGATAAACTTATCGACTGACTGCATGGAGCGATAAACAGCTTTCGCCAACTTATCCTTATTGTTCTCCATCAGTAAGAAACATTGCAGGGCATTAGAGTTACACCAGGGATTCCAGTTGTTGATGATTTCTCCCGGTTTCCAGTTAAAAGCCATCCACCACATTTCGTCGTCGTTCATATACGGATCGAGAATACGTTCTTTGATTGCTTTACGCATTTGCAAAGATACCACAGGATTGATTTTGTCGAATGGTTTACGGAAGAAATAGTGTACCCAAGCCATTAATGCTCCGTATCCGCCTGAACCGAGGTCGATAATCTGTTCGCGGAAGTCGGGAAGTGAACGTTTGCTGCTCTGGCGGGGCAAGTGTGCGGATAGAACCCATGAATTCATTTCACAGCTCATATATGCTCCGTTCAGTAATTGGTCGATAAAACGTCCTTTTCCTTCGGCCAGTTCGGCGAGCATCAAGGCGTTAAGTGCCTGGCGGTTGGCGTCATAAGGAACTTCCATTATTTTACGGTTACCGCTACGTTCGTATTCCAGATAGGCAGTGGCAGGTATCAGTTGCCATTTATAGTCGAGGAGTTTTTCGCCGGCTTCGATGAGACGTTGCTTATTGGGGCCCATCAAAGAATCCCAGGCGTCGCGATCTGTATAAGCAGGATAAGGCACCCATGCTTGTTTCATTACCAACACGTTTTTCAACGTAGTTTCGTCTGCCGCTTTTTGCAGCATATTGCGTTCGGTGTAAGCGTTTGCCTTGAAAGAAAAACTTCCTAAAGCTGCTAGTAAAAGAACACAAAATAAATGTTTCATTCGATTCATGGTATTTTCATTCATTTAAGTATTGCAAAGATAACGTATCTGATAAAAAATGAGGTGAGTAAATCATACGAACCTGATGACAAAAAAGTACATACTTCAAAAATAGTACTCTTAATTGCTATATTTTAGGCTTTTAAGTCATTATAAAAGCTATTTAAGTCATTGTAGAAACAATTTAAGTCACTATAAAAACAATTTAAGTCACACGGAAACCAGGTTTTCATTTCGGAAAAACAAAGATGCAGTTTCAGAAAACAGAGGCTCCCTTTGGAGAAAATAGAGGTTCTATTTATTCCAAACAGAGGCTCTGTTTAGGTCAAATAAAGGCTCTATTTTATTTCAAATAGAGTATCTGTTTTACTTCAGACAAAGTATCTGTTTGGACATTCTATCCTCTTCCTTTTTTCATTCTTTGATTCTCTTCTTTTTCCTCCCCTATTCTTTCCTCTTCATTCCTCTATTTCTTCCTCTTCGCCTTCAATCCCAATCGCTAAATTCAAAACTCAACTGTTCCCAGACACCGTGTTGTTCATCGGCTTCCTCTTTTGGATTGGAGACGGAAAGACCGATGAGTCGGATTGGATGTTGCTCATATTCGACACTTTTAAGCAATTCTTTTGCTAGTGGAAGTACCCGGTCTAAGGTGGTGAGTTCCTGCGATTGAGTAAGGCTTCGGGTTATCTGGCTAAAATCATGAAACTTAATTTTCAGGGTAAGCGTGTTGCCTTTGAAGTCTTTTCGCTGAAGACGTTCAATCAACTCTACTGCCACATGGTATAGTTCGATAATGACCGATGAACGGGCTGAAATATCACGTTCCAATGTACGTTCGCAGCCAATGGATTTACGGATACGAATTGCTTCGACAGGGCGTTCGTCAATTCCTCGTGAGCACTCATAATATAGTGCGCCGGCTTTTCCGAAATGTGCTGTCAGCATTTCAAGAGAACATTTTCGTAGTTGAAGTCCATTGTGGATGCCAAGTAGATGCATCTTCTTTGCAGTCACCGGACCCACTCCCCAAAAAGATTCGATAGGAAGACGGGCTATAAAATCAAGGGCTTGTTCCGGATGAATGGTGCATAAGCCATCCGGTTTGCGATAGTCCGAAGCTATTTTAGCCAGAAACTTATTATAAGAAACTCCGGCAGACGCAACAAGGTTGAGCTGCTCCCGAATCTTCTGCTTTATTTCCTTTGCTATATCCACAGCCAGGGAAATATCTTTCTTATTTTCAGTGACATCCAAGAAAGCCTCATCCAAAGACAGAGGTTCGATAATATCCGTATATTCGTGGAAAATCTCATGTATCTGACGGGAAACGGATTTATAAACATCCATCCTGCCAGGTACAAAAATGAGTTGGGGACAAAGACGTTTCGCCTTTTGCGAAGCCATGGCGGAACGGACACCGTAACGCCGGGCTTCATAACTGGCAGCAGCCACGACTCCCCTCTCTTCTGCATGACCTACCGCTAAAGGCTTGCCACGAAGTTCTGGATTATCACGCTGTTCTACAGAGGCATAGAAGGCATCCATGTCGATATGTATAATCTTTCTCTGCGTCATTTATTCGGGGATTTATAGCAAACTTACTACAAATCCCCGAATAAATGAAATATATTTTATTGAGAATATCTTTGGGGGTTATATTCTCTCAAAACAATAACTTTTCCCGGGTTCAGTCATTACATCATACTCATACACTCTATATAACAAAGGATACTGCGGACAAATCTTTTTAGAGATAAGCGGTTCTTTTATTCGTTCCACCTGAAAAAACGGGTTTTTATTTTCACCTACAGCTTCACGCAAACCTTTGCCCTTCAAAGGTACATAGGAGCGTAGTCGAAGGTTTCCACCCAAGCGAGCATGTATAATCACCTTGGATAATTGTGCACCATCCCATTCCATATCTGTAACAAAACCTCCCCGGGCAACCAATCCTTCAACGCGGCCTTTTCGCCAAGCGTCCGGCAACGCTGGAAGCAAATGTATGGCATTGTCATGACTTTGCAGAAGCATCTCGGCAACTCCTGCCGTATAACCGAAATTCCCATCAATCTGGAAAGGGGGATGCGCATCAAATAGATTCGGATATGTACGTCCTTCAGACTTTCCCGGCTCTACCAATACCAACATATTATTAATAATCTTAAAAGCACGATTACCATCCAGTAATCTCGCCCATAAGTTTATTTTCCAACCGATAGACCATCCCGTAGCTTGATCTCCCCGATAAATTAAAGAGTTTTTTGCAGCTTGAAATAACAGAGGGTCTGTATAAGGAGATATCTGATTACTCGGATACAATCCAAAAAGATGAGACACATGCCTGTGCTCACTCGTAGGGTCATCCACATCTTCCAGCCATTCCTGTAATTGGTTATATCTACCAATCTGCATGGGCGGCAAACGATCAATCATTTTTTGTAAATGTTTGGCATAAACAGCATCTTCCATCAATATCTTACAAGCCTGCAAAGTATTAGAGAAAAGATCGAAAACGATCTGATTGTCCATTGTACAGCCGGCCACAGTAGAAGGTGCATTCTTCTTTTCATCCCCCTCCGGTCCATGTTCCGGTGAGTTGGACGGACAAGTCACCATCCATCCGTATTTGGGATGTTCCACTAAAAAATGAAGAAAGAAATCTGAAGCGCCTTTCATTATAGGATATGCTTTCTTTAAAAAAGCTTTATCACCGGTAAAAAGATAATGTTGCCATAAATGCTGGCACAACCATGCACCTCCATTAGGCCACATTCCCCAAAATGCTTTATCTACAAGTCCTGTGCAACGCCATATATCCGTATTATGATGCAGTACCCAGCCATCACAGCCATACATTGTACGAGCTGTTTCTCTCCCCGTTTCCGATAATTCTTTTAACATCTGCATCAATGGCAAATGTGTCTCACTCAAATTAGTAACTTCAGACGGCCAATAATTCATCTCCAGATTAATATTGACCGTATATTTTCCGTCCCAAGGAGCCAATAGATTATCATTCCATATCCCTTGCAGATTTGCTGGTTGTCCACCCGGTTGGGAAGAAGAGATGAGCAGATAACGACCATATTGAAACATTAAAGTAGCCAACGACACATCTTTTCCTTCATTAAAATGTTTCACTCGTAGATGTGTCTCTCTTTTTGCTTCTTCCGAAGTCCCCAAATCCAACTTCACACGGTTGAATTGGTTCTGATAATAAGCTATATGTGCTTCACGAGCTTGCTCATATTTTTTCTTACGAGCAATATCTAAATAAGACTTTGACTTTCTGTGTGCATCTCCGCTGACATCTTTATAATTCACAAAATTAGTTGCAGCGGAAATATAAAGAGTTACAGCATCAGCTCCATTCACCTGAATATTCTCTCCAGTCACTACTACATGCCCTCCCTCATTCTTTACTTCAGTCTGTGTCTCTACACGAATGGCACCAGGCACCCCTTCATGTTCTGTTCCTTTCCCGATTAACACAAGTCTTTTTCCCGACTTACGGACTTCATGCTGCAAAGGAGATTTATAAGAAGCCGTAAATGATAAAGTTCCCTGTTTATTTGCTGTCAATCGAACTATAATCACATTATCCACAAAGGAAGTGAAAACCTCTCGATTATAAGTCACCTCTCCGACTTTATAACGCGTAGTTGCTATCGCCCTTTCTATGTCCAAGTCACGATAATAATCCGTAGCCTTCTCATGCCCGGGAAAGTCAAGCATCAAACTACCTATTGTTTGATAAGGCATACCGTTACGCGGAGTTTCAAAATTTTGTGCCACCATTTCTTGTGCTTCCCGATAACGCCCCTCAAACACAAGCTGTCTGATTTGAGGTAATGCAGCCAAAGCTTTTGGATTATCATTACGGTGCGGACCTCCTCCCCACACAGTTTCCTCATTCAACTGAAGTTCCTCACTACCCGCACCGCCATAAACCATCACTCCCAACCGAGAATTTCCTAAAGGCAAGGCTTCAGTCCAAACCGTAGCCGGGCGACTATACCACAATTTCAAATCATCAGCAGATACATTCAATGAACATACCATACACACCAATGCCATAAAAATCCTATCTAATCTTATCATAAAAATATTCTTATTAGTCAACCACTAATCTTTCTCGTCTTTCCGCCACCCAAGTGACAGGTATGATTTCCGCCCCTCGTATTTCGGCTCCATCTCTTGCCGGACATAAACTAACTACCAAATGATTTTCACCACCAATATTCAACCAACATTCGGGAATATAATATTCATGTTGGGGACCTTTCTGCCAACAACGACCGATGCAGTGACCGTTTATGTAAATAAATCCATTCCCCAAATGTTCCAGACGAAGATGGTAAGGGAACCATACTCCACGAGGCTGCTCGGGCAAAGTGAACGAATATGAATACCATGACAGAAGCGATTCATCTAATTCAGCCGTTTCTGGCAGTATCTTTTCTTGTAATCCTCCGCCTTTAGACAAGTTTAGTCCGCGTTCATTCTCTGTGTATGCATATTCCAAAGAAAGTTCCTTACCACCGCATCTCACATAGTTCAGTCCTATGCCCCAATAATCTTCTACTATCTTTTTGGTATGATGATGTAAACCTTTGCTTTCAAAAAGTATGACTATTTCAAGTTTCCTGTTTATAGCCGAATCTCCCGGCAGTTGATAAAAAACACTATATGCATCTTCCTTCAACATGGGCAGTATCTTTCCTTGAACGGACACCAACACCTCGTCTGCATCCGTGCCGTTAATCAATTTATGACCAATACGTCCCACTTCAAGCAGTTTTCCCTGTGGAGCATATGTACGATAATACACAAAATGGCGTCCGTAAATGCCATCGTAGTCAATGTATTCTCCTTTCTTCAACTTCATCCAGCGAGTGGGGAGCGGATCAGCCATCTGCATGTCAGGCGTCAGTTTGATAGTATCCACCTCAACTACCGGACGAGATTCCGTATCAGGAAGTTTCGGTAACCAATCTCCCTGACTGCCACCCGAAGGCAGATAATATATCATGGCGCCAAACGGTTCCAATGAGAAATCAAAAGTCAAATCAGAAGTCTGTATGGTACCAAAATGATGACGGGTATGCTCCTCTGTTCTCACAAAATAATACCGGTCACCGTTGGAAGCCTTACGTAATACCAACTTCACATCCGGATCAGTAGAAATATACTCTATAGGAAGCACATCAGCACGGGCTATTTTAGTACCATGTTCCTTCAACAAATGCGCTAATCCCTGAAAACGACGATAACGTTCATTAGTCGAACCGTTTTCAGCAATGGCAGCTGCATAATCATAGGTAGTGGCCATTTGTCTGGCTCCCCAATCATCAAAGTTAGTACCACCTACAGTCATGTAATAATTAATCCCACAAAAACCACGCTGCAATGCATATAAGGTAATATTTTGCGTTTGTACCGGTATTAAACCATCCTGTTCCCAACTTAGTTTTCCTCCCACTTCACTCATCCATCCACCTTGCAATTCTCCCGAAATTAACGGTTTACCGGGTTGGGTACGTAACTGTTGATTAATCAAACGGCCGAAATTCTTCTCTATTTCCCAACGCGGGTAACTATTTACCATATCTACCACGCCGTTAAGTACACCCTCTTCCACATTACGGGCTTCATCCGTCCAGCAAGTTATAACCGGCACATCTATTTCATATTTACGAACAATTTGCGTAAGTTGAATCAAATAGTCTTTCTTGGCCTCTTTCGGAAACCATTTAATTCGATTAAACTCATTCTCCACCTGGAAAAAGATGACACCTGTATGCCCTTTACTCTTCCGCGTTAATTGGTGCGGTGCCACTACACGGCATACAGCTCTGTACCAATGCTCATTCCAACGCATAAATTCAGGATCATTACTTTGTAACCAAGTATCAAAAGTAGTCTTTGCAGGCTTCTTTTGCATAATCCATTGCGGAAAACCACCTCCACTCCATTCTGCACAAATATAAGGTCCGGGACGGACAATCACATAAAGCCCAAAATCTTCCGCCATTTTCAGGAAGTCATCCAGTTCCCTCATGTCCAAACATGATTCATCCTGCGGTGAACGAGGCATTTTCCGTTCATGCCAGTTCCAGGGGATGTATGTCTCCACACAATTAAAACCACCTTCTTTCAACTTTCTAAAACGATCCGGCCACAAAGGTTGAGGTACACGAAAATAATGGAACGCAGCACTAAACAGGAAGATATCCTTCCCTTCAATCTGTATACATTGCCGGTCATAACGGATTCTATCCGGATGAATAAACACAGAATCATCTATGGACGATATTTGTGTACCGTTTCCAATGAAAGTGTCTGCCGTCCGATCGTTCATAACAGCTAGATCTGTAATATTTTGAGCCGGTAAGGGGAGTAATGCCGCAAAAAGTAGCGTAAATATAAACGTAGTTTTCATGGTTATGAAAATTATTTTTTCCTTATATTCAAAGAGGGTGCATCAAAATTAATCTATTCCTAATGCACCCTCATACATATATTGTATAAGACTTTACTATATCAAGAAGTCTAATCAGTTCACAGGTTTAACGATATCGAACGCTCCTTCCGGACTACCTTCCAATGCTTTTAAATCGTCAAATCGCATAGTACGCTCATACCCATCGGCTACATAAAGACCAAATTTACAACTAAGATAACTATCTTCCAAGGTATTAGAATCTGCCCATGTGCCAAATCCTAAATTGATGTTCTCAAGTTTTAATGTTGGTTGTTCTTCGTTTATTTCTTCACCCACCCATATACGGATATGCCCTTTATTCGCTGTTCCAGCCCGGAAGTTAATAACTAGCTTTATCCATTTGTTCCACTCTAACTTACACACATCTACGTCTATTTCAGCATTTGCAGCAGACGAACCTCTGTATCCAACAGCCAGTGTCTCACCATTAATGTGCAAATGCCCAGCCCACGTGTTGCCATATCCGTTATTGAAGATTTGAGAAATGATAGTGCCCGAAGCCTCTTTAGGGAACTTGCCTTCAGGCAAGAATAATCGATATCCATACCACCCTTCGCTCTTTGTTGCATATTCGTCACATGACACTTCTGCACCTTTATATGCACGTTCTCCCGGATGTTCAACCATCATTTGAGGATCATAATAGAACTCTGCACATTGATCTACTAACTTCACATAGTTAGTTCCTTCTGCACGTTTCAAAAAAGGAAGAAGTGTTGTTCCACTATTAAAGTCATTGGCATAAAGCGCATAAGGTAATTCTTCAGCGTTATCCACATCAATACCACTACCCGACTGGTCGTCAGAATAATGTAAGATAAGATTAGTTAAATTACATACCCATGAAGTGCCATCAGCAAGGTAAGATAACTTTAGATAATAAGTATTCCCACCTTTCAATTTGAATGGACCGTAAGTATATGCTCCCCATGCACTCCATCCACCTAAATTTTCTATTCGTTTCGTCAATGATTGATCAACAGGTTTTCCTGCTAAGTCTTCGGCATTAGTACCCATATCCATGTTAAGATAACAGTTGTAACCTTGACTAGTCGACGCATCTGCCATAACATTATATAATCCATCCGACTCAGGTGTAATCTCATATATTATATAAGCACCATTTTTGGTTCCATCTATATAATTATCATCTACTTTGAAAGTTCCTCCGGCAAGCACATATTTTTTTGTATTTACCAAATAATCAGGGACAGTAATTACAATCTGTCCTACCGTAAATTCCGGTCCTATCACCGTTTGGATATCTCCAAACTGCACAACTACCGGTCCCGACTCCGCACCTTCGGGAATCACTACGGTTAGAGTTGTGGAAGTAGCAGAAATAACAGAGGCTGTTGCATTACCAAATTTCACTATAATATCTTCGAGACTTATATCAAAGAAATTGCGACCATTAATGATTAACGTTTCTCCAACTGGAGCCGTATTTTGAGAGTAACTTTGGATAACAGCACTCGGAATGAATGTAAACTGTTGCATAGAAAATCCGAAAGCATCGCCATCCAATACACCAATTTTACCTGTACTTGCATTATCTGGTACTCTTACAACAATAGTGTTGCCCGATCGAGAAACATATTCCGAAACTTCCGTTTCATTAAAAAACACTTTTGCTTTTTCTCCAAAGCCAGAAGCATTAATGGTCACTTCCGTTCCAGGCAGACCTTCCATTGGTGTAAAATCGGTAATACTGATAGATGCTGACCCTAACTTTTTATCATCATCGCTACAACCGATAAACATGCTATACGCCAATATACCGGCAATGATAAGTGTATATCGTAAAATATTCTTCATTTTATTATCTGTTTATCTGTTAATTGAATATTTTTATAAACTTGAGGCATGCCGTACGACCGCTACCAGCCTCATTAAGCATCACTACTCTGATATAATAAGTACCAGGTTCTTTCAATAGATATCCTCCAAATTCCAATTTATTGGAAAAATCATCCCATTTTCCATTGTTGATAATACCCATTGTATAGCTACCTTTCAAAGATGAAACGTCTTTCAACGCATCCAAATCCTTACTGATTTCCACATTTGCAGAAATTCCGTTATCACTTGTAGCCGAAGCGCAAGAAACATAATATCTTCCTATATCTGTAATATCTACTTTAAAAATAACCATATCACCTGAATTGGCATCCCATAGTGCAAAGCTCTTAGCATTACTACTACCTTTATAATCAGGATTTTTACCCATTTCTCCAATGCAGCCACTCGTGGCATCTTCACTAGTATAATCACAGGGATTAGCTTTCCCTGTAAAATAGACCACATCCTTACAGGTTACAGTAACATGAAAAGTTCCTGTTTCATAATTATCTTCCGGATTATTACTCTTAAATTTAAAAGACTCTACCGTCCTCGTACCTATACTCCCTCTTTTAACAGTAATAGGTCCATTGACATATCCATTGGGAACAACAGCAACAATCTCTTTGTCTGTATAACTCACATATTCTGAAGCTTCTAACCCATTGAAATAAACATGTCCTTGGGAAGAAGTGCCAAAGTGCTCACCACTGATAGTCACTCGCGTACCGACATCTCCCTCCTTAGGAAAGAAGTCTGTCACAACAGGAGGTGTATTGAAATCATCCGAATCGTTATCATTACAACCTACACAAAAACAGGTGCAAAGCAACAATGTACTCCATAATATATTATTTATCTTATTCATAGTCTTTCTTAGCTATTATATTATACCTATCCGAACGTTATTTAATAAAGTCTTCTATTACTATATGATATACTGCTTTCTTTCCATTAGCTGCCGTCACCTCATAACGATAATCCTTTCCTATTTCGTAATTTCCAGGAAGTCCCAGACTCGGCGCACCATCCAAAGGCATAATCTTTGCAGCAGAACTAATAACCGCAATCAAATACAAACCATCCAATGATACATGTTGTCTTACTTCCTTTGAGAAAGAAGAGCTCGCAGAAGGTACGGTTACCGTAAAATGAATTTCATTATTTTCATCAGGAGCAGTATTACTTAGTGTCATCTGTTGGCGTGACAACTGATCGTATCCATTGGCATTTTGAGTTATCCAACGATATTCCATTGTAAGAGAAGAGATAGTACATTGATCAGAATCTTCAATATCATCAAGACCGGATTTCAAACAGGATGTAAACAGAACTATACACCCAAGTAAAAGGAAAATTATATTTTTCTTCATCTGTTTTAATCTTTAAAGTTAGTATCTAGGATTTTGCTTATAATTAGGATTCGCATCGATATACACTTTCGCCACAGGATATAGATAACGATATCTGCTAAACACCATTCTATTGGCTTCGGATTCAAATGGCAAACCAACATATTGATAAGAACTTCCGTCAGATGCAATATCCAGTTTCTGCATATATCCACGATTCAGTTGATCCACTACTTCAGCATTCAACTTATGAATACCATATCGCAATAAAGTATAGTAACGGTCATTTTCAAGCATCAGTTCTGCATTACGCTCATCCAAATAAATTTTCCACAATTCATCACCTGATTCAGATGCTAATGCAGGTAATCCACCATGAGTAATACGTGTTTTATTAATATATCCCCGAGCATTCGTCCAATCCTCTTTTAACAGATAAGCTTCTGCTGTATTCAAATAAGCCTTAGACAAACGGAGGCAATTACGATGAAATCCTGATAAATCAGTAGAAGTCCAACTTTGAGTTTGAGGTACAGATTTAACAAATAGATAACCGGTTACTGAACCATAAGAGTTATTACTAGCCTTAAATGATTCCGGATGCATATTTCCTCCTCTTCGAGAATCGAATGAATTACCGAAATATGTTCCTCCATCATAAGCTACCGTTTCATAGAATCGTTTATCACGATTCTCGTACATCAAAGCTGAAATATCTGTAAATCGGCTTGAAACAGCTTGAGCGTTCAGTTTACGAGTTCCATCAGCTTGTAATTCCACATATTTTGCAAATTTCTGTGACTCTTCCCAACGACGCGCTTTACCATCTAAATCAACAATATAGAAAGACTCTTCCACTACAGCTGGATTGGGAGCTATTGACTGCCAGCCGCTACTAGGTGTAAATCCCGGATAAGGATTACCATCATAGTTATTAATAATATCCGACTTCAAATTATCCGCCACCATTGTTGGCAAATAACAGTTTATTTCCACCATTTTATCATTTGAGAGTGGATAAAGCCCGGGAGGAGTGAACTGTGCCAGAATAATTTCTTTAGGTGAACCAGCGGCATACGCTAAATCGCTAAATTGTTTCCCCCAATCACTTCCGGCTGTTTCCATTTGATACTTTCCTAAAGCTTCCAATCTATTAACACTGCTTATCACACCGTCCAGATAAGGAGTAAGATCTACTGTTGATTGTTCATTATTAATCATCGCATATTTGATATAAGCCGCCGCATTCAGATATGCCTCAGACAATAAGGCATAAGCCGCTCCCTTATTCGGGCGTCCTGAAGGAGAAGATACATTTAAAAGACCGGCAGCTTTTTCTAGCAGTTCAATACCATAATCAAAAGTCTCTTTGATAGAGGCACGTGGCAAACTCAACTCGTCATCTATTGTCAGAGTTCTATCTATAATAGGATAACCTCCAAATGATTTAGCACGTGTAACATATATCAATCCCTTACCAAAATAAGCTTGCCCCAACATATCATCTTCGATTTCTTTTTTGAATCCACATCCCTTTGTCAATTTATCGATGGCGATATTCGCGCGACGGATATCTATAAAATTATCAAACAAACCATTGTTAGTGTTTTCCGTCCACCCAACATCATTACGGACAACCGAACCATTTCTATTCCAACGGCAGTAAGGATTATCTGACACAATATCCGTTCCAGGTGTCAGAGGACCAGCATATAACGAAAACCAAGTCTCATTTTGGTAATCAAAACGACCTGTCGCATACCAGATTCTATTCAGATAAGCTTGAGCCATACCAGCATCGCTCCACACCATATCTTCTGTTGTCAAATCTAAAGGAGCCTTATCCAAAACATCATTACATGATGTAAATGCAAATATGACGGCTAAAATTCCTATATTAAATATCTTTCTCATATTCTTATCATTTTAAAAACCTAAATTAACCATTACTGAAAAAGTTCTCGTTGTGGGATAAGCCGCTGTTTGCACCGTTGCAGTATCATTTATTGGCCCCGTTTCAGGATCTCCATACTTTAATGACGGACAAATAGTAAACAAGTTAGTCCCTGTCAAACTAACGGAAGCCGCACTGAGCCAATTAACATGTTTCAGCAACTTATATTTAAAGTTATAAGTAATACTAAGATTCTTGAGACGAGCGTAGGTTTTATTCACCCGCCATAAAGCGGAAGCAGCCCGATTATATTCACCATTCCAAACACCATAGTCATTATCGGCACGCGGATAACGAGCATTCTCATTTCCCGGATAATAAATATCCAATTGGTCTTTATAGTATATCTTATTCCAACCGGTCCCTTTAATGTTATTATGCAATATACCATATTGTCGTCCCGAACCTTGCAGCAGACCTTCCAATGACCATGCTTTCCATTGCAGACTAAAAGGAATTCCCCATTGCATAATGGCAGAGCGTGGCTTATTGTCGTAAATCATATCTTCATCAGTTATAGCACCGTCTCCGTTCACATCCACATAACGGGCGTCACCAGCCATCATACTTGTTCCCGCTGATTGAATAGGAGAATTCAACAATTCATTAGCATCCCTGAACAAACCATCGTATATATATATCAAATCTCCCTGTCCAATCGTCTTGTAAGTGGTACGTTTATTGGGGTTTGCCAAGGTTACAGCATCATCGTTCTGTGCATATTTCTCCCAAAGTTGGTCGTAAAAAGTCAAATTTGCACCAATACTATAAGATACATCTCCAATTTTATCTTTCCAGTTTAATGAAAATTCTGCGCCTGCACGACGAAAAGCATCATCAGATTTCACTTTTGGAAGGCCATATGTATAAGTATTACCATTACGTCCTGTTTGATTACCCAATGTTGAATTGTATCTATCAATCGGATTAATCAAATATCCCACTGTACGACGGAAGAAATAATCTGCAGTTCCTGTTAAACGATTATTCAAGAAGCCAAAATCCAAACCAATATTCCATGTAGTGGTAGTATACCACGTCAAATCATTACTTGTCAACGATGCAGGTGATATGGTAGGCACAAGTACCCCCCCTACATACGCTCCGTTTTGATTGACATCCCAATTTGACAAATACCCAAAACGAGAAGAAGTTTCTCCTATTTGTCCGATAGAGCCTCTCAATTTTAACATATCCAAAGAAATGGCAGACTTCAACTTCTTCATAAAAGGTTCTTCCGAAATCATATATCCTAATGCCGCAGACGGAAAGAATCCCCAACGGGAACCATCTGCAAATCCGTCATTTCCATCATATCGAAAACTGGCAGACAAAAGATATTTACCTGCATAGTCATAGTTCAATGTACCGACATATCCTAAACGTCCTCCTTCACCGGCAGTTCCACTATTTGTCTGCCCGTCTGTAGGGCCGGCGAATATTTGGTCTATGTTAGTATAGTAATCAATACGTGTACCCGTAAGTGTTTCGTAATAATTCTCACGCTGATTATAAAACAAGCCTAAAGAGAGACTATGCTCATTGAAGGTGGTATCATACTTCAAACCGGCATTGAACTCATAAATCCAACTGTATCCTTGAGTTTCAGACAATTGAGGCTTGGAAGCCGTCACTTCTGTACCATCCTCATTATAAGTGGGTACATAACGAGTCCATTTTTTATCACGCGAACTACCTAAACGATAATTCCCCCAAAATACACCTTTCAAACCTTTCACCCAACGTATATCCCAATCTAGATTCAAATTGATATCTGTACCAAAATTAAACTTCTTAGCGTAAGAACCATCCGTATCACCATACAAAGCCATAGGACTATTGGGAGAATAAGAACCGTCAGAATTATATATTTTATCTAACGGACTAAGCTGTTGTACGCCAGTTGTATTATTCCAAACAGAACCATTACCATAAGATTTATTATCTACCAAATAAGGACGAATGTCTAACCCCAGTTTAATTCCTGCCTTACGAAAATTGTGTGTCAGGTTTAAATCCATACTGTATGTCTTGTAATCTAACGGCGGATTCTTCCCGGCAACATGTTTTTGCAAAGAGCCTTGATCATATACCATAAAGGACATTCTATATTGTGTGTCTTCAGAACCTCCATCCAATGTCAATGTATGACGTTGAGAAAAAGAACCATTTTTTATCAAAGTATTCCACCAATCAGTATTCGGATAATCTGAAAATTCACCACTTTTGATTTTGGCTAACACGATGTCAGAATATGGTTTCCCCTCTCCCATATAATCACTGATTGCATTATGAAGCTGCGCATATTCTAAAGAATTAAGCTTATCTCTTTTCACAATAGGAGAATCGTATTGTCCATCAAAAGTATAATTAATCCTCATCTTCCCGACACTCCCTTTTTTAGTAGTTACTACAACGATTCCGTTTGCAGCAGATGCCCCATAAACAGCACTGGATGCAGCATCTTTCATCACAGATAAAGATTCAATATCCTGGGAAGCCAAACGCATAAAAGCACTTTTATCCTGCACTATACCATCAATCACATACATTGGATCACCCCCACCACGGATAGAAATTGTTGGGGAAGAGTCCGGTCCGCCTTGGTTATTAGTGATTATAACACCAGCAACTCTACCCTGCAAAGCATTACCCATATCTTTGTATCCCCCCATTTTTTCTACCTGTTTCATATCCACATTAGTCACAGATGCTACAACTTTACGTTTCACCGTAGAATTATAGGCCATAACAACTACCTCATCTAACAATTCGGCATCTTCTTTTAATGTTATGTTCAAGACACTCTTGCCATTTATCGCTACTTCCTGAGTCTTATAACCGACAAACGAAATAACTAAAGTCGCATTTGGTGCTACTTTAATAGAAAAATCACCATCCAAACCCGAAATCACTCCAGTAGTTGTTCCTTTCACAGATACGCTAGCACCAATAACTGGTTCACCATTAACATCCACAATTCTACCTTTTACCATACCGCTCTGCATCGCAACTTGTACTTCACCTGTATCGGCAAAAGCTTTTTGAGGATTTCCTACCCACAAAGCGGATACCATCACCACAGAATATAAAACTCTTTTCGGTGAGAATCTAAGAAAATCATTTTCCATAAATTCCAATTTAAAATTAACACTATATCGTTTATTATCTCTTTTTTATATACACTGTTGCAAATATGTACGCATCTCTTTCCTTGCCATAAATAAATGACATTCTACCGTTCGCTTCCCGACATTCAGACGAGTAGCAATTTCTACTGATGAAAGCCCTTTAAAGCGCGTCAAATAATAAATTTGTTTTCGTTGCCTTGGAAAAGTTGACAGTTTTTTCTTCTCTAATAAAGAAATATCATTGGCCAAGACAGTTTCTTCCGTTTCATTCGTACAAGAAGAAGTTTGATCGTAGAGATAGCTACTGATTTCTCTTGCCTTATAATAACGGCGAAGATAGTCAGTTACAATATTACGGGAAATAGTATAAATGAAATGTTTTACAGTAGCTTCACAAAGTATTTGCTTATATTCCATCAGACGTACAAATACATCTTGTGCCAAATCTTCTGCTTCACAACGATTGTTAATTCGATACGTTATAAAATCCACCACACGAGAATAATATTCAATGTATGAATCTACAATAATACTCTGGGATCTATCAGTTACATTCTCCATAATATAAACTTTGGGTTATGATTACGAATGCAAATATAAACTGTTGAACCCATTTAAAAACATAAATTTGGGAGCGGTAGGTATCAATGCAAGGAAGAAAGACAATAAACAGATAAACAACTATATATCAACAATATACAAAACAAAAAGCAAAGTCCCAAATCATTGTTTTGACACTCTGTCATGCTCTTGCTTCTGAATATACTCTAATGGAGTACATCCCATTTGCTTTTTAAACAGCCGGAAGAAAGATGATTTTGAATTGAATCCGCAAGATTCTGCAATAGACATTAATGTGTATAAAGAAATATCTTCCTGTTTTTGCTTTTGAACAAAAGCTTCCACTCGATAATGAGCAACAAAATCGGAAAAGTTAGTATTCAATTTAAAAGAAAGACATTCTGATAAAGAAGAAATGGAACAGGATAACGCTGCGGCAATATCCGCACTCTTCAACTGTTTGTTCAAATATGGTTTTTCTGTTTCAAAATAATCAATGAGTTGTTCATACAGGCTATCCAACTTTTCCTGACTGGCTCTTGGAGTTTTAGGTCTATGCGCTGCCGCATTTAACAATTCATCATCAGCATCCTGTTTCATTCCTACTATCGCCACTTTTCTCCGCCAATATTTCCACCCGATACCCAATAGCACAATTATGACAACTATGGCAGCGATACCATACGTAACATACCATGGATATTCTACAATAATTTCCAATTGAGTTTCGTAATCAGAGTTCCCTTGTCCACGAACTCTCAATAGATATTTCCCTGCTGGCAAATCAGTATAGGACAAACAATTATTCTCAATATTATATTTCCATCTTTCATCAAATCCCTCCAGTATATATTGATAAGAATCCAATGCCCCTAGATAGGTATGCATGGAGAAACATAATTCCAAATTGTTCTGAAACGCAGGTAATACCATTGATTTTGCATAAGCCGGAGTTACAGGACCTTGTTCCTGATCTTCCAACAATTGTTGCCGTTTCCCTGCAACCTTAACAGAACTAATACGTGGCAAATCACACAATACAGCTTGTGACAACAGATAAGGATCACAAACAACCAATCCCATTTCATTAGCCCACCAATATCTGCCTTGACTATCTTTACTAAATGAGCGGCATACCCCACCAGGTATCCCGGCTGATAAATCATACAACTGTTTCTTATTAGTCACCCGATTATAACGCAGAATCCCTTTCATCGTGGCAATCCACCATTCATTCTGTTCATCCTCATAAATGCTATAAACTGTATTATGCGGCAAAATATTATCTTCTGAATAAATATCAATCTCCGTTCCCCGTTCATTCAAAACAATCAGCCCCATCCGATCGGTACAAATGAACATCTTTCCATTCTTACTTCTGGATATATTATTAATCTGCGCTTTAGATATATCCTTCAATTTATCCTTTCCCTCAAAGGTATCCGTTATTTTATGTGTAACCTTATCCAATAAAAAAAGCCCTTCGGTTGTTCCAATCCACAAACGATCACGGAAATCGAAGCACAAAGACAAAGCAGAACATCCCGGATATTTATTAGTATCCAGCAGGTATATATCCGTCTGATTCGTATGCATATTATAATAAAGCACCTTTTCAGATGTAGCTAACCATATCCCCTCTTCATCTGACAAACAAGAATAAAACTGCGTTCCTTTATATACGTTTTCTTCAGAGAAGGTCCTGAAAGAATTCTTTTTCAAAGAAAAAAGGACAAGCCCTTTTGTTGTACCAATCAAGTAATCATCCCCACCAAATGGTTGAATAAATAAAATAGAATTAGAGAGTAATGCCGGATAATCTTGAGTGGTGAAAGTCTGAACACGTTTTTCCTTTTCAGAAACTAACAGTAATCCATTCCTTGTTCCTATTAATTTTATATCATCCGAGACAATGCAAAAAGAACGCACCTGACGATTAAAAGTAGTAAAATCCGTGCCGGGAAGCCGATAAACATTAAAGGCATCATTTTCAATCTGCGAATAAGCGATTCCCCCGGAAAAAATACCCAACCACAAAGTAGTTCCTTTCTTATACATAGAATAGAACTGGTTGGACCGGAGCCCATTTTTCATATCATCATCAGCTGCGATCGTATATTGCAACTGATTCGTAGTACATGAGAGCACCTCTATTCCCCACGTTGTATTTACAAATAGTTGTCCGCCATCAATAATCAATGGATAGGTTCTTTTCTTATCCTCTATTGCAAACTCATTCATAAATCGGCGATTCTTCATATCAAATCGTAACATTGAATTGTATTCGGCAGAAATATAAAGAATGTTTTTATACGAATTTAAAGAAGCCAGAAAGAACGGATTGAATTTCAACGGCCAGGCATACCTTGTTACTTTTCCGGTTTTAGTATCCAGATTTAACAATGCTTTTTCAGTAAGCAACCAATAGTCAGTGAGAGTATTCTCCAATATAGAGAACACTTGTCCTTCATCAGCAATCACATGTGTCAATATACCTTTGTCATAGACAAAAAGCCCGTCAATAGCGGCTACATACACCTTTTCATCTTTTCCCCAATGGATAGCACTAACCCTTTGCAGTTCCTTTTTCCCCTCACAAAGAATAGATTCCATCTTACGTGTTTTCAGATTAATACGGGCAAGCCCACTCTCCATACCAACCCATAACCAATTTCCGTCCGTTTCTTCCAAAGATCGAACCTGCCTGTTTTCAAACTCTGAATAGATCTCCGTATTAATCCCGTCGTAACGGCACAAGCCTGTATGAGTACCAATCCATAGAAATCCATTATCATCCTGAAGCATCACATTAGCCGTGCTGTAAGGTAAACCATTCTCGGCTGTCAAACGGTTAAACTTCAAGTCTCTCGCCAACAGATATTGTGGATTAAGTATATTTAGCAATATAATAAATAATACAATGAGTATGTTTTTCATCCTTTTCACATTCTGTTCCCTGCAAATATACATTATTATTTCGTTCAATAAGTATATAACATTGAAAAAATAAAGCCGGTTGTCAACAAGGGATGCTTCATATTACCCCCTATTGTCTACAAGAATCTATACAATGCAGAGAACATCGTCCAAGCTTCTTTCCTGATGTTCGTTTTTTAAGATTTTGTAGAAAACCGACTGTCCTAAAAATGATAAATTAGAGAATAAACTGTATAAATCACCGCATTAATATGCATAAATAAAGAGTTTCATTGCATAATATCAGAACAAATATGCACTTTTTGCACTCATAAAACATCCGTTGGTTTAAAACAATCGATGTGTTCCTCGGTGTCGGTCAAGTCGACCGGCACCGAGGAACACATCGATTACCACCGGGGAACACAAAAAAGGTCTACCGGGAGCTTATTTTCGCTCTAGTTATAGTACAAATTCCGACAGGACAGAAGTATCATAATAATTAATTATTCAACACTTTCCCACCCATACAACAAGATAAAAAGCAAAAGGAATGTCAGTTTATCCAAGAAAAGTGCCTAATAATAAAAAACGGATTTTTTTATTCAGAAATAACAGAGCTTTTCCGTTCCACCTAATAAGAAGATGGAATTATGTCCTCTCACGATTGATTAAATATTCTATTTTTAAGAATAATCGTTTTTTCATGTTCGGGCATTTTATTCTTTCCGTCATTATAGCTCGCGAATCAACACGCAACTCCACGGAGCCAATACAGACTGCCAAACCAAGGTGCCTTCAGAATTCACCTTTACAATCTGTTTATCTGTATTCCAAGCAGCGCGTTTCAGATAATCGATTTCTTTGTAACCAGGGGAATGTGGAGCACCTATCTTCAAATAATCATCATACACATTGCCATGCTCTTTATCCAATATCTCAATTTCAAAAACAGTGCCCGGCTTTAATCCTTTCAATGCCAAATCCACTTTTTTAGATGATGCCTGCATGTAATTATTAAAATTCGCAGCCGAAGGTACGGCTTCTTCATATTCTGACGGATAATTAAAAGCAACGGCAGCTATTTTACCCGTTTGCGAAAAACGGCTCACAAACAACGGATCGTTATAATACAGTTTCTCATCTCCCAATTGATGCAGCATACGATACGCATGGAAAGAAGGTTTCACTACCCCTTGGTAATTTATCATTCCAAAACCACCATGAAAAATCTCCTCGCCGCCGCCTTTCTCTTCAAATACATCCGTAAATGTCCAGTACATTAATGAATTGGCCATACCCAAACAGTCCAAGTTTGCTTTCAGAATATAAGCTGCCGGCGGCAGAATATCATGCATACGGTCACGGCTATTAGGGCTTGTACTCCACTCTGTCAAGTGAATTTCCGCATCCGGATATTTACTATTCGCAATCTGTTGACGCAACCACGTTATATCATCATGAAGGGAATGTACATAGCGGATAGCATCCTTGCTACGCCCTGTGTCCGGGTCTAACGCATAATCCGTGGGATATGGATGAGTTGAAATAAAATCAACGGGCAAATTTTCCTTTTCACAAAAACGAAGAAAATCTTCAATCCATACGCCTTTCCATTGTTTGGTATTAATGATATCCTGTGAATAGAACACGGACTTTTTATGATCCATGATTTCACCTTTATGACGGTCGTCAGCTATAAAGTTACTTGTTGCTGGCCCGCCTACTTTCAATCTTTTATCTACAGATTTTATAGCATTGGCAGACTCTTTGTACATACGGAAATAGTCACTTTTTGTCCCGTCAAAAAAACCGGCTTTAGGGTTCATATTCAAATTCGGCTCGTTCCATACTTCAAAATACCAGGTCAAAATTTCATCGATACCATACCTGTCAACCACATGCTGTGTGAACTCCTTTACCAAATCATGCCATTTATCAAAATTATTACGATCTACCGACACATTATTCCGGTACCACATTTGTTGTTTGCTGTTTGTAGCGGCAATGTCTTTCGGGAAAAAGGATAATTCGACAAAAGGCTTTACCCCCAAAGCCAGCATACGATCGTAAACTTCATCTATATATTGCCAGTTATAGACTATTTTTCCATTCGGTTTCTTGAAATAGACGAACATATCATCATCAAATAAGCCGTGCATACGTACATATTGAAATCCGCAATGTTTTTTCACTACTTCCAAATGCTCTAACCATCCGGCACGCAAACCTTCATTTGCGCGACCAGCTCCAACCCCCACACTCCAATAATGAGTAAATGGCTCTGCATTTCCTTTCACATCAATTGTTTGTGCACAAACAGGAAAGGCAGATAAAGCCGCTACTGCCAATGCCACAAAAAAACTCTTCTTATTCATTATAACTTAATCTATTTATTATTTAATATTCAGTAGTTTGTTATATCCTTCATCCAAGATTTTCTCCGTCTTTCCAATTTTAATCTTCACCGGTCCCGTAGCAGAATAAAACCAGTTTCCGTCTACCTGGTAAATTGTTGCATAAACATTTTGCGCCGCCTCCAAAGAGTAATTTCCTTTTTGGAGCAATCGTCCTTTTCCTAAATACATGGATTGTATTTTTCCGCCCGACTCACTTATCAAACCAAATGCACCACTAAAAGACGTACGTGAAACCAATGAATAGACCTGTGAATCTGTCGCACTAAATACATAATCTTCTCTTTTATTTTCTGCCACAACCTTTACTCCTACACAATTTCCCCCAATCGGTATAGCCGTAATTTGTCTGATTTGAGGATTATTACCTTTATACGCCTCATAAACAGAAACAAACGGATGCTCTTTGGCATTATTAGCTTCCTGGCGAACTATCAGGGTAGGCGTTACGGAAGGCGGCATAGACACATTGCCCGGAGTCAATCCTTTATTTAGGGTAGTAGCCGGAGCGTCTACCTTATAAATCTGACGCCCCTTTTCTCCTGTCATCCATAAACGGGCTGTTATATTTTCGGGCATCTTCCAACTCGCTATAAAGTTCCGTTCATATTCAGCTTTTCGTATATTAGTAAACCATTCATAACCCGCATGATACGTTCTCTCAAATTTATCCTGTTGATTAAATGAAAGAATATTTCCGCACACATCAACCACTTCCAGATTCGTTCCAACATTATGGAATAGATAATCGTTATCATTCAAGTCGGAACGGAAAATATCAATGTAATAACCACTCAAATCGGACGTACGGATCAAGGCAACTGTTCTTCTTTTCTCTCCTGCCGATATATCTGCAAAATTCAAGAAGGGGGTGAGTGCCTTCTCATTCACAAATTTACCAGTCTCTACTTTCGGCTCCATCGCTTCAACAACTATTTTTCCTTCTGAATAGCCGGGAAGTATAGTATTAGCTCCTGCAGGAGACTGATGATAGGCATGATCCTTGCTCCAATAAGACTCATAGGCGGCAGCATCCGGTGCCAAAGCATATCCATAACCATATAATTGTAAAGCTAATCCATTTGCTGTCAAGTGGTATCCATTTGTTCCACCATAAAGCGCAGCCATCATTTTAAACGGACCAGTCCAATTCTTCATTGTAATAAAACGGTGATGCGGAGAATAGGAAGTCCTTTCACTTGTCTCTGATTTTACTACCGGAATAGTAGGAGCATAAGTACAGATACCTGTCCAACCGGCATTTGAACGGTCGTATTTTCCTAATAAAAGTCCTTTATTTAAAGCTGCGGCAGTAGATTCAATGCCTTGTTTGTTAGCAGTCTGTGTATAATATGTCAACAAATTCTCAAATGTAAGAAAATTTGCACTGCCTCCACGTGAATCTCCAAATACAACCATATTGGCTGCATCATCCATCCAGGGAAAAACTGCCATTGCCGCTTTCTGTAAAATCGGATTATCAGCAATAATATCTATCCCCGAACGCTTCAACAATATAGCCCAATCCAATAACATTTGAATTGTTCCGAAAGAATATCCGGGCGACTCCGGCCATAAACCTGTCACCGGATCATACGTCTTAACCATATCCGGAATAGCATCATGATATATTGTCGACTCATTCGTCAAATAATGCAGATAATAATCTTTTCCTTTCCCATCCGGATATGCTTCATTCTCCTCCAATACAAGAATCGGACGTAATATCATATTCCAACCATTCACATTCCAGTTGCCTGATTTTCCACCGCGAATAAAGCCAATATCAATAAAACGTTTAAAAACGATTCCTGCAATTTCTTTTGTTTCTTTTCCTATTTCTTTCAGATGAACATGAGGGTTAGCTTTCAGATAATCGTAAAGAAAATCATATACAGTAGCGGCGTGTAAAGCAAGATCGTCATGTATCTGTTCATAATCATAATATCCGCAAATTCCTCCCGGTTCCCAACCTCCGGTACCTCCTGTCGATTTTTCAGGATCAAGAATGGGATTCATATAATAAGTCCCTATCAACCATGTATTAAAAATATCCGCCGCAAAGCGGGCAAACTTCTCTTCTCCTGTCACCCAGTAAACAAATGCAGCATTCTCTGCAAGAGTCAATATTTCTACATTGTTGCCACGTATCATATGCCCACTCTCTTTATATGGTACTAGTACAGGGGGAGCTGAAGGATTTTGTCTATTAAGTCCAAGCATATCTCCCGTTTCATTATATGGTTGCCTGTCTTCTAAAGGTACATTATAATATTTATTCCAAGTACGCATACCCGGCATACGAACTGTAGGAACAGGTGCATCCCCTTCCCCCCTATCCCAGTTCTGATTTTTTAAATAGCATTGAGTATAGCGTTCACCTTCTTTCCAATACATAGCAAGACGTGAAATAATCCATTGAGGATCCGCAGCATGGCGATCTGCATATTTCTCAACGTTTCCGCGTATTTTAGTAAACGCCTCTTTCGCCCATTCTTCATCAGCTATTTTTTGCTGAATAGTCGCTTTATCTGATGCAGAAGCATAAATGACAGGATGTTCCTGTGCTTTCAATGTCCACATATTACCTAAGCAGACAAGGATAAGTAACAATATATTTTTCATTGAACAATTATTATTTCTTTATTTACTAAGCCTATCTATTCAAACATACGAATAAATAAACGACAATACGTAATTATGATAATAAAAATATTCAAGACTTTATTAAGTCTATTTCTTATATTGCTATATTTGCATATCGTCTATTCAAAGCATAGATGTACCTGATAAGTTTTATGTTATCCTACAACTCTTTAAGATTATGAGAAACGCACTATTTTACTTATTAATACTTTTCAGTGTTCCGATATTCGCTCAAAATGGAATCACTTTTAAGGTCGAAAAGCTTTCAAAGCCCGAAAGATTACTCAATCTATATTCTCCGGACGAAATTTATGAAAGTCTTATATTATCGGATATGAACATAGAGCCTTATGAGATAAAAGAGAAGAATATCAAGGTTCCTTATCATATCATTGCAAAGAGCGAATCTCCCGACAGTCTCGTTTCTTTTGGCCCTAATTCTTTTTTCAACGGTATGTATCAGGCTTATGCGGATCACAGGCCATTCGTATTGTCCCCGGACATGATTTGGCTATTAATCAGCCAAGGATTTGCACGCCATATCAATGCCAATCAGGAATCTATGAGAAATGATCTTGTTGATTTCTCCGGCAAACTATCCTTAATTGTGAGAGAAGATAAAAAGCTGGAAGACCCTACTCTTTCATGGGAGGAAATCTTTCCGCAATTTACAAAACAAATATCCCAATACGCAGGCAATCATCTGACTGAACTGCTCACTTGCAATTTTTCAACGACCACCTCCTTAGAGAAAGTTGCTTCCGAAATCACAATCATGGAAGCTGTGAAACCTTACTTTGAGTTTATAATCATACGCATTGTCTGTGGAATACCTAAAATAACTCTCGAAGGAACACCGGAGGACTGGGAAAAACTACTGCACAAAGCCAGAGGCTTGAAAGAATACAAACTCGATTGGTGGATTTCAGAACTGGAACCCCTTTTGGAAGAATTTGTCAAAGCATCCAAAGGAGAAGTTAATAAGGACTTTTGGCGCAATATGTTTAAATATCATTCACAGAAAAAGTATGGAGCACCCAATATCATTGATGGATGGATCGTGAAGTTTTTCCCTTATGATAAGGAAGGAAAAAGAAATAATCTGCAACAGCTTGAAGGCAGAAATTGTCTTCCTGATGAGATAGTGAAGGTAGATGTAAAGTATCAGGAAGTATATACCGATGGCGTCAAAGAAACTCCATTAGAATTTTGGGCAGGTTTCATTGGATTAGAGCAAAATAGCAAGACTTTTGCTCTACGACCGCAAATTGGTTGGATGATCAGAAAGAAAGATGTTAATAAGGATGGATTAAAAAGTAAATTAAGTGCTGATGCTCAAAAGGATGGCTGGGGAAGCGGCATTAATATCAGAGTAAAAGAATTTCCGGCTGTACTGTTAGAACTCAAAGAAATAAAAAGACTGGATATCCAATTTATCGACACAATTGATATACCTGATGAAATATCAAAGATTAAAATCGGATCGTTGAGTTTATATGGAAAGATAACCAAAGAGGGAATAGAGCGTATTAAAAGATTATTGCCTGATACAGATATAAAAATAAACAGTTCGCGAGAGGTAATAAAACTCCATTGATAGCTCCATAATAGTAAAGAACACTCAATGTTGCAAAAGCAGCAATGAGTGTTCTTTTTATATATACTAATTATTTAGAAATGGTTGATATACCAAACGACTTCTTATATTTCGTCCAAAAGCCAACTAGCTGGTGATTCCCAATTATAGCTCCGATTATAGAAGTATATAGACGCAATAACTAGTTTGCCCTATACACACAGCGTATACGATTTATATTCGTTCTTAATTGTTTACCCGGATCATCGACAGGAGTGACCGGATTAATCTCCTCACGAGGATTTCCCCAAGTAACTGCCTCAAATATCGATGGTCTTCTGAAATTGAATTTTATCAAATAATCACTCATACCGCTTTTTACAGTATTGTATACGGAACTCTGATAATCTATCTTGGTAGCTCTGGCACTATATAAATTGTCGTTGAAAAAGTTACCATTTCCCGAGTTGAGTCCTCCAAGCCCTCTATAATGATAGGTATAGTAATCATAAGCAGGTTGAGACGACCAGTAATACTTATTCTGAAAATCTGTAAAAGTACCATAAGCCCCCATAACGATATCTTCTATTTCGTCTATGGCGGGAAGATACCATTTTATTTCGGATACTATCCCTGCAGCATTACGCTTGTTCTTGTTATAACAATATTCAACGGCACTTCCTGCTTTTTCATTCAGCTTTAAAGGTCCGATACCTGCCGTAGCAACAATGTCACTTGTAAATGCATGTCCGGCACGCTCGTTTATTGTAACTCCATTGGTTCCCACTGTCGCTTCATCACGAGGTGTATAAAAGTCATAAAGATAAAATTGTGGATCAAGTTCTCTCAATAAACTTTTTATATTATTGGTAATAGAGTTAGATAAGATACCATCATACTTGAAAGCATCTCTCCGGTGAGAAAGTTGCATGCCATCGAGGCCCCAAAACATTCCGTCCGTCTTATTATTGAAAGGATCGTTGGGGTCGAAGTTATGGAGATACTCTTCATGAAATTCGATGTAATAAGTATGTCCATTGTAAGCCACCTCAAACAGACCTTTCTGCAAGAAAGTATAGGTAAGCACAGTCTGGTCACCCGTTGCTGTCTCAATGTAGGTGAATATGATTTTACCTATTCTATCCGACGTAGAAGTATTCTCATCAAAATAGGCCCATACCCGAAAATCGGAAGTGAAAGGCCCATAACTTTTAGGCAAGGTTGAAATCAGGTTTGTAGTGAAATAATCCCGTTTGACAACCTTACCATCAGCTATTGTTTCCCTATCCAAGCCTATCCAGCTCTGTGCCGCAGGATCTACTGCAACATTCACCGTATAACCGGGAGTTATATAAATATCCAGCGGACGAACTTCATAATGGCAATCAAGTTGTGTATCCCGCTTGACCGAAACGACTACCGGGCCGGAATTTACTGTGACGCGGGCATCAAACGAAACAGTCGATTCATCATAGCCACTGTTACTGGTCACTCCTTTGATTGTTATATTATTGTTATACTGATTATCACGCAGGATATAGAAATCATCCACGGCGTTGGCGCCGAGATACAGCTTGTAAGTGGTCTCGTGCGTGACAAGCTGATGATCGACATATATTCCGTTAATAATCATATAGGCAGCATCCGTATCTTCGTTCACAAACTTTGGTTTGAAACGCTGTTTGGACATTTCGTCGATACCTTCCGGATAATTCACGGTGTTCAACTTATTGCGCTTGTGCTCCAACATATAAAAGGTATAGGACAGGGATTGGGAGACTCCCACCGGGTTGGAACCGGAGTATAATCCCGAAGGACTGGAAGGTATCTTATCACCATGCGAAGGTGCGGTTTCATCGGTAGCATCGGGCGCACCGAGAGTTGCATAGCGCGGAGCGTTCACGACCTCCCAGCTAATCATCCGAAAGCTCTGGTCGTTTCCGGGCAAATGTTCCTCCGGACGTATTTGCAAATTCACAACGACTTTAGCATAGATGCTCACCATGAATATATCCTGAATATTATTACTCGTGGAAGGACGCGCCAAGCTCAAGTCGACCTTTTCCTGTGTTTGTCCAATCATAACCAATCCCTTAAATGAAGGATCGGCATCCGGATGAATCGTTGTCGCTTCGACTTCGAAATTATAGAGTTCCGTAAGACTCCGTATACCGGCAAGATCTCCATTATTCAAATTACCCACCAAAAAAATATCACACTGTCGAAGCGCCTGCTGATCGTGATTGACAAAAGACGGACTATGTGTATCTATCAAGAAATCAGGCACACCACTGGCTATAAATTGCGGAACATCTACCAACTGCCCGTTGGCATCAAAGATGAGCATATATAAGGTAGAGAGTTTAGTCTCGAACTCATTCTTTCCCGAACGAGTCGAAACTTCCACTTCAGAGAATCCTTTGGGATACCCGTTTATACGTATATACCGGCTTTCGGCCTGTCTCTTCTGTTCCACAATGTCGCTATTGCATCCAAACAGTACACCAACCGACAAAACGAGTATCAACAAGTGTGTATAGCTAATTATCCTTATCATTAAATCAAACCTTCCTTAATCAAATTCTATTTCACTATTATTATCATTCCACTCATTATTTCGAATGATTCTGAGATGAATGGCATCTCCTACGAAATAGAGCGTGAATGTATACCTATATCCTGCGCGATACTCCGTGTCGGGGTCGTTGAATTCAACCACTTTCGTAGTCGTTTGTCCGCCCTGAGTGACATCGAAAGAAATAGTCCCCTGCAAACCTCGCTGCGGAATCAGCATTAAGAACCGATCGGCATCCGTGATATTTATCGCCCCTGTTGCCGATGTATTGGATACATTCACGCTGCTTGCCATCAGGTAAGACGCATTGGTGATGGTTCCGCCGGTATCCGGTTCGCTTTTATCCATCTTTATCCTATATGTGCTGTATAAAGGGGATGTAAACCGACATATCACATTATCCAACCGGATGGCCTCATCACGATAATTATTCACTGCGATATTGATGCAGAAAAGTATATGCGAAAATTGCATCCTGACCTGACCGGTATTCAATGCCGTACAGTCGAATGTTGACGCAACCATGACATCCTGATGTTGCGTCGGGTCATTGGCCGACAGACGATACTCTATGTAAGGTGTCGATTCGTGATTTGCATCGGAAACAGTTACACCGGGGGTATTATACGGATAATAACCGAAAAATGTGTAGTATTTGTTATCCAGCCATGACTGGATAGGGGCATACGTACAGACTCCCGAATCACTACAGTCAATCCTCACATTATTCCAATCAGTGTCCGGCTTTGCATTATATCCTGCTGCAGCCCATAGGTTATCCAGTATATAAGCCTTCACACCAAAGCTCTCGCCACGCAATTGAGTGACAGGCAGAGCACGCGTAGCCGTCCCCAAACTGAAAGTGACGGAACGTTCGGGAATAATCTCTATTTCTTCATCCGGATTATCAGGGATTATATTACTGCCGTTACACGCCGCCAACAATATGGCAATCATGAAGTTACCGGATAATAACCATATATATTTTAAAATAATAGATTCTTTCATACTCCATAGTTTAATTTACAATGATGGTGCCACCTCCTGATGGACTGTCAATCCACGGTTCCACGATAGGTTCACCTATTTCAATATAATTTTCGGGTTTAAGTGTCAATACATAGGTTATTTGTTGACCGGGTTGCCAGTCTGCTCCCGGCAGAGTTATATTATCCTTATCATACGAATAGGTCAGGTCATTGTGCCGACGTGTATAGCTCAAATATACTGTGATGCCGGAAATCTGTTGAGGTACCATCAAAGCACCATCTTCCCAGGCAATAATTCCTTCGTATGAAACTTCCTGTGGGTTTGTAAATCCTGTACTGTATCCAAAGGTATTTGTTGGGGCGGATGATGTGTCCCAAATGATCCGGTTGCCGTTATGGGTACAATTACCGGATGATTTCAGGTTATACATACGCAATACGTTTAAGTGAAGCGCATCAGTCAGGGAAGATTCTTTCTTTATTCTAAAATTAATTCTTGTCAGCGCCGGGTCGAATGTAAATACCACCGGGGACATATCCAAGCCACCTGCTCTTACCTCCCGGTCAACCGGATGCGAAAGCAAGAGAGATTCCTGATTGTCAACATTCTGACTTACCATGAAACCTGTTATCATCGGAAATCCTTCCGGATTGAATGAGAAATTCCGGGAGGAATTATAAGGAGCATAAGCTCCGAACTTGTGATCGGCTTGTGTATTCCAATATTTCAATGGGGAATAAACCCAGAGGGTACTCTCGTTATTATACTCTATCTTCTGATTATTGAAAACGACCGAAGTACTGTCAGCATCCGTTGCGGTTCCGTAAAGAGCAAAGGTACTCGATACAGTATTTAGGGATGCACGTGTCCGGGCACCGTCAAAAGATATGGAAGCTTTTCCGGCAGGAGTGTCGGGAAGCTCCATAAAGCGGTCATCACTTCCACTATTGCAAGCAGTCAATAATGATATTAAACCTATAATGAAAGCTGTTTTTTTCATTATACTATCCATTCTTCTTTTCTATTGTTCAAATAATACATCTTAATCAGTATATAACGGAGTATCTGTCATTCTGGGCGTGACCGAAAATTCTCTTTTCCGTGTATTCATGCCAGAGAAGGAACCGCCCGGAAAGCACAGAATGACAGGGATTAATATTCTCTCATCATTAATTGATAGAAGGAACTTCTACATCCGGGATTGTTGTTGTCCAATCTTCTACTGTAGGATCACCGAATTCTATCGCATTGGCACTGATAATGAAATTATACGTTATTTTCTGGTTCTGTCCCCACGCAGCCGGATTGTATGTTCTGTCCGAAGCGTCATAACTAAGGTCGAGCGTCCTTGTAAACGGCTGTTCAGCTCCTGATTCACCAAGATTGTAAGTGACATCCACTTTCACACTGTTCGTATTCTGCGGAATGAACAGCATATCGTTAAACGTTACTGTTGTAGCAACATCAAGTACATTGTCACTTGCCAGGTTCTCCAGATTTGAATCGCTTGCTCCTACAAAATCAGTATCGGATATAGCCCATTCAGGTACCTGCGACTGAACAAAAGTACCTTTTTTACTCATCCCGTAAATCTTCACTGTCTTCAATGTAACCTTAGTTTCAGCAATGCCAACATCTTTCTTAAAGGAAAGATTGATATTCGACAGTAAATGATTAAAGTTAAAAGTAACCTGATTGACAGGAGCATTGGCCAATCGTGTCACTTTGTCTGCAAGCATCAAGTCTACGTGATTGGCAACTAAAGGTTCTACGGTGAAATCTGTAACGGTGATGTTTTTATTATCATCGATAGTCACTCCACTGGCTTTATAAGGATAATAAGCATAGAACTCATAGGACGAACGCGTATCCCAGTATTTCAAAGGCGAATATTCCCATGCACTTGTAGTTCCATTATACTTCACTTCCTGATTCAGGAATACATCAGTATCCACGGTCTCAAAAGTAGAATACCCCCAGACTCCGAATGCTTTCCCATCAGTCTTGAGCGTGCTGCCCGTTTCAGCTGCACGTGTGTTCTTGTTGGCAAAAACAGAAAAGTCCAGCACTTTCTGCTCTGGCATTGCCACATCTTCGATATTGGTGCATGCGGTAAACGTCAATGCAACAACTGCTGTTAAAACAGCAAACAAATTGGTTTTTCTCATCATTCTTTCTTTTTTAAATGGATTCAATAATTAAATTAATTACTTATTTATATTTATGAGATGGGAATATCCACATCTACATTTTCTTCCCAATCGTTCACATCCCCGTCGAATCCGGAGCCGCCGGGTCTTTCTCCTTCTTCAGGAGTGACTACAATGCCATTGACAACAATGACTCCTCCCTGGGGTTGTCTGCTAACTTGATCAGTGACATCAAACTCCACCATTTTAACTTTACCACTCATCAGTTTCAATTCCAGCACAAGTTTATGCGTGGCGGCCGTCTCCGATCGCCCGAAAGAACGAGCAATGGTTTCGACGCCGTAATCACAGGTATAGCAATCGAGCAACAGGGTGACTACTTTGTCGTTGTCGGTATGTCCATCTTTCAAAGAAACTTTCCCTGCCATCCCCGATAAGTAGGCACGAGCTTCGGAAACATACTCCCGGCCTGAAATGAATTCATATCTGATCAGGTAGGTCCACGTTCTAGGAGCCAGTTCAACCTTCATCCTCGCATAGGTTGTCTCTTCATCTTCATCTTCATCTTCATCTTCATTTTTCACCAATTCCTGTTCGGACAGAAATGCGGCAAACAGCATATCCGGAACATTAGCGGTCAATTCATCGGGATACTTGTTCGAATAGGATGCCGAACGCGTTCGGGTACGGGTAGTTGCAACCGCTTCGTTTACCGCATGCATATTTTCAAAGATGATCCCTTCCGTATCATTATTGTATAATAGCATATCATAACGTCCGCTATTGATTGCCACACGACCGCCATGATGCTCGAAATTGTGACTTGAAATGGGAGTCTTATCGCCGTAGTCGAAAACATGGAGCCTGACACCTTCCGGTACCCGAGGCAGCATCCTATCCCAATCTACCGTCCACTCGGCAGGCCATTTCTCATTCCAGTTTTCATCACATGGCAAGTGCCAATCCAAGGAATAAGTGATCTCCAGATGCAAGTCTACCTCCTTGCAATGCTCGTAATATAAATCCTTTCTACAACTTATAAAAACAGTCAAAACAAGCATATAAAACCAATATTCATATCGTCTAGTCTTATTCATTATAAAAGATTAGTTCACCTTTTCTGATACAGAATATTCCATATCAGAGTGATACCCGCTTTTGTCACTCCCCAATAGTGCGTCTTATGCGTCGATTGGTATAGATAGCGGTTATCTACAGGCAAATATTTATCATAATTCGTAAATATATATCCTCCACCAATAGTGAACTCCAATGACATCTTCCCATTCAAGTTAAGATTGTATCCATAGGTGAGACTCGTTCCTATGAACTCACCATAATATCCCGTTTTCTTATTTTCGAGATCATAGATACCACCATGGATATTGGCTCCCAGAAAATGTTTCCTTCCGGCAGCCTTGCTGTTCAGCCAATATCGGCCCTCCACAAGGTATTGCCTGATCTGATAATACTGGTGTTTGGATTTCCTTTTCCACCAAGGCATAGTAAAGGTACCCGATATAGACCAATGACTGTCCGGGAAATAATACTCGGCAGTTACATTTGGTGCAAGTGCCGCCCAATATAGTAGATTAGTACCAATAGTAAGATATGCAGGCATATTGTTTATTGTTTTCGTTTCTTGTCCGACATTTTCCGAATAAGCTACCCTAGCAGCAAGAACAAAAAGCATCATTACACATAGAAACTTCTTTACTTTAAAAATCTCTAATTTATATCGCCATTTGGCTATATTCATAATTCTCCCTCTAATATTTAATTTCTGGAGCTTCATATAATTAGTCTAAAATGTCCGTATTACAAAGAAAACAGTTACATTCGAACTGTATGATAGTATTTGAGACGTTTAATCTACTTTGTTTACGGAAACATAAAACATACACTAATAAATGACACAATAACTGGGATTATAATAAACAAGCGAAAAGAACCTATTTCACTTTTTGAAAAAACGGGAAATTATTGTTCAAATTATCGAACTAAACATTATTGCTGTCGTTTTATATTTAGATGCTTAATTTTCATATTTACAATATTTAATAATACATTGACTCATGACTATGAATTTAAATAAAATTGTTTTGACAAAGATTCTGGATATCATGCCGGAAAATTTAAAACCGGTCACTTTGCTTATGGAAGTCTTAGACATTGGCAAAGAATCCGCTTACAGGAGACTGAGAGGTGAAAAGCCATTTTCTATGGAAGAGATTTATAAACTATCTCTGGTGTTAAACTTTTCACTGGATGAGATTATCAGTAATGATAAAAGCGACGCTGCCGCATTCAATCATATAGGTACAATCAGACAAAACCCAAGCAAGAATCTTCTAGAGTTTTTTCGCTACTATGAAAGCTACCTGCAACGCTTGATTGACTCGGAGAATTCCGAAATCACCTGCACACTAAATCATTTTCTGCATACCATGTTTATAAACTATGAACATTTATTCAAATTTATCTATTACCGATGGATGCATCAAATGACAGATGTACCACTGAACTATCTATATTCGGAGGTAGTCATTCCCAAAGAGATTAAAGAAAGCTGTGAAAGAATGAGCTTCTTGAATACTAAAATAAGAAAGTTGTCTCTCATAGTCGATAATAATCTGTATCTTAATCTGATAAAGGAAATGCAATATTTCTATGTGAGAGGACTGTTGAACGAGATAGAATTGGATACGCTCAAGGTAGAACTGCACAAATATTTGGATGATACAGCAACAACTATAAATAAAGGTATTAATACCACCGGAACTCAAATTGAAATTTATCTATCAGTGTTATACATCAATAGTACCACTACTTATACGACATGGGATGACAGTAGTGAATCTGCTTTCTGGCATCACTATGGTTACCCGATATATACAAGGAATAAGGAAATCACAGCCAGACACAAATTGTGGATCGATTCTCTGAAGAAGTATTGCACCGTCATATCGCAGTCCAATGAACTCCTTCAGGCTGAATTCCTGAATAAGCAACGAGAGTACATAGACAACATAGCAGTAAACATCCTGCTCTGACAGTTCCTTTCAGAGCGCAATGTCATGCAATAAACATTCTTGTTGACCTAAGAAAGCATTCCACTGCTTATCATATAAAGCATTTTTCTTTCATTCAACCATTTACAAACAAAGAATCCTGTAATTCAATTGATTACAGGATTCTTCTTTTCATTATAATGTTGTGGAGCTGGAGGGAATCGAACCCTCGTCCAAACGAGGAAATCATAAGCTTTCTACATGCTTATCTTTGCCTAAATTTTCGTGCAGGAACAGAACCAAAGCCATCAATTCCTGCCTTATCCTCTAAAGTTTCATCAAAAGTGCAAGGCCGCCTTTGACTATCCCCGATGTAACTGCACCACTGAACCGGAATGCTTCGGAGCAACAGCTTCCGAGTGATGTCTCGTCCTGGCACCTAGTGCCTGGATTAAGCTAATCTACTGTGATTCGATTAAGCAGCAAGAGCGTAATTAGTTTCGCCAGATAAAATTTTGATAACTGATATTTAAGTGGAAATTACCGACCCACTGCATGCTTACCTACCATTTCTGCCCGCTGTCAAATCCAGTCAACCCCCAATTTTTATTCGTACAGAATAGCGATTGTTTAGAACGCTTTCCAAGGGTACAAAGATAGGAAATGTTTTCTAATTTACGAGAAGACGTTAGCAAATATTATATCAAAGCACTATCTTTACGGAGCTATTTTATATTTAAGGTGAAAAAGCATCATGAAAAATCAACCAATAATAAGCTACTTATGATTAAGACATATCTATCTAAAACATCTATATTCAAAGCATTTGCCGCTGTTTGCATATTCGGAATCAGTATCAGTGGCTGTACTTCTAAAAAAAAGACTCCTATGGAAACAACCGATACAACGAAAAACGAACTAACCATGTTGGTGGGTACTTACACATCAGGAACCAGTAAAGGGATATATAGCTACCGCTTCAACGAAAAAGACGGGACTGCTACTCCGTTAAGTGAAACGGAAATTGAAAATCCTTCTTATCTTGTTCCGTCTGCCGACGGAAAATTCGTCTATGCAGTCAGTGAATTCAATAATGAACAAGCTGCTGCCAATGCATTTGCTTTCAATAAAGAAAAAGGTACTTTGGAATTATTAAATTCACAGCAAACGGGAGGTGAAGATCCTTGCTATATCATTGCCAGTGAAAATAATGTGATAACTGCCAACTACAGTGGTGGCAGCATTTCTGTATTCCCTATCGCAAAAGATGGTTCACTCCTACCCACTTCCGATATTATACAATTCAAAGGCGCGGGAGTAGACAAGGAAAGACAAGAGAAACCGCATCTGCATTGTGTCCGTATCACTCCAGATGGTAAATACTTGTTTGCCGATGACTTGGGTACAGACCAAATACATAAGTTTATCATTAACCCCACTGCAAATACAGAGAATAAAGAAGCATTTCTGAAAGAAGGATCGCCTGCTGCCTTTAAAGTGAAAGCCGGTTCGGGTCCCCGTCATCTGACTTTCTCGCCAAACGGCCATTATGCTTATCTGATTAATGAGTTATCGGGCACAGTAATCGCCTTTGAATACAAAGACGGAGATTTAAAAGAGATGCAAACAATCGCTGCCGACACGGTAAACGCACAAGGAAGTGCTGACATTCATATCAGCCCGGATGGAAAATTCCTGTATGCCAGCAATCGTTTGAAAGCAGACGGTATTGCTATATTCAATATCCACCCGGATAACGGAATGTTGTCAAAAGCAGGCTACCAACTGACAGGAATTCATCCACGCAATTTCATCATTACACCTAATGGCAAATACTTATTGGTTGCTTGCAGAGACAGCAATGTGATACAAGTCTATGAAAGAGATGCAGATACAGGACTATTAACAGATGTACAGCAGGATATTAAAGTAGACAAGCCGGTCTGCATACGGTTTGTGCAATAAGTTACTTCTTACTCTGGGCAATCCGGCTATCAGGAGTATGCGTCTTCACAACGATTTTACTCCCGTTCTTGGTACACTTGATACGTTCTTTCCGCAATGTCCTCTCTTTTAAATCAAAAATGAGATTCGGATTAAAATGTTGCCCGTTAATACGGGTTTCGAAGTGTACATGTTCGGTAGTGGCACGACCGGTACGTCCTGTCAGCCCGATAGCTTGTCCGGCTTTTACGACATCACCAGCTTTAACCAAATTCTTGAAATTGTGGCTATAAAGCGTTTCCAATCCGTTAGCGTGGCGGATTACAACGATATTTCCATAGGCATAATAGGGTTTCGACATACGCACTACTCCATCAAAAGCAGCACGAATCGTATCTTTTGCACAGGTCTTAATATCTGTTCCCGAATGTCCTCCACGAGTTCCATAGGCAGAGATTACTTTTCCTCCGGGTAATGGGAATGCATATTCGTGGTCTTTCAGAGAATCCAAATGCAGATAGATATGATTGCTTTTAGCAAATAACCCGGGAGTAGCTACCCGTACATCAGCCATTTCGCGGGCAGAGAAGGAAGGTTTATCCTGCCCGTCGGCAGTCAGTGGCAATAATAAAACTGTCAGTAAGATAAGTATGTTTTTCATGTCTTTTTTCTTAAAGCACTCATTCTAATTATTCGAAGAATACGATTTCGCCTCCATCCGATTCTGTATAGTTTCTTAATAAGGTTTGTATCATTTCAACAGCTTCTTGCAAACCATCTTTCCCATTATAACCGTTGACTATCGCCAGGATATGAGTAGTTCCGAGATCCATCTTCGTACGTTCGTGATCGCTTGTCGGTGTTCCGATTCCTCCGAATGAATCGCGATATACGGGTAATCCTTCAATATTCAACACACCGCGACCGATACCTTCAAACGGTTCTCCAGCTTTGCCGATACCGAGTTCAAGGTGTGTACCTTGTATTTTATCCGCATCGAAACCACCAATAGAATGTCCCGTACGAAGAGACACGAGGTTAATCAGGTCTACCAGTGTATCAATCTGATATAGCGGGATTCCACGCATCAGGCGGCGGCGTAGAGCTTCGGCTGACGGGCGATAACGTCCGGGGTCTTTGCCACAACGTTTATAAGCCTCACGGGTAGCAAAGATAACGGGTTGATGTTTGATGTCTTCCATCTGTGTAGTGGAAGTCAGTTGCCTGGTAAAAGCGTTGATTTCCTGCCAAAGCCCTTCGTTGTAAGCAGTATTCTTCACTGCAGCATACACGGCGGCTCCGGCAAAAACCGGGCATGCGTCTTTTATTTCTTTAGATACTTTTATTTCAAACATAACTTATCATAAACCAATCATCAGCGTCCTGCAATTACGGACACCAATTATTACTTTCTAATCATTATTCCCGACAAGATACGACCGGAATCTATTCCCAGTCTACGTGCGGAGAAGAATTCATCATGATGAATATAGGTACAGATGCCAGCTACTTCTATCTGTTCTGCAGGCACTCCGGCATTCAGTAATTCAATCCGGTTGGCTTCCCACAAATCAATATGATATTTGCCCGTCTCCTTCTTCTTCATAGAAATAAGAGACATATCGAAACCGCTTTCTTTAAAAGCATCATACACCTCATCACCTACTTCAAATGATTCGAGCGAAATGCTCGGCCCGATGCAAGCTACCACATCTTCGCCTTGCGTCCCGAATTTCTGATTCAAGTGATCCATCACATGACTGACAATATGCTTCACAGTTCCTTTCCATCCGGCATGAACGGCAGCCACAACATGTTGTTTTTTGTCGTACAGCAATACAGGAACACAATCCGCCGTCGTGACGCAAACGCAATACCCCGGCACATTAGTTATCAAGGCATCCATTCCTCGCAAAAGTAGCCGTCTCATTTCTAATGACTCTTTAAAAAATGATTCATTGATAATCAGACTGGCACAACCATGGCTCTGTTCAGGAATAAACAACTCCTTTATCTGATGATTCATGCACTGAAACAACCAGCTCTGATTGCGATTGACGTTCATGCATGAGTCGTTGGTATAAGGCGAACAGTTGAAAGAGCCGTAAGCTCCGGTGCTTATACCTTCGTGACGCGTTGTTACGAAATGAGCTACCTCGGGATATACATCCAGTGACTTATATCCCTTCAACTCATTATTTTTTGTAAGTGAAATCATTTTTCTTCCCAATCTTCTTCCTCGTATTCATAGTCGATATCATCGTCATCATCATCAACATTGTCATCATATTCATAAACGATGTCTTCATCTTCGCCCATGTCTTTGAGCTCCTGTTGCAGACGGGTTACGTCCTTCGGACGGTGAACGATGTCCTCTATCTTATTGCTTTCCTTATTCAGTTCTTCCCAAAGAATGTCTTTCAACACCGAGATACCCAAACCGGAAACAGAAGATATGAATACGTGGGGAATGCCTTCCGGCAATGTAGGTTCTATTTCGTCCATCAATTCCTGATCGAGCATATCGCTCTTGGTGACAGCCAACACACGTTGCTTGTCCAACATTTCAGGATTGAAAGTACGCAGTTCGTTCAGCAAGACTTCGTATTCCTTACGAATGTCGTCACTGTCTGCCGGAACCATAAACAGCAGTAATGAATTGCGCTCGATATGACGCAGGAAACGCAGTCCCAAGCCTTTACCCTGACTGGCTCCCTCGATAATACCGGGTATATCTGCCATCACGAAAGACTTTCCACCATGATAGGAAACGATACCCAGATTGGGTTCGAGCGTAGTAAAGGGATAATCGGCGATTTTCGGTTTAGCAGCCGAAATGGAAGAAAGCAAAGTTGACTTACCCGCATTCGGGAAACCTACCAGACCGACATCGGCAAGTAGTTTCAGCTCCATGATAACGGTCATTTCCTGCATCGGTTCTCCCGGCTGCGCAAAACGCGGAGCCTGACGGGTTGCCGTCTTGAAATGCCAGTTACCCTGACCACCGCGACCGCCTTTGAGCAAAATCACTTCCTGTCCGTCTTCTGTTACGTCACAAAGATATTCGCCTGTCTCGGCATTATAAACGACCGTTCCACAGGGCACTTCTATTACTTTATCCGCACCGTCTTTTCCGAAACTACGTCCTTTGCTCCCCGATTCACCATGACCGGCCATTGCGTGACGGTCATATTTCAAGTGCAGCAATGTCCAGTAATTACGGTTACCGCGCAAGATGATATGACCTCCTCTTCCACCATCGCCCCCATCGGGACCTCCGTTAGGACAATATTTCTCGCGCCTCATGTGCGTAGAGCCTCTTCCGCCCTTACCCGAGCGACAGTATATCTTTACGTAATCAACAAAATTCGATTCAGCCATATTCTTTTTAAGTAGTTAAAGTAGTCAGTAGTTAGAGTAATTAAGTAGAATCCTCCGGCTACTGACTGACTTATTCATTTATAATAGTGTATTGATAATTAGTAAGATTACTAAATTACAATTTATCTACTGCTTCGCAGATTTCAGCAAAGATACCTTCCATAGTACCCAAGCCGTTGATGTGTTGGTATTTCTTTTCGTTCTTGTACCAGTCGATCAGTGGGGCAGTCTGTGAATGATATACGTGCAGACGTTTTTTGATTGTCTCTTCGTTATCATCAGCACGACCGGAATCCTTACCACGTTTAATCAGACGTACCATCAGTTCTTCTTCCGGAACATCCAGGTCAACCATTACAGAAACATCCTGTCCTCTTTCTGCCAACATTTTCTTTAATGCTTCAGCTTGTGCAATTGTTCTTGGGAAACCGTCGAAAATTACACCTTTGCTATCTTTGAAGCTGTCGAATACGCTTGCCAGAATATCAATCATTAATTCATCAGGAATCAATTGACCTTGGTCGATGTAACCTTTAGCAGTTTTACCCAATTCTGTGCCATTCTTGATTTCAGCACGCAATACATCTCCTGTTGAGATGTGATTGATTCCATACTTTTCTACAATACGTTCGCTCTGTGTTCCTTTTCCTGAACCCGGAGCACCGAAAATTACGATGTTCAACATTTTGTTATTTACAATTTAACGATTTACTATTTACCATTTAAACTGGTACCTATTTAATATTAACTGTTTAATCTACTACTGTATAAATATCGGGATAGTTGCGTCCGAAACCATCATAATCCAGTCCGTAACCTACGATAAAGTCGTTCGGGATTTCCATTGCTACGTATTCGATGTTCAGATTGACCTTGAGTTTTTCAGGCTTCACTAGCAGAGAAGCAATATGGATTGCTTCAGGGTTGCGTGTACCCAATGTATCCAACAGGCGTTGCATGGTTAGCCCGGTATCCACAATATCTTCTACAATAACTACTGTACGTCCGGCAATGTCTTCATTCAGTCCGATCACTTCCTTAATCACTCCCGAAGAAGTCACTCCCTGATAAGAAGCCAGTTTCACAAACGAAATCTCGCAAGGGATGGTGATGTGCTTCAACAAGTCGGCAGTAAACATAAATGAACCGTTCAACACACTAAGGAAGAGCGGATTCTTACCTGCCAAGTCGCGGTTGATTTCGTTCGCTACGCGAATCACTTCTTTCTGAATATCCTGTTCCTTAATAGAAACAGTGAACTGTTTGTCTTTTATCTGAATGGTATCCATAACCGGTAATTTAAAAAATAACCTTGCAAAAATACGATTTTTTATTCTACCCCGTGCATCATCTTCTGTAATTTCTTCGAGAGAAGGAACAGAATCAATGAAGCAACACCGGACATGACAACGAATACCATAAAGAAATCGTACATGGTAGCAATCTGATAACCAAAGATTGATTTCACTTTTCCGGCTTCCGGATAAAGTCCACTCAACATGCCTGCAAATTTATTGGCTGTGGCAGTAGACAGATACCAGATTCCCATCATCAAAGAGGCGAAACGTAGCGGACTCAACTTATTTACCATTGAAAGTCCGATAGGTGACAAGGCTATTTCACCCATTGTATGAATAAAATAAAGTCCTGTCAGCCAAATCATACTTACCTTCACTCCGGGGATAGCATCTTTCACTCCGAAACAGATGAAAAGATAACCTAAAGAAAGAAGTAACAAGCCAATCGCTTGTTTGGTAGGAGAAGCAGGTTCCATCTTTCGTTTGTTGAGGAAGCTCCACACACCCGGCATTATATATGCCAGGACAACAACAAACAGAGGATTGAAGGATTGAAACCACGAAGCCGGCATTTCCCAACCTAAAATATCACGATTGGTTTGTTCGGAGGCAAAGAGAGTTAAAGAGGCTCCTGCCTGTTCGTAAGCCGCCCAGAAGAAAATGACAAAGAAAGCTACTATATAGATAACGAAAATACGACTACGTTCGATCTTGGTTAATGAACCATCCAATAGGATGAGAACAGGGAAAACAATGCAGGCGGTAAAAATACCGATGCTCACCCAGTCACCCTCAAAAGCGTAATTAAAGAAGGCTATTAAAGCAACTGTAAGAATAGTGATTACAAGGGTATTACGCAACTTGGTACGCTTATCCATCTTCGGGTGTGAGATATGCTCGGCTTTATCCTCTTTCTTTTCACGTTTGGCATCGGGGATAATACCGATTGGCTCTCCGGAAGGAGAGAAAAGATATTTATTCTTTTGAGTTTCAAAAAGTACAACAGTGAACAGTGTCATGATTCCGGCTGCAAGAAATCCCCATTTAAAATCGTGCGGGTCACCGGTATCGCCCAGATAACCACAAATCAAAGGGGCGGCAAAAGAACCTACATTCACTCCCATATAGAAGATGGTATATGCAGCATCCAGCCGTCTGTCTCCCGGTTCGTAGAGTTGACCTACGAGAGAAGAAACGGTAGGTTTGAAACAACCATTTCCCAAGATCAGGAATCCGAGTCCGCCATACATCATCCAGTGAGCAAGTTCCGTATTATCTAAAGTAGAGGCACTCATAAACATCAGGAATTGTCCGACTGCCATCATCATTGCTCCCCAAAACACAGAGCGACGGATTCCCCAATATTTATCGGCAATGTATCCGCCAATCAAAGGAGTTAAATAGACTAACCCGGTATAGCTACCGTAAATGGATGCTGCCGCTTCTTTGTCAAACAATAATGCCTGCGTCAGGAAAAGAATAAAGATCGCACGCATACCGTAGTAACTGAAACGTTCTGCCGTGCTTGTCGCGAAAATCAGATAAAGGCCTTTCGGATGCCCTTTCAATGCACTCATGAATTTATGTGTTTAGTAGTTTATGGGGTGCAAAGGTACGAAAAATAGATTAAATGCTTCAAAAAAAGAAAGTTCTTATCAAACGGGAATATAGGGGGAATAATAAAAATGGGCATAAAAAATCCTACTGATCCACTTCATTATTTTTTTAGCTGTGTAAATAACAAAGTGGAGATCCATCTTAAATATAGGTTAGCTACCACCTTAGCCAAAAGTAAATTCGACATTTTCGATACTGGCAAAAAGCATTCCTTCTCTTTTCCTCAAAAAGATTTTGTCTTCTCGGGCCAGCCAACCAATAGCAAGAGCTACGTCTTCAAACGTCAAACTTAATTCACGGCACAAATCGAACATTGAAAGTTCACCTTTTTCATTTAAGATGCGCCATACTTTCCCGGCATTCAAGCCAATTTTTGTCTTTTCCATCATGCAAACTTTAGAAGATTAAACAATCCGTTATTTAGATTCTAATTCATTGTGAGCACAGGAAATTAATGTGATGCACATTATCTATCTCCAAAGATAACATTTTTATCGGAAAACGGCAAATAATCAAAGGCTTAATCAAGGGAACCGCATTAAAAATTTGTTTAAGAAGGTATGGAGATAAACTAAACACAATTTCCATCCGCCCCTCTACAGAAAAAGATTTTTCATTTTCATTTCTCATATTCTCATAAATAAGGCACAAGTGGCAGTAAACTAATAAGATAGACTATGAGAAATGATTTTAAAACAGGCATTTCTCATAGTTTCTTCGCAAAATAACCCGGATTTTGCTTCATTTCTCATAGTGTAGTGTGCCGGAAGCTGACATTGAATAAATAGAACTATGTATTCCTTTTGCTTGCTTCCATACACAGTGTCTTAGTCCCACATATTGTGGGAAAAGATTCCCTAAGGCTTGGGAAAGTATCCCCTTATTTTGTGGGAAAGTTTTCCTTCAATATACGAGAATACTTTCCCACAATATATGGGACAATCGAGAACAACGAGCATCTCCAAGCAAAAAGCCACTATTTTATCTAAATAGTAGCTTCATTTCCTGATAAAAATAAGGCAGGCTGAAAGAAAAAAGGAAGAAAGAATGGCTTTTGACTATGAGAAATACCCTGAAATACGATGAGAATAAGGTGGCTTTTGAGCCAAAATATGGGAGAACTTATGAGAAATACCGTTTTGAAAAAGTGTTTCTCATAAGATATCTATTTGATTATCTTTCGTTTATCGAAAAACAATGAGAATATGAGAAATGAAATGAAGAAATCTTTTTCAGGGAGAAATAAAAGTAAGTTCATAATGGTGCAGCATTGAATTATTTTTTGGCGGAGTTATTCTAACACTTAATAGTTCAAAAGCAGATATTTCTTTGACCAAAAGATAGAACTAATGATGAATTAAAAGTTGCAATTATGGTTTTCTTCCCACAACAAACGGGAAAAGTCAGAAGAATCATGTACATTTGTAATCCGAAAACTAAAAGAACATCGCAATGAAAATATTTCCAAGCAGCAGTATCAAGAAATTGGACGCTTATACCATTGAGAACGAACCTATTGCATCAATCGATCTGATGGAACGTGCAGCAACCGTATTAACAAAAGCCATCACAGACAGATGGAATACGGAAACACCGGTCACTATCTTTGCCGGACCGGGGAATAATGGCGGAGACGCTCTCGCCGTAGCCCGCATGATGGCTGAAAAAGGATATAAAATCGAGGTATTTCTCTTCAACACGAAAGGAGAACTTTCACCCGACTGCCAGACCAATAAAGAACTGGTAGAAATGATGGAAGAAGTAAAATTCCACGAAATCAGTACCCAATTCGTACCTCCCGTCCTGACGCCCGATCATCTGGTAATCGACGGATTATTCGGTTCAGGTCTGAACAAACCGTTGAGCGGTGGATTCGCTGCCGTAGTGAAATACATCAATTCCTCCCCTGCCATGGTAGTAGCCATCGACATTCCTTCCGGACTGATGGGAGAAGAAAATACATTCAACGTAAAAGCTAATATTATCCGCGCCGACGTAACTTTCAGTCTGCAACTGCCGAAGCTCGCCTTTCTTTTCGCAGAGAACACTGAATTTGTCGGAGAATGGGAAGTGCTGGATATCCAATTAAGCGAAGACGGTATTGAAGAGATGGAGACTAACTACGAAATGTTGGAAATAGAAGAAATCCGTTCACTCATCAAGCCACGCAAACAGTTTGCCCACAAGGGGAACTTCGGCCATGCACTATTGATTGCCGGTTCAAAAGGAATGGCAGGAGCCTCTGTTCTCGCTGCCCGCGCCTGCCTCCGTTCGGGAGTAGGGTTGCTGACTGTTCATGCACCAATGTGCAACAACGACATCTTGCAGACCTCCATACCCGAAGCAATCGTAGAAACCGACATCAACGAAACCTGTTTTGCCGTACCTACCGATACGGACGACTACCAAGCAGTCGGCATCGGCCCGGGACTGGGACGAAACGAGGAAACGGAAGCTGCCTTGTTGGAGCAACTGGAACACTGCCAGACTCCTGTTGTAGTGGATGCCGACGCTCTTAATATCCTCGCCAACCACCGCCATACCCTTACCCACCTGCCGAAGGGTTCCATCCTCACCCCGCATCCGAAAGAACTGGAACGTCTGACCGGCAAATGCCAGGACTCTTACGAACGTCTGATGAAGGCTTGCGAACTGGCCCGTGCCGCCCATGTCCACATTATTTTAAAAGGAGCCTACTCCGCCATTATCACCCCAGAAGGTAAATGTTTCTTCAACCCAACCGGAAATCCGGGAATGGCAACCGGAGGTAGCGGTGACGTACTGACCGGAGTAATCCTGGCGCTGCTTGCCCAAGGTTATCCCACCGAAGAAGCCGCTAAAATCGGCACTTACATTCACGGATTGGCGGGCGATGTCGCTCAAAAGAAGCAAGGAATGATCGGAATGATCGCAAGCGATATTATCACCTGTCTGCCGACAGCATGGCGACTTGTAAGCGAATAAAAGTTAAGAACTTACAGTTTTTTCAATAACTTCATTAACTTTGTTTTCAAAACCAGTTAAAAAGAACCGAATATGAAAAAGTTGATTATAGCAGCAGGACTACTTATGACAACGTCCGCCTATGCACAAACCGAAGTACTGACAGGGGTTACCCGAGGAAAAGACTATGGAGTGGTTTACAGTCTTCCCAAAACCCAAATAGAACTTGAAATAAAAGCCAACAAAGTCAACTATACTCCGGGAGAATTCAGCAAATATGCTGATCGTTACCTGCGACTGACCAACGTCTCCGCCGACCCTGAAGAGTACTGGGAACTGACTAGCGTAAAAGTGAAATCCGTAGGTGTGCCCAACAGCGAAACGACGTATTTCGTAAAATTGAAGGATAAGACAGTAGCACCGCTCATGGAACTGACAGAGGATGGCATTGTGAAAACGATCAATGTTCCTTACAGCAACAGCAGTGTAGGCAAAAAAGCCGCTCCCGCTCCCACAGTCCTCCAAAAGAAAGCAAATCCTCGTGAATTCCTGACCGAAGAGATTCTGATGGCTAGCTCTACCGCCAAGATGGCCGAACTGGTGGCTAAAGAAATCTATAACATCCGCGAAAGCAAAAATGCCTTATTGCGCGGACAGGCTGACAATATGCCTTCAGACGGAGCACAGCTTAAGATTATGCTCGACAATCTGAATGCACAGGAAGAAGCCATGACGCAAATGTTCTCCGGCACCTGCAACAAGGAAGAGAGAACATTCACTGTCCGCCTTACCCCTGACAAGGAATTTAACAATGAAGTTGCTTTCCGCTTCTCGAAGAAGTTAGGTGTAGTTGCCAACAATGATTTGGCAGGAACTCCGTTTTATATCAGTCTGAAAGACCTGAAATCGGTCAAGATACCACAGGAAGATGGTAAGAAGAAGAAAGATTTGGATGGAATCGCCTACAACGTACCCGGACAAGCTATGGTTACATTGACCGACGGCAAAAAGAAACTTTACGAAGGTGAACTTCCTATTACTCAATTTGGTGTGATAGAATATCTGGCTCCGGTTTTGTTCAACAAGAATTCTACCATCAAAGTTTATTTTGATCCGAATACGGGAGGATTGCTCAAAGTGGACAGAGAAGAAGGGAAATAGAAAAACGAGAAAGTGAACTTCTAAAAAACAAAGAATATGGTTGGTGAAGGACATGCATTCGACATGATACGCCGAATAAAAGAGGGACGGGAAGCTTCCCGCCTACGTCGTGAACGTGCTAACGACAAGTTGAAGCATTTAAACCGTGCAAACGAACCTTATCCACTACCCAATACCACTCCCGAAGAAATGGAACGTATCATCCACGACTCGGAGAAAAAGAAAGAGAAAGACAGCAATTATTTTGTTTGGGGAACGCTTATTATCATGGGAGTCCTGATAGCAATTGCCGTCATACTTTGGGCTGTATTTATCAAATAAATAATAATAAATTCACCACAGAGGACACGGAGGACACAGAGGTTTAATCTTTTTTATTCACTATAGAGTAACACAGAGTCTCACGTATTGAGAATCGTATTTATCGCTCTGTTTTACTTGCGGAAAGAGAGAGAAGAACTCTGTGTCCTCCGTGTCCTCTGTGGTGAAATATAAATTCCTATTTATGCGACTGGTATCACCAGTTTTATAAATCCATCTTTCTGCATTTGAGAAAGATAAGCCGATACACGCGACTCGTAGCCCTCTTCATTTTGAAAATGGTCTGCGAGTTTTTCTATAATCTCACGAACATTGCGTTTTCCATCTATCAGTTCCCATACAGCCGTACCGTGTTCTTCCAATCGCACATGAAGTTCTTTCGACATTCCTGCCGGTACAAGGAAGCGTTGCATCCACGGATATTTAAAACGGGGAAAGGAGAGCACAATCGTCTCCCCTTCCCTTTCTGCTGTAATATGTTCACTGCGACAGGGAATGACCTCTAACAGGTTGATTTTCTCTTTGGCAGCCATACTTCTTATTTTTTATTTCAGAGTATTCATACTGATACCCTTTTGTTTACACCTTGATACAAAATTCCTTTGTTACTTTAGGTATTGAATTTCCCAGTTACTTTTGGATATTCGCCTCTTCCAGACCGTATCCCTTCTTCTTGTTCTCTGCCTTCAACATCAAAGCCACAATCAGAGCAAGTACACCAAAGAGAGCAAAAATAGTCATCGGCAATGTGTAATCATAAGTCTGTGCACCGTCTACCACCGGACCTTTGCAATAAGTATTCAATACCCATCCGATTAACAAAGGAACACCCATCAGTCCCCAGTTCTGTACCCAGAAAATCAAAGCGTAAGCAGTACCCAGCTGTTTTTCCGGAATAATCTTCGGAACAGAAGGCCACATAGCCGAAGGCACCAATGAGAAAGCAAATCCCAATATAATCATTATAATAGTAGCAAACCACCATATATTCAGTATAGGCAGGGCAAACATGGTATGTACAAAAATTAGCATCAATGATCCGATCACCATCAATGTGGCTCCTTTACCGATACGGTCATATAACGAACCGAACAACGGAGTCAGGATAATTGCACCAATCGGCAACAATCCGGGAATCGTTCCCGCCAGTTTCGGATCTACATTATATTTCTGCACCATCAAGTCGGCAGCATATTTGATAAAAGGGAAGACGGCCGAGTAGAACAATACGCACAGCAATGCGATCAACCAGAATCCCTTATTGGTAATGATATACACAATATCTTTCATACGGAACGGTTCTTCCGGTTCCAAACCTTCTGCATCCAAAGAAGCATCCAATTTCTTATCGTAGAAAGTATAAAGGAAGAAAGCAATAGTACCTACACACAGCATAATCAGACAAAACAGAATAGGAGCAGGAATATTGGTATGGAATGCACCACCCTCGTCCGTATATCCGAAGAAGTCTGCCAAAGGAACTGTCAACACCATCGCCAGAGTTGTCCCAATACGTGCCGTAGCCATTTCAAGTCCCATAGCCAATGCCATTTCCTTGCCCTTGAACCATTTCACTATAATCTTGGAAACAGTGATACCAGCAATCTCCACACCTACACCAAAGATAGCATATCCCAATGCAGCCAACGTCACCTGTGTTTTGAATCCGAAGAGCATGGCACCTTCCGGAAAAGTAGTAGAAATCGCATAGTATTTCAATCCACAACCAAACACCATCAATAAGCAAGCTCCCATTCCGGTGAAACGAACTCCCATTTTGTCCAAAATGATACCACCGAAGATCAGCATCAACAAGAATACGTTAAACCAACCGTAAGCGCTTGTGAAGAATCCATAATCAAGACTATCCCATAATAGTTCTTTCTCAAGCATGGGTTTTAGAGGAGACATTACGTCGGTGAGGAAATAGCCGCATAGCATAGTAAATGCGACCAATGCTAGAACACTCCATCGGAGTACGGCGGAGTCATTCAATTTCTGTTTCAAATGTTCTGTCATTGTTATATTTAAAAAAGTAGTTAATAATCTTATACAGCCAACAAAGGTAGTTAAATCTCGTTTGTTTCTATCACAAAGAGATTGTTTTTACAAGAAAAAGTTAAGTGCGGATTACACTGACCACGCGGAACATTGAAAATCCGTGTAATCTGCGTAATCCGCACTTAAATATCAAAGAAATGCAGCATCCGTCTGCACCTTCCCATTAATGGTTTTACCCCAAAGTCTTACCTGACGACGGAGTGAATTACTCTGCTGCAGGAGCAGGAGTTTCAGTAGCCGGTGCCGGAGTTTCTGTAGCAGGTGCATTGGTAGCAGGAGCTTCAGTTTGCGGCGCAGCCGTACCTGCGGGTAAGTTATACGGGTTAGTCTGTTGTTCTTTCTGTGCCTGTTCCAACACTGCGTCTTTAGCAACAGCAGAACGAGGAACTACATAAGCAGTAGCAATGCTCATTACAACCATAAAGATGGCCAGGCCCCATGTTGCTTTTTCCAGAAAGTCTGTAGTCTTGCGCACGCCCATGATGGCGTTAGATGAAGAGAAACCAGAAGCAAGTCCGCCTCCTTTTGAGTTCTGAATCAGCACGATGAAACACATCAACAAGGCTGCAATAACCATTAAGATAACGAATAATAAGTACATTTTTAGTTATTTTGAATTAGCGTTAATAATCAATTTCTCCAAAAATCTGATTTGGTCTGCAAAGTAAGCATTTTTTTTTGGATATTTCAAGCTTAATTTTTTAATTATTTCAAGAGCTTTTGAATATCGTTGCTGTTTAACATAGATTTTTGCCAAAGTTTCCGTAAAACAGCTGTCATCTTCCTCTTCTTCCTTTATCGTTTCTTCTTCGGTAAGTTCGTCCGAAGAGGTTGGCGAAGATGGCATTTCTTCTCTTAAAGGTTTCATGCAGAGGGGAGAGTCGCTCTCGCTCTTTTCTATAAAGTCGTCAATCAGTTCGAAGCCTTTGAGTTTGGGCGTTTCTTCAGCCGGTTGTTCCGTGGCCGGAGTCTCCTCCAAAAGATAAGAAGTGTAATCCATCGAATAGTCGAAACTGGTCCGGGCAGTCACCTCTTCGGGTACTGTGGACAAGAAAGCGTCGATCAATGCTAATGTGCGGTCTACGGACGGTTCGTCTTTCAGCACCTCCGTGAGAGGTACTCCCTTTTTCCGTGCCTGCACATCATAGCGGTCACCTTCAATCAACCGGAACAACTGCCGTCTGTCTGCAATGTAAAGAACTGCTTTCCGCAGTTCTCCACCGAAACTAATATCATGGAGAATATACAGATTCTTCAGATACAACAGACGAAGTGACTGAAAATACGGATACCTCGCAAGAAGATTGCGCAGTTCGTACAAAGTATCCCTATTCAGCGTCTCGGGATGCTGAATCCATTGTTGAAAGTTAACAGAAGTCATTTATATTACCAGTTTGCTACAGTTGCATTAAAAATTTGGTCGGTGATCTCTTTAGACATTTCAGCAATCAATCCGTCCTGTACGGCAGTCAACAACTGGGTAGAGTCGTAGGTACGGAACGCAGAAAACTGTTGTTCAAAGTCTTCGGCATGATTGGTGTTGTTGACAAAACGCACATTGACGGTGATAGTCAACTTCGTCTCCGAAGAATAACCGTCGGCAGATACTGCCTGGTTGTACTGATTGTACCCTGTGATTTCTCCGTCAATCTGCAAGTCGGCATTTTGACTCGGCTTGAGCAGTTGCAGACGGGTCTGCCGGATGAAGATATCTTTCAGGTCCTCATTGAATTTGGTTGCCAACGGAGCATATACATACTCCGACTTGATCGGGAAGTCGGCTATCGAAATGGTCTTTACCTTATCATAATTGATAGACGATCCGTTAAACTTATAGGAAACAGTGCACGCAATGACTACCAACGGCAAGCCGAACAGTAGCAAAGGGCGTATTATTTTCTTAATCCAATTCATATTCTTTTATTTTTCTATAAAGTGTACGCTCGGAAATATTCAAGTCCTTGGCCGCACTCTTCCGCTTTCCGTGATGCCTTTCAAGTGCTTTGCGTATCATTTCTTTTTCCACTTCGTCCAGTGACAAAGGAGGTTCTTCTACATATTCTTCCGTGTCTTGTATGTCGTCATCATCCTTGCAAACCGCAGGCTGCATGGTATGAATGATCGCAGGTACCGAAGGCTGGTGTGTCGTCACTACCGGAGTAGTAACCACCGTTCCCACTTGTCCTACCTGCCCCACCTGTCCGGCACGTTCCGCCATCAGGTTGTGCACCATCTTCTTCAGCTCCGCCACTTCCTGGCGCATATCGAACAGAACAGAATAAAGAATCTCCCGTTCGCTCTCAAAGCCTTTACTCTCACGCGTTCCCATCAGCGCGGGAAGACGTTGCGTATTTTGTGCGGGAAGATAATTCTGCAAGATAGCAGCAGAGATCTCCCTGTTGGTTTCAATGATAGATATTTGCTCGGTGATGTTCTTCAACTGACGAACGTTGCCGGGCCACGGGTAAGCCAATAACTCTTTCTTCGCATCCTCCGTCAACTGGATAGCAGGCATCCGGTATTTCTCTGCAAAGTCTGCGGAAAACTTACGGAACAACAAAAGTACATCGTCACCACGTTCACGCAAAGGCGGTATTTGGATAGGCACCGTATTCAACCGGTAATATAAATCTTCACGGAAACGTCCTTCTGCAATCGCTTGTGTCAGATTGACATTGGTAGCTGCCACAATACGAACATCCGTCTTTTGCACTTTGGACGAACCTACTTTTATAAACTCGCCACTCTCCAACACACGGAGCAAACGCGCCTGGGTAGGCATCGGCAACTCCCCTACTTCATCAAGGAAAATAGTACCACCGTCGGCTTCGCCAAAGTACCCTTTCCGTTCGCCAATCGCACCGGTAAACGCACCCTTCTCATGCCCGAACAGTTCGGAATCAATCGTGCCCTCCGGAATAGCACCACAGTTGACAGCAATATACTGTCCGTGCTTCCTCCGGCTATATTGATGAATAATCTGCGGAAAACTTTCTTTTCCGACTCCACTTTCTCCGGTAATCAGCACAGACAAATCGGTAGGAGCTACCTGAATGGCAACATCTATGGCGCGCGACAATGCTTCAGTATTTCCAATAATACCGAAACGCTGTTTCACTTGTTGTATCTCTGCTCTCGTCATCACTCGTTTTTAATCTTCGTCCACTGTATCCAGCTTCAGTTTATCACTATCGTCACGTTTCTCGTAATACTGTTTACGCAACGGATTGGCACGAGCCACTTTTTCCCGCTGACGATTACGGAACACATCGATGGCAACATAGATTGCCTGACGGAAAGAATCTTCACAAGCCAATCCCTTGCCTGCAATATCGTATGCCGTTCCATGAGCCGGAGAAGTACGTACTACCGGCAGGCCTGCCGTATAGTTCACCCCGTCTTCCATAGCCAAGGCCTTGAACGGAGCCAGCCCCTGATCGTGATACATCGCCAGGATACCGTCAAAATGAGTATAATTGCCCGAACCCATAAAGCCGTCGGCCGCATAAGGACCGTAGCAAAGGATTCCTTTCTCTTCCATTTCTTTCATGGCAGGGATAATCACTTCCTGCTCTTCCATTCCCAACAAACCACCGTCTCCGGCATGAGGATTGAGAGAGAGCACCGCAATACGCGGAGCGCCGATACCGAAATCCTGTTTCAGACAACGATGGAATATCATCAGTTTCTCCTGAATCAGTTCTTTGGTAATCGTAGTCGCGATCTCTCTGACAGGGATATGTGTCGTCACCAAAGCCACCCGGAAGTCATTCTTCATCAAAATCATCAATGACTTATCACCATTGCCCAGACGTTCTTCGATATATTCCGTATGTCCGGGGAAGGAGAACTCTTCCGACTGAATCGTATGTTTGTTGATCGGAGCTGTTACGATAACGTCTATCAGCCCTTCGCGATATTCTTCGATGGCACGTTCCAAAGCCCCAAGCGCAGCTTTACCGGCTTCGGGATCGGGTTTGGAAAATTCCACTTTCACCTCATCATCCGTACAGTTCACCACGCTCAAACGGTTGTACCCCGCTTCGGTAGCAGAGTTGACAATGCTGAAATTGGTCTGTATATCCAGCGCTTTGCGATGATAAGCCGCTACTTTCGGTGAGCCATAAATGATCGGAGTACATAGTTCCAACATCGTAGGGTCGGAAAATGTCTTAAGAATCACCTCATAGCCCACCCCGTTAATATCTCCTTGGGTGATACCTATCCTTATCTTGTTATCTTCCATGTTTTTATTTATTAGTTTGTTCCGCTTCCTTAGATGCTTCTCCCAATGGAATCTGATTCTGCTGAACTTCATTCGGAAGTTTCAGTGTATACAGAGATGCTTCCATCTGGCGTACCAGGTTGCGTTTCATTTTATCAGGTGAATAAACAAATATTTCTGCTGTTATAATTCGTTGGTTTTTCTCGTCCAGACGAGTATGAGATACATACGGGCCACCCATAAAGTCGCCCTTCATACGCCACAGGCCACGTGCTTCCATTGTGTAGCTGTTCTGTACATTGATCGGACGGACATCGGTCAGCAAACTATCGGTCGACATATAAACGCCTTCCTTGAATCCGGGGATATTGGCTTTCATCACGGAGTCACGTTTGTGCACAAAATATTCTTTGGTAAACGTATCCTTGTCAGTGTACGGATAAGAGTACATCACAAAGTTACGGTCGGCACTACCTGTGTTGGTAGAGGCCCAAAAGAAATCATCCCCGGTCTTTGAATTAGCCAGTTCGGCATCCACCCAGATGTCGCATCCGAACAAACTGTCCACTTTCTGCGAAATGAAGTTACTATGCTTCCCTTCCAGGAACGTAATCTGACGGTTCATTTCCGCGCGGGTAAAGAAGTCGACAATCGTCTTTTTGTTCTCTTCCACAAACTTCTCAAACTCTTCTTCGTTCGGAGCCTGGATAGTCAATATCATCTGCGGATTGGCATACACGTCCTTCGCATATTTGAACGAGGCTTTCGTATATATATCCTGTATATCTACAATAATAATGTTACGTATCAACTTCAGCGTAGAATCATAATCTTTCGGCGAAGTATACATAATCCGGAAAGAAGGTTCCGACTGCGGCAAACCGGGCATATCAGCATCGAGCGCATCATGTAAAGCCCTTCCGGCAGCACGATCCCAAACACCGTGATCTACTACAACCAAAAGCTCGTAAGCACGACCACTAGAGGTGTGATTTCCTTTCAGACCACAAGATGCAACGACAAAGGCTACCAAAGCGATGCATAAAATAAAAGAGTACTTTTTCATGATGTTCGGTTTTATATATTAACTTTCATTATTTTTCTCCTGTTTCGCTGTCGACAGCATACCGCAAGCGGCAAAAATATCTTCGCCCCTGGATGAACGGATAGTGGTGAAAAGTCCGTGTGACGTCAGATAATCACGAAAACGGGTCATCGTATCCATATCCGCCCCCTCGAGGTCTACCCCCGGTATGGCATGAAAACGAATCAGATTCACCCTGCAATCCAGCCCGCGAAGAAGTTTCAGCAACTCTTTGGCATAGACCTGCGAATCATTGAGCCCTTTAAAAACAATATATTCAAACGAAAGTCGACGTTGTTTACTAAAATCATAGTTTTTTAACAGTTCCACCATTTCGGTGATTGAAAACGCCTTTTCCGCCGGCATTAATTCAGCACGCTGAACGGTCAGCGGAGAGTGAAGGCTGATGGCAAGGTGGCAGTCATTTTCTTCAATAAAACGCTGCAATCCTTTCCGTAGCCCGACTGTAGAAAGCGTGATACGTTTCGGACTCCATGCGTAACCGTAGGTAGCGGTCAGTAGTTCCAATGCTTTCAATACCTCATCCAGGTTATCGAGCGGCTCGCCCATTCCCATCATTACGACATTAGTCAGTTTGTCCCGTTCCGGCAGCGAATGAATCTGATTCATGATCTGGCTGGCGGTCAGGTTAGCGGTATACCCCTGTTTACCGGTCATACAGAACTTACAGTTCATCTTGCAACCTACTTGTGACGACACGCACAACGTTGCCCGGTCATCATCCGGAATATAAACCGACTCTACAAAATGGTTCTCACCCACTTTATAAAGATACTTCACCGTACCATCTACAGAGCGCATTTCATCTACCGGAGCTTCCGCTCCCACCTCATAGTTCTGCTTGAGCAACTCCCGGTGTTTCAATGACAAATTAGTCATATCATCAATCGAGGCTACCTTCTTTTCGTAAAGCCAGGATGCAATCTGCTTGGCAGCAAAGCCGGGCATACCCAGTCTTTTTGTCAATGATTGAAGCTCTACAAGAGTCATTCCTAAAAGGGGATATTTAGACATTCTTCTTTCTGTTGATAGTTTATATCTGCAAATGTAAGGAAATAAAGTCGATTTCCGTATAGCAGGAATGTAAAAGTTAACAAAAAAGGGAAGTATGCCTCCGTTATGATTCAACCACGCTGATATATTGAAGTAGCTTTTGCGCCATTTCAGAATCCTCGCCATTCTTTTTCACTTCATGACCGTACGCCTCACGGAAACAAGCCAGCGCCTCTTCCCGTTCATTACAAAAGCTGTACAAAACCCCTAAGTTCTGACAAGCCAGAATCGTATCTTCTTCCTCCCATCCCAAATACTTCTTTCGCAGTTCGAACTCTCTGAAGAAAGCCTCTTTCGCCATTGGATAATTCTCCAACTTCACATAAGCCTGTGCTTTGTAATAATATACCAGACAGGAAGCATTAGGGTCAGCATCATCGTGAATATCCAAAGACGTCGCAATACGAATCACGTTATCATAGTCTTTATTCATGTAATACTGCTGCATAATATCACATCTCAATGCCTCATATCGGACAGTCAGTTCCGCCAGACGCGGTTTTTCGCTGAAATACATTTCATGCAGAAGAGACTCACGGAAGAATAAAGTAGACGCCTGCTCATCGCCACGTTCATTCATCATCCGTTTGAATTCCCTGCATAGATAATACAACTGTTTATGACAAGCGACGATCTGTTTTTTATTATCTATCTGTATAGCAATGTCCAACGCCTGATTCATCAGCATCCATGCTTCATCGTATCGTTTGATATAATAAAGACATTTACCCTGCATACGCAAACATTTAGCCACTCCACCGGACAGTCTGCCATTCAACGACTCGTGCATTTCAGCTACTTTCCGGAATTTCTCGGCAGCACTCTCTTCCTCATCCTTATAGTAATCACAATAAGCCAGATATTCGGAAAGTTCAATGACTTCTGCCTGACTCTTCTCGTCAGCAGAAGCCGCATGATAATCAAGCGCCCTATTCAGATAGATCACTGCTTCATTGTATTGCTCATTGTAGTAATATGCCAGAGCTAGATTTCGGCAGGTGTTGGCAATCTCCAGTTCCGGAGTCGGTACAATGTTTTCCTGCATCACCAATGCTTTCAGGAAACAGTCGCATGCCGTTTCGTATTCTTCATTACGGGCATACCGGCATCCCTCATTCATCTTCAATACCGACTTGGCAATGAGTGGCATGGCAGCACCTTCCATACTCTTCTCACTCACAGCAGCTGCCGCCTTCGTCAGATGGAAAGAACTGCTCAAGAAAGTAGCCATATCATTAGCAATGACAGGAATTAAAAAAGAATCGATCTCATCAAAGTCCAATTCGGCATAGACTTCAGGCGTAACTTCAGGATTGTCGTTCATGATCGCCTTCCAGCTATCTTCCAACAAAGAACGATTCGTGCGATACAGAATCTCGAAAATCTCCACATCACAAATCCAATCCTTCAATATATCCCATTCTTGCATCTTATAGCATTGATAGGTAATCTCCACTTTATAGCGATACGAATCATGGTAGCAGAACTGTTTCATGCGATAGTTATAATCGGCAAAAGTCAACGGATGGGAAAGGATTTCTTCCTCATCCAGCAGAGCGGAAATAATTTCATGGCGACTATCATCTATACATTCGTCATCTTGAGCGAAATAGCGTTCGATCGCCTCTACCATTTGTGTGTCACCAATGCAATATCGTCCTCCTTTGTTGGTGAGCCAGCTGCTCATTTCCACTCTCAACTGCGACCAAAGTATCTGATTAATGTCTGCCATGCTCTTCACTTCATCTTCGGTAAATCCTTCTAAAGTAAGTGAAAGCATCAGAAGCGTTCTTCCAATCTCTTCGGAACCATAATCAGCCGACAAACGCCGTAGCACACTGTCATAGAATTGCCCAACCTCATTGAGCCGGCAATATCCACGCATATATTCATTGAGAGCATCGTACTGACCGAACGAAACCAGCTCGTTGAGCAATACACTTAAACAGCGCGGTTGTTTAGCCAGCACCCACGAAGCAAGAATATCTTCCTGCTGTGCAGACAAAGCCTTGGAGTAAGTAGACAAATATTGCTTTGAGAACGACTTGGCATCCGCCTGTGAAAAGCCATTCAACTGGAAATGAGCGCAGCCATTCTGAACAAAGGGCAGGTAAGCAGTGGATGACGCCGAAAAGCTCAACACGACTTTCACGTTCGGGGGAATAGATGCAAATAAAGAAAACAGGGATGCTTCAGTCGGATTCAGATAACTGATGTCATCAATCAACAGAATGATAGGGTATCTTGATGCACCCAGCGCACTCCACAACTGACTGAACTTTTGGATAGAATTCAAATCTTCTTCAATCTCCTTGAGGTTTCGAAGTGTGTTCCCTGAAAAAATGTTCAAGCCAGCATCTCCCATCAAAACCGAGTTTCTCACGGCGTCCATGATGGATTTGGCAGTGCTTTGGGTCGAGTCCAGTTCTTTTGATACTTCCGCCGCGAACAAATTTTCTTCACCCAAAGATTGATGCTTGAGTGCGTTCTGGCATTTGGAAGCTAACATTCTCGCCAACGTTTCCGGATAAGAAGACAATGTAGTACTATCCAAGCGATGATAGATAGGAATCATCGGCATATCATTGTTCACCAAATCGCTCCAATGAGCCAACAAAGCGCTCTTGCCAAGACCGCAACCGCCCGTTACCACCAGACACCGCTGTTCATCCGCCGCCAAAAAATCAGCAAACGCCTGATCTGCTTCAGGTATTGGGTGATAATTGAATAAGAGTTCATTGCGCGTCAGTTGTTCTTGCAATGCTTGATTATCTTCAACGGTCAGTACATCCGGAAACTCCCGTTCAAGCAATTCCGTGAAAGCAGCTTCCACAAGGTTACACAACTGATCGGGCGAATCATACTCCTGCACAGGATAACGTTCCTGTTGCAAAATACTCTCTTTCAGACATTTCAGTTTAAGAGACTCCTCTTTAGGGCAAGACAGATCATCATCTGCCGACTGTTTTATATAAAAATAGGCATGTAACGGATTGGGATTGCGCAGTACACCAAACTGCATTTCAATTTCCGTCACACTCAAATGATGATTCAAGTCATCTTCTATCCAACGATATTCCAAGCTGTCATTAAGAGTTTGAGATAAATCTTCATAACTGGGACACCATCCATAGCGGTCGCCTACCATACCAATGAAGAAAGGCCGGGAGTTAACGATCTCTTTCAGGCATATTTCAACAACCTTGCCGCTTTTCGCATCTTCTTCTGTGATTCCCCAACGCAAATCAACCAATGAAATGGTGGCACCACGGCTGGCAGCCTTCACTTGCAAACCCTTAAAGAGTTTGACTAATGCAGAACGTTCCATCTCCATGTCTCTGAACGTTGACGAAAGGAAAACACGGATAACACGTGAATTTTCAGCGGGAACTGAATACTGGGCTAGTTGTTTAGTCATAATATAGATTTGTATTAGTTAATGAAGTATTTCGCAAAGCCAATTGATAAAGATTGGCAAGATATGGAAATTTAATCAGATAACAAAGACCATAAACAAAAAAAACGAGCACAAAAAAGGCACGGATTACACGGGTTTCGCGGTTCCCTCATAAGTTTAAACCGCGTAATTCCGTGTAATCCGTGCCTACTATCTATTACTTGCTACTTGTTTAGAAGAACAAGAAGCGTGTATCTTTTACGTTTGCTTTCAGATACAAATCATTCATCAGACGGCTGGCAAAACGTGCGTGCATGTTAGTCAGCGTAGCTTCTTCTGCTTTTGCGTCGAATGTTTCGTTCAGTTTGTCCTTGCCGTATACCTGCAATACAAATACTCCGGCATTACCTTTGATAGGAGCGCTCAACTGATTTACTTCAGCTGCAGAAGCATAAGCACCTACCAGCGGTTCGCTGCTGCGCAATGCTGATACGTATGCAGGAGCTGCAAAAGTAACCATCTTCAAAGAGTCGCTGACTGCATTAGTCATCTCTTTGTACTGGTTGAATGAAGTTGCATTGGCAGCTTTCATGTCAGCCATAATCTTTTCAGCTTTCTTATCTTTTACGATTTCAGCTCTCAACTGATCCTGTACTGCTTTCAACGGACGATATCCCTCCGGCTTAATGCCTACCAGACCTACTACCATCATGTGATCGCTTTCGCCACATTCGTACAAGCCGGAAACATCACCCGGTTTTGCTTTATCAAACGCCCATCTCAACGCTTCTTTTGTACCTCTTACACCACCGATATTGTGTTCAGAGCTGCTCAAATCCATTCTGTCGAGCAATCTGTAACCGGCTTCTTCAGCGTTAGCTACCATCTTTTCTACACTCGGATTAGCTGCGATAAACTGGCTGAAATCATTATAAGCACGGTTGTAAGTTTCTTTGCTGAACTCTACTTCACGTTTGATAACAGCTACTTTATATTTGTCTTTTACAGATTTCTTGTTCGTTACCTGAAGAATTACGTTTGCTTGTCCCATCGGCAAGTTTACCAATTCGTTCACACCTGTATTGTTGATAGCAGAGATGAATTTCAGGTTATCACCGTCTATCTGTGCACCTTCGTACTGTGCAGAAGTTAGCCAGTTTGCATCACCAGTCTGACCATATTTCTTTGCCAGATCAGCAAAGTTAGCGCCACCTTTGATCGCGTTGTAGATACTGTCAGCCAAGGTCTTTGTCTTCAAAGCATCTTCTGCGTATACCTGAATCTGACGGAATTCGACAGAATCGGCAGCAGCAGCTTTAGCTACAATTTTGAAAGAGTTGATTGTATTGTCGGCACCGTTATAGTAAGGACCATAAATAGTACCTACCGAAGCAGAGTCCAAACGGGCAACTACATCTGACGGGAAAGCTGTTTTGTTATAGAACAAGTCTACATAAGGAGCTTCCGAGCCAGTCGAGCGGATGAAAGAAGTATAATCTTCCGTAGTAGTAGCCAACTGTTCAGTAGCTTCGTCCACTTCTTTCTGGATAGCAGCTCTGTCTTCAGCACTTGCAGTCACTTGTACATCAATGTACTTGATGTCACGAGTTTCCTGATATTGCTTGAATTGTTCTTTCTTCTTGTTATACAAGTCTTTCAGTTCCGATTCTTTCACTACGATTGTAGAGTCCACTACAGAAGAGTAAGGAATACCAGCCATCAACACGTTGTACTGGTTCACTCTTGCGTCGAAAGCGTCCTGTGCTTCCACCGGATTAGAAAGAAGAGCTTTAGACACCAATGCCTGATACTTTTCTGCCAGACGGCTCTCGATCAGAGTTTTCTGAATGAAAGACCAGTATTTATACATGTTATTGTATTGTTCAGCATACTGTGCCGGCATTTGTGATTCGCTCATCTTGGCATATTCCACGAGGAACTTGTTCAACATATCCTTGTCGAAGTTACCTGTTTGCGGATTCTGGAAAGGAGTTTGTCTCAACAAAGGATGAACGCCAGCTTTCAGGATGTCCTGAATTTCAGCAGCAGAAACAGTCAATCCCAGTGCTTTTGCTTCTTTTTCGATCAATTTATTGTTTACGTAGGAACGCCATACTTCATCGCGCACCTGATTGGTTTGTTCGTCATTCAAGGCGGTCACCCCACGCATGAGTTTCACCACTTCGGTATATTCTTCTACCAAATTCTGATACTCTTGAGCGGAAAGAGCGTCTCCGTTCACCTCACCTACGTCATGTGCCTGATGCGGCTGCATCACCTTCCATGCGTCACCCGCAATGAAAGCAAACAGCGCCAAGCCGATAACAATCACCAATAGAGGTCCTTTCGACCTAATGTTTTGTAACGTTGCCATTTTGATTAATACGATTTATGTTTATTATTATTTCTTTCTTTTGTCGTTTTAGCGCACGAAGATACAAAAAATGCTAATATGCATCTATTTATTGGCTAAAAATTTCTTGATTATCGTCATTATTCCAAGACTTTTAATCGCACGAGTTCTATTTTTGTCGCTGTGACCTTAATTATCTTGAATTGATAACGTCCCACCCGCACCACTTCATGCAGCTTCGGAAAACTCTGATATTGGTTCAGAATCAGTCCTCCTACCGTCAGATAATCGTCCGATTCGGGCAAATCGAGTCCGAACGTCTCATTGACTTTTTCTATCTCCAAGCGGGCGGACAACACATACTCGCGTTCATCAATCTGCTTGCTGATATAGGAAGTATTATCGTGCTCATCTTCTATATCTCCAAATATTTCTTCTACCAGATCTTCCAGAGATACAATACCGGACGTACCGCCAAACTCATCCACCACGACGGCAATCGTTTTCTTTTGCTGCATAAAGAGCTTCATCAGTTTATTGGCGGACATGGTTTCGGGCACAATCGGTACCTGCTTCACATTCTCATGCCAGTTTTTCGGAGCACGAAACATTTCCGACGAATGAATATAACCCACCACATTGTCGATATTTCCATCGTACACAATGATCTTGGAAATTCCGGATTCGATGAAGCGGCTTTTCAACTCGTCCAGTGAAGTTGTCAGATCAACAGCCACCACTTCGGTACGCGGAACGATACAGTCGCGGATTTTTATGTTCGAAAAATCCAAAGCATTCTGAAAGATTTTCACTTCCGTATCCAGTTCCTCCTCATTCTCGGCATTATCAATACTGCTTTGCACGAAGTAGTCCAAGTCGACTTTTCCAAACGCTCTGTCGGATGCATCCTTGTTAATCTTCATTCCAAAGACACGAAGGAATAAACAAGACAAACCGGAAGCCAGTTTGGAAATAGGATATAGAATGACATAACAAATAATCAGTGGAATGGCAAAAACATTCAAGACCAGATTGGGATTGATTTTGAAGATTGTTTTCGGCAGAAACTCTCCGGTCACCAGAATAATAAGGGTAGAAATAACGGTCTGCGCCAACACCATCAGAAAATGATTATCAATGAATCCCGCCAGCAGATTGTCGCCGATAATCTGTGCCATCAGGATACCATAGATGACCAGGGCGATATTATTTCCCACCAACATGGTAGAGATAAATTCATTCGGGTTCTTGAAGAAGATGGAAAGAATGCGGGACGTAATTCCCCCCTTGCGTTCCATCTCAAAACGCAGTTTGTCTACCGACACAAAGGCAATCTCCATTCCTGAAAAGAAGGCGGAGAAGACCATGGTGATAATTAGAGAGATATAAATATTCATAGTTTATTTCACAGAATCTTTTCGCACTGAATCCGGCAGCGCTTTTGTTTCCGGTTGGGGCGGACCACCCGCTTCCTCATCCACATAGAAAATACCTTCGATATTATGGATGGTATATATGGTCATTTGCTGGTTCGAGTCGAATCCATGCCCTGTAATAATTCTGTCCGGTTGTTGAATACGTATAAACTTGTCGGAATATACCTTTTGGGTAGCTTCGTTCCAGTACAGCAGTTCCGTATTAAAACGCTCTCCTTTCCGGTTCTGTATATCTACGTTCCCTATCAGCTTCCAAAGCCTTTCTTTGTCATAATAGTAGGCAGTATCCGCTTTGATACTGGCTTCTATATGAAAGATAGAGTCGAACTGTTCCAGATATACGCCCTTCTCAAAGGCCCAATAGGATGGTTTCTTACGGTCGTACACCGACCATTCTTCCGTATTCACTCTGTAGCGTGTCACTCCGGAATCGGAGATAAGGGTGGTGACTCCCAATGTTGTCATCATCGGAAGGGAATCACGTTCCGTGATAGCCTCACCCATAGCTTTCTTCTTTCCGCCACAGGAAGATAATAAAAGAAGCATAACAATCACCCCGAAGGTGATTGTTATGCTCATGCTTTTATGCAATAAACGGTTTCTTCGTTTTCGCAACATACATTTATCTAATCGTTGTAGTCTCTCCTATCCAACCGCCGATAGTGATGCGGTCGCCTTGCTTGTAACCTAACATAAATAGGTCTTTAGCTTGCGGAGTATGACCAGAATATCTACCGATCAATTTATTAGCTTCTTCAGCTACGCTCGGATCCACTTGTTTTGCACGCTGCAGTTTGTCAATCACTGCAAAGTAAGTACATTTGTTCAAAGCAGGTTCGTCGCTCCAGTTGGGACTCATTGCATAAAGATTAGCAATCAGGATGTATGGAGCACCGTAGTTTTCGTTAAAACCAATTGCTTTCTGGCAATATGCTCTTGCTTGAGACAGCTTTTTGGCAGAAGCCAATACTGCTGCGGCAGCATATGCTTTTTCAGCTTTCTTCACATTGTCTGTTTCCAGGTTCACTGCTTCGTCAAAGAATTTCACAGCACCGTCAATGTCACCTTTCTTAAATGCTTGGTAAGCACATCCGGTAGCGGCATCTGCACTAGGTTCTATCTTGTACACATAGAAAGCAGCCTGTTGATAAGCTTCGCTTTCAGTACATTTCATCATTTTCATGATGTCGATAACTTTCTTCAAGTAAGCCAAGTCAGTTTGGTTAGCTTCTACTTTCGGTCCATAGATGTTTTGCAGTGATTCGCAATCAGCTGTTCCACTGTTTACAAACAAAGCCACTAAGTTATCCTTGATACCCAGCAAAGGTTTCTTCTTTGCTTCGCTGGCTTCAGCAGCAATAGCAGCGTCTACATATTCAGAAGCAGCCAGATAGTCCTGAATGAACTGTTCTTTATGATTCGGATCCGTTTTCAGTTTATCCAAAGACATTTGCAGGAAATAGAAGATAGTCGCACCTGCCGATTCGCCTTTCACTGCATTTACAGACTGACTCAACCATTGATAAGCCTGGTTCACATCAATCTTCGGAGCAAAAGCGATATAATCTACTGCTTTGATACCCAGAGCTTCGTCGGCAGAAGACACTTTTGTACCTTTAGCTAGAAACTCATCTGTGTATTTAATACGCAAGTCATGCGTATTCATCAGTTCATTAAAATATTTCTGATAATCTGCATTATTCCGATCCTTGATTTGTCCCATCAAGCCTTTCAGAATCTTATATCCGTCAGTAAAGGTATAGAAACGAAGCGTCGGACAGTTTTCCAACACAGCTTTCCAAGGAGTATACGCATCTTTAAAATTACCAGCACGCACAGCTTCATGCGAGATACTACTGTTCGAGTTACAGTTAGACGCATCCTGTGCTACCACAGTGGTTGCTCCTGCCGAAAGGAACAACATAGCCACAAGCGTTTTAATTTTCATTGTATCTAAATTTTAGTTGTTATTATATAGTCGTCTATTCTTTCTTACATTCATCTCATTACTCCACTCTGCGTTTGAAGAACCAACGTTCGTTGAACGTCAATCCGATGCTCACGCGGAAGATGTTTTCATTTACAAAAGCCGATTCCTGTCCACTGATACGGACAAATTGTCCGCTGATGCTAAGAATGGAACGGGAACGAGGCACAGGCAGACCGAAACCGGCAGTTACGCCATATTCACGGGTAGCCTCTTTGCCGCCGATCTTATAATACGGAGTCGTATAATAAGCTCCCAGACGGTATTTAATATGGGATAAATAGGAACGTCCCATCAAATTAGGAATGTATTCCGCACCCACTGATACTTTATGACGGTTGCAATACGTGTATGTTTCATTGAAATCTTCACGTACAGCTTCATCTGATGTATTTACGTCAAATTTCGTTTTTGACCATTGTTGCAAACTATAATCCAGACCAACAGTCAGGCGTTTGTCATAGTTATATGTAAATCCGGCGCCAAATGTATTAGGAACTTCAAACGTTGCATCAGGTTTCAATGTTGTAGTAGAAACCGCTGTACCCGTAGAATTTGAAACCATTTGTGTCGTTACACTATAGTCATTACCCAGTTTCAACTTCGGAGAATATATAGCTCCAATTGTCACTGAATGTTTTTTATTAATATCGAATGTATATTGTGCTCCAAAATCAAGTTTATAGCTCGACACTGACGCAACCGACTGGTGATTATAATTATAAGCACCTGATACACTTGGGAAATAAAGGACACGTGTCCGATTAATATCTCCCCAGAAATAAGAAGCATTCACACCTACCGAAAGGTTTTTGAGCACTTTCACTCCCACTCCGGCATATAATTGATGCAAACCTCCATCTCCGGTATAGCTTCTGGCATAATCAGCCGTATTACCGGTAGTAGGATCTGTTGCAGCCTGTGTATCCGACACTGAATATCCCACATTGGAGAACGGCAATAATCCGATACTCATCGCTATCCTCGGATGCAAACGAAATTGCATAGCCAGATAGTCAAAACTGGAGTTTTTAGCGTTCAGTTTCACACCGCTACCGCTAATATTCATATTTTGCAGACTGACACCTCCTTCAAAGAGGAATGTCAATGAGTCAATGGCTGTATACGAAGCAGGATTCAGCGGATTGATCTGTGCTCCATCCCGAAGTCCAAAAGCAATTCCCCCCATCGCCCTGCTGTTACCGAAACTCTGATCGGACAAGTCGCCATAGCCATATCGTGTATAAGGAGAGTTTGTATTATTTTGAGCGATTGCCGTTCCGGTAACCATCGTGAGCAAAAGCGCACAAAGTGTGTGTTTAAATCCTACCATTATTATAGTTTAAAATTCTATTTAATCCTTTCAACACTAAAAATCTATCTGCAAAGATGATACTTTTTACGCTGCTATCAAAAGAAAAATCATCTCCGCCCGTTAAAAAAACCAAAAGTTCAGGATATTTATGCTTCATAGACTCAATATAACCTGAAATTTCGTATTCCATCCCTTTCATCACTCCGGCACGTATAGCCGTTTCGGTGTCCCGTCCCATCGGGAGTTTGCGCCCGTTGGTGTCTACCAGAGGCAAACGTCCTGTAAACTGATGAAGTGCTTTGAAACGCATCTGCATACCGGGAGAAATATTACCGCCATGATACTGACCTTTTGAGTCAATAAACTCATAAGTAATGCAAGTTCCCGCATCAATCACCAATATATCCCGATGAGGAAACTGCTCATTAGCACCCACTACGGCAGCCATACGATCATATCCCAATGTTTCGGGAGTTTCGTACAGGTTGACAACCGGAAGCGGAGTCTGATGATTGAGCCAGAGCAAAGGAAACGGCAAAGCTGCCAAATCAGCTAATACCTTTTCGCTTAAATCAATGACAGTAGCCACAATCCCCTGTTCAACCGGATATTTGGAACAAAAAGCCTTCAAGCAACCCAGCGATTGATTGGATTCAGCTACTATATCCACAATTTCTCCGCCGTCGAAGAAAGCAATCTTTGCCTTTGTATTTCCTATGTCGATTATTAAATTCAAATCTTTTAGTTCTTTAGCGGGCGCAAAGGTAAAGTAAAAAAAGAAAAGTTGAAGCATAGAAGAGGAATTATCTTCTTTTTTCATTTTAGAAATCCCCAAAAACAAAAAAATCGAACTATCTATTTTTAAATAGATCAATTATCTTTTATTGTTTATTATGTATTCCACTTTGCGTTCGGCAGTCTTTTTTTATTACATCATAAACAACTAATAAGCAACAGATTACAAGAGAAAAACAGCGTTCCAAAAAGTGTTCCACTATTTTGTAACCGATTTTCCGTTCAAGCAGAAACATTATTTCACCCAAACAGAGGCTCCATTTAAAGAAAACAGCGCCTCTGTTTAAGCCATATAGAGCCTTTATTCTGATAAAATAGAGGCTCCGTTTTCCCGAATCCAACTATTCTTTCTATATTTGCCACCGAAATAAAACGAACCAGCTAATGAAACGGTTTTTCTCATACATCATCCTCTCCTTCTTCCTGTTGCTTCTGCCCACCGGACAAGCATCTGCCAACAACAACGACTCCATCCGTTTGAGTCTGTTGACTTGTGCCCCCGGAGAGGAAATATATTCCCTATTCGGACACACTGCCATCCGTTACGAAAATCCTTCACAAGGGATTGACGTTGTATTCAACTACGGATTGTTCAGTTTCAACACTCCCAACTTCATCTTCCGCTTCTCGCTCGGAGAAACAGACTATCAACTGGGAGCAACGGATTATGAACGTTTTGCAGCTGAATACGCATTTTTCGGACGCAGCGTATGGCAGCAAACGCTCAATCTGACCGATGAAGAAAAGACAGAACTGATCCGGTTATTACAAGAAAACTATCGTCCGGAAAACCGGGTGTATCGTTATAATTTCTTTTACGATAATTGTGCTACCCGCCCCCGGGACAAGATAGAAGAAAGCATTGCAGGAAAAGTGATTTATCCCGCAGAACCGCAGGATGGCTCCCTCACTTTCCGCGACATTGTACATCAGTATTGCAAAGGACATCCGTGGGCACGTTTCGGCATTGATCTCTGTATCGGAAGTGAAGCCGACCAGCCCATCACACAACGTCAGATGATGTTTGCCCCATTCTACCTGATGGATGCTTTCGATGGTGCACAAATTAAAGGCGATTCTATCCAGCGCCCACTCATAACGGCCAACGAACTGGTTGTTGATGCCACTCCCGAACCGGATGAAAGCGACTGGATGCCTACTCCGCTTCAATGCTCCTTACTCTTATTCATACTGACAGCCGCCGCCACAATCTATGGAATCCGCCGGAGAACCGGATTATGGGGAATCGACCTCTTCCTTTTTGGTATAGCAGGTATTGTGGGATGTGTCCTTGCATTTCTCGCACTCTTCTCCCAACACCCGGCAGTCAGCTCTAATTTCCTATTACTGGTATTCCATCCGGGGCAACTTCTTTTCTTGCCATACATTATATATTGTGTCCGAAAAGGGAAGAAATGTTGGTATTTAACCCTGAATCTGGCGGTTTTAACACTTTTTATAGTGCTTTTTCCGGTAATTCCGCAAAGATTTGACTTTGCTGTTGTACCTTTGGCACTCGTTTTGCTGATACGTTCAGCGAGCAATCTGATTGTGACATCTAAAAAGAAATAATGAAAGGACTACTAACTTCCCTCATCACCGTACTGACTTTCACCGGGCTACAAGCCCAGTCACTACCTGCCGCCCCTAAATTAGTGGTAGGGCTGACGATTGACCAATTACGTACGGACTATCTGGAAGCTTTTTCGTCACTCTACGGTGAGAAAGGCTTCAAACGTCTTTGGAAAGAGGGAAGAGTGTTCCATAATGCCGAATATACCTTCTGCGGTATAGACCGCGCTTCTGCCATAGCGGCTATTTATAGCGGTACGACGCCTTCCATGAACGGAATTATTTCTCAACGCTGGATGGATGCCTCTACCCTTCGCCCCGTTAACAGCACAGACGACACGGCATTTATGGGGTATTACACCGACCAGACTGTCGCCCCCACCAAACTTCTGACTTCAACCATTGCCGACGAGCTTAAAATAGCGACACAAGGCAAAGGACTCGTATATGCCATTGCACCTGATTGCGATGCCGCACTTTTTGCAGCCGGACATGCCGGAAATGCAGCTTTCTGGCTCAATCCCAACACCGGAAAATGGAGTGGAACCACCTATTATGGAGAGTTTCCGTGGTGGGCAAGCCAATATAACGACCGTCAAGCGATTGATTTCCGTATTGCCGGTATGACATGGGAACCCATATTTCCGCGGGGCATGTACACTTTCCTGCCAGATTGGCGGGATATGCTCTTCAAATATAAATTCGATGATGACCGCAGTAATAAATACCGCCGCTTCATCGCCAGCCCTTTTGTGAATGATGAAGTGAATGCGCTTGCCGAAGAAGCATTGAACAAAAGCTCCATCGGCATGGATGACATTACTGACTTATTGGCACTCACTTACTATGCTGGAAACTATGCGCACAAATCCGTACAGGAATGTGCTATGGAAATACAAGACACCTACGTGCGTCTTGACCGCAGCATTGCCGACCTGCTCGAAGTTCTTGATAAGAAAGTAGGACTACAAAATGTACTTATTTTCGTCACTTCCACCGGATATATAGACAGCGAATCGCCTGATTCGGGATTGTACAAAGTGCCCGGCGGAGAGTTTTACCTCAACCGTTGTGCGGCTCTATTGAATATGTACCTGATGGCTACGTATGGCGAAGGAAAGTATGTGGAAGCTCACCATAACCAGCAGATTTATCTGAATCATAAGTTATTGGAAAAGAAAGAACTGAATCTGGCAGAGATCCAACAAAAGTCAGCAGAATTCCTGATGCAGTTCAGCGGAGTGAACGAAGCCTATTCGGCTAACCGGCTATTGCTGGGTTCATGGACTCCGGAAATCTACAAAATACGTAACGGCTACCACCGCAAACGTTCGGGTGACCTCGTAATCGATGTCCTCCCCGGATGGACTATCGTCAACGAAAACGGCGGCGACAACAAGGTGGTACGTCATTCCTATATTCCCTCACCGCTGATTTTCATGGGACATTCCGTGAAACCGGCCATTATCCAGACACCTGTAACCATTGACCATATTGCGCCTACACTGGCACATTTTATGCGCATCCGGGCTCCCAACGCCTGTACTTCTGCTCCTATTACCGACCTGCGGTAAAAATTTACTCACAAAAACAGGGAGCAAAACATAAATAAATCAGCATTTTAATGTAACTTTGCGGAGATTATTCGTCACATAATCGATCGATTCACACAGATTTCTTTCTTGAATCTGTGTGCGGAATGAGAAAATCTATCCGGATGAATGTGGCCTGCAATAAGAAAAAGATAAATAATAAACTAAATAATATAACATGGGATTTAATGAATTTTTAAGCTCGGTTTTCGGAAACAAATCCACACGAGACATGAAAGAAATCAAGCCCTGGGTGGAAAAGATCAAAGCTGCTTACCCGGAGATTGAAAAACTAGACAACGACGCCCTCCGTGCCAAAACGGAAGAACTCAAAAAATATATCCATGAATCAGCTACTGCTGAACGTGCGAAAGTGGAAGAGTTGAAGGCAAGCATTGAAACTCTCGAACTGGAAGACCGCGAAGAAGTCTTCGTACAAATCGATAAGACAGAAAAAGAAATTCTGGAAAAATATGAAAAAGCACTGGACGAAGTACTGCCTGTTGCTTTTTCTATCGTAAAGGCTACTGCCAAACGTTTTACAGAAAATGAAGAAATCGTCGTAACGGCTACCGACTTCGACCGTCAACTGGCTGCTACAAAAGATTTCGTACGCATCGAAGGCGACAAGGCCATCTATCAGAATCACTGGGTAGCCGGTGGTAACGACACATTGTGGAACATGGTTCACTACGATGTACAGCTCTTTGGTGGTGTCGTTCTGCATAAAGGTAAGATTGCGGAAATGGCAACCGGTGAAGGTAAAACATTGGTAGCTACACTCCCGGTATTCCTCAACGCATTGACCGGAAACGGCGTACACGTAGTTACCGTGAATGATTACCTCGCCAAACGTGACTCCGAATGGATGGGTCCTCTTTATATGTTCCACGGTTTGAGCGTAGATTGTATCGACCGTCATCAGCCGAACTCCGACGCACGTCGTCAGGCATATCTGGCAGATATCACTTTTGGTACAAACAATGAATTCGGTTTCGACTACCTGCGTGACAACATGGCTATCAGCCCGAAAGACCTTGTACAACGTCAGCACAATTATGCCATCGTCGATGAGGTCGACTCGGTATTGATTGACGACGCACGTACTCCGTTGATTATCTCCGGTCCTGTACCCAAAGGCGATGACCAGTTGTTCGAGCAACTCCGTCCGCTAGTGGAACGTCTGGTAGAGGCACAAAAGGTACTGGCTACCAAATATCTTTCCGAAGCAAAAAAACTGATCGCATCCAACGATAAGAAAGAGGTGGAAGAAGGATTCCTCGCTTTATACCGCAGCCACAAGGCATTGCCGAAAAACAAGGCTTTGATTAAGTTCCTTAGTGAACAGGGTATCAAGGCAGGTATGCTCAAGACGGAAGAGATCTACATGGAACAGAACAACAAGCGTATGCATGAAGTGACTGATCCGCTGTACTTCGTAATCGACGAAAAACTGAATAGCGTAGACCTGACAGATAAGGGTGTAGACCTGATTACCGGTAACTCTGAAGACCCGACATTATTCGTGCTTCCGGACATCGCCGGACAACTTTCGGAATTGGAAAACCTGAATCTAACCAACGAACAACTGCTTGAAAAGAAAGATGAACTTCTGACAAACTATGCCATCAAATCGGAACGTGTACACACCATCAACCAGCTGTTGAAGGCTTACACCATGTTCGAGAAAGATGATGAATATGTAGTGATCGACGGACAGGTGAAGATCGTAGACGAGCAGACAGGCCGTATCATGGAAGGTCGCCGCTACTCTGACGGATTGCACCAGGCTATCGAAGCCAAGGAACGTGTGAAAGTGGAAGCTGCTACGCAGACCTTTGCAACAATTACTTTGCAAAACTACTTCCGTATGTATCACAAACTGTCCGGTATGACCGGTACTGCTGAAACGGAAGCAGGCGAACTTTGGGATATCTACAAATTGGACGTAGTCGTGATCCCGACCAACCGTCCGATTGCAAGAAAGGATATGAACGACCGCGTTTACAAGACGAAACGCGAAAAGTATAAAGCTGTTATCGAGGAAATCGAAAAATTGGTTCAAGCAGGACGTCCGGTATTGGTGGGTACTACTTCGGTAGAAATCTCCGAAATGTTGAGCAAGATGCTTACCATGCGTAAGATTGAGCACAAGGTATTGAACGCCAAACTGCACCAGAAAGAAGCGGACATCGTTGCTACCGCCGGTTTAAGCGGAACAGTAACCATTGCTACCAATATGGCTGGTCGTGGTACCGACATCAAGTTAAGTCCGGAAGTGAAGGCTGCGGGCGGTTTGGCAATTATCGGTACGGAACGTCACGAATCCCGTCGTGTAGACCGCCAGTTGCGTGGTCGTGCAGGACGTCAGGGTGACCCGGGTTCTTCTGTATTCTTCGTATCACTGGAAGACGATTTGATGCGTCTGTTCTCTTCTGACCGTATTGCCAGTGTAATGGACAAACTTGGTTTCCAGGAAGGCGAAATGATCGAGCACAAGATGATTTCCAATTCTATCGAACGTGCACAGAAGAAAGTGGAAGAAAACAACTTCGGTATTCGTAAACGTCTGTTGGAATATGACGACGTAATGAACAAGCAACGTACAGTGGTTTACACCAAACGTCGCCACGCTTTGATGGGTGAACGTATCGGTATGGACATCGTGAACATGATCTGGGACCGTTGTGCCAATGCTATCGAAAACAATGATTATGAAGGCTGCCAAATGGAACTGCTTCAGACATTAGCAATGGAAACTCCGTTCACTGAAGAAGAATTCCGTAACGAGAAAAAAGAAAAGTTGGCCGAAAAGACTTTCAACATTGCGATGGATAACTTCAAACGCAAAACTGAACGTCTGGCACAGATCGCTAACCCGGTTATCAAACAGGTATATGAAAACCAGGGACACATGTACGAAAACATCCTGATTCCTATTACAGACGGTAAACGAATGTATAATATCTCTTGTAACCTGAAAGCGGCTTACGAATCGGAATCTAAAGAAGTGGTGAAGTCGTTCGAGAAATCAATCTTGCTCCACGTAATCGACGAAGCATGGAAAGAAAACTTGCGCGAACTGGACGAACTGAAACATTCCGTACAGAATGCAAGCTACGAGCAGAAAGACCCGCTATTGATTTATAAACTGGAATCTGTGACTTTGTTTGACGCTATGGTGAACAAGATCAATAACCAGACTATATCTATTTTGATGCGTGGACAAATTCCTGTACAGGAAGCTCCGGATGAATCAGCTGCACGCCGTGTAGAAGTGCGTCAGGCTGCTCCTGAACAACGCCAGGATATGAGCAAGTATCGCGAAAACAAAGAAAATTTGAGTGATCCGAACCAGCAGGCTGCTGCAAGTCAGGATACTCGTGAACAGCAGAAACGTGAACCGATTCGTGCAGAGAAGACAGTAGGTCGTAACGATCCTTGTCCATGCGGAAGCGGGAAAAAGTATAAAAACTGCCACGGAAAGAACCTTTGATTAATTAATAATTAAAAATTAAAGGTTGGAAATTGTAGGGTAATGTGCTTTATGGCATAGTCTCTCTATATTCAACTTATAAAAGAAAGTCTCAAACGGTTAAAAACTGTTTGAGACTTTCTTTTATTCTTCCAAAGTTGTACTTTTGTTCAAATTACTAAATAGAACAAAACTATGGCAAAATCTTATTCACTGGTTTTCATCGTTTTATTCCTGCTGACTCTGGGTAGCTGTCAGAGTCTGGAACAGATCCCCATTGATTATCTGCAACCTGCCGACTTGAGCTTTCCTCCGCAACTCCGGAAAGTAGCTATTGTGAATAACACCAGCGACGCCCCGGATAATAAACTGATAACAGAGACTGAAAAAATTAAAGAAGGTACACCATTGATAAGTCGTGCAACAGCTTATGCCAATGGAGATCCTAAGACAGCCACTGAATCACTGGCAGAAGAAATAGCACAGCAGAACTACTTCGATGAGGTGGTTATCTGTGATTCTGCCTTACGCGCCAATGATAAACTGGCCCGCGAAAGTACATTGAGCCAGGAGGAAGTGCGTCAACTGGCTTCTAACTTGGGAGTGGACTTTATTATTGCGCTGGAAAACCTGCAACTCAAAGCAACAAAGACTGTCCGCTATCTGGATGAGTTCAACTGCTTTCAAGGAGCGGTAGACGTGAAAGTTTATCCCACGGTGAAAGTTTATCTTCCCGAACGTAGCAGACCGATGACTACACTCCATCCTAATGATAGCATTTTTTGGGAGGAGTTTGGAGGTACAGCCATAGAAGCCGCCACTCGCATGATTCCCGACAAGCAGATGCTGGAAGAAGCGGCAGCATTCGCAGGAACGGTTCCGGTGAAAAATATTGTCCCTATTTGGAAAAAAGGAACACGGTATCTTTATACTGGTGGTTCGGTTCCTATGCGTGACGCTGCCATTTATGTACGCGAAAATTCATGGGACGACGCATACGAACTTTGGCGTCAGGCTTTCGAAGGTACCAAGAACCAAAAGAAAAAAATGCGGGCAGCTCTCAACATTGCTGTTTACTACGAAATGAAAGATAGTTTGGCTAAAGCAGAAGAATGGGCAGAAAAGGCCCAACAACTAGCTAAAAAAATAGATAAAAAGAACATCACAGATAGCCCTCAAGCTACCATTGATGATGTGCCGAATTATTATCTTACTACTTTGTATTTAGCTGAACTAAAGGAGAGAAATGCTCAATTACCCAAGTTAAAATTGCAAATGAGCCGATTTAATGATGATTTTTAAGGAAATTGTGTATCAAATCTTATTTTTTTTATACCTTTGAACTTATAAAAAGAAGGAACCCATGAAATTGAGCCAACAATCATTATCTATTATCGAATCGGCTATCCAAAAGGCAGTCGCTAAATATGTATGTAGCTGTGAACAAACAGTTGTAACCGATATCCATCTCCAACCGGATCAGGCATCGGGACAACTTAATATTTACAACGATGATGATGAAGAACTGGCAAACATCATGATCGAAGAATGGGCTACTTATGAAGGGGATGATTTCCTTGAAAACGTGGAACCTTCTCTTCGCAACATTCTTTGCAGAATGAAGGATGCCGGAGATTTCGACAAAGTGACTATTCTGAAACCTTATTCTTTCGTTTTGGTAGATGAAGAGAAAGAAACCGTAGCAGAATTGCTGTTGATTGACGACGATACCATACTGGTGAATGATGAATTGCTGAAAGGGTTGGATAAGGAGTTGGACGACTTCTTAAAGGATTTGTTGGAAAAATAAAGAAGAATTGTTGGAGAAATAAGATATCGTTCTTTTTGAATAGAGATCGTTCAAGATCCACATATAAAAAGATAATCGGAAGCAATCAGGATATGTCCTTTATTGCTTCCGATTATTTTATATATATTCCCTATTGATTATTTGTTGTATTTGATTGAGATATTAGCAAGTCTAAGCGGCATGAAGCTGGATACCCCTGCCGGAAGTCTGACCGGTCGCAATCTGATGCAAATATTATCACGGTTCAATAAGGCATCCGGCAACTTAAAGTCATAGACTTTATAACCAGGAATGTTCTTCTCCGTCTGTCCACCTGCAGCCGTTCTATCAAACTGTCCCAGAATGGTAAACTCTGAATTATCTACTTTAATCCATTCACCATTCATCGAATAAGCATATTCAACCACTGCAACAGGGCCACCTCCCCAACTTGCATTCATTTCAACCTGAAGAGACAAGGATGTAGAAATACCTACTGTCGATATTTTGTCTACGTAGAAATATGAACTTGTAGACCACGGTTTACTATTAAAAGCACCGCCTCGCATACGACCATAGTATCCATCGGTCGTGTTAAGGTTAACATCTCCTCTGAAATCATCCTGGAATCCCAGAATGTAGTCTGCATAGGTTTGCTGGAAATATTTATTTCCGTCTTTGCTAAGAAGAGCATTCGCCTGCGATGCCTCGCCACCCGTAGGATGGTAATCCGTAAAAGTAGAAGAGCCTATTTCTTTCCAATCGGGTACATTACAATCCCATTCTACAAGCACATCAGTGATCTCGTTTATATCACTGATGTTAATATCTTCTCTGTTAAGCGGAAGAATACATAACCGACTTTCAGAGATGTCGAAATTTGTAAGTTTCACTTTCGCCACCATTCCTGTTATGCTTCCCGAACCTTTAGGAAGTGTTTCGTGAGCATAAGGAGCTTCAAACGCAGTAAGCATATATGTATTAGAACCGTTTTTATCTCTTATACAGGTCGGATAGTATCTGTAATATGCAGGGAACTTTTCTACCCAATAGTTTTTATTAATCTTACGATCGGCAGCTCCCGGGTCAGTAGTCTTGAAATTAGTGAATGCACCTACCGGAGATGCAATCTCGACATCTTTCAGGGTCACAAGACTAAATACCATATTATCCGTAAGTTCAGCAATCGTTCTTTCAGGAATTGTGAAGGTAGAAAGTTCCGAGCTGATTACGTGGGCAGCAGTGATACCGCTAATCAGTCTATAAGTAAAGCTACCCTCTGATTCTTCTCTTATCATTCCATCTTTCAGACACAATGACACTTTGGCAAATTGTGCAAACGTAATTAAAGATTCGGACTCAAACACAACTGTCTCTCCTGCCTCATTCTGAATGACATAGCGATTGCTCGGGAAGTTCTTCGAAGTGCCATTGGCTACGATGGTTCCTTCAACATATACATTGTTAGTAATTCCACCGACAGCATAACCATGTACGGTTGGATAACTGACAAGTTCCGCATTCGCATATTCAGAATATGCTTGCGAGAGATTAATGGTAGCCGTGACCTTACGCTGGTACTGATCGTCATAACTCAACACAATACTTCCTGTACGGGGTGATTGCGAATTTGTTTCCGTATTGAAATAAAGCTTTCCATCACTTATCCTATACTCCTGCACCCAGTTCACCGTTGGCGTAATAACGATATCCGTTTCGGGCACATTGGTAGAGATTTCCATTTCATATTCACCTCCTTTAGTAAACAGCTCCATCTTATCACTGGCAGGAACAATAAATGGATAACGGGATAATTGTTTTATCTTGATTACATCCGCAGTCTTACCATCTTTCGTAAACACACGAATATCACAGAAACGTTCGGAATCACTGATATTCTCATCATAAGTCACAGTGAAATAAGTTCTTGATGACTGGGCTCCACGTATATCCGTAGAGAACCAGGTTGATTCTACAAAATCAATTCGCCACTCGGTATTGGACTTCACCTCCACCTGAACCGGATCACCTTCCGCCTGAAGAATAATCTCATTATTTGTTATTTCCAATATACCGGCTTCATGTTCGTCAGAGCATGACGGAAACATTATGATTGCCATCACAGCCAGAAAAGCTGTCCAGACTATTGAATCTTTAATTTTCATGTTCATCAATTATTAGATTTAATCTCACCTGTTTTATATAGTATCTCATAAGCTTCATTCCGATCATTTAATACAAAGATCTGAAACTTCTCTCCACCCGGATAAACACGCGTAACAACATGTCCGGCAGGCTTTATCTTCAAGCCGTCTTCACCCAATCTGCTCCTGTTACTGTCTACCATACCGGCGGCAAAAACCGACCGTTCACCAGGATAAAGAGTTTGAGACAGCATCCGGCTCAACGTTGCCGGTTGAGGGTGATAGTAATCCCATACGGGAATTACATAGACTTGTGGTTTCACTTGGGAAATGTAGGTATCGCACATAGCATCAGAATAAGCGTGATGATTGGCAACAACCACATCCGTCTCACCGAGCAATCTGGCTACCGGCGTTTCTATATCAAACCATTCCGGTGCTTTTTCTACGCCCAGAATATCTCCTGCGGAGAAATAATCAAAATTACCGTATGTGATACGAATTCCACAACTGCAACGGTTTTCGTTCAACTGTTCACTTGAAGAGGCTGTAGAAGGCACAAGCTCTTTGGCTGTTGTTCCGCTACCTGTCCAAATTTTACCATTACCCACGATATTACGTACTTCGAATGTAGGATAAGAGCCCGGATCTTTCAAGAGTTTGATCTGACTATTGCTTCCTATTACAAATCCCTCATTCTTTTTACCTTCCCTGTCACGAGCGGCAACATATAATTTATAGTTTGAGATATGAGCACCAGAGACTTTAGCTGCTGTCGGATAATCATAAGTAGGATAACCACGATCTATCAAAGTGGAAATATTGAGAAGATTACCAACATGAGTGATTCCGGTAAGTTTGTAATCCAGTCCTACTTTTTCGATTGCCAGTTTTCCATTCTGTCCGATATGGTCCGTATCAAAGTGAGTGAGCAAGGCATAATCAAGTGCTCCGTTATTTTTTAATGGCAATGAGAAATGTTTTATATATTGAGCAATCCATTCGGCAGGCCGCTTAGAATCATTAGGCACTGCTTTCATAATTTCCTGTGTGCCTGAATGTACTCCTAAATCTCCTGCATCCAATAACATGGTAGTCCCATCCGGAAAAATAAGATAGGCTGCATTACCTCTTCCGGTACTAATCTGATGAATATCCAAATAACCTGCCTGCCACTCCGGAAGGTATTCATACACTTTATCTACTGCATCATCAGGAAAAGGCTTTTCTTGTTGGCAACTTGCGAATGTAGGCAGCAACATGATGGCTCCTAAAAAAAATATCTTGCTATTCATTATATTATTCTTTAATAGTTGATTAATCGATTTGTTTCACACTATAGATACCGGCTTCTTCTTTAGTCATTTCATTGCCGCCTCCGTATCCCGGATTTTGCTTCAAGACATTGCTGACAGAAATTGACTTTTCCGGAATAGGAAAAAGCTCATAATGATCGTCGTTAGTAGGTTTATGATCCCACCAGGAACCTGTTGTATACAACCCCCAACGACGAAGATCGGTACGACGACGCTGTTCACCCAGAAACTCGACCATCCACTCATCAAGAATCCGGTACTTGTCGATATTCGTTTCGGTCACCGGATCAGGATCGGCTTTATTCTCGAAATTGCGTTTACGCACTTCATTGAAAAGATTGGCTGCTTCTTTTTTATAGCCGCTTCTATATTTACATTCAGCAAGCATATAATAGATTTCAGCAAAACGAATAACCGGATAATCCGGATTAAAAGCAATGGTTTTGTCGATATTGTCGGGAACCGGTAGTTTGCACAAACGTATTCCGGAATTCTCTTCCCCGGTACTTATATTGGAGGGAAGCTCATTCACTGAAGAATATTCTCCATCTTTCACTTTCTTGAATTGTGCCACCTGATCGACAAATTCAAGAACCTCACCCGGATATTCGTACAGTCCCGTACACTTCACCTCTGTACCACTTCTTGATGTACGCTGTAATTTTCCATAAAGGAACATTCCTTCGTATTTTCCATTCCCTTTATACAAGTACAATTTTTTACGAAGATCTTTATTGTTGAATTTGGCAAAAGGTCGCCCAAGCTTATCCGTATAGGGATCGCCATTGGGTTTAAGAGACGGCTGAAGATGCATACCATTAGTAGAAGAATAGCCGCTTAGATCAAAATAGTTCTTTGCATTATAATGATTATAGCGTTCGAACTGCCATTGAAACAAAGTGCCTTTTGCATATTGCGACTGAACAGACCACATTACTTCCTTAGATTTATTATTGTCGAAAGTGAAAGGACCGAACCAGTCTTCCTCCAATTCGTAATAACCGTATTTGCCATCTAATAGATCCTGGCAGACCTGCGCACATTCAGCAAAACGGTTCTCTCCCATGTAGACTTCCGCATTAAAATATAACTGAGCAAGAAGGGCGGCGGCAGTTCCTTGACGTAAATAGCCTTCTTCCAGCATATCTGCTCTTTTTTTCTCTAATTTGGGAATAGCGGCAAGCAACAGTTCTTCCACATAATTAAAGGTTTCGCGTGCAGTGGAACGTGGAACTTCCTCGGTAGTAGAGCGCCGGTAAATAGGCATACCCCCATAGAAATCAAGTCCCCGCAGATAAAAATAGGCAACCAATGTCTGAAGTTGCATCTGATGATCTGCTTTCAATTCTTCCGTCATGCCCAGTGATACATAATCCACACCGGATAAGTCTTCCTTACAAGCTAAAGCCATTGCCACTCCCATGCCTACCCCACGCCAGGTTTCTTCGTTGTTGGGGTGAAGAGGTGTCCAGTCGTGATGCTGCAGTTGGGAATATCTGACATCATTGTAATGTATTCCTTTTTGTGTGACACACATCTCATCTGTTGTACATTCTTGAAGAATGGCACGGTCGAATCCGTGAAACCAACGCCAATGTGTGAAAGAGCGTACCAAGAAAGAATAAACAGTTTCCTTAGACGTGAAATAAGTGTCCGGAGTGACTTCGGAATACCACTTCTCATCCAGATTTGTACAACCGGATGACACCAGAAGGGTGAGGAAGGAGATAATGATTAAAATATTTCGTCTCATATCATTTTATTAGTTTATAGGTACTTTAATATTAGAATTGGATTTTCATACCAACGGTATATCTACGAGTTTCAGGATAAATATTATTAAACCATTCATAACCAGGGTCCAGTCCGTTGACATTCACTTCCGGATTAAGTCCTGAATATTTCGTGAAACATGCCACATTCCGGACGGTCAGGTAAAGATCAATCTTATCTATATATTTCTGCCACTTTTTCATGTTAAGAGAATATCCCAGACTAATGGCGTCTATCTTTAAGAAAGTGCCGTCCTCAAGCCAGTAATCGCAAAGCTGCTTTACTTCTTTGATGTGCCGGTTGTCAATGTACGCATTGCGAAGAACGTTCTGGCCTGCTACTTCAGAAAGTCCATAGTACATATTTATGGTATTAAACACGTCGAAATCGATCCAGCTACGCAGGTTGATACCTAAAGAGAGGTTCTTGTAAGTGAAGGTATGATCCCATGATACCATCAATGCAGGAATAGCATTACCGATGTACCGCTTGTCATCATAGGTCTTCTTATCGCTAAGAATCACATTGTCGTTCTTATCATACAGAAGCCATCTTCCATTATCCGTGATACCGGCATATTTCCAGATATAATAGCTTCCGATCTTTGTTCCTGCTTCAATTCTTCCGGCTGATCCGTTCGTTCCCGGTGACGGGAATCCTACACGATCCTGGTAAGTATTATTCCCCCACAAAGAGGTAATTTTGGAAGAAGAATGGGATAGACGCATGGTAGTTGTCCAGTTAAAGTCTTTCGTTTTAACAGGCACTCCGCCAATCTCAAACTCCCATCCGGTATTCTCAAGATTACCATAATTCATGGTCGTTTTCTCGTAAACGGCGGGAGGATTGGGTACACTGATATTGTATAACATTCCGGAAACTCTTCTTTTATATATATCGAACTTTCCAAAAAGCCGGTTATTCAGAAACGCATAATCCAAACCGATGTTAAGCTCTGCTTTCTTTTCCCAATGCAAGTCATTATTGACATTACGAGCCGGTCCATAAGAAGTAATCCATGTACCGTTATAAGGCCACATTGAATTGGAGGAGTACATGGCCGTGGATGCTCCTGCAGAGAAATTGTTATTTCCCGTCACACCATAACCGACACGTACTTTGAGGTCATCAAGAAAACTGACATCACGCAGAAAGGCTTCATTGGATATGCGCCATCCACCTGATACAGCCCAGAATGTTCCCCAGCGATGATTCTTTCCAAATTTGGAAGATCCCTCATGACGGACACTTCCAGTAACCATATAACGATCTTTATAGCTATAATTCGCCCGACCAAAGAAGGAGATAAGACGTTCACGAGGATATTTGTGGGACGACATAGCCGCCTTTCCGTCAGAAAGCCAGCTACCGGTTCCCATATCCCAAGCTCCTACTCCATCCACAGGGAAATCGTAGTTAGACATATCAAAATTTTCAGAATTGTTTTCCCAATAGCTATATCCGGCCACCGCACTGACTGTATGGTCATCTGCAAAAACACGCATGAAATTAATGGTAGGTTCAAAAGAAACATTGACTGTTTTACTATATCCGTGAAATCCCTTTCCTTTATAACTTCCATTCAAAGACGTTCTGTGTAATGCGGATACATAATGCGTCTGTTGATACTGGCGATCTTCCCATCCGAGAGTGGCTTGTGCCGAAAATCCGGCAGGCAGATTGAGCTTTACCGTAGCATCCGCCTTGAGCCATTTATCAACATTATCCGTCTGCTTGAGCATAACTTCCGCTAATGGATTGTAATATTCACTACCACCAACCAATACATTATAGCCTGTTTCACTAGTACTATCATAAACATGTTCCGTTGGATTCATCTTCAATGCCATGTCGAAACAGGAACTACTGCTCCGCTGATCCCGATGTGCTTCACGATATTCTGTATGTAAGCCTATTTCCAGCAAGTCATTGAGAAGATTAAAGTTTGCATTGATACGCCCCGAATAATCTTTACGATTATCGCCTATCGCAATACCTTTCTGATCCTGTGCCATAATAGTGGCATATATTCTGGCTGTATGTCCCCCTCCCGAAAGGGTGACAACATGGCGCTGGGAAAGTGCTCCCTCATTTAAAAGTTCACCGTACCAATCGGTAGACGCTCCCAAATCTGTTCCTACACCGAACCTCACGAAAGCATCGCGATCCAGGACCTGTGGTCTTCTGGAAACTTGTTCGGTGGACAGCTCGCCTGTATATGATAATGTGATAGGACCTTCTTTCGCTTTCTTGGTAGTCACGAGAATGACACCACCAGCTGCCCTTGTTCCGTAAATAGCACCTGCAGAGGCATCCTTCAAAACATCAATGGATTGAATATCTTCCTGACTGATAGAACGCAAATCACCACCAGGAATTCCGTCTATCACAATCAAAGGGGAAGAAGAAGCATTGATGGAAGCTACCCCACGAAGCTGGAAACTAGCAGAGGCATTCGGACTGGAGGTCTCGGAAACATTCATACCGGAGATTTTTCCTTTCAGAGCAGTCGCAATGGTAGAGCCTCCCAATCCAGTCACTAAATCTTTTGAAGATATGGAAGTAATGGAGCTGGTCACAGCACGTTTCTCCATTGTTCCATAACCGATAACGACTACTTCATCCAGCAACTGATGATCTTCTTTTAATACCAAAGACAAGCTTGTCCGATTTCCCACCTTTACTTCAAGAGACTGAAAACCGATATATGAAATCAGTAATACAGCATTTGACGCAACTGACAGGTTAAATTTTCCATCCAAATCAGACACTGTACCTTTCCCGGCCACTCCTTTCTCCTGAATACTGGCACCAATCACCGGATCTCCATTCGTATCTACAATCACTCCTTGTATCTTTTTCGAAGTTGCTTCCGTTTGCTCTTGTTTTACCGGTACGGGAACCAGAACGATATACCCTTTTTCTATCTTGTAAGTAAACCCCGTTCCCGCGAGCAACTTATCCAAAACAATAGAGAGTTTTTGTTTCTTAAAATCAACACTCAATGTCCGATTCACATCTATTTTAGTCCGACTATAAGTAATGCTTAATTGAGTCTGACTTTCAATAGCATCAAAAGCTTTCAACAAAGTTATATTTTTTCCGGCAATAGTAATCAACTGATTCTGCCCATAGATAGTACCCAAAGGGACTATAAAGAATAAGGTTAACAATAAAATACGCAAATTACTGGTATGTTTTATAGTAAAATAAGAATTAAAATTCATACTTTTGTATATTAAATGAATACTACATTTAAGGTTCACTATTTCCTAAAATTTTAAATGATAACGGTATTTATTTCGGGTTGGACAAAAGGATCAGTTTTGTCCAACCTTTTTATGGATGGGTACCTCCTTTCTTACTCTTATTCGCCGGTGAAGCAGCTGTCAGTATCACAACCTTATTGTCTGTGACCTTGCTTTCCATACCTCCGACGGTCATTGTTACAATATGAATTGCTGCTTGAAGAGGTTCGCCCTTTCTAAGCTTAATGGTATATAAATCATTTGTGTATAAATGCGGTTCTGCCTTTATTTCTACATTATAATGTCGTCCCAATGTGTTCAGAATATCCTCCAGATGGCAATCGACAAAATTCAATTCACCACGTGTCCAACCGGAAGCCATCATCACATCTATTTTTCGTTTTTCATAATTCTTAGTCAGGTGATTGTATTCAAGTTGTTCACCGGGAGTAAGAATAAAACAGCTGTCTGGTGCCAGCAGGTTATTGATTTGCACTTTTCCATTTTCAAGAGTTGTAATCGTTTTCCTGTCTTCCGAATATGCCTGTATATTAAACTTCGTACCTAAAGCACGAACTGATAACAAAGATGTCTTGACAATAAACGGATGTTTCTTATCCTTATGGACATCAAAATTCGCCTCTCCGGAAAGATAAACAGTACGTGTATCGCCTCGAAAGCTTTTCGGGTAAATGATACTGCTCTCCGAATTGATCTGTACCTTTGTCCCATCCGGCAAAGTCAATTCTCCCCGTTCACCCATGGGAACAATATATTCTACCAATTTGCAAGAATCAGTATAATCATTTATATAATACCACGATAATAGCACTGAAAATAAGGGGATTAATATCATAGAAGCAATGCGAAGAAGTGGTTTGATTTCCCAATGCGGTTTTATTATCGGATTTGCAAGTCCCGCTTTACGCCGGACCTCATACCATGAACGCCGGGTAGCCTCATCAGGTTCAGCGATGATATTCATCCACTCTTCCTGTATAGCTTCTTCTTTATCTTCTGCATCAGCAGGAGAAACCAGCCAACGCCAAAACTTCATCTGCAAGGAGTTTTGCAGGGGATGGCGAACAAAAAAATGTATTAGTTCTGATATGCTTTTCTTCTTCATGATTTTATCCGTTTATTAATAAGATGCACGAGATAGAATACACACACAGTCTAAAAGCTATTTTTTCTACTTTTTTTGAGAAAGGAGAATAAAAGAAGAGTTTTTGTCAATAGGAAGTGGTTTTATTTAGAAAAGATAAAAGTGCTTCAGCATCTTGCGGATATCAGCCAATGCTTGTGTGAGATGGTTTTCTACAGTCCGTTTGTTTATTGCAAGCAGTTGCGCTATCTCATCATTGTTTTTGCCTTCTTTACGGCTCATCTCATAAATTCTTTTTCGTTGGGCGGGCATTTGCTCTACCGTATGCTGTATCAACAACAGTAATTCTTCAGCAAACATATTTTCTTCGATGTTTCCCGCACCCTCATTCTGCTGACGGGAAAGATTCTCCTGTTGCTTTTCTCCATATTCATTCACCAAAAGTATATGTCGTAAATGCTGGTACACAGCATTCCGGGAAGTCCGATAAAGGTAGGCATTCAGATTTTCGATTTTTGCCATCTCCTCACGCTTCTGCCATAGTTTGAGGAGAATATCTTGTGCAAAGTCCTCGGCCGTTATATCATCCTGAAGCAAACCGGATATAAAACGTTTCACTCTCGGGAAATAACGCATAAACAAAACCTCAAAAGCTTTCTCATCTCCTCGTGACAAAGCTCTCAACAGTATTTGCTCTTCTGTAAATTCCATTTGCAACTATTGTGTTTAAGTATTAGTTGCAGCAAATATAAGAATTTTCCTATTAGCAATGAAATTAGATATTCCTTATAGAAAAGTTTCAAGACAAATATAGCCGAGTTGTATTTCACACCCGGCTATATTTGTTGGGGAATACATCATTATTAATCAAGAAGAAACGACTAGCTATTTCCAAATAGACCGGAATTTATGACTGCAAAAGCCTGTATCAGTATCTTACATTGATTTAATGATTGTATATATGCTTTCGATTGACTGTTTCAATGTATCATAAATATAACTTATTCGTCCAATACTTCTTTTTTATACTTCAATAAAGCTTCAATAAAATAATAATCAGCATAAGTTTGTGGAACATCAACCTCTGATTTTCCCGGTAAACTACCAACGCTATGTTTTAACAAAAAACAATGATTGGTTCCACCTCTTGCTAAGTATTCTTCAGACGACAGTGTCCTCAATTGTTTCTGAGCAAAATTTATATATCTGTTTTTCTCCTTTTCAGATACATATTTACTCAAATCTATTAATCCTGAAGCCATAATAGCAGCAGCCGAAGCATCGCGATAATCATCCGGAATTGCAGAAGAATCAAAATCCCAATATGGTATACCATCTTGAGGCATAGCAGGATGATTCATTATAAAGTTTGCAATGTTTCTGGCCTGATTCAAATAATTATCATCTTTTGTATAACGATACATCATGCTATATCCATAGAGTGCCCATGCTTGTCCACGCGCCCATGAAGATTCATCACTAACCCCCTGAACAGTCTGCTTCTTCCGGGTACTCCCATCAGCAGGATCATAATCTACTAAATGATAACAACTGAAATTCTTCCTAAAATGATTATTCTTAGTGACATTGGCATGACTACATGCGATATGATATAATGAATCATTGTTGGTTTGTTCAGCCACCCATATCAAGAGTTCCAAGTTTAACATATTATCTATAATAACAGGAAATCTCCATTCCGGATCATCAAAATCCCAGCTTTGTATACACCCAATCACAGGATGAAAACGAGTAGCTAAAGATTTTGCTCCCTGAACTAATACTTCCTTATATTCCGGACAACGGGTAATACGATAACCATTACCATAACTGCAAAACAACTGGAATCCTACATCATGATCACTCGTCACATATTTAATGGAATCTAGCATTTCTGTATACTTTTCAGCCAAATGATAAATATCCTCATCACCGGAATACTCATACAAATACCAAAGAGTTCCAGGATAAAATCCACTACACCACCAATATTTATTAGATGTTTTTAGTCTACCATCCTCACTTATGGACCGAGGAAATTGCCCCTCTGGAAGTAATTGAGCCATACCTTTGTATTGTTCTACAGCAACAGGCATAACTCTGTCTATCAATTGTTTCATAGACTCTTCTTCCTGACGCTTCTGACAGCTTCCCGCAATCAGAAAAAATAATAAAATAATCAACAAGTGTTTCATGATACTATTGTTTGGGTTCTAAATGTACTTTCAGCACTACATCTTTCTTTGGAATACTTATCTGATATATAATGGCAGTAGCAGCAGGCGTTATCGCATTTTCCCCCAAACTAGTATTAGCATTAATCGTAGTACTTTTCGCTTCGGGATTTAGTCCGACATACTCCACCCAAACACGCAATTGTTTAGTATCCTGTGTCAGTAGAAACTCTTTCTTGTCTTTATCCATTGTAACAGCTGCATTTGTAATCATCCGCCATTGTGCAGAAGCTGACCCTTCATCAGCTCTTAAAGTATCCACAATTGTCAGACTCCGATCATCAGACAAATAAATTCTACGTTTGAACTTATTTAATGAAAACTTACTACCGCTCACAGCATTATAGCTATAAGTGTCTTTTAAATCCAATTCAGCTCCCCGCTGACCTTTTTCATCAAATGTCTCTGTAAAGACAGCAGCACCATCCACTTTTTGAGGACTATTATTTATAAAGAAAGTACTATGGCTCGTAGTTGCATAACGCCCCAATCTCCAACGATTCGAATTTTGAGTCATCGTCCAGAAATCTTTTGTTTTAGCCTCTACACTCTCATAATTGGCATTCCCAAGATCAACACTCCATCGCACACCATTTACTTCGTATACAAAAGAACCTATATCCATGTGCCCATGACTAGTATCCGGTTTCCCTCCTTTTACACCAAAAAAAGCTGCATTATTGTCCCCCCAAGCCGAACGAGTCAAATATACGGGAGTCAGACCGACACCAAAATAAGTTTTTTTAACAGGGATAGGGATAGAAGATATATCCAAATCCTTTGTATATACCAAGACAGAAGGAAGCAATCGATTGGTTTCCAGATTATTTTTAATATGTTCCATTTCCCAATAAAGCAAAGAAGGATCCTGTTTTTTAGCGGCAAAATAAAACATAGCCGTACTGGTACTCACCTTTTCCGAACAGTCTGAATAATTAAAACACTTCCTGGAAGGTCCTACCATATGGAAATAATATTCTGCTGATTTCTCAAAAGCGTTCGCATCTGCAAAAGTCGTCATACCGACAGTTTCTAATGCACAATTAAGCATAGCCTGAAAACTTGTTCCATAATCCCAATACATGAAACCTTCTCCATAGGTGCCGTCAGGTTTGTAAGCCTCCAAAGCACGAGGAATAGTCGCATAACATTTATCTATAATCTTTTGGGCTTTTTCAGGAGCTTTATCGTAAATAGCCAGTGCCCCAAATACCAATCCGGCATTACATACTTGATTCCAATTACCAGATCCATTGTAAAAACTATCATACTCTTTATCCAAAGCCGTATCAAAAGCTTTTTCTTCAATACTCTTTTCAACAAGTAACCGAGTCTCTTCCGGCAAATATTGGTAAAGCCAATCATAAGCGATAGCTACGCCCATTGTCATCTCACCTACATCCAAATAATGCGACGGATGCCAGTCCTTGAATGCACATACTGCATTCAGTTCTGAAATAGCTCTATTCAGATAAAGATCCATCTTACTCATCCTATAAGCATAAGACAAAGAATAAAGATTCTGCAATACCTGGCGAGATACATAAAGTAAACGTGTACCCGTCAATACATATTCAGAAGGAGGAGTATTTACACATTTATTAGCTTGAATAAAAACTTTCTCACTCACTCTTTTCAATTCGAGTGAATTTTGTAGATTTTGTTTTATCTTTTCCTCTTCCCCCTCTTTTAGCAACAAACACGGATGGGGCATTTCTTCCCGATTTGGGAAATCAGAGGTTATAGACTTTACCTCCTCATCCGAACAAGCAAAACAATTGATCGCCAAACAAAACAGTAAAATAATTATATTATTTAAATGCATGATTATCTTCATTTTATTAATTAAATTTCATATTATTCATTCTTTAATAAAGCCATCCCGGAGTAGGAACAAGATTCGGATTACGCTGCACCTCTGCCATGGGAACCGGCCAAGGCCACAGATAATCATTCCAATACCACATACCATGACCAACAGTTCCCCACATATTTTTGAAACTGTTGGATTCTTTTCCTTGAAACTTCGTCTCTTTATAAGTTCCCCACCGCACTTCGTCGAGAAAGTTTATGCCTTCAGCACACAACTCAACCCGACGTTCGTACTGAATACGCTTGCGCATATCTTCTTTCCCCATTACTGCATTGTAACCACTACCACCATTAGTAAGTAACGGCATATGAGCACGTTCACGAATTCTATTCACTACACTGATTGCATCCCCTAAACGTCCGTCTTCATTTAACGCCTCCGCATATAATAACCAGATATTCGTATAACGAATCAAAGGCCAATCTTCATCACAAATGATACGGTTAAGGTTACTGTCATCCGTCACCACAAACTTTCGATAAGTGTAATTACAATAGTAACGTGCATCAGGCCAGTGGTCACCAGCAGCATCTCCATTTCCAGCAATCAGAAAAGGCCAACGAACTGTTTTAGCAGATTGTTTACCTCCTGTATTAGCATAACAAAGTGTAGTGGTAGAAGGAGCAAAAATAGTCTGCATCAAGCGTGGATCACGGGTAGAGTATGCCGTAAGAATTCTAGCTTCATTCCCCTCATTCAAATAATATTTATCCCAAATGGCTTGCGACACTCGTCCGATAATGGATTTTTTCGCATTTTGGAAATCAGTATTCATATTTGTATTCATTCCATCTCGGACAAAAAATATCTCCCTTTGCGCAGGCGTCAATTTATCCCAATCGGGGAAAATATCAGTCCATTTGAAAGGAGAGCCATCGGCATTCTGATAGGAATCCACAAAATCAGCATTCGGCTGTATAAAAGTCACTGACTGTAAGGTAGAACGGCAACCAAATATAGCCTGTATACAATCACTATATCCTACAACTGCATCAAACTGAATAGGGAATATCATTTCTTTATCACGTTCATTTTCTTTCTTAAAGAAATCTATATATTCTCCTTCCCATAATCCATAACCACATTTTCCTACCTGCTCAAAATCCGCTATCGCCTTCTTGTAATCTTTTTTCCAAATATACACAATACCACGTAATGCATAAGCCGATCCCTTAGAAGGACGCCCATAGTTTTCTTTTAATGTATTATTGGGCAAATTTTCTTCTGCAATGCAATCATCCAAGTCATCTAATACAGCCTGCCACACTTCATCCACTGTGTTTTGTGTTTTCGTACATTCAGTTGTCACAAACGGTTCTAGATATATTGGTACTCCCTGAAAGAGAGCATTTAACCAATAGTAAAAATAAGCACGCAAAAATTTACATTCTGCCACCAAGCGCTTATATTTAGCCTCCGACATAGTTGCTTTGTGTAAATTAGCTATTGCATCATTACATCGATAAATGCCTTCATAAGCAGCTTTCCATTCGTTAGCAAAGAATTCATCACTTGCCGATGGAGACATATTTTTCAGATAGGGTTCATGCTGTGCATTACTTGTAAACGAGACAGCTTCAACCCTAAAACGTCCTATAGCTTCTATCTTTCCCGGAACAGTGGTAACCGCCGAATTAGGGTAGAAAACCTTATAGATACCCGCAACTCCTGCATCTGCCAAATCCTCTGTAGTCCACATTTGTGCACTACCTATGGCTGCCGTAGATTTTGTATCCAAATCAATACATGAGATTGCACACACACACAACAATGATATAAATATAATTTGTTTCATATATAGCTATTAAAAAGTTAATTGTAAACCAAACGCACATTGTTTCATCAAAGGATAGGTAATGCTAGTCCCAATTTCCGGATCCATTCCGGGAAATTTCGTCCATGTCTTTAGATTATCTGCACTGGCATACAGACGTACCTTTTCAATCTTAACCTTCCTTGTGATATACTGTGGCAAAGTATATCCAATCTGTATATTTTTCAACTTTAGATAATTACCACTGTATTCCCAAAAGTCACTGGATACTCCATTTTTATTACCCAAACGAGGATAAGTTGCAGTAAGATTGGTTTTGGGACTTGTCGGCTTTTCCGGATCGTAAAAATAGTGATCATCAGCAATAAACTGATAAGAGTTATAGCCTGTAGTAAAAGCAGGTTGTGTGACCCAAATCAAATGGAAGCCGACAGCTCCAGATAATAAAGCAGAGAAATCGAAATTTTTATATGACAAGGAAAGATTAAAGCCAAAATAATATTTGGGCATATTAGAATGTCCCGAAAAATCTTGATCGTTAGAATCACCATAATTACCATCACCATTTGTATCCTGATAGATCAAGTCACCATACCACAACTGGTTCTTAGCGACTTGCGTATTTCCAGCAAACTTATATCCGGATTCCATCATCATCTTTACCCACGCCATATCCTGCTCTGTGCGTATAACACCATCCTTCGGACCGGCATTAAGGTCTAAAATGCCACTGCCATCATAATTTCCGTTACCACGGTATACTTTATATATGTAAGTTTCACCTAACATATACCCTTCAGCAATTCTACCACCAAACCCATTTTCTGAAACTTCTGCAAAGTTATTTACATATTGTCCATCTTCTCCCCAATACTTTTGCAATGCACCTTTGTATTTCTCAACTCTATTCTTATTGTAAGAAAAGTTTCCTCCCAAACTATAACAGAAATCATGTATATGACTATTCCACTTTATTGATACTTCCAATCCTTTATTATTTACTTCCGCTATATTCTCAGTAGCTGCTGTTTTAAAGCCCATCGTCATATAAATGGAAGGAGTAAACAAAATACCTGTCGTATTTTTATTATAATACTCCACCTCACCGGTCAATCGGTTGTCAAAGAAACCAAAGTCTAATCCTACATTCAAAGCTTTGGTAGACTCCCATTCAAGATAGTTGTTTCCTATTTTTGAAACCGCTAACCCCATGGTTTGTTTACCGTCAATTACAACAGGTGCTGTACCATAAGTACCCTGCCATGCATAATCTGAAGTTCGATTATTTCCAGACTTTCCATATGAGAGCCTTAATTTTAAATTTGACAAATAATCTTTTGTTCCGGCCATAAAATATTCTTCCGAGAGACGCCATCCAAGAGAGAAAGAAGGAAATGCTCCCCAACGTGAATCAGGAGAAAAACGGGAAGAACCATCATAACGAACATTCGCTTCGAACAAATATTTTCCTCGATAAGCATAATTGAGACGTCCAAAATATGATTGCATACGCCAGTTAGTAGCCGAACCATTTATTGAATTCATTTTTGTTGCAGAATTCATATAAATCAAATACCATGAACTCATCCCCTCTTTGGTTGCATCAAAAGAATCCGAATCATAAAGGGAGCCAGAATAACCTGCTAAAAGGCCAAGATCATGATACTTCCACAAAGTTGTATTATAACGAATGAGCAAATCCATATTCACCCGTTTCGACTTCAATGCATAATTATAAATCGTCGCACGATTCAAAGAAGCCTCTTCACGTACCTCATCTTTTACATAATCCCATCTCACTCCAGAAGAACTTCCCCATTTATGCACGTCCTGACGATAAATCTGGTAATTATATCTACCTTCTACTTGCAGTCCTTTCAAAACATCAGCAATAAAATAGCCAGATAATGTTGCATTGAATCTTTCATCTTTACCACGACGGTCAAGATAAGTTAACACATTGTTTGCAGTTGTCGACTCTTCCGCTGATGCTGGTATACCATATTTACCTGGTTCTCCCGGATAAATACCTGGAACACTTATCGTTAAATATTGAAAAGCACCAGCAACACCGGCAACACCTACATTTTCTTTATTACCATACACATTGGCTCCTACAGTAAGCCAATTTCCGACTTTACCTTCCACACGAGACTGTATTGTCACTTTTTTCTGCCCGGAATTAATCCCCCAATGATTCATAATTCCAGGATTATCTAAAAATCCCAATGCAAGCGAATAGTTCATCTTATCAGAAGAGCCTGCCATCGAAATATGATGACTTTGTGAAAGTCCGGTATCAAATAACACATCAAACCATTCCGTATTAGGATAAGCTATGTAATTAGGAACTCCGTAATCATTTAATCCCATCGGATCTTGTTTAGCTGCTCTCCATAAATCAATATTAGGTTGAGAATAAATAGGTACATTACCAATGTTAGTTGCAGTCTCGTTTACCAAATCCATATAATCAGCATAATCAGACACCAACTTCAATTTATTAATAGCTTTCTGAACAGAAACGTAACCATTATAATTAAAGCGTGGTTTACCAGAACCTTTTTTTGTCGTAATAAGTATAACACCATTAGCCCCCTGTGAGCCGTAAATAGCGGTAGAAGAAGCATCTTTCAATATACTGATACTTTCAATATCATTGGGATTAACAGCATCCATATCCCACTCTACTCCATCCACTAATACTAACGGATTACTATTATTCAGAGTACCCGTACCACGAATACGAATGGTAGCCCCTGTTCCAGGCTGACCACTGGACTGCGTCACACCTACACCTGCACTCAATCCATTCAATACTGCAGAAACGCTAGCAATAGGACGGCTATTCATCTGATCATCCAACTTAATATACGCTACCGACCCTGTCAGATTTACTTTTTTCTGCGCACCATAACCGATAACAACTACTTCATCCAACGTTTTAGTATCTTCCTCCAAAACAATAGCGATCTGTTTACCCACAGAAACACGTGCTATTTGCGTCTGATAACCAAGATAAGAAATTTGCAATCGTGCTTTAGATGAAGAAACGGAGAGTTTGAAAAAACCATTCATGTCTGTTATTGTACCGTTTTCTAGCACATCTTTCTCCGACACACTAGCACCAATAATCGGATCACCTTGTACATCTAATACAGTACCAGACACAATCACTTTCTTGTCTTGTTGTGGTAACTGTGCCTTAACAGATAGTATAATCTTTTTGTCCAGCACTGAATATATTACATTCGTACCGGCAAATACTTCCTTAAGCACACTAAAAATATTACTTTTATCAGCGGAAATTGATACGCGACGATTCAAATCGACATGTTTATTATTGAAAAAGAAGTCAAAATCTGACTGCGCTTCAATCTCTTTCAAAACGTCCTCCACCCGCTGATTACGTACATCAATACTGATTAAAGCCTTTTGAGCGTAACTATCGGCTGCATAGGTCAGCCCAATAGAACATACTAAGAACAAAACCAATAGTCTCATAGATAATGGGATTTTTTTTGAGGTTAGCCAAAGTGACTTTACCACCCATAAAAATTGGATGCTAAAATAATTTTGCATAATTTTGTAATGACTTAAAGTTAATAAAAAGTTTATCTAAGCTTGTCGCCAAACAAGCATCAAAAAGATTTACCGATTTCCATACGGGAAGATACGCCAATATCCTCCCGTATGTTTTTGTTTAAGGGGGTCTGCCGTTCATTGCATTTTTGTTTTAAGGTTAATCAATCAATATATTTCTATTTTACTCTTTTCATCTTTTATATCCGGCGAATCAAGATAACGCCAACGGATTTGAGAAGAAAGCTGGAAATATTCCAAAATACGTTCAAGGCGTTGATTAGTAAACGTACCAGTAAATGAGTCTCCTTTCAAACGGTCGTTTTTAATAATGAATTCCACATTATACCGCTTCTCCAACATTCGCAATCCCTCTTCGAGAGGAGTATTTCTAAATATAATCTTTCCCTCTTTCCAAGCTATTTCCGACTCACCGGAGGTGGCATAAAGCTGCACTTTACTGTCTCTTGTATCATAGACCAGCTTCTGTCCGGGATCCATCAGCACCTTTTTCGAACCATTGTCAGATGAATAAATAAAACCTATTTTTCCTTCAACCAATGTTGCTGCAATCCGGTCTTCTTTTTCATAAGCCTCTACATTAAAATGAGTTCCCAGTACTTCGATCTGTGATTGGTGGGAAGTAGAAACTATAAACTTCTTTTCCGGGTTCTTGGCTACTTCAAAATAAGCCTCTCCCTGCAATGTTACATTTCTCGTGTCGCTATCGAAGCGTGAGGGATAACTCAAGGTAGATTCGGAATTCAGGAAAACCAATGTGCCATCGGGCAATGTCAGAGAAGTCATCATTCCGGGATTTGTTTTCACTTCCATCATTTGTGCCAATTCCTGTTCGCTTCCTCCCCAATGTTGTACCATCAGAGTAACGAGAAGTGGAATGAACAGCACTGCTGCCGCACGTTGCGCCCATTCCCACCATGTCGTTTTCCTTTGTCTGTTACCTGTCATTCTACTTTTCACCTTTGTCAATGCTTTCTCTGTGTCAACTTTCGTCATGATGTGAACGGTATCTGTAGCAAGATAAAGAGCATGTATCTGTTTGGCCATCCGCCGGTTTTCTTCCGACTCATCCATCCACATCTCAACCTGCAGACGCTCTTCTTCCGTTGCCAGTCCCTCACAATAACGGGGAAGCAATTCTTCTATTGTATTTTTATCAGTCTTATCCATATTCGTATTTTATTGCCTTTTACTATAAGACAAGAGAGACTTGTGGAATTCCTAAACCAAATCTCATTTTTTTTCAGAAAATCTTTGTTTTCTTATAAAAAAGCTATATTTGCAGTGAAATATCAAACTAATACATGAAAGAAGTTCACCTGTCAGAAAGCAATTTCCTATTATCTGCTATACAGCGAGGCGACCAAAAAGCATTTGATGCACTGTTTCGGAGGTATTATCCGGCACTGTGTGCTTATGGTCATCGTTTTGTAGATCTGGAAGATGCGGAAGAAATTGTGCAGGACTCTCTTTTATGGATTTGGGAAAACAGAGAAAATCTGATTATCGAAACTTCACTTAGTTCATACCTCTTTAAAATGATATACCGCAAAGCTCTGAACAAGCTTGCACATATTGATGCCACCCAACGTGCCGACACTCGATTTTATGAAGAGATGCAGGAGATGCTGCAAGATACGGATCTTTATCAAGTTGAAGAGTTGACACAACGCATCAAGGATGCCATCGCCACATTGCCGGAAAGTTATCGGGAAGCTTTTGTGATGCATAGGTTCCGGGATATGAGTTATAAAGAAATAGCGGAAATTCTGGGAATATCTCCCAAAACAGTAGATTACCGTATTCAACAAGCATTAAAGCAACTACGCGTAGATTTAAAGGATTATCTGCCATTATTACTACCGATTCTATTTCCTTAAAACCAACCATCTATTTTCTTATCTATTACTATCTGTCTATTAAAGTACTAATAGATAACTTCCGTTGTATTAGAGGTAAACTTGCATTCCCCTACTGCCAAACTTCTTTTTGGCTACGAGAAAACTATAATTGCAAGCTTCATTTATACAACTGCAAGTTCCGGTTATATAAATGCAACTTGCAATTATACAATCAGAACTTGCGTTTATAGTTTCTTCTTGGTCAAAGACAACTTATCCAATAAGGGAAAGGAAGTTTGCAATAAGAGTATAGCAACTTATCTACTGATAGATTGGAAAGAAGTAAAGCATTAATTCTGCCGATAAGGTAAGGTAAACCAGAAAGTAGATCCTTTGTTCTCTTTCGACTCCACTCCTATTTTCCCTCCCAAGCGGTCTACAATCGTATGGCAGATAGAAAGTCCCAGTCCGGTACCTTGCACAAAGGAATTGTACTTCACAAACCGTTCGAAGACATGAATACACTGTTCAGAAGACATTCCACAGCCTGTATCCGACACATAAAAATAAATCGTTTCAGGATCAAGCAAACGATATCCCATACGGATAGTACCCACCTCTGTAAATTTGATGGCGTTAACTGCAAAATTGGCAAGCAGCTGAATCAAACGGTTCTTATCCGTATACAATGTACATTGGGACAGTCTCTCCGCAAATGTGAAAGTCACATTATTGTGCCGAAGACGTAGCTGCATACTTTGCTCGATTTCTTCAAGCGTCTGGTTCACATCAATCAAGGCAGGATAGAAATCGAATGTACCGGCTTCAATCTTCGACAAATCCAGAATATCATTAATCAACTGGAGCAACAAATCCGTATTTGTTCCAATGAGTTCTACATATTCGGACATTTCTTCACGGTTTTCTACATGAGGAAGCATATTGGAGAATCCTACAATGGCATTCAAGGGGGTACGTATCTCATGACTCATATTAGCCAGAAAGGCGGATTTCAATTGATTGGCCTGTTCCGCTTTTTCCATTGCTTCATGCAGGCGACTATATGCTTTCCGAAGAATGCTGATATAATATATGATAGCAACAATCAAAATCAACAAAAAGAATGAACAGGAAAGTATTTGAATGTAATACTGTTGAAAAAAAGTCTTGGGCTCATTGACATAAACCGCATCGTCTGGATAGCGGGAAGAAGGTATATTGTAGGATTTCAACACTTGATAGCAGAGATTGGCACTTCCTTCTCCTCCCGCCCCACCGGGAATATCACGTGCCTGTTCTCCATCCAAGACACGACCAAGTATTTCCAGCAAAGATTTACAGAACGATTCCGTCGAAACGTAATATCCTCCTGCAAAAGTATTATTCGACAAGTCTTCGGGAGAAAGTAAAAACAATGGAGATGGAGTAAAATTGACAATCACTTCCTGAATATGATCAAAAAGATAGTTATTATCATTTTTGTTATGCGACTCAAACCAAGAATAATAAATGATTCCCGTATTCGGTTTATAACAACGTAAAGTATCCAACAACATTTCTGTAGATAATTGAGTGGTGGAAAGTAAATCCAGATTCAAGTCCGGGAAGTTCTCTTCTACAGCTTCCTTTACATCTCCGCGAGTTTCTTCACTGATATACCTATCGTCGGAGATAAACGCCAGACGTTCCATATCAGGTATCAGTTTATAAATTAAATCGATTGTCTCCTTTACATAATAATATTGCTTCAAGATAGTTATATTATATCCCCGCCTCCATTCATCGCCGGAAACTGTATTGGCTTCCGTCAACGGGGCATGAGATAATAAGACCTCAAGAGAAGCAGGTAAATGGTCGCGGGCATTTGTCACGATTACCGGAACTTCTTTCCATACATCATCAAATAATTCGCGGCAAACAATCCATCCCGGATCTCCAATCATCACGATAGCAGTGGGAGGTTCCGGATACTTCTGACGCAAATGGGTGACTACGGCATTCGCCTCCATCTCATTCACCAGAGCAGGTACGGAAAGCGATTCCGCCTTCACAGAAATTCTTTGTTTCTGAAGAGCATCATGAAGACACCAATAAAAGTTTTTAGCCCAAGGCAGATTGAAATTAATCGAGTTTAAAACCAGTACTTCTTTATTTGTATTTTCGGTTCGGGCTGACGCAGGTGATAAGAACCCTTCAATAAAAAGGAATAATCCAAGGAGGAATGGAATGATCCGTAACGATTGTTTCATTTGTGGTATTCTATAAATAGCGGAAGCAAAGATAGTATTAATTTCTTTAGTGCAAAAAAAAGGCATCCCAAAACGAATTGAGATGCCCTTTATTATATAAAATTAAGTATCAAAGGATTATGATTTCTTCAAAGCCGCAATACTTTCTTTCAAAGAATTAATGATGCTCTCTGCATCGGCTTGCTTCTTACGTTCCAGTTCAAGAACGGCAGCCGGAGCATTATTGACGAATTTCTCGTTGCTAAGTTTCTTCATCACTCCCTGCAAGAATCCTTCTTTATGCTTCAATTCGGCTTCCATACGGGCGATTTCGGCTTCCACGTCAATCATATTACCCAATGGCACGGCAAATTCGGTCGTTCCTATCATGAAAGAAGAAGCACCTTCTGATTTGCTTTCTACCACTGTTACGGAAGACAGGTTACACATCTTGATAATCACCGGATTCAATTTCTCTACCGGATGAGTGCCTACAACCTGCAATTCGAGTTCTTCTTTCAGAGCAATGTTCTTCTGCAAACGGATGCTACGGACATTACTGATGATTTCCTTAGCTACTTCAAACTCTGCCAGGAATTGTTCATTTGCTCCGACCGGTTCAAACAGTTGAGTAACCATCAAACTTTCACCCGGTTCACGCTCACGCAGTTGTTGCCACAATTCTTCTGTGATAAATGGCATAAAAGGATGCAGCAATTCAAGCAGACGCTCGAAAGAGCTAAGAACCATACTATAAATAAAGCCATTAACAGGCTGTCCATAAGCAGGTTTCACGATTTCCAACAGCCAAGAAGAGAATTCATCCCAGAACAGTTTGTAAACCAGCATCAACGCTTCGCTCAAACGATATTTGGAGAAGAGATCGGCCACTTCAACAGCTGCCGCATCCAGTCTTTGGTCAAACCACTGAACTGCCAGATGTGCATCGGTAGGAATCTCAATAGTACCTTTGGCATTTGTCCAGCCCTTAATCAGACGGAAAGCATTCCATATCTTGTTGCAGAAGTTACGTCCCTGTTCGCAAAGTGCGTCATCGAAAAGAATATCGTTTCCGGCAGGAGCAGAAAGCATCATACCCATACGTACTCCATCGGCTCCGTATTTCTCGATCAACTCCAACGGGTCGGGAGAATTACCGAGTGACTTGGACATTTTACGTCCCAGTTTATCACGAACGATCCCTGTGAAGTAAACGTTCTTAAACGGCATCTGTCCTTCGTACTCGTAGCCTGCCATAATCATACGGGCTACCCAGAAGAAGATAATATCCGGTCCTGTCACAAGGTCGCTGGTCGGATAGTAATAGTTGATTTCTTCGTTACCCGGATTGTTAATTCCGTCGAACAAAGAGATAGGCCACAACCAGGAAGAGAACCAGGTATCCAGACAATCTTCGTCCTGACGGAGATCTTCGATTGTCAAGGCGGCATTGCCGGTTTTCTCTTTCGCTTTTGCCAATGCTTCTTCTGCTGTAGCAGCTACCACATAACCGCCCTCCGGGAGGAAGTAAGCAGGGATGCGATGTCCCCACCACAACTGACGACTGATACACCAGTCTTTGATGTTCTCCATCCAGTGACGGTAGGTATTCTTGTATTTTGCAGGATAGAACTTCAGTTCATCGTTCATTACCGGAGGCAATGCCATGTCTGCAAAATGCTGCATCTTGAGGAACCATTGCATAGATAGTTTCGGTTCGATCACTACGTTGGTACGTTCCGAGTAACCTACCTTATTTGTATAGGCTTCTGTCTTGTCCAGCAGTCCGGCAGCTTCGAGGTCTTTCTCTATCTGTTTACGAACGTCGAAACGATCCATGCCGATATACATACCGGCAGCTTCGCTCAATGTACCGTTATCGTTGAAGATATCAATGCTAGGCAGGTTGTACTTTTCACCCAGCATATAGTCGTTTACGTCATGAGCAGGAGTCACTTTCAGGCAACCTGTACCAAATTCGATGTCTACATAATTATCTTCAATCACAGGGATGGCGCGGTTTACCAGCGGAACGATCACTTTCTTGCCTTTCAGCCATTCGTTTTTCGGGTCGTTCGGGTTGATACACATCGCTGTGTCACCCATGATTGTTTCAGGGCGGGTAGTTGCCACTACGGCATAGCGTCCTTCCGGATCACCTTCTACTTTATAGCGGAGGTAATATAGTTTTCCGTGCTCTTCTTTGTAGATCACTTCCTCGTCAGAAAGAGCTGTCAACGCTTTCGGGTCCCAGTTTACCATACGGACACCGCGGTAGATCAATCCTTTATTGAACAGGTCTACAAAAACTTTCAGTACACTTTCACTGCGTTTCTCGTCCATAGTGAAAGCAGTACGATCCCAGTCGCAGGATGCACCGAGTTTGCGGAGCTGTTTCAGTATGATACCTCCGTGTTCGTCTGTCCAGTCCCAGGCATGTTTCAGGAATTCGTCACGAGTCAGGTCGGTTTTCTTGATACCTTGAGCAGCGAGTTTGTTTACTACTTTAGCTTCAGTAGCAATAGAAGCATGGTCAGTTCCCGGTACCCAACAGGCATTCTTGCCTTCCATACGGGCACGACGAACTAAAATATCCTGAATGGTATTATTAAGCATGTGTCCCATGTGCAACACACCGGTGACGTTCGGGGGCGGAATGACGATGGTGTAAGGTTCACGGCCATCGGGTTTCGAACTGAATAAATGATGGTCCAGCCAATACTGGTACCATTTTCCCTCCACGTCAGCGGGATTGTACTTACTTGCTAATTCCATATTGTTTTATGTATATATGATAATGTATATTCTAAAAATAACGGGTGCAAAATTAATAATTTAAATTCAAATCTTACCACCCTCGGGGTGTTTCTGTGCACGGAAAGAGAATTTATACCCCTCATAAAGAGCGAATCCGTAGAATAAAGCAGTCATTGACATCACATTTTCCAGCATAATAGAGAATATTTCTCCATAGTCCACACTTACCAGAACGTCGAAATAGGACATATCATAATCCTGGGAAATATACCCGATAATGGAAAAGAAATCACCCAGGACACAACTAATCAGGGATAATGCCGCACCGATAATTCCGAAAATGGGACGTATTCCTTTCCCTTTCCGCATGGCAAAGCCAACCATAAATCCGATAGCAATGGGCATAAATCCAATCTGACGACCCGTAGAAACAGATATCAGTCCCCATGCCACCGCACCCACAATACAGGCAGCGACTGCGTACAGTACTCCTTTGGAGAGATTCTCTTCGGCAAGCATTTCTTCTTCTGTCATAGATACCGGGAAGTCTTCCGGCTTGGGAGGGGCTAATCTTTCCAGCTCTTCATCTTTCTCAAAACTTTCACATTCTTCTTCAAAAGCAGGAAGTTCTCTGGTGCGCTTACAAACAAGATCTTTACCATTCACGAAATCACGTGATACGCAATTCCGGCAATACTTTTCAATTTCTTCTGATGTAGCCATCTTTTATCCGGTTTATGTTGAATGACTTTCCCTATTATACAAGTTATAAAGCCATTGTTAACAGATTTTTTGCAAATATAGAGGTATTTTTTCGCGCGACGTCTATTTAATGCATATTTTTGTTGACTGATATTAGACAAATGATGAAAAAGAAGCCAAATGTAAGATATTTAGCCTTAGGAGCAATCTTAATCCTGGTGTGGCTAACGCAATGGATTCCTGCTCTGGCAACAATCTATTCGCAAACAATCTACCCTTTTATCTCTTACGTTTTGTCGTTTTTTTCCAATTTATTTCCTTTTGCGATAGGAGACTTATTTATCTTCCTTAGTATCGCGGGCGTGATTATTTATCCTATTTATGCCCGTCTCCGCAAAAAGTTGCCTTGGAAGAAAGTTTTATTGCGCGACGGCGAATATCTGTTGTGGATTTATGTATGGTTCTATCTGGCTTGGGGACTGAATTATTCTCAAAAGAACTTTTACCAACGAACCGAAATCCCGTATACAGCCTACACTCCCGAAAATTTTCAGGAGTTCGTTGACGACTATATCACCCAATTAAATCGTTCGTACACCCCTGTAAATAGTATCAACCAGGATTTGATACGGGAAGAAACCGTACGAATCTATAATCAGTTAAGTGATAGCTTGGGCGTGCACCGACCTCCACACGATCATCCGAGAGTAAAGACCATGTTGTTTACTCCGTTCATTTCCATGGTAGGAGTAACCGGTAGCATGGGGCCTTTCTTCTGCGAATTCACCCTTAACGGAGATTTGCTTCCCGCTAACTACCCCGCCACTTATGCTCATGAACTAGCCCACTTGTTAGGTATCACCAGCGAAGCGGAAGCCAATTTCTATGCCTATCAGGTTTGTACCCGTTCACAGGCAATGGGTATCCGTTTCTCCGGATATTTCTCTGTACTGGGGCATGTACTGGGGAATGCAAAAAGATTACTTTCAGAAGAAGAATATGCAAAACTCTTTCAACGCATCCGACCGGAAATTATTGAATTAGCCAAGAATAATCAAGCCTATTGGGCTGCCAAGTATAGCCCGGTAGTGGGAGCCGTACAGGATTGGATATACGATCTTTACCTGAAAGGAAACAAGATAGAAAGTGGCCGCCAGAACTACTCGGAAGTAGTAGGGTTATTGATTTCTTACCAGGAATGGAAAAAAATGAATTAAATAGATAGATTTATGTCACATACCAGACAAGAACAGATGGAAGCCTTTGGACGCTTCCTGGACATTCTCGACGAACTGCGTGTTAAATGTCCCTGGGACCGTAAACAGACGAATGAAAGTCTGCGTCCCAACACCATAGAAGAGACTTACGAACTTTGCGATGCCCTGATGAGGGATGACAAGAAAGAAATCTGCAAAGAGTTGGGAGACGTATTATTGCACGTCGCTTTCTATGCTAAGATAGGCTCGGAAACAGGAGATTTTGACATCAAAGATGTTTGCGACAAGCTGTGCGATAAGCTGATTTTCCGCCATCCGCATGTCTTCGGAGAGGTGAAAGCAGATACAGCCGGACAAGTTTCCGAGAACTGGGAACAGTTGAAACTTAAAGAGAAAGATGGAAATAAGAGTGTATTAAGCGGTGTGCCCGCTGCCCTGCCCTCGCTTATCAAGGCTTACCGTATTCAGGACAAAGCCCGCAATGTAGGTTTCGACTGGGAAGAACGGGAACAGGTTTGGGATAAAGTGAAAGAAGAAATAGGTGAGTTTCAGGAGGAAGTGGCCAACATGGATAAAGAGAAAGCGGAAGCTGAATTCGGCGACGTGATGTTCAGCCTCATCAATGCGGCACGCCTTTATAAAATCAATCCCGATAATGCACTAGAACTTACCAACCAGAAGTTTATCCGCCGTTTCAATTATCTGGAAGAGCACACCATCAAGGAAGGAAAAAGTCTGAAAGATATGTCTCTCGAAGAGATGGATGCCATTTGGAATGAAGCAAAGAAAAAAGGACTGTAACTTCCTTACCGGCATAAAAAAACAGAGGCTCTATTCCCACCGGACAGAGCCTCCATTTTACTCAAACAGAGCGTCTGTTCATACGAATCGGACGCTCTGTTTTCTTTATTTCTTCTTTGAATCGTCTCCCTTGTCTTTGCTACGATTCATACCTTTTATCATTTCGCGGTGAAAACGCATCTCTGCACGTTGCACGAGAAAAATCTTCTTGCTTGAAAGAATCTTTTTAAACTTACCCAAATAAGTTTTATCAAGCTGGTCGGCAGCAATACGGTTGTTGGCTACTTTCTCGTTGATTTCTGCATATTGAGCTTCCGTTGTTTTATCATCCTTGCCTTTGCGCATCAAATCCCATGACTCATCATTCAGTTTCTTCTTTTTATCCTGAAGTTCAAAATAAACGGGAAAGAACTTGGCTGCTTCTTCTTTATTCAATCCAGCCTGTTCGATAATGAAAGCTTTTTGTTTTGCCCTGAACTCCTCCCGTGATAAATGCTGATCACATCCATCAGCAGCCCAAAGAACAGGCATAAAGCCACATAACAAAACGACCAATGCGATAAGTTTTCTCATTTTCTGTATTCAATCAGTTTTTATAAATCATTCTACACTTGCGTCACTCAAATAAACATATAACGAATAATCATCCAGCATGGCACGATCCACTGCTACATCAATCATTTCGTCAGATACGACTACTTCAGTATCCACTTCTGTCACCGCTACATCATCTGCTGCAGCAGGTTTATGATCTGTTGACGCTACCCGGATAATCAAGGCCGCCCCTACGAACATAGCTGCCATATAGAGCAATGGTTTCAGTCTTGTCCATGTGCTGACAGGTTCTTCCTTAAAAGCAACTTTCTCTTTTTCAGGAAGTTTATTCATTACCTCCGAAGTCAGGTTCTCAAAGTAACCATCGGGCACTTTGAAGGAATTTTCCTTTCCAAGCTTCTTCAATAAAATATCTTCTTCTTTCATACGTTTTTCTCCTCTCTTTTCATTAGACAGTGTCTCATTTAAAAGGTTTAATCTATTTCTTCTAAAAACTTCTCAATTTTCTTCACCGCATGATGATAAGATGCTTTCAGTGCACCGACCGACGTGCCGAAGATTTCCGACATCTCTTCGTACTTCATTTCCTGATAGTATTTCAGGTTGAACACCATACGCTGCTTTTCGGGCAAAGTCTGCAGGGCTTTTTGCAAGCACACCTGTATCTTGTCGCCCGAAAAGTAGGCGTCACTTTCCAGCTTTTGCACAACTACTGCTTCGGGATCGTCAATATCCACGGTAGTCATGGCACGCTGCTTATTCAGAAAGGTAAGACACTCATTCAGCGCGATGCGATAGAGCCAGGTCGACAGTTTCGCCTCGGCACGGAAATAATCGATATTCGTCCATGCCTTGATGAAAGTGTTTTGCAGGAGATCGTTCGCATCCTCATGCGACAGTACCATCCGGCGGATTTGCCAATACAATTGCTCGCTATACTGCCCCACAATCATTTCAAATCCTTTCCGCTGTGTACTCTCCTCCTGAAGGAGTTTCAGAACTTCACGTTCGTTATAAGGGGTCATAATCTCTCGTATCTGTATGTTTATTTATGGTTTCAAATTCAGGTTATTCATCGCTTCTAGTAAGGACGGATCATATTTATAAATGTCCTCACAATACCTCAAATTATTATCGGTAGACAGATAAACCGTCTGATAATCTATAAATAAAGGTATATATTGTTCCAAACTATAATGTTTCAATTCACGATAAGCCGCACTGATGGGCAGCTTCTTTCCCTCTTCACTCACCGGCTTGATATCCATTGCAATACGAATACGGTCTTCCAACAATTCATCCGGCTCTTTCAACAAGAAGAACGCGAAGTCGAGTGCTTTTTGAAGACGGACGCAACCGTGGCTCACCGCACGATTATTCCGTGTAAAAGCCCACCGTGACGGAGTGTCATGCAGATATACGGAATGAGGATTGGGAAAACGGAAGATGATACGTCCCAAGGAGTTCCCTGTTTTATTGTCCTGCTTCACCGTATAAGGTACGCCACTTCCTGCATACTTCGCCCATTTAATACTGTGGGGATCTACCTGGAGTCCATTCTTATCGTATACCTTCATGCGGTTACGGGTAAAATACGTCGTATCTCTGCGGTAAGTAGGAATGATCTCTTTCCGAATTATGCTTTGAGGCACATTCCAGTAAGGATTCAGTTCCATATAATAAATCCTGCTTGACAATAGAGGAGTTTTATTCTTCACAGTCCCTACACAAATACGCATCTCCAGGATAGAGTCTGTTTCTTCGTTGACGGCTTGCAACATAAATGCCGCCACATTAGCTATCACATATTTTCGTCCTTTATCCAATGCATATTGCCAACGTGCCCGCTCCATGTTTACCAATAGGCGGTCGCGATAATAATCCGTAGTATCTGTCACTCCCCAGCCATTCACACGAACCAGTTCTTCCTGCATCTTATGATAAAGCGGAGAAGAGGGTTGCGCCCTACGAAAAGCGGCGTTAGGATTTGCACGCAAAGAGTCGAGAGCAGCCATCGCAAACTTCACATCACATTGTTTCAAAGGAATGTGGTCGATTGAATCATTCCATCTGCGCTCCGAAGGCAGGAATCCAAACTTCAATTGACACACATACGAGAGATAGGCGGCTGTCAACTGATATTCCACGTCTGCCAACAGACGGTTCATCGTCTTCCCTTCGCGCAGATTCAAGGTTCGTATCTGTTGCAATTTCTCACGGATGCTATCGACAGGATACAGGTTCGGATTAACTCCATGTTGCGAAATGTTTCCTAACCAGAATAACATCGAGTCCGCCACCTGTACGGCAGGTTTATCGGATATGAGAGAATCGTTCAGCCAAAAGAATTCATCCTTTTCCTGATAATGTGCCAACAAAACCGAATCCCAGGGAGTTACCGGATTTTCGTTCAGGCAAATACGAATCATCTGATGAATGCTGTCTGCATTTATTTGATAAGCAGGATGGAACAGTTCCTGGAGGGAAGACAAAGAATCCGGTATCGGAGATTGAGGTTTCTCTTTTTTACAGGCTGCCAAGCAACCGAAGAGCAGGATGATTACTCCCCAAAGCAGTCGACTACTTTTCATAGACAGTCCCTCCATCAACGTCAATACACAAATTTTCTTTCGCTAAAATGGTTTGTGGAAAAATGGCGGACGCTTCATGAAGTAAGACAGATTCATCTTCATAACGGGCGGAAAAATGTCCGATCACCAGTTGTCTCACATTGGCATCCAAAGCAAGCTGCGCAGCTTGTGCAGCAGTGGTATGATAAGTTTCCTTGGCGCGTGCCTGCTCGGTCTGTGCAAAGGTGGCCTCATGGAAAAGCAAATCTACATTTTTAATTTGTTCAGCAAGGGACGGACGATAGATTGTATCGGAACAATAAGCATATTTACGCGCCGGAGCCGAAGGGCGGGTTAAACGTAAATTGGGTATTACTTCTCCCTCGGGAGTTACAAAATCCGCTCCGTTCTTGATGCGGTTCAGTTCATAGACCGGGACTTTATAAAAGTCTACCATGTCTCTGATGATATGATTAGGACGCTGTTTTTCTTCAAAAAGGAAACCACAACAGGGAATTCGATGTTTTAAAGGGATTGTGGTTACAGTCACCGAACGGTCATCGTAAATGAGCATCGGTTCTTTCGTTTCGAATTCATGGAAGAACACCTTATAAGTCAAAGTCTTGCAAAAGAAAGCAAGCATCGGCGCAAACAACTCTTCCAGTCCTCTTGGAGAATGAATATGTAAATCAGCAGTTCTCCCTAATAATCCGAATGTAGAGATCAGTCCCAACAATCCGAAACAATGGTCACCATGTAGATGAGAGATGAAGATATGATTTAATCGGGAAAATTTCAGTCGCGAGCGGCGTAATTGCATCTGTGCTCCCTCGCCACAATCAATCATAAATAGTTTTTCACGCAAGTTTACGACTTGAGAGGTCGCAAAATGTCGCGTAGTAGGCAAAGCAGAACCGCATCCCAATATATGTAACTCAAATTTTTCCATGGTATGCAAAGATAGGACATTTCACATTTAATCTTGCAAAGGAAAAGGAAATATTTCACCCCAGGGTTACACAGATTAATACAGATTTTGATAATTTATTTTTAGACATAAGAACAAAAGAACATAAAGGCAGCGCTTTGAAAATTATTTCTGTTGCTTATTGAACTGCTATTTTATTTTTTATTCTTTTGTTCTTATGTCTGAATTAAATTCCCTCTTATCTTCATTTCTTAAATCTGTGGTGAATAAAAAAAGCGCCCCCAAACGGGAGCGCCTTTCATTGGAAAATATTCTATTCAGATTATTTCTTTCCTTCCAACTGTTCTTTCAATGCAGCAAGAGCGTCGATATCGCCCAGCGTAGTTGAAGCAGCCTGGTTCTGGATCATCGGAGAATCTTCTCTCTTGTTGCTAGAAGATGACTTCTTAGCACCAGAAGCAGCTTTCTTTTCCGCTCTTTCTTCAGCCTTAGCTACATCTTCGAAGATACGGCTGTGAGACAGGATGATTCTCTTAGCGTCTTTGTTGAACTCGATCACTTTGAATTCAAGTTTCTCATCCAACTGTGCTTGTGAACCGTCTTCTTTTACAAGGTGTTTCGGAGTTGCGAAACCTTCTACACCGTAAGGAAGAGCTACAACAGCACCCTTATCCAACATTTCGATGATTGTACCTTCGTGTACAGAACCTACAGTGAACACAGTTTCGAATACATCCCAAGGATTTTCTTCGAGTTGTTTGTGACCAAGGCTCAAACGACGGTTTTCTTTGTCGATTTCCAATACCTGAACTTCGATGTCAGCACCAATCTGAGTAAATTCTGATGGGTGTTTTACTTTCTTAGTCCAAGAAAGGTCAGAGATGTGGATCAAGCCGTCAACACCTTCTTCGATTTCTACGAATACACCGAAGTTAGTGAAGTTACGTACTTTTGCAGTATGCTTGGAACCTACAGGATACTTTTCTTCGATAGTTTCCCATGGATCTTGTTTCAGCTGTTTGATACCCAAAGACATCTTACGTTCGTCACGGTCAAGTGTCAGGATAACAGCTTCTACTTCGTCACCTACCTTCATGAAATCCTGAGCAGAACGCAAGTGCTGTGACCAAGACATTTCAGATACGTGGATCAAACCTTCTACGCCCGGAGCGATTTCGATGAATGCACCGTAGTCAGCCATAACGACCACTTTACCTTTCACCTTGTCACCAACCTTCAAGTCAGTATCAAGCGCATCCCATGGGTGCGGAGTCAGTTGTTTCAAGCCAAGAGCGATACGTTTCTTTTCGTCATCGAAGTCAAGGATAACAACGTTGAGTTTCTGATCCAGTTCAACCACTTCTTTCGGATCGCTAACACGTCCCCAAGAAAGGTCAGTGATGTGGATCAAACCGTCTACGCCACCAAGGTCGATGAATACACCGTAAGAGGTGATATTTTTAACAGTTCCTTCAAGAACTTGTCCTTTTTCAAGTTTACCGATAATTTCTTTCTTCTGTTGTTCCAGTTCAGCTTCGATAAGAGCCTTGTGAGATACAACAACGTTTTTGAATTCCTGGTTAATCTTAACCACTTTGAATTCCATTGTTTTGCCAACGAATACATCATAGTCACGGATCGGTTTAACGTCGATCTGAGAACCCGGCAAGAATGCTTCGATTCCGAATACGTCAACGATCATACCACCCTTAGTGCGGCACTTGATGTAACCCTTGATAATTTCTTCATTTTCCAGAGCAGCGTTAACGCGATCCCAAGAACGAGTAGCGCGAGCTTTTCTGTGTGACAGAACGAGCTGTCCTTTTTTGTCTTCCTGATTTTCGATGTATACTTCTACTGTATCACCGATCTTCAGATCCGGATTGTAACGGAACTCATTCAATGGGATGATACCGTCTGATTTGTAACCGATGTTCACAACTACTTCACGCTTGTTCATTGCGATTACGGTTCCGTCAACAACCTCACGGTCGTTCACTTTGTTAAGCGTACCGTCGTAAGCTTTTTCCAGTTCATCGTGGCTAACGTTGGTTACTGTTTCGCCATTTTCATAAGCATCCCAGTTGAAATCTTCAATAGGAGCTACGTTCTTTAAGTTTTCCATTAATAAATAAATTGTTTAATACTTTAATTAAATAAGACATTATATTATCTATAAATCGGGCGCAAAGGTAGGAATATTTTCTTGATTGACAAAAGAATGGCAGAAGAAAAGAGAATTATATCCGTATTTTTTGTAATATTGCAATCTTTAATTTATACAGTTTTTGCCATGGACGAGAGATTGGACAAAGTCAAGGTGCAATGCGACTATTTACCGCTTATTAATTTTGCGATACAACAAAACGGTGCATCAATCATTCATCAGCTTTCTATTGAGAATACAACGCCTGCCCCGCTGAAGGACATTCAGGTACAAATCACGACAGAACCGACTTTCGGAAACGCCGCTCCGATAGCTGTGGCACAAATTCCGCCCAATGAATCGATATGCCTGTCGTCATTCAATCTCACTTTGTCCGCCAACTATTTCACACAGCTGACCGAACGTTTATCCGGCAATCTGAAAATTGAAATTACTTCCGAAGCAGAATCCGTATTCTGCCAAACCTACCCTATCGACATTCTGGCATACGACCAATGGGGAGGGCTCAATGTATTGCCCGAAATGCTGGCCGCTTTCATCACCCCCAATCATACAGCCATTGTGCCAATCATCAAGAGAGCCGCTTCCATCCTGGGACAATGGACTGATAATCCGTCCCTCGACGAATATCAAAGCCGCACTCCGGACCGGGTAAGGAAACAGATGGCCGCCATCTACACGGCTATCACGGAACAACAGATTATATACAGCACCATCCCCGCCAGCTTCGAGGAATATGGGCAACGTGTACGGCTAGCCGACTCCGTAATGGCACAAAAACTGGGAACCTGTCTGGATATGGCCTTGCTCTATGCTTCCTGCCTGGAAGCAATCGGTCTGAATGCACTCATTATCATCACTCAAGGGCATGCTTTTGCGGGAGCCTGGCTAGTGCCGGAGACTTTTCCGGATCCTACCATTGACGATGTTTCCCTGTTAACCAAACGGACAGCCGAAGGAATATACGACATTACTTTAGTTGAAACGACCTGCATGAACATGGGACATTCGTCCGATTTCGACAATGCAGTGAAGAAAGCGAACGGAAAGCTGACGGATGGAAACAGTTTCATTCTTGCCATAGATGTGAAAAGATCGAGACATTCGGGCATCCGCCCCATCCCCCAACGTACTCTGCACGGGCAGGTATGGGGAGTAGAAGAAAAGGAGACCGACATTCAAAGAAGTGCCGTTCATGCCACTCCGCAAAGTATCAATCCGTATGATTTATCGGGCAATGAAACCCAGGCCGTGATTACCAAACAACTGTTATGGGAAAGACGGTTGCTGGATTTAAGCCTGCGCAACAACCTGCTGAATATCCGGATTACCAAAAACACGCTCCAACTCATCCCGGCTAATCTATCCTGTCTGGAAGATGCATTGGCCGACGGAGAAGAATTCCGCATCCTCCACCGCCCTGCCGATTGGGAAAGTCCGGCGATGGATTTCGGGATTTATTCCTCCATACCGGAGTCTGATCCCATGGTTGGTTTCATCAACTCGGAACTTTCACAGAAAAGGTTACGTTTCTATCTGCCCGAAAACGATTTAGGTAAGGCACTGACTCACTTATACCGCTCTTCGCGTACTTCTATCGAAGAGAATGGAGCCAACACACTCTATCTGGCTCTCGGACTTTTGAAATGGTACGAGACACCTTCCAGCGAACGCCCCCGATATGCCCCCATCTTGCTATTACCGGTTGAAATTATCCGTAAATCGGCAGCCAAAGGTTACGTAATCCGCTCCCGGGAAGAGGAAACGATGATGAATATCACCTTATTGGAAATGCTTCGCCAAAACTTCGGAATCTCCATATCAGGATTGGACCCGTTGCCTACCGACGAAAGCGGTGTAAACGTCAAACTGATCTATTCCATTATCCGCAACAGCATCAAGAACCAGCGTAAATGGGACGTGGAAGAGCAAGCGATTCTGGGTATCTTCTCTTTCAACAAGTTCATTATGTGGAATGACATTCACAACAATGCCAACAAACTGGTTCAGAACAAGATTGTGTCCAGCCTCATCAACGGAAAGATAGAGTGGGAAGCCGCCACAGAGGAAATAGATGCAACGGATATGGACAAACAAGTGTCGCCCGCAGACATTGTATTACCCATCATCGCCGATTCTTCGCAACTGGAAGCCATCTACGAAGCCGTACACGACAAGACTTTCATCCTGCACGGGCCTCCGGGAACAGGAAAATCGCAAACGATTACCAATATTATCGCCAACGCGCTTTACAAAGGAAAACGTGTTTTATTTGTAGCGGAAAAGATGGCCGCCCTCTCCGTTGTGCAAAACAGATTGGCAGCTATCGGGCTGGCTCCGTTCTGTCTGGAAATTCATTCCAACAAGACAAAGAAATCCGCCGTTATCTCTCAACTAAAAGAAACCACGGAAATTATCAGGCAGACACCTCCCGAAGAATTCAGAAAGGAAGCGGAACGCCTGCTGAATTTACGAGCGGAATTGAATCAATATATCGAAGCCCTGCATAAAGAATACCCGTTCGGAGTTTCATTATATGACGCCATTATTCATTATCAATCCGTGGACGTCGAATCTTGTTTTGATATTCCACAAGCTTATCTGGATACATTAGATAAAGACACATTTGCCCAATGGGAAGATGCCATCGAGCTGCTAGTCCGGACGGCCAATGCGTGTGGACATCCTTACCAGCATCCATTAACCGGTATCTCGATTACCGAATATTCATCAGCCGTTAAGGAGGGATCCTCCCAACTGCTCACCGGATTTATCGACCTGTTGACCACCATCCGGCAGAAGCTGGATGTATTCTCCATACTTCTAAAAGATACGGATATACACCCTACACGCAAGGATTTCCAGACAATCTCCCACATCATCCGGAGAATACTCGACATTCCAGAACTGACTCCCGGATTGCTGACTTTGCCATTGCTCAACGAAACACTGAATGAATACCGGGAAGTAGTGGTTCACGGACGGAAACGGGATGAACAAAGGAAAGAGATAGAAACCGGATTCACCCAAGAAATCCTGTCCATCAACGCAAAGCAGATGTTAGCCGAATGGAACCGGGTATCCGATCAATGGTTCCTTCCCAGATATTTCGGACAACGGAAAATCAGAAAGGCAATCAACGTATATGCTTTAAAAACGATTGAAACAGAAGACATCAAACCTCTGCTCCACCGCATTATCCGGTATCAGGAAGAAGCAGAAGCCGTCCGGAAATACATCGGGCAACTTCCCTCCCTATTCGGACGCCCCGGCAAGAACGAGGATTGGAACACCATTGAGCAGATAATCGACGACATGACTTCCCTTCATTCGCATTTGTTGAACTACGCAAAAGACATTGCCAAAGTTTCGCAAATCAAGCAGAATTTGTCCGCACAACTCACTGAAGGAATTCAAACATTCAGAGACATCCATGCTCATTCTTTCAATGAACTGTATCAGCTCGCAGATACACTCACAGCCACCGAAAAGAAATTGTCCGGCATGCTGGGTATCTCGATCGAAGAACTTTATACCGATTCAGCCGACTGGATAACGATTGCCTTGTCAAAAGCCCGAACCTGGAAAGAGAACCTCGACAAGCTCAAGGACTGGTATCAGTGGCTACAAGCCTACCAAACCCTGCATAGTCTGGGAATAGGATTTATCGCGACGGAATATAAAGAAAAGAATATTCCTACCAGCCAACTTACAGACAGCTTCCGCAAGAGTTTCTATCAGGCAGCTATCCGGTATATCATTGCCAAAGAGCCGACTCTGGAATTATTCAACGGTAAGATATTCAATGACATCATTGCTAAATACAAACAAATATCCGCCAAATTCGAAGAAACGACCCAAAGAGAATTATTTGCCCGGTTGGCCTCCAACATTCCGTCTTTCACTCACGAAGCCATCCAAAGTTCCGAAGTGGGTATCCTTCAAAAGAATATCCGCAACAATGCCCGCGGCATATCTATTCGCAAGCTATTCGACCAAATTCCCACTTTGTTGTCGCGCATGTGCCCGTGTATGCTGATGAGTCCTCTTTCCGTCGCTCAATTCATCGATACGGACGCTGATAAATTTGATTTGATTGTCTTTGATGAAGCCTCACAGATGCCTACTTATGAAGCGGTGGGCGCCATTGCACGGGGTAAAAACGTCATTATCGTAGGCGACCCGAAACAAATGCCTCCTACCAGTTTCTTCTCGGTCAACACCATTGATGAAGACAACATTGAAATGGAAGATTTGGAGAGTATCCTTGACGACTGTCTCGCTCTGTCTATCCCTTCCAAATATTTATTATGGCACTACCGAAGCAAACATGAGAGCCTCATCGCTTTCAGCAACTCCGAATATTACGATAACAAACTGATGACTTTCCCCTCACCGGACAACATTGAATCGAAAGTCAGGATAGTCAACATCAACGGTTACTATGATAAAGGCAAGTCGCGCCAGAACCGGGCGGAAGCTCAAGCTGTGGTGGACGAAATAGCCAGAAGATTGAGAAGCGAGGAATTAAGAAAGAAAAGTATCGGTGTAGTCACTTTCAGCATTGTCCAACAAGCCTTGATAGAAGACTTATTATCCGACCTTTTTATCTTTTACCCCGAACTGGAAACTCTTGCGCTGGAATGCGACGAACCGTTATTTATCAAGAATCTGGAGAATGTGCAGGGAGACGAACGCGATGTTATTCTCTTCTCTGTGGGCTATGGCCCGGATGCAGAAGGGCGCGTCAGCATGAATTTCGGACCACTGAACCGGGCAGGCGGCGAAAGAAGATTGAATGTAGCCGTTTCCCGTGCCCGGTATGAGATGATTATCTATTCCACCCTAAGGTCGGAGATGATCGACCTGAACCGGACTTCTTCTATTGGAGTAGCCGGACTAAAACGTTTCCTCGAATATGCGGAGAAGGGAACCCGAAGCACCATCAGCAGTGTGCCAAGACAACTGTCGGAAGCAACAGCCTCCATCGAAACGATCATTGCCGACAGACTGCGCTCATTGGGTTACACCGTGCATACAGACATTGGTTGCTCCGGATACAAAATAGACATAGGTATCGTCGACACCGAAAATACCTCTAACTATCAGTTAGGTATTATCTGCGACGGTAAAAACTACAAACGCACCAAGACCGCACGTGACCGGGAAATTGTGCAGAATAATGTATTGAAAGCACTCGGATGGGACATCTACCGGATATGGACAATGGACTGGTGGGAAAAGCCGGACGAAGTAATGGCAACTATCCAAGAGGCTATCGCCCGGAAAAAGAGTTCAAAGGTCGGCTCAATGACAGCAACCGAAATCAATTCTACTCCGACAGAAGTGACAGAACCTGCACCGACGACACAGATGACCAACAATGAGATTTCATTCGTACTCAAGGCATCGCCTGCTGCTCCTGAAAAGCAAGCTGCTTCCGTTCTTTCTACGCAAAACCGGATAGAACAAAAGTACAAGTTTGCAAAGATTACTCCATACAGTTATTCACCGGAAGACTTTTTCTTTACGGACAGTTACTCTATCCTCCTCTCCCAAATACGGAAGATTATGGAAAGCGAGGCGCCAATCAGTAAATCCCTGCTCTGTAAGAAAATTCTGTCCGAATGGGGAATCAGCCGCTTGGGAACACGGGTAGAGGCACAGATAGAAACAGCACTCGACACATTGAATATCTATCGCACAGAATACGAAGGACTTGTCTTCTGCTGGAACGACAAAGAGCAATGCGCTTCCTATTCAATCTATCGCCCGGTTTCCGACCGGGAAGCGACAGACATACCACCTGAAGAGATAGCCAATGCCATCCGGCAACTATTGACCGACTCCATCAGCCTGCCTGCGGCAGATTTGATAAAAGCATGCGCACAACAGTTCGGCTTTGCCCGTATGGGATCGAACATAGACGCTGCCATGCAAAGAGGTATTCGCGAAGCTGTGAAAAGGAATTACGCCAAGATAGAAAATGAACGGGTAACGATTGCCAATTAGATTAATACCCTTTCTCCAAACATTTCAAACGGTTAATAGAATCGGATACATACGCATTGTCCGGTTCTATTGACCGCCAATAACAAAGTTCTCCAATCAGCCGTTTCAGATAGACAGGATCACTCGAGCCAATCCGGCGCTGATGTTCCGCCAAGCCTTTTGTCAGGATAAAATAGACATTCTTCCGGATCTCTCTCTTTCTGGCTTTAGGGATTGTCAGTTTCGCACCGGAAGAGACAGATACTCCTGTAATAATCTTCCTGCCATACTCATTGATAAAACGGGTCTTCTTATGATTCGGTTCGAATTTCTCGTCACGGATGATCTGTTTGATCCGGGGAATGATTTGTTCTTTGGGAAACACATCTCCCGAAAAAGTCAGGTCGTCGGCATAGCGGGTATAAGTCAGTCCGTATTCCGCTGCCAGTGCCGCCAATTTCTTATCCATCTCATACCCCACGATATTGCTTAACGCCGGACTTGTAGACGCTCCCTGCGGCAAGTGCCTGTACAAGCAGCACAACACTCCCAATACTTTAGACACATTTTCCGGATAACCAATCTTCTCAAATGTCTTTTTCACCCTCCGACTCCGTATCGAAAAGAAAAAATCATGAATATCCATTTTCAAGACATACCGTTTTCCCAGATGGGGACTGGCATTATCAACCACAGAATGACCGCTCCGGAAACCTACTGCCGCCGGATGAATCATTGTCACAGATGATAATATTCGAGAATTAATAGTGGTTTGAATAGATTGTAATTCTTTGTCAGGAGCAGAAATCATCCGATAACCTCCCTTTCTTTTTCTCATCCAGAACTCCCGGTAATGTTCGGAAACATCCCGTAGAATCTCCTTCAACTGTGCCGTTTCCACTCCCAACAAGTTGGCGCACCAAACAACAGCCGATTCATCAAACTTTTGAACATACTGCGCTCTCGGAACAGTTCCCCCCAAAGCATGCCTTAGCCAGGCTCCGTGTTCCCATTTTACCTTAGTAGTCTTTTCTTCCTTACCACTGCTTGTTGCTTTCCATCTTTTATACCCCTCCTGTTTCCTGCTTGAGGAAATCATCTTATAAACCAGGAAAGCGGTGATAACAATGATCGTTATTAAAATTCCGTCCATTTTGTATATGCATATAAAAAAGAGAGAAGAGAGGATGAGTTATTTACTAAAATAAATTTAGGTATTTATACCTTAGAATTTATTTTCTAGGAAAATACCTGTGCTTATGAGGCGACTACACCTCTTTGATGCTAAATTTTGCCCTCATCCTCTCTTATACAAAGATAAGAATAAAAAATGAGAGATTGAGCAGATGAGCGCAGGAAGGTTGTAAATAAGGGTTTAGAGGAAAACGGACTGCGAGGACGAAGCCAAGTGAAACCGCTAAAAAGCCAAATGAAACCGGAGTTACGTTACTATCCCGTTACTCTTTTCAAAACGGCGTCGGAGGTTTTGGGAGGCTTTCAACATGCTGAATTACAAGCCCGATTCGGAGGATTCCGACTGCAAATGTAGCAGGAATTTCGGTTATCGGGCTGCACAACTCGAAAAAAATCGGTTTTCGGGTGCGATTGCGCTGATTCGCTGCATTTTGCGTATCGACGAACGGCTCTACAAGAAATAATTTTGTTCACTAAAAAATTGTAGAGTTATGAGATCGACTTTCAAAGTTTTATTCTATCTGAAACGCAACGCCCCGAAGAAGAACGGGCTTGTTCCGGTGATGTGCCGGATTACGGTAAACGGCAAAATCGCACAGTTCAGTTGCAAGCTGGACGTGGAGGAAAAATCGTGGAACGTGGAGTTAGGCCGCGTGTCCGGTCGCAGCGTTGTGGCGCAGGAGGCCAACCGCATGCTGGATAAAATCCGCGTGGGTATCAACCAAGCCTATCAGAAGATCGCCGACCGGGACAACTACGTTACCGCCGAGAAAGTGCGCAACGTCTATCTGGGTTTGGGCATGAACCACGAAACGCTGCTGGCGGTATTCCGACAGCATAACGAAGACTACGAGAAGCAGGTGGGCAAGCTCAAAAGCCTGCGTAGCTATTGGAAATACTGCACCGTGTATAACCACCTTGCGGAGTTTATCGAAAAGCGGTACAAGGTCACCGACATCGCCTTAAAGGAGCTTGCTCCGGCGTTCATCACCGACTTCGAGCTGTTTCTCAAAACCGAGAAGAACCATTGCAACAATACGGTATGGTCGTATATGATGCCGTTTCGGAAAATTATCTACATGGCCGTCAATAACGGACTGTTGCAGCGTGATCCGTTCTTCTCGTACAGCATCACCAAAGAAGAAACGAAGCGGGGCTTTCTGACCAAAGAGGAGATTAAGCTCCTTATCAACGGTACGTTCAAAAAGAAGAGTTACGAGGTGATCCGCGACCTGTTCATCTTCTGCACCTTTACGGGGCTGAGCTGGACGGATATGGCGAACCTGACCAGAGCGAACCTGCAAACCTCGTTCGACGGTCATCTGTGGATTATCACCAACCGTCAAAAGACGGGTACGGAATCCAATATCCGCTTGCTGGAGGTGGCCAAGCATATCATCGAAAAGTACGACGGCATGGCCGAGGGCGACAAGCTGCTGCCCGTTCCCTGCTATGCCAACTGCAAGAACAGCATCAAGGTGATTGCGAGAAAATGCGGTATCGAGAAGAACGTCACGTGGCACATGAGCCGCCATACCTACGCCACGACAGTGTGCCTGTCGAACGACGTGCCGATTGAAACGCTCTCGAAGATGCTCGGACACCGCAGCATCCGCACGACGCAAATCTACGCCAAGATCACGGCGGAGAAAGTGAGCCGCGATATGGAAAAGTTGTCGCAGCGTATCGAGCAAATGGAGAGTTTCATTTGCCAAACCATCTAAATTAACCGGAAACCTAAAAATGAATGTACGATGAAAAGAGATAGAATCACAATCGGCGAGAACGGCGTAACCCTGACGGGGAGCGAGGTATGGATGACAGCAATGGAGATAGTCGAGTTGTTCGGCACGACTGCCGGAGTGGTAAACGCAGGTATCAAGGCAATCATCAAAAGCGATACGCTGCACGATTACGAGGTATGCAAGTACGTCCGTCTGGAGAACGGGAACGGAGCGGACGTGTATAACATGGAGGTGGTAGCCTCCCTCGCATTCCGGCTCAATACACGGGGTGCAGCAGTACTGCGCAAATGGCTGATCCGACGGGCTACCGCCCCAACGCGGGCGGCGGCTCCGATTATCATTCAATATAACAATAGTCTTATCAGTTAAGATATTAGCTCTATAACTATCAAGCGATGCCCCAAAAGGGTATCGCTTTTATTAATGATTTTGTAGAATATAACAATTTGTTAGATACAAAAGCCTATATTTGCATAAATAATTGGCACTATGGATATTCAAGACTTTTATACTACTTATAGCGGAATTATTAATGTTGTAATTGGAGGTTTTACAGTATTAGGATTTTTAATATCTGCAATAGTCTTATACATTACTTTTCAAACATGGAAATTGAAGTGTGGTGAAAAAGTGAGAGGTGAATTTGACATTTGCAGTGGTATAGAATCAAGTGGTTATTATATAAATAATATCATTTTAGAAAACCTTAAAGATAAAGATTTGGTAATAAAAGAGATGTATATACGATTCGGTAGAAATATTTACCTCGATATGTTTATGAAAGATACTGCGAATGAAAGCTATGTTCATATCATTCCACCGTTGAGTACTATTGAATTTAAGTTTGGGCCTGCATTTGCTTACACAGAAAGATGCGACAAAGTTACTATCCAAAAACTATTGCATAAAAATCTTTGGAAAAATAGCAGGATCATATTGATTACCAATGAAGGAAAGCTGACTGTAAAGAGAGCAAAGAAAGGTTGGTCGCCAGAATTTTACTATTTTAAGAACTACGGAACGGAGATTATTCGGCAACATCGGTATTATAGAGACAATTCTGTGTATGGTAAAAATAGGATTGAGCATTTTGCTATTGATTATTCTACCTATGGGGATAAAACACTGTATCTGGTTAAATTGTTGTTGGATAATGACAAAATTGTTACATATCCAATTTGCGAAAAACACCAAGTGGTAAAATTTCAGGATTTAAAATTCTCTAATAAAGAATTAGAAACATGCGATACATTAAGACAGTTCATTGAAAAAGAAAAAGAGGCAGGAAATATCAATTATATTGAAATTAAAGAAATCATTGATTTCCAATCTATAATTAGGGAATATGATGATAAATATCATCATAGCTCTGATAATATATTAGAACCTAAACCTTTAAATTGGTTTCAATATAATATAATCTGTAAAGCAGAAACTATATGGTATAAGATATGCGAAAAATGGAAAAAATTAATATCGAAGAGGCATAAGACGGATCAATAAAAAGAACCTCTTTATTTACCTGTAAAGGCAGACAACATTTATATTGTCTGCCTTTCATTTTTTACATCAAGGCCTTGCGGTAATTCTCCGCGAGGAGTTTCTCGATGTCGGATTCCCGGTAAAGGACTTTGCCACCGAAAAGGATAAAGGGCATCTTGCGTGCGGCGCGGTATTCCTGCAACGTGCGGCGACTGACTTTCAGCAGGCCGATCACCTCTTTGTCGGTGAGGTATCGTTCGCCTCCGAGGGGCGGGTGAAAGTTCTCCGTAAATCTCGCCGCATCTTTCGCGCTTTTCTTCAATGCCCGCAGCAGAGCCGCGATGCGTTCGTCGTCCGAGGTAATTACATGATTGTTGTTCATATTCTCGTGGATTTAGTGGTTTCGTTCGCTGTTCAGGTGCTATCCTGCTGCGTGCGGTATCGGTCGATACCGGGCAGGAGCCCTTCGACCTCTTCGGGTTTGTAATAGAACTTGCGCCCGATCTGCGAGCAACCGATGATTCGGTTGTCGCGCAATGTCTGCAAGGTGCGCGGACTGATGCGCAGCAGGTGGCACACCTGTTCGCCATCGAGCCACTTGTTCACGCGCTTGTCGCTGCAACAGCGGCACAAGGCATCGACTTTTCCGATCAGCGTTTCCACGCCGCAGAGCAATGCCTCAAAGGTTTTCTTTTCGATAATAACTATTTCCATTCGATAGATTTTTAGAGTTGGGGGCAAATGTAACCAATCCCGCCCCTTGCACCGCCTTTTGCGGTTTTGTGGCAGCTTGTGGCGTCCGTTTGGCACTCTTTGGCTTCGGCGCACCGCCTTAACTTGCTGAAAATCTTTCCTGTGTCGCTACCGACTATGGAAAGCAGCCCGACGCAAAGCAGCACCTTTGCCGCAGAAACAAAAAAAGCAAGTGTTATGGAAATCATCACGATGGAAAGCACCGCTTATAAGGAGCTGGTGGAAAAGATAGACCGCATCGCGGGTTACGTCCGGGAAAGTGAGCGGGAGAAAAAGAAAGACACGCCGGATGTATGGTTGAACAAGGAGCAGGTCATGTCGCTGCTGGGCATCAGCCGCCGCACGCTGCAACGGCTTCGGGAGAGCAAACGCCTCGGATACGCGATTTTTCGAGGTGCATGCCGCTACCGCCTCTCGGAAGTGGAGCGGCTGATCGAGGAATCTGTTATCGACTGCAACCCGCAACGGCTGGAAGATTTCAAACGAAATTACCTGCTGCGCACGGGCAAAGGAGGAACCTCTAAACGATAAGCGTATGGGACTGTTGGAAACGGACACTTTCGAGCTGTGGATGTCGAAGATCATGGAACGCTTCGACCGCCACGAGCGGATGCTCTCCTCGCTTGCGGGCAAGGAGGTCAAGGAGGTGAAATATCTGGACGGCGAGCGGCTGTTGGACAATCAGGACTTGTGCCAACTGCTCCAAGCGAGCAAGCGTTCGCTGCAACGCTACCGCAGTTCGGGCACGCTGCGTTATCAAATGCTATGGCATAAAATCTATTACAAGGAATCGGACGTCGAGGACTTCCTGAAAAATCATTTCGACGAGTTCAAGGGTTGCCGCAAGGTCGAGAAGAAAGGGAGCTGAACGCCAAACGCTGCCAAACCGACGCCACAAGCTGCCACGGCAGGCGGCGACGGTCGGAGCGGCAGCTCCTATCCTTAAATTCGCAGGGCATCAGGCAGATGCAAATCTATTAATAACAATAAAGTATGGAACAAAAAAAGAAAGAACAAGACGTTCTGATCGTTAGGGACGAGCAGACGGGCGAGATCGGTGTGGTCGCGGGGTTGAAGCGCGACGGCACGCCGAACATGAAACCCGCTAAAGCGGAACACGCGCAGGATTTCCTGCGTTTCGACCGCCACGGCGATGTGCTGGATAACTTTTTCGCCAACTTCTACCGCCAATGCAAGGAGCCGAAACGCTTCGGCTTCTACCGTGTCGCGGCGGAGGGGGCGGACAAGGTGATCGAGGTACTGAAAGAGCTGCTGAAAAACCCGGAGCAGAACAAGGAGCTGCTTGCTCCGCACAAGGTCGATACGACCAAGTACGAGCAGGCTGCCCAGCAGCAGACACAGCAGGCGGAGCAACAAGCCGCCTCCGACCAAACGCCGCAGCCGGAAGAAGAAGCGCAGCAAACCGAACAGGCGAGCGAGGAGCAAACGGCGCAACCGGAGCAGACACCTGCCGAGGAACAGGACAACGAGAGGAAGTATAAGCCTATCGACACCGACCGCCTCGACCGTGCGGAGGTCGAACGACACTGGGGTATCGACCTTGCGGCGTTGGAGCAGTCGGGCGATCTGGAGCGGATGCGTCATTACGGCAAGTCGCAGCTTATCGAGTGCAATCCCGATTTCGGAGGCATCCGTGTTCCGATGCAGGCGCGTCTGTCACTGCGGGAGAATCCCGATGGCACGGTGTCGCTCGTGCCGCACCCGATCCGCCGGGAGCCGAACCTCGATGAGTACCTCAACGTCAAGTTCAGCCCCGAAGATCAGGAGAACCTGAAAAAGACGGGTAACCTCGGACGTGTGGCCGAGGTTGTCGATCCGGCAACGGGCGAGCTTGTCCCCTCCTATATTAGTATCGACCGCCTGACCAACGAAACGGTGTCGGTTCCGGTAAAGGCCATCCGCATCCCCGACGAAGTGAAAAGCGTCCGCCTTACCCAAGAGCAGAAAGAGGCATTGGCCGAGGGCAAGGGCGTGTACGTGGAGAATATGATCGGCAAGAGTGGCAAAAAGTTCAACGCCACGATCCAAATCAACGCCGACAAACGAGGGCTGGACTTTCATTTCGGAGGTCAAAGGAAAGCGCAACGGCAGGAGCAGACGCAAGCGACGGACACCACGCAGCAGCCCCGCCGCCTGCGCATCGGTAAAACATTGCTCGGTGTGGAGATTACACCGGAACATAAGGCGGGCTGGGAGCAGAACAAATGGGTGTATATCGAGGGCATGACTGATAAGAAAGGCAAACAGTTCAACGCCTATGTACGCCCGAACCATGAAAAAGGCAAGTTCGATTTCAGCCGCCGCAAACCGGAGCAGTCGCAAATCTACGAGATCAAGCCCGACAATGCCTCGCGCACGCAGGTGGCCGTCAATTCGGAGGGCAAGACCGACGAGGCGACCAAACACGTCGGCGAGCCGCTGCAACGGGGACAGACCGCCCCCGCCAACGAGGAGCAGCAGCGCAGGCAGCAGCAGGCGAACAAACCCAAAATGCGCATGTAGCGATGGCGGCTTTTATTATCCTGTTCCTTTCCTGCTTCGTCCTTGCCGTGGGCGGCTACCTCCGGCGGCGTGTCGATTGGCAGGCTATCGAGGACGAGAACAAGCGGTACTATACCCCCGACGGGTATCACGTCTATTACGACCGGAAAATCCTGCGCCGTTTGCATGAAGAAAAAGTAGCGCAGGAGCAAACAACCGAGAATTAAAATGGGGTTTTACCCCACACCACTAAATCCACATTAAATAAATCAGTTCAGTATGAAAACAATTATTGCAGAGAAACCGAGCGTGGCGCGTGAAATCGCCCGCATCGTGAAAGCTGGCAAACGTGAGATCGGCTATTATGCCGGAGCGGAGTACAACGTGACATGGGCTTTCGGGCATCTGGTGCAGCCCGCCCTGCCCGACGGCTACGGCATCAAGGGCTTCCACCGCGACAACCTGCCGATCATCCCTCCTGTCTTCCAGCTCGTGCCGCGACAGGTCAAGACCGACAAAGGCTATAAGCCGGACAGCGACGTGGCGGCGCAAATCAAGGTCATCGCGCGGCTGTTCCGCGAGAGCGAGCGTATCATCGTGGCGACCGATGCAGGGCGCGAGGGCGAGTTGATCTTCCGCTACCTGTACGAGTATATCGGCTGCGCCACGCCGTTCGACCGCCTCTGGATCAGCTCGCTCACGGACAAGGCGATCCGTGAGGGGCTGGAGCGCATCGAGAGCGGCTCGAAATACGACAACCTCTACTATGCGGCCAAAGCCCGCAGCGAGGCCGATTGGCTGGTGGGTATCAACGCCACGCAAGCCATCACCATAGCCGCCGGACGGGGGACGTATTCACTCGGTCGCGTGCAGACGCCCACGCTGGCGATGGTCTGCGAACGCTACCTCGAAAACAAGCGTTTCGCGCCCGAAACCATTTGGCAGGCGCATTTCGCCACGCCGGGAACCGAGGCCGATGCGGTGGTGAAGTTCTCCTCCGCCGAAAAATGGAAAGAGAAAGCCCCCGCCGAGGCCGCCTACCGGTCGCTCAAAGCAGAGGGTGCGGCAACCGTTACAAAAGTTGAGCGTAAGGAAACCGTGCAGGAACCGCCCCTGCTTTTCGACCTGACGACGCTCCAAAAGGAGGCGAACACCAAGCATGGATTCTCGGCGGACAAGACGCTCTCCATCGCCCAAAAACTCTATGAGGCGAAAGCAATTACCTATCCCCGCACGGGCAGCCGCTACATCCCCGAAGACGTGTTCGCACAGATTCCGGCCTTGCTGCTGACGCTGAAAAACAATCCCGCATGGAGCCGACGTCTTGCCCTGCTGGGTGAAACCCCGACGCGCCGCAGCGTGGACGACGGCAAGGTTACCGACCACCACGCGCTGCTGCCTACGGAGGTAAGGCCGAAGCTACTCTCTGCCGACGAACAGACCGTTTACGATATGATCGTGGGGCGTATGCTCGAAGCGTTCTCCGAGCCGTGCATCAAGGACGTGACGACGGTTATGGCGACCTGCGACGGAGTGGACTACACCACCAAAGGGACTATCGTCCGTCAGGCGGGCTGGCGCGGCATCTACGGCGAAGAAACGGAAGATACCGTACTGCCCGAATGGGCGGAGGGCGCGACGCTCGCCGTCGGAGGCTGCTCGCTAACCGAGGGCAAGACTAAACCGAAACCCCTGCATACCGAAGCCTCGCTGCTGGCGGCAATGGAAAATCCGCGCCAACGAGGGCAGAGCCAAACTGGTTTGGATATGCCGAATGCAGCCGGATTTGGCGGAACGCAAACGTGCGGTAAGGAGGTCGAAAACGAGGAACTGCGGCAGTCGCTCAAAGCGTGCGGCATCGGCACTCCAGCCACCCGTGCAGCTATCATCGAAACCCTTTTTTCACGGGAATACATGGTGCGGCATAAAAAGTCGCTCGTGCCGACCGAAAAAGGGCTGGCTCTCTACTCGGTGGTGAGGCAGATGCGCATTGCCGACGTGGAGCTGACCGGAGAATGGGAGGCGGCACTCGCCAAGATCGAACGGGGTGAACTGCGTGCCGAAGCATTCCGGGGACAAATCGAGCGGTACACCGCCGAAATCACCTCGGAGCTGCTGACCTCGGAAAAGCTCTTTACGCATAAAGGTTCGGACTGTATCTGTCCCAAATGCAAGACGGGACGGATGCAGTTCTTCGGAAAGGTCGTGCGCTGCGACAACGCCGCGTGCGGGCTGCCCGTGTTCCGCATCAAGGCCGGGAAGACGCTTTCCGACACGGAAATCACCGAGCTGCTCACCAATGGACGCACCGAAGTGATCCGGGGCTTCAACAGCAAGCAGGGCAAGGCATTTTCGGCCATCGTCGCTTTCGATGCGGATTTCAACACCGTTTTCGAGTTTCCCGAAACCAAAAGCGAGCAACGAAAACCCAAAAGAAAGAAATAATGCGTATATTCGCCACTGAATACACGGAAATAGATTGTTCTTGCTATCCCGATAGCCGATACCGATTTATTCTCTGTGGATTTAGTGGTGGCACTCGACGGGGACGTTGAGTGCCTTTTTCGTCTATCCGCTTTTATAATCCACTAAATCCACAGCATTTATGAATCAGAATAACAAGCCTACGGAGCTTTCTTACTACGAGCTTTACCTCTTATCCTTTCTTAAAGAGAACCACCCCGACAAGGCGGGCGATGCGGCCTTTATCGAAAGCCGCGCCGACCGTGCCGCCGATGCATTCGAGCAGGCGCGGCGCGAGGGGTATCTGCCCGAAGGGGCGCAGGAGCTGGCGATGGCCGCTCTGCTGGAGGGACTTCACTTCTCCCGCTACGACACGATCATCGAGGTACTCTGGAATGAGTTTTCGGGCGACGTGGCGCAGAGCGAAGCCCCCGACGTCGCCCTGAAATTACAGCCCTATCTGGAGGGCGTTTTCACGCAATACCCGCTCTCGGACGATTTCGCCTACTCGCCCGAATACGAGCTGCTCTACACGGAGCTGACGGGAGCCATCTCAATCCTGCTGGAAGAAGATGGCATTTAACCGTAAAGCCAAGCTGCGGGACAACATCGAGGCGATACGCACGGCGTTCGAGTTAGACAAGGCGCAGCGGGCGGCCACTCCCGACGAAAGGGAGCGGCTTGCCCGCTTCTGCGGTTTCGGCGGGTTGAAATGTATTCTCAACCCGGCCTCCGATCTGACCGATGCCGTGCAGTGGGCGAAATCCGACCTCGAACTGTTCCCCATGACGGCGGAGTTGCACCGCCTGATCCGCGAGCACAGCGCGAACGACGGCGAGTACAAACGCTATATCGACAGCCTGAAAAGCTCCGTACTGACGGCATTCTACACCCCGGCGGCAGTTACGGAGGCACTCGCCGACGTGCTGCACGACTACCATGTGCGTCCGCGCCGCCTGCTGGAACCGTCGGCAGGGCACGGGGCATTCGTCGATGCGTTTGCACGCCGCGATGCCGATGCGGACGTGATGGCCTTTGAAAAAGACCTCCTGACGGGTAAAATCCTCTCTCACCTCTATCCCGACAAGAAAGTACGGGTGGAGGGTTTCGAGCGCATCGAAAAGCCTTTCGAGGGCTATTTCGACGTGGCCGCCTCCAACATTCCGTTCGGGGACGTGGCGGTGTTCGATCCGGCATTCTCGGCAAGCGAAGCCGCTGGACGCCGCGCTGCGACCAAAGCCATCCACAATTACTTTTTCCTCAAAGGGCTGGATGCCGTCCGCGACGGCGGCATTGTGGCGTTCATCACCTCGCAGGGTGTGCTGAACTCACCACAGAACGAGGAGATACGCCGCGAGATGCTCCGCCATGCCGATCCCGTATCGGTCATCCGGCTGCCGAACAACCTCTTTACCGACAACGCCGGAACGGAGGTCGGCAGCGACCTTATTATCCTGCAAAAGAACGCCCGCAAAGAGCGGTTCACGGAACAGGATCACCAATTTTTCGGCTCTGTTTTGTTGGAATCGGGTGTCATCGTCAATGGCCTCTTCCTCGACCGGGCACGTATCGTCCATACGAAAGCCATGCAGGACACCGATCCCTACGGCAAGCCTGCAATGGTCTATCTGCATGAAGGCGGCGCGGAGGGTATCGGGGCGGATCTGCGACGTATGCTCTCGGAGGATTTCTACAAACGCCTCGATATGGGGCGGTATATGAATGTTACAGGGACGCTCGAAAGTATCCGACGACGGATGCAACAGCCGGAAACCGTAACGGAGCAGGAACTACGGGAGGAGCGGCCACCGCAACCGGACGATTTCGAGCGGACGACCGTCGCGGAAGAAGAAGCACAGCCCGCACAGACAACCGACAAGAACATGGCGGGGAAGCCGGAAAACACTTCCCCGCAAATGGAAACTACTGCACAACCGACCGTTTCTCCGAAAGAGGAAAAGCCCGAAATCGAGCCTCCGGTCATGAGCCTTTACGACCTGTTCGGCTTCACGGCGGAAGAACGACGTATAGCCCAGACGGGCGGCAAGCCGCGCCGCAGAAGCAACCGCCCCAAGCTGACGCAACCGCGTCAGCCGTCGCTGTTCGATACGCCGATGGAGGCAGTGGCGACCGCTAATGCGGAGCAGTCCGACCGAACGGCGCAAACGACCGCCGCACCTGTCTATCCGGTAGAGAATGCTTTTGAGAGGGAACACCGGGAGCGCGTATCCGAGGTCGAGCGGCAGATACAAGAGGAGGAAGCCAAGCTTACGGCGGAGGAGCGGCAGCGCAAGCACGAGGAGGAGATGCAGCCCCGACCGTTCGACGGGTTATTGGAGCCGCACCACCGCGAGGGATCGCTCGTCAGGGTGAACACCGTCGGTGTGCGTTACCAAATTGGCTATCTGAAAGAAGTTACCCGCTATGGCGCGACGTTCCACCCGCTCGATTTGGACAAGGCGCAGATGGAAAAGGCTGCTGCCTATATCTCCGTGCGCGATGCTTACGAGCGGCTCTATGCCTACGAAGCCGACAGGCACGAGGAGGACAAAATGCAGCGCGAAAACCTGAATGACCGCTACGACGAGTTTGTCGGGCGGTACGGCTCGCTCAACACCAAAGCGAACGTCAAGCTGATTATGATGGATGCTTCGGGGCGCGACCTCCTTGCGGTAGAGCGGGCGGAGAACGGGCAGTTCGTCAAGGCCGACATTTTCGACCATCCGGTAGCGTTCGCGCTCAACGAAATTACGCACGTCGATACGCCGGAAGAAGCTCTCGCGGCCTCGCTCAACCGATACGGCGGCGTGAACCTCGATTACATGGAATCCCTCTCGGACAACAGCCGCGAGGAGCTGATCGACGAGTTAAAAGGGCGTATCTTTTACAATCCGTTGGTCGGCGGCTACGAAATCAAAGACCGCTTTATCGCGGGCAACGTGGTGGATAAGGCGGAGCGTATCGAAGCATGGATGGCCGGGAATCCGCACGGCGAGCGGGAGAAAGAAGCCCTTACCGCCTTGCAGGAGGCCGCGCCGCGTCCGATTACGTTCGACGAGCTGGATTTCAACCTCGGCGAGCGGTGGATACCCACGGGCATCTATTCCGCATATGCCTCCCACCTGTTCGATACCGACGTGCGCATCGGTTACTCGGAAAGCATGGACGATTATGCGGTCAAATGCGGCGGGAAGAACGCCAAAATTCTCGACCAATATTGCGTCAAGGGTTATTACCGTTCCTACGACGGTATCGCCCTGCTGAAACACGCCCTTGTCAATACCGTGCCCGATATGAAAAAGAGCATCGGCAAGGACGATCACGGCAACGACATCAAGGTGCGCGACAGCGAGGGCATACAGCTTGCCAACGCCAAGATCGACGAGATACGTAACGGCTTCGTGGAGTGGCTCGCGGAGCAGTCGCCGGAATTTCAGCAACGGCTGACGGATATGTACAATCGCAAGTTCAACTGCTTCGTGCGTCCGCAGTACGACGGTTCGCACCAGACGTTCCCCGACCTCGACCTGAAAGCCCTCGAAAAGCGATTCGGCATCAAGGACGTGTACCAAAGCCAAAAGGATTGTATCTGGATGCTAAAGCAGAACGGCGGGGGCATCTGCGACCATGAGGTAGGTACGGGCAAAACGTTGATCATGTGCGTGGCGGCGCACGAGATGAAGCGGCTGGGGTTGGCGCACAAACCGATGATTATCGGACTGAAAGCCAACGTCGCGGAGATCGCCGAGTGCTACCGCACGGCCTACCCAAACGCGAAGATACTCTACGCTTCGGAAAAGGACTTTTCGCCCGAAAACCGCGTGCGGTTCTTCAACAACATCAAGAACAACGACTACGACTGCGTAATTATGTCGCACGACCAGTTCGGCAAGATACCGCAGTCGCCTGAATTGCAGCAGCGCATCCTGCAAGCCGAGCTGGATACCGTCGAGGAGAATCTGGAGGTACTGCGCAGTCAGGGCAAGGAGATTTCGCGGGCGATGCTCCGGGGATTGGAAAAGCGCAAGATCAACCTTTCGGTGAAGTTGGAGAACATTTCCCACGCTATCAAGTCGCGCACGGATGACGTGGTGGACTTCAAGCAGATGGGCATCGACCATATTTTTGTGGACGAGAGCCACCAATTCAAGAACCTGATGTTCAACACCCGCCACGACCGCGTGGCCGGGCTGGGCAATCAGGACGGCAGTCAAAAGGCACTCAATATGCTCTACGCGATCCGCACCATACAGGAGCGCACGGGAAAGGATTTGGGCGCGACGTTCCTCTCCGGCACGACTATCAGCAATTCGCTGACGGAGTTGTACCTGCTGTTCAAATACCTGCGCCCGAAAGAGCTGGAGCGGCAGGACATCAATTCGTTCGATGCGTGGGCGGCCATCTTCGCCAAGAAAAGCGTGGATTTCGAGTTTTCGGTAACGAACAACATCGTGCAGAAAGAACGCTTCCGCTACTTTATCAAAGTGCCGGAACTGGCGGCGTTCTACTCCGAGATTACCGACTACCGCACGGCGGAAGACGTGGGCGTGGATCGTCCCGACAAGAACGAGATACTCCACAACATTCCGCCCACGCCACAGCAGGAGGAGTTTATACAGAAATTGATGCAGTTCGCGCAGTCGGGCGATGCAACCATCCTCGGACGCGCACCGCTCTCCGAAACGGAGGATAAGGCCAAGATGTTGATCGCTACGGACTACGCCCGCAAAATGGCTCTCGACATGCGGCTGATCGACCGGGAGCTGTACGAAGACCACCCCGATAACAAGGCGAGCCAATGTGCCAAGATGATTGCGGAATACTATCGTAAGTACGACGCGCAGAAAGGTACGCAGTTCGTTTTCTCGGATTTGGGGACGTTTCAGCCGGGACAGTGGAACGTGTACAGCGAAATCAAACGCAAGCTCGTGGAGGATTACGGCATTCCCTCCTCCGAGATTCGCTTCATACAGGAGTGCAAGAACGAGAAAGCACGCAAGGCCGTTATCGACGCGATGAACGAGGGCAAAGTGCGGGTGATCTTCGGCTCGACCTCCATGCTCGGCACGGGTGTTAATGCGCAGAAACGAGCCGTCGCGGTGCATCACCTCGATACGCCGTGGCGACCCTCCGACCTCGCGCAGCGGGACGGACGAGCCGTGCGCAAGGGCAACGAGATCGCCAAGCTCCATGCCGACAACAAGGTGGACGTGGTAATCTATGCGGTAGAAAAGTCGCTCGACAGCTATAAATTCAACCTGCTGCACTGCAAGCAGACGTTCATCTCGCAGCTCAAAAGCGGCGCGATGGGGGCACGTACCATCGACGAGGGAGCGATGGACGAAAAGTCGGGCATGAACTTCTCGGAGTACATGGCCATTCTTTCCGGCAATACCGACCTGCTCGACAAAGCCCGTCTGGAGAAAAAGGTGGCAGCGTTGGAGAGCGAGCGCAAATCGTTCCACAAGGCCAAGAGCGGCTCCGTCTGGAAATTGGAGGAGTACACCAAGACGCTTGCGCATAACAACGACTGCATTGCCAAAATGTCGGCGGACTACGATTTATTCCTTTCACGGGTGCAGACCGACAAGGAGGGCAACAAGCTCAATGCCGTGCGGCTCGACGGGCTGGACGCTACCGACCACAAGAGCGTCGGCACACGTTTACAGGAGATTGCCAAGAATGCCACCACAGGCGGCGAGTACCTGCGCATCGGTGAGCTTTACGGTTTTCCGATTCTCGTCAAAACCGAACCCGTCATAAAAGACGGGGTGGAAAGCAAGCAAAACCGTTTCTTTGTGGAGGGTGCATTCAAGTACACCTACAACAACGGACAGATTGCGATGGCCGACACCAAAGCCGCTTCGATGAATTTCCTAAATGCGCTGGAGCGCATACCCAAGCTCGTGGAGCAATATCGGGAAAAGAACGTCGAATACGAGCGGGATATTCCGATTTTGCAGCAGACCGTGGGTGGCGTATGGAAGAAAGAGGATGAGTTGAAACAGTTGAAATCGGAGGTCGCGGCGTTGGAGCGCAAGATTCAGTTGGAGCTGGCTCCGCCTAAAAATGAAGCCGGGCACGAACAAGCCGCATCGGGGCAAAATGACGTAAAGGTACAGAACCAAACGCAGCCTGTCCCGACTGAAAATCCCGCTCCGACGCAACGGGACGGGCAATTAATCCGCGACCGTGTTATCGTCGCCCGCCCAGCACCTGCCGAAAACAAGGAAAACAGAGGTATCAAGATGTAATCAGCAAGCAGCCGTTCCCAAAGAGCGGCTGCTATTGTTTTTAATCCTTGTCTGTTTTCAAACTTTCAGCAGCGAGCGTTTGTCCTCTTCTTTTTTCACCCGCAAATAATTGCGGTAGTTTCCGAATCCGGCCATCAGCACCAGCTCCATGTTGCTTTTGCCGCTGTACCGGGGCGAAAGGCGCAGGCGGTCGAGTTCCTGCAAGCGGCAGCGGTTAATAAGGCGGCTGAAATTCATGCCGTATTCGCGGTTGATGAAGGCCGACAGGTAATTGCGGTTGGTGTTCAGCCCGGCGGCCAGATCGGTAATGCGCAGTTTGGGATCGAGGTGGGGTTTCTTCTCGCGCAGGTAACGCTCGAACTGCCTGCGGCCGATAGCGGTTTCCTTTTCTTGCGCATCTTCCTCTTTCCCGTCGGCGGGTTCGGGCTGGATGATCAGGTAATTGCCGTCGAGCATGTTGTAGCACAGAATGATGTAGTAGGCGAAGTAGGGCAACGCTCCCAGCCACACGAACCACGAGGAGGCAAAGGTGTCGATACCCAGCAACACCCCGGCCAGCGGAACGGGTACACAGACGAGAATAAGTACCTGTATGCCGAAAAGCCAGTCGAGCGAGGTGCGCTGCGCCTCGGAAGAGTAATCCACGACAAAACGCCGGTACCTTCGGATGTTGCGCAGGCTGAGCAGCGGATAGAGCGTGTTGTAGACGATAAAGACGATGCTCGTGAGGATATAGACGATGCCGAACCAGGTATCGGCCGTAAGGCTCGCACCCCCGTAAACCACTGCCATCTGTTTTTCGGCGGGCACAAGCAGGTCGCTCACCGCCGAAACTGCCGTAATCACAAGCGGAATCGCCACATGCAGGCGGCGGAACGGGCGCGAGCGGCCCGTGTGGGTAAGGATGGCGACAAGGCGGTAGAACATCACCTGATCGAGCATCAGGGCCAGCAGAAAGACCGTGTGGTAATGAACAAAGCCGTCGGGGCTGGCCGCATAGAGCACCATTCCCAGCCATCCCAGGGCGGTAACCAGAAAGGTCAGGGCCAGATACAACCGCAGCCGCCTCTCCTGCCGGTTTCGTTTACAGGTGCGGGCGTCCATAAGCATCATGAGCATACAGCCCACGGCGCATACGACGGGCGTGGAGAATGCGAACGCCTCCACCAGCTCCTGCGCGATCACGATCTGCCTCCTTTCTTACTGCCGGACTCTTTCTCCGCCTCCTCTGCCGCCGCTTCCCGTTCGGCAGCGATGGCTCTCAAATAGGTGCGGTAATTGTCGAATCCCGCCTTTTCGACCAGCGAACGCATGCTTTTGCCGCGATTGGAGGGCAGCGCACGCAGGCGGTCAAACTCGCGGATTCGCCAGCGGTTCAGGTAGCGGTTGAAGTTCATGCCGTAGGTGCGGTTGATGAAGGATGACAGCGCGGTGCGGTTCACGTCGAACACCTCCACCAGATCGGCGATTTTGCACGCCGGATCGAGCCACGGTTTTTCATGGCGGAAATAAGCCTCCAGACGGACGCGGGTGAGCTTGCCGCTATGATGCCTGCGCGGAGGTTTGGCAGGCGGCTCAGGAGCGGATTCCGGGCTGTCGGCCGGTTCCGTCGTCGGTTCTGCGTCCGGTTGGGTTGCAGCCTCCATTATTGTAACCGCACCCTGCCCGGCAGCGTTATCGGGCGTGGTGTAGAGCCGGTATTTGCGGCGAATGATGTGGTACGAGAGCAGCACGTGCTGGAAGGCGATGGCGCAGGCGGCCAGGAGCGTCCACAGCGAGTGCAGGATCGTGGCGCGGGGCATGAACGTAGGCAGCAGCGACGAGAGCAGCGAGGCGATGGAGATGCCCACCAGAAACACCACCCATCCGGCAGTTTGTCGTCCGGGGCCTTGTTTCCCCCTTGTGCGGCGGTAGTAGCCTGCCAGCACTGCAATCGTCAGTATGTAATAGACCATTCCGAAGATCACGCGCAACAGCGGTTTGAGGGTAAAGAACCGGGTGAAGGCTTCGTATCCTGCGGGAAAAACAAGTGCTTTACCCTTGACTATCTCGATCTGCACCTCCATTGGTACGCACAGCGACCAAAGGATGAGCACCCCGGCAAGTAAAGCGGGCAGCAGGAAGTGCAGCGGCGGGAACCGTTCCGCCTCTCCCAGACGGGTAAGGTAGCGGACGATGCGGTAGAAAAAGATCGAGGGCAGCACGTAGGACAGCAGGCACAGGATGTTGAGCCAAGTGAACAGCACGGGATGAAATTCGTAGCAAAAGGTCATATACCACCCCAAAGCGGAGAGAGAAAGGTAGGCGAGCAGGATTTTTTTCAGGCGGCGTTCCTCTTGCGTGAGGCAGTCGCGCAGGGACATGGCCACCAACGCCGAGCAGGTGATGGCGGAAAAAACGGGAACAAGGACGGTTATCCCCACTTTATAGGCAGCTAAAACATCCATTTTGCGAATATATCGTTTTTTTCATCGGATCACCTCGATTTTACGTCAAAAAATGCAAAAATACATCATTTGTCACCTGTTTTACGATTTGTCACCATAAAAAGTGGCCTTATTACGATTTGTCACCGCATTTATTGTCGAAATGTCCACCGAGATATTGCCTTATTGGGTAAATTTGTAGATGGAAATGCAAGACGAAAAGATGAACAGGCAGAATCGAACCAAAAGCAGCGGCGTTTACCGGACAGACAACCGGACGAACGCAAGCGGAAAAGTGAACTTTTCCCGCACTTTCGTGCCTGAATATTTGGAAGTTCGGAAAATTCGTGTAAACACACACACACACACACACACACACACACACACACACACACACACACACACACATTCTCACCGCCGGTAACCCGCGCGTTAATATACTTATTTTCAATCAGTCCGCAAAGGGGTGCAACTCCTTTTTGCGGACTGACTGTTTATTATCCCCATCCCGAACCGGAGAAGGGCGTGATTATGACCGGAGCATATCGCATAACAATCCTTATCATAGAATCAATCATCATGTATCACTTAATAACCAAATTATGAGCAAAACGATCAAAACACTACTTGCCCTCGTGCTGATGCTGTCCGTTTGTGCAGTGTCCTACGGTCAGGCCGACCACCCTGTGGCAGAGGAAAAAACTGCGACTTTCGTATTTCTTCCGGGGAACGACCTGTTTCTGCTGAAAGGCAATGAAACGGAGCTGGAGCGACTGTACGCTCTGGTGGAGGATTACCGCACGGAGATCGCCGCAGGCGAAATGCCTGTGTATGTGGACGGCTATTGTGCCTCGCTGCCGACCTCGAAAGAGAATCTAACGACGGCTTTCGTACGCGCCAACCGCGTCAAGTCGGAGTTAATCCTCTCGAAAGGACTGACGGAGGCGAATTTCATTACGAATAACTACGCGCACGCGTACCTTAATAATAAGGACATGGTGGTGGTTACGCTCCGTATTCCCGCAAAGGAGGAGCCGCGCCAACCGGAACCCGTGCGGGAGGAACCCCGACCGCAGGAGCCGCAGGTAAAGGCGCAGCCCCAACTGGAACCGGAACCGCAACCCACGCAGGAGCCTGTTTCAGCGGTCACGACCGAACCTGCCGTGCCCGCCAAGCCCTATTGCTTTGCCGTGCGGACGAATGTGCTTTACGATGCGCTGCTGCTGCCCACGCTCGGCGTGGAGTGGCGCATAAACCGCGATCTGGGCATCAAGCTCGACGGCAGCCTCGCATGGTGGGGCAATGAAAAAGAGAAGGTGCAAAAGATGTGGGTGCTTAACCCGGAGGTGCGGTGGTATCTGCTCCGTGACAAACGGTTCTACGTCGGGGCTGCGGGCAACTACGGGCAGTACAATATATATAAGTACCCAATCGGCAGCATCGTATCGAAAGACACGGGCTATCAGGGCTCGATGTGGAACGCAGGCGTGACAGTCGGCTACCAGCTCTACCTATCGCGCTGCTTCTCGGTCGATTTCAACCTCGGTCTGGGCTACACGCGCTTCGATTACGACACGTTCGGCATCACCGACGGCGTGCGGGTGTACAAGGAGCGCGACCGAACGAAGAACTTCTGGGGGCCGACGCAGGCGGGCATATCGCTCGTCTGGACGATAGGAGGTAACAAGTAGAACAAATATAAAAACAGGAATATGAAAAGAGTTATAAAACTACAACTTGTCGGGGCAGTGGCGATAGCTACGCTTCTCGCTGCCTGCGACGTGAAAGACCCCATCTACAACACCCCGCACCCGGAGCACGGTAAAATCACGCTGACTACCGACTGGGACGGAATCGGCGAGGGACTGACCGCACCTGCCGCCTATACCGTGGCGACACTCCCTGCTGCCGTTTCTGCGGCGACGGGCGGATACACAGCCACGCTGAACGGTACGACCAACACGCTCGACCATCTTTTCGATCCGGGTGCGTACCGCATCCTCGTCTACAACACGCCGGAACATATCACAGTGAGCAGTACGACGGCGAGCGTAGAAGCGGCAACCCCATCTGCCGGGCTGTCGGGCACGTTCGTTCATAACGCTCCGGACTGGTTGTTCGCTTCGGCCACGGACGCCGTGATAGAGGCAGATAAGGAACACGCTGTCGCCGCCGTGATGCAACAGCAAGTGCGCGAACTTACGCTTATCATTGAACCGACGGGCGAAACGACCGACAGGATAGAAAGCATCACTGGCACGCTTTCGGGGGTTGCCTCGTCGCTCAACTTCGCCGACGGCACGCACGCCGCGCCTGCTAATGTGGCGATGACCTTCTCGAAGATCACCTCCGGCACGGATGCCGGGAAATGGTCGGCTACGGTGCGCCTGCTGGGCACGGCGGGGGCGGAGCAACGGCTTGCGGCAACCATCACCTTTACAGACGGCAACCCCGAACCCGTAAACTTCGACAGCGACCTCACGACGGAGCTTGCCGCGTTCAACGCTGATAAACGCACACCCCTCACGCTGGGCGGATCGGTGGTGGAAACACCTACGGGAGCCGGATTCGGAGCAACCATTGACGACTGGACGACCGTCGATGGCGGAGATATAGATGCTAATATGTAACAATCGATCATATAACAATTAAATACAAACGAAATATGAAATCAGTAACTCCAATCCGCATGTCCGCTATCCTGATGGCGGCAGCTTTCCTCTTCGCAGGATGTGAAAAAGAGAATGAAAACAGAGTAGATAACCAGCCCGTAAAGGCGCGCATCACCTCCGTCATCGACGGGATGAGCACACGCGCCTCCGGCACGGCATGGGCACCGGGCGACCGCATCGGCATCACCGCCACGAAAGCCGACGGCACGGTGCTGCTCTCCAACGCGCCCTACGTCACCACCGACGGCAACGGCACCTTCACCCCCGAGGGCGACGAGTTCTATTACCAGGACGGGGACGACGTGACGTTTACCGCCTACTATCCTTTCGCCGAAAGCAGCTACATAACAGACGACGGCGGGATGATGTTTCAAATAGGCGGATTGGAAAGCCAGAAGCCCGAAAACCAACCGAAGTTTGACTTCCTGTTTGCCACCACCACGGGCAGCTCCTCCAGCCCCGACCTGCAACTGCGCTTCCGCCATTGCATGAGCCGCTTCGTGCTCCGCTTCCTGCCGGGCACCGGTGTCGCTTCGCTCGACGACATCACCTACGAGCTTAGTGGGATAATAACGGGCGGCATATTCAACACCCTGACCGGAGAAACCATCGTCAATGAAACCTCAGTAAGCGTGGGCCTCACCGTCCCCGGCAGCAACGCCTCCGAACTGACCTCCCCGCTCATCCTCTTCCCCCAACAGAGCGAGGACGATAAAACGCTCACGCTCACTATGCGGGGCAAGACCTACACCGCTACGTTCAAGTTTAAGGAAAACCCGAACAACGGGAACGTGCGCGAACTGGCGGCAGGGCACACCTATACCTATAATGTAAAGATAAACAATACGTCGATGACCATCACTCCCGCCACCATCTCTAATTGGGAAGAGGGTGGCAGCGAGAATATCGACAGTACCAACAATTAAACACGATCCGTTATGAAACTGAATAATCACCCATTTCGCACTGCTGCGCTGCTGCTGCTCGTAATGCTGGCGGCAGCCTGCACGAAGGAAGACGACTTTACCGCGTCCCCCGACGAGGGTACGGCAAACGCCGCGCCCCTCCTCACCATCACCGTGACGGACGGCGCATACGCCTCGGCGGAAACGCCGGACAACGATAACATCCCCGGCACCCGCGCCGTGGAGCGTGGCTACGGCACGGAGTTCACCAAAGGCGACTGCATAGGGCTGTATGTGGTGGAGATGAAGGATGCCTCTGGAAGCAGAGTATTCCTCCACGAAAACCTCTGCCTCACCCACGACGGCACGGGCTGGACGCTGCCCGCCGGCACGGAACTGACGTACCAACCGCCCACCGGCGGAGAAATAATCTACCTTGCCTATTATCCTTATCAGAACGATATGGCGGGTAAAGTCAATATTGACGCCTTGAACCCAAATGGACAGGGTGCCGAAGCCCGGTATTTTTTCTCCCGCCTAATCGAGAGGTGGCAGCCCGCCGCCGACCAAAGCACCTACGAAGCCTACACCGCCAGCGACCTGATGGTGGCGCGCGGAGAGGTGGCGAAGCGCACCGACGGCACGGACGGTTCCGTGCTCAGCTTCACGATGAAGCATCAGATGCCGCTGGCGGTATTCCGCCTGCCGACGACAAAATATACCTACTCCGAAACCATCGACGGCAAGCCGACGGAGAAAAGCTACCGCCTTTATTCCGGGCTGGATGCCAAAGCATGGCTTGCCGACGACAATACATACCGTCGTATTATAAAATGGTATATGGCGACCAACATAGGAATCGAAGCTTCCTATTACAATTCCTCACTCGAAAGGCGTAATTTTAGCGGAACTATCAAGGCCAATAGTCCCGGCAAATATTTCTTATTCACCGTCGATGAGGGCAAGGAAACCGTGAAGAAACGCTCACTCAAGGAAGGCGACTTCTACATGCGCGACGGCGGCATCATACCTCAAGAAATGATTAGCACCAATATGCCCGCCGAGGTGCAGGCGGACTGCCTCGGCGTAGTGTCCTGGGTGGGCGAGAACGAGGGGATACACTGGACGCAGACCGGCTGGAAGAAAGGCGACCGCCTGCTGATGCGCGACCATCCCGGATGCGTGCACGGCATTGTAGTAGCCCTACACGATGCCTCTGCGGGAGCTGTGTGGGCCACAGGTTCCGGGGCAAACGAGAACTTATACAACTGGGCCAATAGTTTTCAGGGCTTCAATGCCGAAGAGCAAGCCGATTGGTTAGCAATATATGAATCTCCTGTCGGCAATCATGGTTATGGTGAGTCCCATTTAGTGAAACTGTACGGCACCCATCGTCCCGATGCCACTTTTCCTGCATATAATACGATAGGCGACTATGCTACCCGGCATCCTGCTCCGGGAAGCAGTAGCGGATGGTACTTTCCCAGCAGATCTGAACTTACCATGATGTGTTACGGATTGGCGGACAATTATGATACGGGTAGTTCGAAAGAGCGACGGGATTTGCTGAACGGCTTAATCCGGAAAGCCGGGGGAAATGTATTGGGTGGAAGCTACTGGAGTATTTGGCAAGCAGGAAATTACTCGTGGTATTTTGACTTTGGGGGTAACACGAATTATGGAGTTGACCCCAGATCCGAAACCCATAAAGTCCGCGCCGTGCTCGCCTTCTGAGCGGGCAGCGTGCGGAAGCTGCGGGATGAAACGAATTAAAAAAGAAAGATATGAGCAACTACACACTTCTTATCGCCTGGTCTGTCGCCGGCTGTTCGCTGGCGGCGGTGCTCCTTATGTATTGGCGTTATCGCCGCATGGTGCGGCATTATAACAAAGATATAGCGAAGTCCGTTCACGAGCATGACCGTTTGACAAAAGAACTCGAACATGCACGTATCGAAAGAGACACGATGGAGAAGTTGCTCAAGACTTATATTACGGAAGAAGCTGCGGAATGAGGTGCCCCCCCCCTCTGAAAAAGATAAGAGGAGCAATATCCGGATGCTGTCGGCTTATCGCTATTACCTGCCTTACGGCGGGTAATAGCATAACCCGTCACCCTTTGAGAAAGACCTATATAGCGCAACCGAACAGATAAACAGAAAAAAATTGTAGCGCATGCCCTATGTTGATAAACGAAAACCTCCGTTCTGCGACGAGCTGCCCGGCGACTGTTCTTTTGAAATAAAGAGCTATCCGGCGGGTGTGACCGTACATAATGAGGATACGAATATCAACTACCTTATTTTCTGCCAATCGGGACACGCGCGGATTACCAGCACGCTGTTCCACGATGAAATCCTGTGCGCCGGAGAGGTGATGTTCGTCCCCCGCACGAGCGAATGCAGCGGCGCGGCATTGAGCGACGTCACCCTGCTGGTGCATAAATTCAACAACACGGTTTGCCGGGCAGAGAAATGTATTCTTTCCTACCTGTATGCGCGTAAGCTGCCGGATTCAAAAATCTATTGCTGCAAGCTGACCGCCACGAACTCCATGCAGGTGCTTATGAACACCGTGGCCGCTTATCTCACGGATAAAATCGACGATTCCGATCTGTGGAAACTCAAACATAAGGAGCTTATCTGGGTGTTTACGCGCTATTACTCGGCAGAAGAGCTGCGCATCTTCTTCCACCCGATGACCGATGAACAAGTGCCGCTGCGAAGCCTTGTATTGACACACTACCGCAAAGCGGAGTTCACGGACAAGTTGGCGGAGATGTGCGGCTACGGTCTGCACAATTTCCGCAAGGTGTTTAAGAAAGAGTTCGGGATGTCACCTTACAAGTGGCTGATGATGAAACGGGCGGAGCATATCCGATACAAACTGTCACAAACCTATATCCCTTTTGCGGACATCATAGATGAGTTCAATTTCTCCTCTGCGGCGCATTTCAGCAATTTCTGCAAGCGTTTCTTAGGCGACACGCCGAGCAATATCAGAAAAGCATCGGAAAAAAATCAAACCGAGGGGTAGTATCACAATTTGCAAGTATTCGGCCAACCCATGTAAAAGGGTTGCATATAGTTTATTGTAATTTTGCGGCCGAAATAAAAAAGTAATATTCGGATGCAAAATTATTTAACGAACATGATGCGCGAAGTGGACGGAAAAGTGTCCGCTATCGAGCTGAACGGAGAAAATATTATCGAAGATTGTAAAACGGTTGTCATTTACCTCAAAAAGAAATTATCGGAACTGAGGACTTACATGGAGGCTCACCCCTTCCGGAATGAAGCCGAGGAAATCGACTTTTTCAAATACCGTAAGCCCGCCTTGCTTGGTCGATTGCTTTATTTCTATGAAATCCTTTGTATCGAAACGCAACGTCCGTTCGATGAGGCCATACTGGACGGTTATTATCTCAAACGGCAGGAGGAGCAAAAACTGTTTTTCGACCGGCACGTATCGTTTTACCAATACTACCGCAGCGGAGCGAGTTATTTGGATCACCGCTATTTCCTACGCGGCGGGCAGGACGGTTTCGATGTCGATGTGTGTCATTTGGATGACGGTTCGGATTTTGCCACAGGTTATGACCACCTTGTCGCCCGGATTATGGCAATGGAGATGTTGTATGCCTTTCTGACCGAACGCCGCCGCCTTTGCCTGCAACGAACCGACGATTGTACAATGGGTTTGCTGAATGTAAAAGGCGGTTTGAAATGGACGGGCAGCCTCGTTGAGTTGGTGGAATTGGTTTACGGACTTCAGGAGATGGGCTGTATCAACGATGGGTGCAGCGACATTAAGGAGCTGACAGCCTATTTCGGCTCGCTGTTCGGTCTGGAGGTCAAGGACAGCCATTGCTATAATGCCTATTCGGACATGAAACGCCGCAAAAGCGAGAGCCGGACGTATTTTCTCGACAAGCTGCGCGAGCGGCTGAACCTGCGGATGCAACGCGACGATGCGAGGGAGATGCAACGTCGATAGGCATATAATAATAGGAAAAGGGCGGTAATTTGAAGTTACCGCCCTCTCTGTTTTCATACCTCTTACTTCTGTTGTAAGAGATGCGCCAACGTCGGATCGTTCTTTATGCGTTCCAGCTCGTCGGCGACGATTTGCCGCACATCGGCTTTGATGCGGTTGTAATTCTCCTGAATCTGCTCTTTCATCCGGTCGTTGCCCTCCTCGTCGGTGAAATCGGTTATGACGGGAATCTTTTTGTAGGCACTCTCCTCGCGCTTCACTTTCTCGGCATCCACGACAATCTCGGCGTGAAAAATCTTTTGTTCGATGCGTTCGGTAAAGTTATCCGACACCGAGCCTACGAACATACCTTGCGTGAGGCCGGAAATCTTGCTCGGCGGAATCAGCGAATCCATCTGCGTATTGATGGAGGTGGATTTGTCGTTTCGGTTGATCGTGATACTTTGTCGCTTCTGCAAGACCTTTCCGAACCGCTCGGAGAGCGTTTTCGCCGTTTCTCCCACGACCTGCCCCGAAAAGACATTACCGACGGTGTTCATCACAACTTTGGCCTCCTTGTCCCCATAGTCGCGCATGAGCTGCGAGAAATCCTGAAAGCCGAGGCATACGGCGACCTTGTTGCTTCGCGCCGTGGCGATCAGGTTATCAAGCCCCTTAAAATAGATGGTCGGCAGCTCGTCGATGATGACCGACGATTTGAGCATCCCTTTCTTGTTAATGAGCTTTACGATACGGCTGTTGTATAATCCAAGAGCCGCGCCGTAAATGTTCTGTCGGTCGGGGTTGTTGCCGACGCAGAGGATTTTCGGCTCCTGCGGGTTGTTGATGTCGAGGGTAAATTCGCTGTCCGACATCACCCAATAGAGCTGCGGCGAAATCATCCTCGAAAGGGGGATTTTCGCCGATGCGATCTGGCCTTGCAATTGCTCCGCCGCGCCTCCGAGCCAAGCGTCCATAAAGGGCGAAAGATAGTTTTCGAGTTCGGGATAAGAGGTCAGAATCGGGAAAATATCTTCATACCGACGGTTCAGAAATTCCACCGCATGCGGGAATGTGCAATACTTGCCGTTATGGTAGATTTTCAAATACCAAATAATTGAGGCAAAGAGGATTATCGGTGATTCCACGAAGAAGTCGCCCTGCTTCTGCACCCACGTTTTATTAAGGTTAAGCATAATGGTGTAGGCACTTTCGTAAGCGTCGGTAATATCCTCCATAAAGTCGGGGTGGATAGGGTTGCAGCGATGCGAGCGGCGCGGATCGTCGAAATTGATAACATAGAATTTCGGTTTTACCTTATACCCGTCCAAGTGGTTCAGCAGGTGGTTGTAGGCAATGGTCGAGAGGTCGGGAAACTTAAAATCATAGCAGTACATCGAAAATCCCTTTTCGATTTGCTGTTTGATAAAGTTATTGACCACTGCATAGGATTTTCCGCTGCCCGGCGTGCCTAAAACGATGCTCGCGCGGAACGGGTTTACAACGTTGATCCAGCCGTCGTTCCACCGCTTGCGGTAGTAGAAACGGGTGGGCAGGTTCACGGAGTATTCATTCGTCAAAAGGCGCGTTTCCTGTTGGAACGATTCGTTCTCGTTGTTGAACGGATCGTCCATCAGGTTGTTTTTCAAAAGGCGGCTCATCCACAGCCCGCCCATCAAAAGGCAGACGTACCCTGCGGCCATCGTTGCGATGTAGAGCAGCGTCGTCGCCATGAGCGGCAGCGGCAGAGCCAGCAGCCACCAATTCAGGAAGAACAGGATGAAGCCCGCCACGAGTGCCGTACCGATACGCGGCCAAGTGATTTTCTCGTCCTTTACGCCCGTCGTACCCAAGCACGAGAGGGCGAGCAGTACGACGGCAAAGAGTTTCGTGTAGAGTATGGAATGGAACAGGTGTGCCGTGCGGTCGAAATTCATCAGAATCTTATCCACCACACCGATATTCACGCCCCACGTAAGGATTGCTTCATAGCAATACCAATAGACATTCATAACGACTAACAATATACTTACGGCACGCAGAAAATCCATGATTTTCGCCAATGCTCTCAAATCATCTTCTTGTTGCATAACTTTGATTTTTAGATTTTACGCTTATTCTTCTTTCTCTTTTTTCGTCGCTGCATCTCGCGCATAAAGGCTTGTTCCTCGGCATCCGTTCCCTGCGTGTCGGGGGATAACAGCCCCAGACCGCCGACCGCCGCTTCGTCGTAAAGGGAGGATTGTGCCGGAGCGTCCGCCGTTTCCGCCTGTTGCGGGAGCGTGATCGGAAGCGGTATGCCTGCTGCCGGAGGTGCGAAATGCTCCTGCAAGGCATTCGCGGAAAGCTCCTTGCCCAGACGGGAACCGTTCAGTACGCACCCCGTGCGGTGGTCGATAAACGTTGCACCATAAATGCGCCCCGTGTCGGTTTCACGCAGCATCACGTCCACCCCTTTGGCTTTCATCAGGGCGATGAACTCCGTGCGGTCTTTCGTCCGGCGCAGGGCGGCGAATGCTGTCGCTTTGGTCATATCGCCTGTCTTCCGCTCTTTGATTTGTTCCTTGCTTACAGCGCACCACCGCTCGAACGCCTCGTACCCATACCGCTTGCCGAAACGGGAGGCTTTGAGCGGGTTGCCGATCTTCCCGCCTTTGCCGTCGGTTGCGGAATAGACGAAGCCGCGATGCTCCCTGCCGCGCACCTCGCCCCGGCACTCCTCGACGGTAAGGTTGTAGAGCGAGAGCAGGGCGCGGTATTCTCCGAGCGTCTGGAACCTGTACCTGCCGGATATGCCTTTCAGTACGTTCCCGACCTGCCGTTTCACGTTGCCCGCCGCCGCATCCACCGCCCGCAGCGGTTCGGTCTGTATCTGCCGCTTGCGTTCGGCGGGATGCAGCCCGTACTGCTGTTCCAATGCACGGGTAATGTTCTTGCTGCGGCGACGGATGAAGCTGTCGCCGATCTTGCGTCCCGCCTCGTCCACCGCGAGCGTTACGATATGCAGGTGGTGGCGGTCAATGTCCTCGTGTTTGAACACGGCATAGGGCTGGTTGCCGTAACCGAGCCGCGCGAGGTACTCCTCGGCAATATTCGTCAGCTCCGCATCGGTCAGGCGGTCGTCGGGATGCGGATTGAGGGAGATATGCACCACGGGCTTCGACGTGCGCACCTGCTCCGGCAGGTAGCGGGCGAAGTCCTCCACAGCCTGCCGGATGTCGAGCCTGCCCGTTCCCTCGTCGAAGATTTTGTGCGTGGCGAGCAGCCGTCCCTGCCCCTCGTTTATCTTCTCGCCGTTGTAGGCCAATGCCCCGTAAAGGGAGTTTCCTACGTTAATTTTGGCAACCATTGCTGCTGAAATTCGTGGGTTAAGTCGAGAATTTGGCGGCTCAAAGCGGCCAATTCTACCGTCGCTTTTTCCAATTTGAAAAGCAAAGCCATCGCCTTTTTCTCTGAAAAGCGGCTTTTCAACTCCTTTACGGTCTGGTTGTAATTCACCCCGACGGCACGGTATTGAGCGTGCAGGGAGGAGAGGCGGGTGTAATAATCGACGAGCGTTTTATCGACTTTCAGCACGCGAAATTCGGCTCCGAAGACGCGGGCTTTGATAAAAACCGCTTTCGCATAGACGCCCGACTGCTCGTACATCGTAAGGAACCGGGCGTACTCCTCGTCCGTGAAGCGCACCATTACTTGGTGGCTGGCTTTGTCGGGTTTGGGCGGCTTGCCCCCGACATTTCTTCTTTTTTCATTCATACTAATGTGGATTTAGTGGTTGCGCGACATAAGCCACCACACCCCGACCAACCGCAGGTTCGAGATCAGGGCTGCCCGACTTCGGAGGGACAGCCCCGCCCCCTGCAAGGGCAAGGTTTTCGGGAGTAACCCGAAAAGTATCGAGTAACTCGATACACACCTTGCTATGTTCTGACGAACATAAAAATCCGTCCGAAGACGGATTGCGGGGGAACCGATCACACGCCGCAGCTATAAGCCCGTGGTGCGCCCTGTCGCTTGGGGGCAAAGGTAGAGGCTTCGGGGGCTGCTTTTCCGAGGCCGAAAATGCCAAACGCTGCCATTCCGACGCCACAAGCTGCCACCTGCGGCCGAAGCGGTACAAGTGCCGTTTTTTCCTTGTTTATTTGCCATACGAACCAACGCAGGGCGGTTGGTCGGGACAGACGGAAGTCGTACAAAACCGACCGACGGACAGTCGGACAATCCGTGCGACATACGCACGTCGGATGAACGGTTGTAACCGCCCGTCCAACGTCGCAACCAACCAACGTCGGATTGTCGGAACGTTGAGCTGTCAGCAGGTATATACGCCTGCACCTGCGGCGATACGCTGGGCTGACGGTAGAAACGGATATACGCAAAAACAGATATTTCGATGTATAACGATTAAAATGTACAACGGTATGAACAAACCAACTTATGTAGCTTTCTCCACGCAGAAGGGAGGAGCCGGAAAAACGACCATCACGGTGCTGGTTGCAAGTTACCTGCACTACGTCAAGGGACACAACGTCGCAATTGTCGATTGCGACTTCCCGCAGTACAGTATCCACGATATGCGCAGGCGCGACATGGATATGACGATGAAGGACGACCACTACAAGGCGATGGCCTACGAGCAATTCAAACGCCTTGCAAAAAAAGCCTATCCGATTGTGTGCAGCAAACCGGGCGATGCGCCGGACACAGCGGCGCGGCTTACCGAAACGGGAGTACCGCTGGATTTTGTCTTTTTTGACCTGCCGGGCACGATCAATAATCCGAGCGTGGTGAAAACCATCGCCGCAATGGATTATATTTTCTGCCCCATTGCCGCCGACCGGGTGGTAATGACAAGCTCCATGCAGTTCGCCACCGTTATCAACGAACACATGATCAGTACGGGCAAAACCAATATTAAAGGGTTGCACCTGCTGTGGAACATGGTGGACGGACGCGAAAAGACGGAGCTTTACGCCGCCTATGAGAAAATCTGTGCGGAGCTGGCACTCCCGATTCTCAAAACCTTTCTGCCGGACAGCAAGCGGTTTCGTAAGGAGGCCGCCACGGAACGAAAGGCCGTGTTCCGCTCCACACTCTTTCCAGCGGATAAATCCCTCGTGCGGGGCAGCAACCTCGATGCGCTTGTCGATGAAATATTAACCATCATAAAGCAATAAGGTATGGCGAAGAAGACGAGTATCGAGGGTATCGACGAGAATTTCATCATCAATTCGTTCCGGCAGGACGACATAACGATCCCGCCCGCAGCACGGGCAACCGATGCTGCAACCGATGAAGCGGCGGAAAGCTCCATCCCTGAACCCGAAACAACGGCATCGGAGGAAAAGGACGAACCACGCCGCCGCAAACCCAAAAACAAGGAAGCGGATTACGGGACGCTTTTTCTAAAAGAAGCGACTATTCCCGCAAGAATGGGAAAGACGGTCTATATACGCAAGGAGTATCACGAACGGATACAACTGATCCTGCGGGTTATCGGCAAAGGCGAAGTGTCGCTGTTCAGTTACATAGACAATGTGCTGGCACACCACTTCGACACGTATCAAGAGGAGATAAAAAAACGGTATGTGCTGAATAACAACATTTTCTAACGAATATAAAAAGAATAATCATGAGTAAACAAAATTATTTCGGGCCTCAATTCGAGGAGTTGCCGGAAGCGAAAGCCGCCGACTACCGGGGCAGGTATCTCAAACGCAACGAGATCAAAACGCGCCAATGCGTCTATATCAGCCGGGAGATTCACAGCAAGATTTCCAAAATCGTAAATATCCTCGCCACCGAGCAAGGCATTTCCATCGGTGGTTATATCGACACGGTACTCGCTCAACACCTCAAAGAGCATCGGGACGCAATCAACACCCTGTATAAGAAACAACAGAAAAATTTGATTTAGTATGATCTGGAAGAAATGGAACAGGCGTGCGGTGAAAAAAGAGTACCGCTCACGTTATTTGAAAAAAGCCGATACGATTGCCCGTCAGGGAAAGTTGGTCTATGTACGGGAGGAGTATCACGAGCGGATACGGCGTATCGCCCGTGTCATCGGCGGCGACGATGTTACGCTGTTCAGCTACATCGACAACGTGCTGGCGGAGCATTTCGCCGCTAACAAGGAGGTTATCTCCGCACTTTACGACGAACATAGCCGTCCAATCTTTTAGCCTATGGAAACGCTCTTGGTATGCCTGCTCACAGGTTATGGCGTATGGCTGGCGGCGTATCTGCTTTGGGAGAAAAGGCAGCGGAAACAATCGCCTCCGCAGGCCAATGTTCCGCTGCCGACGCGTCCGGACGATGTGCCGGATATTGTGGGCAAAAGCAGCTTCCGCATGAAGCCGACAACGCCAAACGATGCCATCCCGACGCCACAAGCTGCCACGGAAAGCGGAATTGAAAAACCGATTGGAAATGTGCCTACATTCGCCCCGGAAACCGGAAACACCCCCTCGGCACGTATTCCCGACGACAAGCTGGACGAGGCGTTCGAGCATCTGGAAATTCCCGATGTACCGCTCGAATACGAGGACGACGACGAGCCGGAGGAGGCTATGGACGAGGAGATGCCGCTTGCGGCAGGTCATGCGGGTTACGCCTCTGGCGCGAGCTTCGAGGAGATCGACCGGGCGGTGAAAACCGCCGCCGACACCTCGGCGACCGAAGCGGAGCGCAGACAGGCCGGACAGGTTTTCGGACGAATCGAGGGAACGGAGCTGTTCGACCGCCTCGTGAACAGCTCCACCTCCGTCGGGGAGAAAATAGCGGGGTTAATGGACTACTATTTAAGTCAGCCGATTTCCACCGAAGTGGAGGCGGGGACGGTAGCACTCCAACTCCCAAACGGAACCGATGCGTCGGAGGAGGTGGCCGGGTTCGACATCCGGGATTTTGTATAACGATTAAAAACGAACAAGCGATGAAAGAGAAAGAGTACGGGTAGCTGCTCCCAAGAAAAGCAGACCACTAAATCCACAAGTAAAAATCAGTATCAACCCGCCGGGCGGCCTATCCAACCGTCCGGCACAATTCAAGAACAATTTATGACGAAGAAACATTTTCTTTTTTCGGCAGCCCTCCTTATGGCTGCATCCTCGGCCTTTGCACAGGGCAACGGCCTTTCGGGTATCAACGAAGCTACAAGCATGGTAACCAGCTACTTCGATCCGGCCACGAAGCTGATCTACGCCATCGGCGCGGTCGTGGGATTGATCGGCGGCGTCAAGGTGTACGGCAAGTTCTCGTCGGGCGATCCCGACACGTCGAAGACCGCCGCCTCGTGGTTCGGCGCGTGTATTTTCCTGATCGTGGCGGCCACTATCCTGCGTTCGTTCTTCCTCTAATCGCGGCGAGCTATGGCAGAATACCCTATCAACAAGGGGATCGGCCGCTCGGTGGAGTTCAAGGGATTAAAGGCGCAGTACCTTTTCATTTTCTGCGGAGGTCTGCTCGCCTTGTTCGTCCTGTTCGTCATCCTGTACATGGTTGGTATCAACCAATGGTTCTGTATCGGCTTCGGGGTGGTGTCGGCCTCCATCTTGGTGTGGCAGACATTCGCCCTGAATGCCCGGTACGGCGAACACGGACTGATGAAGCTGGGCGCACAGCGCAGCCGTCCCCGATACCTACTCAACCGCAGCCGTATCACCCGATTATTTACCCGAAAAAAGAAGAAGAATGAGAAATACACTTAAAGCTACGACACTCGAATCGAAATTCCCGCTGCTGGCCGTCGAGGAGGGGTGCATCCTCTCCAAAGACGCGGACATCACGGTGGCGTTCGCAGTGGAGTTGCCGGAGCTGTACACCGTCACCTCCGCCGAATACGAGGCCATACACGCCGCGTGGTGCAAGGCGATCCGCGTGCTGCCCGATTTCAGCATCGTGCATAAACAGGATTGGTTTGTGCGCGAGGAGTACCGCCCGGAGCTGCACAAGGAGGACATGAGTTTTTTAAGCCGTTCGTTCGAGCGGCATTTCAACGAACGTCCCTACCTCGACCATACGTGCTACCTGTTCCTGACGAAGACGACCAAAGAGCGCAGCCGCCGACAGAGCAATTGGAACACGCTCTGCCGGGGGCATATCGTCCCCAAAGAGATACGCGACAAGGACGCTGCGGCCAAGTTCATCGAGGCCACGGAGCAGTTCGAGCGCATCATGAACGATTCGGGCTTCATCCGCCTGCGCCGCCTGACCTCGGACGAGATTACCGGAACGGCGACCGAAGCCGGATTGGTGGAGAAATACTTTTCTCTTTCACCGGAAAATACGACCTGCTTGCAGGACATCGCCCTCTCTGCGGACGAGATGCGCGTGGGCGACAATATCCTCTGCCTGCATACGCTTTCCGATGCGGAGGATATGCCCTCCGCTGTGGCGACCGATACCCGCTACGAGAAGCTCTCGACCGACCGGAGCGACTGCCGCCTGTCGTTCGCTTCGCCCGTTGGGTTGCTCCTGTCGTGCAACCATATCTACAACCAGTATGTGCTGATCGACAACAGCGAGGAGAATTTGCAGCGTTTCGAGAAAAGTGCCCGCAACATGCAGTCGCTCTCGCGCTACTCGCGCTCCAACCAAATCAACAAAGAGTGGATCGACGAGTACCTGAACGAAGCGCACAGCCTCGGCCTCACGTCCGTTCGTGCCCACTTCAACGTCATGGCGTGGTCGGACGACCGGGAGGAGCTGAAACGCATCAAGAACGACACGGGCAGCCAGCTCGCGGCGATGGAGTGTACCCCGCGCCACAACACGACGGACTGCCCGACACTGTTCTGGGCAGCCATACCGGGCAATGAGGCCGATTTCCCTGCCGAGGAATCGTTCTACACGTTCATCGAACAGGCGGTATGCCTCTTTACGGAGGAAACCAACTACCGCTCGTCGCTTTCTCCGTTCGGAATCAAGATGGTGGATCGCCTGACGGGGAAGCCGCTGCATCTGGACATCAGCGACCTGCCGATGAAAAAGGGCGTTATCACCAACCGCAACAAGTTCATCTTGGGGCCGAGCGGTTCGGGGAAATCCTTTTTCACCAACCACCTGACAAGGCAGTATTACGAACAGGGAACGCATATCGTGCTGATCGACACCGGAAACAGCTATCAGGGATTGTGTGAGATGATCCGCCGCAAAACGGGTGGCGAGGACGGCGTATATTTCACCTATACCGACGAAACGCCGATAGCGTTCAACCCTTTCTATACGGACGACAAGGTGTTCGACATCGAAAAGCGGGAGAGCATCAAAACGCTGCTGCTCACGCTGTGGAAGAAAGACACCGAGCCTGCCACCCGTGCCGAGGAGGTCGCCCTCTCGAATGCCGTCGCCCTCTATATCGAGCGCATCAAACGGGATACAAGCGTCGAGCCGTCGTTCAACACGTTCTACGAGTTCGTGAAGACCGACTACCGCGCCGTGCTGGAGGAAAAGAAAGTGAGGGAAAAGGACTTCGACCTCGCGGGCTTTCTCAACGTGCTGGAGCCGTATTATCGCGGCGGGGAGTACGATTACCTGCTGAACAGCGACAAGCAGTTAGACCTGCTGCAAAAGCGGTTTATCGTCTTTGAAATCGACGCCATCAAAGACCACCCGATTCTCTTTCCGGTGACGACGATTATCATCATGGAGCTGTTCATCAACAAAATGCGTCGTCTGAAAGGCATCCGCAAGATGATATTGATCGAGGAAGCGTGGAAAGCCATCGCCTCGGCGAATATGGCCTCCTACATCAAGTACCTCTACAAGACGGTTCGTAAGTTCTACGGCGAGGCCGTCGTGGTTACGCAGGAGGTGGACGACATCATCACCTCGCCGATTGTCAAGGAATCCATCATCAACAATTCGGACTGCAAAATCCTCTTGGATCAACGCAAGTACATGAACAAGTTCGACCAGATACAGGCGTTGCTCGGACTGACGGACAAGGAGAAAGGGCAAATCCTTTCCATCAACATGGCCAACCACCCGTCGCGGCTCTACAAGGAGGTGTGGATCGGGCTGGGCGGCACGCAGTCGGCGGTTTACGCGACCGAAGTAAGTGCCGAAGAATATCTGGCGTTCACGACGGAAGAAACCGAGAAAATGGAGGTCTATGCCCTTGCCGAGAAGCTGGGCGGCGACATCGAGGCGGCGATCCGACAGCTTGCCGAGCGTCGCCGCAGTAAGAAATAATCATCATTAAACAAAGAAAGACTATGAGTACGAATAAACAACGGCTGCTCACGTTAAGCGGCTATCTGGTGGGCGTGGCGGCTCTGATGCTGCAAGCCTGCACCGAAGTAAAGGAAACGGATTGCAGCAAGCTCTGCGGCAATTGGGTGAGCGTGCAGGGCAAGCCCGACGTGCTGATCTTCCGTGAGGGCGACGCCTACAAGGTTACGGTGTTCAAGCGCAGCGGCCTACGCCGCCGTCTGAAGCCCGAAACCTACCTGCTGCGCGAGGAGGAGGGCAACCTCTTTATCCATACGGGCTACCGCATCGACATCGCCTACAACGAGGCGACGGACGTGCTGACCTTTTCGCCGCATGGGGATTACACCCGCGCCAGCGAAAAACAATAACCACCACTAAATCCACAAGAGAATGAAACGAAGAATCATCCTACTTTTCAGCGCGTGCCTGCTCCTTGCAGGCACGGCGCGGGCGCAGTGGGTTGTCAGCGATCCGGGCAACCTCGCGCAAGGCATTATCAATGCCTCGAAAAATATCATCCACACCTCGAAAACCGCTGCCAACATGGTCAGCAATTTTCAGGAAACGGTAAAAATCTACGAGCAGGGCAAAAAGTATTACGACGCCCTCAAATCGGTGAACAACCTCGTCAAAGACGCCATCAAGGTCAGGAACACCATCCTGCTGATCGGCGACATCTCGGACATCTATGTGACAAATTTCCAGTTGATGCTCCGCGACGAGAATTACACCCCCGAAGAATTGTCGGCCATAGCGTTCGGCTATACGAAACTCTTGGAGGAGAGCAACAACATCCTCAAAGAGATGAAAGACGTGGTGAACATCACCACCCTACAAATGACCGACAAGGAGCGCATGGACGTGGTGGACAGGTGCTACAACCGGGTGCGGAATTACCGCAATCTGGTGATGTACTACACCAACAAAAACATCTCGGTGAGCTACCTGCGCTCGCGCAAGAAGAACGACATGGACAGGGTGCTGGCTCTCTACGGCAGCCGCAACGAACGCTATTGGTAATCTTAACCCGCAACGCTTATGATGTTAATGACCATAGAGTTCGACAACCTGCACTCCATCCTGCGCTCGCTCTATTCCGAGATGATGCCGCTCTGCTCCAACATGGCGGGCGTGGCGAAAGGTATCGCAGGGTTGGGTGCGCTGTTCTACGTGGCCGTGCGCGTGTGGCAGTCGCTCGCCCGCGCCGAGGCTATCGACGTGTACCCCCTGCTGCGGCCTTTTGCGGTGGGATTCTGTATCATGTTCTTTCCGACGTTCGTCCTCGGCACGATCAACGGGGTATTAAGTCCCGTCGTGCAGGGCACGAACCGGATGCTCGAATCGCAGACGATGGATATGAACAAGTACCGCGAGCAGAAAGACAAGCTCGAATACGAGGCGATGATGCGCAACCCCGAAACGGCCTATCTGGTGAGCAACGAGGAGTTCGACCGCCAGCTCGAAGAATTGGGCTGGTCGCCCGGCGACATGATTACGATGGCCGGAATGTATATCGAGCGCGGCATGTACAACATGAAAAAGTCCATCCGCGACTTTTTCCGCGAGGTGCTGGAGCTGTTGTTCGCTGCTGCCGCGCTGCTGATCGACACGCTGCGGACGTTCTTTCTGATCGTCCTGTCGATTCTTGGCCCGATAGCGTTCGCCATCTCCGTCTGGGACGGCTTTCACTCCACGCTCACGCAATGGGTGTGCCGCTACGTGCAAATCTACCTGTGGCTGCCCGTGGCCGACCTGTTCAGTACCATATTGGCGAAGATTCAGGTGTTGATGCTCCAGAATGACATCTCGGAGTTGCAGAACAACCCCAATTTCTCGCTCGAAGCCTCCAACGGCGTCTATATCGTCTTCCTGATTATCGGCATTATCGGGTATTTCACGATTCCGACCGTCGCGGGGTGGATCATTCAGGCCGGAGGTTCGGGAAGCTATGGACGCGCCGTGACGCAGCTCGCCGGACGGGGAGCCGGTATCGCGGGCGGCGTGGCCGGGGCCGCTGCGGGAAATATCGCCGGGCATGCAGGACGCGCAGGGGTGAATGCGGGTAAGGCCGCATGGAACCACACCGTCGGGCGGCTTATCAAACGAAAATAACCTATAAAAAGTAACAAGATGGAATTTAAGTCATTGAAAAATATCGAATCCTCGTTCCGGCAGATACGTCTGTTCGGAATGGTCTTCCTCGCGCTCTGCGCCCTCGTGGTGGTGTACTCGGTGTGGAGTTCCTACCGCTTTGCCGAGCGGCAGCGGGAGAAGATCTACGTGCTCGACGGCGGCAAGTCGCTGATGCTCGCCCTTTCGCAAGACCTCACGCAGAACCGTCCCGCCGAAGCCCGCGAGCATGTGCGCCGCTTTCACGAGCTGTTCTTCACGCTCTCGCCCGAAAAGAGTGCCATCGAGCACAACATCAAACGCGCCCTGCTGCTGGCGGACAAGAGTGCCTACAACTACTACTCGGATTTCTCCGAGAAAGGCTACTACAACCGCATCATCGCGGGCAACATCAATCAGGTGTTGCAGGTCGATTCGGTGGTCTGCAATTTCGACCGCTATCCCTACCGCGTGAACACCTACGCCCGGCAGATGATTATCCGCGAGAGCAACGTGACGGAGCGTAGCCTCGTAACGGCCTGCCGCCTGCTGAACGCCTCGCGTTCGGACGACAACCCGAACGGGTTTACCATCGAGGGATTCACGATTCTGGAAAACCGCGACCTGCAAACATTGGAGAGATAAGCCATGAGAAAGTTAATCAGACGTCTGAATGAATGGACGGACAGGCAGGACGAGCGGTTGCGCGTCTGGCTCGAAGCCCTCCCGCAGCGCACGAAAATCGTCGTCGTGCTGGTGATCTTCACCTTTTTCGCCCTCTGCGCCCTCTTTACGTTCGGGGCGGCACTCTACCAAATCGGCAGGGAGAACGGGCGGCAGATAGAGATCGAGCATATCAAGCAATTCAACCTGCCCCAAAAGCAGGACAGTATCAACCCTTATAAACATTACGATTATGACAGAGAAAGAACAGAACCGCAACCCTACGGCCTCCCCGAAAGAGGGGAAGCCTGAAACGCCGCTCACGGAGGAGCAGCGGCAACGCCGCCGCAAGATGCTCGTGTACCCGCTGATGGGGCTGCTTTTCATCGGCTCCATGTGGCTGATCTTCGCCCCGTCGGGCAAGGATAAGGACGAGGCGCAGCAGGGCGTCGGTTTCAACACCGAAATGCCGCTGCCTGCCGAGTCGGGCATCATCGCCGACAAGCGTACCGCCTACGAGCAGGCGAGGCTGGAGGAAAAGCAGAAAGAGCGGCGGGCGCAGATGAACGACCTCGCCGCCCTGTTTTCGGACAAGGACGACGAAGCCGAAACAAAAACGGAGGACTTCGACCTGCTGAATCCCACGCCGCAACAACCCGCCCGCTCCTACGGAGGTGGCTCCCCGCGACAGCCGATCCGCTCCTCGGCGGCGGCTTACGAGGACATCAACCGCACGCTGGGCAGTTTCTACGAACCACCGAAAGACGATCCCGAAAAGGAGGAGCTGCGCGAGCGTATCGAGGAGCTGGAGGCAATGATGGCGCGGCAGGCCGAGCCGTCCGGCTCCACGCTCGACGACCAAGTGGCCTTGCTCGAAAAGTCCTACGAATTGGCGGCCAAGTATATGCCTGCCGGACAGGGCGGAACGGCGCAACAGCCGACCGCCGCCGACAAGGAGGACAAAAAGACGGTGCGCAACGGCAAGGCGGTGGCGCAACCCGTCGGGCAGGTCGAGGAACGTGTCGTATCCACGCTTGCGCAGCCGATGGCCGACAGCGAGTTCGTCAGGGCACAGACCGCCGAACGGAATTTCGGATTCCATACGGCCATCGGGAACACGGCGGCAGCCGGACGCAATACTATTCCGGCGTGCGTACACGGCAACCAGACCATCACCGACGGGCAGGCTGTCCGCCTGCGGCTCACGGAACCGATGCAGGTGGCCGGGATGCGTATCCCGCGCAACACGGTCGTCGTGGGTGCGGCACGGGTGCAGGGCGAGCGGCTCGGTATCGACATCACCTCGCTGGAGTATCGCGGGACGATTATTCCCGTCGAGCTGACGGTCTTCGACAGCGACGGACAGGAGGGCATCTTCATCCCCAATTCGATGGAGGTAAGTGCGGCCAAAGAAGTCGCGGCCAACATGGGTTCGTCGCTCGGCAGCAGCATCAACATCTCCACCGACGCGGGGGCGCAGCTCGCCTCCGACCTCGGCAAAGGGTTGATTCAGGGCACGAGCCAGTATATCGCAAAGAAGATGCGCACCGTCAAGGTGCATCTGAAAGCCGGGTATAAGGTCATGCTTTACCAACCGGAAGATTAGAAAAATCATCAAGTAACCATTTATTTATTCACAAATCGGGGTTCTTAACCCCGCCACTAAATCCACAGTAAAATGAAAAAGTATTTTGTAATGATGTTCGCCCTCACGCTGGGCATGGGCGCGGTAAACGCGCAGGAAGTAACGAACGAGCAGAATGCCGCGCAGGTGCAGACCGTCGAGGCGGCAGAGCAGCCGCAGGAGGTGTCCCTCTGCAAAGAGGTCTATCCGCAGGCGGAGCAGGACGGCGACCTCTATCACGGCCTCACGCGCAAACTCTCGTTCGACCGCATGATACCCCCGCACGGGTTGGAGGTAACCTACGACAAGACCGTACACGTCATCTTTCCGGCGGCGGTGCGCTACGTCGATTTAGGCTCCCCGAACCTGATCGCAGGCAAGGCCGACGGCGCAGAGAACGTCATCCGCGTAAAGGCTACGGTACGGGATTTTCGGGCGGAAACCAATATGTCGGTTATTACCGAGGACGGCTCGTTCTACACGTTCAACGTCCGTTATGCCACGGAGCCGCTGCTCCTGAACGTCGAGATGCACGATTTCATCCACGACGGCAGCACGGTAAACCGCCCGAACAATGCAATGGAGGTGTACCTGACGGAGCTGGGGAGCGAATCGCCGCTGCTCGTGCGTCTGATTATGAAATCCATCTACAAGCAGAACAAGCGCGAGGTGAAGCACATCGGCTGCAAGCGGTTCGGCGTGCAGTATCTTCTCAAAGGCATCTACACGCACAACGGGCTGCTCTATTTCCACACGCAGATTCGCAACGGCTCCAACGTGCCGTTCGACGTAGATTTCATCACGTTCAAAATCGTCGATAAAAAGGTCGCCAAGCGTACCGCCATACAGGAGCAGGTGATCTTCCCCTTACGTGCCTACAACTATGCTACGCGCGTGGCCGGAAAGAAAGACGAGCGCACGGTGTTCACGATGGAGAAATTCACCATTCCCGACGATAAGTGCCTCGTGGTGGAGCTGAACGAAAAGAACGGAGGCCGTCATCAGTCGTTCACCATCGAGAACGAAGACCTCGTGCGTGCCAATGTCATCAACGAACTCAAAGTGCAGTAACCATGATGCGGTTTCTGTTTCTTCTCGTCGCGTCGCTTGCCCTCTTTACGGGGCAGGCCGACGCGCAACGATGCCTCCCCAAAATGCGGGGCATCGAGCTTCGGGGCGGCATGGCCGACGGGTTCTATTCGCACGCCAACCGCAATGACGCGGGCTACTACGTCGGAGCGACGATGGCGTCCTACACCAAAGGCGGCAACAAGTGGGTGTTCGGCGGCGAGTACCTGCAACGCTACAATCCCTACAAGGAGGTACGCATACCAACGGCGCAGTTTACGGCGGAGGGCGGGTTCTACTATAACTTCCTATCGGACGCCCGCAAGATTTTCTTTCTCTACCTCGGCGGCTCGGCTCTCGTGGGGTACGAAACGGTAAATTGGGGCGACAAAACCCTGTTCGACGGTTCGCGCCTCACGGACAAGGATGCCTTTATCTACGGCGGGGCGGTGTCGCTCGAAGTGGAAGCCTACCTCGCCGACCGCATCGCCCTTGTGGTGAACGTGCGCGAGCGGTGCTTGTGGGGCGGTTCGACGGGACGGTTCCATACGCAATACGGCATAGGGCTGAAATTCATCATCAACTGACGGCCTGATATGACGATTGAGGAAATGCGGCGGTTGCCGTTAAACGTCTTTCTTCAACGACTGGGGTGCAACCCGGTGTGGCAGAAAAGAAATGACTTGTGGTACAATGCCCCTTACCGCGAGGAAAAGACGCCCTCGTTCAAAGTGAATACCGACAGGAATATCTGGTTCGATTTCGGTCTGGGACGCGGCGGCGACATCTTCACCCTTGCCGGAGAGCTGATCCGCAGCACGGATTTTCCTGCGCAGGCGCGGTATATCTCGGACGCGGCGGCGGGGGTGTCCGTTCCGCTCGGCCTGCCGCCGCCCGTTCGGGAAAAGGTGTCCGAGCCTGCATTCCAGCAGGTCGAGGAAAAGGCATTGGCCTACGACGTACTGAAAGGCTATCTGTCGGAGCGGGGCATACCGCCTGATGTGGCCGTCCGGCATTGTCGGCAAGTCAGCTACCGCGTGCATGGGAAACCGTATTTCGCTATCGGCTTTCCGAACGTGGCGGGAGGATGGGAGCTGCGAAGCAGGCAGTTCAAGGGGTGCATACCGCCGAAAGACATATCCCTTGTGTCGCGGCAGCAAAGCCCGACGGGAGCCTGCGACGTGTTCGAGGGCTTCTTCGACTTCCTCTCCGCCGCGACGCTCGGCCTCTCCGGAGAAAACGATGCGGTGGTGCTTAATTCGGTCGGCAACCTTGCCAGAGCGTTCCGCCGTCTGGACGGATACGCGAAAATAAACTGCTATCTGGACAACGACGAAGCCGGGCGGAGGACATTTGAAGCCCTGCGTGCCCGGTACAAGGAAAGAGCCGTAGATTGTTCGGGCGTCTATGCCGGGAGCAAAGACCTGAACGAGCATCTACAAATGAAATTGAGTGAAAAAGTAACGAACAACAAATCAGTAAAAAACAGATTATGACGAAAAGAATCAGCTTTATAAGAATGGGATTTTTTCTTTTCATCGGCATGGTAGCCTGTTTGCTCTCCTCCTGCGACAACGAGGTGGATATTCAGCAGGCATATCCGTTCACGGTGGAAACGATGCCCGTGCAGGAGAGAATCGTGCGGGGCGAAACCGCTGAGATAAGGTGCGAACTCAAACGCGCAGGCCGCTACGACGAGGCGCGGTACACCATCCGCTACTTCCAGCCCGACGGCAAAGGTGAGCTGCGCATGGACGACGGCACGGTGTTCCTGCCCAACGACCGCTACCCGCTCGAACGGGAGGTGTTCAGGCTCTACTACACCTCCGCCTCGTCGGATCAGCAGACCATCGACATCTACGTCGAGGACAACTTCGGGCAGTGCGCCGAGCTGTCTTTCAGCTTCAACAACGAGAACGAGGAAAAAGAGGAGGTTCTGAAATGATTTATGCCGGATACAGGAAACGTCCGCAGGGCGACGAGCAGTACACACCGCATTATGCGGTGCTGCCGATCATCAAGTACTTGCCTCGAAACGCCGTTGTCTGGTGTCCGTTCGATACCGAGAACAGCGAGTTTGTCCTCGCGTTGAAAGAGGCGGGGTACGAGGTCGAGTATTCGCATATCTTCACGGGGCAGGACTTCTTCGAGTATGAGCCGCCACGGTGGGACATCATCGTGTCCAACCCGCCGTTCAGCCGCAAACAGGAGGTCGTGGAACGCTGTCTTACGCTGGGAAAGCCGTTCGCCCTCCTGCTGTCGAATCTATGGCTGAACAGCAACGCTCCCTGCCGTCTGTTCAAGCAGCGGGAAATGCAGATGCTTCTGTTCGACAAGCGCATCCACTACTCCGACAAGAATGCCGTTTTCTTCGGTTCGAGCTACTTTTGCCACAAGGTGCTGCCCAAGCAAATCATCTTTGAAAACCTTGCGACGGTCAAAGGGGAAAAGAGCCGCATGTGGCGGGATGTGGAAAAGTTACGACCGATTTAATCCGGCTTGCAAACAGAAATGAGAAAGCCCTCCGACAGCTTCGTGCCGCCGGAGGGCTTCGTTTTATTGGGCTTATGCGCAATCGAACAGGGATAGCTGTTTCGGCTCCAGATAGTGCCGCTTAATCTCTTTGAGTTTGGCCGTAAGTTGCCGGATTTTCCGGGCATTGTAATTACAACTGTCGGAAATGTGTTCCCACGCATACGCATACCGCTTTTCCAATTCGGCAATGCCTTGTTTTACTGCGTCCCTATAATCGGCTATCGGTTCGTCCCACACTGACGGATGACTGCCGCCGCCTGCACCGCCCGTACTCCAATCGACCGTGACGGCATACGTTCCGTCTATCGACTGCCCGATATGGATTGTGTTGAGTATATCCAACTCGATGCGCTCCACAATAGGGAGCATTCCCCGAATCCAACCGTACTTGTCGAACTGCTTGGCCGTGTAGCCGAACAGAAGGCCGCGTTCGTATGTCCGCATGTTCAGGATGATTTTGCGAACGCTGTCGCCGAAGCCCTCGAAATAGGCAATCTCCTCGGCATTGTCCCTGCGGACGGCCAAGAGGTAACGCAAAACTGCGTTACGCTCTGTCCGGCACGGATTGTATTCCAAAATCGCCGCTAATTTCTCCTGTTTGGTGTATTCCTGTATGGGTTTCATAGCTTCCGAATTTATGGGGTTAATATTGGGGGTTAAGCTGAAACAAGACTGCCGATAGGCGTATAACGTTCCAACCACTCTTGCACGTACTCCATATTGTATTCGGAGGTAATGACCGCCGTTCGTTCGTCCATCTGCGTAAAGCGCGAGCTTTCGTAACAGTCGATCCACTCTTTGAGCGAAGCCGCGCCCCATGCCTCCGCGTCATCGAAAATGTTATCCAATGTGCGGATCGGCTCCGCAAAGGTTACTATCAATGTTTGGTAATTTGCTGTTGTCGTTTTCATAAGTCATTCTATTTATTGTTTCTATTATTCAGCCATATATCTCTTTTATTGCGGCACTCCTCCAATGTAGGAGCCACGCAGGAGAACAATTCGCCGTCCGTATGGCGGTAGTCGTATTGGCAAAGCCGCTTCTTCGTCCGGCGGGCAAAGGCAGGGGTAAAATACTCGTGTCTTTCTTCTCCTGTCGGGCAAACCGACACGCCGTTTACTGTCATCTTCGTTTCCATTGTCCTATCCATTTTAGAGGTTAAAATTCCGCTTTCATTAGTCGGCACTCGAAATACTTTGTCCGGTCGCTGGCCTTGCGCTGGTGTACCCACAGATGATGTGCGCCGAAGCCGTACACGAAATAGTCGTCGAGTGGGATTTGGGTTTTCAGATGTTCGATACCTCGCCGCAACCCGTCTTCATCGTCGGCGAAAAGGATGGTATTTATCAGTCGGAAGTAAGCCTCCGTAACCTCTGCGCTATAAGAGCAGAAAAAGGATTCAATCGTTACGTTCATAATGCTGTTATTTTAATTGTTAATACTCTTGCTTTTGGGTGTCTTATCGCACAGTCGCCACGATAATCTCTCGCAGGTATTGCGGATTGACCTCACTGAAAGCGTACTCGATAAACTCCCGCTTCGCTTCCCCGCATAACTCTTTATAGAGTGCCTTAAACGTGCTGATATTGCCGTTCAGGTAGGTTTCCACCATATACTCGAAGATGTTTCCCACCTCGTAATACTTGCATTGCTGCGCTACTGTCTTTCCGTATCGTTTCATAATTCTATCTTATTAAAGCGTTAATAACCAAACAAAAACTCCCATAATACACACGAGGGAAAAGCCGAACAGGACGATGCCCCACACAATCTGCAATACGCCGCTTATCAGGGCTTCAAACATTCCTGCAATGAAATACACCACCCAAAGCAGAAAGGCAAACGGAACGGCTATAAGGGCGCGTAATACTGTTTTGATAATCTTAATTGGTTTCATGGCTGTTGTTGTTTTTGAATCTAATGCGGATTTGAGAGTGGAGGGAGTGAGTTTCTTATCCTAATCTGCCTCTCGTTTATCTGACATTTTTTTTATGCGTCTTTCGGTCGTATCGGTCGTTTCGTTTCAGGGGCTTTTCGGTGTAGAGGTTAGGACGTACAAGGTTTTGACAAAAAATACCTCGCAATCGCAGGGCGCAGGGAAGATTTTTTGCCAAACCGCAAGGCTCGACCTTGTACGTCCGTGAAGACCTCGTAAACACCTTTGCACCTGCAACGTAACGACGCACGATGCGATAGGAAGACAGCAAAAATGGAGGTAAACGAATTATTAGGCAGATTCGAGAAAGTAAGAATAGTGCCTGCACTATTCGCAGGTACGGATCGGGGAACCACGACCTGATATAAAAGGAAAAAGCTCTCCGTTTCATATGAAGCGGGGAGCCTTTAATACGGTTATACCGTTATTTGGGGAAAGGACGAAAGGATGGATTAAAAATGAAAGCAGGGTTAGACCTGCTTTCTATCATTCGTTATGATCTTCTTGTTTGCTATTTCATATTTAGCTAACTTTCCATTGATATTCTCCAGATGAACGTATTTACGGCCAACCATAGATAGACTTTCATTGGGCTGGCTAAATATGTACCCATTCCTTTCACAATATTTGGCATAAGCCTTTACTGCGTCTTCAAAAATCGAGGTTTCCATATAAAGAGTATTGTTGCTCCACAAATATAAGGAAATCTTTTGCCATATCCGATTTTTGATGTATATTTGCATAGAGTTGTTTGACGAGATGCAAAGCGCAGCAGTTCAGCGCAGTTACATTGTCGCTAAATCGTTACCAACAACTTTCTTTCTCGCTACTCAACGCTGTCATTCAGACAGATACGCAAAAGTTTCTTATCCGTGGCAAAGATAAGTAAAATCTTTCGATAAAACAACCGGAACGAAGAAAACTATCGGTTGAACAACTCAAACGTGAACTTACAGCCTATTCCCCCGAATTTCCAATTTTCGCTGCTCACAAAAACTCCTACGTCAAAAATATGCGTACCGATGCCATATCCTACTTCCAGATAAGGTTGAAGGTGCGGCATAGAGAGGGCACTGATATAAATACGTTCATTCTGCACATAACGGGTGTACTTCATCAGATGCCGGAGAATAAGGAACGGAGCTTCGTAGGTGAAATGCCCCCGTACATAACGGCGGGAGGAGTTATACCAACGTGAGTCAAGCACCTGAAACACTCCGCCGATTTCATCATTCCAACCTACGGGAAGATTATGGCGGGAGAAATTGGCAAAGTCCACAAAATACAACTCATCCTGATTGGTGAATGCTCCGAATCCGAAACGATAATAAATGTTACGCATCAATCCCATCCGGATTTGATGTTGAAGGTCGAATTCTATCCTTTCATATTCGCCCGTACTCTTGAACACTCCTTTAATACCCCGTTCATAATCGACCGAGAAAGTCGGGTATAAAGAATGGAGGTTAATCTTTCGTTTTCCGTTCATATAATAATAGAGTCCCGGAGTCCACTCTATCCGGATGCGGGGAGCAAAACTGATATAAGTGTTCTTGAATTTATCCATAAATTCCGGGGGCGGCATCGGATAATCACCGGTAATCACAAAACGGGAAGGCTCTACCGCTGTTCTTTTATGGGCAGAGAAACCCAGACCGATATCCAGTCCGTTGACTACTTCAACGGTATGACGGAAATTGAAATACAAGTCCTTAAAATAATCGAGATGAATTAAATCGAAATTGAAGATACTGTCCGGCATAGCTTTCAGTTCGTCCAGCACTTTACTACTATAAATACGGTTACCGTTACCCACATTCAACCGGAAGAATCCCCGTTTCTGCGGCCAGTATTCAAAATCGGCATTCAATGACCAGTAGAATTCCTTACGCGTAAAGTTGTATCCGAGTTTAGGCACAATGCGAAGTAACTTATCCCCTCTGAAAAGACGGTTATAACGAAAATCCTGTCGATAAGACAAACCATTGCTTCCACTATAACTGAATAAGAGCGGATTGATAAACGGAGAAAATCGCACACTTCCGATATTGGACAAATTGAATTTATAATCTTCTACCATCAAATCACCCATCGTTCCCCAAAAGGCCTGACTCTTGGACGGCTTTTCTACCGTTGTCGTGTCACGTCTAAGCGTATAGTCATGATATAGTTTTTTCTCACTTTCATTCAAAGGAATCGGCCGCATGATAGCAAAGGTAGAGGCGTCCGTCTTATAAGCGTTCGTGTCACACTGTAAAGAGAAAGATTCCGAAAGGTTATATTTTCTCTTCTCTTTCTTGCGCACCTTTTTTTCTTTCAGTTCGATGGATTTATAATCTAAAGAAGCGGTGTAATTACCATCCACCTTATTTCCGAGAAATTTGAAAAGAGCTTCTACGTCATAACGCACCGGCAGGAATTCATTTTTCTTGCCTACATCTCCCATCTGAATCCAACAGGTAAATGTTATCAGCTCCGATCTTCCCGAAAAACGAATTTCACGAACACTCCAAACGTTACTGCTGACCACCATATAGCCACCCACCAACTGATCGCTCTTGGTACGGGGAATAAAACGGATTCGATAATCCAGATTATTAGGGTCTCCCATCACGCTGTCTATTCGGTATTTATAGTATTTCTGTCCGTTTTTAGCCAGTGGTGATAATAAGCGTTCATCGTTCAGCAGAGATGAAGAGTAGATATTTACATTAAAGTATTCTAGCAACCCCGGCAATCCCCTGTTTCCCCTCACTGTTCCCTGGGAGGCTTTTACTTTTTGATCGTAAATATTGGGAGCCGTATAATGAAGATCACTATATGTTTCAAGCAGATATTCGCGAACCCCCTTTTGCAAACGAAACATAGAAGGTACATAACGAAGAATAAAATTCTTCTTCTGAATGTCCATCTTACCTTTTATATATAGGTTCGCACGATAATCGCTGACGATCGTTTCATACAAAGGTGCAAAAGTCATTACACGTTCTATAATGGAGTCGGCGGAGATTTCCTGATGGGTATAAGGATTCATTATATAATTATTGGCTGCCCCCTTTGGTATAAAAGAGAACAGACACAATATGCATCCTATCAATATTTTATCTCTCAATCGTCGTATCTCCTTCATTAACGCAGGCAAATATAAAAAAGAATATCGAAAAGCAATGGAATTAAGCTACTAAAAAGAGTTATCAAGGGCAGGAACCTCTTCATTGGATTAATATAGATATAAGAATAAACAAAAACGACTCATGTTTGAATGCATGAGTCGTTGATTAATAATAGGAGAAAGATTATAATTTCTCTATTTCTTCTTTCGAAATACCCGTAGATTTTATGATAATATCATCAGCTACTCCTAGCTCTTTCAATTTACGGGCTGTTTCTCGTATACCCTTTTGCATTCCTTTTTGTTCTGCAAAATCCAACGTATTAAAATAATCGTTGTAAACTTTCCATTCTTCCTCGTACTGCATTCTTTCCTCTTGGGTCATATTCGCTTTGGAGGCCAACTTTTCTAGTCGTTCAAAAACGGCTTTACGAGCCTTGAAAGGCATTCGATCAAGTGTATCCATGTGCTTTAATATATAAATCCAGCGTTCAAAATCATTTTCACATTCATCCTCTTCTTTATTAAAGTTCGGCAATTCAATAAAGATTTGCCGGAACTTACTGTTGAAAAGCTTACCTGTATCCCTGTCAGAAAGGATAACATCCGTTCTGATTTTAGAGGGTATATCCTTGTCCATCACGAAGTTCATGAAGAACACTCCATACACAGCATCTAATTGAAAGTTCCAAATTCCCTTTCTCGCTTGTTGAGTTATAGCCCTAGAGAGATAGAAGAGGGCACGGTCTTTAAAGTAAGGCTGCTCCCGGTTCTGCATTTCTACGATAATATGCTCCCCTGTATTGGTTCTGCAATATATATCATAGATAAGTCCTCGTTCTGTTTTTACTTCCGGCTGCTGTTCGTTGTTAAGGAACTGAATGTCGGTAATTACATGCTCTCCTACGAGCAAATCATTCAAGAAGTCAATTAACAACTCCTTTTCTACCTCTCTGCCGAATAAAAACTTAAAGCCAAAATCGGTAAAGGGATTGATAAATCTTCCCATTATTATGTTGTGTCTCAATTATAAAACAAAGATAGAGTTTTTTTGTTGAATTTCCTCAAAGATAGGATAAAAGAAAACTTCAATATTCATAACGGTACGGAAATGAGCCAAATCGTGTGGGAATGAGCTGAAATATAATCTCGCAACCCTTTACTAGAGAATAAAAAAGTGAAAATTTGCTGTCACCTGTCACATGTTTGTATTTAAATATTTGATTATAAACATATTATAATGTGACAGCAGCCTGTGACAGCACAGTGACAGCATTTTTGCTGTCACCGATTCTCTTCCTTCTCTCTTTTTTAAGAATCCCAACTTACATCGCTCCTATTTCTTAGCCGTAAGGAAGCATTTGTTTTCCCGCCTTAGAAACTCCAGTTTCAAGCCTTGAAACTCTAGTTTCACGCGTTTGAAACTAAAGTTTCTCCTTGCTGAAACCAAAGTTTCAAGATGAAGAAACTAACTTGGAACTTTCTTCGGTGACAGCAAAGATGCTGTCACCGTGCTGTCACAGCTTGCCGTCACATTATAATATATTTATAATCAAATATTTAAATAAAACCAGGTGACAGATGACAGCAAATTTTCACTTTTTTATCTATAGAGAGATATTATGAGACTATATTTCGGCTCAAATCCATACAAATAGAAACTAAACAAATACAAGTCTAATGTATTTCCGCATAAAAAATAGAAAATTCCAATATCGGTTAATATAAGGTATTAGTATATACTAAATGAAAAAGAAAGATGCTTACTCCTACCTTTTTAATTCCTTTTTATTTTTGACAAAGAAGAAAATTGTCGTACCTTTGTAGTGCATTTCATACCAGAAGGCGGGGAAACCTGCCAATTTCCGTGGCAGGCATTTTTATGCCTGTTCATGTTCATTCTATATGGCGGTTCCGTACCCCCGTGTAGAATGTTAATGCATCTACTGCCTTCTGGTGAAATGCAACGGGAAAGGCGGAACCGCTCTTATTTTATAGAAAATCTTCGCCTACCACCTTATTCATAATTATATTATGGAAACAAAACAAGTTACCGTTCAACCAGCGGTGGGAGGCATGATAAAGGCTTCCAAAGATTCATTCGTTATTCCTAAAGAAGAATTAAAGGATTTCTACCTTAAATTCGCCTTCCTCCTGAACCCGGATTCCTGCTCCGTAAACCGCACCGAATTCGAACTATTAAACATTCTGTTGAAAGACCTGAAAAAAATCTTGGCAACATTGACTCACCTCAACACCCATCCTTGGGATGAAGGCATCGCAGAAATCCAAATTTCATGCGGTGTTTACTCCCTACAAGATAACTTGAGCAAAGAAAAACGTATGCAAATGAACACCTCTACGGGTAAACACCTACAATTTCTTACTCAAATGGCCGTAAACAGCCCAGTGTTCAAACTGTTATTCAAGAACTATCACAACCATTATATCCAAGTGGAAAGTTTGGTTAAACAGATGGCTAAAGAAATGGACCAACAGCAACAATAAGAATAGAAGTTGGAGAATCAACAGAGGGGGTACTTTTAGAAAAATACATTATTTTTTCAAAATACCCCCTCTAAAATAGGGGTACTTTCAGAAAAAACATATAATTTTGCGCCATCAACCGATAAAAAACAGACCATTTATGTCAAAAATGCGTTTTTTCGCCTTACAAGAGCTTTCCAACCGGAAACCTCTGGAAGTTATTGCCCCTTCCAACAAACTCTCTGATTATTATGGTAGCCACGTGTTCGACCGCAAGAAGATGCAGGAGTATCTTCCCAAAGAAGCTTACAAAGCTGTAACCGACGCTATCGAAAAAGGTACGCCTATCAGCCGTGAAATAGCAGATTTAATTGCTAACGGTATGAAAAGTTGGGCTAAGTCACTCAACGTCACTCACTACACACACTGGTTCCAGCCTCTGACAGACGGAACAGCCGAAAAGCATGACGGCTTTATCGAATTTGGCGAAGATGGCGGAGTGATTGAACGCTTCTCCGGAAAACTACTGATCCAGCAAGAGCCGGATGCTTCTTCTTTCCCTAACGGCGGTATCCGCAACACTTTCGAAGCACGAGGATACACAGCCTGGGATGTTTCTTCACCGGCATTCGTAGTGGATACCACTCTTTGTATCCCCACTATCTTCATTTCTTATACAGGTGAAGCGTTGGATTACAAAACTCCATTGTTGAAAGCACTTGCCGCTGTAGATAAAGCAGCAACGGAAGTCTGTCAGCTATTCGACAAGAACATCACACGCGTATATACCAATTTAGGATGGGAACAGGAATATTTCCTTGTAGACTCCTCCTTATATAATGCACGCCCCGACCTCTGCCTGACAGGACGGACACTGATGGGCCACTCTTCTGCTAAAGACCAACAGTTGGAGGATCATTATTTCGGTTCTATCCCTCCACGTGTCACTGCATTTATGAAAGAACTCGAAATCGAGTGTCACAAACTCGGTATTCCTGCCAAAACCCGTCATAACGAAGTAGCCCCCAACCAATTTGAGTTGGCCCCTATCTTCGAAAACTGCAACCTTGCCAACGACCACAACCAGCTCGTCATGGATTTGATGAAGCGTATCGCCAGGAAGCATCATTTTAATGTACTCCTGCACGAAAAGCCATATAGCGGAGTAAACGGTTCGGGCAAGCACAACAACTGGTCACTCTGCACAGATACCGGTATCAATCTGTTCGCTCCCGGAAAGAATCCGAAAGGCAATATGCTATTCCTCACTTTTCTGGTAAACGCCTTAATGATGGTTTATAAAAACCAGGATTTATTGCGTGCCTCCATCATGAGCGCCAGCAACAGCTACCGTTTGGGAGCCAATGAAGCTCCTCCCGCCATCCTCTCTTGCTTCCTGGGTTCACAACTCTCGTCTACTCTCGACGAAATTGTCCGCCAGGTAGGAAATGAGAAAATGACGCCGGAAGAAAAAACCACACTGAAGTTAGGCATCGGACGTATCCCCGAAATTTTACTAGATACCACCGACCGCAACCGTACTTCTCCTTTCGCATTCACCGGAAACCGTTTCGAATTCCGTGCCGCAGGTTCCTCTTCCAACTGTGCCGCCTCTATGATTGTAATCAATGCAGCCATGGCAAACCAGCTGAACGAATTCCGGGCATCGGTAGAAAAGCTGATGGAAGAAGGAGTAGGCAAAGATGAAGCCATCTTCCGCTTACTGAAAGAAACGATTATCGCTTCCGAACCGATTCGTTTTGAGGGCGACGGTTATTCTGAAGAATGGAAACAAGAAGCTGCACGCCGCGGACTGACTAACATCTGCCATGTACCGGAAGCCCTGATGCACTATATTGATAACCAATCCAAATCAGTACTTATCGGCGAACGCATCTTCAACGAGACCGAATTGAACAGCCGTCTGGAAGTGGAACTGGAGAAATACACCATGAAGGTGCAAATCGAAGGCCGTGTATTGGGCGACCTCGCCATCAATCACATCGTACCAACTGCCGTTGCCTATCAGAACCGTTTGCTCGAAAATCTTCGCGGACTGAAAGAAATATTCCCGGCTGAAGAATATGAAGTATTAAGTGCCGACCGTAAAGAACTGATTCGTGAGATTTCACACCGGGTCACTTCTATCAAAGTACTCGTGCGCGACATGACCGAAGCAAGAAAAGTAGCCAACCACATGGAAAACTACAAAGAAAGGGCATTCGCATACGAAGAAAAAGTACGCCCGTATCTTGACCAAATCCGCGACCACATCGACCACCTAGAGATGGAAGTGGATGACGAAATATGGCCGTTGCCTAAATATAGAGAACTGTTGTTTACCAAATAAAATGTCTGCAAGATTGCACGAAAGCTCCCACTTTTGTGCAATCTTTTTATAGATTCGTTCATTTTCTCATTTTTTCTTTTTACTTTTGTGCTGTATAACACAGTTTTGTAGCACTCATGGTAAAAATGAATATGTCAGACATCGATATTTCGGAACCATTATCCGATATGTTAGCTCCTCTAAACAATGAGCAAAAGGAGTTTCTGATGAATAATTATACGATACAAACCTACAAAAAGAATGAAACCAT